>Ga0066798_10000017_pt1 | contig 120620 bp, 106 predicted proteins | sample PersoiDNA2013203_FD_70961 | JGI IMG/M metagenome (GOLD analysis project Ga0066798, IMG submission 70961) | Permafrost soil microbial communities from the Arctic, to analyse light accelerated degradation of dissolved organic matter (DOM) -... | ecosystem: Environmental > Terrestrial > Soil >... | reverse complement strand
CCTGGCCGAAGGTGCGTGGCCTTCCGAAAATCACGCTGCTGAGACGATGCTGGAACGCGGAATCGAGTTTCGCGTGGCATTGCTCACGCCGAAAACGAGTAATTCGAGGTGCCCTTATGCCACCAGACAACCTCATGGAACGATATCAAGGGCGTCGGCTGGAAAAAGATTCACTGAAATGTGCAATACCCGAAGTTCACAACAAGCGTTTCACCCACCCCGAAGGAGACTTATCATGAAAACCATACTGTTAGTTAGTCTATTAATGAGCTGCGGCTTGTCACAAATTGCAGCGGCCCAACATACTTCTGCTCCAGCCAAGCCTCCCATGGAAATGGGGATGGGGATGGACCAAATGCCGATGCCAATGAAAAAAAATGAGGCCAAGCCACCTATGGCCACGGAAGACGCGCCAATGGACATGGACAAGCAGATGCCTAAAATGCAGGCGAGCATCGAAAAGATGCAGAACCAGATGGAACACATCAAGATGACCACGGATCCCAAAGAGCGCGCGAAATTGCTCGATGAGCATATGCAAACCATGCAGGAAGTCATGAAGGGTATGCGAGGTATGCAGGGGAGCACTACAGGCGCAGTCAAAGCAGCACCGATGGCGCCGGGAGCTGCAAAACCTGAGGTGATAAAAAAGCGCCAGGACACGATGGAGAAACGGATGGATATGATGCAAATGATGATGGAACAGATGATGCAGCGCGATACTGCGGCACAACCAATGCCTCATATGTAATGTAGAGCAGGCGTAGTATTAGCTGTACCTCCCTGACACCATCCCGAATGCCCGCGTATCGGCAGGAAATATGCAACAACTTTCTTAACAGGTTCCACGATGGCATCGGCCGCATTGATTCACCCGGCCCTGTCCGGCATCGCAGGTAGGCGGCTCGGCATCAGCTCGGTGCGGCAACCGACGCAGGTCCTGAGTTGTCGCGGTGACGCAGCTCGCTAGTCCCACGGCCTCTGCGCGTTGCGACGGCGCGAGCAAAGTGTCCGTAATCGGCAGAGCACCGCGCTTGCGTAGTTTAGCGGCATATTCCCTGTCCTGGACACCCGAGCGGGTAATCTCTCAATGCATGAGCCAAAAGCAAAAAACAACCGATATGCATCAGAAAATCCCGCAAGACGCAGGTCTGCCTTATTCGTCGTGGTCACTACTCGCTGGCGGCTTTGGCCTGATCAGCATCGGGTTGTATTTCGTGTTTATCCGTCCGGCCCTCCTCGTGGAAGACCTGCGGTACATGGACACTACGCTCGAACACGTCATGGCTGTTATACCGGGTCTGTTGGACTGGCTTCCGAAAGTGTTTATCGTTTTCGGAGGCTATGTGATTTCTACAGGACTTCAAACCTGCTATCTGGCCTTGACGGGTGTCAGGACACGCGCTGCCGGTGCCATAACCGTAGCATGTATCTCGGGGGCACTGTCAATCGGCCTCATGGTGGCTATTAACTTTACCATCCTGTCCGAATTTCGCTGGGTGTTGTTGGTAATGGCCTTACCTTGGCCAGCAGCAGCTTTATTCTACTTCCGCAAAAAATAAATAACCGTTTGATATTAATCCCCGGCTATTCCTTTCTTGACTGCAATTGTCCAGAACGTATGCCGGAACGCGTATGAACTGTGGGCGACCATTTGCTCAATTTCCTAGCCCCATCCTGCCTGATGCATTTTGTAGCCAATCTGGTCGTGGCGCAGCGAATGAACAGCAGCGGTATCCGTTGTCAGTTCCAGATCCTATGTGCCAAGATTGGCTGCCTCAAGAGCGACGCGGAACCGTTCCTCGGTCTCATTACCTATCGCTTCGGCCTTTTACTGCGCTACGATCACCGTTGTCTCGGCCACCGCAACAAGTACGCTGCCCAAGGTACATCGATCATCCATCGCTGGGGAGTTAGCGAGCGGAAAGGATATTAACCCTTGATTAGAAAATCTTCTCTACTACGGCCGTTCAACCACAGAGGGGCACGACCGCGGCCAGTCCAGGTTGCACCAGATACCGGATCGCGGTATTTGGCAGCAACAGGAGAACGATCCTTCTTCGGCCGCTTTTTGGTACCGTCCTCCAAGTCTTGCAGAGACAGTCCGTGGTTCTGCATCAATTCACGAATTTTCTGGGCCGCCCCATCTCGCTCGGAACGACGTAACTCTTCCGCCTGGCGTTCCAATTCGGCGATCTTCGCTTTGATTTCCTGATAACTTGCCATTTAGCTTCCTTTGTCAGTTGATTTGACTAATTTACCATCTGTGTAGCTGTTTGGCCACACTTTAGAACCCGGCTAATTAGCATTGGCCACTAGATGCTTAAATTTTACGCACAGCACCGAAAGCGGCATAGGTGCAGGATCTAAGGAAGTTTTTAGTCAACTTTTCCACAGAAAATGTGGATAACCGTTTCCGATAGAACCTCCACGAACCCGACGGTAGCTGGAATGCTGGTCATTACTCGTTTATCGGAAGTTTTATCTGTATCGACGCACCATCGTCACTGAACTTATTGTAATGTGCATCGAGGGCTGCTTTCCAAGCCCGACACTCATTTTGGGCAGTTGCTAGTCTAGGACTTAGCTCGCTAAAGTCTGATAAGACAACAAAAACCACTTCTCCTGTAGTGCGTACGTATCGTCGAGATCTACAGCCCGGATAGCGAATCGCGATGATCTCCCCGAGTGATTGCAAATGACCTTCGCAATCATCATGTTCGCCGCATGAGGAGGTAAGGTCGAACCGCTTAAGTTCCAGCGTCCCAAGGTCAAACTGCCAGGACTGGCGCGTGGACTGGATTTCCAGTAGCTGTCTCATGGCATCCATTGCCAGTGCGATCTTGTTGTCATCTCTTGCCAAAAAAGGCATCCTCGCCTCCGCAATGTTCGTATTTGATGTCGTAGTGTGCTTGCAGCCATCTTCTATGGTCAACCGTCGCGAACGTTATTTCAAGGCGCACAAGCGCATTGTGTCGCGTTCGATTTGACGTAATGCCCCGATATGTGAATTGTTGTTATATATGACAGCATTACCCCGCATATAACACGAATTCTTTCCGATTTTTACAAGAGGACTCGTATTCGATTACTTTCAACTCAAAATCTACATACTACTTTAAGACATATCGTATTTTAATTTACAGCAAAAAACATATCTTCATCAGAGAGCAACAATATAGTATTTTTCAGATTTTCGTCATAAAAATCTTGTTCAAGCTTATCCGAGAGCATTGATATTATTTGTTGACCCGGCAGATTCTCGGCCAATTTCAAAATATCAGCAATCTGCTTTTGATCAATATCTTCGATACCGTCATGAAAAACAAATGACGGTCGGTCCGCACCAATCTCTGCTACAGTTAGGATGTAGGCCATATCGAATGCCATGACTTCCGCCTTCTTTTTACCGCCCTCAGGATTAGGGGCGGAATTTTCGATATCGACCTCACAAGCACCTGATTCACTATCGAATTTAAGCGCAAAAAGGTATGGATCGTTATGAATTACCGTTGTCAAGGCTGCGAAATGCTTATTAAAAATGCCGATAAACTTTTCAACGGTAGTTAATTCAAGTGAGATAGCCGCCAAAATTTCTTGCAATTTCAGGTTGGCTACTCTAAGGCTCTCAGCAGCCGTCTTCTGTTGCTCAAGAAGCCCTTCAAGCTTGCCAAGTTCTACTTTTAACCTACCAAGCTCTTTGATATTTTCAGTAATCTTAGCAATGTTCTCCGAAGAACGGATCTTCGAAAATACCTCTGCCTTTTGGGCATTTATATGGTCTAGTTCAGTCCGTGATTCTCTTTGAGCTCTATGGAGTTCAGGAATATCCTCTGAGATAAACTGTAGCTTCTTCGCCACTAATTTATCGTGAAAAGCCAGTACTTCCTCAAAACTGCGCAAGGCCGTTTCGACCGAAACGCCCGCAAACTGATATATTGCCCTAACTTCATTTACTAAATGATTACCGCCTTCTTCATTAAGAATACTAACCGTTCGCTCAACATTGGCTAGCCGACGATGAATATTGAGCACTTTCTCAGTAACTCTATTTTCTTCATCCTGTAATTCGGTCAATCGGCCAACTGGATTATTTTCGCCTGGAGAATACTCGAAACGTAAGATATCTTCCTCCAACGCCAATGCTTGCTTTCTATATTTAATCACCTCTGCTGATGGCTTCTGTTCTTTGATAATAGCATTTAAAGCCGTGCCCTGTTTCTTCCGTCGAGCTGCTAAATTTCCTTGGTCTCGCTTTTCGGTAAGTAATTGAGTGTTTTCAAATCCGAAGAGATATAAAAAAAGTTCGCTATAGTCCTTTGGAGCAGAACGTGGATCCAAGAATTTCGTCGTGTTAAGCATCTTATGCGTATCATTCCGAATAAACTTTGGAGCAACAAATCTGATCGACGGACGTTTGGTTCGGATCTTAAAAAATAATAATTGTAGTGCTTCCTCATAGCCGGCCTCGCTAACTGCTTTGCCATCGAGATAAAATGACCGTAAATCTTTATCAATCGAAAGATTCCTCGATACTCTATGGAATAGTCCGTCAAGCGCTACAAAGTCGAGCTCAGCCTCAACTACTGAGCTCGTGAATAAATTTTCAATTTTTTGATTGGCTTTTCCAAATTCTTCGTCAATATAAATTGGATCAATAGGCCCCATAAATAAGAAATCGACGATACGAGGTAGCGTTGATTTACCGACGCTATTACCGGACCTACCAACACCACGACGGTTCATAACCAAGTTCAATCCAAGCCGAAAGTCAACAGTTCTTATTATTTTTCCGTCTCGAACGATACGCAAGCATTTAAGCTCCATTAATCTTTACCTTGTCATCAATAAGGTCTACAGCAGAAATTATGAAAAGCCAATCTAAGGCTAGTATGGCGTGATCTAACGAAACATTAAAATAACTCGATGTTTCATGCATTATTTTTGAAATCTCAACAGGCGAGCTTCTAATAGTATAGAGAATATGCGCGCCCATCCGAATAACATTTATACGCGGATCGCAGCCTGGATCAGGTAACATTCTCGGGATTCTCAAAAATAATGCATTCAATAAATGCATGAGCTACGATAACGTTAATCCCCTGATCTATCATTTCCTTGACGCCCAAGCTGTTCTTGGATTCAAATGCGTAGTTACGAAGTTTGGCAATAATAAAATCCACTATAAACGTCGAGTTTTCGCGAACTAAAATTACATCGACTTCACCGCACATATATTCTATCTCACATGCATCTAGAGCAGCGAAGTACAAATCATTCAGATTTCTGAGTACGATCTGTTCCCCGAAGGGGATCACTGAATCAATCCCTTTATATGCCACTTCGATAGCAGCAGAGTAGTCCATGTATTGCTTTATGATATATTGGCGACCTTGCAGCTGATTGAACTGGATTTTCGCTAAAGCTGATGCAGGGGGACGTCGCCGAATCTGCTGAAAAACAAACGGCTGCTGTGCTAGCCCAAGTAGTAGCTCGTTTATTGCGGAATTGACCTGATATTCAGGTGAATCGCCAATATGAACGTTTCCCGCTACGTTTTCAATGTTTACCGTTTTATTGGCGAGCATAATTGGCTCGACTTACATATTAATTGTCATACCACCGGAATTCCGGCCTGTATGTACATTCTTTTCTCCGTTTTGTGTTACTTCATTTTTACTTACATCCACTTTTGTTTTATTCAAGGAGTTCTGCAAATTCACGACTTGATTCTGTGTCTGGTGCAACTCTGCCCGCAACCTAATATTTGCATTTCTTTGAAAAAGACTGTAAATAAAACTCGCTACGCCACAGATCCAAGCGATTGCAATACCGAGTTCAGAATTAAAAAAAGACATGTTATTCCCCTCAAAGATGGCGTACTTATTAGCAATAAGTGTAGCTTTTTGGTGGGCACGCGTCCATAATTTATTGCTGCTGTGTACCGCCGCAGCACAACTTCGTCGTTATAGCCAAATTTGTGAGGTGGCTGCATCGTCCACCGAACTTGCAGACTGATAGTGATGGCATCAAACTCTGTGCGATATGCTTTGCCGACCAAGGCAGCTTGACTGACAGTTGTTTGACGTTACTTGTCCTGTGCGTAAAAGCGGGCTGCTTCCTCAGCGATGTGTTTTGCCCGACTCTTGCTGTATAGCTTTGTCGTGGACGAGTCCGCATGCCCCATCACATCCTGCACCACTGCCTGAGCCATCCCTTTCTCGACTGCGATTGTCCCGAACGTATGCCGGAACGCGTGTGGACTGGCGGCAACCATTTGCTCAATCTGCTCGACCGTTAGCCCTTCAGGTACCGCTGCTCCAACTGCCAACAGCTCCTCCTTTACGCGGGCTAGTGCGGCCTTGACGAGCGCATAGACCGCATTGGCCGAGTACCCCTGCACAGGCCCCTCCTCGCTCTGCCGGTGACGCGCAAGTGCCGCTCCAGTTGTTGGTACCGTCAGCGGCACCAACAGCGGCCGTTCCCGTTCCGATGGGTCATACAGGTCTTGTCCGTGATCTGCCCAGTGCCTCCGTAACGCGACAATTGTGCGAGGACTGACCGGTACCAGCCGCTGTTTGTTCCGCTTACCCAGTGTCCTCATCATCCACACGCCATGGACATGTTCACTTGGATGAAGGTCAGCGCGTACGACGCGCACGACCTCACTACGCCGTAGCCCGGAATCGCCCATCAGCAGTAGCGCAGCCAGGACAATACGGTCCTGCCGGTTGTCTTGGACCTCACCCCGGCGCCGCAGCGTTTCCACCAGCGTCTCCCAGCTCTCTGGCGGCAGCGCCCGCTCGACTCTGATCGGGTTGATCAGCTGCATCACCTGCGGATCCCGGACGGCCTCCCAAGGGTTGCCGGCAAGGTAGCGTACCTTGACCAGGTAGTTAAAGGCAGCGCGCACAACCTGCACCGCGTATCGCTGCGACGATGCCGTCATCGGCTTCTCGGCGAACGGTCGCCACAATGCACTGCCCCGCTGCGCAGTGCGTCCACAGAACGCCTTGCTCGGCGCCTGTAGAAATCGTTTATACGATTCACAATCGTCGACCAGCAGCGACGAAACAGGTTTCTTTGCCACGTGCACGCTCCATAGCACGAGCCGCTCCAGCTCCTTGCGGTAAGCGCGCAGGGTATGCGGCTGATGTTCGAACCGTGCCAGGTAACAATCGATGGCCGCGAGATCATCGATCGCCGTAATGAAGGAGAACGTGGACGATCGGTTCACACCAAACTGACCATCCAGGTCCACCGGCAGGCAGAACGTTCCCAAGGGCCGCAGCGCGCTGCTGCGTTCGGGATCGAGCAACGCATATGCAGGCATCTGTGCCACACGCCGCGGCGCCGGGTTGATGTCACCCAGCGTCCCGTGCTGCCGGAGCCAGGTAAGCAGGATCACCGCGCGTTTTGCACCAAGGCGCGGAATACCCCGCCACCACGCTTCACCGCGCTCGTTGACGAAGTCGACGAAGTGTCCCAGCGTTTCGATGCCCTCACCACGCAGCGACCGCACGGTACGGGGGCGGAGCCATTTACTGATCGGGTCATCGCGCCCTGGCACGGGCGCCTTAATGTCCGCGGCCTGGATCAAAATATCAAGCGCCTTCGCGCTGATATTGCCAGTCTTGCGGGCATGGGTTAGCGCCGTCGCAAAGGCCGGCTGGTTTTCGATCGCCCGCTCGACCAGGAGGTCGCGCATGCGAATCAAAAACCGTTCAAGTCCCTCTTCTACCTGCGGACTGTCTTCGCAGTAGTACAGGCTCGCGATACGCTCGATCGGTAGTTTCAGGCAATACGCCCGCAGCGCCGTGTAGTCGGCGCGCGTAAAAGATTCGTCCGGGAGAAGGACGCTGGTGTTCTGTGCCATGTTAGTCGTTTCTTCCCTTACCTTCGGCCGGGCCGGTGTTCGTTGATGCGACAGGCAATATGTCAGGCCTGTCGAATACGATCGGGCCGCTAGTCGCTACAACCAGCTTCAGGATCACCCACCAGACATATAGCGCCCAAAACGCGTTACTTCCTTCGACATCTGTATTCGCCCCGGCACCGGTTCTGATCGACACCACCAGTTGCAGCTACGTCCTGACATACGCCATGAACACGCTGGCACCAAGGGCATCGAGGACCTAGCGGCCCTTGGCCTGATCGACGGCATCCGGTGCCAGACAGGTGAGCGTGAGTAACGACCTGCTGACGGTTTCGTCGGCAAGTGTCGCTTCGAGGGGTTGCTCCTGCTCGAGGTGCAACCCCTCGATCGCCAGGCCGATGCCCAGGATCTGCGGATAGCAAGCAGGCACGGGCTAATAGCCGTCCATTGTCCCGGTCATCCAGTGCTGCTGTGTTTCGGGGTGCTCTGGCGGGCCTGCAAGGCGATCGATTGGGCAGTCAATACGAGGGCACGCTGCCTGTTGGGCAGCCTTCTCTTCGTTCGCAGTTGTGGAGTAGTGATCGGTCATGCGAGTTCTTGGGTCAGAAAAAATATCATCCTACGCGAGTTTCACGCCGAAAACCACCAAAAACGCTTGAGTGATAATTAGGGTTATCAGGTAAGCAAACCACTGCGCCCATCGTCTGAAAGTAGTTCCCGGAAGTAATTGTGGAAAGTTTCAGGAGGTAATAGCAAGGCTCCAAATTCGGCATGGTGGTCCCGCTCGACAGCCGTAGCGGCCGCTGGCCCAAAAATTTGCTCTGAGAGCGTCTCGAAAGTAACTTTGTCAGAGCCGTGAAAATCCTGCCCCCTCGCGCATTATTACTCTCGCAGCACCGCTGACCTCGCTAGGTTTTTCACGTTACCGGAGCGCACCGAGGCCAGAGCGAGCAATAGGTACAGGCATCGACTGCGCTGCAAGAGATGTTCAGACGCTTGCTGGCAAGCCTAGCTCATCAGCAACCAGCAGGCATAATCCTCTTGACCTTCAAGTAACTTCAAGGTGTTAAATGACAGGCTCTCGTATATGAAAACAAGTGTCTTGATATGAAGCATTTCTTTTGGCGTCGCCTGGCACTCTTACCTGTGCTTATTGCTTGTCTGATCAGCACGGCACACGCAAAATCCACATCCGGAGAAGGAGAAGTTCGCCAGATTTGGCAGTTGCTTGACTATGTCGCTGTGGACTATGCTGGCGCGGTCCGGGACGGAACGATTGTTAGCGAGGTTGAATACCGCGAAATGCAGGAGTTCTCAACGCGGGCGCAACATCAGATTCATGCATTGCCTTCGCATCCCTTACATGCAGAACTGGTGGCTGCCACGACCAGGCTGAAGCAGGCGGTCGAGCGAAAGGAATCACCACAGCAGGTTTCGCAACTCGCGCGGGAGGCAAACCGATTGCTCCTGCAGGCCTACCCCTTCCGTATTGCGCCTCGCGCTCTACCCGACCTGTCCCGGGGCGCGGCACTATACCAAGCACAATGTGCTTCCTGCCACGGCGCAACTGGTGCCGGCGATGGCGCACTCGCAGCTAGGCTCGAACCCAAGCCAATCGCGTTTACCGATGCCGAAAGAGCCCGCTCCCGGTCGATCATGGCCCTGTACCAGGTGATCAGCCAAGGTGTCGAAGGCACTTCGATGCCTGCTTTTTCAGGCTTGTCTGAGCAGGACCGTTGGTCCTTGGCGTTTTATATTGGCACACTGGCGCTCAAGGACACGGATATCGAAGCCGGAAAGTCTGCGTTCGCACAAGACAAAGCCGCGTCCGCCACAATTTCCGACATGAACTCACTTGTGACGATAACGGAAGACGAGCTCGCAAAGGCAGGCTCGCCGGCAACCGCGCGAACTGTTCTAGCATATGCACGCACCCATCCCGAGACGGTATGGCAGCGGCAGGAACGTACGGGCATCGTCCTTGCGCGTAAGCTGCTGCAGGACAGCTTGAACGCCTTGAAGAATAATCAGCGAGCAACGGCCACAGAGCTCGCTCTGTCAGCATACCTGGACGGCTTCGAGCCGCTTGAAGCGACGCTCGACGCGGTCGACCGCCAACTGCTCGTCGACGTAGAACGAACCATGCAGTTATATCGAGGCGCGGTTGCACAAGGCGACGTGCCACGTGCGACCGAATACGCCAAGCAACTGGACGCGTATTTCGTCCGTGTCGAGGATCTTACCGGCGCGAACAAGACCGATGCGACGACGGTGTTCGTCGGTGCACTGACCATTCTCCTGCGCGAAGGCGTTGAAGCCCTGTTAATCGTGATCGCGATGGTCGCGTTCCTCCGGAAAGCGGAACGTCCTCAGGCACTGCGCTACGTGCACGCCGGCTGGATCTCGGCGTTGGCCGCAGGCGCGTTGACATGGCTGATAGCCACCTATGTCGTCAGCATCAGTGGCGCAAGCCGCGAAGTGACTGAAGGCCTGTCGTCACTCTTCGCTGCGGCGGTTTTGCTGTCGGTCGGGCTTTGGATGCACCAGAAAGGCCAGGCCGGACAGTGGCAGGCCTATCTCAAGCAGCATCTGACTGCGGCGATGGAAAAACGCTCCGCATGGGCCTTGTTTGTTCTTGCTTTCATTGCGGTGTATCGGGAGGTTTTTGAAACAGTCCTGTTCTACTCGGCGCTTGCGGCCGATGGCAACGGCGGAGCCCTATTGGGAGGCTTCGTTACAGGGCTGGTCTTACTGTCTGTGATCGCTGTGATTTTCCTGCGTACCAGTGCACGCATGCCGATCGGTAAATTCTTTTCGTTCAGCTCCGTGCTTGTGGCTGCCCTTGCGGTTGTTCTGGTCGGAAAGGGGATCGCGGGGCTTCAGGAAGCCGGGTGGTTAATGGCCACGCCGATCACGGGGCCGCGCATGCCGGTTCTCGGCCTCTACCCGACCATACAGACCTATGGAGCGCAGTTCGCCCTGCTTCTTGCAGCTGGTCTTGGTTTTGGATTCAACTTGGTTAAAGCCCGCAGGTAGTCAGCTCGACAAGGAGCAATCATGAGTAACAAAACAATCTTTACCGTTCCATTTGCTGCACTCGTTCTACTGGGTGGCTGTGCCGATCCAAGAGTGGGGCCAAATAGTAAAACCGGCTGGGTTACCGAACTTTACACGGCAGAGAGACTAAAGGCAAACCGCCCTTCCTGCCTGGAAAATCTCAGCGACACGGACATCGCTAGCCATCGGTATGCGCTGATTTCAGTCCATCATCTAAGGTCATACCGATATGAAAACGCCTTGATACCTGACTCAATCGAGGTTGAGCTTCGCGATAAGGTCGAGATATTCCCGCCATCATGCAAGGATGGGACATTACCGCAAGTGGTGCAGGTGCTGAAGCATTCCACCAAAAACAATAACCCGATCCCACAAGAACGGTGAGCGCACCTGTCCACTGGGCCGCGTATACTTCCTTGAACTTTGTACGGAGATCCGATGAAGGACAGTAATAACGATAGCCCTGAAGAGCCAAGCCTGGACGCTGCCAACGAACGCGATCGCAGCATCCTATGGAAAGTCCTGTTGATCAATCTGGGGCAGTGCTTAGCTGGCGTTGTGGGTGGCATTTGGGCATCCTCAACCGCAGTGATCGGCGCTGGCCTCGACAACTTGGGAGACGCCGCCGTCTACGGTGTGAGCCTGTACGCTGTCGGAAGGTCCGACGCGATCAAGACACGTGCCGCCCAATTGTCCGGATGGCTCCTCATTGGATTTGCCTGTCTGTTGCTGATTGAAGTTGTCCGTCGCTTCCTCGGCGGTGAAGCGCCGTTGGGCCCTGCCATGATGGGGATGGCAGCTGCCAATGCGTTTCTTAACATTTATTGCATCCGGCTTTTGAAGCAGCATCGCGGCCAGGACATCAACTTCAAAGCCTCCGCTATTTTCACGAATAATGATTCAATCGTGAATGGCGCAATCGTGTTATCCGGCGCATTGGTGATGTGGACGAAATCCAATACTCCCGATCTACTCCTTGGCACAGTGGTTTCGTTCATCGCTGCAAAAGGAGGATACGAAATCCTCTCGGAGGCGAAGAAATCCCGATCGAAGTAGCCGGGGGTCTCCTGTTCATAAACCGCGGGATACGTCAGTCGAGATATCACCGCTTCCCATGATCCATAGTTGACGTGGCTCCAGCCCCGCGCAGGAAGCACATCACAAGCACCGTCGTACCTACTGTAATGCCAATATCGGCGATGTTGAAGGCTGGCCAGTGATGCTCCCCTGCATATACGTCGATCCAGTCGACGACCCCCATCCGCGCGGCACGGTCAGCGAGATTGCCGACTGCTCCGCCAAGGATCATCGTAAGACCGATTCGCTCTGCGGAGCCCGTTTCGGGCTTCCCGATCATCCGAAAGATCAGGATCGACGCAAGTAAGGCCACAACGATGAACAGATAACGTTGCCACCCGCCAACCGTCGCAAGAAACCCGAAGGCTGCGCCCTGGTTGATTACATACACGATGTTCAACGACGGTAACAACTCAATCTGCTGACCATAAACCAGACGCTCCACGATCGCGGCTTTGGTAATGAGGTCGGTAGTCGCAATGCATGCGGCGACCAGTATGGCAGCGAGAGGGGTGATAGGTTTGACCACTTCAAAGTCCTTCGCTGATGTTCAGATGTTGAGCGCGCGCTTATCAACAGCAAGCGCTGCTTCCCTGATTGCTTCATAGAGTGTTGGATGCGCATGGCAGATCCGCGCAATGTCTTCTGAAGATGCCGAAAACTCGAGCGCCATGGCTGCTTCGCCAATCATCTCCGACCCGAGCGAGCTGACGATATGCACGCCGAGTACCAGGTCCGTATGGGCGTCGGCAAGCACTTTGACGAATCCCTGTGCATCGCCGTGGCCCAGTGCGCGTCCATTGGCCGAGAACGGAAACTGTCCCGATTTGAATAAACGACCTTCTCGCACCAGTTCCTGCTCCGTCTTGCCAACCCAAGCTGCTTCCGGACTTGTATAGATGATGGAGGGAATGGCAGCATAGTTCACATGTCCAGATTGCCCTGCGATAATTTCGGCAACCATAATGCCCTCTTCCTCAGCCTTGTGCGCAAGCATTGGCCCGCGCACGACATCACCAATTGCGAACAGGTGTGGCAATTTCGTCCGGCAGTGTTCATCAACTGGTACATAGCCGCGCTGGTCAAGCTCCAGGCCAATTGCATCAATTGCCAAGCCATCTGTATTCGGCACCCGTCCGATCGCCACGATCACCTTGTCGCAAGCGAGTTCCTTGGAGACGCCGGCACGGTCTCGATACAAAATATGCGCCTCGTTACCTCTTAGTTCGATGCTTTCGATAGCCACGCCGAGGTCGAATTTCAGCCCCTGGCCAGACATCAGCTTGAGCATTTCCTTGGACACCGCTGTGTCGCAACCGGGCAAGAAGTCTGGCATGGCGTCGAGCAGGGTGACATTCGCACCTAGCCGGCGCCATACTGACCCTAGCTCGAGGCCAATTACGCCGGCGCCGACCACGCACAAGCGTTTCGGCACCTCGCGAAAAGCGAGCGCGCCGGTGTTGTCGCAGATGATTGTATTGTCGATCCGGATGGCCGGAAGCTGACGCGGCTTCGATCCAGTGGCAATGATCACGTTCCGTGCGCTGATCTGCTGTACGGAATCCGCAGCCAAGACTTCCAGGAAATACATCCCATCTCGCATCCCGACGAAACGCGCCCGCGCCTTGATAAAGTCGACCTTGTTCTTCTTGAACAGGTATTCGATCCCTTTGGCCATCTTGGTGACTACCCCGTCCTTACGGTCAATCATCTTGTCGATGTCGATGGCCGTATCGCCCGTACTAATGCCATGCTCGGCGGTGTGGTGCACTACCTGCTCGTACAGGTGGCTTGACGCAAGCACTGCCTTTGATGGGATACATCCCACGTTCAGGCAGGTTCCACCTGGGCGTGGCACTCCGTCTGGCGCTGCGTAAGGATTCGATTCGATGCAGGCCACGGACAAACCAAGCTGCCCAGCGCGAATCGCAGCGATATACCCACCCGACCCCGCGCCAACGATCACCACGTCATATTGCTTTGCCATATACAGCCTTTCGTAAATGCGAGCAGATGTGCTTACTTTGATAGCCTGTTCAGATTCCTTCCGCTACGGCCTCCGGCGGCCGAGCGAAGCGCTGGTACAGGGTTGGCAGCACGAAAAGCGTCAGGATCGTCGCCGAAATCAGGCCACCGATGACGACGGTGGCCAACGGACGCTGTACCTCGGCGCCGGCACCGGTCGCCAGTGCCATCGGCACGAAACCCAGCGACGCTACCAACGCTGTCATCAATACTGGGCGCAGGCGCCGTAATGCGCCTTCACGGACCGCTTGCGCCCAAGGGAGTTGCTTCGCAAGATCGTCGATCGAGCCTACCATTACCAGTCCATTAAGAACGGCAACGCCGGACAATGCGATAAATCCGACTGCTGCAGAAATCGAGAATGGCAGGCCGCGCAGCCAGAGTGCCGCAATACCGCCAATCAACGCCAGGGGCACACCCGTGAAGACAACGGCAGCAGCGCGCCAGGATCCTACAGCCGAGTACAGCAAGCCGACAATGAGTGCGAAGCAGGCCGGTACCACGAGCGCCAGGCGCGTCCGTGCGCGCTCGAGGTTCTCAAACTGTCCGCCCCAGGTAATCCAAACACCGGCGGGCAGGCGCACGTCTGCGTTGATGCGTTCGCGCGCCTCGCTGACCACGCCTGCGATGTCACGTCCGCGTACGTTGGCTTGGACGACCACCCGTCGCTTTCCATTCTCACGGCTAATCTGGTTCGGGCCCTTGGCCGTCTCCAATACGGCGACGGATCCCAGTGGAACGAAGCTGCCGCTAGGGGTCAGCACTGGCAACTGGCGCAAGGCTTCCACGTCGTTCCTCGTGTTCTCGCCCAGCTTGACCACCACATCGAAGCGCCTGTCCCCCTCATAGATGGAGCCGGCCTCCCGACCTGCAACGGCTGCCGCCAGCGTGTCATGCACCTCCTGGGCGGTCAGCCCCACCCGGGCCATGGCGTCGCGGTCCAGCCGGACATCGAGCAGTGGCAACCCCTGCACTTGCTCTACGCGGACGTCTTCCGCGCCCTCGACCGCACGCAGCTTGCTTGCGACCTGCTCGGCGGTCTGAATCATGGCGTCGAAGTTATCGCCGTACACCTTAACGGCAATGTCGCCACGCACGCCCGCCAGCAGTTCGTTGAAACGCATCTGGATCGGTTGGGTCAGCTCATAGTTTTGGCCCGGTATGCCGGCGACCGCTTTCTCGATCTTCTCCACGAGTTCGGCCTTGCTCATCCCGGGTTCCGGCCATTCCGAACGGTCTTTAACGATCACGAACGTGTCAGTCATGCTCGGTGGCATCGGGTCAGCGGCCAGTTCAGCCGTACCAGTTCTGGAAAACACCAGCCTTACCTCGGGCAGCTTGCCGACTGCCTTCTCGACAGCAAACTGCATCGCCTGGCTCTGGTCGAGGGACGTGCCAGGGATGCGGGCGACTTGCAGCAACACGTCTTTCTCGTCGAGGGTCGGGAGAAATTCCTGACCAAGTGTCGTGAACAGACCAAGCGCGGCTGCAAAACCTGCCGCCGCCAGCACGCCAGTGAGCTTAGGCTTGGCGAGCGCACGGTCCAGCCAAGGCGCGTAGGACGACGACACGGCCTTGACCAGCCTGTTTTCCTTTTCGTCGACATGGCGCGACAGCCAAAGCGCGATCGCAGCTGGAACGAACGTGAGCGAGAGGATAAAAGCGAAGACCAGGGCCAGGATCACCGTGACCGCCATCGGTGCAAACATCCGGCCTTCGACCCCTTGGAAGGTCAGCAGGGGAACATATACAAGGATAATGATCGCTTGACCATAGACACTCGGGCGTATCATCTCGCGTGCAGCGGCGGCAACGGTATCGAGGCGCTCTGCTTTGGTAAGTATCCTGCCGGTCTGATGCTGGCGTTCGGCGATCCGGCGAAGCGCATTCTCCACGATGATCACGGCGCCATCGACAATCAGGCCGAAGTCCAACGCACCCAGGCTCATCAAGTTCGCAGAAAGCCCAGCTTCGAGCATGCCGGCAGAGGTCAGGAGCATCGTAACCGGGATGACGGCCGCGGCGATGAGCGCCGCGCGCAGGTTACCGAGAAGCGCGAACAGGACGGCGATCACCAAGAGCGCGCCCTCGGTGAGGTTGGTTGCGACAGTTCGGATGGTGGCATCGACCAGCCGGGTGCGGTCGAGCACCGGTCGGATCAGCAAGTCCGGCGGCAGCGACCGCGCAATCTCTTTCAAACGAACATCCACTGCGGCGGCGACCGTCCGGCTGTTCTCGCCAATGCGCATCACGGCCGTACCAACGACGACCTCCTGGCCGCCTTCTGACGCAGAGCCGAAACGCACTTCCTGTCCCATGCCAACGGTAGCGACGTGCGAAACCAGTACTGGCGTGCCATTACGGGTCGTAATGACAGTTTTAGCCAATTCTTCGGTCGACGTGATGCGTGCATCGGCCTTGACTGTAAGAGCCTCTCCGTTCTGGATGACGACGCCGGCGCCGGCGCTCGTGTTGTTGCGCTCCAGCGCTTCGCCCAGCATCGTCAGGCTGATTCCAAGAGCCGCGAGTCGTTGCGGATCAGGCGTGACCACATACTGCTTGACGTAGCCCCCAATGACATCGACGCCCGCCAGCCCTTCGGTATTCTTGAGCTGCGGTGCCACGATCCAGTCCTGCACCGTACGTAGGTATGTGGCCTTTTCGGCGGCACGGCGCAGCACCTCACCTTCTGGAGTAACGTAGCTGCCATCGGCCTGCAGTCCGCCCGCCGAGCCCACTTTGGAGCCTGGCTTGGAGGCGTACTCCACAGTCCACATGTAAACATCGCCGAGGCCGGTTGCGATTGGGCCAAGACTGGCGGTAGCTCTGGGTGGCAAGCTGCGCTCAACGGCGCGTAGCCGCTCCGCCATCTGCTGGCGCGCAAAATAGATATCCGTGCCATCCTTGAAGACCGTCGTTACCTGTGCAAAACCATGCCTGGTCAGTGATCGCGTGGATTCCAGCCCGGGTATGCCGGCGAACGCCGTTTCGATCGGATAGGTGACCTGTCGCTCGACGTCAGCGGGCGCGAGCGCCGGTGCGACGACATTGATCTGCACCTGGGTGTTAGTAATGTCGGGTACCGCGTCGATCGGCAAGCGCGTCAGCGCGAATGCGCCCAGGATCGACAGCAGGATGGTGGCGATGAGGACATGCCACCGCCGTGCAACGGAAAAGTTGACGATGCGAGCAATCATGGTTGGGTATCCTTCAGGAGCCGTTGAATGAGGGTATCAGTCATCGTCCCCTGCCTCTCCCTTGCCATGCTCCGCCTTCAGCATATAAGTATTGCTAACAGCAATCTGTTCGCCACCTTCTAGGCCGGACATCACCTTGACGTAGCCGGCCGCGTTATCGCCGAGGACAACGTGCTTGATCGCGAACCCTTCTTTCTCCCGGACGAACACGCTAGGCTTGTCCTCCACCGTCTGCACAGCCGTCCGTGGAATGGCCAGCTGACTGGCGCCGCTATCGCCCTCGAGCGCGATCGACGCCCTGACTGTTTCGCCGATGCGCCAAGTCCCCTGCCCGTTCGATAGCCGTGCAATGGCTCGAACCTGGCGGGTGGCGGGATCGAGAATGCGCGACAGGTGGGTGATGCGGCCCGCACCGGTGCGGCCGTCAGTCGATATGTCTACCGCCGTACCAACCGAAACGCGAGCGGCGTCGTTCGGCGACAACGAAAGCTCGACAGCGAGTTCGCTGAGATCGGCCACTTCGAAAAGGTGTACGTCCGGCGCTACCATGTCGCCCAAGGCGATTTGCCGTGTCGTGACATTACCTTTGATCGGCGAGCGCAGCATCAGGCGATTGAGCTGCGCCCCACCTGTTGCTCCTGCAGCAGCGAGCTGCTGCTCGGCCAGGCGTAGACGGGTTCGCGCTTCCAGGGAAGCATTACGCGCGATTTCGAATTCCTGACGTGAAGTGACCTTTTCGCCGTACAGACGTTCTTCGCGGACGAAGGTAGCCTGGGCCAGCTCGTGCTGCCGCTTGGCGATTTCGACATCGGCCCTGAGCTGGGCCACGTCCCGACTCTCGATCACAGCGAGTACATCCCCGCGCGCGACAGGGTCGCCCAGATTGCGTCGGATCTCGACCACCCGGCCGCCAACGGAACTGGAGACAACGGCCGCATGCTTGGGGTCTGCTGCGATCACTGCAGGTGCCTCGACCGCGCCAGCAAAGGACTGTCGGATCGGCATGACCTCGATTCCCGCGGCCTTAATTTGCTGCTCTGAGAGTGCAACGAAGTCTTCTTTCGCTTCGACTTCGCCCTCCCCCGCCACAGCTTTGCCTCGCTCGCCGGCTTCGTCGCTGGACTCGCCCTTTTCGGCCTTCTCTGCCTTCTCGCCAGCTACTGACGGCGTTTTTTCGGCCTGTTCTGCAGCTTCTTTGTGAGACGCTGTTTCTGATTTCGGGGAACATGCGCCCAACAGGATCATCGCGGCACAGAGGCCCGATCGGAATACCGCTTGCATGAGTTAATCCTTATAAATTGGAAACGTGGAACCTTGTAGCCGAGCCAGACGTGCCCGGGCAGAATGCAATGCTGCGAGTGCGTCAACTGAGCTTTGCCGCGTTTCGGCCAAAGAGCGCTCGGCCTCGATCAATTCGAGTTGTGGGAACTTCCCTTCGGCATACCCGATCCTCGCGATGCGCGCCGCTTCTTCTGCGGCTGCGAGAGCAGGGCCATTTGCGGCTCGCGCTGCCGCCGTTGCGTCAGCTACCTCGATTTCAGCCCGTGCGGTGGATTGCTCAAATTCCAATACGACGGCGCGGCGCGTGGCAGAAGCGCGATCGTATTCCGCTCGCGAGCGCGCCACCGCAGCCGTACCCTGATTGAACAATGGCAGAGGGACCGACAGGCCGAGCACTGCGGCCTTGTCGGACGATTCGCCGTATCGGCGCATGCCTGCCGTCAGCGTTATGTCCGGAATCCGGTCGCGTCTGGCCGCCTCGACGCGCGCTACTGCAGCGGCGACTTCGGCCTCAGCCGTGGCGATCGCTAACCTCTGGCCCGTTGGCGGCACCGTCTCGCTGTGGTCAATCTGCTCAAACCACCTAGACGTGATCGTGAACGGCATCGCGATACCGGTCAGGCGTGCGATCGTTTTCTGCGCCAATTCAGCGGCGCGTATTGCTTTGCCCAGCCGAACTTCCGCATTGATTCGCAGCACATCCGCTCTTTGCTCTTCTATAGGAGATGCTTTCCCAACTCGTACCCGCTCGCGCGCTGCATGGTGGGCACGCTCAGCCAGCTCGTAACCAGCCTTGGCGATTGCAACATAGCGCTCGCTTGCCGCAAGGGCAACGAACGCCTCAGTAATCTGAAGTGTCAGGTCCGCTTCAGCCGTGCGTGTCCCGATACCGGCCACATTCCGCTCGGCCTGTGCTACTTGCATCCTAGCTCCCCGCTTACCACCAAGCTCTAGGGGCATCGACAGCGAAACGGTTTTTTCTCCACCACCGAAACCGGAATAGCGGCCTGATCCCATGACGTTTTCGGCGTCAACCGAAAGTGTCGGGTTTGGTCGAAGTCCAGACTGCCGGACATTGGCATCGGCGACGCGCAGCGCTGCGTCAGCGCTCTGCAATTGCGGTGCCTGGTTGCGGGCCTGTGCGAGGGCTTCGGCAAGGGTTAGTGGAGTGCCCTCAGCAAAGGCAGAACCTGCAGCCGTACACACTGCCAGCAGCGCCGCGTTGACACAGCAAGTAATCTTAGTGCGCATAATTGAATTTGCTTGACGGATTTGTAAACAAACTTTATAAACCTTGAAGCCACTCTAAGGTCAAGCACAATGTCACGCACTTTCTCAATAGGTCAGCTCTCCGCTGCTGCGCAGACACCTGCAGCAACGATTCGGTATTACGAAAAGATCGGGTTGCTCGACTCCCCATCACGGACTGGGAGCAACTACCGTCTGTACGGAAATGAGGATGTAGCGCGCTTGACTTTTGTTCGACGTGCAAGGGAGATTGGATTCACGATCGATCAGGTACGAAGCCTGTTGGCTTTTTCTGATCAACACGATGGCGACTGCTGTGCCGTAACGGCGTTGACTGAACAGCATCTTGCTGAAGTTGAACAAAAGATCAGAGACCTCACGCTACTCAAGGACCACCTTTCCCGGCTGCTCATCTCTTGCCAAGGTGGCCGATTTGCCGATTGCAGGATCATTGACGCACTCACACCTCAACAATAAGGTGCTGCCTCGGCCGGAGGGCCCTTGATTGGAAAATACGCTTGACGTTGAAGCCGCTTCAAGGTTTATGCTGCGCCGATAGCCTTGGGAGCGTGCCAATGAAAAGTGAAACGGTGAAATCAGATGGGGCGCGCGTGCGCAGCGTACTGTCAGTATCGAAAATGGACTGCCCCTCCGAGGAAAACCTCGTTCGGATGGCCTTGGGCAAACGCGATGACATCACCGCCCTGACGTTCGACCTCGGGGCGCGGACGGTGACTATTGATCATACCGGTGATGGAAATGACCTGATGAATGCGCTGGCCCCTTTGGGACTGGGAGCACAACTTCGTGAGAGCCGTGCCTTACCAGCGGAGGCGACAGGCTCGTCAGCACTGGTTGAGACAGTCATATCGGTACCGAAGATGGACTGCCCGTCCGAAGAGAACATGATTCGCATGGCCCTGGCCAATACCGCCGGGATCCAGGCACTGACGTTTGATCTGGCTGCGCGGACGCTGCACGTAGTTCATCAAGGCGATGTCGACCCCATAGCGAAGCAGTTGACTCCTCTCGGTCTGGGAGCGCGCGTGGTGAGCTCAACGCCGACGCACGGCAGCAGCTTGCCGCAGCCCGATGCTGCTGGCGACGCCGCGGAGGCGCGCACCTTGCGCCTGCTGCTGGGCATCAATGGCCTGATGTTCCTGGTCGAGATGGTATGGGGCGTCATTGCTCAATCGACGGGCCTCATAGCTGACTCTCTCGACATGTTTGCTGATGCGGCCGTGTATGGCTTGGCGCTCTACGCTGTGGGCCGTGCAGCATCACTGAAGACGCGCGCCGCGCATATGGCGGGGTGGCTTCAGCTGGCACTGGCCTTGGGTGCGCTGGGGGAAGTCGTACGCCGTGCCTTTACCGGCAGCGAGCCCGAATCGGCGATGATGATGGGTGTTGGTGCGCTGGCCCTGGTCGCCAACGTTGCGTGCCTGGTCCTAATCGCGAAGAAGCGCGATCGCGGTGCACACATGAAAGCGAGTTACATCTTCTCGGCAAATGACGTTATCGCTAACCTGGGTGTGATCGTTGCTGGTGCACTCGTCACTTGGACCGGGTCGTCGTATCCGGATCTGATCATCGGGACCATCATTGCGGTGATCGTACTCCTGGGCGCCCGCCGTATTCTGGCACTGCGCTAACTCAAGCACTGACGGGGTAGCTGATACACGCCCCGTCAGGATGCGCCCTCCCCGCCCTTATTCCAGGACGCAGCGACAGCCGATCGGCGCCAACACGGCCTGCTGCAACTCGGTAATGCGCTGCAGCACCATTTTTTGCCTGGCCCCGACTGGCCAGCTGCGCTTCCGGCCCTGCCTTCTGCTGACGTAGCTCGCTGCACGTCTCTTGCGAGACTGCCAATGATGCTTCGGCTCCCTTGTGTGTGCGCGCGTCGGCCGCCTGGTTTTGGTGCGTCGCTGCATGTGTTTCGACGGCCTGCAGTTGCTCGATGGCGACGGCCAACGCGTCGGTCGCCATCGCCAAGCACAATGCGGCAGTTGAAACAAGATTCATGAAGGACCTCCGGTTGGGCCTCACGAAAGACATATCGCGCGGCCCGACAGTGCGCGAGATATGCCATTGGTCCCGCTAACCGGGCTGGCTATTCGCACGATGAGTTAGGTGGGTATTAAATGTGCGCCTCGCCAGCGTGTTTCGCGCATTCGGCCGCACAATTTTCACAAGCACGCTGACAGATTGCGCAATGCTCGTGATCCTTGGCATGCACAGCACATGCTGCAGCGCAGGCTCGGCATACGTGGGCACACAGACGGCAGAAATCGCCGTGATGCTCGGAACCGCGTGCCAACGCATTCATCGTGGCCGTACAGATGTCAGCGCAGTCGAGATTGATCAACGCGCACTGGCCGTTACCCTCTCGTATATCGGCTGCGGCACATGCCTGGGTGGCATGAATTGCCTCCTCACATGCTTCGATACAGGCTTGCAGGTTGGATTGTTCTGCTGTCGTCATGTCTTGCTCCTTGGTTGTGTTGGTATGCCGGCGTAAACTTCGTTAGCGATGCTATAGCATTGCAGACAAAGTTTTACCGTGCGTTTCGGGCGGCATGCCGCCCATTCCCGCGTGCATTGGACGCACGCGCTCCAGTTGGAATCTCTTCAGTGGCCAGCCTCCGTATGGCCGGAGATCCCGTGCTGATCATGTTGATGCCCGTCGAACGTGTGCTCTTCCTGTGCCTGTTGGCAGGGCACATCTTCGATCTGTATGATGCTATGGTGAATGTCATATTTCTCGGCGATCGTCGATCTGACCGCATGCAGCAGATCAGGCCAGCTCGAAGGCGATTGATCGCTGACGATGTGCACAGTCAAGCTTGACTTACGGCTGGTGATCGCCCAGATATGCAGGTCGTGCGCGGAAGTCACGCCGGGTACCGAGAGGATGGATGATTGAACGTCTGCCAGAGCAATGTCTTCCGGTACGCCTTCAAGCAGAACGTTCATGCTCGCTTTCAGCAATGTCCAAGTGCGGGGCAGAACCCACAGGCCAATCCCGACGGCGATGAGCGAGTCGACCCACGTCCAGCCGGTATAACGGATCAGCAGCGCACCGATAATCACGCCGATGGAACCGAGCATATCGCTCCAGACTTCGAGGTAGGCGCCCTTCACGTTCAGGCTGTGGTCCTTGCCAGCGGAAAGCAGCCGCATGCTGACAAGATTGATGATCAATCCCAGCACCGCAATGCCGAGCATCATGCCTGATGCGATCTCGGGTGGATTGTGGAGCCGCTGGTACGCCTCGTAGAGGATGTACATCGCGACCATAAACAGCAGCATCGCGTTGAAGGCAGCGGCGAGTATTTCGAACCGGTAGTAGCCGAACGTGCGCTGCTGGTCCGCTGGCCGCTTGGCAATTCGGATGGCCGCCAGCGAGATGGCCAGTGCCGCCGTATCGGTGAACATGTGCGCGGCATCCGAGATCAGTGCCAGGCTGTTTGTCAGAATACCGCCGACAATCTCCGCGACCAAGAAGGCCGTGGTCAACCCGAGAGCGATCCAAAGCGGCCGTTCGTTCTGCCCTACATTGACTGCGTGCGAATGTCCTGAACCCATCATTTCTCTCCCAATATGCGTGGATGTTCTTACTTGCGTCGCCGCTGACGGACCTTCCGGGCATTGCCTGACGGTTTCTGAGGCGTTTTGATGGGCGGCTTGCGCCTGGCCCGCCTGGCCCGCCTGTCCAGCCATGCAGCAAATGCCAACGCCGCTACCATCGTGACAATGGCCAATGCAAGTACAGTGACCATTACTGCCGAGTGGCCTTCATTACTCAACATTGCATTTCCTCCTATAGTGCGGACGGTGCGCGGGAATCGCGCACCGTCCTTATCGACCCTTTTACGTTACGAAGTGCGGCTCATCCACCGGACCGGTACCAATGCCAGAAGCACTAACCCGACAATGGCATCCACCGGCAACGTACTGCGTAATGCGATACTTGCCGCAGCGGCCGGTACCATCGCGACAAGCACGCCACCCAATACATGCCACTTGTCGGCGCGGCTCCCGAATGGCCCTGCCGCCAATTCCGCCACGATGGCGATAGCCATCGTGGCGATCGACAGGTACAGGATCAGCGTCATGTCCGGTCGGTTCGCGTGAAACAGACCGTGCGTTGCGCTGGCAATGACGCGCATTACCAGAGCACCGCCAGCCAATCCGAGCGCAATCTGACCAACGCGCGCTATCAATACATTGCGACGTTGTGCCCCTTCTGCCGGCTCCAACGCCAGCACAAGTGGCCTGATCTGATGGGCCGCTCCAGCAAGTAAGGTATCGCTGTCGGCCGTGAGGCCGCCTGCGACACCGACGATCAACACAGTGGCCCGGGCGGCACAGCAAAGGCCGTGCCGCCCGCGAGATGTGGTGCTAGTCCCGTGCTCCCTGTCACGTGGGAACACGAATCGGCTCCTGCACGGCCGGCTCATCTCCGTCGCGCCCGTGCATCAGGCGGTAAAGCAACGGCAGGACCAGCAGCGTCAAGGCGGTCGACGACAGGATGCCTCCGATCACGACCGTTGCCAGCGGGCGTTGCACCTCCGCCCCCGTTCCTGTTGCCAGGGCCATGGGCACAAAGCCAAGTGAAGCAACCAGGGCCGTCATCAGGACCGGCCGCAGCCGCGTCAGCGCCCCTTCGCGAATGGCCAGCTCCATGGGCATACCGCCCTCACGCAGCGTGCGGATATAGGAAATCATCACCAGGCCGTTCAGTACCGCGACACCAGACAAGGCGATGAAGCCCACCGCGGCCGATATCGACATCGGGATGTCGCGAAGGGCCAGGGCAATGACGCCACCGGTCAAGGCGAACGGGATCCCTGTGAAGACGAGCAAGCCATCCTTGACGTTGTTGAACATCATGAACAACAGCGTAAACACGAGGAACAGTGCGAGCGGCACGACGATTTGCAGCCGCTGCGTCGCCGACTGCAGTTGCTCGAACGTTCCGCCCCAGCTCATCCAGTAGCCGGCAGGGATTGTCACGCTCTTCTGGATCGCCTGTTCGGCTTCGGGCACGAAGCTGCCGATATCGCGGCCGCGTACATTGGCACTGACAACAATGCGCCGCTTGCCATTTTCACGGCTGATCTGGTTCGGACCCGGTGCGAACGTAAGCGTGGCCACCTCGCCCAGCGGGATGAAGGACTGCGCCGCCGACGGCGAAGCGGCTGGTAACGAAATCGGCAGGCGCCGCAGCGTCTCCAAGTCGGTACGCAGTGGCTCCGGCAGGCGGACCATGATGTCGAAACGCCGGTCGCCCTCGAACATGGTCCCGGCCTCTCTGCCGCCGGTCGCGATTGCCAGGGTCTCCTGAACGTCCGCGATATTCAGGCCATAGCGGGCCGTCTTTTCGCGATCGATCTGCACTGTCAACATCGGCAGGCCGCCGGTCTGCTCGACTTTCACCTCCGCGGCGCCGGGTACGCGTTGCAGCACTTCAGCAATGCGCTGGCCTGTTGCGGCAAGCACTTCCATGTCGTCGCCGTACAGTTTGACCGCGACGTCACTACGCACGCCAGAGATCAGCTCATTAAAACGCAGCTGGATGGGCTGTGAGAATTCAAACCCGTTCCCGGCATACCGCGCTGCTTCTTTCTGAATCGCTTCGACGACTTCTGCCCGTGTCTTTTTCGGTTCTGGCCATTCGCTCTCAGGCTTGAACATCACGTAGCCATCCGAAATATTCTGTGGCATCGGATCAGAGGCAATTTCAGCAGTGCCAGTGCGGGCGAACACCCTGTCGATCTCAGGAAATTTCGCTTTCAGGCCGGCCTCGAGGCGCTTTTGCATATCGACCGATTGCGTCAGGCTCGTGGCGGGAATGCGCAGCGCCTGCAAGGCAATGTCGCCTTCATTCAGGCTGGGCACAAACTCGCTGCCCAGTTTGGTCGCCAGCAAGCCCGACAGGCAGACCAGGACCACTGCGCTGGTGATGATCAGCGCGGTATTGCGCAGTACCTTTTCCAGCATCGGTTCGTATGCCCGGCGCGCCCATCCCATCAGGCGGTTCTCCTTCTCGGCCACCCGCTTGCCGATAAACAGGGCGACAGCGGCAGGAATGAACGTCACCGACAGGATCATCGCACCGAGCAGCGCAGCGACTACGGCAAACGCCATCGGGTGAAACATCTTGCCTTCCACACCGGAGAGCGCAAAAATCGGCAGGTACACCACCATGATGATCAGCTGACCGAACAGCAGTGGCCGCCTTGCTTCGCGGGCCGCGGCGAACACTTCATGGAAGCGCTCCTGGAGCGTCAGGTCACGGCGATGATGCTCCTGGGCGTGGGCGAGCCGACGCACGCAGTTCTCGACAATGACGACGGCACCGTCGATGATGATGCCGAAGTCGAGCGCACCCAAACTCATCAGATTGGCACTCACCCTGTAGGTGACCATGCCCGTGAAGGTGAACAGCATCGCCAGGGGAATGACCATGGCAGTGATCAGCGCCGCACGGAAGTTGCCGAGGAAGAGGAACAAGACGGCAATGACGAGTACTGCGCCTTCCAGCAGGTTCTTCTTCACCGTGGCGATCGCCTTGTCGACCAGGACGGTCCGGTCGTAGACGGGAACCGCGTGAATACCTTTCGGCAGTGTGCGGTTGACGGCGACCATCTTGTCGGCCACGGCCTTGGCAACCGTGCGACTGTTCTCGCCGATCAGCATGAAGACGGTACCGAGCACCACTTCACGGCCGTTCTCGGTCGCAGCGCCCGTGCGCAGCTCTGCACCCAGGCCAACTTGCGCGACGTCGCGCACGCGGATGGGGACGCCCTTGACGTTGGTCAGGATCGTGTTGCGGATGTCGTCCAGCGTGCGCACCTGCCCCGGCGCGCGGATCAGGAACTGTTCGCCGCGCTGTTCGATATAACCCGCCCCGACGTTTCCATTGTTTCGTTCTACCGCGGCGACAACATCTTGAAGCGTGAGGCCATAAGAACTGAGCTTGGTCGGGTCCGGCGTGATGTGGTACTCCTTGGCATAACCGCCGATGGAGTTGATTTCCGTGACACCCGGGACCTGGCGTAACTGCGGCTTGATGATCCAGTCCTGGACCTCCCGTAAATCGGTCGGTGTATAGGGTGTTCCATCCGGCTTCTTTGCGCCCGGTTCGCTCTCCACGGTCCACAGGTAAATCTCGCCCAGGCCAGTCGAAATCGGCCCCATCATGGGCGTGACGCCAGATGGCAGGTTCTCGCGCGCTTCCTGGATGCGTTGATTGACGAGCTGGCGTGCGAAGTAAATGTCGGTACCGTCCGCGAAGACGACCGTCACTTGTGACAAGCCGTACCGAGACAGCGAGCGGGTCTGCTCCAGATGCGGCAGACCGGCCATCACTGTCTCGATCGGGAATGTCACGCGTTGCTCGACTTCGAGCGGCGAGTAACCCGGCGCGGACGTATTGATCTGGACTTGGACATTGGTGATGTCTGGAACGGCGTCGATCGGCAGCTTTTGGTAGTTGTAGACACCAATGGCGGCCATGGCGAAGACGGCCAGCATGACCAGCCAGCGCTGCTCGATGGCGAAACGAATAATGCGCTCAAACATGGCGGCTTCCTTGATTAGTGGTCATGTTCAGCGCTGCCCTTGCCCTGCTCTGCTTTCAGCACGAAGCTACCGGTCGTGGCATAGGTGGCACCTGCCGTCAGCCCCGCAGTGATTTCAACCAGCTTGCCGTCCGTCGTGCCGACGGTGACTGGCTGCGCCTTGAAGCCGCCCGGTGTTCTGACGTAAATAACCGATTTCCCCTCGGTCGTTTGCAGCGCATCGACTGCCACTGCAACCGGTACCTCGTGTTTGCCACGCGCCATCGCGACGTCAACGAACAGGCCAGGCCGCCAGGCCATCTTCGGATTGGCCAGCACGACACGTGCCTTGGCGGTACGTGTCTCCTCGCCCAGCAACGCGCCGACATAGCTCACCTTGCCCTCGGCGACGGTTGCCGTTGCTGTTGACTTGACGGTGACGGGCGTATCGATCCGCACCGCCTCCACATCTTGTGCAGAGATGACGACATCGACCCAGACGGTCGACAGGTCCGACAGTAGGAAAACGTTGGCGTCTTCCTTGAGTGACTCGCCTTGCGCGACATGCTTTTCCACGACCATGGCGTCGAACGGCGCACGCAGGACATAGCGGTTCAGTGGCCCGTCGCCGTTGCCGGCACCTAAGGCGGCCAACTTGGAGCTTGCAGCTTGCGCCGCGATTTCCGCTTCCCGGTATGCCTGCTGTGCCTGCAGGTAGTCCTGCTCTGCGGAGATCTTGTCTTCCCAGAGCTTCTTTTCCCGCTCGTAGGTCAGCCGGGCTAGGCCCAAGCGCTTGTTGGCGGCCAGCGCGGTGCTGCGCAGTTCGGCCAGCTCGGGGCTGGAAATGACGGCCAGAACCTGGCCCTTGCGCACGAACTGCCCCAGGTCGGCTGAAACCGACTCGGCAACGCCCGCCACGCGGGGGACGACGTGGGCTGTCCTGTCTTCGTTGAACCGCACCTCACCAGGAAATTTCTGCACGCTGCCAATAACCGCGCTGCTTGCCTTGGCGGTGGCAATACCTGCAGTGTGAATCTGCTCGTCCGTCAACTCCACTATGCCCTCGTCATGCTCGCCAGATTCACCGGCTTCCTTGCCATGATCGTCCGATTCACCGGCTTCCTTGCCATGCTCTTCGGTGGCAGTTTCTCCATGGCCGGCTTCCGCCGCTTCGCCATGGTCACCTCTTTTCCAAAACAGAATCGCTGCAGCCAGCAGCACGCCGACCATGACAACGGAAAGCACCGTCGTGACGGACTTCTTATCGAATGTGAACTTCATTGTTTATCCTGTGGGGTTACTGTTGCGGGCGAAGCGCAACATAGCGCTCCACGTCCGCACTCGATCGATAACGCTCGGACAACGCGCGCAAATACTGGGCGCGGGCCTGAAATAGCGTGCGCTGGGCATCGATGACATCGAGGAAGCTGAACTTGCCCAGTTCGAAGCCGGTCACCGAGGCCTCGTAGGCACCTTGCGCGGCCGGGAGTATGTCGCGGGTAATGCTAACGACCTCTGCCTGGGCCAACTCGGCGCGCTGGTAGGCTTCGGACAACGCTTGTGTTACCCGGATGCGCTCGGCATCGAAGTCAGAGCGTGCCTTCTCGACCTGGCGCAGTGCAGCGAGCTCACCACCCTGGTTTCGGTTAAACAGCGGCAGCGGGATCGACAAACCAACGATTGCCTGGTTGCGGCCGATCTCGTCATCACGCTTGTTGCCCAAGGTGACGCTCACGTCAGGAATGCGCTGCGCTCGCTCGAGCCTTACGCGTGCCTGCTCCCGTTCGACCAGTCCATGTGCACGGCGCAGTTGCGGTGATTCCTCGAGCTGCTGGCGTAGCGTTTGCAGCGGCGGTAGTGGCGGCGCCTCGGCAGGCGCTTTCTCCAACGGTCGCTGTAGTACGTTGGTGGCAGCCCACTGCGCCGACAGGCGCTGCCTGGCAAGGCCCAGTTCCGACACTGCTTGGGCAACTTCAAGCCGTACACCTGCTTCGGCGACCTGGGAACGCGATTGTTCGACAGGCGAAATGCGGCCAGCGGTCACACGGCGCATCGCCGCTTGCGTCGCTTTCTGTGCAAGCTGCAATGACGCCTGGGCGAGGTCAAGCCTCTCCTGAGCAGTCAACGCATCGAAGTATGCCGACGTGACATTTCCGCGCAGGTCGGCCAACGTGATGGCCAGATCCTGCGCCGCCACGCGTCGCTCGCCTTCGGCAAGCGCGACGCGCGCAGCGCGCTTGCCGCCCAATTCGAGCCGCTGGCTGATCTGCACGGTTTGGGTACGGGTACCCTTGTCCATTCCTTCCCGTAGCAGTGCGAGTTCAGGATTTGGCATAAGGCCAGCTTGTATCTGGGCAGCCTCGGCGATCCCGATATCCTGGCGAGCGGAACGCAGGCCCGGATTGGCGGCAATGGCCAGTTCGATCGCTTCGTTAAGTGACAAGGGACGGGCGTCCTGTGTCGCAGTCGATGACGCAATCTGCGCGGGCGCGGATGTGTATTGCTGTCCGATATCGGCAGCTGCATGGACGGCCAGCGGCATGAACAATGCCGTGGCGCCCAGCATGATAAATCTGGTATGCATGGATAACTCCGAAAGTGAAAACGAAGGCTATCCAGCGGCAATGACACTCAGCCGTGTTGCGAAGAACACGGCTCGAACAAAGAAAATGACTGAATCAGTGGCCGCCGGATTTACGCGACGGCAATCCACTGAGGACGTTCGGGGGGACTGGAGAAAATCGAAGTGAAATGCATCATGACGCCATTGGGCGCCAGACGAACTGCAAGTGGGTGGATTGCTGGCTGCACCACGTCGATGGCCAGCACAGCATGGGAGCACGATGAGCAATGCGCATGTGCCGCAAATTTCTTGGCTACACCTGGCTGATCTTTCAAACCGGCCGGCAGTTCATCGCCATCCTCCACATGCTGGTGATGACCGAAGTGCTGTGCCGCGACGCCGGTTTCGTGCATGCAATAGGCACTGATCACCGTCCAGCTGAGCTGGAGAGTGATCACGGCGAGGATGACGAAGATGAAGCGGCGAACCATGGCGGGAATATACCACGGTGACATGCCTACATACCCGGCCTTGCTCACACGCGCAACACGTCCATCGCTGATGTTGCGTCGAAGCATCATACTTAGTGCTGTTCAGATCTGCTGCCGCCACGCAGCAGGCGCAAGCCGTTGAAGACGACCAGCAGACTGGCACCGACGTCCGCAAAGACCGCCATCCAGAGTGTCGCGACGCCCAGCAACGCCAGGATGAAGAACACGAGCTTGATTCCCAGAGCAAGCACGATGTTCTGGATCAGGATGCGGCGCGTAGCGCGGCTGAGCTCGATGAAACCGGCCAGCTTGCCCAAATCGTCATCCATCAGGGCTACGTCGGCCGTTTCGATGGCGGTATCACTGCCGGCGGCCCCCATGGCAAAGCCCACGGTCGCCCGCGCGAGCGCCGGCGCATCGTTAATGCCGTCGCCGATCATGCCAACCGGGCCGTACTTGCTCTCTAGCTCTTCGATAGCCTGCAGCTTTTGGTCCGGCAGCATGTCCGCGCGGATCTGGTCGATCCCGGTCTCCTGGCCAATTTGCCGCGCCGTCACGGCATTGTCGCCCGTGAGCATGATCGGGACGACGCCGAGTGCCTTGAGCCTTGCTACCGCCCGCAGAGCGTTCGGCCGCAGGACGTCGGCGATGCCGATCACACCCAGCACCTTGTGTTCGGTGGCGAGGAAGATGGCGGTGCGCGCCTGGGCTTGCTGCGCACTCAGCACGTCGCGCACATCGTCCGTCCCGGCACCGATGTCCGACAGAAGTCGGGCGTTGCCGAGATAGTATGCCGTGCCATCGATGCTTCCGCGTACGCCGCGGCCGCCGAGCGCTTCGAAACGCTCGACGCGCTGCAACGCCTTGCCTTCCGGCAGAGCCGCGACGATGGCACGGGCGAGCGGATGATCGGAGTTCGCGTCCAGGCTGGCAGCGATGGCTAGCACCTGCTCCCGCGCTATACCCGGCATGGCGACGACCTCAACCACGGCTGGACGGCCCTCGGTGAGCGTTCCGGTTTTGTCGAGGGCGATTGCCTTCAGGCTATGGCCCGCTTCAAGGAACTGGCCCCCTTTGATCAGGATGCCGCGTCGCGCCGCAGCTGTCAGGCCGCTGACAACGGTTACCGGCGTCGAGATCACGAGTGCACATGGACAAGCGATCACCAGCAGGACAAGGGCCTTGTACAGCCAGTCTTGGAACGGCTGTTGCCACAGCAATGTGGGCAGCACCGCCACCAGGATTGCCGCGATAACCACCGCCGGTGTGTAGTAGCGTGCGAATGTGTCAACGAAACGCTGTGTGGGCGCCTGGTTGCGCTGCGTTTCTTCAATGACGCGAACGATCTTGGCCAGTGTGCTGTCGCCGCGCTGCGCGGTGACACGGATCTGCAATAAGCCGTGCTCGTTGATCGTTCCGGCGTAGACACCGTCACCGCGCTGCTTCGCCACTGGCATGCTTTCGCCCGTAATCGGCGCCTGATTGACAGAAGATTCGCCCTCGACCACTTCGCCGTCTACAGCGATCCGCTCACCCGGCTTGACCTGCACGATGGCGTCAACGGGAATCAGGTCGGCCGCCATGACACGCCACTGCCCGCTCGCGTCTTGCACGTTCGCCTCTTCGGGCGCTAGCTGCAATAAACCGCGCATCGTATTGCGGGCCCGGTCCAGCGACAGGCCTTCGATCAATTCGGCAATGGCGAACAGAAAGACGACCATGGCAGCTTCGGGCCACTGGCCGATGGCGATGGCGCCGATCACTGCCAGGCACATGAGGAAGTTGATGTTCAACGTCAGCGTTTTGAGCGCAACCCAGCCCTTGCGCAGCGTCGGGACGCCAGCCAAGGCGATCGACAAAACGGACAACGCGATGACAGGTAGGGAGTTTTCCGGAGTACCCATCCAGGCAACACCCTCTGCAGAGGCTGCGCTGATGCCGGCGAGGACGAGTCCGATCTTCTGCCGCGTCGTCAAGCGCACCTCGTCGTCGCTCGATGACGCTGGAGCGTCTGCGTCGACCGGTTCTGCCTTCATACCGATTTCGTGCAGCGCTTTAGTGATCGGTTCGGCGCTTGGCAAACGATGCACCACGTCGAGCATGCGGCCCATCAGATTGAAGCGCAATTCCATTACGTCAGCCATGCCGCCCAACCGCCGGCGGATCAGCGCCTCTTCGGAGGGACAATCCATGTTCGGAATCCGGTAGGTCATGCGCTTGCCGTCGGCGACCGGCTGACGCGGCAGGACCGTTTCTGCGCCTGTGCAATCACATGCGGACGCGCCGCAGCTGGTGGTCTTCGATTCTGTCATTTCCCGATATGCTCGTTCGATTGTCTTGTGAGAGGCGCCAGGGATGTACGACGCACTGGCGATAAGTAGCGTATGCTTATTAAAAACCCTGTAGCCACTCCAGGGTCAAGCGTGCGCAGTGGTTTTTACGAGGAATTCTGATGAAAATTGGCGAATTGGCTACCGCGGCTGCATGCGATATCGAAACCATTCGGTACTACGAAAAAACTGGACTGTTGGCCGCGCCTGCAAGGGCTGACAACGGTTATCGAACCTACACATCGTCGCACTTGGCCGACCTTCGCTTTATTCGGCAATGCCGGTCGCTGCAGATAGGCCTGGCTGACATTCGCACGCTCATCGCACTTCGGGTCGATCGGCAGGCTAGCTGCGGTTCTGTGAACGACCTGGTTGACCACCATATCGCGCGAATTGATGTACAACTGCAATCGCTGGAACTGCTGCGCACTGAGCTCGTACAGTTGCGCCGACAATGCGATGGCCCTAACCCGATGGAAGACTGCGCCATCTTGCGCGAACTGTCGAGCAAAGATGCCGAGCAACACAGCCTCAGTATGGAACGCACCTGATCGGTCAGGGAGCTACTTGCGCCGGCCGGCAATCATGAAGATTGGTGAAGGTGTTCTATGTATCTGGTGCCGGCCCCATGCTGCCGGACACCGCCTTGTGCAGTTCGCCAATGCGTTGTTCAAGCGTGCCTGCCTCACCAATGGTAGCGAGTTTCGCTTCCAGACCCGCCGTTTGCTGGCGAAGCTTTCCATGCGACTTGTCAGCTTCCGCTAACGCCATTTCGGCATTCCTGATGGCGTTCTCATGGAGTGCCACGATCAAAGAGGTTTTCTGGCTCTCCAGACAAAGGCGGGAACTACGCGGACATAGACTAGTTCACTGACCAGTTCGATGAGGGTCTGCGTGATCACGGCTGCAGCGGCGAGCCCACGGATTTCTTCGGGTAGCGCGAGAGCAAGTGGCAATACAACCAGCGAGTTGCGGGTCGACGAACTGAAGGTCACAGCGCGGGCCGCTTCAGCTTGCAGCTTGAACATACGCGACGTCAAAGCGCCGACCAACGGAGCACACACCATGAAGGCAATGTAGACAGGAATGACCGGCAACAGTCGTTCAATCTCTCGAACAATCGAGCCGATCTGCGAACCAATGACAACGACCAGAACGACTGCCATGGCGGGCACCGGTAGCCAAGCCCATGCAGCATTCCATCTCTCAACAATGACAGATCGCCTTGCCAAACCGGCCGTTGTAACCGCCAGCAATAGCGGCACAACGATCAGGAACAGGAACGCTTCTACAAACGGGGCGATAGCGATTACGACGCCGGGTTCGCTGCCCGTCATCACGCTCAGGTAGATGGGAAGTAACAGCAATTGAAGCAACAGCAGGACTGGCGTGGCAGCCAGGATCAGGCGCGCGTCCCCTTTTCCCAGATGCGTGAACACGACCACATAGTCGATACAGGGAGTCAGCAGGACCAGGAGTGCTCCGACCAGGAGAGCCGGGTGATCGTCCAATCCACCCGTCAATGCCCACACCAACAGCGGTATCAGTACAAAGTTAGACAGCAGAACCGCAGAGATAAAGGCCTTGTTGCTTAACCCTTGCTTGAGGTCGAGAAACGGAATCTGCAGGAACATTGCGTACATCAACACCGCAATGGCAGGCGTGACCAGGACATCGAGATTCCCTGCAGCGTCAGGCGCGACTATCCCGCCGATCGCGGCAATGACAGCGCAGGCAAAATACACCGGAATTTGGTTACGCTCCAGACTTTCGCGATCCAACTTATACCTCTTATCTTGGTAAATGATGCTGCTCGGCACTCAGCCACCAAAGACTAGAGGCGCTGTCATCACACTGTCAAGATAATTCGATAATATTTGAATTGTCGTAGCCGACGATATATTATCCTTCCATATTTGTTGAAACATAAAATGGAGTACGACCATGCAGACGAAGGAAGTGTTGGCGGCGCTGTCAGCGCTCGCCCAAGAAAGCCGGCTGGCAGTCTTCCGACTTCTGGTGCAGGCCGGCCCCGCGGGGCTAGCGGCGAGCAAGATCGCCGAGGAGCTCGACATTGCGCCCTCGTCGCTTTCCTTTCACCTAAAGGAACTGACGCATGCAAAGCTGCTGACCTCGAAGCAGGATGGTCGCTTTGTGATCTATTCCGCGGATATTCCGACGATGAACGGCCTCATCGGCTTCCTCACCGAAAACTGCTGCGGCGGCGTTTCTTGTAGTCCTCGGGAAGAACAGGCAAAGCCAGGCTGACGACAATGCGGGCAATGGTGCCCGTCCAGCGACCAAAGGAGTTCACATGGAAGAGAAGGTCTATAACGTGCTGTTTCTCTGCACGGGTAATTCTGCGCGCAGTGTCATGGCAGAAGCACTGGTCACAACGATGGGACAAGGACGATTTCGCGGCTTCTCCGCGGGCAGTTTCCCTACCGGGGCGGTTAATCCGCTTGCGCTGGAACAGATCGCGACGACTGGCTATCCGCTCGATCAGCTGCGAAGCAAGAGCTGGGACGAGTTCGGGACGGCAGACGCGCCACTGATGGATTTCATTTTCACGGTCTGCGACAACGCGGCTGGCGAGCTGTGTCCACACTGGCCGGGTCACCCGATGTCTGCGCACTGGGGATTCGAGGACCCGGCAGCCTTTATCGGCACGCAGGACCAGCAACGCGCCATGTTCCAGAAAATCTTCCGCCAGATCCGCGCCCGCATGAGCATCTTCGTGAGCTTGCCGTTGCACATGCTCGAGAAAAACGCCATCCAGCACGAAATCACGGCGATCGGTCGGCGCAGTACCGACTCCCAGGACTGATCCTTGTACCGACACCCTTCAACTACCTATACACAACGATGAACGTACTGTTTCTCTGCACCGGCAATTCCTGCCGCTCCGTCCTGTCCGAAGGGACGTTCAACCATTTCGCGTCGGAAGGGCTGAGGGCCATCAGCGCAGGCAGCCAGCCGGCTGGCCAGTTGCATCCGCGTGCTGTCGCCACGCTGCACCGCAAGGGCATTTCGACCGAAGGTTACTACAGCAAGTCGTGGGACGACCTGCCGGTCACCCCGGATATCGTCGTGACGGTTTGCGGCAGCGCGGCTGGCGAGACATGCCCTGCCTATCTTGGTCCGGTGCTGCGCACGCATTGGGGACTGGACGATCCGAGCCATGTCATCGGGACCGACGAGGAGATCGAAGCGGCGTTCGAGCGCACCTACGAGATCATCATTGCCCGGCTCCAGGCATTCCTCGCACTACCGCTGGAAGAACTGCGCAACGATAAGGCTCGTTTCAAGGCCGAACTGGACCGCATTGGTACCCTCGTACCCTGATGTTCGCTCGCCGCCACCGGCGGTTTCTTGACGGCGCCCATGCGCGCCGTGATTGACCTTTTTTAGGATGCCCCCGTGCTGATCGCGTTCCTGATCTTCCTCGTTACACTCATCTTCGTCATTTGGCAGCCTCGCGGCCTCGGCATCGGCTGGAGTGCTGCGGCCGGCGCACTGGTCGCCCTGCTCGCTGGGGTCATTCATGTCACCGACATTCCCGTGGTCTGGCACATCGTCTGGAACGCGACCGGCGCCTTCGTCGCGGTCATCATCATCAGCCTGCTGCTGGACAAGGCCGGTTTTTTTGAATGGGCTGCCTTGCACGTGGCGCGCTGGGGCAAAGGCAATGGCAAGCGGCTGTTTGCCATGCTGGTCCTGCTTGGCGCAGCCGTTGCGGCGGTCTTTGCCAACGATGGCGCGGCCCTGATCCTGACGCCGATCGTTATCGCCATGCTCCATGCGCTGCGCTTCAATGCCCGCTCCACGCTGGCTTTCGTGATGGCAGCTGGCTTCATCGCCGACACGGCCAGCCTGCCATTGGTGGTGTCGAATCTGGTCAACATCGTCTCCGCGGACTATTTCGATATCGGCTTCGCACGTTACGCAGCCGTGATGGTGCCGGTGAACTTCGTTTCCGTCGCCGCTACCTTGGGCGGACTGCTGCTGTTCTTCCGCAAGGACATACCTGCCGACTACGACTTGGCGCAACTGAAGCGCCCTGACGAAGCCATTCACGACCGCGCCACGTTCATCACCGGCTGGTGGGTGCTGGGCTTGCTGCTGATTGGCTTCTTCTGGCTCGAATCACTGGGCGTGCCGATCAGTGCGGTCGCGGCGGTCGGCGCTGTATTGCTTCTGATCGTCGCAGCGCGTGGCCACAAAATCTCCACCCGCGAAGTACTGCGCGGCGCGCCGTGGCAGGTCGTCGTCTTCTCCCTTGGTATGTACCTCGTCGTCTATGGGCTGCGCAACGCCGGTTTGACTGACTACCTGACTGCACTGCTGAACCAATGCGCCGAGTACGGCGTGTGGGGCGCGGCACTCGGCACCGGCTTCATTACGGCGATCCTGTCGTCCATCATGAACAACATGCCCACCGTGCTGATCGGCGCCCTGTCGATCGATGCCACCACCACCCAGGGCGTGGTGCGCGAGGCGATGGTCTACGCCAATGTGATCGGCAGCGACTTGGGTCCAAAGATCACGCCGATCGGCAGCTTGGCCACCCTGCTGTGGCTGCACGTATTGGACAGCAAGGGCATCCACATTTCGTGGGGCTACTACTTCCGCGTCGGTATCGTGCTGACGCTGCCGGTACTGCTGATCACCCTGGCCGCACTGGCCATTCGCTTAGCTTGAGGAGACATCATGAGCGTCACCATCTATCACAACCCTGCCTGCGGTACGTCCCGCAACACGCTGGGCCTGATCCGCAATGCCGGCATCGAACCCGTTGTCATCGAATACCTGCAGAATCCGCCCAACCGGGCGACGCTGGTCGAGCTGATCGACCAGGCGGGTCTGACCGTGCGCGAAGCGATCCGCGAGAAAGGCACGCCGTACCTGGAACTGGGCCTGGATGACGCGGCCGTGAGCGACGAACAACTGCTCGACGCCATGCTCGCCCACCCCATCCTGATCAACCGCCCGTTCGTCGTCACGCCGGCCGGCGTGCGGTTGTGCCGCCCGTCTGAGCTCGTGCTCGACATTCTCTCCGAGCCACAACGCGGCGCGTTCACGAAGGAAGACGGCGAACCGGTCATCGACGAACAAGGAAAACGCATTCACCATGGATAAGATCCCCAACCTGCCTAACATCCGCGCCGACCAACTCGACATGCCGGCCCTGCCGAAGCTGGAGCCCGTCGGCGACATGGACCACCCGCCCCGCTTCCTGCTGCTGTACGGATCGCTGCGCGAACGTTCGTTCAGCCGTTTTCTGACGGAAGAAGCGGCGCGCATCCTGGAGCATTTCGGTGGCGAAGTCAGGATCTTCGACCCCACCGAGCTGCCGATGGCCGGCAGCGTGCCGGAAGATCATCCGAAGGTCGTCGAGCTGCGCGAGCTGAGCCTGTGGTCGGAAGGCCACGTATGGTGCAGCCCGGAGCGGCACGGTGCCATCACAGCCGTGATGAAGAACCAGATCGACTGGATCCCGCTAGAACAAGGCGCGCTGCGTCCCAGCCAGGGCCGCACGCTGGCGGTGATGCAGGTATGCGGCGGCTCGCAGTCGTTCAACGTCGTCAACACGCTGCGCCTGCTGGGCCGGTGGATGCGCATGTTCACGATCCCTAACCAGTCTTCGGTTCCGATGGCTTACAAGGAGTTCGATGACGAGGGCCGCATGCGTCCTTCCGCTTACTACGACCGGGTGGTCGATGTGATGGAAGAGCTGTTCAAGATCACGCTGCTGATGCGCGGCCGCACCGATTACTTGACGGATCGATACAGCGAACGCAGCGAGCGCGCGATGAAGGCGATCGACCGGCAAATCAGCCGAATCTGATTGGCAAGCCAACTGATTGCTGGGGCGTGCGAGCGCGTCTCGATCCAAGGGCGTTTCATCACTTCGTCGGCCTCATGCGGCCTCGATATCGCTGGAAATGACTCGTCCCCGGCGTTACTCGAAGCCAACTACTGCGGCTCAGCCATGGTGTTTGACTGCCCTTATTTGATAACAAGGATTATCATGCAAGGCTAATGCTGAGCTACCTGCTCCGTTTACCAATTTTTCGCCGGTTTGCATCAGACTGTTCCCGAATTTTGCATATGGGCCACGGCACGACGCGCTGCGCCGACACCGGCCATCCGGCCCTGTCGATGCAGCTGCCCTGGTGGCGGCTGGCCCATTGGCACCCTGACTGAACTGCTGCTACAGCGGCCGGTCATCGGAGAATTGCAGTTCCCGGCCCGGCGCTGGCCAATGTCGCGCAGTGTGATGTTGGTGACGCTGTACCAAGCACTGCAGCTGGCCGGCACCACCTGTAGAGCGCACATTGACGTGCTGCAGCCGGTACCGCGATGCATTGCCTGGCCATGATGTCGATCCGCGGCGGCCGCCGCCAGCGGCCGGCCATGGGCGCGGCGTCGGAACTGATCTTGCCCCGCTTTTCCCGGACACAGCCTGATGCTTAGTTAGCGTCAGTTTCCAGAGCCTGACGGCGTCGCTCTTTCCTAAACATCCGCGGCGATTTGTAGCCGAGCGCTGAATGCGGATGCACCTCGTTGAAATGCTTGAATGCGTCGGGCAACTGAGTCAGCACGACAGCGCCGCTGCTGCGGTCCATGCCGCCGACGTAATCTCGTTTAAACGTGTTCACGAAGCTCTCTGCCATGCCGTTCGACTGCGGGCTGTTCACTGGCGTATGCACCGGCCTGATGCCCAGTTGATGGGCCAAAGCGTGCGTTTCGATAGCCCGGAAAGCGCCGCCATTGTCGCTCAAGAATTCCACTGTGATCGCCCGCTCGTCGGTGCTGCCGAAACGTGCTTCCACGGCCTCAATCATCATGTCGCGCACCGGCTCACCGGGCAGGCCACGTCCGATCCAGGCACGCCAAGCGATAATCTCGCGGTCGCAGCAGTCCTTCATGAACACGCCAGTCACCACCTCGCCGTTGTCGCAGGCGATCTCGAAGCCATCCGAGCACCAGCGCTGGTTCGATTCTTCGACCATCACTTTGCCGTCGTGAGGGCGGCCGCTGTCACTACGCCTAGGCGATTTCGGCAGCAGCAAACCCTGCTCCTTCATCACGCGGTACATGCGCTTGTGGTTCACTGGACGCAGGCCCATCAGGCTTCGCGTACGGTTCACCAGGGCGCCAGCACGACGGTAGCCATAGGTCGGCAGCGCCGTGATCTCGGCGCGTACCGCGTCGGCAATCATCACGTCGGCGACCGGGTCGAGCCTGGCCACAGTGCGCTTGTCGACCCAGTCCGCGGGTCGGGCAAGAAGGTCAATCACGTGCGAGCGCGCTACACCAAGGACAACGCAGACAGGCTTTACTGCCCGTCCTTGTCCAATAAGGGTGAGCGCGCAATCCACTTTTTTTCGCGAGCTAGCTCGACCGCTTCGCGCAGGATCTCCGCCTCCATCGTCTTCTTGCCCAGCATGCGCTGCAGTTGCGCGATCTGGGCGCGCGCCGCCGCCAACTCACTCGCCGGCACGACCGATTCACCTGATTGCACCGCCACCAGGGCGCCTTCCCGCTCGAGCTTACGCCAGTTGAACAGCTGGCTGGCACTGATGCCGTGCTTGCGGGCCACCAGCGACACGCTCATGCCTGGCTCGTACGTTTCCTTGACCAGCGCAGCCTTTTCCTGCACTGACCAGCGCCGGCGTCGCTCTTCGGACACCGTGACAACTTCGATGGTTTGGTTGTTTCTAGTCATACTCACAGTCTTATTCCTATCCGTAAGGATACAGCATCGACTGTGTCTGGTACTTCAAGGGGCTATCTCAGGAACCGACTTACGCCGGCGCCTGGTGCTGCAGCTAGTCAGCGCCGCGGTCAGGCCGTGGCCCTGGATGATCGCGGCGGTGGTGCAGCGCGAGCTCGTCGGCGCCGACACCTGGGCTGCCGCTGGCCGACGCTGCCGGCGGCACGCGCGTCGATGCCCAACAGCGCGGCGGTGCGTGAGCCTGGTTTTTGCATAAAACTGTTACCGCCTTTGATTTGAAACCATTCCTTGGCTCGGGCGTCCATCGTGGGCATATATACAACTTCGTGCAACGAGCCCGGCGAAACTACAACATTATGCAAAGCATTTTTGCATAATGTTGTTCCTTTTCACGGTCTCCAGCCCTAGAAGCCCAAGAAACTGCTGGGACAATGCCGTTGCCGAACGCTTTTTCCTAAACCTCAAAATGGAACGTGTCTGGCAACGCCAGTATGCTAACCATGCCGAGGCCAAGGCTGATGTCATCGACTACATCCTCGGCTTCTACAACTGCAAGCGCATCATTTCAGCACTGGGCAATCTGTCGCCCGTCGTCTATGAACGGAAAATGGCAGCACAACCTATCGTTGTGTCCGAAATTACTTCACCACCGCACAGTGCCAGCTGTGCGACTGATACTCCTGGTTCGCACGCCTGCTGCGCCAGCTTGCGCTTCAACTCCAGCGGGTAGTTCGTGCTGCGCCTGCGCCTGCCGTGTTCAACCCCAGTCTCCAAGATAGTCCCCACCAAATTTAGTGGGAACTATCTTGGAGACTGGGGCTATTCGGTGTCTAGACGGTGCAAGCTCTACGCTTACGAAGTAGGAAGGGTCAACAGCACTTCTATTTTTCTTGTGATCGAACACAAATATTGTTCATCTAGCCGACATGGCAAGCCCTTATTCTTGCGAAGTACCACGCTGGTGGTCCTCTCCCCACTCATCGGTGGTGTGAAAATGTCGAGGCGACATCGATGTATCCCGCTTTAGTGACTACCTTCAGGTAAGTTAGTGTCGAACGTTTTTACACTAATGATGATTAGAGAAAGACCTGTCATCATAAGTCCTTGATCACAATCGGCTTAGGCTCTTGGCCCGGTCTTTGCTTACCTTACGGACACAGCTACGACGTGAGGCTGCGCCATCTCCTAAATCACGTCCACGCCGTGTTGGCATATTCGATAACGTGATCGTCAGGGAGAGACCTATGGAGTTCTTTGAGATTGCCGTAGCTGCTGGCCGGCGCTGGCAGGAGCGCACCCGTGCGCGGGAAGCGACGCTGGCCAAGATTCGCTCCGGGAAGGCGTTGGAAGCAGAATCGGCGGAACGTATTCAGAAGCGGATTGACCGCCTCACCGAAAACAACCGGAAGGCCAATGTTGCAGTGGAGCGCGCGCTGGTACAACCCACGGCGCAAAAGCTGGTGCAGGCAATTGGCCTGGAACGGGTCATTGGCAAGCCCGATTTCCTCGACATCAATTTTATCGAGCTGGCACTGGCGGTAGCGCGCTTCGTCGGGCGCATCAACATTCGCACAGCGCAGGGCCGATCGATCGGTTACGGCACCGGATTTATGGTGTCTCCACGCCTGCTCCTGACCAATAACCACGTGCTGGAGGGCGTAGCGACTGCGCAATACAGCCTTGTCGAATTCGACTACCAAAACGATCGGGCGGGCCGGCCCCTGCCGATTGTTGGCTTCAAACTAGAGCCAGGGTCGTTCTTCATGACCAATAAGGATCTCGACTTCTCGCTGGTGGCAGTCAGCGAGGTGTCGCTAAGTGGCACGGCGCTGCAGCGATACGGCTGGAACCGGCTGATTGCGGACCAGGGTAAAGCGTTGCGAGGCGAGCCACTGAACATCATCCAGCATCCCCGCGGCGATGCTAAGCAGATCGTCTTACGGTCCAATGAGTTGGTTGACCTGTTCGATCACTACGCCCATTACGTCACCGATACAGAGCCTGGCTCGTCCGGATCGCCAGTATTCAACGATCAATGGGAAGTCGTCGCCCTGCATCACAGCGCGGTGCCAAAGACCGATGCACAAGGCAACTATATCGCGAATGACGGAACGGTCTGGACGTCGGGCAGCGATCCTGACACGCTGGCTTGGGTCGCAAATGAAGGAATTCGTGCCAGCAGCCTGGTGGACTACATTGCCCGGCAGCCGCTGACGGGTTTGCAAGCCCAGTTGCGGCATGATTTATTGAACCTGGAACCGCCGTCGCCACTGGAAGCAGCGGCGGCCAGCCAGGCCGATGCCGCGGCAGGTGGATCAAGCGGCATAGGGGCGGTTTCTGGCCGACCGAGCGTCGGGTCCGATGGGGCAACCTGGACGATCCCGCTCACGGTCACTGTGCAACTGGGATGCCTACAACAGCCTGGGGCGCAGCCAGTGTCGGCATTACCGCCAGCACCGCCGGTCGCATCAGTGGTCAACGGTGCACGGGGTGATTCGGGCGCATCGGCGAGCCCGACACCAACCCATAGCGCCGCGCTGGCGGAGGCGTTGGCAGAAGCAGAACAGGCTGCCGGTCGGCCATACTACGATGCCCAGGCAGACAATCTGGAACGCGACGCGTACTATGCGGATATCGATACGGCGAAGGGGGATTTGTTTGGACAGCTGAGCCGCTTACTGCAGTCTACTCACACGACGCCGCTGTCGTACAAACCCGCCAAGCACCTGTATCCCTGGGTAGACTGGCAACCTTCACAACCGGGCGATCCCGCCGACAAGCGCATCGCCAGTATCTACTCGGGCGAACGTTTTGACGTCCAGGAACTGATCCGCACGGAATTCCAGATCGATCAGGCCCGTATAAATTTACAGGAGTCGTTGCGCCGGCCAGCGCTGCCGGGGCACGAAACGACACTGGACGAGGCCGCGCTGGAGGCTGCCCTGCCGTACAACTGCGAACACGTGGTGCCGCAGTCCTGGTTCAATAAGCGGGAACCGATGCGTGGCGATCTGCATCACCTGTTCGCGTGCGAAGTGCAGTGCAACAGCTTCCGCGGCAATACGCCGTACTTCGATTTCGTGGATTTCGACGAGGGGACGCTGCCGCCTGGCGTGCAGGAGGTGGTACGAGGCAAATGCGGCAAGAGCGAAACCACGAAGTTCGAGCCGTCTGGCGGCAAGGGTGCGGTAGCGCGGGCAACGCTATATTTCTTGCTGCGCTATCCGGGCGAAATCAATCGCACGGTGAGCGAGTATACGCCAGACCGTCTAGCGACGCTGCTTGCCTGGCACAAGGCGCAACCAGTAAGCGAATACGAGCGGCACCGCAATGCAGCCATTATTGAAAAGCAGGGTAACCGTAATCCGTTTATCGATTTTCCCGAGTGGGCCGACCAGGTCGATTTTACGAAGGGACTAGGAGCAGGCGGGGGAAGTGTCCGACGTCTGGAGAACATGACGCTCATCGACTGGAATGGCCGCTTCGTCCTGCTCCGCGTTGATGAGGATGACGAGACTTATCACCGCATCTATAAGCATGCGGCCCTGGCGGAAGAGATCACGAGCGCGGACAACTTTTTTTCAGAGGCACCTGCACGGGTAGCGAAAAACAGATACTCCGCGGACCGCGTCGACGGCGAGAGCTGGCCGGTGACGCTGGATGGCGGCAAAAACGTGATGATGGGACGGTTTCTTCTGCGGAGCAGGTCATGAGCCGGGCGCTCGTGGCTGCAACGGTCATGGCGCTGACTGGTTGCATGACGCCCAAGCTGACAAAGCACTATGAACAGGTTAGCGAAGATGGGGCAGGGAAAGGGGCCCTTGAGCTGTCGGTGTTCCTGGCCAATCCAAAGAATGCTGAGGAGCCTCCCCTGATTACTTCGTTATCGGAGCGTGGACAGGCCGCTTTGATCAAAACGGTTGCAGAAAAGCTTCCTGAAGGCAGTGATGCAGCGAAGCTGCTGGCCACACTCAGCACGGCACAAGAAGCGCCTGTCAAGCCGTGCGCATGGGCGAGCAAGGACACCGTGACCAAGCGGTTTACCATTACGCTGCTGGGCGATCTGAAATATCCTGCTGATCGGGTCGACAAGCTGCAGATCGATTTGAAGCTGCCTGCGAACCAAGTCAAGCGCGCCAAGTTCGCATCGTGGGACCGATTTGAATCCAAGTATGATTCCTACGACTTGGGCTCGGCCAAATACACGCAGAGTGGGAAAGTCAACTTCGGCCGCAAGAATACAGATACCGCGAATTTGCCGGCCGATGCGGGCAGCTTGGTCAAGGTCTTCGATGCCGGTGTCGAAGCGTCACGCTCCCTCGAAGAGTCCATGCAATACGCCATCCGCAGACTCAGCGTCGGTGGGGCACTTACGCCAGAGCGTGCAAGCCTGGTGCAGGAGGGCGGACCATACATCAATCTGCTCGGCAGTTCGTCTGCGGTGATAACCCTGAAGCTGACGACCACCGAGGATCCGCACCCCGTATATGCGGTCAGACTCGCGAAGGGGGCGGCCACGCCTGCTGGCGAAGTTACTGTGACACGCTGCTTGGCAAGCTATCCGAGCAAACCGGATGCCGTGGAGCTTGACGTCAGCGGTACCGCGTTGCGTAGGCTAGTAATCGATCAGCATGCGACGCTGAGCGAAGCCGACGATATGGTCCGCTACACACCATATCCGCTATTGCTGGCGAAGCCATTGACCATTGCGACGCGCGAGGAGCTGACCGTGAATTACTTTGGCCTGGCGCGGTGTGCGTCGAAAACTGACGGTCTTTCTGCCTGCCAGCGCTTGTTTATCGAGAACCCGATCACAGGAAAGGTTACCGATGAACTGCAGGTACAGTCCGCCGAGGATGCAGCGAAGTTGCGGTCATGGCTGGTGGCGAACTTGAAGGCGGCTCCCGGCCAGGCGTCGCTCGGCAACCTCAAGATTGGTATCGCACGATCGAAGGATGCCGGTGACGGGGACGCTTCCGACTCGCTGCTGTCAACAGCGACGGCGAAAGAGCTGCGCGTGGTGCGATTGGGTGGAAACGACAATCGCTAACGTACCGCAGCATTGCTGACGATTGGAAAGGCGTCGACATTATGGATCGAAGGTGTGCCAGCGCTGCCGGGAGTTGCCCAGCAGCGCTGGAAACCTACGCTGGTGATCTGCCCGAGTCTGGTGCCGTCGAGGTCACTACCCGCGCACACGACGCATGGATGATGCGGACCAAATTATGTCGCTTCTAGCGGCTGCTATCGTGGAAAAGCGATGGTAGGTCTGCTGTACCAATGCGTCGAGTAAGGAAGACCCTATATTAGATTGCGGTCACCAACGGCACGGCCACGCTGGCGCAGGTTGCTATGCGCTCTTCATCGACGGGAGTTTTTCCATCAATCCGCTCAATGTCATGTCCGCCGAAAAACCCCAGACAAACAGGCCCAATAATTCCAGATTCGTCCCCACGAATTTATCGGCATAGCAGGCATAGCTGGCGAGCACCATGATGGTGCCGGTGCCAAATGCCATCAACAATCTCGACCAGCGCAGTTCATTTCGATTGTGCAGCGCCGCCAGTGTGATCTCCGGCAGGGTCACGAGGCGGACCTGGGGGGCAGTGATACGCTTCCTGGCAGGTTCCGTGAGCAATAACGAAGGGATCGGCGCACTGGACGGGGCCGGGCTTGATGTCACGGCTGTTAATTCGTGCAGTGTGGGGTTGAACTCGCTAATCTGGTCAAACAGGTCGTACCACTGGTCGCCGTTGGCCAGGGCCAGTAAGGCGGCCGCATTCGCCGCAAGATCGGTCCGGCTCGTTATCAATGTAGAGAGAGCTGCGCGTAACGCGCTGGCTGCGTCCGGCACTTGTGTAGACCAGTCGAGCAGGAGGAAAGGCTGCTCCTTCGCCTGCCTGTGCAGGCCGGCGGCGATGGACGCCAGTTTCTGCCGGAACGCCGCGCGCAATGGCGGCAGTGGTGCGGCCGGGGGAGCACGCCGTTCCACCTGGCTGTCGACTTCACTGGCGCTCTGTTCCAGGCCGACGGCATATCGATTGCGCAGCAGGGTGCCAAGAAACTGCATCTGCAACACGCGTTTCAGCGCGGCGTTCACTTCAGTGAGCGCCATCACCGCCGTGATGTCTTCCAGCGCTGCATGGAACGCATCGCCTGCGCGAGCAACGTCCAGGCGCTGCGCCGGTGTCAATAGCAGATTGGTATGGGCCAGTTCGCGATGGAGCGTCTCAGAGTCGGAACGTAATCCGAGCATTGCTTCAGACAACATCGTCACGGCATCGCCGGACCGGCGTACCAGTTCTTCACGCGCGCCCGTTGCGTCATTTGCGGTCACCAGTGCTACGCAGGCCGCCACGTCCTGCTCCACGGCGCGGCAGATGTCGGCAAATTGTCGGGGTAAGGAGCCCGCAACGTTGAATGCGTTGCCGTAGTCCGCAATGCACGTACTCACCTTGTCGAGTGCTGCCTGCAGATCGGCCTGTGCCTTGTCGACTGCCGTCCTGGCTGCTGTCACTGCAGCATCGACCTGCGTTTTGTTGCCAGTGCGGACTACCTGATACAGCTTGCTGAGGGCGACGCCGGCGGCCGCGCGGTAGCCGGCGTCGGCAATGTCCTCGCGTTCCCTCTGGTAGCGGGTCAACGCATCAAGCGCAAGCTGCCGCGATTCCCCAAGGGCGATCCGGCCCTGGAGGATACGTCGCAGGAGTTGGCCGAGTAGGAAACCGGCCACGATCATCACGACAAGCCAGGCAGGGTGCAGGCGCGTGTGCATTTCCATCTCGATCTTGAATGGCTGCTGCAGGTCCGGGCTCCGTAGCATGAAGTGTCCAACCGCCGTGCCGGGCGGGAAGTCCTGCGGCAAGAGATCGAATTTGATGGGCAGGTACGGCGCCACCGTGGCCAGCTTGGTGGCGCGCGCCCCGCCGACATTCCTGCCATCGCTGTTCGTGAATGTTTCGGACGAGAGGACGGGAGAACGGATCGGCACATGTGCGGTGTCGTTTTGGCGGTCGATGGTGATGGTGGCTGGGACCAGCCGCGCGGCACTCCAGGGGGCAGGGAGCCGTAGGTCGATAATTTGCTTGCCGGGCGCTTCAAGCTTGGCATATGGGATGCTGAAGGCATACGCCGGCTGCGCCACGGGTGACTCCTGCGGCTTGGCGCAATCGTAGAAACGCACCAGGACCTGGTACTCGCCAGGTGCCATCGCCACCGGGTTCTGTAGGGTGAAGCGCAATTGCGGCGTGATGTCGCCGTCCTTGAACAGCTTGCCGTCGATGGCGAAATGTTCAGAGACTGCCACGCTGGCGCTACCTTGGTAGCGTACACCTAGCTTCTCCAGGCACAGGGCCGTGGCAGCCATTTTCCCGGTAACGTTGACCGGAATCGCCATATGCTGTGGTCCTTGGCCGGGGATAATGACGAATGGCTGTGCATACGCCGGCGTGATGGTGGTAGCGATGGCGGGCGTATCAGCTGGCGGGGTGACTGGCACGGTCTCTGCCCCGCAGGCTGCGTTTGCCAGTAGGACCAGCAGGCAGCCGACAATTCGCTCCTTAATTCTCATTCGGTCTCCCTACTGTCAGGTCCGCACTGCCATACGTGGTGAAAATGAAAGGCGTTATATGTTTGTCCTGGAGCTGGGCCCGGGCATAACGCTGGATCGCGACGCCGAGCGGGACGGCCCCTGGCCGGTCGAGAGTTTGCTGCACCACGTGTTCGACGAATAAGCTTACAGTCGCCGTGTCGACATTCCACTCCGTGCCCACGACGGCAGCCGCGCCGCTTTCCAGGAAAGCATCCACCAGGCCGATCAGTTCACCGGTGTCCCGCCGTGCCGACTCGCAGGCCATTAGCATGACGAGCGGCCGGTATGGATGCCAGTGTCCCCGGCCTTGGCGGTCGGCGAGATCGTCAACGCAAATGCGGGCGCCGTCGGTTTCAGGCGCAAAAGTGAGCAGGCGAAGCGGCAGATTCAGTTCCTGGTCGCGGCTGAATAAATGACTCAGGACAATCAGCATGGCAGGGCGTCGCTCCGTATTCCACAGCAGGTCGGCAACCGGTGCGTCATCGATGCTAATGGACGCCAGCTCGGTACCCAGGCGGTTTTCCAGCGATTGTCGAAGCAGGGCAGCTTGGCCGCTGGCCGTGCCGATCCCCAGCATGACGAGCGGATTGGGTAGCGGAGCACAGGCTCGGCTGGCACGGGCCATACTCGGCGATTTGTCTGAACGGTGTTCACTGAGCAGTTCGAGCCGGTGTCGGACGAGCCAGAACCCCTCGATGCAGATGACAGGCCGGCCTGGACAGTGCGGACAGCCTGGCCGCTTCGGATCAAAAGGCTCGGTGGCGACCGGGCCGCCAAAGCAGATCGTGGCATTCGCAAAAGCCAAGCCCGTCGGAAGCGTATAGTCGTACACGGCCTGCCATGGGAACGGCCGGCCGCCGTGGTGCCGGACAAACTGGAGCGTCGCGTCCGCGCGCCGGCTGATGGCATCAAGTGCCTGGGCGTGTTCTTGTTCGCCAAAAGACAGCAGGCTGCGAATTTGCCTCCCTAGCACGGCGAGTCTGCGTAGCACCCTCACGATGTCAGCTGGTGCCGGATTGCCCGCCTCCCGCAGGAGCTCGCGAAACTCATTCATCTTTTCATTCATCGCCTCGCTGTAGAGCGGCACTTCCTTAGCCCAGCCTTCGCCCTTTACCATTAGTGTATGACTGCCAGCCTTCACGTCGTCATTGAGCGCGATGGAGAGCGCACGTGGCGCGACGTGGGCCAGGTCGTCAAACTGCTCGATCCCCGATGAATCGAGCCGCACGCGCAGGCCCGTTTCGGCGGACCATTCGTGCGTATCGTCGGTCACCGGCGCTTCGAGTACGAAAGATTGCAGCAGGTTATTGTTGAGGTACACGGCAATACGTAGGTCGGCCGGACCGGCTTGCTGTGGCGCCCGAAGTTCGAAGAAGACTGGCGCGCTGTTCCCGGCCGGCGGTAGGCCAAGTTCCTGGACCGCCGGCGTAAGCAGTTCGAAGGTCTTGGCGTACACCACGATTTCCAACACCCGTACCTCCATTGCCGGATTAGGTGGCAGCAAGTCGTCGATCGGGGGAATGTCACCGTCCATAATGCTGCGGTGTGGATCCGGGAAGCCAATGTGGATCTGCAGGCGGTAACGCCATCCGCGTCGTAGCGGATGACGAGGTCCCCAGCGTAGCAGCGGTTCGAGCACGCCAAAGGCATCGTAGCTGTCCATCGAGACGTCGACCTTGCGTTCGGGTGCGAGTCCAACACCACGCTCGTTGACTGCCTCCTTGGTACGGCCTAACACCTCATATGGAGTAGGGGAGGCGGCCACTCCGCCTACCACAGCGCCAGGACTGTAGGAGGTTCCTGTTGCCTGCTCGGCCACCACTGCGCCGAATGGATCGGCAACACGCGGTGCGTTGATCCGGTCCAGGAAGCGCGTCATTGCAGTAAGACCGCGGGTTTCTCTGGTGAAGTCGAAAAGCAAGTCATCGGTACGTCCTACAGGTCCATATTTGCCGGCACGCACACCATCGACTAGGTCACGCATGACGTTCGAAAGCCGCAGTGCCTGATTGCCGACGGCATCGGTGATTGCCAGGCAAGGTGCATAAGGAAGGGCACGCTCGATGATCCACGTGATTTCGTGGATCGCAAAGTCGTGGACCAGCGCATAGATGAAGTGTGAGACAACATCAGCCGGGAAATCACCTGGGTGGCCGAAGGGTTCAGCAAGGACCAAGAGATGGGAGGTCCCAGGCTCGCGTCGCTGCAGATCGCGTGCGGCAATGCCGAGATGGTGCGTCACAAAAGTCACGACGAGCCTCGGACTGGCGATGTCGGGACCTGCGCTATCATCCGCACGACGCTGCCACCGGAATACGATGTCTGGATCCTCGATCTGGCTGTTACCTGCGCGCGCCATCCGCAGCCCATAGGCCTCGACCGATGGTTCGTGACGATACCATTCGGTCGAGCGGACGTTGTCGAAAAGTCGTCCGTAGGGAATCTGCCCGGCGATCTTGATGGGCAGGCCCATTGGCGTAGACGGATGCCCAACGCTTTCGCGCATTAGTACCCAGCGTGCATTGTCTCGCGGAAGCCGGCGCTTAAGCCATGACTCCCACGGAAAATATGCATCATCCTCAGGAGGACGGACAAATACAGGGAGCAGCCAGGGAACCGGCAACTCGCCGCCTTCTGGAAGGCGTTGCGAACGCATTTCGATACGGTCTTCATACCCACCGCGGAGTAAAGCCGCAAGCTCCGTGAAAAGAACATCCCCGGCCATCGGCAGCGCGGGCGAGGTGCCGTCCAGGTTTCGGGTGGCAAGTTGATTCTGATGGACGATGGCGGTTGCGCCCCGTTCGTCCTCGTACGCGATGTGCAATCCATTCGAGTCCACCGTAATGGTAAGCCGCACCCACCGGTCGAAGTCGCGTATTGTGCGTTGGATCATGTGAGCCGCCTCGATCGCTGAACAGCGTCGTGGCTGGCGCCCAAGGGAGAGGCGCCTGGAAGGCCATGCCGCCTGTGGTTATCTTATTAGCATTCTTCCTGCGTTTTCCCGGAAAATTTGTTGGCAACACCGAAGTGTTGCGAATCCCTCACTCTGACCGATTGGGGAACCAGGCAAACTCCCGCAACTGCTGCTGTACCGTCAGAGCGTGATCTATGCCGGCGAAGGCGTAGAGCTCGAGCGCAGCCTGCTGGCCAGCTGGGTCGGTACCGCCAACACGCTGCTGCGTCCCCTGGTCGATGCGCTGCGCCGCCACGTCTTCACCGCAACGAAGCTGCATGCTGACGACATGCCGCTGCCACTGCTCGCTCCGGGCAACGGCAAGACACGCACGGCGCGCCTGTGGACCTATGTGCGCGACGACCGCGCCAGCGGCGACGCTAGCCCGCTAGCGGTGCGGTTTGCTTACTCGCCGGACTGCAAGGGCGAGCATCGTGGCGATTCAAAGAGCTTAGCCACGCTAACGTAAAATACGGTTCAGCCTGCATATCCGCGCAGCACTCAAGGAAGCCTATGATAACTAAGCCAGCATCTGGAAGTTCCGACCATTTTGGCCAGTCGAACCTAGCCCAACACCGTGAACTGGGGTACTACTCTGCCAATGATAAAAGCTTCCCGACTGAATACTTGCGGGCGGTAGCGGCTATCGCCAGTTCCGATGGCATTCTGAACGTCGCCGATTTCAATGCTCTGAACGAAGTGTCCGCGCTGATGGACAATTCGGCACTCGCAAGGGTGGTAATGCTGGAGTTCGTCGAGCATCCGCTGGACTGGAAAACAGCTTTCAGTAATCTGCACGCAGCTTCCGACGGTATCGACCAGGCGACCGCCAGCGAAGCATTCGAGGCAGCACGATCGCTGCTGTCGATTCAGGGCAAGCGCAGCAGGAGCATGGCGAGCAGCTTTGCTCAAGCGCTGCGTTACCAGATCCGGCCGGTGGACCTTGAAACATTTTCAACAGACCAGCAAAGCCTTTGGAGCAAAGTCAGCCTCGGCTCGGTACGTATGATCAAAGGACGCAGGTACGTAGATTTAGCTGATCTGTGTGTGCGCGCTACCGGCGACCTGGGGTTGGCGAGTGCCGTACTCGAATGCGAACAGGGAACGCTGGACAAGGCAGAACTTTCACAGCGTATCCAAGCGGCGTGTGCGCGGGCGAGTCAGGATATCGTCGCCTTTAACAACCGGATTGCCGATTTTACATCATCACGCGACACTGCCGCTACCCTCCTCGAATTGGCATACGGACTGCAGAAGCAGGTCGGACAGCGTCTGGCTATCGCTGATGCGCGCATCGCATTCGAACGCGAATCGTTTGACGAAGATCTAGAGGAGGCCATCCACGATGCCGGCAACGCATTCGAACGGGAAGTCACTATTCGTCTGAATACGGATCAGTGGAAACGCGCGGCAGTGTGGGAAGACATCGCGAAATCCACGTTTGGCAAGGAGCTTGAACGAAGAGTAAGCCGCATCGTCTCGCGCCGAGAGCGCGCGCTGCAGTTGATCCATGACGACCTGCGGCTGTTCCAGGAGGAGATGGCACTATCGCGTAGCACGATACTGAAACGACTGCATCACACTGAGCTGGCGCGCTCGGCACCAGCTCTGCGCTGGAGTACGCGGTTCAAAAACGGTACTGAGGGTGCCGCTAACATGACGCTAACGATAGGTGGTGTTGCCGCCATCGGCACAGGTGCGGCTGCCTACTTCCTGGGTGCCGCCGCGGTGATGCCGGTCGTTGTACCCGCAGCTCCATTCGTAGGTGGTGCGCTACTCGTTGCCGGCGTCTTCAAATGGATGATGAATCCGTCAGAACGTAAACGGGATGAAGTTGGCCACCACCGCGAAGCATTCGAAAAAGCGTTTCGGATACAGCTGCAGGTAGCACGCAAGAGCTTGGTTGAGCAGCTCGATGCGACGGCACTGCAATTTCACCAAGCCGCCGAGCAGACGGTGCAGCCAATCATCCTGGAGGCCCAGGCGACGGACCGCTTAGCAATGCTGCATCTGAAGATGGCTCGACGGCTTAATGATCACTCGCAGAGAGCACTGGCGGACATGATGGCGGCACTTCCGGACTGACGTCGATAAGGCGCCTGTAATCGACTCGATAGCCGTCCTCGTCCGTTCGAGACGCCCAATGAAAACTCCAGCCTGCCGGTGCGGAATCTTAACCCTCTGCCAGACCATCTCCGGCACCGGCCGCATCACGTAGCACCACGTCAGCAGCTCCCAGTGTACTGCAGTCAGCGAACGCGTTGCTTGACCAACCACGCATCGGCTGCGTCACGTGGTGGTTGGTGCAGGCTGGCCCCACTCGCCCCCAACTTCCAGTCGGGCCTCAATATTCGTCAACTGAAGGGCGCCCTGAAAGGTGCCTACCGATCTCGTGGCGATTCACTTCGGTCGACAGTGGGAAGTGAAGCCTTTCCGTTCTGGCGCTTCCAAACTGCGGCGACCGGGTGTCTTCGTGCTCGTCGCGATGCTCAGTCATGATGGACTCGGTAGGATTAGAGAGACCTCGACTGTATCGAGCACGCGTCCCCATGGTAGCAAACTCAACAGTGTTGCACTCAACACCCAGCTGCATATAATGATCAGGTCGCACATGCTGGCCTTCTATGCCCACCGATTACCTCGCGCCCCTGCAGCCCTGCTCTCCTGAAGCTCGCCTATCTGTTGACGCGCCCGATCCGCACATAGCAGAAATTCAGGCGAAGATAGACGCCGGCACCGTTACCAGGACATCGACGAGCGTGGAAACGCTGCCGACAAAGCGCTGCTCGATGCCGGCGGTGCGATTGTGAGCCGTCTACGGCTGCGGCCGATCGCCGCTCGCGCGCGGGCGATTCGAATTGAGCGGGAAGGCCAGGTCCACGGAAGACAGCAGGCCGCGATCGAAGGCGCATTTATTGCCGGAGCAGGCGTAACGGAATTTCTAGAGCGTCTCCTTGCGAATGAACAAGAGACAGCCAGGCGTGCGCAGATAGTCGCAGCGGCCGCTGCGACTGAAGCCCGGGCGGCCGAGGCCTTGGCAGCGGCGGAAGCTGCAGCTGTGGTTGCCCATCGAGAACTAACTAATCGCACTATTGCAGAGGGACGGTCCGATTACCGGCACAGCAGAGGTGAGGTTTCGATTATGGCCAGATCGCGAGATGCAAGGCCAGGGTGCTGCCATCGCTGCTGCCGTATTCTACAACGCCTGCTCGAGCGCGAGTATATAGAGGCCAATCCAATCGGCACCCGACACAGATATAGCGCCACTGAAAGCGGCCTGGCCGCGCGCGAGCAAGATCGTATCGATGCCATCGATCCCCGCCAGCTGACCCTTTTGGAGCAAGAGCTATTCGACAAAACAACCGTGTTCGTAGGATGTCAGATCGATATTAACTATGGAAAAATCTTCCCAAAGAAAACAGAAGCGTACTCGCCACAAATCGACTGAAAGAGGTGTATACCTGTTGATTCATGCAACCCTTGGGCGATATTTCAGCGTGCACGTGACCCGTAATGGCACCTGTTTTCAGAAAAGCTTTTTTGAGAGTCTGTACGGCGGCGCTGAGAATGCAAAGAAACTAGCAATAACTTGGCGCGATCAGATTATTGCAGAAAATCCGCCCATCAAGCTAGCCGAGTTCTGCGCAATCGTGAGATCAACAAATAAGACTGGCATTGCCGGGGTAAGCCGGTTGTCGCGACAGCACGTCGCGCGTAATGGAAAGATTACCCATCATGACCGCTGGAAAGCGATTTTGCCAGGCGTCGACGGAAAACAAGGCTCGAAAACCTTTTCCGTGACCCGCTTTGGTGAAGAGAAAGCCAAAGAAATGGCAATTCAGTCACGCCAAGAGGCTTTGGCAAAGTTGGCAGACGCAGTTTTCCGGCCACAGGAACAGCCTGAGCCGGTAAGCACGATAGTTGACCTCGACGAAATTCGGGCCAAACTTGGTGAACGAGCCGCTCACCGCGAACGACTGTTAAAAATGCGCGCCGAGCGCAATCATGCACGGGCAAGCGCAGCTATTGCTCGCAGGGAGCTCAAGTTGAAAGAAGATGAAAAACGCCTGGCTCGACCAACAAACAAGTCCGGGCTACCCTACATCAGCCGGACTGACAAATCTCAGACGGTTGGATACTGGCGTGTCAGCATGGATGCAAATGGCATCAAGTATCGTAAGACGTTCTCTGATTCAACGCATGGGGGTAAGGACGCGGCGCTCAAAGCTGCGATCGCCTGGCGGGACCTGACCTTTATCCGTTACAAATGCGATACTCTTCCTTCGCACCTAGCGGATCCACGGCCGAACAATACCAGCGGGGCCACCGGCGTTTACTTCATCGATTTGAACGACGACCGCACACATGGCCACTGTGTTGCCCGCGCTCCAATGGAAATAGGCAAACCCTCAAAAACCAAGCGCTTCTCGATCGGTAAATATGGATTCGCGAAAGCGTTTGAGAAGGCTGTTCAAGCTCGTGCGGAATTTGAAGCGGCGGCGGCCAATAAATCAGCACCAACTCACCTGGTTGCCCGGAAGCTTCTAAAGCAATTAAAGGCAGGCCGTCACGACGAAGGGTATATTTAATCACTGCAATAACACTTACCACCCTGCACTTGTAGAATTCATAAATTCAGCTCGCTCATAACTTTTAGCAGGTACTGTGCATGCTTGTATCTCTCTATGCCAACGAAGCATGTGTATAGGTGCGTCGCACTTTTATTCGATTGTAGTGTATGAAGACTTCGCCAGAGTTGGCGTTTAGGAAGGCAGGTTGAGGGCGGCCACTGTATTTACAGTCGCAACGGCTACCGCGACCGGGCTTACGAAACCCGAGCCGGCAATGTCGATCTGAAGCTCCCGAAGCTGCGTAGCAGTAGCTACTTCCCAGGTTTTCTCGAGCCACGACGCACGGCAGAAAGAGCGCTGACTGCAGTCATCCAGGAACCTACATCCAGGGGAGTTCGACGCGCTCAGCCGACGATCTGGTCAAGGCAATGGGCATGAGCGGCGTATCGAAGAGCCAGGTTTCGTCTGTGCGAGGAGATCTACGAGCGCGTGCAGACCTTCCTGAATCGGCCGATCGAGGGTGATTTGCCATACTTGTGGATCGACGCTACCTACGTAAAGTCGCGCCAGGCAGGTCGAGTCGTTTCCGTAGCCGTGATAATCGCCGTGGCTTCAATACCGACGGCATGCACGAAATCCTTGGCGTAGCGATCGTGCCTTCGGAGGCAGAGCCTTTCTGGACCGACTTCCTGCGTGGCTTGACGCGTGGCGGACTGCATAGCGTAAAACTAGTAATTTCCGACGCTCACGAGGGCCTCAAGGCCGCTGCCAGCAAAATAACTAAAACGAGCTGGCAGTGCTGCCGTGGCCACTTCATCCGCAATGCCTTGGCCCACGCTCGAAAGGGCCAGCGACATGCCGTGCTCGCCATGATCAACACGATCTTCGTGCAGGAACCTGCGGAAGCAGCCAGCGCACAGTGGCATCGTTGCCGACTAGTTGCGAGCCAAATTCTCCAAACTGGCTGCGATGATGGACGGTTGAGCACGAGGTACTGACGCTTATGCCTTCCCAACAGCGCACCGATCCCAGATCCACAGCACCAATCTGCTTAAACGATTGAACGCCGAGGTAAAACGCAGAACCAACGTTATCGGCATTTCCTCAACGATGCCGCTATCGTCCGTCTAGTTGGGCCATGATGCTCGAACAGAATGACGAGTGTCATTACAGCGCCGTTACATGCAGCTTGAAGGATTATTGTCCTTGAGCGACAATCAACCCGCACAGCTCTCCGCCGTGATTAACTGATCGGGGACCCAGCCCCTTGAGAATCGCTTCTCATACACGACTCCGGAGGACACAATCTTATCGAACACGTATTTAACTTGTCTTGTGCAAACTGAGTAATGGGAGACGCCGCTAGCCGGCTTCCAAATTCAGCCTGATATTAATCCGGCTCCGGGTTGCTTTAGTGATTACCCGGCCTCCAGGATTGCCCATCAAAACTTGCAATCCCTTTCGGCTGAAAGATTACAACATATCTGCGATTGAATCCAGCGTGCATTATATGAGGTTTCGCAAAGAACATTCTGCGGCTACGCGCACCTCTCTTACTTCGTCGCTCGTATCAAATCGGTTTAGAAATCCTCGCAGTTGAAAACCGGGCGCAGGTCCCACTCTTCCTGTTCATCTTCAGGATAGCGCGCCACTTCTTTACGCAGATCTTCTACAAGGCTGTTGATGGCTCCCTCCAATGAAACACCGAGCGAAACAATCTTGTCCTTATCAGCAGGTAAATAAAAGATCTCATTGGGGTGTGCTGGTGACAATACCAACTCATCGGCATTGAAGCTATCGCCGATAATTACGCAATCGGCAATCTCATCTTCGCTTAGCGCACTGGCGGGATCTGTCCATCGATAGAATGCTTGCCATCGCTCGCGTATTTCTTCTAGTTCCTTGCCAATTTTTGAGAGGCCCCATATACGGAAGTGATTAAACAGCACACCCTCCCCAAATATGGCATGAAATGCCTTGTAGTCATCCGGGAGAACTAAGTTGTAACGGGCACTAAACGTGCTTAGGTCATCCGCAGTTGCGATCGTCTCACTTGATTCTTCATTTGTTATCGTTTCCCACATAACTACCCCCCGTCGAGAACACTACTGCGTAGGTTTACAATACTCAAATATCGAGCAGTTTTTTCCACTTACCTTCATCGACTTCTGATTCCTTGAAGTCGATTTTCCAAGCTCCATCCTCGTTCACGAAATGCAAACGTACCTTTCCAAACATTCCCTCCGGTATCTCTACCCAATAGCCACCGTCGCTGGTCGCCTCAATTGATGTGATCTCCTGTTCAAAATATGGCGGATCGTCGAAAGCTGCTAATCCGTATCGAGCCTGCTTACGTCCTGCCGCTTTTTTTGTTAGATGCGTATCGTAGATGTCACGAAGCTCCTGAAGCACTTTTTCTTGATGCTGCCTGCCTGATCGAAAAAGATTCAGGCTTCGCCGCTCCCAAGACGACATTTTTGAAAGAAATGTCTTAGCTGCTAGTTTCACGCTTTCATGCTCGGTCATATTCTCTCCTATGGACAATTTCTCGGGTTTTCAAACTCTCTAGTTTGGGTTCTGCCATTAATTGTGTAACTATAAACTATTCGGTCCGGTCGCGTCGAGTTACCATTATATATGAGCTCCACATTAAGGGTCGCGGTGAGCTTGCTACGATCGATATCCCTTGCGATTCGGCTTTCCCACTGTGCAAACTCACCTCGGTTCTTTGAAAAGTTCTGAGGGAATACGTACTTCTTGCCTCCGCGTCCACCAAGTTGATTGCCGATAACATGGCCGGCGTCGTCATCAGGACATCCGAGCCGTCTAGCCCACCGCCGGGACGTCGTGTTGGTGTCACTGCCAGTATTCAGATCAAGGGGTGTCACTGTCGCGGTGGCACTCTCGATCCTACCGCCAATGCCATAGACGTAATTAGCTGTGGAGAAAAGCCCAAGCGGATCGATAAATTCGGTTGGAGCGGTAACATATCGATACAGGTTGCGACCGCCTGCTAGTCCAATCGGATCCTGAGTAAGGTATCGGCCGGCGTGCGCGTCGTAATAGCGGTATCGATTGTAATAAAGGCCGGTTTCTTCGTCTTCATATTGCCCTTGAAAGCGCAGCGGTTGCCGAATGTTGGTCTTGCCGATCTGCCAGATTTTGCCCCATGCCGAGTAGCGAGCGGACCATGCGATACGGCCATCATCGTCAACTAGGTCGACGGGTGTGCCGATGTGATCGTTAACATAGCGAAAGATCTTGTCGCTAGTGCAGTTACTCATGGCCCGCTGCCTACGTTCCAACGCCTTTTCTTGGTGACGCTGCTCCAGTTCAGTCGACACCTCGCACCAGTACGCCGTAACGTGAACATCGTGATCGTGAGGACCTCGCGCACGGCGCCATTCGGAGATGTCACATCGGTGGACGTCCCCCGATGCGTAGTCCTGGATCGTTTCGCATGAGTTCACCATTGCGACGGGGACGAACGATTCTGGCTCATACAGGTAGCTGACCGTCCCGGTAGCCGATATCTCCTGGCAAAGAGCATTCCCATCCCACACGTAGTAGGTCGTTTCCACATGCGCTTGGGCTCCATTGGCGGGGCGGCCACTGTGGGGGGTGGTTGTGACTCGCTTAGCGATGCGGCGACCGAACCCATCGTAACAGTAGGTAGAGCTCTTGTTGCAGTCTGCCCAGGTCGAAACGATTTTATGGAGCCTGTTTTCCTGGTCGTAGTCCATCGTCAACGATGGTTCGTCATTTGCGCTTGCTGGCAGGAGGGCAGCTTTTAGAACGGTGTTCCCACGCGTATCGTACTCATACCTGGCACCAACGAAGGTACGCAGCAGGTTCTGCGTAATCTTGGCGATATGGGGCCTCTGGCTCGATTGCGGTTGCTCCATAAGCGTTCCATGGTCGGCTCCCATACGTGGATCCGCAGGCGCCACAACGCTACCCAAAATATTGCCTGCGGGGTCGAAAGAAAACAGCTCGGTGCGATCAGGATGTGCTGCTTTAATTAATTGCCCGATCCGGTCGTAAGCATATCGAGTGACGCCACGCGTGGAATCGTTCACCTGTTCCAGATAGCCTCGGGAGTCATAGATGAATCGCCGTTCGATCACATCCGCACCGTCCCGCTGCAGAGTCAAGCGTGTTAGCCGCGTTTGGGGATCGTACTCCTTTGCGGTCGCGATAACGCTGCCTGCCGAACCGAACCGTCGCTGTGTTTCCCGGTGCATTGGATCACGCTCGATATCGACAACCGTCGCGCCTTGCCATAGCATGCCGTGCCAGTGACGGGAGCCATATCGCTGCGTGTCGACGCGCCTGCCGTTGGGCAGGACCGTGTGCAGCCGGTTACCGAGTTCATCAAAACCATGCCGCAGCGTGAACGCCACGTCATACACTTCGGTTGGCTGGGGCGAAGCGCCCTCGGTGGCGTACGCCAACCGCTCTTCGATGAGCCGGCCAGCTGGATCGTAGAGGTACCGATGTTCGGCAAACCGGCTCTGCATCGCTACCACGCGGCCTAAGGGATCGTAGGCGAATCGAATGCTGCCATCGAGATCCTGTTTTGCTTCGACTTGGCCAAGCGCGTCCCGCAGATAGGTCGCCCGCGTTCCATTCATATCGCGCGCGATCAGCCGGCCTGCGCGATCGTACTCGTATGTCGTTTGCTTGCCGTCGATGCCGGTCTCTGAGACCAGGCGGCCTTCGACGTCGTAAGCCAGATAATGGCTTTCACCGTTCTCGTTGATCAGCTCGGTCACCTGGAGCGCCTTGTCGTAGACATAGCGTACTTCGCGCCCCAGTGCGTCGATACGCAGCACGGGAGCGTGGTGGCCATTGTAGACATACCGGGTTGATGATCCGGCCGGATCGATGTATTCGACCAGCCTGTCTTCCGCGTCATAGACGAACCGCTCGACTGAGCCGTCCGCGAATTCAAGCTCGGTTAGTTCACCACGCGTCCCATATCGGAACACTGTCCGTCCGCCGTCAGGGTCCATGATCGACGCCAGTCGACCAGCGCCGTCGTATATATAGCGGGTGGAGGACTGCGAGCAATCAGTGTAGCTGCTGAGCAGCCCCCGATCATCATAGCTCAATCGCTTAACGCCGCCGCGTGCGTCGGTGATGCTGATCAGGCGGCCTGTATCGTCGTAGTTATACGCGGTTGTGTGACCAAGCGGATCGGTTTCTCGAATAAGGTTCCCGCAGTTGTCGTACGCAAAGGTCGACCGATGGCCTAGCGGATCAATTTCTGCGATGAGACGCCCCGACAGGTCATATTCCATCGTCGTCGTGTAGCCCAACGGCTCGATGACTTTGGTGCGATTGCCGCGTTCGTTATAGCAGAACTGGGTGGCATTACCCATCGCATCGATATCGGCGATCAATTTGCCGTCTGCATCCCATTTTCGCTTGCCCAGCGATGCTACCGTACCGTCGGATGTCCGGCGCAGGACCTCGACGACGAGCCAGTTGTGATCGAATCGGTATTCGAGCACGCCGCCGTTTGGCTCGGTCACCAATGATGTGTCTGGGTCGATGTAATCGACCGCCACCTCGTTCAATCCGTCTTGGGTCGTAACCCGAACGGCACGGGCTCGATAACTGTTGTCTTCCTTGATCGGATAACGCACGCGCAGCTCATCGGTGGGAAGCGTCGATCCAGACCAACGCGCAAGAATAGCCTCCATGCTCAGCCATTCGATCCGATACTCGAACCCAGAAAAGGTCGTCATACCGATCAGCAGCTTATGGTCATAGCGGTAGGACCGTTGGTACTGTGCGCTATCGACGTGGCATTCCAGCACCCATGCATGCGGAGACTGGTCAGGGTGTGGCCCCGTGCCTCCGGTTTGAGCGTCCTCCCCGTAGGAGGTCTGCATGGGAGCATATCGATAGGTGGCCTTGCGATTCCGCGATCCGTCAGCGCACACTTGCTCGACGTAGCCAATGCGCGGGTAGCTCCGATGGCCCGGCGCCTCCTCGCCCGGTTCCAACCAGGCGCGCATAGCTTCAATGACCTTTCCGTCGTCAGTTTGAATGCGCATCAACACTTGGCCTGGCGCGGCGTCGAAAAAACGCGTGACAGTCAGTCCCCGACCATTCTGGTCGTGGCTTCGCGTCATATAGTACCGCTCACTGATGGAAGGCAATTCTGGCCGTAGCATGGCATTGATGCCGTTATAGCCCTGGGGCAGGATTGATTCCGGCCCTCGGGTCAGCACTTCTACGTTACCGTTGTGCCAGATCACCGTGAACTGCGTATCCGAGTCTCGCCTAAGGACGAAGCCTTCACCGCGGTGGTCATATTCTTCTCCGACTGCCAGACGAGGCAGGCGTACGCCACGTCCGGTGTCGTCGTGAAAAACGATTCCCCTTGTACACACCGATACGCCCATGTTAAACGGCGACGCCCAGCGGCATCCAAGCATGCTCCAGTCTTCCGTCGCCGAGCCGGAACGATAGGTGCGGCTCCACGTCACGGGTATCGGACCGTCGAGCACGAAGTCGGCCTGGAACATGATTTCTTCACCGGTTCCAAAATGAATAGGCTTTTTGCTGGTGGCGCCCTTCTTGGCCGGTCCCTGGTTTTTTACGCAACACGACGCAGGCTTGTCATTCTTGGGCTTTTTTTCCTTTTTTGTCTTGCCGCCGTCTACCCCATCCTTACCTTTGGCACCCTGCGATTTGGACGCAGGAGCGGGCTTTGGTGTTTTCCCAGGTGTCGCCCCTTTCTTGAAAAGCTGCTTCAACAGCCCCTTGCCTGCGCGTAGCCTGCCTAGTACCAAATTTTCGACTGCGCTCCCGCCAATTTCCTTGACTGCCCCCCAGACATCAGGAGTGTTACCACTCAGGATGAAATCGCTCGCCTTGTCGAGCGCTGTGGCGGTCGCGTCAGTCGCAAAACCTGCACCCGTGACGACACCCCCGACTGTTCCGCCAGCGGCCGCGCCAGCCTCCATCGCGGCCGCGACAGGCAGCCCTACCCCCGTGGCACCAACGGCGGCGCCGGCGCCGCCGAGGGCTGCGCTACCCATCAGTATCTTCCCGCCCGCATCCATGGCTTCATCGCCGAACTCATGCATCGGCTTGGAATACTCTTCCTTGTAAGTCCGTGCAGCGTCTTGCAATTCCTCGGGAACCTCGATGCCGAAGATCTTCAGTCTGGGACGCTGGGCCTTGGGCTTGCGTTCCAGCACTCGTCCGATCGTATTCCGATCATTCATCCAAACTAGGCGCCCCTCCTGAATGGTCATGGTGCCATTCGACCCTTTAGTCGTGCTGGCCTGGAGCGACTCGACCCGCTTGAGAAATGTGCCGCTTTTTATTCCGCCCAAGACTCCGCGCTCATCACCCTTGACAGATGGGATATAGCTACGGTTGTGCAGGAACAATGGTTCGCCGTGCGCTTTCACGTTTGGTGACACTGCTTGGGCGTCACGGAATTCCCCAGTAATGTTGTACGGGATGGGAACGACGCTGCTTCCGACCGGCGTTTTGCAGATGTCAGGGAGGAGGCTCACGCAATAGAAGCGTTGCGACTTAGTTACGGTTTCGTGGGCCATGAGTTTTCAGAGGGCAGAAGAAGATTCAAGTGGTGTACTCTCCGGCAAGTTCGCTAATTCCCACTCGCTGAGCCGGATCAATTGCTCTGGAGTGGCGGCGCTATACAAACGAACTTCGTCGAGTACGCCGTCCGCAACCAAGCATGTGCGGTACGTCAGTTCGACGGTAAGAGCGTCCGTATCGACCACAACGGTGTCGATCGATAGTGGAATGGTCGCGATTGCACCGCTGTGATCGGCGCCAAGCAAAAACAGACGTTCAGGCGGAACAGCAAACCGCAAATGGGTGTTGCCGCGGGCGTCAACCGTGGCAGCAGAATCCTCTGCGGAGCACAGATTGACCAACTTGATGCGTTCGTGCCCCAACAGGAAACGACACTGTTGGTCCTCAGGCGCGCCATTCCAGTATCGGAAGTCAAAGTCGGACGGCAAACCCGGCACGTCCTCTGCGCCCCATTCGCAGGCACTGTCGATCGAGCCAACGTACGAGCGCCTGGGTAACCACGCTCTGCCGACAAAGCCGAACCCAGCCGGCGTCAACTGGGCCGTTCCGCTTGAGGCGCGTTCAAACAGGTCAGCGGAGAAGCCGGCATGACGGTATTCGATTTGCGGAGCCGGTAGACTCTCCATTCTGGCTGCCAAAAGATACCACGCAGGCACATAACCTCTACCAACGGGATTGGTCTGGCAAGCGTCAGTTGCAATAGGGCTCACTCCAGCAGAATTCCAGGCGGCGGCCGCGTCGGGCGACAGTCTATATTTCTGAGGCACCCGTTCGGCCACCGGGGAGCCGTCTTCAACCCAGCAACTGCCACCTTGAGCATACTCGTAGCGGACCGCGACGGTTTGAATCGCAGTGCTGGACGTTAAATTCCAAGATGCAGGCCGCACCAACCCAAGGCTGGCAAGTTGGGTTGCGGCCGGTACGCTTCGGATGACGCCCGACCGTTTCTTCAGCTGCCGCGGGCCTGTAACCCTCAGAACTTTGCTGATCAGGTATTGGCCAGGAGAGCTTGTTTGCCGGGCCCGCTCGACCTTGGCAAGCCATTCCTGCTGTGCTGCGAAGGACACTGACTGCATCGGATTGAGAGGCCGTGGTTTTTCAGGTAGCTCAGCCGGTGAGTCCGGTAGTTGAACATGCAGTGCAATATCGAATTGCTGACGCGGCTTGTCGCCTGGCGCGTGAGCCGTCCCAAGGACGACGACATCGCAATATGGCTTGTAGGGTGCTAGGTCACTCTCATGGCGTACGCTGCGTTCAATATTATCGTCGTAATAGGTGTCGGCCTGGTTGAGCAGAGCGGGTGTCTCTGCGCTCAATAAGCGCGCGAGGCCGTCGGGCTCGGCTGGCCCGAGCGTATAGCCGGCTTTCGCCGCGATGACATGGTACGCGACTCCGTTCTGATCGATTGTATCGAAGTGCAGTGCATCATACGACGTGCAGTTATTGAACCGGATTGACGGGATTGATAGGTCCACAGTGAACTCAACCTTCGGGATTCACGTCGACGTCATCACCATGAATCTCAATTTTTTTCGAGCCATTGATGATGATTTCCTTGCCGGTGATTTCGATGCGTCCGTCCTTGCGCATGACGAACATGCTGTCACCAACCTCAATGGTGAACTCGTCGCCGGCAGTGATGGCGAAGGACTTACCAACATATACCGATTTCGACAGCCCAACCTGCTCGGTTTGGCTCAATCCGACGGAGGTATTCATTGCACCGCCAACTGAGGTCTGGTACCCGGCGCCGATGGTGAGTGCCTTTGCCAGGCCGACCGTTTCGGTTTTGGCTAATGTGATGACGACGTGCCGGCTTCCACCAATGCTGACCTGCTCGTCACCACCGACGTCTTCGGTCCGGTTGTCACCAATGCTGACTGACTCGTTATGGTCCACCCGCTCAGTGCGGTTGTTGTGAACAGTGATTTTCTCGTCGTTGTCGACCGTCTCGGTTCGGTTGCGCTTGATGTGGGACGTTTCATCCCGGTCAACGGTCTTGCGACGGTCATTGCCGACCCATTTGTCCTCGTCGTTCTCGACCTCGGTAAGCTGATCCTTTTCGGCATGAAGCCAGAGTTGTTCCCGGCCTCTGGCGTCCTCGAACCGGATCGCGTTCGCGTTCTCGTAGCCTCCGCCTGGCGTTGAGCGTGACAGGATGCCACTCTGGGTCTTGTTCGCTGGCAGCGGCCAAGGTGGCATGTTGTCGGCGTTGGGCACCATTCCGGTAATCAATGGCTTATCTGGATTGCCATCAAGAAACTGGACGATTGCCTCGCAGCCGACACGGGGAATAGAGGTCATCCCGAAATTGGATCCAGCCCAAGCCGTTGCCACACGAATCCAGGCTGAACTCCTGTCGTCATGCGCGCCTTCCCGATCCCAATGAAACTGGACACGCACTCGGCCATATTCGTCGGTATAGATCTCTTCACCTGGTGGTCCTACCACGATCGCCGTTTGTAATCCGTGGATCTTGGGTTCAACGCTGTTCAGGCCTCGCGACGGCCGCCATGGAACTTTGGTCCGGCCGCAAATGAGGCGGTTACTATATTGCGAGGGCGTCGAGTCGGCATCTTGGTAGTTGTTGTCGGCTATGTGATGCGCCTCAATGATGAGGAAGTTGCGGTCGTCGCCAGTAGCAGCATCGAAATGCCCGGTGAGCTCAAAAGTGCGACCGGCTTGCGCAGTACGATCGTTACCATGGCCCTGAAAGTACTTGGCGCTAGACTCAATTTCCTCCATACGCAGTCTCGCCTGGGCTTCCCCCTGATCGAGGTTTTCAAAGCCATATGCGCCGGCGTAGTCGTATGTCTCGATAGCCAGGACGTCCCCCTGCTTGTTCAACGTCGGAATGTAGACATTGGCAGGCCGTGGCTTCTTGAAGTCGAAACTCGACAAGGCAACGCTGGATGGGACCAGGCGGCGCACCGGCGTCCAGTGGCCAAGGCCGTCGTCCTCCCCGCTACCAGCTTCCCGTTGGAAGGGAATGTCTTTGCGCAGTCCATCGATCCGCGGTGCACCAACGGAGTCGTTTGACAAAATTAGCTTGTGGCCATTCGCAGTGTGTTCGTACCAGTAATACCAGCCCAGCGCTTCCCAACGCCTGTGAACGTAGTTGTAGTCGGTTTCACCATATTGGCATGCAAATGCCATGTTCGGGTCCGGGCCAGAGATACGGAATTCCGACGACCGAACGTCATAGTCAGCGAAGATCTCGTCTGTCTGATCGCTAACCGACATTTGATGGAATAGGTAGCTGTCACGCCTGAGATTCAGGTAGCTCAACCAAGGCCCGAGCACCATGTTGTAATAGACAAATGCGCCATCGGTATGGTCTAGGCGGAACTCGAAAACATAGCCGTTGAAATACCGCATGGTGCCGTCTTCCCGCACCATTTCGATAGTGACCATCTTCCCCAGGACGTCCTTGAGCTCGATCCCTTCATCGTCAGACAGGACCTCGACAACGAAGCGGAAATCGCGTGACAAAGCCTCCTTTGCCTCGAGCCGGCTGGCCAGTAACACTGCCCCGGGTCCGTCCTCATTGGGAAAGCTCAGGCGCAACAAACGGTTGTGCTGACGCATCTTGTTCAAGAGCTCAAGTACAGCATTCATAGGCGAGTCATACTGATCGAAAGGTTCAACAATCCAATGTCCAGCCGGCTTACGGGCGTGTTCAGCTGGATGGTGACTGAGCATTATAGTCACGAAAATACATAAGTGCTAAGATTAAGGTTCGTACATGTGCGGTGAGCGCGCGAGCCGCTTAAACCTGGAAGACCAAGCACTCGGACACGCCGACCGAATCGTCATCTGAAAAGGTAAGTTGATGGGGTACCACAAAGTTGGAAGAGTACGGAGGCAGGCTGCTTCGGCGCTGGTCGCCTTTTCTTGGTGCCTGGACACTACGGCTGCAGACACCCCATACGTGTATCCCTTTAACGCCATGACTGCGGCTCAGCTTGTTCAAAAGCTGACGACCGAACCCGCTTCTCCCGGCGACTCCAGAGAAAGCGATCGCGCCCATTACTATCTGGCGGGGATTAAGGACGGAACGCAGGGTAGCCTGTGGTGCTTCAAACGTGCAATGCTTCCAGACGAGCTTAACTATGAAATCGCACATGCGTTGAAGGAACGACACAAGGCCGAAGAGCTTAATGCGAACGCCGCCCCGTTAGTAATAGCGGAACTACAGCGACGTTATCCCTGTGGTAGCACCTTGAAAGGTGACAGATGAGCGACCAACACTCAGGAAGCGCGCGCCGGCCATCCTTTGCCGCTGTCCGGGCCGCGTTTCCTTCCCGGAGAACGGTGACACGGAAGATGTTGTTCGAGGAGATCGGAATCGAAACGCTGATGAACGATCCGGCCTATGAAAATACGTGTGCCATTCGAATGAGTTATGCGCTCACGAAAGCTGGGGTGGTGTTGCGCAAGGGCGGCCTGAGATTCAACAAAGGCCGATTTACCGGCCGACGTATAGAGCCAGGTATGCGCAAGCTGTCCGAACATCTCATTGAGCTTTGGGGGCCACCGCAAAAGTTTACCGACCAGGCTGAGGCGGTCAAGGAGCTAACTTTGCAGCAGGGCGTTGTCGCATTCTTCTTCGGTGGATTTCTGTCGGAGGGGGCCGCCCAAGGCCACATTGATTTACTCTTGCCGCGTTGGCCAGGATTTGAAGAATGCGCCAGTGACTGCTATTTCGGCAGTAATAGACAGATCTGGTTTTGGCCCCTTCGTTGATCGTCGTCTTGGCTGATATAGGCGCTCTTGGGCAGCGCCGGAAATCCTACTTGGGCACCTTGACCTCCAAGTCGTAATCTAGGGATTCTTCCTCGGCCAAATTTTCAAAGCAGAACGGGCCATGGGCGCAGCCCATCCCCAATCTGGAAGGCCGCTGCACTACACGGCGCCCTTCGAACCATTGCGTCGAAGATCGGCTGCACACCGGAGACGCTACGGCGCTGGGTGCGGCAGCAAGAGCGCGACGCCGGCCAGCGCCCAGGTCCGACTACTGCTGACGAAGAACGCCTCAAAGCGTTGGAGAGAGAAAACCGCGAACTGCACAAGACGAACAAGATCTTGCGTCTGGCGAGTGCATTTTTCGCGCAGGCGGAGTTCGACCGCCGCTTCAAGCCGCGAGGGCATTCATCGATCAGTAGCGCCATACATACGGCGTCGAGTCGATCTGTCAGGTGATGCAAATTGCGGCGTCCGGCTATTGGCGATACGCGGCGCAGCAACGTAATCCGGCTTTGCGGGTTGCACGCGAGCGCAGCGCGATGACGTGCTGGGCACCAAGATCGAACGGGTATGGCAGGCAAATCTGCAGATCTACGGGGCTGACAAAGTCTGGCACCAATTGCGCCGTGAGGGACCGATGGGGCTCGTTGCACGGTGGAGCGCTTGATGCAAAAAGCCGGCCTGCGAGGCGTCATGCGCGGCAAGGTTGTATGTACACACACCGGTTGCTGATACAAAGGCATCATGTCCACTCGATCGGGTCCATCGCCAGTTCAAGACGCAGCGGCCGAACCAACTGTGGGCCAGCAATTTCACCTATGTCTCGACGTGGCGAGGCGTCGTCTATATTGCCTTCGTCATCGACGTCTTCGCCTGGCGCATCATCGGCTGGTGCATGAATAGCTCGATGCGCACTTGACTTCGTTCTCGATGCGCTGGAACAGGCGCTGCACGCGCGTCATCCAGAGCGAAACCCTTTCACCACAGCGTCGGGGCTCGCAATATGTGTCGATCAAGTATAGCGAGCGCTTGGCAGAAGCCGGTATCGAGCTGTCTGTGGGGAGCAAGGGGGATAGCTATGATAATGCCTTGGCCGAGGCCAACAATGGGCTCCACAAGGTAGGATTGATCCACCGCCGTGCTCCTTGGAAAACACGAGAGGCCGTCGACCTGGCCACGCTGGAATGGGTGTTGGTTTGATCACCACCGCTTGCTCGAACCTCTCGGCTATATACCACCAGCCGCAGCTTAGGCAAACTATTACACGCAACTGAGCAGTCAGGCTATCCCGGCTTGACTCACACTACGCGTCCGCCACGAAAGCCGGAGCGATTATGTGCTAAGCATGTGGAACTTCGAATAGTTCTTTGGACTGGTCAACCAGCGTACGTACATTTTGACCTTTGAATCGCCACGAGTTTCCTAGACACTCGCGAGCCGCTTGAAATACTGCTTTTCATACTCGACCGGCGACAAGTCATTGCTGAAGCTGTGCCGGCGCTTCGGATTGTAGAACATCTCGATGTAATCGAAGACATCTTGCCTTGCCTCTTCCCGGGTGCCGTAGGTCTTGCGTCGGATCCGTTCCCGTTTCAGGAGCTGGAAGAAGCTCTCGGCCACGGCATTATCGTGGCAGTTTGAGCCTGTCAGATTTTCTGTGTGGAACGGGGCCATGAAATAATGCCGAAAGGACTGTTCCATGACCGAAGTAATGACCACCAAAAAGCCCAAGAAACAAAAAGCAGCATACCCGTTCCCCGTCGAGCTGATCGACCAGTTGCTTGCCCAGGTTGAGAACAAGGACGCAGAGTCGATCCTTGGCGAAAACGGCTTGGCCGGGCAGCTCAAGAAGATGTTGGCCGAGCGCATGCTGTCTGCCGAGTTGAGCCATCATCTGGCGAGCGAGGGCGAAAGCAGCAAAAACCACCGCAACGGCAGCAGCCCGAAAAAGGTGCTGACGCCCGGCGGCGAGCTCAATCTGGACATCCCGCGTGATCGCCTGTCGAGCTTTGAGCCAAAGCTGGTGGCCAAGCATCAGCGACGCATGCCAGGCTTTGACGACCACGTCATCAGCATGTACGCGCGCGGCATGAGCGTGCGGGAGATCCAGGCACATCTGCTCGAGTTGTACGGTACCGAGGTGTCTCACGATCTGATTTCCACCATCACCGACGAGGTGCTCGAGGAGGTCACGCAGTGGCAGCAGCGGCCGCTCGAAGCGATGTACCCGATTGTCTACTTCGACGCCTTGCGCCTGAAAATTCGTGATGAAGGCACGGTAAAGAACAAAGCCGTGTATCTGGCACTGGGCATTTGCGCCGATGGCCGCAAGGAAGTTTTGGGCCTGTGGATCGAGCAAACCGAAGGCGCCAAGTTCTGGTTGAAGGTCTTCAACGAATTGAAAAATCGTGGCCTGGAAGACATCCTGATCGCCGTCGTCGACGGCTTGCGCGGCTTCCCCGAGGCCATCGAGGCCGTATATCCGCAAGCGCAGATTCAGACATGCATCGTGCATCTGATCCGCAACTCGACGACCCTGGCCAGCTGGAAGGACCGCAAAGAGCTTGCAGCGTCTCTTAAGCCTGTCTACCAGGCAGTCAACGCTGAGGCGGCCGAAGCTGCGCTGGACGCGTTTGCGGCCGGTTGATGGGGCATCAAATTCCCGACAGTGGCAGCTATGTGGCGACGGCAGTGGCAGCAGGTGATCCCGTTCTTCGCATACCCGCCAGAGGTACGCACGATCATCTACACCACAAATGCCATCGAGAGCCTGCATATGCGCCTTCGGAAGATCGTCAAGAACCGCGGTCATTTTCCGAGCGATGACGCCGCGACCAAACTCTATTCCTGGCCTTGCGCAATATTGAGAAAGACTGGAAGATGGCGCCGCGTACCTGGAAGCTCGCTGCCAATCAGTTCGCCATCATGTTCGGCGAGCGATTCACCAACGCGATTACCTAACTACGAAATCTGGCCCCGCACACAGAATTTCTGACAGGCCCGGCAGTTTCCTCGTCGGCTCATGCTTTGCTGCAGATTGTGCTGGTCCAGGAAGTCGCGCCAGTCGTAGCTGCTGAACTGACTACCCTGATCAGAATGCACCATCACCGTATTCTCGGGCTGCCGTCGCCAGACGGCCATCAAGAACGCGTTCATTGCCAGCTCGCGATCGATGCGTGAACTCATCGACCAGCCAATTACCTGGCGCGAGAACAGATCAAGCACTACGGCCAGATAAAGCCAGCCTTCATAAGTGCGAATGTACGTGATGTCCGTCACCCAGACGCGATTGGGTTCTTGCACGTCAAATTGACGTTGAAGATGGTTGGGCGCCACCAGCGAAGGCGCGCCGCCGCGTTTGTATTTGCGCTTGGCGTATCCGGTTTGCGAACGAAGCCCGGCCGACCTCATGAGACGGTGCACGCGATTGATGCCGCATTGTTCACCGAGCTCACGCAGATCGTCGCTGACCTTGCGATAGCCGTACACGCTGCCGCTTTCCAGCCATGATTCCTTGATCGGCACGAGCAGGCGCTTGTCTTCTCTGGCGCGCTTGCTTTCAGGGTTCAGGCGCCAGGCATAGAAGCCGCTCGGGTGCACCTCGAGCACTTTGCACAGCCGGCGCACAGGGAATTGGTCCTGCAACTGAGCAATTAAGGTGTACCTTACCCGGACGTCTTGGCAAAGTACACCGCGGCCTTTTTCAATATGTCACGCTCCTCCGTGACGCGCTTGAGCTCGGCCTTCAGGCGCCGCATCTCGTCGGACTGGGCATCGACGGCCTTGCGCTCCGCCTCGGGTATGCCATAGCGCTTCGCCCAAGCATACAGACTGTGGATGCTTATTCCGAGCCGTGCCGCTACTTCGCTCGCTGGGTGACCGCCCTGCGCCACCTGCTTGACCGCTGCAATCTTGAATTCCTCTGTGTACCGCTTACCGCTCATAGCTTCTCCTTGTGCCCGACATTATGGCTCAGGAGTGTCTAAGATAGTCGTGGCGATTCACTTTTAGTCTGATGCGAAATCGCTGCTTGTATGATGACCATTAGCATACTTCGATGTTCGTTTCCCTACCAAAGGCCCCGTACAGCACGTATAGGTCTAGCTGGTCATGCTCTTGGCCAGCGGGTCTCATGTTGCTATCAATTATCCCTTTGACGCAGCTCAAGGTCAGGCGTGCGCTGAATCATACTATGCTTGCGAGGAGGGGCGATCATGGACAACGTCACCAGATTGAAGGCAGCCGCCGCGCTGCATGCTGTAACGGTGCTGTTGAACGAGCTTGACCGGGTACACGGACCTGGCTTTGCGAAAGCATTTATTGAGGAGCACAAGCCGGCGATCGATCTTGCATTGGCCACGATTGAGCGTGCCTTGGAGCTAAGGAACGAGCCCTAGATGGAGAAGATCACATGGCGGTGTACTAGTGAGTCAGCACGGTTAGGTCCACCCGACAAAATCCGGTCTACGACCTCTACGGACACTCCAGTGTCTAGTAAAAATTCATGCGTGACTTCGTGGCCTATTTTCCCGGCAAGTTTTATGGCTGCGTTGACATTGTTTCGTTTACGAGGTCGTTCCGGCGGTTTGGACGCCTCATAGGGGGAGGACAGTACTGCAGTATAACCAAAATTTTCAGAGTTCTATAACATACCAGCCCGCCCTGTGCATCGCAGAAACGTTGTTGAGAAATTTCTGCTGGCGGTCAGCAATGCTTGAAGGAGTAGTGCACCAGAAATCGGCGGTTTCGATCTGGCATTACGATGATAGCAAGTCCAGTGAGCCAGCTGCCCATACTCAACAAGGTGTGCACGACTCGGGCACTGAAGAGCATGTCAGACTTTCTGTGTAGAACGGAGGCTTGAAATAATGCCGAAAGGACTATCCCATCACCAAAGTTATGACCACCAAAAACCCAAGAAATAAAAAGCAGCACACCCGTTCCCCGTTGAGCTGATCGACCTGTTGCTTGCTCAGCTTGAGAACAAGGGCGCTGAGTCGATCCTTTGCCAAAACGGCTTGGCCAGGAAGCTCAAGAAGATGCAGGCTTTCAGCAGCCTCAAAGCGTAGATCGGTTGCAACATGCTTGCTCACACGCGAGCAGGGACCATTACGGTCGTCTGATAGAGGCCGTGATTTTAGGGGTCTGTGCTGAACATCGCTACTTGGCACAGGCAGAATTCAAACGAACTCGACGGGCACACTCGACTGAGCTACAGAGAGTGCCGTAATGAAGCTTTTTGACGCATCACTAAAACACAGGCTACCTCGGGTATGCCATAGCGTCCAGTCCAAACTTACAGACTGTGGATGCTTATCCTAAGTCGCGTAGCTACTTCGCTCGCTAGTGACCGCCCTATACCAGCTGCTTAACCGCTGCAAACATGAATGCTCTGCGTAGCGCTTACCACTCGTATCTCTCTTCGTGCTCGACACCATGGCTCAGCATTCCTACGATAGTCGTAACGATGCACAGTCCTGAGTAAAGTCCGCGTAGAATAAAAGCAATCTCCTAATAATGGAATCAGTATGGAATATCGCCAAAAAACGCCGCAGCCAAAGTTCGCCGGAGTAATTATTGAGCTGTCTCCGCAACTTAATGCTCGTCTGGAAGAAATCAGTTCTCAATACGGAATTACAAAAATTGAGATTATGAGTCGAGCATTCGCTCTGTTCGATGTAGCTATAGCAGCTAAGGAAAAAAACGAACGAGTCGGCATAATCGACCAGAATGGAAATTTAGCCCGCGAGATCATAGGGCTGATGTGATGGAACTTCCCAAATAGACGCTGTTACTCTGCAATTGAAATTCATTGACTGAATGAAATAGACATATTTCTTAGGAAAATATTTATATTTCACCAGATGAAATAGAAACTCACACAAAGGTGTAATACGTTAAGTAGTGTTGCGCTACTAGAAATTATATGACCGACCTGCGAACTTCAACCTAACAACTGGGCAGCGGGTATTTGCTAGGAAGATGTTTCGTCTATCCCACTTAGGCGCTATTAAGGGCGATACCTACCAAAAATACAGGTACATTTATTATTTTAACTATCGATCTTTAATAATATGGAAGGAAATTGCAATGACAGCTGTGTTTCCAATTTCCACCACTGCATCATTTTATGGGAATGACGGTGCCTGCTCCAGAGAGTGCTGCCATCCGTCAAAGATACCCTGTCGTTGCCGAAATCCGAAAAAGTATATAAACGTGCCAGGCAGAGAAGTCTCTAACACTGCGTTAAAAAGTGCCATTCCTCAATTCGGCTTAATTAAGTGCAATCCAATGGCGCCAATTGCACGATGCCAGCTACCAGTTTAGTAACATCTAGCCTTCAATTAGCACCAAAAATCCCAATACCGCTGTCTTCCAGTTCAATCAGCAGTTCACCAAGCAACAGAGACAGACTTAAATGACGCTGCACATCCTGACGCGTTGTGTCCAATGATATAGCCCAGCGCCGAGACACACTTAGACGCTACACGACGACGAGAATCATGACGTGGTCACTACCATGCCCCACTCGTGCAATGCAGCCAATACAACATGTTCTGACATCTCTCCCTACACCGAAGACAAATTGATCATAAGACAGGGACCCACAAACCATATGCAATACAAGAATGATTCCAAAGAACACTCCACAGCATAAAGTCAAAACACCTGTGAAGAAAGCATTATAAGCACTGCCAATCAAGGAACAATGCCTCCTTAGCTTGGGTAAATACTTGCACTCGCAAACTTCAACTTGAGTTATACCGAATCATAACCACCGGGATACAGCATTCGCCACCACGCTACGTCTAACCTCTCAATTTTACAAGCGGTACACCGTATCGTCAGCTTACGAACCTCTGCTCTAATCTAACGCAATCTTGATTAGGCAAAATTTAGCAAGCGTATCGATATGCACAGCGAACACTATAGAAAACAAGCCACCTAACAACCTGAACCATCAACTTCAATTATTCCCGGGGAATAGATCGTAAACCGTTGATTTCATTGAAGATTCCGCAAAAAAATGCGACCATTGCGATCTACAAGAGGCCACCAGAAACCACCTTAAAGGGCACACATCCCGCAAATAACGACATAGTTAAAACCACACTACAATCATGTCGAGCACAGGCAAACAACAACGATCTTTCAAGATCATGAAAAAAGGCCAATATACGGGAACCCACATTCCACTTAGCTAAACGATGGGCCACCGTAGCAAAATCGCTCAATCGAAAGATCAAACTTCACAAACAAACAGGCCCGTAAAAAACTACCAAAATATCGTAATGCATTGATCCACCTTCAGAAAACGGAAACGGACCCAACCAAGGGTGTAGTCCATATAAACAACAAGCCGTCGTCGGATAAACAACAAATGTAAGTAAATCAATTCCAACAAGTTCCATGATCGCTCAAGCGTATCAATTGTCTAAATGGCGTTAAACACCGAACCGCACAGACCGCCGAAGATCTATCCGCGAAGCACCCGGCGAGGATTCAGACACAGAACACCAGCGATTGGAGGCCTAATAAAACTAATTGCAGTACCTATTGTTAACCGACACCCACCATCGAACCCCATAACGTAATTGGATCAAAAATTAATAAAAAACATCATAAAAAAAGTCCTTCTAGGTTAAACCTAAGTCCGGCAACACTTCTGGTAATACAACTCCCTCTGTAATACGTTCCCCCAAATCAACAATACTACCAAGAACTGCCTCCGCAGGTACCTGATGTGCAGCATACTTAACCGACCGCGTCGACGTGAGTTTGTTGCTGATAGATGCGATGACGGGTAAATGAGCCGTGGTGATAATGTCCCGATATTTCGCAACTGTTTGCCGGCTCAGCTTAGCCAGCGCTGCTATAGCGGTCAGGGTGAGGGCCTTACCGTCTTGAAGCAGCGCACGGCATGCGGCAAGCACCTTGTTCGCGCTCTGCTTGTGGCGTACCGCATGTGTGCGACCGGCAGCAAGGCGCTGGCGTTCCTGCAGGGGAAGGTCAGTTGACAGCTGCATGACACCGCGGTGGCAGCGGCCGCTGCCGCGATAACGCTCCCATGTCCAGCGCGCCACGGACTTCACCGTGGCGCGGAGCGATGATTGTGGCAAGTTCTGTTCGAAACCCAAGCTCGCGAAATTGTTGTGGTTGTGCGCATAAGCTTCAAGCAGGCGGGTAAAACTCGATAACGTACCGCGCTCGCGTTCGCGGTTTACAGTCGAGTAGGCGTAGTGGCGCAGGAGCTCAAACAGGACGCAATGGCGCGAGTGACTAACTGGTTCAAGAGACGGCTGCCTGCGCCATGGGCTGGCTACCTCCAGGTCGACATAATCGGCCAATGCGCCAAGCTCGTAGACCTGGCTGTGTAATTCGTGTGTAATCCACCATGGGTGGTTCGGCGTTTTGGCCACCGGGCCGGAATGGAAGTCCGGATCGGCATCCAGCACACGCGCGAAAGCAGCATAGACTGCTTTCATGTATGCGATCGGCTTTGCCCGTGCAGCTTCAGACGTACACACGGGCGTAATCGCATAATACAGATGGCTGTGACCGTTCTGACGATTACGCACAATCAGGTTGGGCGGCGGCAGGCCAGCATCCTCCCACGCCATAGCTCGGTTATGGTCGAGGTCGAATATCAACCAGCTGATGAAGCCGGTCCGATTGATCTGCATGTACGGATAGCGAATCGCATACTCGCGGGGTCGCACCCGCGTCGCAGTCTTATCATCACTGCATCGAGGCAGATAAGGGGCTTCCTGCAGCACACGATTAAGCGCCGTGCCAGCCTGGAAATACCTCTCTACCCCTTCTAATAGGGTGTGCATGGTCAGCCTTGCCCCCATGAGGGGGTAAAGTTATTGACAGCCTACCGAAGGGGGACTAAGATGGAGTTCTCGAAGTCACGTAGGGACTATCCTTCTCAGGTTCCCCTTCGTAAAGCATTAAATTAGATTGTCAAAACGCCCTGATCGCCAAATCGGGGCGTTTCTCTATGCAACATGCGTTTTAACTCGTCATTGCGTTTATCCATTTCTAAAAACGCGAAACCCAGCATTGGCTGGGCTTCCTGATTAGTAGGTTTACAATGTGTTTATTCCCGGGGAATAAACTGTAACCCATTGATTTAATTGGATATTCCGTCTTCCTGTTGCGATAAATCACGCAAAAACTGTTCAATTTTTTGTCGCACTTGCTCTACATCCAGACTATCGTCCATAACTTGAATCGTCAAATCCCTCTTCTTAACGATTGTAATATAGCGAGGCTTACCAGAGGGCATATTGATAACATGGCGCGGGCGCGCTTCCATGCGTGGCCGCGATTTGTGTTGCACGATAGAAATCTGTTGCAGAACCCACTGTTTGATTTGACCTTGTTCCATGCCGTCCATTAACTTGCGGATAGCAGTCAGGATGAGGTCATGATGGGCTGACTGCTTTTCCCACAAGTCTAGTATTTCGGCCGCTGCCTTCGCACCAAACAGCGCCGGTTGCTCATTGAGGATTGCTCGTATCTCGGTTGGCAAGTTGAGCATCATCAAGCACTTGGACACGTGCGATTGGGAGCGAGCGAACATGATGCCCGCCGCCTTTTGTGTCTTAGCGTAGCCGGCCTGCATTACACGCTGGTACACGTTTGCATACTCCCACTCGTGATACGTCGCCGCTTCGTTATCGACCAGACAGGCGACCTCGGCCTGAGCATCTGTCATGGCCACGATCAGTACACGCACTTGAGGAATGTCGTGGGCGATCGCCCCGTGTTTCCGGGTATGACCTTTAACTACCTCGAGGCGGCCATCTGGTTTTACGCGCGCGGTGATCGGGTCCTGCTGTCCTACGGCGACCATCGACGCGCCGATTTCATCCACACGCGCTGGGTCCATCTTGAGTCTGCCTTGAAACGGGCTGTCATCAAGTTCTGACGGTGATACCTGAATCTCGGTACCCGGCTGCAGGCCACTCTGACTATTACTAGGCTCAGGCAGGTCAAAATTGTTCGATGGGCCGATCCCAGCGGCCGGCGTGACCTTGCCGTCGCGGACCAGGCCCGAAATCTTCATCGGTGCACGACTCATGCTGCGATCTCCTCAACTGGCAACTCGCCGGCGAGCCGAATGCCGTACAGGCGGATCAGCGATTTGGTTACATCGATTATGTCGCGCGCGCCACTGCTGTTCGGTTCTCTTTCCAAAACGGGGCCGTTCTCGTGTAGGTTATCTGGGTCGGTTTCGCGCAAGAAGCCAATGAAATCTCGCACTGGGGTATCGTTGAGCTTGCTGGGATACTTAGCGATCAGCTTGCCGACCGACTGCCGGTGCGGCGCCTTCGTCTGGTTGTATTTGTTGATCACAATGTGCACGTCCAGTTGGATACCTTGCCGTTGAAAGGCTTGGTTAATCTCGTAGACATTGGAGGCCAGAACATCCAACGCGGCGATCGCTTGGCCTTCTGGAATTACTACTGCTAACAAAGTCCGGCTGGCAACCATAAACGTTGTTGCTAGCAGCGAAGAACCTGGCGCGGAATCGATGACGATTACGTCGTACTGACTGAAAAACTTGATTTCCGTCTCAAGTAAGCGCTGAAAAGCGAACTCGCGATTCAAGGTGCCCATAAGCCAAGAATCCTCGGCCATGCTGATGTCGCTCGGGATCAGGTCGAGCATGCCGCCGGGGTAGATAGAGCGTGTCGCCGAAGCCACATTCACCTGCGCGCCGGTGCTGGATTGCTGCATCAACCGGCCAATATGAATGATATTCTCCGTCAGCCAGTTAATGCCGAAGAGCGAGGTCAAGGAAGCCTGCGGATCGCCATCGATCATCAGTACCTTATAGCCCGACAAGGCCAAGCAGCTAGCGACGTTCCCGCATATCGTGGTTTTGCCCACACCACCTTTTGCCATGCGCGTGTCGATGATCGGCGGCAGTGTCAGAGGACGCTTCGTATCGTGAGGGATTCCCAACAGATCCATACGGATATTGCGGATCTCCAGCGCGGAATACAGCTTATGAGAGTTGTCATCCGCATCACGGTAACGCGCCCGGAATGTCTTACTGGTGCCGGTAAAGCCGGTCAGTTCCATCGCCAGCTTCGCCTTCAGGCCCTCGAATGGGCGCATACGTCACCTTAGTTCAATTGAATTGTTGTCTATCATATCTTCACCAAAGGTTCTTTTCAAGAGGAAAAGTATGAAAAAAAGGGTAATCTTAGGTGAGAAAGGTTAACGCTACCGAGCGGTGAGCACTAAGACCGCCAGCAACGGGAACTGCGGTACGACGATCTATGCCCTGTTCCAAAAGCTACTTAGCATTCTTTAGGTAAAGTTGGCCGCGTCCGTTGGAACCTGCCTACTACCACTTGCTTGCCCGAGCGTCCGGGCCCAAAGCCAACAGCGTCAGCAGGGCGGTTTCACTCGTGTAGTGAACGTCCGGCTAGTGTGCGGTTGTCCCATCGAGATCACGTCAGTGCCGAGCGACACCACCACACCACACTGGAGTGCGTAGTTCTTGGCCAACCTTCTAACAAGCAACTGCTACGTTAGCGCGGTTAGCCATCTCGTCGCATGGGCCATCGGTGATGAGAAGACTGTTGTGTTGGTGCCACCTGCGGTGACATGTGTGGTCGATCTGCAAAGCTTCGTCGGGACACTTAGAAAAGTATTGCCTGTATGAAGTCCCCCCACGAGTAACGAGCCAGGATCCACGCTGCGATCTGGCTACACTTCTCATTTACGTCTTGGTCGAAAAGAGTACCGGCGGGTGCGGACGTCCGGGACAGTATCGGCTTTGCCCGATCCGCCTTGGCGGTGGCACGGTCAAAGCGGTGGGGTGCACGGACCGTACATAGATAAAGTCAACGTAGGGCATCCCATCAAGGACTCATCGACGAATACGACTGCGAGGTACTGTCCAAGCCGACGACTCACAGTGACGTCCTTTCGTTTAACTGCCAAGCCGAAACCCTGCCTAATCACGGACGTTTTGAGGGCCCCCACACCGCCACGGCACGCCGCTCACCAGTGCGATTTTTCCCAATGTACCAAGCGCGAGGACGTCAGCATCAGGGATAGTTGGGCATCATTGGATACAGGACAACACCTTCGTCAAGTGGATGTGACGCAGCGCTCAGTAGAGGACATACACGGTGGGTACACCCCAGCGGGGAGCTATCAGGGAGGTAGCGCAGTAAATCGTGTCCGCACGCGGCACTGGGCACTTCAACGCCTAGTCATGTCTACGCTGTCGAAGGGGGGAGGCGCCTTGAACATTGACAGTTTTCGTCCTTATGATGAGAGGGAACGGTAGTATCGGATAGCATCGGCCAGATGATTTCAAGCGCGCGATACATAATACAAAGCACCTGATAGACGATCCCCGCAAAGTATTGTTGATAAGGCCGCAAAAAGCACAAAATGACTGCAGAGATACCTATTTGAAAAACGAGCAGATGAAATGATTTTCAGGCCGATCTTTTTGCAACCAAACTTAGCCAAAATTTTCTCTTACTCTGCTTTCGGGCCACCTAGTACACGACAGACCGCATGTGATAGGCAACAGTGCAGGCGGTTTGACCGGACGAAAAGCACCTGATAGACGATTTGCGTGGCCAGCGCGGAAAGCCGCGCTGGCCACTGCCTAGGGCGCAGCCGCGGCGATGGCTTCGCAATGCCAGGAAACAGCCGGTCCTAACGCCGAGCGCGCGCCAAATCGACACGCTACAGGGCACTTTGGCGACGCAAACGGCGGCGCTTTTAGCCCGAGCACGGAGCTCGCCGGCATGCAGCGGTTCATACTGCAGGTCGACGGGGGGCAGGGTAAGACCCGGGCGATTTGTCCGCTGCGAGCAGCTAAAGACACAGCTGGAGGAAAAGGAGGTACAGGTGGACATATCCGGACAGATACTCTTGAGCCGCGGCGCGGGTGCGGGCGGGAGCGGCCTGCGATGAATGATGATACGTCCCTGCCCGCGCCGAACGGACACCTAGGGACCATACCAATAACGCAGCATGTGTTGGGCGCGGTAGCCGACGACTGGGCCGCGGTCGACGTCTGGCTTGCGGCGGTCGCCAGCAACAGTCGCCGCCGCAGCAATTCGGACGATACTGTTCGTACATATCGTTACCACATCGCGAAGGTGCGCTGGTACTGCGAGCACGTGATCGGCCGCACCCTGTCAGCCTGGGATGCACAGGACGTGCTGCGCTTCGAGGCATTTCTCGCGGACCTGCCGCTGCGTGCGCTCTGCCCGGCCGGCGTCAAGCCCGATCAAGCGGGCTACGCGCCATTCCGGCGCCGACCCGGGGCTAGCAGCCAGGCCGACATCCTGCGCTGCCTGCGGGCCCTATTTAGTGCCCTGCACAGTGCCGGCTACCTGCGTGGCAACCCGATGAGTCTGATGAAGGTCGGTAAGGTTCGACGCTTTGACAAAACGCGGGCCATCGACGACGCACTATTCGAGCATGTCCTGCAGGTGATGGACCGCGCACCACGCACCAGCCAACAGGAACACCAGCTGCATGCGCGCGACCGCTTCATTCTGATCTGCCTGCGCGAGACGGGTTTGCGCGCTTCCGAACTGGTGGGCGCGCGCATGCGCGCGATCGCGCCGTTGACCGATCCGAAGACCGGCACCGGCTACTGGGTGCTACAGGTCGATGCGGCCACGGCCAAGGGCGGCCATGGCCGCGTCGTCCCAGTGACCGCCGCGCTGATGGATGCCCTCGCCGAGTACCGCCGCGCCTTCGGCCTGTCGGCGCTACCCGGCGCCGGCGATCGCCAGTACGGCCTAATCTTGTCTATTCGTACTCGGCAGATCGAGGGCTGCACGGCCAACAAGACTGCAACGGACCGGCGCTATTTTGGCCAGTGGCGCGACGTCGGTACGCGCTATGGGTTGCGCGATATCGTCAAGGGGCGCCTGCGCGCGGCGGCCAACGTGCTGCGCCAGACCGGCGACGACGCCAGCGCTGAACGCCTCGAGCGAGCCTCGACTCACTGGCTGCGCCATACCTTCGCCATGGGCGCAATGCTGGGAGGACAGGATATCCGCACGGTTTGCAGCGCACTGGGACACGCCAGCGTCAATACGACGATGCTGTACACCGCGCAGGAAGCATTGGACCTGATATACAGCTGGGAACGCGACCAGCCCGGGCGCCTGGCGCGCGTGGTCGACGCTGCAGGAAACAATTCCCATAGAGCAGGCCGTTGACGGATCGAGCATAATCCACCAGTGCTTAGCAACATCCGTCCAGCCGCGATTTCAGGCTGTTTCATCTGCCTTGGTTCTGTGATATGATGTTCGCAGGTTGAGTAAGTCCATTGAAGTAACCGGAGGGACAAGCGAGAGCTTGGCTGTCCTAAGCGCGGTCTAAACGCGCGGGCTTTTTGGCATAACCCCTTACACCTTAAAATGACCTTCAACACTGAAGGTCATTTTTTTTGCCCGGATGACACATGGCTTCTTCAGCAATGGCTTACCTTGACGAAAGTGGAGACTTGGGCTGGAAGCTGGATGCGCCCTATGGTGATGGCGGGTCCGCGCGATACTTCGTCATCGCTATCGCCGTGGGGCTGAATAACGCGTACCGCCGCGTGGGCAAGGTGGTCGAGACACTCCACAAAGCCCAGGGGTGGACCTCGAAACACGAGAAGAAGTGGGCGACCATCAGTCCAGGCGCTCGCGAGGCATTCTGCCAGCTCGCTGCTGCGGAGTTGGTCGGCAATGATCAGATAAAGGTCATGCTGGCTGTCTATCACAAGGAGCATGCGCCTGACTTCTTGCGCGGGCTCGATGTCAGAGCCGCGCATCCCAATTCGACGGAGGCTGAGATCGCCTCGCTGGAAGCGAAGTACAAGGGCCGGGCACACCTGGTGTATGCCATGATGGTCGCAGAGACACTGGCCGAGCATTTGCCAGCGATGGACACCTTTACGTTTTGCCCTGATGAACTCAACGAGGGGCAACGGGCGCTCGATCATATTCTGACATATCGCCTGCTCATACAGCAGCAGCGCAACCTGGAACTCAAACGCGTCGATCGGGTCGCCGCGATGCAACGCGGCCTCGATTTTGCAGATATGTGCGCCGGAGCAGCGTTCGAGGCATACCAGCGTAACGACGCCAAGTATCTCGACATTCTTCGGCCCTATGTGGTCATCAAAGACTTCACCAACCTAGTCCCGGCGGAGCAACCGATCTTTCTCGACACCTCCCCACCTGTCCGAGTCGTCGGCGTATAAGCGGTCCATGCGGCGCACCGCCGGTGATGCCCCTTCCACGCTATCGGCGCAGCATTAGCCCGACGTCGCCCCTCTGTCAAGCACGACTGGCAACGCAGCGCTAGGTACCTGGATACTAGTCGTCGCTGCCCTATACCGTAGTGAGAGCGCCGTTCTGATACTCTTGATAAAACATGTTATCAAGAGTAAAGCCTCAGCTCGACCGGAGAACGCGACATGGGCAAACGGCAGCGGAAGCACATCTTCTTGTACGTGCTGCGCCTTGAAGGCGATAAGTATTACGTTGGCCAGTCGAGAAACCTAACTGATCGCCTTAAGAAGCACTTCGAGGGACGAGGCTCTTCATGGACGCGGCTGCATAGACCGGTGGAAGTTGTCAGCACGGTCGAGTTGGGCACGATAAGCTGGATCACGGCGATCAGAGCCGAGACTTACCTGACGCTCGACCTCATGAAAATATACGGTACGGATAATGTTCGTGGTGGCGCGTACACTGCTTGCATCCTGCCCTCCGCGCCCATTACGTGTTCCTATGAATGAATCCATAACGACATCCGGCACCGTCCTCACGACATTACAGTTTCACCAGCTGGCCGACGTGCCGCCGGCGATCGCCTGGTTCGCTAACCTGGATAATCCGCAGACCCGTCGCGCGTACGAGGCCGATCTTCGCGAATTCATGGTGTTTGCAGGCATCGCCGCGCCGGCGCAACTGCGCGACGTAACGCGTGGCCACGTGCTGGCGTGGCGCCGCGATCTCGAGCGTCGAGCCCTGGCCGGATCCACCATCCGTCGCAAACTCGCCGCCCTATCATCCCTGTTCGACTCCCTGTGCGATGCACAGGCGATTGTCGGCAACCCCGTCGACGGCGTACGTCGCCCGCGGGCGACGACCACTGAAGGAGTGACGCCAGCGCTCGGCGATGACCAGGCGCGCGCGCTGCTGGAGGCTGGAGATCCCACCACTCTGGCCGGTCTGCGTGATCGTGCGCTCCTTGCCACCCTCCTCTATCACGGGCTCCGCCGCGCCGAACTGTGCGCACTGCGCGTGGCCGACCTGCAGCGGCGCCGCGGCGTCGAGCACCTGCAGGTGCAGGGCAAAGGCGACAAGCTGCGCTATGTGCCGCTGCACCCGGAGGCGGCGGCCGCGATCGCCGCTTACCTGCGCATGGCCGGCCATGGCGGCGACCGGCAGGGGGCGCTGTTCCGGCCCACCAGTAACAACACCCGCGGGAGAACCCAGGGCATTACGCCGGATGGTGTGTACCGGCTATTGCGCCGCTACCTTTCCGTGTTGAACATTACGGAGGACAACCTTGGTCCCCACGCGCTGCGCGCGACCGCCGCCACCAATGCACTGGAAAATGGCGCCGATATCGCCCAGGTGCAGGCCTGGCTGGGACACGCCAGCATTGCCACCACGCGCGTCTACGATCGCCGACAAATGCGCCGTGCCGACAGCCCCACCTTCAGCGTGAATTTCGCGCCTGCTGTCACCGCAGTACGCAGTTAGTCGCGCAGCAGCACCCACCGATTGAACCAGTGCCATTCGATCGTGCCGTAGCGTGGCGCGGGAAATTCCCGCAACCACACCGGCAACGTGATCAGCTTGGTGTGCGTGCCGTGGTTCAGGCGGCTTGCACTGGTTCCACAGGCACCGCCGGTATTCGTCTTTCGATCGATCAGCGCAACGCCTGGCAGATCGGCTGCTTGCTTCTTCAAGCGAGACAACACCTGCGCCGGCCAATCGGTTCAGCGGGAAGTCATGCACTGATGCCAGGAAAAAGTCGGGAAGGTGGACGGCTCCTCCAAGCGACCTCGATCGTGTACGGTGGGCAACAGCGTCCCTTCCTGCCTGACGCACGTGGCCAGATCATCGAGCCTGCCACGCTGCAGGCACGCAGCGCCTTCTAATCCGCTTCACCAACCTGTCCGGCAGCCTAAAGCCGACTGACGTGTGCAATCCGCTGGGAAGTCTATCCGTTTTCCTTGGCGTGATTCAAGGAATATCTTGGAATCTCGACGGCAAGGTCCGTGTCCGCAACGATTGCCTGACACGACAGTCGGGACGACTGCTCGACGCCCCAGGCGCGGTCAAGCATATCTTCCTCCTGTTCGCTTGCCGGCGATAATGAAGAATGGCCTAGACGGACGATGACATGGCAGGTTGTGCACGCACCGACCTTCCCGCATGCATGTTCAATCTCGATTCCATTTTCCAGCAGCGCATCGCAGATGCTCTTCCCCGAGTCAACCCGAATAACCGCCGTAGGAGAAATGTCGGAATGCGAAAGTACTGTAATTTCAGGCATTCGTTCCATCTTTCTCGTAAGCTCCGCGTTTGCGGTATCGGCTTAAGAGACAGCCAATACCAGGAGCTTCATTTTGCGTTGGAGCTTCAGACCCAGGCCATGGAACGGCGGCGCTAATTGATCCGATCTGTCCAGTCTCCAGTTCTCTCCCCTCCGTGCTAACACCCTGCTTACCGCTGGAAAAACTTACGCCACCATTGCCAAGCGAACACATTTCATAAAGATTGTGGTTGCACATAAATAGCCTCCGATATGAACAAACACACTGTAAATGTTCTAACCATGAAAAGGTCAAGTGGAATATTTTCGATAGACGCTCACGCGTCAGCAGCGCTTACCGATGGAACATTCGTCGTCGGTGACCATGACCAGGAAGGTCAGCGAGGCAATCACGGTGGCAGATTTAGACACACGTCACTCACAGCATGCCCTGCAGACGACGAGGGTATAGTTGGGGCACGTGCGTTGTCGAGCCCCCACCCGCCAGAGCCGGTCACTGTCCAGTAGCCGGACGCCATACCGTTTAGTGCATGGAGACAGTCAATTCACATTAGTTCGCAACCGCAGCGCATTGGCAATTACGGACACGGAACTCAAACTCATCGCCAGCGCGGCGATCATCGGCGAGAGCAACTGCCCAGTCAGCGGGTACAGCAGACCAGCCGCCAGAGGGATGCCAGCCGCATTGTAGACAAACGCAAAGGCGAGGTTCTGCCACATATTGCGTACCGTCGCGACCGAGATGGCGCGTGCCTGGGCGATACCACGGAGGTCACCCTTTACGAGCGCGACATGGGCACTGTTGATCGCCACATCCGTACCGGTTCCCATGGCGATGCCAACATTGGCCTTAGCCAGCGCCGGGGCGTCGTTGATGCCGTCGCCGGCCATGGCCACCACCTTGCCCTGCTGTTGGAGCTTCTCGACAAGCGCGAGTTTATCCGCCGGCTTTACCTCGCCGTAATACTCATCGATGCCAAGCCGGCCGGCTACCGATTTTGCCGTCGTGACACCATCGCCCGTGGCCATGATGACATGCAGACCTTCGCTGCGAAGGGTAGAGAGCGCCTCCGACGTAGTGGCCTTTACCGGGTCCGACACGGCGATGAGCCCCGCCAGCCGGCCGCCTGCAGCGAGATACATGACGCTGGCCCCCTCCCCGCGCAGCCGCTCCGCGCTGTCGGCCAATGGATGCCAATCGATTGCCTCTGCGTCCATCAACGCCGTGTTGCCAAGCGCGATCTTCATGCCGTCGACCTTTCCTCGTACCCCGATGCCGCTTGCGGATTCAAAGGCTTCCGGTTTGGCCAATGCCATCTCACGCACCCGGGCCTCGGCAACGATCGCATGGGCCAGCGGATGCTCGCTGCCCTGATCGATGCTGGCCGCAATCCTCAGTACCTCTTGTTCGATGAACCCAACGGCTGGAACGATCGTGTTGAACGCCGGCTTTCCTTCGGTCAGCGTACCTGTTTTGTCCACGATCAGCGTGTCGACCTTGCGCAGCGCCTCAATGGCAGCAGCGTCGCGAAACAGCACGCCCCTCGTGGCCGCCTGGCCGGTAGCAGCCATGATCGACATTGGTGTGGCCAGTCCCAAGGCACAGGGGCACGCGATGATCAGCACGGCAACGGCGTTGACGAAGCCGTACACCCAGCCAGATTCGGAGCCGAAGAAGCCCCAGCCGAGCAGCGTCAGCACCGCGATCCCGACCACCACGACAACGAAGTACCCGGCCACACTGTCGGCCAGCCGCTGCATCGGCGCGCGCGAACGCTGGGCCTGCGCGACCATTTGCACGATTTGGGAGAGCATCGTTTCGCTGCCGATCTTCTCGGTTCGCATCACGAGACTGCCGCTGGTATTGACCGTGGCGCCGATCAAGCGGTCGCCGGCGCGCTTCGACACCGGGATTGGTTCGCCCGTCAGCATCGACTCGTCCACCGAACTGTCGCCTTCGGTGACAACGCCGTCGACAGGCACTTTCTCGCCAGGGCGAACGCGCAACGTGTCACCAATGTGGACGTGGGTCAGCGGCACATCCTCTTCGCTGTCGTCGGCATTGATCCGGCGCGCCGTCTTGGGCGCCAACCCGAGCAACGATTTGATGGCAGCCGATGTCTGCGACCGGGCGCGCAGTTCCAGGATCTGGCCCAGTAGCGTCAGCGAAACGATCACCGCGGCGGCTTCGAAATACACGCCCACCCTGCCGTGGGTCGCGAACGCCGCCGGGAACAGCTGTGGGGCGAACGTGGCAACGATGCTGTAGCCGAATGCAGCCAGGACGCCGGTGCCAATCAGCGTCCACATATTTGGGCTCATGCGCAACAACGACTGCCACCAGCGCTCGAAGAACGGCCAGCCTGCCCACAGCACAACGGGCGCACCGAGCGCCAATTCGATCAGGTTCTGGTACGGCAGCCCCTGTGGAAACAACGCATGGCCGAACATTGCCAAGGCGAACACTATCACCGTCAGCGGCAACGTCCACCAGAAACGATGGCGGAAATCGGCCAGCTCGGGGTTTTCCTCGTCGTCCAGCGTTGGCATGAGCGGCTCTAGGGCCATGCCACAGATGGGACAATTACCAGGCTGTGGAGCCCGGACTTCCGGGTGCATTGGGCACGTATAAACAGTCCCAGCGGGCGCAGGACCAGGCGCCTGCCCGGCGCTCGCGCCTGGTGGTCGCTGTCCTTCAAGGTAACTGGCGGGGGCCGTTTTGAATTTCTGCATGCAGCCGCTGCTGCAGAAGTGATAGATGTGCCCTTCGTGGGAAATTTCCCGCTCGGGGTTCGGGCCAACTTTCATCCCACATACCGGATCAGTGAACGGTTTCGCGTATCCGTCGGACGGCGACGAAGCGCCGGGTGCGTTGGCGTGGTGATGATGCTCGTGATGGCGGTGGTCGTGCTGCTGTCCTTCGCTGCTGCGCATAATGCAACCTCCCGTATGGTTCGCCGATGCCCTTCGCTTACGTTGGCGGCATGATCGATTGAGGTGACACGGTTACTTGCCGTGCCGCCTTACTCACTGAGACCATAAGCCCTACCATGGTGGTAAAGTCAAGCGTGCAGACCCATGACGCCTTGGTCATTGCCGCGCTGAATTACATGACTGCGGGAGGTTGTTGCACTGTCAGATACGCCGCGGCCGCCAACGCTCCCAGTAGCAACACCGCTTCGATCTGCAGTACGCGGCGCACCACGGCAACACCAGCGACTGATCTCGAAGCCCCGGGCAAACCCAAAAATTTGTTATAGCCCCCCAGGGCGATCGCCCCTAGAACGAGCCCAACCTTTAACAGCAACGTATAGCCGTACTGGGTATGCACCAAGTGCTCGGTACTGCCAACGCGATGCCAGCCGCTGTAGATGCCGGTCGCCGCGATCGCGATCACGGCAAGCATCGCAGCCTGGGACATCCGTTCAAGGTAATGATCGGTTGCGGTGCGTGGTAACTCTTGCACACGCGCTTGTTGTAGCGCAGACCAAGCGGACACGATCACGGCGCCGGTCCATACTGCAATAGCGAACAAGTGCACGGTTTCAGCCACGTGCGGTGCTGTCCACCAGCCATCTTCCCCCGCATGCCCCATCGATCCGCGCGTGGCGGCAAATATCACAAGCAGCAGCAGCGCAAGACCTTCGGTCGCCTGGCCACCCTTCCGAAGGCACCGAACGCCCAGCAGCAAAAGCATGACCGCAATCGCGGCGCAGCCGGCATTGCCATGGGCAGTCGTGATGAGCATTGTCCAGAACATTCTGCCGGCCTCGCCTAGTGAGACACCGGCCATGATGGCAGTGGCAGCCCAGAGCGCCGCCGCGCTCGCCGCAATCATCAGCACGATCGCCGTCTGATCGTGGCGGCGGAGTCTGACCAACCAGTCTCTGATAGGGGTGCCGGCAGGCAGCCAACGTCGTGCAAACCAGGTTCCTACCAGCCAGGTAAAGCCCAGGTTGAGCAGCGCGGCCGATCCGACCTGCAGCAGCGCGACCGCGTCCAATTTATTTCACCGTGAACACGAAGTTGCCAGTACGGCGGTGCCCATCGTGCCCCGCCACAGCCCATTTCACCGTGTAAGTGCCGCTTTGCAGCGCCGGGATGTCCACGCGCACGATTGCCGGGTTCGCGCTATCGACCTTCGCCTTGCCAGTGGCAGCGGCATTGCCTGCCGCATCTGTCAAGGTGATGCTGGAAAACGCTTCCTCGATCTTTTCGTTAAACGTCAGGGCGACTTCCTTTGGCGCCACTGCCAGGGTGGTACCAGCCTGCGGATCGGAACTCTTGAGTGTGGCGTGCGCGGCCGCAATCGGGCTTGCCAAGACGGTAGCCAGGACGGCGGCGGCACCCATCACGTTAAATAATGCTTTCATCAGTATGATTTCCTGTGTTTGTTCACTTAGCTTGTTCGATGGTGGTCACGGTCAGTGCGCCGTTCACCTTGTCGGCGGTAAAGCGCACCTTGTCACCCTCCTGCACCTTGCCGAGCATTGCCGGATCCTGTACCCGGAAGACCATGGTCATGCCGGGCATGCCCAGATTCTTGATGTCACCGTGTTTGATCGTGACCTTGCCACCATCCTTGTCGACCTTCTTAATTTCCCCATCGGTCAGTGCCGCGCTCGCAGCCGTAGCCGTCGCCTCCTGGGCATGCGCCACCGGGCCAGAGGTCAAGGCTGCCAGGCCGATCAGCGCTGCGGTCAGATAATTCAGACTTTGCTTCATGTTTTTCTCCAATGAGCTAGATGAGTATTCGTTGCCGAATCCATTGCATCATTGTAGGGAGCGGATGCGCACCGCAGCATGACCTGAAGATTACAGATACATTACAGTGCCATCCGCTCACGGGGTCAGTTCGCCGGTTCGATATGCGTGACGGTGGTAGTGCCGTTGACCTTGTCGGCGGTGAAGCGAACTTTGTCACCCGCCTTCACCTTGTCGAGCATCGCGGCGTCTTGCACACGAAATACCATCGTCATTGCGGCCATGTTCAGGTTCTTCAGCTCGCCGTGCTTGATGGTCAGCTTCCCTCCCTCCTTGTCCACCTTCTTGATTTCGCCATCGGTCAGTTCGGCCGGCGCCGCCGCGTGCTCACCGTGCTGCGTGTGTTGGGCATGCTGGTCATGTTGCGCATAGGCGGGCGCGAATGCCACTGCGGAGAGTGCAACGGCAGCGGTCAGGATTACGTTGTTCAGCTGTTTCATAAGCTCCTCTTATCGGTTGGAAAAATCAATGTTCGCCGTGGCCAGACGGCTTGCGCACTGTCATCTCGACATTCGGCTGGTTTTTTGCCGGCATCGACTGGCCGCCAGCGTTCTTGGAGCGGGTGGGCTCCGGCAGGGCCCCCGTCCATTCATAAGCGACAGTGCCGGCCGGATGCTTGAACCAGCCCGGATCCGTATAGTCCCCTCGCTTTTGCTCCTTGCGCACTTTCAGCACGGTGAACATGCCGCCCATCTCGACGCCGCCAAATGGGCCTTCGCCCGTCATCATCGGCAGCGTGTTATCCGGCAGGGGCATTTCCATGCCCTCCATCGACCCGCCCTTGTCGCCCATCGTCATATAGTCAGGGACGATCTTGTTGATCTTCTCCGCGATGCCCTTATGGTCGACGCCGATCATTGTCGGCACGTCGTGTCCCATCGCATTCATCGTGTGGTGCGACTTGTGGCAGTGGAAGGCCCAGTCGCCCAGGTCAGTCGCATCGAATTCGATCGCCCGCATCTGTCCCACCGCAATGTCGGTCGTCACTTCCGGCCAGCGCGACGCTGGCGGCGTCCAGCCGCCATCAGTGCCCGCTACCACGAACTCGTGTCCGTGCAGGTGGATCGGATGGTTCGTCATCGTCAGGTTGCCAACGCGGATACGCACACGGTCGCCCTGCCGTACCGGCATCGAATCGATACCCGGGAACACGCGGCTGTTAAACGTCCACAGGTTCTGGTCGAGCATGGTGTTCACGCGCGGGACGTAACTGCCTGGTTCGATGTCGTAGGCCGACAGCAGGAATACAAAGTCCCTATCGACGGCGAACTGGCGGTGATCTTTCGGGTGCGTCACCCAGAAGCCCATCATGCCCATCGCCATCTGTACCATCTCGTCCGCATGCGGGTGGTACATGAATGTGCCGGGACGCTTTGCCACGAACTCATACACGAACGTTTTTCCCGGTGGGATGCCTGGCTGGGTGAGGCCGGTCACGCCGTCCATCCCGTTCGGCAGGCGCTGGCCGTGCCAGTGCACGCTGGTATGTTCGGGCAATTTGTTGGTGACAAAAATGCGCACACGATCACCTTCGACCACTTCGATCGTTGGTCCCGGTGACTGGCCGTTGTACCCCCACAGGTTCGCCTTCATACCTGGCGCGAGTTCGCGTACGACAGGCTCGGCAACAAGGTGGAATTCCTTGACGCCGTTATTCATGCGCCATGGCAGCGACCAGCCGTTCAGGGTCACGACTGGATTAAAGGGCCGCCCATTCGATGGCAGCGGTGGTACCTGGGTTTTTGCGTCGCTGGCGGTCGCCGCTTCAGGCAGCGTCGCGGCACCGGCCTTGCTCACTGCCGCCGCGCCGACGGCAACTGCGCCCGCACCCATGAAGAAATTTCTGCGTGAAATCATGTCGTTATCCTTACTGTGTCATGCCGCCGCCGTTCATGGCGGACTGAAGCTGGCTTTCGGCGATCCAGAAATCGCGCTGTGCGGCGATCGCGCCGTTGACGCTGGTCAGCTGTTCACGGGCGTCGGCCAAAAGTTCGAAGGTACTGGCCAACATGCCGTTGTAGCGCAGCAGGACTTCGTCGGAGATCTTCTTGCGCAGCGGGACGACCTCGTCGCGGTAGTGCCGGGCGATGTCATATGCCGTGTGATAGGCCGAATACGTCTCGCGCACCTGCGAGCGCGCCTTGATTGCCGTATCAGCGGTGCGCTGGACGGATTGCATGTACACGGCCTCAGCCCGCGCGCGCGCGGCCGTGCCCCAATCGAATAGCGGCAATTCGAGCGACACCTCATAGCCGTTCTCGCGCGGCGAGCCAGATTTGCTTGTGTTGGTGTAGGCCGCATCGAACACGTTGATGAAGCGCGTGGCCTTCGTCAGCCCCAACGCGCTGGCAGTCGCCTGCGCGTCGCGGCGAGCAGCCAGCACGTCGAGCCGTTGTGACAATGCTCGAGCTTCGGCATCCTGTATCGTCGTTGCCTGTGCGGGCAGGTCGGGCAAGCGATCCGGCAGACGGTAATCCTGCTGCGCACCCCACACGCCAAGCAACCTTGTCAGCTGCTCGCGCGCGGCAGTAGCTTCATGACGCGCACGCGCAAGTTCGGTGACCGCGTCGGCATAGAATGCGCGCTCCCGAGCCTGGTCAAGCTTGCTCCAATTGCCTACCTTGCTCATGCGATCAGCCAGTTGCGAAGACGCCTCGGCCGCAAGGCGTACCTGGTCCGCAAAGGCGGCACTTTGCGCCGCCGCCACGGCCGTGTAATAGGCACGGCGTGTTTCGGCCGCCAGTTGCACTGCCTGCGTGGCCGCAAGCAATTTGGCCTGTTCGAAACGGCGTCCCTCGATACGCTGCCGGACCGGCATGGTGAGAAGGCCGATGACGTCAAACGTCACGCTTCGCTCGATCTCCGTTTCATCAGCGCCGCGCACGCGTCCAAACGAGAAGCCCGGATTGCGCAGACGGCCAGATTGGACCCATTCTGCTTCGGAAATTCCCAGTTCAGCGAGCGAGACCTTCAGCGCAGGACTGTTCAGCAAGGCCAGTTGCACGGCCGAATCGGCTGTCAACGGCTGCGCGAGCAGTGCCTGCACCTGCGTGGCAGTGGCTTCGGACTGCTTTGCCTGAGGTTTGGCAAGAGCCACCGGTTGGCCGATGCGCTCCTGGGTCAGGCGTGAGACGTCGTTCAAGCCGCCATCAGGTGTGAAGGTTGCACAGCCCGAGAGCACGACGGCGCCGAGCGCGACGACCAAACGTCGGGGCACAGGATTCAAGAAACTGCGCATGTCATTGTCCTTTCATCGGCATCTGGTGCCCGTGGTGGCCCGCGTGGCTGGCAGGACTGGGCGCGCCCTCCTTCGCTGCGGCTGAAGGGGCGCTCGATCCGCTCTCATCGGCAGCTTCGGTCGCTTTATCCGCAACGACGCGGTTGGCCTGCAGCCACAGCTTGTCCGGTGAAGCGGACGGGACATCAGCGGGAAGGAGTCCGGCAAAAGCAGAGCGATAAACGAGCGGTGCGACGGCAACCTTGGCATCCGCAGCATCAGCCACCACAGGGGTAGACTGCGCAAATGCGAACAAGGGCGCGCCCGCGGCTGCCAGTAGCAGCATGCGGAAACGGTTCATGTGAATTCCAATAGATGATCAGTGCCTTCGGTTAAGGCACAACAACAGCGGGCAAGCAGCCCGCGACGTCAGTGGAAGATCAAAGGACGCGCCGCGGCGGGCGCTCGGGCGTGGCAGGAATGAACGCGACCATTGCCGGCTCGGCGGCAATACGAACGGGCATGACGAACGTAACAGGGCGATCTGGCGCGTGCATAGTCGCAGGGACCGATGCGCCGACGCAGCAGCTGCCGCAATGGCTGCTGTGCTCGTGAACCTTGGCTGTTGCACTGCCGCCGACGTCGTGACACGGCATCTTTGTCATCTGCGCTGACGGCTCCATGCTGACCTGGCGGTCGGCATCGGACGTGACCTGGAAGTCCACTACCGTAACGCCAACGGACGCATGAGCGGTATCGTAAGGCATGAGCGCGACCGCACCGCCCTGCAAGGGCAGCAGTGCAATCAACAGCCACAACAGATAACGGACAAAAGCGCGCATGGGGTCGTATGGTACGCAGGTTAGAATTTCCTTGCAAGCGTGCATGAGCTTAAACCTTCCTACCGTAGGAAGGTCAATCAGGTTTATACCAGCTCGCTGGGATACGCCTTCCGAACTACTATCGCACGGCGACACTATTCAATACACTAATGGCATGCGCCGTCTCTTCCCTTCGCTGTTTCGCTATTTCGCCCTGCTGCTGCTCGTGACGGTCACGAACGCTGCCTTGGCGATGGCCACCTATGTGTGTCCCGAGCAGACAGTGAACCGGGCAGCGATGGCGATGGCGCACGGAACACCCTGCCCTGAAATGGATCAGGAAAAGCCGGTGCACTGCGCCGAGCACAAGGCTGGGACGAAAGCCACGGTCGAACATGCTACCAATCCGACTCTCGCGGTGTTGACGTTCGGCTTTGTGATCCCAAGCCCACGGCCGCGTGTTCCTTTTGTCCTTGACGCTACGACAACAGGTATGCTGCCTGAAGCTGGCATCGATCCGCCGTACCTGGCAACCCTGCGCCTACGCATCTGACACTCCCCCCGCCCGTATTGCCGGTAGGCCTGCACGGCCAGCTGCCGGTGCTCGTCCATTTTCTTTGGGGGTTGTATGTTTTTCAAAATAGTACCGCGTGCGCCTGGAATGCTCGCGGCCATCCTGGCGTTTTCGCCACTCTTGGCCAGTGCCGCGCAGCCTGCCCTGACGTTTGCGGCAGCATTGCACATCGCCGCACAGGCTTCCGCTACAAACCAGGCTGCGCAGGCATCGGTCGATGCGAGCGTACAGGCCGCGGCACGCGCCGCGCAGTTGCCTGATCCCATGCTGAAAGTGGGTATCGAGAACCTTCCGGTATCTGGCCCGGACCGTTGGCGTATTAGTAGTGATTTCATGACAATGCGCCGCATCGGCATCGAACAACAATGGGTCTCGTCCGAGAAACGCCAAGCCAGGGCAATGCGCGCGGGCAGTGCCGTCGACGTGGAGCAGGCAGCGAGCTTGCAGAGCGCGGCGGCGGTCCGCGAAGAAGCAGGCAAGGCATGGTTCGCCGTGCTTTACGCGCAACGTGCAGCTGAACTCTACCGGCACCTGGCCCGTGAGATGGCCGAGGATCTCGCCGGGGCCGAAGCTGCGCACCGGGGCGCCAAGGCGAGTGCGGCCGAGGTGGTGCAGGCACGCCTGACGCTGGTTCAGGCACGCGATGATCTGGCCAGGGCGGAGCAGGAACAACGATCAGCCACCGTGCGCCTGTCCCGCTGGCTGCGCAGGCCGGTCGATGTCGTCGACGACGTCGTGCCGGCGTTGACGGTCACAGTGACCGACGTCGCACCGCTGACGTTGGAAAACTCGCGGCCATCTGTTCTGGCGGCACGCCGCGCCATCGCCTTGGCCGATGCCGACACAGCGGTGGCCACGCGCGAGCGCCATCCAGACTGGACGTTTGACGCCGGCTTCAGCCAGCGCGGCAGTCAATACGGCAACATGGTCTCGTTCGGCGTGACGATCCCGCTACCTGTCAACCGCGCCCAACGGCAGGACCGCGACGTCGCGGAAAAATCAGCGCAGGGAACCAGGGCCCGATTACTGTACGAGGACGCGGTTGTCGAGCAGCAGACACAGGTACAGGTTCTTCGCGAGGAACTGCAGAACTTGACCAGCCGGATTGCCCGTCTGCAGGCCGAGCTTCTCCCTGCGGCCAACGCGCAGGTCGGCTTGGCCATTGCTGCCTACCGTTCGGCCAGCGGCCCCCTCGCCGCCATCTTCCAGGCGCGCCGCGCGCTGCTGGAGAAGCGGCTGCAAATTAACATCCTGGAGCAGCAGGCCGCGTTGACCTGGGCGGCGCTTGAACTTCCCGCGCTTGTGCCTAGTACAAACAACGGTGAAGGAGTCGCGCAATGAATCGCAGGATCCTGATCCCACTGGTACTGCTGCTGGCGGGCGCTGCGCTCGCTGGTGGCGGGTATTGGGCCGGCATGCGTCACAGCACCGGCCTGGCGGCTTCCGGCAAGGACATCCCTCCACCAACCAGCACTGCGCGCAAGGTGCTGTATTGGCACGACCCGATGGTACCGGGAACGCGGTTCGACAAGCCAGGCAAGAGTCCCTTCATGGACATGCAGCTAGTCCCAGTCTATGCCGACGAGGCAGGTGCCGGGAGTGGCGTCATTATCAGCCCGGGACTGCAACAAAACCTGGGGATCCGTTTCGCCACTGTGCGGCGCATCGCGCTGCCCGATACGCTGGAACTGGTGGGTACCACGCAGTTCGACGAGCGCCGTGCCGAAGTCGTGCAAACCCGCGTTACCGGGTATATCGAGCGATTGCATACACGCGCTCCGATGCAACGCGTCCGGCGCGGTGACGCTGTCGCTACGCTGTTCGTCCCGGATTGGATCGCGCCCCAGGAGGAGTATTTGACCCTGCGTCGCTCTGGCGACGAGTCACTCACCCGCGCAGCCCGTGAACGGATGCGTGCCATGTCGATTCCTGACGCGCTGGTAGCCGACGCGGAACGCAGCGGCAAACCGCAAAGCCGCTTCGTGCTGGCGGCCCCTGCGACTGGCGTACTCTCTGAACTGCCAGTAAGGGAAGGCACAATGGTGGCACCGGGCGTTACCGTCGCCAAGATCAGTGGCACAGACAAGCTATGGCTGCTCGCAGAAGTGCCTGAAGCGTTACTTGGTTCGATTCAAACCGGCATGAAGGTGACAGCATCACCGCAGAGCGACCCGGCGCGCCAGTACACCGGGCGGTTGAGCGAAATTCTTCCCGGCGTCATCGAGGCGACGCGCACGGTGCAGGCGCGCCTGGAACTGGACAACCATGATGGCACACTCATACCTGGCCAATTGATGCGCGTGCAGCTGGCAGCAGCGAATAGTCCGCGCCGCCTGGTCGTTCCGGCCGAAGCCGTGATCAGCAGCGGTAAGCAATCCGTAGTCCTTGTCGCTGCTGGCGACAAGAACATCGAGCCCGTCGTGGTCACGACCGGGCGTGTTTACGGGGACGACATCGAGATTACCAGCGGCTTGGCGGAGGGGCAAAAGGTCGTCGCGTCCGGCCAGTTCCTGGTCGACTCGGAAGCCAACCTCAAATCCATTTTGCCAAAACTCAGGACCGCCCCCGCGGCGGCAGAGCCTGTGCCCGAGAAAAAAGCCGGGCCCGCATCGCTGCAAGGCACGGGTGTCGTAGAACAGGTCAGCGCAGACGCGTTGACACTGTCTCATCAGCCGATCCCGGCATTGAAGTGGCCAGCGATGACGATGGACTTCATGAGGCCGGCCCCTGGCGCTTTCCCGGGCATTAAGGTGGGTCAGCGTGTGGACTTCACATTCCACCAGACAGAGGACGGCTATGTGCTCGACACCGTGACGCCTGCTGCGGGAGCGCCGCAATGATTGCCCACATCATCCGCGCTTCGATTGCACACCGGGTCTGGGTACTGATCGCGGCTGTTGTCCTGGCTGGCTGGGGTGTGTTATCGCTGCGGCAGACCCCTGTCGACGCGCTGCCCGATTTATCGGACACGCAAGTCATCATCCGTGCACAATACCCCGGCAAGGCGCCGCAACTGGTCGAGGACCAGGTCACCTATCCCTTGACGACCGCCCTGCTCTCGGTGCCGGGGGCGAAGACCGTGCGAGGCTACTCGTTTTTCGGCGACGCCTTCGTCTATGTATTGTTTGACGACGCAACGGATCTCTATTGGGCTCGCTCTCGCGTGACGGAGGCGATTAGCCAGGTGCAGGGTCGGCTTCCGGCGGGCGTGCGCGCCGAACTGGGTCCTGATGGCACGGGTGTCGGCTGGGTCTACGAGTACGCGCTGGTGGACCGTACCGGTGGCCACGATCTCGGTCAGCTACGCGCCCTGCATGACTGGTTCCTGAAGTTCGAGCTAAAAACGGTGGCGGACGTGGCCGAGGTGGCCAGCATCGGCGGCATGGTCCGCCAGTACCAGGTCGTGCTGGACCCGGCGCGGCTGCGCGCGTTCAGTATGTCCCATGCCCGGGTGCTGGAGGCGTTGGCGAAGGCCAATCAGGAGTCCGGTGGCGGCGTGGTGGAAATGGCGGAAACCGAATTCATGGTGCGTTCGCACGGCTACTTGCGCTCGCTCGACGATTTCAACAACGTCGTGCTGGGCGCATCGCCGAACGGCACACCGGTGTTGCTGCGCGATGTCGCAACAGTGCGGATCGGCCCGGAAATGCGCCGCGGTATCGCCGAGTTGAATGGCGAGGGCGAAGTGGCTGGCGGTGTCATCGTGATGCGTTCCGGGAAAAACGCGCTGGAGACCATTCGCGCCATCAAGGCCAAGATGGCATCACTGAAGGCTTCGTTACCCAAGGGCGTCGAGATTGTCACCACGTACGACCGGTCCACGCTGATCGACGCATCCGTCACAAACTTGTGGAATAAGCTGGTCGAGGAATTCATCGTCGTCGCCATCGTCTGTGCCGTATTTCTGTTCCATCTGCGCAGCGCCCTCGTCGCCATTGTCTCGCTGCCCCTCGGTGTGCTCGCCGCCTTCATCGTGATGCGCTACCAGGGCGTCAATGCCAACATCATGTCGCTCGGCGGAATCGCGATCGCCGTCGGTGCCGCGACGGACGCCGCGCTGGTACTGATCGAAAACGCCCACAAACATCTGGAAGCCCATGCACACGCGCATCCGGACGAGCCGGTAACGGGCGCGCGCCGCTGGGAAATCATGGCGGCTTCGGCTACCGAGGTGGGGCCGGCGCTATTCTTCTCGCTGCTGATCGTGACGCTCTCGTTCATTCCGGTATTCGGGCTCGAAGCGCAGGAAGGCAAGCTGTTTTCACCGCTTGCATATACCAAGACCTACACGCTGGCCGCCGCCGCCGCACTGGCCATTACCCTGGTGCCAGTGCTGATGGGCTACCTAATTCGCGGCCGTATTCCGAGCGAGGCCGCCAATCCCATCAATCGCGCATTGGTGCGAGCATACCGGCCCATACTCGAGCTGGCATTGCGCCACCCGCGCCTGACGCTGGGAATCGCAGCACTGTCCCTAGCGCTAACGGCCATTCCCATCTCCCGCCTCGGCGGCGAGTTCCTACCGCCCTTGAACGAAGGCGACCTGCTCTACATGCCGTCGGCACTGCCTGGCCTCTCGGCGTCGAAAGCCTCGGAATTGCTGCAGCAAACCGACCGGCTGATCAAGACGGTACCCGAGGTGGCCACCGTGTTCGGCAAGGCGGGGCGGGCCGAATCGGCCACCGATCCGGCGCCCCTCGAGATGTTCGAGACGACCATCCAGTTCAAGCCGCGCAACCAGTGGCGCGCCGGGATGACACCTGCCGGGCTGATCGAGGAGCTTGACCGCGTCGTCAAGGTACCAGGCTTGTCGAATGTGTGGGTACCGCCGATTCGCAATCGCATTGACATGCTCTCCACAGGGATCAAGACGCCTGTCGGCATCAAGGTGTCCGGGCCACGGCTGGACGAAATCGACAGGATTGCAGCGCAGATCGAGGCCGCCATAAAACCGGTGACGGGGGTCACCTCGGCACTTGCCGAGCGCCTTGCAGGCGGCCGCTACATCGACGTCGATATCGACAGGGCCGGCGCGGCACGCTTTGGCCTGGCGATCGCCGACGTGCAGTCGGTAGTTGCGTCGGCCATCGGCGGCGAAAATGTGGGAGAGGTGATCGACGGTCGCCAGCGCTTTCCGATCAGTGTCCGTTACCCACGCGATTACCGCGACTCGGTGCAGGCGCTGCGCGAACTGCCGGTGGTGACCGGGACGGGCGCACAGATCCGCTTGGCCGACGTCGCTCGGATCACGGTCGCCGACGGGCCACCGATGATCCGCAGCGAAAACGCCCGGCTGTCCGGCTGGGTGTACGTGGACGTGCGCGGTACAGACCTGGCCAGTGCGGTGCGCGACATGCAACGACAGGTTGGGCAGCAGGTGAAACTCCCACCAGGCTATTCAATTGGCTGGTCCGGACAGTTCGAGTACCTCGAGCGCGCCACCGCCAAGCTCAAGACGGTCGTACCGTTGACATTGCTCGTCATCTTTATGCTGCTGTACTTCGCCTTCCGCTCGACGGCCGAGGCTGCACTGCTGATGCTGACGGTGCCGTTCGCGCTGATCGGCGGCTTCTGGTTCATCTGGCTGCTGGGCCATGCGGTATCGGTGGCCACGGCAGTAGGCTTTATCGCTTTGGCTGGCGTGGCTGCGGAATTTGGCGTGGTGATGATGGTGTACCTGCGCAATGCGCTTGATGCCCGCCTGGCGGCCGGCCTGGTACTGTCGCGCGAACTGATCGCCGAAGCAATCCGGGAAGGGGCCGTGCAGCGGGTGCGGCCCAAAGCCATGACCGTGGCGGTGATCCTTGCCGGCTTGCTGCCGATGTTGTTTGGGGATGGGGCTGGCAGCGAAGCAATCGCGCGGATTGCCGCACCGATGGTTGGTGGCATGGTCACGGCGCCGCTGCTGTCGTTGTTCGTGCTCCCTGCGGCATGGGAAATGCTGCAGGTCGCCAAACTCGAACGGGCACACCGCCGTGCGATGCGGCATGGCATGACTGTCGATGCAACCTGAGAACCGAGCTCAGTGCGCTGCCTGCAATATCGCAGCGATAGAATGGACCGCCGCCGGCATGACGCAGGCGGCCTCAACAGAAGGAATGCAATGCGATTACTGGTCATTGAAGATGAGCAGAAGGCGGGCGAATATGTTCAGCGCGGCCTGACGGAGTCCGGTTTCGTGGTGGACCTGGCGCGCACCGGGCCAGATGGGCTGCATGCCGCCACAACCGGCCACTACGATCTGATCATCCTGGATGTGATGCTGCCGGACATGGACGGGTGGCAGGTGGTTACCGAACTTCGGCGCAAGATCGAGACGCCTGTACTGTTCCTGACTGCGCGTGATGCGCTCAATGACCGGATCAAGGGGCTCGAGCTCGGTGCCGACGACTATCTGGTAAAACCGTTCGCCTTCGCCGAGCTGCTCATCCGCGTACGCACGCTGCTGCGCCGGGGACCCATGCGTGAACTGGACGTCATCCGCATTGCCGATCTGGAAATTGACGTGCCCAAGCGCCGGGTTAGCCGCGGCAGCACGCGCATTGACCTGACAGCCAAGGAATTCACGTTATTGCACCTTCTGGCCAAGCGCAGCGGGGAAGTACTGTCTCGTCCCCTGATCGCTTCGCAGGTATGGGACATGAATTTTGACAGCGATACCAATGTTGTTGATGTGGCGGTACGGCGCCTGCGAGCAAAAATCGACGACCCGTATGAGCAAAAGCTCATCCATACAATACGCAGCATGGGATATGTGCTGGAAGCGCGCGGATGAGCGTTCGTTCTGTCTCGCTTACACTGCGACTCAGTGCTCTGGTGGCCGTTGTGGCATTTGCCGTATTTTCCGCCGTGGGCGTCTACCTGTATCGCTCGCTGGCTGGACAACTGCAGGAGCGGGATGATGCCGATCTGGTCGAACGTGCCGATTTGATGCGCCACTTCCTCGACGAAACGTCGAGCACGGCCGAGATAAGGCGCGATCCGCACCGGTTCCTCGACTCGGCAAGTCTGGACGGCGATGTATTGCTGCTGATGCAGACATCCGATGGCACCAAGCTGGCCACTAACACAGAGTCGCTCTCCCCTGCGCGTCATGTCGTACCGATCACACGTCCCGCGGTGCTAGCCGACGTTATCGAAGCCGTCGCAGACAGGTCTGCCCGGCTGCGGGTACTGTCTGTGTCGGGCCGCGTCGCCAGCGGCGAACAGGTGCGCGTCACACTGGCGCGCATCACGGCCGACCGCTCCGCGTTACTGTCCGCCTATCGCTGGCGGATACTCGGCGCAGCATTGCTCGGCGCGGCCATCACTGCCATCCTCGGCGCGATATTGATTCGGCACGCGCTCAAGCGCGTCACCGCACTGGCCGAACAGGCTCGCCACGTGTCAGCGCAGAATCTGCGCGTACGATTAGATGGAGCGGCGGCGCCAAACGAATTACGTATCCTGGCCGACAGCTTCAATGATGTGCTGGACCGGCTGGAGGCAAGTTTCAACAACCTGTCACAATTTGCGGACGACCTCGCGCACGACATGCGCACGCCACTCAACAACCTCATGGTGCAGACCGAGGTAATGCTGTCGCAACCGCGCCCTGCGGAAGACTACCAGAACCTGTTGCACTCGAATCACGAGGAATTTGGCCGGTTGGCCCGAATGGTCGAGAGCATGCTGTTTCTTGCCCGCGCGGACCATGACGAGGTCGCGCTGTCGTTGGAGAGGCTTGATTTGTTCCAGGAGCTGACGCGTATTGCGGACTATTTCGAGGGACCTGCTCTCGATGCAGGCGTCCAGATCGCGGTCAGTGCCTCGGGGACGGTGATCGCTGACGCACAGCTGCTGCGCCGGGCAGTGAGCAACCTGGTGTCGAATGCCCTGCGCTATACGCCGCCGGGCAACAGCGTGCGCCTTAACGCCTCCGAGGAGGGCGAATGGATCGCAGTGTGTGTGACTAACCTTGGGCCCGGGATTGCATCCGAACATATCGACAGACTGTTCGACCGCTTCTATCGCGCCGACCCATCACGCTCGAGCGCATCCGGCACATCCGGCCTTGGCTTGGCCATCGTCAAATCAATCATGACCCTGCAACATGGCAGCGTCACCGTGACGAGCAAACCAGGCGGCGACACGCAATTCTGCCTGCTGTTTCCGAACCGTCCGGGGTAGGCGCCCGTCAGGCAAGTCTGCTGGAGCATCGAGGCCGAGCGCCCAGAGTACAGCCCTTGTGCTGTCATTTAAATGTAATGTTCGGGTCATGCTGGCGTGCGTGGACGGCTTCTAGAATGGTCCCATTGCTGCTAAACACTGTCACCGAAAGGACTTTGCAATGAACACCTTCAAAAAAACTGTCGCGATCCTGCTGGCTGCTGCCGCACTAAGCCCTGTTGCCGCGATGGCTCACCATAACGGCGAATACGTCAAGGATCCGCTGGGCCATGCGGTTGCCGCTTCCGCCGCCACCCGCAGCGTCACCATCGATGAGAAGACCCGCTCCCTCAATGTCAACCAGGGAGACATCGTGCAATTCAACGTTGGCGGCCAAACGTTCGCCTGGCAGTTCGACACGCTGGGAGAAGGCAGCATCGATCTCGCGACGATTGCACCTGCCGATGTGCATGTGCACGGTGTTAACGTGTTCGTGGAAGCGAACCCTGTCTACCGCAACTGACAGGGCCGCAGCCATCAATACCAGACGCGCAGGCCGATCACGGCCTGCAACGTTTTGCGATCGTCGCCGTTCTGCCGTGCCAGAGTCGCAGTACTGCCGAATTTACGGCTCCAGGTTACGCCGATATAGGGCGCAAACTGCCGTCGGATCTCGTAGCGCAGCCGTAGTCCAAGCTCGGCATCCGTCAGCCCCGTCCCTGTGCCACGCAAGCGGTCACTGCGATTCTGGACGTTGAGCTCGAGCTCGGGTTCGAGAATAAGGCGCTGCGTGAACAGAAGCTCGTAGGCTACCTGCAAACGGCCGGCAAACTCGCCACCAGAACGCCAGTAAGCCGTTGCCTCCACGTCGAACCAGTACGGGGCCAGACCCCGCACGCCCGCAGCCAGCCAGCTGCGTGAGGGGCCGCCACCCGTGTCGTGGCGCATCCCCAGCTGCGTGCTCCAGAAAGGAGAGAAGGTACGGTCCCACAGCAATTCAGTGCGCATCGCCTCAAGCTGACCGCTGCGGCGCTCGCCATCGGCCTTCAACCAGGCCTTGTCGTAGTCGCCACCGTACCACGCCTCGGCTTCGAAGTTCTGACCACGTTCGCCATCACCGCTGACTGCCTCCAGCTTGTTGAGCAGGATGCGACCGAACGGCGCCATGTCGGCCATAGCATTGCCCGGGAAGCTGGCAGGACGGGCGCCTTCATTGTAGGCCGCGGGATCCCTGGCGTCAGGCGGCGCCTTGCCACCTTGCATGGGGCCCATTTGCATCGCCCCCACGTCCATGCCACCAAGCTGCATATTCTGCTGGTCCATCCCCGCATGTTCGGCTGTCGGCGGTGTGTTGGTGTTGGACCGCGTGCCTTGCGGGCCCATGTTCTGGTGCGCAGTCATTGGCGGCATGGCACTTTCTTCCTGTGCAGTCCCATGTGCCATGCCAGAGTGGTTCATGGCGCCGGGCCCTGCCGGCGTGGAAGGAGCGGCCTGTGGCATGGTCGATGGCTGTCCCATCGGCATATGCCCCATTGCCTCGTGCTCGGGTTTTGCCGCCGCCGGTGGCGATGCCGGCGGCGTGTCTTGTTTCCCGGCTGCTGTTCCGTGTTGCATGGCCGAGTGGTCGACTGGCTTCTCTTTTTCCTGCTCCTGCACGGATGCATGGCCCATGGCGGCATGATCCATAGGCTGAGTCTCCGATTGGCCATGTGCGGGCAGTGAAAGGGCCGACAGGGCCATCAATGGAACGATGCCGTGTCTGATGATGTAATTTTTCATGAGACGACCACCTCTCTGAACATGCCTGCCTCCATGTGGTATAGCAGATGGCAGTGATACGCCCAATGACCCGCAGCATCGGCGGTGACACGGTAAGTGATGCGCTGGGCGGGCTGGACGTTGATGGTGTGCTTGCGCACCAGGAATTCGCCTTCCGGCGTTTCTAGCTCGCTCCACATGCCGTGCAGGTGGATCGGGTGGTTCATCATGGTGTCGTTGACCAGGACGATGCGCAGGCGCTCGCCGAGGCGGAAGTGAATTGGCAACGCTTCTGAAAATTTCTGGCCGTCGAAGGACCAGATGAATCGATCCATGTTACCCGTCAGATGCAACTCGATCTCGCGTTCCGGTGGGCGCGGGTCGATCGGTCCGCCGATCGTGTGCAGATCGGCGTAGGTCAGCACACGTCTGCCGTTGCCCCGCAGGTTGACGCCGGGATCGTCCAGGTTGGTGCGGGGCATGTCCACGTGCATATCCACGCCTGGCCCATATTCCGTTCGGGCATGCGTTACCTTGGGAGGCCGAGCCGCTGTGACAGCGCCGGCAGTGTGCATTGATTCGCCTTCAGCTCCATGTCCCATCGCAGCATGGTCCATGCCTTGCATGGCATTTTCACTTCCACCAGTGGACGCAGGCGCGCCATGCTGCATGCCTTCCATGCCCTTCATGCCCTTCATATCTTCCATTCCGTCCATCCCTTCCATGCCTGACATGGACATGGCCCCCATCATGTCGGTCATGCTGAGCCATTGCGGCGGATCCATCGGCGGCACCTCGGCCTGCAGCCCCGGGCGAGGTGCCAGCGTGGCCCGAACAAAACCGGAACGGCCGATCGACTGGGCGAAGATCGTGTAGGCCCGCTCGTCATCCGGCTCGACGATCACGTCGTAGGTTTCCGCCACGGAAATGCGAAATTCGTCGACGCTAACCGGTTCGACGTCCTGGCCATCCGCGGACACTACCGTCATTTTCATGCCCGGTATACGCACGTCGAAGATAGTGGTGGCGGAGCCGTTGATGAAGCGCAGTCGCACCTTTTCACCAGCCCGGAATAGGCCGGTCCAATTGCGATCCGACGGCATGCCGTTGATCAGGTAGATCAGCCCTCCACCCACGTTACGGCTAGCCGTCACATCGCTGAGGTCGGTCGGCACCATACGCATGCGGCTCCACATCTTGCGCTTATCCAATGCCCCGCCCAGCCCCATCGAGCGTACGTCGCGCACGAAGTCCACCACCGTGGGCTGGTTACTGTTGAAAAAGTCGCTCATCTTTTTCAGATTGGCAAAGATGCGCTCCGGCTTTGCATCGGTCCAGTCCGACAGCATCACGACATAGTCGCGCTCAGCGGGCACGCGCTCTCCTGATTTGGGCTGGACAACGATTGGCCCGTACAAGCCGCTTTGCTCCTGAAAACCCGAATGGCTGTGATACCAGTATGTGCCGGTCTGCTTCACTTCGAAGCGGTATTCGAACGTCTGGCCAGGAGCGATACCTGCGAAACTTAGGCCCGGTACCCCGTCCATGTTTGCTGGCAGCAGGATACCGTGCCAATGGATCGAGCTTGTCTCCGGCAAGCGGTTCGTCACCCGCAGTGTGACGGTGTCACCTTCTCGCCAAACCAATGTGGGCGCCGGCACGCGCCCATTGACGGCGGTAGCAATGCGGTCTGCGCCAGTAAAATTGACGGGCGCAGGGCCGATCTCCAGGTCAAATTGCGTTCCACTCAACGCGTCTGAAGCCGTTGTCTGTGCTGTCAGTCGGCCCGGCCACACCCCTGACATACCCGTCGCGAGTATTCCAAATCCTTTGAGAAGTCGGCGTCGCCAAACGCTGACATCGCCTCTCTCATCGTGGTTCAATTGCATAGTTTTCCCCTGTCGAGTTGCAGCAAGGCGCTAACGCTTCGCGCCATGATGTTCTTCATTCATTGGTTGATGACCGTGACCGTCGTCATGTTCGCTGGTCGGATGAGCTTCCGTGGCGTTTTGCGTGCCGCCTGCAGTTGGCATACCACCGTGAGAATGGCCGGCACTGCCAGCAACAAGCTGTCGGTAGCGCTCTTCGTCGAGCCGCGACAGCCGCTGGAGAAATGCGACAAGGCTCCACACGTCGTCGTCGCTCATCGATGCGCCCCAGGCCGGCATGCCAGATGCCTTGATGCCATGCTTGATCACCCAAAAGGCAGCCGCCGGGTTCACTGTCACCTTCGATAAATTCGGCGGTGCCGGATACAACCCTTTGCTCAGTTCTGAGGCGCCCAACCCAGGGGCCAGGTGGCATTGGGCGCACATGGCGTCGTAATTACCTGCACCCATTTTGATCCGGTCCTGGCCGGACAAGTCCGGAACCGCAATCGCGGCCGAATGGGTGGAGATCGAACGCTGCCGCGCATGCTCAATCATTGCAAAAACCGGCCGCGAGTGCTGGTCGTCCGCCGCGAAGTTGTACAGTCCGCCTGTAATAACAATGGCTACGACGAGGCCGAGTACGAGGAGCATGAGAAGTGCTCCCGCCAAGACTGCCCTGACAGAAAGTTTCATACGACATTCCTCGCTAGGAAAGGCGTGTCGCCGCAACCACGCCGCTGCATGCGCGAGCGGGCCTGCCAAGCGGGCATCCCGCTTTGCAGCTGCGATGACACGTTTGCTAAAGCCTGTGGCCTACTTGGACTGTCCCTTGCGTTTCGCAATCCACGCGTCAAGCTTGGCAATTTCCTTGGTCTGATCGGTAATGATCTTCTGTGCCGTCTCGCGCATCTGTGTGTCTTTGCCGTTTTGCAGCTCGGCCTTGGCCATATCGATGCCCATTTGGTGGTGCGATCGCATATTCGTTGCAAAGTCGAGATCGGCATCACCAGTCATTTTCATCCCTGCCATGTCGTGCCCGCTGTGGCCACTCATGTCATGAGACTGCTGCGCCGCACCTGCTGGTTGCTGCTGTGAAGATTGCGCAAGCGCCGGTACCGTGCAGAAGAAGGCCATCGCCGCGGCGCAGGCAGCGCCTTGTTTCATCAATTTTTTCATCATGTACTCCTTAATTTAAGAATGGGTTTGCTTCAACCAAAGTTCAAAACTCGTTGTCCTTGCGCTTGTCCCCGGTCAGAGGCACGAAATCACACTGTGAGAACTGCTTGCACAGCATGTTGCGCATGTCGTTAATGCTGTTCTTCTGCGTCATGACGATGTCCTCGCAGTAGCGTTGCAGGTCGCCGTGCCCGATATCGCTCTTGACCACGCAATGGAGGCTGGGCGCGAGTGCGCTCAGGTGGTGATTGCTGAACATCCGTAGGAACACCTGGTCGAATTGCGTCCCCTCGGGCGTGCCGTCGAGCATGGCGATCATGCGCCGCCCTTCATCATTGAGTTGCGGTTCGTGTTGTATGCCATACCAGTCACGCAACCACCGTTGGGCCCGTCCGATCTCCTCACGCTGCATCCGGTTCGCCAGGCGAGCCATCGACTTGATCTGTACATCGCTGGCCTTGCCCGGTGTCGCAGCAAATCCAGGACTGGGGGACGTTCCCTCTTCGGGATCGACAACCTGCGCATCGCGCGTCGTGTCGGTTCCTGCTGCCAGTTCCGACATGCGTAGTGCCGAGTAGTGATGATCGATGATGAAGGTTAGGTAGTTTTTCTCGAACGTTGCGGTCTGCCCGCGGCCCGGCCCGTCCGCATAGGCGGCCGAGGCAACGGTGGCGATGCCGATACCCGCTACAAGCCTCGAGAAGAGTGTACGACGTCTACGGCTTGTGCCGACGCCCATGAGTCCAATGCCACCGAGCAGCATGGCCCACGTGGCCGGTTCCGGGACTGCTAATATCAGCGAATCGGCAGTGGCCCAGTAAACGTTGCCATCTTCGTCGAGGTTACGCAGCGATACCGACTCCAGGTCCGTTGACGACACAAGGCCAAAGAACGACTGGCTGGAGTCCGGTGCAAGCGTGAACGTTAGCGTCTTCCCATCCGCGATGGCGGTCAGTTCAAGCGCACGACCTGCGCTGTATTCACCGTAGGCGTCGGAGCCGTAGAACAGGCCACCAAAGCCGCGCATCCCAGGGTTGAACTGATCAAAGGTCAGTGCATCAGATGCCATCGTTGCAGTGACCGCTACCGCGCCTGCAGGGCCAGTCAGGTAAAGTCCAGCGTCACTCGGCCCCGCGCTGATCCGATAGGAAACGGATGCCACTTCACGCGCAGCCTGCCCTTCTAGCCATCCTGGCGCAACGTCATCCAGGTTGTCGGTCACCGTTCCCGGTAGCGCGGCAACGAACGCGGCGCGGTCCGTGTACAGCGTGATCTCGGCATGGCCCCTCGCAGACACGCACATTGCTGCGCCAAGTACCACTACATTCAAAGCGAATGGAAGTGCTTTCATGGTTTTGCTCCATTGATTTCATCAGATTAGGTCCGCAAAGCGGGCAGCCGCGCACGACGCGCTTCATGCGTGACGCGACTACCATCGCAACGGCTTCAGTGCACTAAGCGCCGCTCATGCGGGCGCACGCATCGGCGCAACGCCGGCAAGCGGCGGCGCACTCCTGACAATGGTCCATCTGATGTTTGCCACACTCATCCGCGCAAGCCCGGCAGATATCGGCACACAGCCGGCAAAGTGCGGCGGCAAACTCGCTACCTCGAGCCATGTAAGCGGCACTTAGACGGCAAATCTGGGCACAGTCCATATCAAGCGCGATGCAACGTGCCATCGCTTGCACATGCTCTTCCTGCAGGCAAGCTGCCGAGCAGTGATCACAGGCGTCGGCGCAGGCATTGCACGCGTCGATACAGTCTTGAAATTGCTGATGCATGATTCTTCTCCTTATTCAGTCGCAAAACACGAGATGCGCCCAACCACCGTGCGTGACGATGCAGACCACGAGGCAATCGGAGCCTGGCGGACGGCGCTATGAACAGTTCAGGAGAGGAAGGATTTTGGCGGGCGATCGAGTCGATCGCGTGTCCAACTGCTGTGGTGTGGCTCGGTACTTGCCTCAGCGTGGGCGGTGGTAGAGTTGAAAGGAACGGCAAGAGCGTTTTGCTGCAAGGCCGGCGTAGGTGCGCAGCACAGTGAACAATGTGAACAGCGTTCTCCCGTAACAGCACGGTGCTTGGCCATCGGCGCGTCGCCCTGCTTGGACATCCCGCGGTGCTGCTCGCACTCCGACGCCGCCTCTCCACCGGTCGGCCAGCAGCAGGCAAACCGCGTCGCCGCCGCATTTAGCGGCAGAATCGCGATCAGCAACCACAGTACAAAGGTGGGGAGGCTGCGTTTCATGTCAATTAGACTAGCATCCGGCTGGTCGATCCGGCCACACCATTCGCTCTGGAAATTGTCACTATGATCGTCCAGGATCGCAGCTGGACTGATTCAATAAGCGGCGGAACGAATACTTCGGCCAGTGATGGCTGAGCTCTTGCACGGGTACATTGCATAAGTTTTTGAGCCTGCCCTTTCCCTAATCGCTCAGCCAGACTCCCGACCTCATACCGTGGTGGATCGTGGCCAGCTTCGATCACCCACTGGTGCCTGTTACCCATGCTTCTGGCTTTGCCAGTCGCTCTCGCAAGTCGTCGATGCCAAAGCCTATTGAAGGTCAACACGTCCTGCACACAGTGCTGATGCCAAGATGCCAGCCAATGATCTCGGCTGCACGTTCTCTTGAAAATCCTCTTGACCCTCCCATGATGGGAAGGGATAAGGTGGTGGTCAGATTTTGGAGAATGGTATGAATCTCACCCTTACATCGAATGCAAAAGCACTGGACCACACGTTCAAGGTCAACGGCATGACGTGCGCTTCTTGTGTAGCGCGCGTTGAAAAAGCACTGCGAGCCGTGCCCGGCGTGGAAAGCGCATCCTTGAATCTTGCCACCGAACGTGCAACAGTACGCGCCACTTCTGCCACCACCCTGACGTCAATCCACGAAGCTGTCGAGAATGCAGGGTATAGCGTTCCAGAGGAAAAGGTCGCACTGTCAATCGGCGGCATGACTTGCGCCTCTTGTGTCGGCCGTGTCGAAAAGGCGCTGCGCAAGGTCCCTGGCGTCAGCTCGGTATCGGTCAATCTGGCAACCGAAAAAGCCCACGTTAGCGTCGCAAGTGGGGTAAGCGCAGATGTCGTTATGGACGCAGTCCGATACGCCGGATACGAAGCTACGGTGGTGGAAAACGGCGGTACCAAGACAGACGGCCCCGCGCTACCGCCATGGTGGCGCGCAGCCGCAGCTGGGGTGCTCAGCCTGCCGCTAATCGTGCCCATGCTGGTGATGCCGCTCGGCTGGGATTGGTCAGTGCCTGGCTGGTTGCAGCTCTTGCTGGCAACACCAGTGCAGTTCTGGCTCGGTGCCCGCTTCTATCAAGCCGGCTGGAAGGCGCTGCGCGCAGGCGCGGGCAACATGGACCTGCTCGTAGCTTTCGGTACCTCGGCGGCCTACGGTCTCTCTTTATATCTGCTAGCCACCCACGGCAGCGACGATGGTATGCACCACCTGTATTTCGAATCCTCGGCGGTCATCATCACGCTTGTCCTCCTGGGCAAATGGCTCGAAGAGCGTGCCAAGCACCAGACGGTCGCAGCCATCAAGGCGCTGGAATCGTTGCGCGCGACCACCGCCATCGTACGGCGCGACGGCGTGGACCGGGAAGTACCGGTAACCGAGGTCCGGCACGGCGACCTCTTCCTCGTCATGCCGGGCGGCCGTGTGCCCGTCGATGGCGTGATCGTGGAAGGGAGCAGCCACCTGGACGAATCGTTGCTGACCGGCGAGAGCCTGCCGATCGCCAAGACGACAGGCGATACCTTGACAGGAGGCGCCATGAACGCCGACGGCGCCCTGGTAGCCCAGGCCACGGCCGTCGGCAACGAGACCACGCTATCCCGGATCATTCGGATGGTCGCGGATGCTCAAGCAGTCAAGGCGCCTATCCAACGGCTGGTCGACCGTGTCAGCGCAGTGTTCGTTCCGGTGGTGTTGGTACTCGCCGTGCTGACTTTCATCGGCTGGGGGATAGCCAGCGGTGACTGGGAACAGGCCTTACTGAACGCCGTGGCGGTGATGGTGATCGCATGTCCTTGCGCCCTTGGCCTGGCAACGCCCACATCCATCATGGTCGGCACAGGGACCGCAGCCCGGTACGGCATCCTGATCAAGGACGCCGAGGCGCTCGAAACGGCACATGCCGTGACAGTCGTGGCATTCGATAAAACAGGCACCCTTACCGAAGGCAAGCCTGCCGTGGTAGCTGTTGAAAGCGCAGGCATGCCAGAACCGGATATCCTGCAACTGGCGAGCGCCGTTCAGCAGCTTAGCGACCATCCGCTGGCAAAAGCTGTCCAGGCGGAAGTATACAGTCGGGCTATCGCAGTCCCTTCCGTCACCAATGCGCAGGCGTTGCCGGGCCGCGGGGTACAGGCCGATATCGACGGCAACACCGTATTTCTCGGCAATAAGCGCTTGATGCGCGAGCTTGGCGTGGTGACAACTGGCCTAGTGGACGTAGCCACGGGGCACGAAGCGGCAGGCCGTACTGTCTCGTGGCTGGCACTGAAAGGCGACCATGCCGTTGAACTGATCGGCATGCTGGCGTTCGGCGATACGCTCAAGCCTTCTGCCCGTGCCGCTGTAGCCCGCCTGGCCCACATGGGAATCAAATCCATCATGCTCACGGGTGACAACGCCGGCGCCGCGCGTGTCATCGCAGAAGCGATCGGCATCAAGGACGTCCATTCAGGATTGTTACCAGCCGATAAATCGCATATCGTCACGACGCTGAAACAGCAGGGTGAGACCGTCTGCTTTGTCGGCGATGGCATCAACGATGCGATCGCTCTGGCTGCAGCCGACCTTGGGGTTGCAATGGCAACCGGTAGCGAAGTCGCGATGCACACGGCCAGCATTACCCTGATGCGCGGTGACCCGTTGTTGGTCTCGCAGGCGATCGATGTATCGAAGCGAACCTACCGGAAGATCCGGCAGAACCTAGGCTGGGCCTTTATCTACAATATCGTCGGCATTCCGCTAGCCGCTCTGGGTTACCTGAATCCGGTGATTGCGGGCGCTGCTATGGCACTGAGCAGTGTCAGTGTGGTGGCCAATTCGCTGCTGCTGCGCCGTTGGCAACCGACCAGAGACGTGGAGGAATGATGAATATTGGACAGGCAGCAGACGCTTCCGGGGTGTCTGCGAAAATGATTCGCTACTACGAGAGTATCGAGCTCATCGCCAAGGTTGGCCGCACCGAATCTGGATACCGTCGCTACACACAAAATGACGTCCAGACGCTGCGCTTCATCAGGCGCTCGCGCGATCTCGGCTTTTCGATCGAGCGGATCAAGACATTGCTGGGCTTATGGGAAGACCGGGATCGCAAAAGCGCCGATGTAAAAGATCTGGCTCGCCAGTATATTGCTGAGCTGGAGGGGGACATTCGGAAATTGCAGTCCATCCGCGATCAGCTACAGGAATTGTCCAATTCCTGCCACGGCAATCACAGGCCGGACTGCCCGATACTAGATGACTTGGCCACCACAACCCAGCAGGTTTCCATAGCTGATGCCGAGTCCGGTCGAGCAGGCTGTCACCTTAATCCGGACGGGCGGCAACAACCGGACCGATGACGCAATAGGACTTGACCTTACCATGATTGGAAGGCCTACAGTACCAATTGAATCGTCGGATGATCTACTCGGGGGACCCTAATTATTTTGCCGAGCAGCCGGTGGCCTTGTTCAACCTATCAAAGGAGTAAGACCATGTATGAATTCCAAGTAGAGAAAATGACCTGCGGTGGATGTGCGAACAGTGTAAAGCGTTCCGTGCAGGGCGTTGATAGCAGTGCAAAAGTGGACGTCGACCTGTCGAGCCGCACCGTGCGGGTCGACACCGAGGTCGATATCGACAGAGTCAAAGCCGTGATTATCGAAGCTGGATATCCGGTCGCCGGCTACACGAAGCTTTGACATGCCAGTCGCTGTGGTATGGCTTACGCCGGTCCACAGCCGCTCATCTACGCATTCTCTGGAGAATCGCCATGATCCGTCATCTCGTCTCGAGCATCGCCACAGCAGGCGCTTTAGTTATTCCCTTTCTTGCTCACGCGGCTGCACCAACGATTGAGGTTTTTAAGAGCGCATCCTGCGGATGCTGTGCGAAGTGGGTGAAACATCTCGAAGCAAATGGCTTCAGTGTCAAGACACAGGACGTCGCGAACCCTGCGGACTATCGCCAGAAGGCAGGCATTCCTGACTCTCTGGGTTCATGCCATACCGCACTGGTGCGCGGTTATGCGATCGAAGGCCATGTGCCAGCAGGCGACATCAAACGCTTGTTGGCGGAAAAGCCCAGGGCGAAGGGACTAGCCGTGCCCGCCATGCCGCTTGGCTCACCTGGCATGGAGGGGCCTCGCAAGGATCGGTACGAGGTTTTGCTGGTCCAGGCTGATGGTCAAACGACCGTATATAAGCGCTATAACTAAGCACATTTCGCGGCGGCAAGAACTCCGTTATTGCGTGTCATCAGCCCTGACACAGGCTGACATTCCTTCCGATTATTGCGCGCTTCAGCTCACCGTACCGTACTTGCTTCGGTGCTCACTGGCTGTCAAAGTTGGCCAATCTGGTTGCCCGCAGACGACGGCGATTTCCCACATGGCTACTCGCAACGGCAAAATTATCCACTAATCCTGTGTACAAACATGTGCAGTACTCGCTATCGGCAGTCGTAAGCCGATGATTGAAGGCATTTTTTATACGTGCTTATCCTATGGGCAAGAGCGCTTTGTATCCGGAGGCACTGATCCACGGGGCCTCCCGCATCGGCAAGACGCGGGCGATCGAATATGTCCGGCTACTACCGGCGGTGAAGCTTTCCCTGCGCAGCGGACATACGCCGAGGGTACGGTGAGAGGAGGCACTTCGATTAACGGGTCTCCCCGCCTGACATCGGCGTTCCGGCCAGACAGGCAGATGCGCACGGAGTGCTTACCGTGGGGAGGCGATAGACCGGCGCAAAGCCGCCGCCGGGCGTGCGGAAATTGGTGGTTTGTCCTTGGTAAACGCGCGCGGTCGTCCATTGAATGGACCCTGCGTACGTATACAAGCGCAGATCGAACTTGAGCATCCCGGGCACTTCAACTGTGCCGGTCGCGCGCCCCGCCGGGATCATCAATTGTTGAGCCACATAATCATTGTCCATGATGTCTTGCCAGACCCGCTTGGTGACCTTGTCGCCACGGTAAGCGGCCCTCCCTCCATAGCCCGAGGTCGGTTTGAAGAACAGGCTGCGCCTTTGCTCCCATAGCTGGCTACTATTCGCCGGATCGACCACCTCGGTGGGTAGCACCGCGCCTACCAAAATGTCTTGGATCTGCGCCGGCACGCCCAAGAGTTCAAGCTCCTCGCGGCTGCTGAGAATTGCGAGGTTGCGTTTGTCGGCGTATAGCGCATGGACTCGCGGATTGGGAGTGAGAACTACTGCGTTGTCGATGTAGGCTTGACGCAGCTGATTGTTTCCAGCATCGTCCAGCATGAAATCTGTCAGCCGGTTGTACACCAGGTCGACCACCTCGCCGTCATGCCATAGCACTCCGTCGCGGTAAACGAGTGCGGACGGATCGGCGATGATTGCCCGCACTCCGTGCCGCTCGAACAACCGCTGAAAGAGAAGGAATTCCGCATACAGGTATTGCTCTTGCGGTGCCACATCCACGATGGCGATTGACCGAAGTTGCTTGCCTGGTCTGCTACGGCTCCATTCAGTGCGAAACATGTCGACGATGGCCTTCTCAAACACCGGGCCCGAGGCTGCTGCATCGGCAAGCTGCGCAGAGTCGATGCAACAGGTGCGATGAGCCCGCGCCATCACGGCATTGAGCATCGCCCCGCCTGCGTTGGTGTTGATTTCGATGAGGCCAATGGTGTCGGGTCCCAAATGGAAGTCGTAGCCAAAAAAGACGCCTTGGGCGCCGCCGTCACCGTGCTGAACAATTGCGGGGGACCTGGCGAAAATCCGTTCGCGGTAGGCGGGCATCGCGATGACCGATTCGAGCGCGCGAACTGCCTCTTCCATTTTTTGTCTGTGGCCATCGGACACGAAAACCGGCATAGCCGAAAAAAGGAAAGGACATCGCTCCTCCATCAAAGCGACCAGCTCAGGCGACCCAAGCTGATCTTTTAATGCAATGCGAAGTGCCATCTGGTCTAGGCTCAGGCAAAAACAGGCAGCATTCATGCGCTCTTCTGCCGACATGTAATCTGGTTCGTGCAGCCCGCCTGAGCTTGCATCAATGGCTGCGTTGACGTTCTCGTTCACATTCGCTCCTGCCGTGTTGGCGGTTGAGTCTTCATTTCGTGGCCGACGATGAAGTATCGTCAAATACGTGTTACTGTCATTTTGACCACCTACTCGGTCATCTCCCTTTCAACATGCTAATTGATTGGTGGCATCGAGCTACAGCTATGTGGCATTTCCCATGATCTGTCCATTAGTTCTTATTTGATATGGATCAAATACACAATGCCACTCCGTTGACTACCATTGATTCCTGTTAAAGCAATGCGGTGCGCATGGGCTCCACGACGCGCCACCTACGTCTCTACCTCTACCGGAGTTACCATGAAATCGATAGCCCCCCGCGCTTTACTATTTTCATTCGGTCTCATGCTCGCAGCGACAGCTGGGGCACAGGGCCGTCATGATGAAAACGGCACTACCCATGGCCTCACCCACTATACTGGCAAAGGAACAGTCACTCAAATCGACGTAGCGGCAAAGAAAGTTACGCTTGACCACGAAGCGATCCGCAAATTGAAGATGGAAGCTGGGAGCCACGACTTTCAAGTCAGAAGCGCGGCAACTGTAGCGAAGCTCAACGTGGGAGACAAGGTGGATTTCAGTATCGAATCCCGCGGTCAGACCATGGAAATCACCCGCCTGAGCAAGCAGAAATAAATGCAATCTCAGCTGCAGGTTCGCAGAGCAGCGGTCAGGCTCGGCCGGCAGCTTGAGCTCAGTCGAGGGGTATTGCATGACAACTGTTCTTGGAACCCCAGCCCATCGAGCTCCTGAATCACGCCACGACAAAGGTTTTTTGTGGATTAACAGGCGTTCTTCACCACTTGCATGTTGCGTTTTTTTGGGAGCGATGACGTTCACGCTTCCAGCGCTTGCACAAGCTGACGCATCGGAGCATACGTCACATCATCCGGCAGGGGCCGCGTCAACGGGAACACCGCCGACACGTGAAAATGCGAGTCCGCCGGTAACCGCCGGACAGCCCCCTGAAACACAGCTACTAAAACCCACGACGGGTGCACCGGGCAGTCCTGCCCCAACTCCAGCACCGGCCGGCATGCCGCCAGATGGGATGGCAGGTATGGGCAAGATGATGGAAGGTATGATGGGGGGGGCGGGCCAGGGATGTTGCAGCGGTGGCGCAGGCACTGAACTGTATCCCTTCCTGATGAGTATGTCATCGATGACGCCGGAGCAGCGTGTCCAGGTACAACGCTTGTCGGCAGCCCGGATTGGTGAGGGTAAAGCCTTGCTGCAGCTAGGCCAGCAACGCCTTTTCGGGGCAATCGCCTCGGGTGACCATAAGATTGCAGGCGAAGCGATGCAGCAGGTGCGCGATGGGCTCGGGCGCATCGGGAGCGGCGCCGCAGCCCACAAGGTGCTGGCGGAACGAACGTCTCCGCGGGTTACCGCGTTGCGTTGGTTTAAGGTCGAAATGAACCTCGGGCCGGTTGGGGACGCAGAGCCAGGCATGACATCGGAGCGTCTTTCACTGATGCACATGATTACCATGGCTTCGTTGGTAGCATTTGCCGTTGCCATGATCACGATGTACTTCTTCAAGATGCGGCGTACGGCTTCCCTGTTTGGCCGCATCGAAGGAGGTTCCGGCAAGCCACCTCCGGGAGCCGCCCCTGCGCTAGGTGGTACTTCCCCGTCCTCCAATCCAAATCGAGCTGATACTTCGAATTTGCCTATCGCTCCTGGTGTTGAGGCTCCAACGAATGGGACCGTGAGTCCAGCGTCTCCGGCGGCCGGCCCCCCATCAGAAAACAGGCCGCCGTCGCTTCCGAGCGCTAAATGGCACGGTCTGCTTCGTGTCATCGAAATCATTACTGAAACGCCGACCGTAAAAACGGTCCGCCTCGGCCCGACAGCCGGAGCGGCAGCGTTACCGTTCACGTTTTTGCCCGGTCAGTTTCTCAACGTGACCTTTTCGGTCGGTGGCGCGCGAATGAACCGCTCGTACTCGATTTCCTCGTCTCCGACCCAGCGCAGATATCTGGATCTGACTGTCAAACGTGAGCCCAGGGGCGCCGTCTCGAGGCATATCACTGACCTGATTAGAGTAGGCAATGAGCTCGAAGCCGGTGGCCCAGTGGGCCGCTTCACCTTTACCGGCACGGAAGCGAACAGCATTGTTCTGATTTCCGGCGGCGTTGGCATCACGCCAATGATGAGCATCTCGCGCTATCTCACCGAACAATCTTGGCCGAAAGAAATATTTTTTGTTTATGCCTGCCGCTCACCCGTCGATTTCATCTTCGCGAGCGACCTCGCTGAGCTGGAACGGCGCAATCCACGGCTTCACCTGATCGTCGTTATGGAGCATCCCGAGGGAAGCAAGTGGCAAGGCCTCACCGGACGCTTGAGCAAAGAGGTACTGTCGCAAGCTGTGCCGGGCATTACATCGCGCAGGATTCACATGTGCGGCCCTCCGGTCATGATGGACGCCGTCCGGTCTCTGCTACTGGAACTGAAAGTTCCGGCCGAGCAGATCAAAACAGAAGACTTCGGTACGGCTGCCCCGGCTGCCGGCGCTGGCTCCAACCGATTTGCAGAGGCCCCTACCGGACCGTTGGTAAATTTCTCAAAGAGCAACAAGTCCGCAAAAATTCACGTGGATCAAACACTGCTCGAGTTGTCGGAAGAACTGAACATCGGCATCGAATTTTCGTGCCGTGTCGGGACGTGCGGGATATGCAAAGTGAAGCTGACTGCTGGGGAGGTCACTATGGCCATTGACGATGCGCTCGACGCCGATGACAAGGAAAAAGGCAATATTCTGGCGTGCCAGGCAAAGCCCACAAGTCTCATCACAGTGGAAGCCTAATGATGCCGCACCAGGATAACGAGCGTCTCGTCATTACCGGCATCGCAGCCCTGTTGCTGTTGAGCTGGCTCGGCTTTTTCTTCCATCGCTCACCGCGCTTTCCGGGCAGTGGCTTGGGTATGATTGTTGGTGTCGCTGCCGCACTTCTGATGCTTTTGCCACTCGGCTACACCGTGTGCAGGCGAATAGCATTCGTTCGCGCACGTGTCGGGCAGCGCATTTCGTTGAAGTCACTGATGACGCTGCACGTGTATGCAGGGCTGTTCGGACCGCTTTTAGCAATCGTGCATACGGCCCACAAGTTCGACAGCTGGTTAGGCATTGCATTAGTGGCAACGATGCTTTTCATTGTCATTAGTGGATACGCTGTTCGTTATTTGTCAGCCTTCGTTTCACAGGAAATCAAGGACAAATTGCTACTTTTGCAAACTGCCAGGGGTGACCTCGATAACGCTTGGGGCCAGCTCGAAGGCATCCCGGTTGCAATGGGTGCCGTGTCCAATACTGCTGCAGCTGATACCTTGGGCATCCCGGGAAGCCCTGCCGATACTGTCAGCCGGGTGACCCAAATTGCCGAAGCGGTCGCCGATCTCGAGTATTCAATCCGCCTTCATGAATTGTTCAAACGGTGGTTTGCGGTATCCTTGACGGTGCACATCGCCTTGTCGATCGTCTTCTATGCGTTATTGATTGCGCACATTGGCGCCGCTGCGCAATACGGCTTTCGATGGTGGTCATGACATGACAAAGACCACATACCTTGCAGCTGCCGTGATTGTCATGCTCCTGGTCGCCAGCCTCGGCTTCGATTGGGAACGCGGCCATTTCCAGTTCCGGCAACGCTGGCAACAGGCTGTCGCTCCGGGACCCCTCTCGCAATCGCACGCATTTTTGGCAAAAAACTGCGCAGCTTGTCACGTGCCTGTCAAAGGAGTGACCCCAGCGCTTTGTATCTCGTGCCATGCCGATAACACCGCCCTCCTGCAACGTCAGCCAACGGCATTTCACGCAAATATCCAGACCTGCATCGGCTGTCATACGGAACACCAGGGCACGATGCGAATGCCGACGACCATGGATCATGCCGTGCTGGTTAAAACTGCTCAACGTGAGCTTACGTTGACGAAGACAGACGCTAGCGACAGCAACGGCGGCCTCAGCGCGGCAGACATCCAAATAGCAAATTCGGTATTTGCAAAGACGACCAGTGTGACGACGGCCAAGCCACCCGCCCCGTCAAGTCCAGCCCTTCAGCCCGCCGAACCGTGCAATACACCAGGCGGCTGCGAACGGTCGCAGGCTCACGTTCCCAGTGCACCTAAATTGCCCGCCTCGCATCCGCAGCTCGCGGTCAGCGAAGCGAACCTCAGCTGCGTAAGCTGCCACGCCACCAAAGACCGGCATCAGGAAATGCTCGGCACAAACTGCGCTCAGTGCCATGCGACGACCCAATGGACCGTCACCCAGTTCCGTCACCCATCGGTCACCTCGACCGTATGCGCCCAGTGCCATAAGCCGCCGCCGAGCCACAACATGATGCACTTTTCCATGATGTCGGCGCGTATCGCATCGCAGCCAGACGCCAAAGTGAGTCAGTGCTACTTATGGGCACCTCTAAAAACCTCGGCTGACCCGCGGGTAGGTCGGTAGAATTCTGGCATCGAACCAAGCCCGAGAGTTGCGTGATGATGAAGCCCCGAATCAGCCTGTTTGCCGAGCAA
>Ga0066798_10000016_pt1 | contig 122205 bp, 102 predicted proteins | sample PersoiDNA2013203_FD_70961 | JGI IMG/M metagenome (GOLD analysis project Ga0066798, IMG submission 70961) | Permafrost soil microbial communities from the Arctic, to analyse light accelerated degradation of dissolved organic matter (DOM) -... | ecosystem: Environmental > Terrestrial > Soil >... | reverse complement strand
TCGGCCGCCTGGCGCGTCAGCTGGACGATCTTCTTGTAGTCGCGGTCTTCTTCCCAAAGGTCGTGATCGTCCAGCGCCTGCGCTTCGCGGAACCACGCATCGGCCTGTGCATCGATCGACGGCACCTTCTTCGCCTCGATCTTGCAGGCAAAGCTGGGCCGGTGCGGATCGAAGGGAGGGAGCTTTTCGTTACGGGGCAAGTCCTGGATGGCCCGGTACTGCTCGTGTGCCACACTGAAAGCCTTGGAAAGACATAATGCGGCGAATCCTGCCAGCAGAACGGTCGACAGGCGGCGCAGCAGGGAACGCTTAGTCGCCATCAAGCGCCTCTTATAGCGAGGAAATCAGCTTCGCGCCGCACGCCGTGGCGTCGCCGTCATAGGCATACGGCCGGCCCGCTCGGCAGGCGCCGTCGCATGCCAGTATCCAGCGAATGGTGCTTCGGTTGCGGACGTCTTATCGTCGCTCGGGAGCAAGTCGTAGGCGGCGTTCAGGTGCTGCCGGCCTTGCCTTTGCGAGGCGGCACTTGCTTGGGGCTCGGGTGGCTTGGGGGTTATTCCTTTTGCGGCATCGATAAGGGTCTGCTTGTCGCCGTTCCAGGGTGGGAGCGGGGCGGGCGGCAATGGAAGTACTCTGTCAAGGTTCGGGAAACGGAGTAGAGGATTGAGATTGAGTGCGTTGTGGAGTACAGCATAGCGTTCGGATCGCGCGCTATCGAGATACGGAACTAGCATGTCAGCCAGGTCATGCGGATTTCGGAACTCTACGGATAAGCTGCGTGCACAGTCACCGCAGCCAAATTTTACGCCTTGATGCAACGTGCGCATGGCGTGCGCTCGGGTTTCAGCCGTTCTGGATTCTCCAATAGTTCCATCGGCTTGCCGCGGCCATGACTGGAGGAAAGCGACAGTGTTTGCTGCAGGACCATACCCTTGAGCCAGCGCACACTCTAGCATCTTGGTTCCCACCGGAATATTGGCCCAGAAACCATCACTCGGACTGTCCCACGTTGCCGCCAGTTTCTCACCGAGATATGCCATGGCCTGGGGATTGCCCATCTCCGCTGCCTTCTGCCAGAACGCAAAAGCCTTGGTCGCGTCCCCCGACACGCCGACACTGTTCATATAATAGGTTCCCATGCGGTCGTAAGCTGCCGGGATACCGAGCCGCATTGCCTGCTCCACCAGCGCGAGCGCTTCCATCTCGCCGTTTGGCGGATCGCGCTTTTCAAGGTATAAGGTGGCGAGATTGAGCATGGCCTTCCAGTGATGCCTTTCGGCCGCCTGGCGCGTCAGCTGGACGATCTTCTTGTAGTCGCGGTCTTCTTCCCAAAGATCGTGATCGTCCAGCGCCTGCGCTTCGCGGAACCACGCATCGGCCTGTGCATCGACCGGTGGCACCTTCTTCGCCTCGATCTCGCAGGTAAAGTTGGGCCGGTGCGGATCGAACAGCGGGAGCTTTTCGTTACGGGGCAAGTCCTGGATGGCCCGGTACTGCTCGTGTGCCACGCTGAAAGCCTTGGAAAGACAAAACACGGCGAATCCTGCCAGTACGACGGTCGACAGGCGACGCAGGAGTAAACGCTTTATCGTCATTCAGCGACCCCTCAGAGCGACGAAATCAGCTTCGCACCGCACGCCGTGACGTCGCCGTCATAGGCATACGGCCGGCCCTTGTGCTTGGCGCCGGCACCAATCGGCTTGATGGGGAACTTCCCTTTGCATTTGGGGCAGACGGTCATATCGCCGGCAAGTGCTGCTTCGCTACCCATCACGATGGTGCCGGATGAAACAGAGATCACCTTGCCGCCGTGATCCGTCTTGTCATTGAGGCGGATGACGCCGCGGCCTGCGTGCTTCATGACTGCTCCTTGTTATGCCGATCACGCCAGTTCCGGTTCGGAGCTGTCGAGCAGGTGCCAAGCCAAGGCGGCCGGATCGAATGGGAAATGCTCCTTGTCGTGCAGAGTCGGGAACGCCTGCCCGGCGGTGACCCAGGCCTGGCGCCAGGGCTGGTTGATGGCGTGCCGCAGCGGGTGTTCAAGCGGGAGCCACGGCTGCCAGGTGCCGGTCGTTGGGCATGGCGTGTTTGCATCGCAGGTCAGATGGGCCTCCATGGGTATGACTTCGCGTGCGAGACCAATCGCGGCCAACGGTTCGACCGCGCCGTGGTTGTGGCGGACGGTGAGGAAATGCTGCCACACGATTCCCGGGATCGCGCCGCGGCCCATGTCCTGCGGATACCACGGCCGATCGAACGCTTCTCCCGGCTGGTAAAGCCCGGGCGGGGTTTGGGCGAGCCACGCTTGCAAGCGTGCCGGCTCGGCAGGCGCCGTCGCTTGCCAGTATCCTGCGAATGGTGCTTCGGTTGCGGTTGTCTTGTCTTCGCTGGGGCGTAAGCTGTAGGCAGGATCCAGGTGCTGACGGCCTTGCCTTTGCGCGGCAGCGGTTGCCTGGGGTTCGGATGGCTTGGCCGCTACACCTTTTGCTGCATCGATAAGGGTCTGCTTGTCGCCATTCCATGGTGGGAGCGGCGCGGGCGGCAGTGGAAGTACTTTGTCCAGGTTGGGGAAGCGGAGCAGGGGATTGCTATCGAGAGCATCGTTGAGTATGCCATACCGCTCCGAGCGTGCCTTGTCGAGATGCGGAACCAGCATGTCGGCCAAATCTTCAGGATGATCAAATTCGGCCCATAAATCGCGTGCGCATTTCGAACAGCCGAATCTGACGCCTTTGTGTAAAGTCATCAGCGCTAACGCTCGGGTATGTGATGTCCGCGGCCCTGTTATCTTACCGTCGGCTGCGCGCGGCCATGCTTGGAGGTAATATAAATCATATGCTGCAGGACCGTACCCCTGAGCGAGCGAACACTCCAGCATCTTAGTCGCGACCCTTATATTTGCCCAGAATCCCTCGTTAGGACTATCCCAGGTCGCGGCCATCTTGTCGCCGAGGTAGGCCATGGCCTGCGGATTCCCCATTTCCGCAGCCTTTTGCCAGAACGCGAAGGCTTTGGTCGCGTCACCCGATACGCCGACACTGTTCATGTAGTAAGTCCCCATACGATCATACGCGGCCGGAATACCGAGACGCATTGCCTCCTCCACCAGCGCGAGCGCTTCCATCTCGCCGTTTGGCGGATCGCGCTTTTCAAGATACAAACTAGCGAGATTGAGCATGGCCTTCCAGTGACGCCTTTCGGCCGCCTGGCGCGTCAGCTGGACGATCTTCTTGTAGTCGCGGTCTTCTTCCCAAAGGTCGTGATCGTCCAGCGCCTGCGCTTCGCGGAACCACGCATCGGCCTGTGCATCGATCAGTGGCACCCTCTTCGCCTCGATCTCGCAGGTAAAACCGGGTCGGTGCGGATCGAAAAGAGGCAGCTCTTCGTTACGGGGGAGGTCCTGGATCGTTCTGTATTGGTCGTGTGCCATGCTGAACGCCTTGAAAAGACAAAATAGGGAGAATGCCGCCAGCAAGACGGTAGAGAGCTGACGGAGAAGGGATCGTTTCATCGTCAGCCCAACCGCACTATGGCGCTGCGCTTGTCTTCAAGCGGCAGCAGGAAGCCGGTCATTGGCTGCGAACTACGTTTCCGTTCCAAATTAAGATCTATTTGTTTTATCCAGTCTTTGAACGCTGCCGCAATCTCCGCAGGCGAACCCTTCCCGCCATCAACCGCCCCCCCACTCAACTTCCCCCAAATCTTCCGCCGCAAATCCGCCGCCTGCTTCGCATCGTTCGTCGCCAGGTTGATTTCGCTATCGACTGCCATGCTGCGCTGGTTCAGGTTGGCGCTGCCGAGGCTGAAAAAGGAATCGTCGACCAGCAGCAGTTTCGAGTGGATGTAGATTTCCCGGTAGCGTATGCGGCGCTGGTCATAGCCGCTGGTCTGGAGCATGGCCACGGCCACCTTCAGGCCATACTTCTTCTCCAGTGCATCGACGCTTGGCTTGTCGATGCCGTTGGCGTATTCCACGACCGTGGGTTTGTTGTGGACCGCGCCGGTCGGACGCCCCATCTCGTCGCGGCGTACGCCCGTATGCACGCGCTTGTTTTCCTGCTCGATCATGGCGGACTGACCTTTCATGCCGGCCTGCTGGCCAAGGACGGCGAGGGTGTCGTAGGTGCGGGGGACCATCTGGGCGCGTTCAGCCACCGGCATCACGATGAATACATGCAGCAGCGGCATGTCGCCCTTCGTCTTCCCCGTGGCGGCGCCGGCGGCCTTCCAGCGGGCCATGACGTTCTTGCGCGCCTGGATCAGCCGCTCCGCCCATTCCTGGTACTGGAAATACTGGTTCTCGATGTAGAGGTAGCCAGTCGCGGCAGCGGCCACGTCGGTGGCCAGGAAATACATTTCCTTGGCGGTCTTGTCCTGCTCGTCCGGCTGCGTGCGGACGATCTGTACCGACGAATGCGTGCCGGGTATGGCTTTACGCTTCAGCGCCAAAGGAACGGTCTGCAAGTCGTCGCCGATCGTGTCGCCGCCGGCCCGGCCCCAGGCGCGCACGAAATTCGTGTACACGCTGGCGAGCGCGCCGCCGGCAATGCGGCAGGCGTAGTCCCGGTAGGGCTTGAACGTCGTGAAACCGGCGTCCGGTTTCTTGTTCTCGTCTGCCTGTACGGCTTCACCGGCTTCGCGCTCCCCGCCGCACTCGCGCTTGGGGTCCTCGATCAGATGGTCTTCGGTATCCCAATAATCCGTGACCGAGTTCAGCCCTTTGACATAGCCGACTGCCTTGACACCGTCCATGTAGTCGTAGTCGATCAGCAGCGTCTTTTGGTGGTGGGTGCCGAGTCTGATCATCCCCGTCCGCTCGGCTTCCAGTTCGCCCACGCCGCCGGGCTGGTATTTTTCGCTGGCGAGGCTTGCCTCGATGGAAGCCGGCACGCCGGCACGCGTCCGGATCGTAATGCCATCGAAGAGGCCGGCGAATGCCGCCTTGTACCAGCTGTGGCAGTACTCCTCGCGCGCGATGGCAGACAGCGATTCCGCGGTAAGCGATCGTACCGCGCCGGTTCCCCGTGCCGGGGCGCCGACCGAGCGCAACGAGTGGCGCTCCTCCTCCAGCAATCTGACACTGCGCCTGGCGCCGATCTGGTCGGCTTCATTGCTGCCGCTGACATAGCGCCATGGGTTCGTGCCATGGGAATGTCCCGGCATGTTCAGCGCCGCCGCCGCACCGATCTTGCTGTACCAGACCAGCAGCCGGACGCGTACCTTGGGCTTGTCCTTGCCATTGCCCTTGGCCGCCGCAATCAACAGGTCGCCGTAGGTTTCTCCCCGTGGCCAGGTGGTCCCCCCGTCGCGCACCAGTTCCATGCCCGGGTCGAAGCCCCAGCAACAGATGTCGATGGAATGCTTCGCCGCCTTGATTTTCGCCGCGATATCCGCGAACGCCTTCTCGCCACATATGAAGAGCTCGAGCTCGTTATTGTGGGTGATTGGATGGGTCTGGCAGCGGTTTTCAAGGAACCATTGCACCGTGCTGGTGGCTTTGCCGCTGAGCTCGTCAATATGGACTTTCTCGGCACGCTTGATCGGGTCTGGCATGCAGCCTCCTTCCGGAATGTTGGTAGCGATTGTCAGAGGCGCTCGCGGCTGTCGGTCGAGCCGTCGAGCGCCCGCGCGCCGATGTTGGACAGCGCCTGTTCGCGGTACACCGGCGTGTTGGCAGGTGCGGGTTGCGGCACGGCCGCGAGGGCGTAGATTTCACCGTTCGGCAGCTCGACCCGGTAGTCGGCCGGTCCTGGCTTGTGCTCGACCGCGATCATGCCCATGTCATCGGTAATGCCATCCCGGACTTTGGACTCGCCCTTGAACAGGGAGTAGGGGACGTTCGCAAACGGCCGTCCGCCTTCCGTGTGGGTCTGCAGCGAGAAAAGCAATTGCTTCGGATCGTCCGGTGTCTTCGGTTCAGCGATGTCGATCTTGTGTTCCGACGACGGTTGCGGCCGGTTCTGGGGACCGAGGGTTTCCAGGTTGCCATGGAACAGCGCCGGCTTCGATGCGAAGACTTCCAGCCGGTGGGTGACTTCGACCATGCATTCGGGGCCATGCAGCCGCACGCCTTTCTTGCCACGGATGTCGACCCAGTCGGACTGGCTGATGAGGGACAGGACCTTGTTCGCGATAAGCGCGATGTCATCGTCATGCGCCTGCATGGTGATCTTCCCGGAAACAGCAACGAGCTTCATGCCCGCCTTGTGCACGAACAGCCGGAAAGTCTGCTTGATGCTGGCGAACAGGCTGTCGCCAGCCGCGATGGAGAGGCTGCGACCCGCGGTCAGTGCCGTGTGCTCGGCGCTGGCGATATGGGTCGACTGGGCCGACGTCGTCTCGATGCCGACCGGGCTCGCCAGGACAAGGTGGGGCTGGGAAATCTCGGGAAACTGATCGCCGGTGCCACGCACGGCGTCGTTCTGCGCCTTCAGCACATCGGCCACTTCGTGCTGCTGCCCGTCTTCTTGTGCCAGACCCTGCAGTGCGGCCGTCGCCTGCGCATCGTGCAGCTTGTGCGCGGCGTCCAGGCGTTTCGCCGTTTCGTCCATGTCCTTGATGGGGCCCCGTGCGGCCTGCCGCGCCTCGGTCGTGATCAACAATCCCTTGGCCGCGCGCGCCACGCCGTGCCCGTCGGTACGCAGCTCCCAGCCTTCGCCGCGTGCGTCCTTGCGCCCGCTGGTGTCCTCGATGCGCGTGATGTGGCCAAGCGACAGCTGGCTACACTGGTGGTCGCTTTTCAGCTGCGCCTGGATTTTGTCCTTCGTGTCGTCGAGGACGAGGTGATTCCCGCGCAAGCCGCCGCCCAGCTCCCGGCTGCGCAGGCCACTGAGCGGCTGTTGTTCCGGCAGCGCCCACGGCGGCATGTGCATCTGGTTGTAGAGCGCGCCAAGGACAAGCGGATGGTCGATGTTCCCGTTGGGGTAGACGACGGCCACCTCCTCGCCGACGCGGGGCAACCGGATCTGACCGAACTCGCTGCCCGCAGCTGGTGTCATCACGCGAATCCACGGTGAGCTTCGTTCGTCATGATTGCCCAACCGGTCCCAGTGGAACTGGAGCTTGACTCTTCCGTAGCCATCCGTGTGAATTTCCGCGCCTGCCGGGCCGACGACAATGGCGGTATGCAAGCCCGTATAGCTGACAGGCTCGCTATGGTAGTTGCGGCCGGGGCGCCACCGGATGTCTTCACGAATGCACGTGAAGCGGTTCTTGTAGTGGGAGAGGGCGCCTGGTCCGACCTGGTAATTATTCGATATTTCATGGTCGACGGACAGGATCAGGTAGCGGCGGTCCTCGATATTGGCGTATGGCTCACCGTCATATTGTCGTGCGCGCAGTTCGGCACTGAAGTGGCCGCCAAGCTTGAACGTGCGGCCGGGTAGCACGCACCGTTCATTGCCCGTCGCCTCGAAGTACTGCGTGTCCTTGTCTGCCTCGTCCATGCGCCGGGCCGCCAGTTGTTCGCCGTCGCCATGCATGCGGAAACCATAGGCGCCGGTGTCTTCGTAGACCTCATAAGGAAAGAAATCGCCTTGCCGGTTGACGGAAGGCGCTTCGACCCGTTGCACCCTGGGATTCTTGTAATCGAACGATGCCAATGTCGTCTTCCCCGAACCGAGACGCCGGATGGCGGACCACTGGTGAATGCCGTCGTCCTCGCGCGAGCCGCCCTGGTCGTGAAAGACGACCACATGCGCTTCTTCGTCGATCAGCTTGGAAAGGGTGCTGTTATCCGAGATCATCAGCGTATGGCCATCGGATTTGTGTTCATACCAGTAGTGCAGGCCCAGCGCTTCCCAGCGCCGGTGCAGGTGGTTGTAGTCGGTCTCGTTGTACTGGTTGGCGACGGTCAGCCCCGGGTCGTCGAACTGGACCATGTGCCAGTCCGCCTGGGGATAATCCTTCAGGGTTTCTTCGGTGATCTGGAGGACGCTTTTATTGTGGAACGACCTGCTGTCCTTGCGCAGCCGGGTGAACGCGAGCCACGGCTCTAGCACCATCTGGTAAAAGGCGAAGCCGCCATCGCTGCGCAGGAAGCGGAACTCCGTGATGTAGCCGTTGAAGTAGCGCAGGCCGCCATCTTGCCGGACCAGGGAGATCGTCACCATCCGCCCCATCAGCGTTTTGAGCGGAATGCGCGGGTCATCGGACAGCACCTCTACGTCGAAGCGGAAGCTGCGCGAAATTTCCTCACGCGCGAGCAGTTTGTTCGGTAGAAGGAGCGCCGGGGGGCCGTCCTGCAAGGGAAAGTCGAGCTGCATCAGGCGCCTATGCTGAGATGCGCCGCTGAACGCCGACAGCGCGGCGCCGATAGCGATATCCTGGATTTTCCCCATTGTTCGTCTCCGATGGCCTTTGGTAGCAACGTCCGTGCCGAATGTAGCCGCCACCTTAGCCTGATGTTGTGCAGCGGAACTTGACCGGTATCACCAGCTCTTCCGGTCATGGCTTTGCTTTGCACTGATTCATCTGGCAGGCGGCGTTGCCCATACGGTCCTGCAGCCAGGGGAGGGCGGTTGAACTTAGGATGGAGGGGCACTTGACCGTCGCGGCACTCGGCCGTGGCTGGGCTGTTGCGCGCGCCATCAATATCAGCAACGGCAGTGTTTCACGCGGCCGGGAGTGGCGCACAATTCAGTGAAAGGGCCGGCGCGTCCCTGCGAGTGGGCGCGATCGACGAGCCCATCCTCGGGGGAGAAATCGCCATGACCAGGATCGTCGAGCCAATCGCCACATTCATCCAAGCCAAGGACGTGAAAGGAATCCGGCCGGTGCCCGAACCGGGCCTGTCCCAACGCGGGCCCAGCTGCGGCATGTATGCACTGGCCTACGTCATGCGCTATTGGCAGATGGAGGCCAACGAATGGGCATTCAATTCGCCATCCAAACGGGCATTACCGCCCGCACGCGCGCATCTTGCCGTGCCGCAGGCCAAGATGAGTGCCGAACAGAAGGCCGAGAAAGCCAGGCTGGCGGAGCAGGGACATTTTTCCTCTCTTCGCCAATACGCCAAGGTGCACAAGCTGACACAGATCGGCTCCCTGTTCGAAGCAGACCATCTGCTGGCGATCGCGCGCGGGGCGGGCTCGCAGTACCACGGTTCCTTCGACGGCTCCGTGCTGCGGTGCAGGACCGATACGTTCGAGGCGATGACGAAGGCGTTCCTCGACCTGGGCGTTCCGCTGATCGTGCCATTCGATGTCAAGCCGCAGGTGGGCACACCGGACACCAACAGCGGCGGAACGGCGCACTGGGTCGCCTTCACAGGTTACTTCATGGACAATGACGTCATGTATGCCGTGTACTACAACTGGGGCGGTTTCTATTTTGCGCCAGTGGCGGACTTCGCAAAGTCGAACGCGCAACTCACATCGAACGCCACCAAGAAGTTCACGAAAATCCGCGTGACCAAGCAATCCGGGGCCGTGCTCAGGTCCGACTACACGGCCGACGCTGCGATCCCGGCATGGGAGAAACCCGGCGACACGGTGGCCCGCGGTGCCGTCGTGCAAAACATCGAGTTCAACGACCGTTCCGGCAGCTCCAGCGTGGGCGGTTTGCGTTTCCGGACCGTGGTGGTGCACCGGGTCGAGGATGGCGAAGAACTGAAGCCGCTGGTGGAGAAATACCATTGATCGTGGCGCATTGCCGCGAACGGGTGAGATGGCCGTCTGTTTGCATAAAAGTGTTCCTGAACCGTCCGGGCATTGGCCACTGAAAAAGAACAGTTTTAGGCAAAAAATCTTTGCATAAAATTGTAGTTTCTTCGGACTCTTTGCATGAAGTTGTAGATTTACCGATGGTGAATCGCCACGACTCTCGTAGGCACTCCTGAGCATTCTGATTGGGGCAGCCTATTCAGCAGCTACGACTGGCGCGATTTCCTAGATGAGCATAACCTGCAGCAGAGCATGAGCCGGCGTGGGAACTGCCATGATAACGCCGTCGCCGAGAGCTTCTTCCAGCTCCTAAAACGGGAACGGATCCGACGCAAGACCTACGGCACTCGGGAAGAGGTAAAGCAGGATGTCTTCGATTACATCGAGATGTTTTACAATCCAAAGCTACGGTACCGCCTCAGCAATGACTTGTCCCGGTCGAGTATGAAAAGCAGTATTTCAAGCGGCTCGCGAGTGTCTAGGAAACTCGTGGCGATTAATTTTGCCCCGACCCTGTGTTCATCAACAAGCATGTTATGGCTCCTCTGAACTCAGTCAGACACACCCTAGCTGCTAGGTCGATGCCGCGGTCCTCTACTTGCCATTGTGCTTTCCCGTCATGGTCAGCACCATCCTGAACTTCACATCCCCGGACTTCATCTTTTGGACCGCTTCGTTCGCTTGCTCGATCGGCATCACTTCGATCATCGGGCGCACATCGGAAAGCACACTGAAGTTCAGCGTCTTCTCATTCTCGTAAGGTGTCCCCGTGATCGAACCGAGCACGCTGCGTTCGCCGACGACAAGATGTCCTGTCGATACAGGCAGAGGGTCCTTGCCCGCGCCCAGCAATACCAATCGGCCGCGGGGGGCTAGGCCGCCCATCAATGGCGAAACGGCTGCTGGATCACCGATTGTCGTCAGAATGGCTTGTGCACCGCCCATACTCTGCAACTTCGCCGCAGGATCTTCTTCTTTCGTGTCGATGTAGACGTGCGCGCCGAGTCGGCGCGCTTCTTCAGCGATCTCGACACCCCGCCCGACGGCCACGACCTTGAAGCCCATACGGCGCGCATACTGCAAGGCCATATGGCCGAGGCCACCAATGCCGTGAACTGCAACGACGTCGCCAGCTTCGGCCCCGCTCTTTTTGAGCGCATTGAACGTTGCGATGCCGGCGCAGAGAATTGGCGCAGCTTCTTCCGAATTCAGTTCGTCTGGAATCGACACCAGGCCAGTGGCGCGTGCCAGCATCATCTCGGCATAGCCGCCATCGCAGGTGGCACCGACAAATGCCTGGTTCTGGCAAAGCTGGAAGTGACCTTGTCGACACTGTGCGCATTCATTGCAGTGTCCACCCAGCCGGCCTACGCCGACGCGCTGCCCGAGCTTCCAGATTGATGGCGTATTTGGGCCGAGCGCGCCGATGCGGCCGACCACCTCGTGGCCCGGTACGCGCGCCGGCACCAAACCGGGGTCGGCGCCTCCGATGTCGCCGAGGTCGGCACCGCAAATGCCGCAGGCCTCTACCTCGATCAGCACTTCACCGGTGCCGGGTTCAGGCGTCTGTCGTGCAACTAGTTCGAGTACGCCTGGACGCGCAACCTGCATGGCACGGTAGGTCGATTTCATAATAATCTCCAAAGTTTTGCATGGTGTTCGCATTACATTGCCGCTTGGGGCGGACACGGTCGAAGTTCTTTTTCACGAGACGGCAGTCCGTTACTCGTGTTGGCGCATGCGGTCGCGAAGTGCCTGGACCCCGATGTGCGCTGCCTCGATCGCACCGGCGAGATATCCCGGAAAATGTGGCGACCATTCGCTGCCAACCCCGGTCACACGCCCGGCCCAGGGCCCGGAATCGGCTCCAGCAGGCGGAGCAGCATCGTGTCCCTGGCCACCCTCGATATCGGCTACCGTCGAGGTGTTGCGGTCGAATGCCCAGTCCTTGATGAACTCCGCCTGCGGAGCTGCAGCCTCGGGGCCGAACATGCGAATGAGCTGGGCACAGCAGTTCTGCTTCAGCAAGTCTTCGGGCATGTCGCCTCGGGCGCGCGCAGGGATTCCGATAAAGCCGAATAAGGCAGGGCTCCCTTCGGACATGGACGCATCGTGGATTTCTGCCATGGGACCTCGGGCGCTCCGTGCCTCGCCGGACAGCCCCTGTTCCCGCCAGAATGCAGAATCGAAGACTGCAACGTATTTTGCGTGCGGCGCCATCCACGTTCCCGTCGCACGCCATCGTCGCGCCAGTGCCTCAGGCAGTGGGGGCATGAATTCAATGGCGCATTCGACCAGTCGGGGAGGCGCGGCCAGAAGCACGTGGTCCACTCGCCAGGCCGTTGGCTGACTCGCTTCGCCAACAGCATCGACTTTGATGAAGTCCAGGTTGCTTATCCGCCGGACAGTATGGCCTCTGAAAATGCGTGCGTCCGGGATGCGACTGCGCAATGCGTCCGTCAGAGCCTCCATGCCGCCGACCAGGCGCATCGACGTAGGCGAGTTGGTGTATCCACGCATGCGCACCGCCGATTCGTCGCCGTGGCGTTCGAACATTGCATCACCGGTTTCGTGCTGTGCAAACCGTTCGAGACCAAGCTCGCGAACCAGCCGGTCAAGCTGTGGCTGGATATCCGGCCAGAACCATGTCGGGCCGACGTCAAAGCGATTGCGCGCAACGGATGCAGGGCCGTCCGAGGGCGCCGCTACCGGTATCGATGAGATCCTTCCGCCTAAAACTTTCCGCGCCTCCAGGATGACATAGTCGTGAAATCCTTTTTGTTCCAGCAGATACGCTGCGTACAGGCCGGCCAGGCCGCCGCCAACAATCGCAATACGGGCGGTATTCATACGATCGCCTCCGCCATTGCTGCGGACAGATGGCCGGTCTTCATGTATACGGTGGCCCCATTCGATCCAGCGGAAAATTCCGGAAGATCGCCGGCGGGCAAGCGGATCCAGGATCCTTGCCCGTATGATTTGCAATCAGCCGTGAGTTCGCCTGTAAGCACCAGGATTTCGGCGCCGCCAACCGGAGTATCGAAGAGGCGCGCGCCTGGATCCGGGCGCTGCAACGATACCTGTTCGCTGCCGCTACTGAAAAGTGGACAAATGGCCCGATCTGTGCGCGGTTCCCAAGCCGCAGGATCGCGGGTGTTGACACGTACAAGACGGTCGTCACCTGGCGCCATCTGCCGAAGCTTGACGAATATAACCGCACCGTCACGGCTGAAGGGTTGATGAGTCCACTCCGGCGGATTGCGCAGGTACCATCCTTCCGGAAAATCCGCGCTTTCGTCGGAAAACGTACCGGAGAGCACGAGGATCTCTTCGCCCCGCGGATGCGTATGCTGGGAAAAATACGAGTCAGGTGCATAACGCACGATGCTGGTCGCGCGTGCTTTCTCGGCGCCAATTCGGTCCAGCATGACGCGTTCGACGCCACTCTGCGGTGACGCCACCCACTGGTACTGTTGAGGTGTGATGGTGACACGGCGCGCGAAATCTGCGTTAACAAGCATGGTGTTCTTCCCGTCGGTAGGCGAGGGTGCTCAGTGACCACCCTCGCCATTGCCTTATTTGTTTTCGAGTTGGCTGTAGGTTTCCATGACGCGAGCCGAGTAGGTCAGTGCTGCGCCGGCGTTCAGGGAAATCGCTACCCCTAGTGCCTCCGAGATTTCCGCGAGGCTTGCGCCGTTGTCGACGGCTTTCTTGGTGTGCACGGAGATGCAGCCATCGCAACGCGTCGTCACAGCAACTGCCAAGGCGATCAGTTCGTGAATCTTGGGCTCCAGGTGCCCGGTCTTGGCCGGGGCAACGTCGAGTGCGCCAAGTGCGCGGACCACATCTGGGCTTTGTTTGGCGAAATCGCCTACACGTGCGAGAACGTCGTTTCGATAACCATTCCAGTCTTGCATCATTTTGTTTCTCCGATTCTCATTGAGGCCTGGTGCCGAATTGCATCAGGCGGGTTTACATCAACTTAAGCGACCTGATAAATCCGCACGTCCGGCGTTGCGTCCAGCAGCGACTTGAGGCCGCCGACTACGTCTGCGGTGAACAGCGCACTCTGCAGGTAAGCCTCCGCGTTCTCATGGCTATCGAAGCCGTGCAGCACCTGGACATCTTCGTCGCGAACCAGAAGTTCTTTCGATTTCGCGCCAGGAACGGTCTCAAGAAACGGCACCTTGTATTTCCGATAGACGCCGGCAGCGTCGGCCCGGTATGCGGGAGCGATTTTGAGCGTAATCTGCAGATAAACCATTCGTTTCTCCGGTTCGTGAAAAGTGCGTTAATAACCCGAAGGCTTAGTTGCGACCAGCCATGACGCCGCCGTCGACATCCCAGACAGCGCCAGTTACCCAGGCTGCCTTTTCCGACAGCAGGAAGGCAACCACTTCGGCGACGTCGGTCGGCGTACCAACGCGGCCGATAGGATGGAAGGCATTGAAGCCCTGGAGGGCACCGTGTACCTCGGCCTTGGGGATGAAGCCTTCGTAAATCGGCGTTGCAACAACGGCTGGCGAGACAGCATTGACGCGAATGTTTTTCGACGCCAGTTCCATCGCCAGGTGCTGGGTCAGCGAATGGAGGCCTGCCTTCGCCATCGAATAAGCGGACGATGGAGTCGCTGCGATTGCCTGTTTGCCCCACATCGAGCCAATGTTGACGAACGCGCCTGGACGACCGGCGGCGATCAGGTTTGCAGCCACCTTCTGGGTGATGAAGAAGGTGGCCTTATTCAGGTGCATGTACATGTCGTAATCCGCCTCGGCGTGCTCGAGGAACGGTTTCGGGAAGAACACGCCAGCTGCATTGACCAGGAGGTCGACGTCGGCATGCTGCTCGTCGATCGTCCTGATCAGGCCGGCCACGCCTTCTTCGGTGGACAGGTCTGCGGTCAAGACAGAAATCTGACCGAGAGCAGCCAGCTCGGCGCGCGCTTGCTCTGCCTTGTCTGCGCGATGGCCCACGACGACGGCGCTGCCGCCTTCGGCGAGGATCGTCCGTGCGGTTTGCAGGCCCATGCCGCTGGTGCCACCGATGACCAGCAACTTTTTACCTTTGAATTGATTACCCATTTTGATTTCCTTTTCAGGCGTTGAAATTTAAGTTTCGGATCTGAAGAAGCAACACTGCTGCAATTTTGAGGAGCCGAATTGTTGTCTGGACAATCGGAACTCCTGCAGAGCGATCAGTAGAGGAACTATCTCGTCCGATCGCCGGTCTGCTTGCCGAGCGGTTTGTCGTCTTGGTCCGCTCCGTCTTCAATCCATGCATTTTTCGCGATTTCACGCTTTGCGACAAATGAGATAAACTATCTTCTACTGAAAGAAAAAGTTTATCGACATGACTTCACCTGTCCATCTCAACGCTTTACGTGCCTTCGAAGCAAGCGCGCGCCACAAGAGCTTCTCCGCTGCGGCAACCGAGCTCAATGTCACTCCGGCCGCTGTCGGCCAGCTGGTGCGTACTCTGGAGGACTGGCTGGGGACGCCGCTGTTTCACCGGGGGGCCAGTGGCAAGGCACGACTGGTCCCCACGGAGGTGGCAGAGCGGGCCCTCCCGGACATTCGCGCTGGCTTTGATCGTTTGACGCTGGGCATGGAACGGTTGCGAGCTGAAACGATCAGTAATATGCTTACCGTTACCGTCAGCCCGGCGTTTGCGGCCAAGTGGCTGCTACCAAGGATTGACCGGTTCCAGAGTACCTGTCCCGATACCGACGTTCGCCTCGATACCAACCACAAATCGGTTGATTTCGTGGCGCAGCGGATTGACATCGGCGTTCGCTATGGCGCCGGCAATTGGCCTGGGCTCGTCGCACAGAAGCTGATGGACGAAGAGGTGTTTCCGGTATGCTCCCCGGCGCTGTCAGGCCAGGCGGGGCGACTCACTCAGCCTTCCGACCTCACTCGCGAGACCCTTATTCACGATTTGTCGATGGAGGGGCACGCTGGTTTTCCGTCGTGGGAGAACTGGCTTGAGCTTGCCGGGGTTTCGGACCCGACGGCGTCGCGGGGTATGCGAATCAACAACTCTGCAGCAGTGCTGCAAGCCGCGATCGAGGGCCACGGTGTTGCGTTGGCCCGAGGGGTCATGGCGAAGGACGACCTTGCGGCGGGGCGCCTGGTTCGACTGTTCCCGGCGATCGCGTTCCCGTCACCGCTGGCGTACTACGTTGTCTACAGGCTGGAGTGTGCGACGCTGCCAAGGCTGACAGCTTTCCGCGACTGGCTGTTCAGCGAGGCACGGATCAGTTAACGGCCGAGGGCGGCATTGCAAAGTATCGGAGTCGTTTTCGCCGGGAGCGAAGCCGGGCATCGGGGCAATTTCCGGCCTTGCCGTATCTGCGGCATGTGGGGAATGCGTGTCCACGCAAAGGATAGCCGGGGCGCCTCAGCGTGGACGTTCAACCCTGGTCAGGCGACCAGCTTTTCGGTCGCGTCCTCGGCGGCATCGATGGTGACGTCGACCCATTGAGCCTTGGTCAGCTGCGCCATCAAATCCGGCGTAATGCAAACGCCCGTGTCGGGGGTCCCGCCTGCCGGAAATACTTCGGTGAAGGCACGTAAGGAGACGTCGCAGAACACACGCAATGGCTTGGCCAGTCCGAAAGGACAGACGCCACCAATCGGATGCCCGGTTTCCTTCTCGACTTCGGTCGCTTCGAGCATCCTCGCCTTTGCGCCAAACTGGTCTTTGTATTTTCGATTGTCCAGCCGGGCGTCACCGCGCGCGACCAGAAGCACGATCTCGTCAGGCAAGCGCATCGAAAGCGTTTTCGCAATCTGGCCGGGTGCAACACCCAAGGCCTGAGCGGCTAGCGCTACTGTAGCGGTACTGGTGCCCAACTCGATAACCTGAATGTCTGAGGCATGGACCGCAAAGAATTGTTTTACCGACGACAAACCCATCGCACCTCCGTCACAAATGCAGCTGGCCGCTGGCTGCAACTACCGCCCGTCCGCCAATATGTAGCTTGAGCTGATCCCCGTTCCTCGTCCAAGAAGCATGGACTTCACCATCACGGCCGATTTCGATACCCTGTTCGGCGATATAGCTGCCTCTGGATTCGTTCGCGTGTTTGTGACGTGCCAGGAAGGCGGTCACGGAACCATTGCCGGAACCGCAGACCGGATCCTCGGCCACGCCTTCGCCTGGTGCGAATGTCCTTACGCGAATTCGCGCGTTGCCCACTTCCCGCCGCTCGACAAAGACTGTCACGCCGGCTGCACGCAAGGCCTTGCATTCGCGTGCGATCAGCCCCTGGTCAGGGACAAGCGCGGAGATCGCTGCAAAGCGCGCAAGTTCGACGATGAGCCAGGGGACGCCGGTAGAGACGACCTCGAAAGGCATCTCGGCGAGATCCGACTCCGCGCAGCCAAGCATCCTGGCGACGGTGTCGCGTGATAGACCGGTTTGCTTGTACTCGGGCGCGGCCTGCGTCATGCGCAGAAGCGGCCCTTTTGGAGCCGGTATGACTTCGACTGGAACGATACCGATCCCGCACTCTTGACGCAGCAGTGTGGCGTTTTGCTTTTCCGGATAACGCGCAAGCACAGAGTGTGCCGCAGCGACGGTCGGATGGCCAGCGAACGGCAGTTCGTTCATTGGCGTGAAAATGCGTGCACGGTAATCCGCTTCGGCCGATGTCGGCCTAAGGATAAACACAGTCTCCGAGAGGTTCATCTCGCGCGCGATTTTTTGCATCGTAGCCGCAGGGAGCTCGTCGGCGTCAAATACAACGGCAGCCGGGTTGCCATACAGTGGCTTATCGCTAAATGCGTCCACATGGACGAAATCGTAGGGCATAGGTTCCTCATCATTTATGGGCGAAGAAAACATAGTACGGCTTGATACGGTTTGCGTAAACGTATAAAGTGTCACGATACACTTTGCCCCAAATCACGATGCGCCTACGCTCACCCTGGACTCCCTACCTCAGCGACCGGTTCACCTCAGCAGCGGATCAGCTCGTTGCGGCACTTGCCGACGACATTTTGCAAGGGAAGCTCGACACCGGAAGCCGGCTGCCGGCACACCGCGAGCTTGCAGATACGCTTGGGATTGGGGTAGGTACGGTTACAAAAGCCTACGGCATCCTTGAGCGACGCGGACTAATACGGACAGTGAAGGGAAGCGGAACTTTTGTAGCCCTTACGCACTCTCGACAGGGCCCTGTCATCGATCTGTCGCGAAACGCGCCGCCCGCCGCGATGACGGAGCGCCTGCTGACGCGCACACTGAATGCCCTTGCGAAACGCGTCGATTCTGGCATGTTCAACAATTACCCGCCCCCGGGAGGCCACGATGAGCATCGCCGCCTGTTGGCCCAGTGGTTCGCCTCGGTCGGTATGCGAGCAGATCCCCAGCGGCTGCTGCTGACGAGCGGCGCCCATCACGCTGTCTCTGTCGCGCTTTCGGTCAGTTGCGGGTATGGCGGGACATTGTTTACCGAAATCCATACCTACCCTGGCGCCATCGCGCTGGCAAAGCACCACCGCTTGCGCCTTGTAGGAGTGCAAATGGACGAAGAAGGGATCATCCCGGAGGCTCTGGCTCAGGTGCTCGAGTCCAGTCCCACCGCACACGCAGCCCTGTACGTCACCCCGACAATGCAGAATCCGACCACTTCAACCATGAGCCTTGCACGGCGGGAGGCGATTGTGGCGGTATGCAGAAAGCACGATATCGCGATCATCGAGGACGACGTCTACAATCTTGGACTTGACCCGCAGTTGCTTCCGCTGGCCATGCTCGCGCCAGAGCGTACGTTCTATGCCAACAGCATGTCGAAAACCCTGAATCCGACCTTGCGTATCGGCGGATTGGTCGTGCCTGCGGGCAGGCTGGATGAGGCGGAGGCAACGCTCCAGTCAACGGCGATCATGGTCTCCCCATTGAGCTGCGCGGTCATGGAACAGTGGCTGATTGACGGTACAGCCGAAACGGTCAGCCGGGCGATTCAGCAGGAATCAGATCGCAGAATGACACTCGCCAGATCGATATTGGGAGAACTGGTCCGCCAGCCGAGTCACATTGGTTACCACGTCTGGCTTCCCATGCAAGCGGATCAAGCAGCACGTGTGTATCAGGCAGCGCTGACATTGGGAATACAGCTGACGCCCCCCGAGGCGACTGCAGCGTGTCCTGATGCCAAAGAGGGTGGTCTACGGCTGTGTCTTGGCGCGCTACCGATTTCCGATATGTCGACAGCGTTGGCGAAGATTGCTCGTCTGATACGCGAAACCCTGCACGACCATCTCACATATCCACCTGTTACCTTCTGAATCACAGGTCACTACATGCGATCGGCAGATTCAACCGCCGCATTCGGCGGTCGCAGGCGTGCCTGCGCAACGCTTCGCCACCGTTGTGGAAACGACGGAAGCGCCAAATTGATGTGAAATACACATCTATCTGAGAGCTGCTAACACAAGTCATCCACGAAGCGTGAAGTTATAACCGCAGCTGCGATTGAGAGTAGTGCCTTGTGGATGTGGAGCGTACGTTCGAACGGATTCGTTGCTTCCCGAAACCGGCGAACCAGGAATGTGTTCGCCCGACGACCCAGCGGTGCCAACCCAGGCGGTCTTTGCTTTCGATACCTTTTCGGGCAATGCGCGCTGCGATGCCGCGTTTTCGCAAATAACGTCGGCATCGAGCATAGTCGTAGCCCTTGTCAGCATGCAGTTTGCCGGGGCGTTTCCTCGGTCGCCTGTCCAAGCCAGGCACGGCCGGGATAGCATCCAATGTGCTGCAAAACGCTATCGAATCATATCGGTTTGCTCCCATGACCGTGATGGCCAGCGGAACCGGGCAGCGCGACAATGTGCTGGCCAGGGGCGCGCCGGACGGCAGCGGTCCAGCGCGGCGATCTTTCAAATTTATCTCCACGGGAGTACACAGGCATGCCCAGCGCCTCTTCGACAATGTCGCCCACAGAGTTGGCGTCCGGAAAGCCAGGAAAGCCCACCAGTACGTGCCATTGATGTCCGGCGTCGGCGTGACAGGGTAATTCAACAGGGGCGGTCATTTTATAGGTCGGAGGGTATAAGGCCAGCGGGGCAGCCGTGTCTCGGGCCAGGGTGCCCAGCTGCCGGTTCGCGCGCCGCCCACAGGGACCTGAGCCTATATTGCCCCGACTTCGCGGCAGTCGGCCGCGCCCTTGTCAATCATAAGCGCGACGGCATGCAGCGTCTCGGTCAATAGAAAATCCCAGCTTAGTTAGCTCCGGTTGTTTTTGAACACTAGCACATGCATTCTGACGTATAGAAGCATGAGTATGCATAGAAGTGTTCCCGGGCCGCTGAGGCCAGGGCTAGCGCAAAGGTACAGTTTTGTGTGAAAACTCTTTGCAAAGGGGTTGTAGTTTTCCGGACCTTATCATGAAGTTGTAGGCTTTTCGGCGGCCGTGGGATCACGGTACCTTGCCCTACTGCCGCACGCCTGCTAGCTTGAAGGATTGAGCGCGGGCAGGTGCACCATGGAAGATGACACGCAGGCCAGTAACGAATACGCGCACCGCGTAGTCGGCGGTGAAAGTGTCGATGTGTGTGCCTGGCCAACACCTGATGAGGGCGCGCTCGAGGGCAAGAATCGCGACACCTATTTCGCCAGGAAGTCGGCCGTCCTGCTCTTCCTGCAGGGCGCGCCCTTTGAACAAATTTGGTCCATGACTGGAATCGGCGCCAAACATGCTTACCGTCTGATTCGAGAGCGCTGCATCATCCTGCACGAATATGGCCGGCCGTACGGCTGGCGGGGCTTAATACCGCATCTGCATGTGCATGAGTACACTCGGCGTTCCCCGATCCTTTTTGATGACTCTGGTGCCGGCGGTGCCGGGGCGATGCGCGCAATGTTGAACCGCTACCCCGACGTGCGCTTGGCCTTCGAGCGTCGTATCAGCAAGCCGCCGCAGGGGAACAAGCTGCAGGAGGTTAAGCTGACGGCAAAGCGCCACTGGATCTGGTTCCTCGATGAATTGCGCCGCCGCGGTTGCGAGGAACGCGGTGAATGGCCCTTCAACACAACGAGTCAAGGATACTTTGCAGTTCGGCGACACGTTGTGGCTTTGCTTTCCAGCGACCCTAAGGTCCTGGCCGCTACGGCCGGCGGCCCAGACATGGTTCGCAAGCTGCGCGCAGGCGACGGGGTGGAGCGTCCCGTTACCACGCTTCTGCAGCGTGTCGAGATGGATGCCCACAAGCTCGACGGCCGCTTCTGCGTCACCATCCCCGATATTGGCGGCGGCTACAAGGAGCGCCTGGTGCACCGCCTGTGGGTCACCGTGCTGCTGGATGTGACTACCCGCGCCGTGGTCGGCTACTATTTCTCGATGGGAAGGGAAGTCACTGCCGACGACGTGCTACGCGCCGTGAAGCGGGGGCTGACGAAGTGGACACCCCGACAGGTCGCGTTTGCGAAGGAACCCTATCGCGAAGGTGCCGGTCTGCTTTCGTCGCTGGGCGATGCCTATGTCGGGCTCTGCTGGGACGAAACGAGTGTCGACGGCGCGTTGGCCGAGACCTGTAAGCGAGTGAAGAATGCCTTCAAAGACTGTGTGGGCTCGACCCTACTGACACCTCATAACTCTTACGCGAAGCGCCACAGCTTGGATGATCGGCCGTTCATCGAAACGTTCTTTCGCACGCTCGCGGGCGGGGGCTTCCAACGCCTGTCGAACACGACTTGTGGCAAAGCCAGTGAGCGCAAGGGCAGAGATCCGGAAGCGCTGGCCGTGACGTCGCGTTTTCAGTACGAATATGCTGAAGAGTTGCTCGACGTGCTGATCGCCAATTACAACGTTAAGCCGCATAGTGGCATCAGCAAACGCACGCCACTCGGCTACGCTAGAACGCTATTCGAGAGCGCCCAGCGACCGCTGCGTCAAGCTGACCCTGCCAGCGTGGAATCTCTCATCAGTGTGCGCAAGCTGTGCCGCGTGCGTGGCGGTGCGAAGAAAGGCCGGCAGGTCTACGTGGAGTTCTACTATGCACGCTATACCAACGAGCTGCTGCAGAATCGCCAGGACCTTGTTGACACCTACATCTGGGTAGTCCATCACAAGGAGGACGACGGGCGAATTGCCCTGGCGTCGACGCGCGATGGTACCCCGCTCGGTGTACTTCGCGCCGCGCCGCCGTGGCACATGTCACCGCACAGCCTGCCGCTGCGTAGAGCGATCTGCCAGGCGCAGGCACATGGGAAGTTTCAGGTCCCCGCCGGTGGTGATGCCGTCGAGGTTTTCATCAGCTTCGTTGAAGCCCAGCCAGCAAACAAGCTGCCGATTCACCCATCCTATCTCGAGGCACGGCGGATCCTGTCACAGTCGAGCGCGCAGTTCGTAGGCGAATCGCTACTCAAGCAAGCGCAAGCGAAACTTGAACTCGCCACTCTGGCACCGGGCACCCCACCCAATGCCATGCCCAACGTCAGCGATACTCCCGGCGGCACACTGGAGCGAGCCAATTCTGAACCGATCACGCAACCAAGCCGAAGCGCACCAGGCCTGCCGCCACGGCGTCTTGCAGCGACCAGAAGGTGAACATGTTGCCACCGCAGATCGATCCCCAGCACTGCATCCTGACGCGCCAGTACGCCGTGTACACGCCGCCCATGCATGAGATGATCGGCCAAATTGGTGACTGGCTCGACCAGCAACGGCCCGGCGGATTCATTTACGGCGCGTCGCGGCTGGGTAAGACACGCGCCATCCGTTGGTATTTGGCAGACGTGCTGGCAGAACGGGCAGGTTTGGTTATTCCTCTGGTTATCTGGAACAGGCGGGCCGATCAAGTGCCGACAGAGGCGGCGTTCTGGCATCAGCTACTGTTGGCGTCTCGATTTCAGTTCGCCAACCCAGTCAAAACGCCTAAGAAGACCGAAGGCGCTTACAACTGCCTGCAGCGATTCATTGCTATCGCCAAGAGCGGTGGGCGTAACTTCGTCGTACTGCTAATCGACGAGGCACAGGACATGACCCTGCGAGAATGGAAGTGGCTTGTGGGGCTGCAAAATCAGCTCGATTACGAGGGCTTTTTGCTAAGCGTCTTCTCAGTCGGAACCCATCAGCTAGGCTATCGCCACGAATATCTGGCAAGTACAGGTAACGCCCACGTCGCGGCCCGGTTCATGGCCGCGCATTCGCGATTTCACGGGATCCGCACGGTCGACGAATCGGCCTATGTGCTCAACGGCTACGATGCGGACTCGGAGTGGCCTGCCGGCAGTGGCACGCCATTTCTGCAGTATTTCGCACCGACCGAGTATGCGCAGGGCCGGCGATTGAGCCATCGTGCCGAGGAACTCTGGCGAGCGTTGATCGAGCTCCGCCCTGCGTCGGCGCGCAACTTCAACGAGTTTCCCATGCAGCATATCGCGATGACTGTCGAGGGAATGCTCAAGCAGCTCGCGCAAGGGGAGGATTGGGAAAGCGTTACCGGCTACCGCGGGTGGCTCGATGGCCTCGCTCGCAACAACTATTCTGACCACATGCGCATTATCGCGACGGAGGGCTGATTGGCCACTTATCCCTCGGTGAACTGGTGGCGTGGAAATTTGCGGCACCATGAATCATACCTGTCCTTCGTGGTGCGTTTTGCCCATCTGAACGGTATCAAGGTCACGCAGGCCTTTGAATTTCTTGACGCGCTGACAGGCCGCCAAAGCCTGTCGAACGAAGCTGACGTCCATCGCATTGCCGAACGCATCGGCGAGGATGAGTCGACAGTAAAGACTGTGGTCACGGCGCCGATACAACTTACGCCATGCCCTGGCTCGACAATTCCACAGTCACGGATTGACGGCTCGCTTCGATACTGCGAAGCGTGTGCTGCGGCCGGCTACCATAGCTATCTCCATGAGCACCGCTGGTTGCGTTGCTGCCCTCTACACAACAGTCCGTTAAAAGTTCTGCAAGTCGGTACCCAAGCCGGGCCATAGCTTGCTCGTACTGCTGCACTGCTAGCACAAGTAATGACCGCGGCTTTTCCGCGTTGGCCAACGGGGGGAGACGAGTTTCGCCCAGAAAAATTCACGTGTGTTGCCGGGCTTGCACAATGGTCTCACAGCGCCTCGGCAAAGGCATCCGGACTCTCCAGTGGCATAGTCTGGTCGGATCGTCCTGTCATTTTTCCAGATACCCCAAGCGCGGGAAAACCGATTGGGCAACTACACGCTCTCGATCCAATACCGGCGGCCATACAGCACCTTTTTGAGCAGTTCGATCGGGACTGGGCAATGGAGGTCCGACATCTATCGGCGGCAGCACGACAGGCCGCTGCGTGGCTAGCTGCAAATGGGTTTCACACCACTTTTTCGGTGTATCAGCGCCTGGCAGCGTACCGAGAGTCTACGTATCCGGTCGTTGTGGCTTTAGACGCATGTCGAGCTGCGCTGGAGGCCAGACACCCGCGGTGCCAGTGTCGATGGGGCAGAGCCACGCTTGCCTTCGCGGAAAAACGGTGGTTTCCCGCCCATCCGGATGAGTGGCCAATGTACTCGCTGATGTGCCCAAATGCGGTGGCGCGGGAACAACTCGAATTGACGTTCGGTCGCCGTGGTGAATATCTGTCCAGCCGCCGGCGTTTGGAAGAACGCACCGATTTGTATCAGATGGCGAGCAATTTGATGGCCCAGGGGATAGTGAGAGTCGTGGATGAGGCAGACGTTGCGCGGAGCGACAGCGACGGCTTGCGCCAACTGGAGTGGGTAGGCAACCTTGGGCTGAACGAAATTTTGGAAGCCGTAAGCTGCGCGCAAATCAAGCTGGCGCAGCAGGCACTGTTCGGTTGGCTCGATAGCATCGATGCGGGCCAGCATCCTGACAATTACACTTGGCCGTGGTGCGGGCCGCATCTACGCAAGACACCCGCCGCATTGGACATGATGACGTGGTCTCCACCGAGCCCGTCCGCTGAAATGGCGCCGTTCTAGCCTGTGCGCTCGACCTTTATCGCTTGGCCGACGGTCGCAATTCTCGGTGTTACGACCATGAGCTCGCATCTATCGATCCGTTTGCCCTAATGCTAGCTCGATACGTTCTCGATTGAACGGGTCTGCGCGGTCGATATAGCGCATGGCCGACTGTGCGCTCTTCCAGCCAACATGCTCCATCAGCGCTTTCAGATCCCAGCCGTTCGCGCTGGCCCAACTGGCGAATCCACGGCGTAGCGAATGGGTACTATATAGTTCAGCCCAATCAACAGCGCCGGCCACAAGCACGCGTCTGAGCAAGGGGAGAAGGCTATCGACGTTCAACGCAGTAGCGCCGAGGTTGCCCCATCGATCGACGCGCCTGAAAACGGGTCCACCCTGCAGGTCGGCAGCCTGCACCCAATCAAGATAGGCGCTCACTGGGCACATACTCGTCAACTGCGGGACTCGAAACGTTTGCCCCTTCAGTTGGCGATCCGTCTTCGTGCGAGGCAAGTAGCATTCCATTCCCTCTCCCGGGACGACCCGGATATGTTCGACGCACAGCCGGCTCAATTCATCCCCGCGAAAGCCACGCCAGAAGCCGATCAAGAAAACGGCGCGATCACGCATGTGTCGTTGCGCGACAGCATGGTCGCCAGCGACCCGCGCGTGGTTGATCGCATCAGTCAGACAGCGGTCGACGTGAGCCAGTTGCTCGATCTTGAGCGGCGGAGCCTGTTTCTGCACCGCCGGGTGCAACGCCTGAATACCCCGGATCACCTTGCGCACGACAGATGTCTTGGTCGGATCGACAAAGCCGTGTTCTGTGTGCCATTGCGCAAGTGCCGCAAGGCGCTGGCGTAAGGTGCTTGCGGCGAGGCTGTCGGCGTGGCTGGCCAGGTACTGCGCGACGCTGTCCGGGGAGGCTGGCAGCAAGCCACCCCACTCGATTTCGAAGTGACGCAGCGCGGACTCGTAGGCCTGCCGCGTGTTCTGCCTGGTCGCAGCGTGAACGTAGGCTTCGACCGTACTCATGCCGGTCGCTTTGCCTGCAGGTCAACGAGATCGCGCAGCGCATCGGAACCGCGGCGCACCTGACCGTCGCTACGCAAGTAGCGAAACCGGTCGTCCGGAGCGTAAATCTGCCGGTCGGCATGTGCGATGATGAGCCCGTTGAAAAACGCCGCCTGCGTTTCCCCCACTTCCACAATGCCGGGCAGCTCCTTGACAGATCCGATCATCGCCAGCTCGTGCGATATAGGGAACAGCACATCGGTATCCCGCTGGCCAAATCCAGGAGCGACGCTCCGGCCTTCAGGCGCCGCGGCATCCCACCGCAGTAACACAGGGTGATCGGATGTGATAAAACCGCCGGACTCCGGCCGGGCGCGCAAGATGAGCCAGCTTCGCCGACCCAACAGCGGAAGCACGGTATCGACGAGCTTTAGCTCCTGCTGTACATGGCTAGTCGTCGATACCTGCAGGTCGTATTCGTCACGGTCGAAGAACTCACGCATGGTCTCGTATGGCAATATCTCATCAGCGCTGAACGCGCCTTCGGCAGCTGCCTTGCGAAAGCTCGCTTCGTATCGTTCCTTGGACGACAACGTCAAGTCGAGGACGCGCTTCCACACTTCTTCTTCCGTCCTGCGCATGCGTTCGCGCATCCCGGGATTGCGCACGGCTAGTAGGGCAATGAGATTAAGGATCAGATTGTGATCTTCGGCATCGACCACACCGCCGGCCGCAATGCTGCGCCCCAGCGCCTGGTCGACGTCGCTCTCGAATGAAGAAAAGCTAGATTCGACAGCGTCGGGGGACACCCCGTCCAGATCGACGCGATTGAAGTCGCGAGCCGCGGCGACGTTGCACGGCTTGGTCGAGAAAGCGCGCATGGCTGCCGCGTCTACGACGTAAAGCTGAGAGTTCTTACTTCGAGGCTTCGCGAATCCCTTCAGATAGCACTGCGGTACCCAGTGGTGTTTGCGGGACTCACCGATGGCCATGTTTTAGCTCCTGTCGCTGCCAGATGCCTCTGCATACCGGCGAGCTGCCATATTACAGCGGTTTTGGCAGCTAGCATCGGATAATTGCTTATTATCCGAACTAACAAAATGCCCAATTTGACGCCGTTGTGTGCTAGTTTTGGTATGTACCATGGTAGTATGTACGGCAGTACGAAATTGTCGATGAGGAGAAATATATGGCTAGGTCCGGCGTTTACTTATGGGATGTGAAGAGGGCGCGGGATGCGCTAGTCGCCAGTGGCCGGAACCCGTCAATCGACGCAGTCCGCGCAGAACTGGGCAATACGGGTTCGAAAACAACCATTCACAAATACCTTCGCGAGCTCGAAGCAGAGGAACGTAACGACGGCGCATCAGTGAGTGACGCGATCCAGGCGCTTGTCAGTCAGCTTGCCGAGCAGCTTCAAGCAGACGCCGCGGTAACGGTTGATGCGGTGCGAACGCAATGGGCGACAGAACGTGCTGAACACGAGCAAACAGCCGCCACCCTAAACACCCAGCTGGTCGACGTGCGCCGTGAAGTGGAGTCGTTGTCGCAGCAGCTGGAATCGGCGCAGCAGCAGCTCGTCGCCGTGCAGCAGCGGCTGCAGCAAGAGCAGCTTGCCCGGCACACGGCGGAACAGCGTGGCCAGGATCTGTCAGAGCGTTTGGCGGTGGCGGAGAGGCACCAGGCATCGCTGGAGGAGAAGCACAAGCATGCGCGTGACGCACTCGAGCATTTCCGTACCGCCGCGAAGGAGCAGCGCGACCAAGAAGCCCGGCGACACGAGCACCAGGTGCGGATTGTCCAGAACGAGCTGCGGCAAGCCCAACAGGCCACTGCCCTCAAGCAGGAGCAACTGACCCAGGTGAATAGCGAAGCGGCCGCGCTGACCGCCGAACTCGCGGCGAACAAACAGGCCGTCTATCTGGAAAAAGAAGTCAGCCGGCGCCTGCAGCACAAGGTAGAACAATTGCAGGCCATCGAAACCCATGCGGCGACCCTCGAAAGTCAGGCCGCCGATGCCCGCGCCCGCTCCCGTGAAGCTGAGGCGGCAGTTGCCGCTGCATTGGAAACGTGCAGCGAACTGCGGCAACAGAACGTGGGACTGGAAGCGCGGCTTGCCAGCATAGGCCAAGCAAGCATGCTTGCCCAGCACATCACCGAACTCCAGCGTGCCGTCTTTGGTCCCGATAAGATAAGTGTTCATGCCGAGGGCCATCGCAATGAGGGCGTCTCCTAAGGGTCGTAGTTCAGCCTGGCGGCTGCGCAGGCCATTGCGAGAGATTCTGGCAATAACGACGGCGCAGCAGTTTGCTGGGCGATCGGACTCGATCCATCGAGTTTGCAGCCTTTGCGGTCGCGTAACCGTGTATTTACGGCAGAAGTAAGAACGACCCGCATACCAAGCTGCCGACTGAATTTGCTGCAGAGTGAGCTGCGTTACAAGCACCGGAAGGGGGCTGAGAGGTCAGGCCACAAACGGGCACCTTTCGAGCGCCATTTTGCTTTGCACCAGTACTAGGCATCGCGACTTGGCCCGGGTAACGGCGTTGTAGAGCAGGCGCCGGGCCTGCTCACTTTCCATTCCAATAACAGATGCAGGCCACAGCACGATCACATTGTCAAACTCCCGATTTTTCGCGCCGTGAATGGTCATTGCACGGAAGCCCTGCGAGAGTGGCGGGTTGGTTCGCCTTCGTGCGGCGAACGATTGCCGGATCACTGCTTCGATCTCGGCAGGTTCGAACTGCCTCTGGCCGTTAGCACGCCTTTGCCTGTCGAGGAACCGCTTCACGTCCGTCAGAACGCCGTGGTTTCCAGCTCCTTGGATCACCTCGAACACCTCGCCATCGGGCATGTTTGGCGATAACGTCAGTTTAGCCAGGAATGCAGTGATGAGCTTATCGTCCGAGCGCTCCCAGGTGATATTGAATGGACCATGGCCTTTGCGCGTTTTGTTTTGAGCTACCCACTCGATCACCTGGTTAGCGAAACCATCGGCGGACGGTGTGATGACGGCGACGCTCTTTCCGCGACCATACCAGGCGAGTGCGCCGGCGAGCCACGTACCTGCCATCGATATGTTGTAAGTTCCAACTATATTGAAAAGGCCTTCCGGCGCTGGAGCTGCGCGGTTGCGCAGGGCAGCCGCAGCATTGAGGAGCGGTTGCACTTTCGTCCGCTGGGGGATGCTCAGTTCAGTGCGGTGCTCCAAGTTGGAGAGCCACTCGCAAGCTGGATTGGGCCGTAGCGCTGGATCGAGGCACTGAAACTCGTCAGCAGCCACAAATGACTCGGCAACAGCAGATAGCGCGCGGATTATGCCCACCCGCGACTCATCCAGATCCTGCGCCTCGTCGACCAACAAGACCGGGAAGCTGCGGGCAACCCAGCGAGCGACCAAATCGTCCTGAAGCAGCCGGGCAGCTGCAGCGCAAGTATTGTCGTAGTCCCCATGCTTGGGCGGCGCCACGCCAAGTTCGGCAAGCATCGATTGCCATCGCTGAACAATCCGCCATGCAAAACTGTCGAGCGTAACGCATTCAAAGCGACGCGCCAGCGAGGGTACAGTTCCGAGTCGCTCGTGCAGCCGCTGCCGTGAGCCGTGCATGTAAGTAAGGGCCAGGATCCTCTGCCCGAGCTGTAGGGGCGCTGCCGCCAAGTGCGCCGTAAGTGCCTCCAGGAGCTGGTGTGTTTTCCCGCACCCGGCGCCTCCGGTGAAAGCATTCACGGTCAAGGCTGAAACACCCAGGTTCCTTCGCCGTCGCGGGCGAACCGATTCGAGATCCTGCCGGCACAGGCGAGCGCCATCGCACCAAACAGTTCAGCGGCACGGGTTCTGCATAGATGTGTATCAGCAATGGCAGCAGCCACTAGCTCGTAGGACACGATATTCACCTTTTGCTGCTTGAGGTGAGCGACGACGTCCTCCGCTGTCACGGGCGGCTTATCAGCAAGCTCGGTTAGCAACGGCAAGGCTCCGTCAGGGTCTGCTTCCAAGATCCATCCGACAGCATCTTCGACCATTGCACCGTCCTGCCATCGGAGGATAGCCGGCGGCGGCGTCGGCAATGCGCGCAACCCACGAATGTACCGCAGGCCATCTCCATCACCATCGACCAAACAACACACGTTTGGATGGACCCGTCCCAGCATCGAGTAGGTTTCGACGACCTTGGCGTCGTCAGTGCAAAGAACGCCAACTTCCAGACCAAATGGCTTTTCCGCCTCAGCCTCCCATCCTTCAGTCAGCAGCAATGGCCGAAGCACCGTGCGAAGCAGGTAATAGTCGGCTTTACCCTCAGGAACCAGAATCGTCGGGTGCATGATCGCTGACAGTACATCGATACGGTTCAGCTGGAAAAGCTTACGCTTCCAGTTTGGAGCGTCTTTTGACAAAGGGAAGTCGAGCAGAGGTTGGGCGCCCAACTCGCCAGCCCTGTTTTGCAGGATAAGGACACTGGTGGGGTCGGCAAGTGCGGCAACCGTTGGCGAGTGAGTGGTGATGAACGTCTGGTTGGACAGTCCCTGTATGCGATGTACCAACTGCAGCTGGGTAGCCGGGGACAGATGGATCTCCGGTTCCTCGAGCGCCATGGTGAAACCGTCGCCTTGTTCCGCGCGCGCTCGGCCGAGCTCAAGGAGGAGAAGCAGTCCCTGGAGGGATACGAGTCCGCTTCCGTGGCGCCCGGCAGGTACGGAGTTCCCTGCGGGCGTCCCGAAATGAGCGGTCACCGAGTCGAGGACCGAACGGCTGTCGGTGCCAGTGATGCGTAATTGCACCTCAGGGCTGTTTGCAACGCAGCGCGCAATCTCCGCATTCACCCGCTTCAGCATGGGTTCGATTCGCGCATCCGCTTCGATGGGAGCGGCTGGCAAGCGCAGCCTGTCCCGTTCGCCAAGGATGGCATCCGATGGCTGGGCGCCGGCAAGATCGACCGTCCGCCTGAACAGTTCGCTACCCCACGACAATACCTTTTCCCACGTCCGATTAGTGCGCACGACGAAAAACCCGAGTTGCTGTATCAGCCGTCCAGGCACAGGGACCGGAGCATCATCCACGAACGGGTCGATGGGCAGATCGTGGTCGTGGAAGTAGCGGATCATTTCGACTGCGAGCGTGTCTCGATCGAAATAGGCTTGGCACGCGATCTGGCAGCACAACCGCCAGTCGGGATTCTTGCGCACAGCATGAACAGTGCCGGTCGTTCCATCAAGCCATTTCGGCACGGCACGTCCGTCACGAAACCACTCGCCGTGCTGTTCGGGGTCATCGTTTGCGAAGTCAGTGATGCTTGCGACGAGTTCAATCCGATCGGCCGGCTGGGGATCCGATCCGAAAAAGTCGTGCTCGGTAAGCTCTCGAATCAAGCGATCCCGGCCGCACAGCAGGGTCAATGCCTCAATGACAGTGGATTTTCCGCAGTTGTTGGCACCCACAATCATTGTATGGGGCTTGAAGTGCAGGAAGCCGTCACGTATGCCGCGGAAGTTTTTGATCTTGAGCGTTGCGATCCTCATGGCCGATTCGGATGAGTTTGAATAAGAAGACTTTACCAGCTAGGCATGTTATTGGGAATATTGAAGCTGCCAGTGGGAAAAAACGTCATTCGGACATATGACCGCCCCGGACCGCATATCTCAGTCGCAGGTTCCGAGCAGGCTCCATAGACATGTGATCGATTTCCGGTGCGGCGGTACTCAACGGGCTGGTGATGATTGTTGCGATCGGCGACCTGGCGAAGACAATGCCGGGACGCGAGGCCGTCGGGGCAGGGACCTTGCGTCGGCTGCGCCCCGTCCTGGTGAACGCCTTGGTGGCATCGTTGGGCTTTGTGCCAATGGCTCTGGCGAACGGCACGCGCGCAGAGGTACAGAGGCCCCTGGCCGCCGTGGTCATCGGTGGGCTGTGCTCGGCAACGCTGCTGACGCTGTTTGTCCGGCCGGCCCCGTATGCGCGTATGGGCCGCCCGGCCGACAATAAACAATCTGCGAATGACCGGGGAAAGTCGCTAGAATGAAGCGATGAAAGCGATTCTTCTGCTGATCCTGGCATTCTGTCTTTGCGCGAGCGCCGTCGCGGGACAGCGCTCGCCGCATGACTGTTGTCCGGATCAGCATTGCTCGCCCCAATGTATCGACATGGGCTGCGCGCCGGTCGCGCTGGCTATTGCGTCGACCTCGCTACCGGTGGACTGGACCGCAGGCGGCATCAGCGTCGTGCGAATCTTCGGTAGTGAAAGCGATCTGCCGTCGCCGTACCGAACGATCTGGCTTCCGCCAGATTGAAGCGTGGCTTGGAGTTTTGCTTTGCTACGTTCTCAAACCTAAAGGAAATCGATCATGAAATCGAAACTCATCAAAATCTCTGTCGCGGCCGGCTTGCTGGCAGCTTCCGCTGGCGCCTTCGCCGCCGCAAACGGCTGCTGTGGCAGTATCGAATGCTGCCTCAAGATGTTGGCCTGCTGCCTGTAAGCGACGCTAGGTAGAAGAGAAGGGCGGCTCCGGCCGCCCTTGTAACGTGAACCACAATTTGGACCTCGGGCGTTCCATGCGATTCCTCGACGACAACAACATCACACTCACGCCGCGGCAGTATGAGCTGGCCGTGAAGGATTTTCTTGACGGCAGCGCTCTCGGCCTTCATCAGTTCAGCTCGAAACACCTGGAATCGATTGAGGCGCCAGATGGATCGTACGAGTTCGACGTGACGGCTCGCTTTAGCGCCCTCGGCGCTGATTTTCTGGTCCTGGTCGAGTGCAAGCACAAGCGACGCAAGGTCGAACGCCAGGATGTCCAGGCGCTGCATGCGAAACTGCGCTCCATCGGCGCCCAGAAGGCGATGCTGTTCTCGATTGCGGGCTTTCAGTCGGGCGCACCGGAGTATGCGGCATCGCACGGCATCGCGCTTGTCCAGCTTGCGCACGGCAGCTCGACCTGGTTCACGAAGAGCATGGGTCCGGCAACGCCGCCGCCTGAGATGTGTATCCCTGAGTTCGTCGGCTGGTGGTTCGATGGTGATCGCCGGAGCGTGATATCGAAGGACAATGGCGAGATCACCAGGGAGGCGCTTGGCTTCCCGGACTAGCCGCGGAAATGATGTCAGCGCGCTGGAGAACTAGCTCAGCATGTGGCGGCGGGGAAAATTGTCATGAAGACGGATACGCATCAGGTCATCATTGAACGCTGTGCTAGGCTGGGTCTCAGCTTGGCGGCTGCGCAGGCCATTGGGAGAGATTCTGGCTATAGCGACAGCGCAGCAGTGTGCTGGGCGATCGGACTCGATCCAATGAGCTTTCAGTCCTTGCGGCCGCGGAACTGGGTCCGTATGGCGGCTCAAAGCAGTAGCGTCAGCTATCGACAAGAAATGACCGAAGCAGAGCTCATCAAAATCTTAGCCTCCGGTTTTGCACCATCGACTTTCACTGCGCACATCAGGCATTTGCTCGACGACGCGCCAGCGCAAATCCTGGTTTTGGCAGCAGAGCAAGTTGCGACAGAAGTTGGTGTGCCAGTCGCAGCGATCTGGGCGAATATTTTTAGTCTGGCGAGGTCAACGGGCAGCCGACGGCCAAGCACTTGGCAGACGCCGGTACAGCCAACTCCGGTCGAACTATCCTAAACTGCATAGGAAGGCGCTGCAGTGGATCTTCACGCCGGGGCGTACGCCCGAGCCAGGGAACAGTTTTAAGTAAAAACCAGTAACAACATTATGCAAAAACTCTGGCCCGGCGAACCGGTGCAACGAGGGGATAGGTGGTTGATTCGCGGGGTAAGGAACAACTTTCTGCAAAATCCGGGAACAACTTTCTGCAAACGGACGGCGGCGGGCCGGTCGCCCTAACGCCACAAAACGTTATTTTACATAATATAGATTATGCGAACTCACGGTTCGGGTACAGCGGAGGCAGGAAATACGCGGAAATCGCCGCAAGCGACCCCGAACCCACATCACAAGCCACCCGGTTCACACGGCCTGGCCACCCCGCGCCGGCCGCCCGGCTTCGGCATAATCGAAATCCCTGCTGCTGGTCGGCAGATCGGTGGCGTCGCCGTTGACGGTGTCGTAGTCTTCGCGCAGGCGTTCGAATTCGATATTGGCCTTCTTCAGGTCCAGCAAGCCGTCAGCCAGTTTCTTCTCCAGGTGCGCGCACTTGGCGTAGATGGCCGTGTATTTGTTGCCGATATTGCGGTGGCCGGATGCCGTTTCGCGCGGCTTCAGAAAGGTTTGCAGCGATACCAGCAAGGCCGACGCGAAGCCCAGCAGCCCGCCGATCACCTTGTTCCACTCCGGCGGCAGCAAGGTCAGCACCGAGTTCGACGCGAGGAAGACGGAAATCACGGCCACGCTGATGCCCAGAACGTTGCTCGTCCTTTCCAGGCGCGCGGCCGCGTTGAAGTGCTTGCGTTTCATGGTCCGGGCGTTGTCGCGCAGGCTGGCGATCGATTCTACGATTCGGGGCATGGTGTTCCTCGGTCGGCGACGGCCTGCGCCGGCGGCAGGCACGGCGAGAATTCGTCCGCCTGGTCCTGTTTGGCGAAATGCGAATACAGGTCCTTGGTGGCGCTGATCCGGTGCGGCCGGAAGCCGAAGCCCTCCAGCATGGCACGCATGGCGTACAGATAGGCCATGTCGAACGATTCGGGCACGCGGTAGCGCATGGCGGACTCGGTCGGCGGCACGAAGATGTTCGGGATGATGTCGTCGACCAGGCCGGCGCCGGACAAGCGGGCGAAGCCTGCGCGGGCGTCGGCCAGGCTGTCCAGGCCCACCAGGTAATTGATGCGCGTGTAGCGGAAATGCCGTTTGGCCCGGGCCAGCAGGTCCGTCACGAGGTCCATGCCGATGCCTTTGCTCGCGCCCAGCACCTCGCCCCGGCGGCTGAAGCATTCCAGCGGGAACTCGAAGATGGTCGGATCGACGGCCGCCAGCCGTTGCAGGCCTTCGTCCGATCGTACCAGCGTGGAAACGGCCGAGAACACGCCTCCAAAACCGCGCGGTGCCAGCCATTCGCCGTGGATTTCCTCGGCCAGGTCCAGCATGGCCGGTTCATTGCGGACGTCACCCGTGACGAGCATGACCTTGCTGACCTTGGCAAACACATCGTCGCCCAGCTGATCCAGTATGTCCGTCATCATGCCGGCAACCGACACCACCCGACGATGCTCCGGCCGCCGGGGCGCGTCGTAGGCCCGCTGGCAGAACACGCAGCCGCGTAACTGCGCGTGCCCGCCGCTGGCATGACGCAGGTTGGCGCAGCTGTTGATGGGATTCAGGCGCAGGTCATACAGTTCGGGCATGGTGGGGATCGACTTGATCCACCAGTTGCGCTCGCTGCCCCACTCCTCCCGGGAATCGACGATGCGCTCGAACGGCAGCGCGATGGCGTGGCCGCGGTACAGCAGCCGCCCCGCTTCATGACGGTACGGGCTGTCCGCCGCTCCCCGGTAAATCGTGTCATAACGACAACCCAGGAAATCGAAGGTGAAGCGGCGGAAGCGCCGCACCAGGCGCGATCGCACGTCGGCGTAATGCTCGCCTTCACCCGGGACGTGGACGCCATGCAGGATCATATTGTGCAGGTGGAAATCCCAATCCGTGAACCTGTCCATGCGCCCTCCGTTCGTTCGTACAGCGCCCGCCTACAAGGCCATGCCCTTCAGCGCCCGGTCCGCCACCAGGCGCGCGCCGCTGACGGACATGTGGTCGTCGTCGAAATAGCGTGCCACGCCGTCCTTCGCCGCCAGGCAGCTGTCGGCGTTGCAGAACAGCGGCGCCGGGTCGATCACGGTCACGCCGGCCGGCAGCTGGGCCAGGCGCGCCTGGACCCAGGCGCTGCGGCGCTTCCACCAGGCACGGCTGGCGCCGTCGATGGGCGCTGTCGGGTCGCTGGCGCGCAGCACCAGCGCGTCGATCTGCTTCGGCAGTTCCGGCGCCTGCAATACCAGGCGCACCTCCTTGCCGTGGTCGACGAAATGGCGCAGCACGCCGACGAAGGCGGCCCAGCGGCGCTCCCGCTCGTCGGCGCCGATGGTGTCCGGCCAGCCGGGATAGGCCCGTTCGTGCGAGCCGAACAACGCGCCGTGGATGCGGTAGGTGACAACGACGTGACGGATGTCGGCATTGGCGGCGATGTAGTTGGCTGCTTCGTTGGTCCAGTCGGCGCAGGGTTTGTCGCGGCCCGCCACGGTGCGGCCGAACATGGGGCTGCAGCCGCTGAAGGTGAATTGCTTCAGGCGGATGCCGTGCGGTTCCAACCCTTGCGCCATCGCGTAGGCCAGTTCGACGGCGTGGCTGTCACCGAAGACGGCCACGCGCAAGGGGCCTTCGTTGATCTCGCAGGCGTTCGCCGGCGCCAGGTAATTGGCACCGCCCGTGTGGCATTTTTCCCGCAAGGGGCTGGCCGTGGCCGTTTTCAGCACCTGCCGGTGGGCGTCGGTCGTTCTGACCTGCTCGAAACCGTGGGTGGCATGGCCCGCCAGGCCGAGCAGCAGGAAGGCAATGCTGCCGACGCCCGCGTACAGGAAAATCTGGCCGCGGCCGAAGCGCTGGCGGTCGCGGAACGGCTTTTCCACGTATTGCCAGCTCAGGTATGCCAGCACGATGGAGGCCGCCACGAGGCCGGCGAACATCCACCGGCCGGGTTCATCCAGGCTGCGGTGGCGCGCCAGCGCGAACAGCGGCTGGTGCCACAGGTAGGCGGAAAAACTGATCAGGCCGATACCGACGAGGACTCGGCGGCCCAGCAGCTGGCCGACCGCGGTTGCCGGCGTGGCGAACAGGATCACGAGGGCCGTGCCGGCCGTCGGCACCAGGGTGTACAGGCTGGGGAAAGGCGTGTCCTTGTCGAACAGGAAAATGCTGACCAGCAGAAGCAGCAGGCCCAGCGCGCTGCCGGCCTCGCTGGCCAGCTTGCCCGGCTGCCAGGCCCGGTCATCGAGCAGGCACACGGCGGCAAAGGCGCCGATCAGCAGCTCCCAGCCCCGCGTGGGCAGCAGGTAGAAGGCGGCGTCCGGCTGGGCGGCCGAGCCCCATTGGGCGATGCCGAGGCTCGCCAGCGCTGCCACGGCCAGCAGCGGCAGCACGCGCCGGGGCCCGAAGCGCCACACGGCCATCAACAGCAGCGGGAAGAAGACATAGAACTGCTCCTCGACCGCCAGGCTCCACGTGTGCAGCAGCGGCTTCAGTTCGGCGGCCGACTCGAAGTAGCCGCTGGTTTTCCAGAACAGGATATTCGACGAGAACAGGGTCACGGCCACCAGGCTTTGCGACAGGCTTTTCAGGTCCTGCGGCACCAGCCACATCCACGCGAACGGAAGCGAACAGAACAACACGAAGAACAGCGCCGGCAGGATGCGCCGGGCGCGGCGCTCGTAGAAGCTGACGATGCTGAAGTTGCCGGCATTGATCTCGGCCACGATGATGGTGGTGATCAGGTAGCCGCTGATGACGAAAAAGATGTCCACGCCGACGAAGCCGCCGCTGAAGAAGTCGAATCCGGCGTGAAACAGGATGACGGGCAGCACGGCGACGGCGCGCAGGCCGTCGATTTCGGCGCGATAACGCATGGGAAGCTTTCAGGAGGCGGACGGTGTTCTGGTCGGCTGCATTGCCGCGCCATCGTCGACCACGATAGAGCGTTGCGGCTCGTTCTGTTAGCAAAGTGAGCAACCTTTGCTTTCACGCAGTATAGGCAACAACCCTGGCGGACGCGAGCGGTAGCGTTGTCAATTTGCCACGCGATAGGGGCCGCGACCGGCCCGGGAGCGGTAAAGCGTCGGCCGGACGTCCGGTACAGGCGCCCTCTTCCCGCTCTGCCTCGGCAGGGCGCAGCGGTAACGGGCCAAGGGGCCCGCCGGCCCATCGTTATTCCTGATTTTCGGCCGAATCGAGAAAAACCCCGGATTTCGCAGGCGCCTGCAAATGCGCTTACCTATCAATATGTAATACAACGTAATACGTTGTGTATCAAACTTAGCCGCGCTCGAATGTGACATTACTTGTATAATGTCGTATCGGCCAGCCGGGAGGCGTGCCAGGGTGGTTTTCGGTTCGTTCGCCCTGCCCGCTCCTGCGACCACCCCTTGTAAAGCGCAGCATGGCAAATTGGCGGCAGCCAGCCAAAGCCCCGGCAAACAGAACCGCCCACGAACCGCAACCACCCCGTCGCCACTCTCGCCCATGACCGCCACCGCCCTTGTCCCCACCGCCATCGAAGCCCTGCACCTGCCCGCCCACCTGGACGGCCAGCGCGGCAGCAACCGCGGTGGCGACGGCCGCGCCCAGATCGCCGCCGACAACGATATCGACGCCATCAAGGCCTGGCTGGCCCGCTTCATCGACACCCGCACCACCTTCGACAGCTACCGCAAGGAAGCCGAGCGCCTGCTGCTGTGGGCCACGGTGGAACTGGGCAAACCCCTGTCCTCGCTGGTGCATGAGGACTGGCTGCGCTACCGCCATTTCCTGCAGGACCCGCAGCCGGCCGAGCGCTGGATCTCCCCTGCCGGCCGCAAGTTTCCCCGCGCCCACCCGCAGTGGCGGCCATTCGCCGGCCCCCTGTCGCCCAGCAGCCAGCGGCAGGCGGCGATCATCCTGAACGCCCTGTTCTCCTGGCTGGTGCAGGCCGGCTACCTGGCCGGCAATCCGCTGGCCCTGTCGCGCGAGCGCAAGCGCCGCACGGCGCCCCGCATCACCCGCTACCTGGACGACGATATCTGGGCCGAAGTGAAAGCCACCATCGAGGCCATGCCGCGCGAGACGCCGCGCCAGCGCGAGCAGTACCTGCGCATGCGCTGGCTGATCACCCTGCTCTACCTGTGCGGGCTGCGCGTGTCCGAAGTGATCGGCACGACGATGGGGGCGTTTTTCGCCCGGCGCGACCGGGCCGGCGTGCAGCGCTGGTGGCTGGAGGTGGTCGGCAAGGGCGACAAGCTCCGCCTGGTGCCGGCCACGGCCGAATTGATGACGGAGCTGTCGCGCTACCGGCGCGAACTGGGGATGACGCCCTTCCCCCTGCCGCAGGAAACGGCGCCGCTGGTGCTGCCCATCGGCGGCAAGGAACGGCAGATGACGCGGGGCGGCGTGCATGAAATCGTCAAGCAGGTGTTCGAGAAGACGGCCGAACGCTTCCGCGCCAAGGGCCCGGACTATGCGACCGAGGCGGCCCGCGTGATGATGGCGTCGGCCCACTGGCTGCGCCACACGGCCGGATCGCACATGGTCAATGGCGACGTCGATTTGCGCCACGTGCGCGACACCCTGGGCCACGTGTCGATCGGGACGACGAACACCTATCTGCACTCGCCGGACGACAGCCGCCACACGGAAACGGAAAGCAAGCACCGCATCGCCTGGTGAAATCCCGGCCGGCGCGTCGCAATGCTGTAGAGTCGGGGGTCACGACCAGCGAGGCCCCATGGCGACATCCTTCCAACAAATTCCCGCGCGCGGCGCCAGCATGCGCACGCTGCGGTGGAAAGGCGGGCTGGGCGCGGACGCCGGCCTGGTCCTGGTCGTGGCGCTTGCGCTGGTCTTCGCCTCCCTGCGCGCCATCGGCATGCTGGGGCCACCGCAGGCCCGCGTGCTGCTGCCGCTGGGCTTTGTCGGCATGGCGCTGGCGCCGCTGCTGTTGCTCGATCGCACGGGCTGGCGCCAAATCGGCCTGGCGTTGCCTTCCGGGGCGCGTCCGATGCTGCACGGTGTCGCTGCCGGTACCGTCGCGGCCTTGGCCTGTTTCGGCACGGCCTGGCTGCTGGCCGGCCCCGGCACCGACAATCCCTTCGTCACCATTGCTGCAAGCTACCGGGCCACGTTCGACACGGCGGGCCTCGGCCTGCTGCCGCTGTACCTGGCGTTTACGCTGCCGGCCGTCCTGTTCAGCCCGATTGGCGAGGAAGTGTTCTTCCGGGGCTTGCTGCAGCGGGCGCTGGAGCAGCGCTGCAGCGCCAGGTCCAGCACCGTGCTCGAATGCGGCGCCTTCGGCCTGGTGCACCTGTGCCACCACGGGCTGGCGCCCGGCGCCGCGGGCCTGGCGCCAGGCCCCCTGTCCGCCGCGTCATGGGTGGCCGCGATGTACGCGGTCGGCTGGCTGTTCCCGGCGCTGCGCCGGCGCAGCGATTCGCTGCTGCCCGCCGTCGCCGCCCATGCCGCGTTCAATATGACGATGAACGGGGCGATTTTCGGCCTGCTGTGGTAGGCGCTACTGGCCCGCGCCGCCCCGGCCGCCGCGCCGCGCCTTGGACGCGGGTTCCGGACGGGACTGCGCCGCGGCGGCCGGCGGCGCCGGCACGGCCCGGTGGGAGACCGCGGCCAGTTGCGCCTCGTGCAGCGCCGTGGCATGGCGCAGCGCCGCTTCCAGCGCCGTCACTTGTCCTTGCGCCCCCGCCGCCCGGGCCAGCGCCTCGTCGCGGCCGCTACGCAGCTCGTCCAGCTGGCGGCGGACTTCGTCGCGCGCCGCCGTCGCGCTGGCCACGGTGCTTTGCAGCGCCCCCACTTGCTGGCGCAGGTCCGATACCGTGCCCAGGGCCTCGCGCAACTCGGCGCGGTGACGCTCGCCCGCCGCCGCGCCGTTGGCCCGCTCCGTGTCGAAGGCTTGCTGGATGCGCTTGACGGCGACCCGCTCGCGGTCCACTTCCTGCAGGGCCAGCCGGCGCGCGGCATCGGCCTTGTCGACATCGAGGCGGGCCTGGTCGCGCAGCCGGTCCAGTTCGGCCTGGTGGTCGCGCTGCACGCTGTTCAGCCACGCGTGCTGGGCATTGATTTCCTTGCGCGCCTCGTCCAGCCTGGCCGTCTGGTTCACGTGCAGCGCGCCCAGTTCGGCCAACTGGCGGCGTAGTTCGGCGATGGCGGCGGCATCCTGGGCGGCCCGCTCGCGCGCTTGCGCCTGGGCATCGGCCAGGGTCGCCGCCAGCAGGTCGCGCTCCTGGCGCATGGCGTCTTCGGCCTGCCGGGCTTGGGCCGCCTCCCGGCCCGCATCCTCGCGCAGCGCGGCCAGCGAGTCGCCGGCAGCCTGCTGGGCCGACTGCCACAGCGACGCCACCAGCTCGCCGGCCGTCTTCTTCAATGCATCCGGCAGGTCCGGGTGCTCGATGACGACGCGGCTTTTCTCGCGCAGCTGGCTCCAGAAGCGGTTCAGCGCCTCGGCCGGGGCCGACATGCTGCCCTTGCGCACCAGCTGGTACAGCTTGTTCGCCGTCGGCGTCATGCCATAGCGGAAAAACATCAACGCGCACACTTCCCGGTACAGGTCCTGCGTGTTCGGAAAGCGGGGCCGCAACGCCTCGATATCGGCCAGCAGCTGGGTTTCGGCGGTTGCCAGGTTCGGTTCCATGGGCTCATCCTTGTAATGGCGCGATAGTACAACGTAAAGTGTTGTAGCCACAATTCGGCGCCGCGTGGGCCCACGGCTGACTTACAAAGCGGTGACAACTTTGCACCAATTCGCCCCTATCTTCGGCGACACGGCGGCGTAGCATGAATGCGTCATCCGCGAGTGCGTTGGCGCCCGCATCCGGCCCGCCGGCAACTCCGGCAACACGCCCGCGCCACGGGCCAACCTTCGAACATGGGGGTGTCATGCAGCAGCCAGATTTCTTCGCGGCCGATGCCGGCCAGCCGCCTTCCACCCGGCATTCCGGCACACCATGGCGCGCCTGGCCGCGACGTGGCGACGACGTGGCGGGCCTGGTGCGGCGGCGTCCCTACCGCGCCGCGCTGATCTGCCGGCTGTGGCGCCCGCTCCCTCGGCGCACAACGCTACCGAGGATGGCGTACACGACCACCCGCCCTGTCCTTCGCCCGGACCAGACGCGGCTGCTTGAGGATCTGTCCGGTCTGCTGCGCGCCGTGGCCGGCGCGGTGGCGCGCCGCATCAACCGGCGGCCCGACGCCAAGGCCCTGGCGCGGGGCCGGCGCACCGCCCGTGGCGGCCCCTGGTGGCACCACCATGTTCCCTGCGGCCGCATGCCTGCCGCGGCCCGCGATGGGACCGGGCGATGAACGACGGGCTCTCCCTCCCCACCGGGCTGATCCTGGCGACACTGTCGATGCTGGCCGTGATGCTGGCGCCCGGTCCGACGAACACGCTGCTGCTGCGGGCGGGTGCGCGGCTCGGCCCCCGGCAGGCGCTGGCCCGCGTGGGTATTGCCTGGCTGGCCGGCTGCCTCGCCATCGGCACCTGGTGCACGGCGCTGGGCCTGACCGCCACGCTGTGGCCCTGGGTGACGACCCTGGCGCGGGCCGCCGCGGCCGCTTATGTGATCTGGACGGCGGTGCGGCTGTGGCGCGAGACGGCGGTGCCGGACGACGAGGCCGACCGGCACGGCGCCGGCGCCCTGTTTCCCGTCGCCCTGGTCGATCCGGCCGCGCTGTTTTGCGCGGCCATCGTGTTTCCCCCGCTGGGTACGCCGGTCGCCGCCATCGCCTTGAACTACCTGCTGTTCAGCCTGGTCGCCCTGCCGATCGGCGTCGGCTGGGTGCTGCTGGGTGCGACCATGCCGCGCTGGCAGAAGGCCTTGCCGGCACGCCCGGTGATCCGGCGGCTCGCGTCGCTGGGCCTGCTGATGTTCTCCGGTTCCCTGTACGTCTCGACCCTGCATTGACGCCGGAGCGTCGCGCCGGCGTGCCGTAACGCAACAAAACCCTACCGTGGCCGCGCCGATACTGCCATAATGGCAACGGCCGCGCCGGCATGCGTGTTGGCCGGCGTTCAATCACGGAGAGGGCCGATGACAGTAGTTGACGAGAACAGGCAGTACCCCCGGCCAGCGGCCGCCGCGCCGGAGCGCGTACGGTGAGCGCGGCATGGTCGATTCCACCGGGCGCCACGGTGGCGGCACTGACCATCGGCGCCGTGCTGCTGACCCCCGGTCCCACCAATACGCTGCTGTTCCTGGCCGGCGCGCGCCAGGGCATCCGCCGCTCGCTGCCGCTGATCGGCGCGGAGTGGCTGGCCTACTGCCTGGCCATCGGCACCTGGTGCGCCTTCCTGATCCTGGCGGCCAAGGTGGCGCCGTGGGCGCCGAACGTGGCGCGGGCCGCCGCCGCCGCCTACGTGGCCTATATGGCGGTCAAGCTGTGGCGCGAGGCCAGCGCGGCCGGCACGGGCACGGCGCCCACCATCGGCCCGACCCGCTTGTTTTCGGTCACCCTGCTCAATCCGAAGGCCTTCTTCTTTGCCGCGGTCGTGTTTTCGCCCGTGGCGACGGGCCCGTCCCCGCTGGGCGCCATGTACCTGCTGTTCACGTCGCTCGTGATGCCGATTGCCGCGCTGTGGATCGGCATGGGCGCGCTGCTGTCGTCACGGCCGTCGGCCACCCCGCACCAGCCGCTGATCCACCGCGTCGCCTCGGTCGTGCTGCTGGGCTTTTCCGGCTCGCTGGCCGCATCGCTACTGCACTGACCTCGCCGCACTGAGCCGATCGACCCGGTCAGCCGCCCGCCGCCGCCCGGCGCCCGGGCAGCGGCGCCGCCGCGACCGCCATGGCGGGCCCGGACGTTTCCCGCTTCCTTGCCTTGACCTTGCGCCGGCTCAGCCACAGCACCAGCCCCGTCACCATGAAGGCCAGCGGCGCCAGGCCCGCCACCGTGATGATGACGCGCCCGGCCGTACCGAAGGCCTCGCCCGTGTGCAGGGGGAACTGCCAGTTCAGGAAGGTGTCGCCGCCTGGCGCCGTCAACGGGTCGCGCACGCGGAGCAGCTTGCCCGAATAGGCGTCGACCGTGATACGGGTGCTGCCGTCGCCCTGGCGCACCTCGCCCGGCTGGCGCATGCGGATTTCATACGGCGTCTTCTTGTCGGCCGGCAGGGCCACGCGCGAAATGCGCCCGGCCGGGTTGACGGCCTGGGCCGCCGACACTGCCGCCTCGACGCCGATTGGCACGCCGTCGCTGGACGTGTTCTTCAGCTTGTCCAGCGGCGTCACCGTGGCGACCTGGGCCACGACGGGGCGAATCCAGTCCGGCAGGTTGAAGTACATGCCGGAGAAGCCCAGCATCAGCAGCACGGGCGCGGCCACCATGCCGGCGCTGCGGTGAAAGCTGAAGTGGAATTTCAGGCTGCGCCAGTGCCCGCCGATGGCGAAGGATTTGACCAGTGCCGCCCACGTCGCCTTCGGCCACCACAGGGCCACGCCGATGGCGCCGATGAGGAACAGGGCCAGGCCCGCCAGGCCCATGACGAACTTGCCGATCTCGCCAGCAAACAGGTAGCGGTGCACGTGGAACAGGGTCGACATCAGCAAGGGCCGCGACAGGCCGAAGCGGCCGTAATCGCGTTCGCCCAGCACGGTCAATGTGACGGGATCGACCATCACCTGGCGCGTCACGGCAATGGCCAACGCGCTTTTCTCCCCTTTCGGTGCGCGGTAGCTGGCGACGACGACGCCGTCATCGCCGCGTGGCAGTTGCAGCTGGCTGGGCTGGCCGTAGCGCGGGTCGGCCGCCAGCCGCGCCAGCACGCGCTGCGCCGTGAGACCCGGGGAAAGGGGCGGACCCGTGCGCGCCGGCACCGTCAGAAGAGTTGGATTCAGCGCCGCGTCGAGCTCGTCGACCCAGGTCAGCAGCACGCCCGTCAGCCCGGCGACGACCAGCAGCAGGCCGAAGACCAGCGACAGGTAAAGGTGAATCTTGCGCAGCAGCTTGCGGGTCGGGCCGGTCACCATGGGAGCGATCGTTTGAGTGAGCGTGGGAAAGAGGCCGATTTTACCCGATTGCCAATGCAAATGATAATAGTTATCATTCATGGCTGCACATTTGCTATCGACTTTTGCCCCGGAGACCCGTATGACCCATCGCCTTCCCCTCGCCCGCGCCGGCGCCGCCGCCGTCGCCAGTGCCTGCCTGTTGTGGGGCGCCAGCGCGCAGGCCCGGCAGGCGAACGAGGAAAACGTGGGGGACGCGGGCGAAGTCGTCGTCACGGCCACGCGCACGGCCAAGGCGGTGGACCGGATTCCCGGCGCCGTCTCCGTCATTTCGCAGCGCGAGCTGGAGGCGCAGTACCTGGTGGCGGACGATCCGTCGGCCGCGCTGGCCACGTATATCCCCGGCTATGCGCCGAGCCGCCAGAAGATGTCGTCGGCCGGGGAATCGCTGCGCGGGCGCACCACCTTGATCCTGCTGGACGGCGTGCCCCAGTCGAATCCGCTGCGTGCCGGCATGCGCGAAGGCTATTTCGCCGACACGGCCATCATCGAGCGCATCGAGGTCATCAACGGCGCCTCGGCCATCCAGGGCATGGGCGCCACAGGCGGCATCGTCAACTACATCACGAAGACGCCGAAGGAGGACGGCACCCGCGTCACCGTCAACGCGCGCCTGTCCTCGCAGCTGCGCCACGACAACCTCGACTGGAAGACGGGCGTGACGGTGACGCACAAGTCGGGCGCCTTCGACCTGCTGGCGTTTGCCAGCACGCAGCAGCGCGGCATGGGCTACGACGGCAAGGGGCGCCTGCTGGGCATGGACGCCGTCCAGGGCGACACGATGGACGCGGGCGGCAGCGACCTGTTCGTCAAGCTGGGCCGCGACTTCGGCGACCAGCGGCTGCAACTGACCGTCAACCGCTTCCGCTTCGAGGGCGACGGCGACTACCGTACCGTGCCCGCCGACTTCGGCGCCGGCATTCCGACCTCCTCCGCCGCAGGCACGCCGCCGGGCATGACGCCCCGCAACGACGTCAAGACGGCCAGCCTGGACTACCGCCACGCCGACCTGCTGGGCGGCGCGCTGACGGCCCAGGTGTTCAGCCAGGATTTCTCGTCGCTGTTCGGCGCCACCAACACGGCCACCTTCCAGGACATTCGCTACGCGCCCATCGGCACCTTCTTCGACCAGTCGGAGATCATTGCCGACAAGCACGGCGCCAAGCTGACCTACGTGCGTCCGGACCTGCTGCTGCGCGGCGTCGAGGCCACCGTCGGCATCGACTACCTGCGCGACCGCAGCCGCCAGCAGCTGGCCGGCACGGGCCGCACGTGGGTGCCGACCCTGGATTTCACGTCGACGGCGCCGTTCCTGCAACTGGAGTACGAGCGCGGGCCGTTCACCGTGCGCGGCGGCGTGCGCCGCGAATCGGCCGACCTGCGCGTCGACACGTACACGACCCTGGCCGCCTACGGCAGCCGCCTCGTGCAGGGCGGCGAGCGCTCGTTCTCCAAGACCGTCAAGAACCTGGGTGCCGTATGGCGCTTCGCACCGCAGTGGTCCGCCTTCGTCTCCAGCGCGGAAGGCTTCGGCCTGCCCGACGTGGGCCTCGTGCTGCGCGGCGTGAACCGGCCGAACCAGTCGGTGGCCAGCCTGTTCAGCCTGGAGCCGGTGGTGACGCGCAACAACGAGGTGGGCGTCAACTGGCGCAGCGCGCTGGGGCACCTGGGCGCGTCGGCCTACGATTCGCGCTCGAAGCTGGGCACGGTCCTGCGGATCAATGCCCAGGGCAACGGCGTGCTGGACCGCGTGCCGACGACGGTGCGGGGCTGGGAAGTGACCGGCGAGCTGCGCGCGAGCAAGGCCCTGTCCGCCTTCGGCAGCTATGCGCGCACGATGGGCAAGACGGCGGCCACGGCCGGCGCGCCGATGGACCTGGCGCTGGGCGCCCGCTCGCAGGCGCCGGACAAGCTGGTGCTGGGCGCCAACTGGCAAGTCGTGGCGGGCACGCAACTACGGCTGCAGGCCACGCGCCTGGAAGACCGCGACATCAACATCGGCCGCACGGTGGGCACGGCCAACCTGGAAGAGCACTTCCGCGGCTACACCTTGGCCGACCTGGCGGCCACCTTCGACACCCGCTTCGGCAAGTTCGGCCTCGCCGTGGAAAACCTGACGGACCGCCAGTACATCGGCTACTACCCGCAGTCGGCCAACTACAAGGAAGCGGCATCGTATTTTGCCGGGCGGGGACGCACCTTGTCGGCCAGCGTGTCGCGCAGTTTCTGAACCCCGGCGGGGCTGGGTTTGGATTTGCAAGCAGCTTACGGCAGAGCTGTTATTGCGCCGCCTCAAGGGATGTCACGTTTTCGCCCGCCCCCCCTTAACCGGACTTAACAATAAGCTCATAATCGGGGCAGGCATTTCCACTTTCCGAGGCCCGCCATGCAAACGTCCGCTCCGTCTTCTGGTTCCACCATCCCGACCGCCGAGCAAGTCCTGCGCTGGGCCCGCGAACCGGCCGGCCTGGCCGGCCGTAACCTGGCCGGCGCCATCCTGCGCGGGATCGACCTGCGCGGCGTCAACCTGGCCGGCGTGGACCTGACGGATGCCGACTGTTCCGGGGCCCGCTTCGACGGCGCCTGCCTGGACCGCAGCCGGGCCGACGGCTGCCGCTTCGCCGGCGCCAGCCTGGCGGGGGCATCGGCGTGCAAGGCCAGCTGGACGGGCGCCGACCTGAGCGACGCCACCCTGTCCGGTTTGCACGCCCCCGGCATCGACCTGACCCGCGCCGTGCTGGACCGCTGCAAGGCCTGCGGCATGGTGCTGCGCGATGCCCGCGCCGATCACAGCCGCTGGCGCGGGGCGCGCTGGCAGGACGTCGTCACCTGTCATGCCAGCTTCGTCAATGCCGACTTTCGCCAATGCCGGCTGACCGCCTGCGCGTTCGACGGTGCCCGGCTGGACCGCGCGTGCTTCCGCCACAGCTGCCTGCGCGAAGCCAGCCTGCGCGACAGCAGCGTGCGCGATGCCGACTTCAGCGAGGCCTCCTGCCAGCGACTCGACCTGGACGGCGCGGACACGGCCGGCGCCAGCTTTTCGACGGGCGGCGGCAAGCGCCCGGTGCTGACCCTGCTGCGGGGCGGCCGCGCATGAAGTCCCTGTTCTGCGCCCTGGCCCTGGTGGCCGCCACGCTGGCCCAGGCCCAGACGGCCCCGCCGCCATCCATGCCGTCTTCGCCCGCCGTCACGGCCACACCGATCGACCCGGCCGCCAGGCCGGTGGCTGCACCGGCCAGTCCCACCGCCAGCAAGGCGCAGGGCGCGATGACCTGCCCCACGCCGCAGCAATACGGCGCCGTGGCCGTCACGGGCGTGCGCGCCTACGAGCCGCACGACGCGGGCGAGGAAATGCACGAGGTGTCGCTGCGGGATGGCATCGTCGTCACCGTCAACGATATCGCTACCTTGCTGGCGCGTGAGCAGTGCTCGCCACGCCAGAAGAAGATCGTGCTGTTCCTGGACGGCCGGCCGCTGGCCGACATCCGCCCTTACCCGCCCAGCAATCCCATCGCCAATACCCTGAACTTCGTGCTGAACCGCACCGAGAAGTCGCGCGACGTGTGGACCCACCTGCTGGGCAAACCCGAGTGGGGCCCCCGCGTGATGCCCGTCAGCGTCGGCATCGAGGACGAGCACCCGATCGCGTCGCGTTTTTCCATTGCCATGCGCGTCATCCCGCCCGGCTGGTTTGCCGCCTGGACCAGCCTGTTTGCCGTGCTGGCCGTGTCCTTCCTGCTGCTGGCACGCCGCAGCGACGTGCTGCGCGATCCCGGACCGGCACCCGCCCCGGGCGCGCGCAAGCCCTACAGCCTGGCGCGCACCCAGGGCGCCGTGTGGTTCGGCCTGATCCTGGCCGGCTACCTGTTCATCGGCATGATCACGGGCGACTACGCCACCACCATCACGCCGACGGTGCTGGGCCTGATGGGCATCAGCGCCGGCACGGTGATCGGCTCCTCGCTGATCGACCAGCCGCCGGGCGTGCCCGTCACCCCCAATCCCGCCATCAGCCGGGGCTGGCTGGCGGACATCCTCAGCGACAGCCACGGCGTCAACTTCCACCGCTTCCAGATGGCCTCGTGGACCCTCGTGCTGGGCATCGTCTTCATCCAGCAGGTCTACCGTAACCTGGCCATGCCGGATTTCGACGTGACCCTGCTGGGGCTGATGGGGATCAGTTCGGGCACGTATCTGGGATTGAAGAGTACGTCGGAGAGCCGGCGGTGACGCTGGGCCGCGCCGCCGGCGTGTATGAAAACCACTTGCGAGGGAGAACACCATGCAGACCGTGCAAATCCCGGCCCTGTCCGCCAACGACGGCACTAACCGGATCATCTGTCCGGAAGGCTGCGCCGTGTGGGCCGGCAAGGCCGCCCGGCCCTGGTGGATTCATTCCGGCGGCATCGGCACCTGTGTCGCCTGCATCCTGTACGAATTCAACTCGGCGGCGCCCCAGGTCTATTTCTATCACTTCCTCGCCACCGGCGGCCCCTTGATGAACGACTTCACGGCCAACCTGCCGGCGCGGCTGGGCGGGAACCTGGGCCTGTTCCGGGCGCGGATCTACAGCAACCCGCAGTCCCGTTCGGCGAACTCGATCACCCGCATCGGCCAGATCCGGGCCGCGATTGCCGGCGTGGCGTCGATCACGGAAGTCGATACCAATGGCGGCTTCAACCTGCGTCTGTCGAACGGCACTTTCACGGACGGCGTCGCCGGGGCCGGCGGCATCGGCAGGCTGTTCAACAACGGCTTTCCGATGACGCAGTTTTTCCGCATGCAGGAGTTCGGCGGCGTCGACGTCGCGAAGAACTTGCCGGTCGGCTGGTAGGGGTCGCAACAGCCGATGCCCCGACCGGCCCGACGCGGGCCTACAAGGCGCGCAAATCCGCCACCGCCCGCTCGCCGAAGCGCGCGGACAGCGCATACGTCACCAGCTGCGCGCCGGCGTGATCCGCGTCGGCCAGCGCGCCTTCCTCCTTCAGGCTCACGAAGCGCCCGATCGACGGGAAGTCGGCCGCATCGACCGTGCGGATCTGCGCCTGCATGGCCGTGTCGATGACGCCGGGCGCCACGCTGGCGATGCGCAGGTGCGGCAGCGCGTCCAGCGCGACGGCCTGGGCGTGCATGTCCAGCGCTGCCTTGCCGGCGCAGTAGACGCTCCAGCCGGCGTAGGCCTGGCGGCCGGCGCCGCTGGACACGTGCAGGATGCGCCGGTCCGGGCATGCAGGCGTGGCCGCGACGAAGCCGTCGGCCAGCAGAAGGGCCGCCGTCACGTTGATGCCGATGGCCTGGGCCAGCGCGGCGGCGCCCTGGCCGCCGGGCGGGCCGATCGGCGTGACGACGCCGGCGTTGTTGATCAACAACGCCTGGCTGGCGCCTTGCAGGAAGGCCCGCAGGCCGCCCAGTTCCAGCCATTGGCCCAGCGCCCTGGCGTCGGCCAGGTCGATGCGGGCTTCCTGCAAGCCTTCCGGGAAAGCCTGCTGCAATGCGGGATTGCCGCCGCGGGCGATGCCCAGCACGGCAACGCCATCGGCCAGCAGCGCGCGCGCCGCGCCGGCACCCAGGCCGCGGCTGTGGCCCGTCACGATTGCCTTGATCATGTGTCCTCCCTGTCAAAAGCGCATCGTAGCACCGGCGCGCGCAACACTCACTTGGGCGGCTTCACCTTCTGGGCGAACTTGCCGACGATGGAGCCCTGGGCCAGCACGTGGCCCTGCATCGCCGCCACCAGCTGCTCGCGGTCGGCGCCGAACGGCAGGTCCAGCTTCGTGTCCAGCGCGAAGACCTGGAAATGATAGCGGTGGGCCGGGTCACCCACGGGCGGCTTCGGTCCGTACCAGCCGGTCGAGCCGCGCGTGTTACGGCCCTGCAGCACGCCGTCCGGCTCCGTCAGGCGCGGCTGCTCCTGCACGCCTTCGGGCAGCATCGTCACCTTGGCCGGGATATTCCATGCCAGCCAGTGCACGAAGGGCTGATAGGGCTTCGCATCCGGGTCCTCGACGACGATGGCATACGACTGCGCGCCCGGCACGGACTGCCACGACAGCGGCGGCGACACGCCGTCGGCGTATTCGCTGTATTTGTCGGCCAGCATGGCACCATCGCGGAAGGCGCTGGAATTGACGGCCACGCGGGCCCGCACGGGCAGGCGCTGCGCCGCCAGCGGCACGCCGTAACCCTTGTTGGCCTGCTCCTGCATCGGGCCGGCCGGCGCCGGCTGGCTGGCCGCTTTGGCCGCGTCCTTGCCGGTATAGGCAATGCGGTACAGCACGCCATTGGCGTCGTCCGCCATCAGCAGCGCGCCGTCCTTGGCCACGGCCAGGCCGACCGGGCGGGCGATATGGGTGCGCCCGCCGTCCGTCAGGAAGCCCGTGACGAAGGGTTCGATGGCGCGCGGCTGGCCGTCGGCGAAGCGCACGCGCACGATTTCGTAGCCGGAAGCCGTGCTGCGGTTCCAGGAACCGCGCATCGTCGCGAAGGCGTCGCCGTCGTAGTCGGCCGGGAAGGCGCCGTGGCGGTAGAACACCAGCTGCATCGGCGCCGCGTGGGCCGTGTAGCCCAGCGTCATGGGCGTGCTCCGATCGCGCCATGCTTCCTTGCTGATCTCGCCCACGGGCGTGCTTTGCGGGTAGATGTCGCCCTTGCCATACACGTGCGGCCAGCCGTATTGCTTGCCCAGCTCGATCTTGTTCAGCTCCTCCGGCTGCACGTCGTCGCCCAGGAAGTCGATGCCGTGGTCGAAGCCCCACAGCTCGCCCGTGCGGGGGTGCCAGTCGATGCCGATGGTATTTCTCAGGCCGGTCGCGAAGATGGTGCGCTGCTTGCCGTCCGGGCTGGCGCGCAGCACGGTGGCGTTTTCCGGGTTGCTTTCGTTGCAGGTATTGCAGGTGGAGCCGGCCGTGATGTACAGCATGCCGTCCGGACCGAAGGCCAGGGTGCGGTTCGGGTGCTGGCCCGAATCCGGCAGGTCGCCGATGATCAGTTTCAAGGGCCCCAGGCGGCCATCGCCGCCGATGTCGGCGACGAACACTTCCTTGACGGTGACGAGATAGAGCTTGTTGTCGCGGATCGCCAGGCCGTGCGCGCCGGCCCGGCTGGCCACGGTGACGGGCGGGCCGTCGGCCTTGCCGTCGCCGTTCTTGTCCTGCAGCAGCAGCACGTCGCCCTGGTCGCGGCGACTGACATAGATGTCGCCGTTCGGCGCGACGGTGACGATGCGGGCATTCTTCAATCCCGTGGCGAAGGCCGTCACCGTAAAGCCGCTGGGGGCCTTGACGCCGGCGATGCGTTCCGGCGTGGCCTCGACCTTGGCCGGCTTCCACACGGCGGCGGCGATGGCGACACGGGTGCCGTCGCCCTGCTGCGCGTGGGCCGGGGCGGCCAGCGCCAGCGCGGTGGCCACGGCGGCGGTCAGAATTTTCTTGTTGTGCATGGCAGGTCCTGTTGGAGGTAAGGGAGTGATGAACTCCCAGCCTGCCATGCCGTCGGCGGCCCGACCGTTGGCGCGCGCACATTGCGCGCACGAGTTCGCTCAGCGCACGCCGGCCATGCGATTGCCGACGTCGTGGATGTCGAAGCTCATGTCCTTGCAGCGCAAGGTGATGCGGCAGCCCTGCTGGCCGCCGAGGCGCTGGTGGATGACGCGCAGGCCCAGTGCATTGACGCTGCGTTCCAGCGCCGCGATATTGCGCGAACCGACCGTGACGGGCAGTTGCGCCTTGCCGAACAGGCTGGCACCGCCGGCCGCCACCACTTCCAGTTCCGGATAGTCGCCGGGACGGGCGCCCAGCGCGCGCAGCATGGCGGGAATGGCCGTGCTGACATAGCGCCCGCCACCGTTCTGTTCGTTCGGCGGGGCTTCGCCCAGCAGGCAGTGCGCGAGCGCGCAGCGCCCCTTGCGGCGCCAGATCAGGCCGATGCCGACGCAGGAGCCCAGCAGCGACGTCAGCACGATATTGCCGGTGGCGACCTCGAATTCGCCCGCCCACACGTGACGCGGCGCGACCAGCTCGGGAACGGGCGGCGGCACGGCGGTGTTGGAAAGCGAATTGGTGGAAAACGGCATGAAGGACCCAGGGTTAGCACTACAGAAAAGTAAGCCGGACATTGATTGGGTCAGCCAGGGCAATGATGCATGCAATTGATGTCGCTGTAAAGAAATATTGCCGAGGAGAACCTCGGTTTTCTCATGGTTTGCACACGCTGCGCCCGAGGTACGTACGGTCCTGCTCAACAGTGCGACATGGATGGCACGTTATTTGCATAATTGCATCATCCCTGGAAGGAGCACACGTGCAGTTTTATAACGAAATGTCGGACGACGGCGGCGTCCGCGAGCATTACCGCGAATTTTCCGCCTGGCTGGCGCAGCAGACGCCGGACGCGATCGAGCGCAAGCGCATGGAAGCGGACCTGACCTTCCGCCGCGTCGGCATCACGTTCGCCGTGTATGGCGACAACGCCGGTACCGAGCGGCTGATTCCGTTCGACATGATTCCCCGCATCATCCCCGCCGCCGAGTGGGCGCTGCTGCAACGCGGCCTGGTGCAGCGGGTGCGCGCGCTGAACATGTTTATCGACGACGTCTACCATGAGCAGCACATCATCCGTGCCGGCATCATCCCGGCCGAGCAGATCTACCGCAACGCCCAGTACCGTCCCGAGATGCAGGGCATCAAGGTTGCGTCGGATATCTACGCCCACGTGGCCGGCATCGACATCGTGCGGGCCGGTGCGGGCGAATTCTATGTGCTGGAAGACAACCTGCGGGTGCCGTCCGGCGTGTCGTACATGCTGGAAGACCGCAAGATGATGATGCGGCTGCATCCGGAGCTGTTCGCCAGCCACCAGATCGCGCCCGTCGAGCACTACCCGGACATGTTGCTGGACAACCTGCGCTCGGTCGCCCCGATGGGGGTGATGGACCCGACGGTCGTCGTCATGACGCCGGGCATGTACAACTCGGCCTATTTCGAACACGCCTTCCTGGCCCAGCAGATGGGCGTCGAGCTGGTCGAGGGCAAGGACCTGTTCGTCAGCAACAGCGCCGTCTACATGCGTACGACGCGCGGCCCGAAGAAGGTGGACGTCATCTACCGCCGGCTGGACGACGATTTCCTCGACCCGCTGGCCTTCCGCGCCGATTCCGCGCTGGGCGTGCCGGGCCTGCTGTCGGTCTACCGGGCCGGCCGCGTCACGCTGGCCAATGCCATCGGCACCGGCGTGGCGGACGACAAGTCGATCTACCCGTATGTGCCGGACATCATCCGTTTCTACCTGTCCGAGGAGCCGGTGCTGAACAACGTGCCCACCTACCAGTGCAGGAAGCCCGACGAGCTGTCCTACACGCTGGCCAACCTGCCCGACCTGGTGGTCAAGGAAGTGCATGGCGCCGGCGGCTACGGCATGCTGGTGGGCCCGGCGTCCACCAGCGAGCAGATCGAGGCTTTCAGGGCTCGCCTGCTGGCCCATCCGGAGGGCTATATCGCCCAGCCCACCCTGTCGCTGTCGAACTGCCCCACCTTCGTCGAAAGCGGGGTGGCGCCGCGCCACATCGACCTGCGCCCGTTCGTCCTGTCCGGCAAGACCATCTCGATGGTGCCGGGCGGGCTGACCCGGGTGGCCTTGCAGGAAGGCTCGCTGGTGGTCAATTCGTCGCAGGGCGGCGGCACCAAGGACACCTGGGTGCTCGAATCATGATGAAGGAATCGCTATGCTGAGCCGTACCGCCGACCACCTGTTCTGGATGGCCCGCTACACCGAACGCGCCGAGAACACGGCCCGCATGCTGGACGTGAACGTGCAGACCGCCCTGCTGCCGCAGTCGCCGGACGCCGCCGCCCGCGCCTGGCGCGCCATGCTGGGCATCTCCGAGCTGCAGGAGGCCTACGACGCCAAACACGACACCGTCACGGCCAAGGACGTCATCGACTTCATGGTGTGCGACCCGTCGAACCCGTCCTCGATCACGGCCTGCCTGACCGAGGCGCGCGAAAACGCCCGCGCCGTGCGCGGCACGCTCACCACGGAAGTGTGGGAAGTGCAGAACCAGACCTTCCTCGACCTGCGCCGGCGCCTGCACGGCGGCCAGCTGCGCAAGGATCCCAGCCAGTTCTTCGAATGGGTCAAGTACCGTTCGCACCTGTCGCGCGGCGTCACGCTGGGCACGATGCTGCAGGACGAGACCGTCAACTTCATCCGCCTGGGCACCTTCCTGGAGCGGGCGGACAACACGGCCCGCATCCTCGACGTGAAGTTCCACGGCGTCGACGACGGGGCCGAGCAAGGCGGGCCGGACATGCGGCGCGATTTCTATTACTGGGCGGCGCTGCTGCGCTCCGTGTCCGGCTTCGAAATCTACCGCAAGGTGTACCGGGACGTCATCACCCCCGAGCGCGTGGCCGAACTGCTGATGCTGCGTTCGGACATGCCGCGCTCGCTGCTGGCCTGCCTGGACGAGGTGGTGGAGAACCTGCGCGCCGTGCGCAACGACGTGTCCGGCGAAACGGAACGGCTGGCCGGCAAACTCCATGCGGACCTGCAGTTCGCCCGCATCGACGACCTCCTCGCCCGCGGCCTGCACGACACCCTGACCGAATTCCTGGCCCGCATCTACGAACTGGGCAACCGGGTCAGCCGCGACTTCCTCGTGCCGCTGGCCGCCTGAAGGACTCTCCATGCAACTGTCGATCCGCCACGAAACGCAATACCGCTACACCGCCGCGCTGGGCTACACGATCCAGCAGCTGCATCTGACGCCCCGGGGCGAGCCCCAGCAGCACGTGTTGCAGTGGCACCTGGATGCGCCCGGCCACCTGCATGCCTATACCGATGCGTACGGCAACCTGTCGCACATGCTGACCCTGGACAAGCCGCACGAGGACCTCGTCATCGTCGCCGAGGGCGTGGTCGAAACGGCCACGCCGCCGCAGGGCCGGATCGCCGTGCGCGACACGCTGTCGCCATTGGTCTACACGGTGGCGACCCGGCTGACGATGCCGACCGAGAATATCCGCGCGCTGGCCGCCAGTTGCCTGCCCGGCCGGCAGGCCGGCACGCGCGACCTGATGAAGCTGGCCGAGCACATCTTCGGTGCGGTGACGTATCAAACCGGTGCAACGGCCGTGACGACGACGGCCACCGACGCGCTGGCCCAGGGCAGCGGCGTGTGCCAGGACCACGCCCATATCTTCCTGGCCTGCTGCCACGCGGTGGGCATTCCGGCCCGCTATGTGTCCGGCTATATCGATCCGGGCAACACCAACCATGCGGCCAGCCATGCCTGGGTCGATGCGTGGGCCCAGGACGACGGTTTCGCCGGCTGGGTCAGCATCGACGTGACGCACGCACGACTGATGACGGACGCCTATTGCCGCATTGCCATCGGGCGCGACTACGAGGCGGCCGCGCCGATTCGTGGCATGCGCAGTGGCGGCGGCGACGAAATCATGACCGTGGACGTACAAATCGTTCCACACTGAAATTACTACGGCATATAATCCCCCATCCTCCCAACTGAACCTTTCGCCCGATGACCTATTGTGTTGGCATGCGCCTCGACCAGGGGCTGGTATTTTTGTCCGATTCACGCACCAATGCCGGTGTGGACCAGATCGGCACCTTCCGCAAGCTGAACGTGTTCGAGAACCCGGGCGACCGGGTCATGGTGATGATGACGGCCGGGAACCTGTCGATCTCGCAGTCCGTGCGTGAGCTGATCGGTGAATTCGTCGGCGTGGCCGGCCACACCATCTGGACGGCCCCGAACATGTACGAAGCCACCCGCGTGCTGGGCGAGGCCGTGCGCTACGTGCACGAGCGGGAAGCGAAGGCGCTGGCCGACTTCGGCATCGACTTCAACCAGGCCATCATCTTCGGCGGGCAGATCGGCACCGAGCGCTGCCGGCTGTTCCAGATCTACTCGGCGGGCAACTTCATCGAGTCGCACGCGGAGAATACGTATTTCCAGATCGGCGAGTCGAAATACGGCAAGCCCATCCTGGACCGCGTGATCACCCGCGCCACCACCCTGGATGAAGCGGCCAAGTGCGCGCTGATCTCGATGGATTCGACCCTGCGCTCGAATATTTCCGTCGGCCTGCCGCTGGACATGCTGGTCTACGAAGCGGGCAGCCTGGCCGTGACCCGCTTCGTCACCATCGACGAGCGCAACCAGTATTTCCAGATGTTGCGCACCACGTGGAGCGAGCAGTTGAAGGGGATTTTCGAAGGCATCGAGGCGCCGGCCTGGCAAAGCATGCCGGGCAACCAGCAGGAACCGGTGCGCATGCCGCTGCCGCTGACGGTGACGCCGAACGCCCCGCCGGCGCCGCTGCAGTCGGTGGCGCAGCAGTTTGCGAATCACCAGCAATAGCGACCGGCAGTAGCTACCCGACCACACTGACATGCCGGCCGCGCCCCAAACGGCACTTCCCACTTCGGTGTCAGACACCTAATTGCACAATGTGGAAATAGGTGTCTGGAAATAGGTGTCTGACTCCGAAGTGGACCGGCGACCGGGAATGAAATCGGTGTCTGACACCGAATTGGGACCGCCGCAGCGATGGCCAGCTGGATTTCACGCCGCGATTGACTATGCTTGAAGCAGGACCCGAGCCAATGGAGAGTCGCCGCCATGAACCATCCGATGCCCTATCCCGAGGCCGGCCAGGACAGCAACGACAGTGCCCGCGCCACCTTCCTCAAGATCCTGCGTGACAAGCGCCAGGCGGTGGAGCAGTTGAATGCCCGCCTGTACCGGCGCGGCAACGTGCTGACCCTGCTGACCGTCATCGCCAGCGCCGTGGCCACCGTGCTGACGGCGGCGCCCGCCATCGGCGGTGCGCGGCTGACGCAGGCGCTCGGTTCGGCCGGGCCGGACAGCCCCAGCTGGCGCATCCTGTGCGGGCTGGCGGCGATCTGCTCGGGCTTGGCGGCGATCGCCACCAACCTGCACCGCCACTACGACATCTCGGCCCGGCTGGCCAAGACCGAGGCCAGCGCGGCCCGGCTCGAAGCACTCGACGTGCAGGTCGACCTGGGGGCCTGCCCGGTGCCCGACGCGCTCGGCCAGTACCAGAAGATCCTGGCCGACACGCCGCACGTGTAAGGCCCCACTGGCCCTATATATTTCCTCTGCTTATTGTCCCTGCTTGCGCAGCCCGTGCCACGCCCCCAGCGCCACGGGCATGCCGAGGGTCACGAAGGAAACGTAGTCGAGCAGGCCGTCGCCCAGCAACGCGGCAACCAGGCCGATCACCGTCAGGATGCCCAGCACGATCGGCACGCCCCACAGGCGCATGAAGGCGGGGCTCATTTGCCCTCCCCGTGCGCCATCGCGGGCACCAGGCCGGGCTCGATCTGGGCTTCGTCCTTGCCGGCGCGGGCCGGTACGTTGACGCCCCGCTTCAGCCACAGGTACAGGCCGCTGCCCAGCACGATGATGGTGGCGATGTCCAGGGCGGCCCACAGGAACTTCATCAGCTGGCCGCCGTAGTCGCCGAAGTGCAGCGGCTGCGAGACCAGCAGCGCCGTCAGGTACCACGGCAGCTCGCGGCTGTCCGTGATCCGTGCCGTCTGGGCGTCGATCAGCACGGGCTTGTACAGCCGCGACGTCAGCGGCGTGACCCCGTTCATGAACACGCCGTAGTGGTGCTCGCTCGTGTAGGGCGTACCGGGGAAGGCGATGAAGCCGATCTTCATGGTGGGCTCGGCCGCCTTGGCATTGAGGACGGCCTGCTGGACGGAGCCGAAGGTGGCCAGCGGCGGCGCGTTCTTGTACGGCGCGACCATGTCGGCCATTTCCGTCGCCTGCCAGTATTTCAGCATCAGGTCGGCCCAGGTATTGATCATGCCGGTGGCGCCGACGACGAAGGCCCACGTCAGCGTGACGATGCCCAGCAGGTTGTGCAGGTCCAGCCACTTGGTGCGGGGTGTGCGGGCCCGGCGCACGGTGCCGAAGTCCAGCTTGCGCATGAACGGCGCATACAGCACCACCCCGGAAACGATGGCCACCAGCAGCAGCAGGCCCATCAGCCCGAGGAAGAGCTTGCCCCACAGGCCGGCATACAGGTCCACGTGCAGGTGGAACATGACGGACATGAAGCTGCCTTCGAACTGGGGCGTGGGCAGCACTTCGGCCGTACGGGCATCGACGGCCGTGGCCTTGTAGTTCTCGTCCGTGCCATGGTCGCCCAGGGTCAGGTTCCAGATCGTGTCGTCATCGGGCTCCTGCGACATGTACATCATCTGCTTGCCCGGATACAGGGCCTTGGCAGCGGCGATGATCTTGTCCAGGTCGGCTTTCGGCGTGTTTGCCGGCATCGGCTTCGATTCGACCTCGGTCCCGAGAAGGTGACCGATTTCGTGGTGATAGATCAGCGGCAGTCCGGTAATGCACAGCAGCAGCATGAAAACGGTGCAGACCAGGCTGCTCCATTTGTGGACCCAGGCCCAGCGGCGGATAGTGACGGGAGTCATGGCAATAGGGATCGAGGGATTGGTAAGTCGGTGACAAATACGCTGGAAGCAGCGGCTAATCGGGATGATAATGCAAATTATTCTCATTTACCAGCCAGATCGGTCACGATATAATCGGCCCATCCCTTTCCCCACGCCAGCAACGCTTATCAAAATGATTACCCGCCAGCCCTCCCTACGCCCGATTGCCCTTGCCGTCCTGCTGCTTGCCAGCGGTGCGACAGCCGCCCAGAGCGCCTCCACCGACCAGCCCGTCGCCACCGTCGTCATCAGCGCGTCGGCCGATGCGTCGGCCGAAGGCCTGTCGCGCGCCTATTCGGGCGGCCAGGTGGCCCGGGGCGGGCGCCTGGGCTTGCTGGGCAATGTCGACGTGATGGACACGCCGTTCAACGCCACCAACTACACCCAGCAGCTGATCCAGGACCAGGGCGCCCAGGGCGTGGCCGACGTGCTGCAGAACGATCCCTCGGTGCGCGTGGCACGAGGCTTCGGCAATTTCCAGGAGCTGTACGTGATCCGGGGCTTCGCCGTCAATTCGGACGACCTGGCCTACAACGGCCTGTACGGCCTGTTGCCGCGCCAGTTCGTCGCCGCCGAATTGCTGGAGCGGGTCGAAGTGTTCCGGGGCGCGAATGCCTTCCTGAACGGCGCCGCGCCGGGGGGCGGCGGCATCGGCGGCTCGGTCAACCTGGTGCCGAAGCGGGCCGGCAACGCCGACCTGACGTCCGTCACGGCCGGTATCGAGGCGGGCGGCCAGAAGGTGGGTGCCGTCGATGTCGGCCGCCGCTTCGGTCCGGACCAGCGCGCCGGCATCCGTGTCAATGCCGTGCGGCGCGATGGCGGCACGGCCATCGACAACGAACGACGCGAACTGGGCGTGGCCGCCCTCGGCCTGGACTGGAACGGCGGCAATTACCGGCTGTCCGCCGACATCGGCTGGCAGGACCAGGACCTGACGGCGCCCCGCCCGTCCGTGGCGCTGGCGGCCGGCATCGCCGTGCCCCGTGCTCCCGCCGCGGACGGCAGTTTCGCCCAGCCGTGGACCCATTCGAAGGAACGCGACGTCTTCGGCACCGTGCGCGGCGAATTCGACCTGGCCAAGGACACGGTGGCCTGGGCCGCCTTCGGTGCGCGCTCCGGTGACGAGTCGAACGTGCTGACCACCACCACGGCCACGGGGGCCAATGGCGCGGCCGGCATGTACCGCTTCGACAACGAACGGCACGACACGGTGCGCACGGGCGAGATCGGCGTGCGCACGAAGCTGCGCACGGGCGGCATCGGCCACAGCGTGTCGGCCACGGCCAGCGGCTTTGGCAGCGAGTCGCGCAATGCCTATGCGATGGGCGACTTCATCAACACGATCGCAACGAACCTGTATACGCCGCGCGACGTGGCCGCGCCTGGCGCCACCTTCTTCACGGGCGGGCGGCTGGATGCACCGCTCACGACCGGCAAGACCATTCTGTCCAGCTACGCCGTGGCCGACACGATGGCCCTGGCCGGCGAGCGCCTGCTGCTGACGGTGGGCCTGCGCCACCAGCGCATCAAGGACTTCAGCTATAACTACAATACCGGCGCCGAAGAATCGCGCTACGACGAGAGCCGCAACACGCCCGTGGCCGCCATCGTGTTCAAGCCCGTCAAGGGCCTGTCGCTGTACGCCAACTATATTGAAGGCCTGCAGAAAGGCCAGGTGGCGGCGGGCGAAGTGGACAATATCGGCCAGACCTTCGCGCCGACCGTGTCGCGCCAGAAGGAACTCGGTGCGAAGGTCGATGCCGGCACGGTGGGCTTCACGGCCGCCGTGTTCACGACGGGCCAGCCGCAGGCCACCATCGTCGACCGCGTGTTCGGCCTGAACGGCGAGCAGCGCAACCGGGGCCTGGAGCTGTCCCTGTTCGGCCAGCCGCTGCGGGGCCTGCGCCTGCTGGGCGGCGTCACCTTGCTGGACGCCGAGCAGCGCCGCACGCAGGGCGGCCTGACGGACGGCAACGACGTCATCGGCGTGCCGCGCCGCCAGGCCAACCTGGGCGCGGACTGGGACGTGCCGGGCGTGGCGGGCCTGGCATTGACGGGGCGCGTCAACTACACGGCCCGCCAGTTCGCCGACGCGGCCAACCTGCAGCGGGTGCCGTCGTGGACCCGCACCGACCTGGGCGCGCGCTACATCGCGCGCCTGGGCGAGCGCACGCTGACCCTGCGTGCCCGCCTGGACAACGCCTTCGGGCGCGCTTACTGGGCCTCGGCCGGCGGCTACCCGGGCCAGGGCTACCTGGTGCTGGGCGCGCCCCGCACTTTCGCAGTGTCGGGGACGCTTGAGTTCTGACTGGACTTCGCTCACGGGCTGTGGTGAGATAGTGGAAAACAAACTGCGGGTCCTGCCGCAGGTCTTCTCCCACTGGAGCCAAGATCCATGGATGTCATCACTTCCGCAGTGACCGCGGCCATCGCCGAGGGCAGTACCAGTGCCGCCTACCATATGCTGCGCTCGCGCCTCGCGGCCAAGGCGACGGCCGTCGAGGAAGCCATCCTCGACCTGGAAGAAGACCCCGGTTCCCTGTCGCGCCAGTTCGCCCTGTCCGATGCGCTGGCGGCCGCCGGCCTGGCGGGCGACCGCTACCTGCGCGCCGCCGCCCGCAACCTGCTCGACGAAGTGGAGCGGCGCCAGGGAACGGCGGCCGACGGTGCCGCGCCGCTGGCGACCCATGAAGGCATCCACGCGCCAAACCACGCCGTCATGCAGGTCTTCTTCGCGACGGATCGCCAGCAGTCGGGCGACCGCCATCCTGCCCGCCAGTTCGGCGCCGCGCGCGGCCCCGTCACCTACGGCAGCTGCGAAGTGAGCATCCCGCGCGAGCACCGTATGGGCGAGATGGAGTCGCCTTCGCTGCTGCGGCTGCAGTTCCGCGCCGACCCCAGGCGCCACGTCGTGCTGCTGCGTACGGAGCTGGCCAGCCGCGAGCAGTTCTTTCCCGCCTTGTCGCAGGCCATTGGCGCCAGCGGTGGGAAAAGTGCCCTGCTGTTCGTGCACGGCTACCGCGTCACGTTCGAGGATGCGGCCCGGCGCACGGGCCAGATGGCCTACGACCTGGGATTCGCTGGCGTGCCCATGTTCTACAGCTGGCCGTCACAGGGCCGCCTGTCCGGCTACATGGTCGATGAAACCAATATCGAGTGGACACAGTCCAAGCTGACGGAGTTCCTGATCGACTTCCTGGAAGGCACCGAGGTCGAACATGTCTACCTGCTGGGGCACAGCATGGGCAACCGCGCGCTGACCCGCGCCGCCGCGGCCGTGATCGCGGGACGGCCGCAACTGGCCGGCCGGCTGCGCGAGATCATCCTGACGGCGCCCGACATCGACGCCGACGTGTTCCGCCGCGATATCGTGCCGGCCCTCGGTGCGGTACAGACACCGGTGACGCTGTATGCGTCGTCGAACGACGAGGCGCTGCGCATGTCGCAGCGGGTACACGGCCATCCTCGCGCCGGCGACAGCGGCGACGGCCTGGTGGTGGCGCCCGGCCTGGAAACCATCGACGCCAGCCGGGTCGATACCAGCTTCATCGGGCACTCCTACTACGGCCAGGGCCGTTCGACCCTGGGCGACCTGTACTACCTGATCAACCAGCACCTGCGCGCCGATGGACGCTTCGGCCTGCATGCGGTCGATACGCCGGCCGGCCGGTACTGGACATTCAACGAATGACGGGAGGTCCCCATGACCTATGCAAGCGCGCATGACGAAATGATTTTCTGTGTCGACGACCTGGTCGAGGCCCTGGGCAACGACGACCGCGCCGTCGCCAAGGTGGTGCGCCTGGTGCGCAACTGCATCGGCACCGGCATCGAACCGCTGAACCAGGCGGGCGAAGCCGTGCAGCAGGGCCGCTTCATGGAAGCGCGCCGCATCGTCCACCAGCTGCGCGACTCGATCAGCGAGCTGGGCGCCCGGCGCTTCGTCGGCGCCTGCCTGGGCCTGGAACTGGCCCTGGCCGAGGGCAAGGTGCTGGAAATCCCCCTGCTGTTCACGGCGGCCGACACGGAATTGCGCATCGTGATGGAACATGCCGGCGCCTGGCTGGACCAGCACGCGGGGCGTCACGCGGCCCGCTGAGCGAAGTCGACAGTACTAACGATTGGTTACAAATGTTACGGCCCGGCGCCCGTTTGGTGTGCGTTGAGTCTATTTCAACATGATAAGATCATCACGTTCTGCTGCCTTGCCCCCTTTTGGCACCAAACCCTTTACAATGCGGCCGGCCGGGGCAGCCGGCTGCTGCGGCCGAGTGCGCTCGCCCTGCTCGCTTGACCGTACACACCCCTATCAACCGCGTCATGCAGGTTTGAATGAGGCGAGAAGAAGAATATGGAATTATTTAACAAGTCCGGCGCGTTCATTGCGTCGGTACTGGTCCTGGTGGGCTCCCTGATTGCCTGCCAGGCCAAGGAGAACGACGTTCCGCCCGCACCCGTGATCGAGGCCGTCGCCCACAAGCTGGGCCAGCATGGCGGTGCCGCCGCCGAGCGCCGCCTGCGTGAGTGGGCCGACCAGGGCTCGATTGTCGCCAAGCGCGAACTGGGCATGCTGTACCAAAGCAAGCAGGCCCGCTCCCAGGATGCCATGCGGCTGTTCGAGGAAGCGGCCCGGGCTGGCGATGCCGAGTCGGCCTTCCAGCTGGCTGAACTCTACCGAAACCACCGCGCCACCGCCGCCGCCACCTTGTACCAGCAGGCGGCCCTGCACAGCCACCCGCAGGCCGCCGTCCGCCTCGCTTCGCTGCGCGACGCCCACCAGGGCAGCCTGGAAGCATCGCTGAAGTAAGCTTTCCCGCGCCGGGCCCACCTGCGGCCCTGCGCGTTCTCCTCCCCGTTTTGCCTGGTCGTTCCCTCGCCTGTTTAAGCAAATTAACATCGCTTAACTTGTCTTCGTGTGCTTGCAGTTTCATCATGTAAGCGTTGCAACCGCCCGTGCCGTTGCCGTCGAGGAGAGCCGCCATGCCAGTCAACCAGCCCAACGTCCATATCATGCATTCCGAGCCCGTCATGACGGCGGGACTGATGAGTTTGCTCGCCGAGGCCGGCGAGTTCGTGTTGACGACGCAAGCCCGGCAGCCCCAGGCACAGCCCCATGCCCAGGTGCTGGTGGCGGATTATGACAGCGGCATCGCCCTGTCGCGCCAGTTGCAGGGCGAGCGCTTCGGCCCGGCGGCGCGGGTACTGGTCGTCACCCAACGGGACAAGGAATGGGAGGTGCGCACCGCCATGGACGCGGGCGTGCACGGCTACCTGCTGCAAGGCTGCGCCGGCGACGAGCTGGTCAAGGCGGTGCGCCAGCTGAGCCAGGGCATGCGTTACCTGAGCGAGGCGGTGACGCGCTGCGTCGCGGACAGCCTCAGCCGGGAAAGCCTGACGGGCCGCGAGACGGACGTGCTGCAACTGTTGGCCAAGGGCTGCTGCAACAAGTCGATCGCGCGCGAGCTGGGCATCGGCGTGGGCACCGTCAAGACCCACGTCAAAGGCCTGATGAGCAAGCTCGATGCCACGGCGCGCACCCATGCCGTCGTCGTGGCAACGCAACGGGGCCTGATCGACGCCGGCCGCCGGCCCGGCACACCCTTCGTCCACGGCCGTGGCCCGGCGGTCACGCAACAAGCCCTGCAGTAAGGTAGTAGAGCCCTGCCCTAAGCCACGCTTCGTTGAGGGCGATCAACGAGGCCGCAAGCCGATTTCCTACGCTGGCAGTTCAGCCCGCACTGGAGACCGTCATGCCCCACGCCCTGCCGTTCCGCCTCGCCCCCACGCTCGTCCGCATCCTGGCCGCCCTGCCCCTGGTCTGCGCGCTGGGAGCCTGCCACCGCACCCAGCCCATCGACGAACTGATGGCCGACGCCCGCCGTTTCCGCGACCAGGGCGATGCCAAGGCCGCCATCATCCAGCTCAAGAATGCCGTCCAGCAAGCCCCAGAGGATGCGGCGGCGCGCCTGCTGCTGGGCCAGATGTATGTGGAAAGCGGCGACATGCTGTCGGCCGAGAAGGAGCTGCGCCGCGCCCGCGACCTGGGCGCCAAGCCCGAGGCCGTGCTGCCGGCCCTGGGCAAGGCGCTGCTGGCCCAGGGCCAGTACGACAATGCACTGGCCGAGGCGCGCGACGACACCAGTGCCCAGGCGCTGGCGCTGCGCGGGCATGCGCTGCTGGGTCTGAACCGGCTGGACGAAGCCCGTGCCGCGTTCAAGCAAGCACTGCAGCGCCAGCCGGACCTGGCCGACGCGACCCTGGGCCTGGCCCGCGCCGCCCTGGCCGGCAACGACGCCGACCGTGCCGGCGAACTGGTGGCCCAGGCCAATGCGCAAAACCCCAGCAGCGTCGAGACGCTGCGCATGAAGGCGGACCTGGAACGGGCCGGCCAGAAGCGGGACGCGGCGCGCGCCACCTACGAGCGCATCGTCGAACTGAAACCCAATAACGTGCAGGCCCACGTCGACCTGGCGAATCTCGATATCGAGGCGGGCCGCTTCAAGGAAGCGCGCGAACGGCTGGCCAAGGCACGCAAGTTCCAACCGAATAACCTGCTGGTGTTCTATTCGCAGGCCTTGCTCGATTTCCGCGAGGGCAATAACAAGGGGGCGCTGGAGCAGTTGCAGCAGGTGCTGCGCGCCGTGCCCGACCACATGCCCAGCCTGCTGCTGGCCGGTGCCGTGCAATTGGCGCTGGGCTCGAACACCCAGGCCGAGCGCTACCTGAACCAGTTCCTTGAGACCAATCCCGGCAATGCCTATGCAACCAAGCTGATGGCCACCGTAGCGCTGCGCAACGGCAAGCCGGACGACGCCTTGAAACTGGTGCAGCCCTTGTTGAAGAGTACGCCAGAGGATGTCGAGCTGCTGGCCCTGGCGGGCGAAGCCCAGATGCGGGCACGGCGCTTCACGGAGGCGGCCGACCTGTTCAAGAAGGCAAGCGAGCTGAAACCTGATGCGCCGTCGCTGCGGATGGCCCACGGCCTGAGTCGGCTGGGCACCGGCGAGACGACGCGCGCCATCGCCGAACTCGAACAGGCCAGCAGCGGAGACACGGGGCCTGGCCGCGCCGGCGTGTTGCTGGTGCTGACCCACCTGCGCGCCAAGCAGTTCGACAAGGCGCTGGCGGCCGTCGACGGCCTGATCAAGCAGGGCGACAATCCGATGCTGCAGAACCTGCGTGCCGGCGTATTGCTGGGCAAGAGCGACGTGGACGGTGCCCGTGCCGGCTTCATGAAGGCGCTCGCGATGGACCCGCTGTATCTGCCGGCGCTGGACAACCTGGCCCAGCTGGACGTCGTGTCGAAGAAACCGGAGGATGCGCGCAAGCGCTACGAGGCGGCCCTGGCCCGCGACAAGAAGAACGTGGCGATGATGACGGCGCTGGCGCGGCTGGCCACCAGCCAGGGCAAGACGGCCGAGGCCATCGGCTGGCTGGAAATGGCCAGCAAGACCAACCCGGACGCGGCCTTGCCGGCCCAGCAGCTGGCCGGCTACTACCTGCGGGCCGGCCAAAAGGACAAGGCGCTGACCCTGGCGCGCAAGCTGCAGGCCACGGACCCGGAGTCGTCGGACTCGCTGTCGCTACTGGCCCAGGCCCAGGCCGAATCGGGCCAGACGGCGGCGGCACTGGAAAGCTATGCCAGGCTGGCCGTGATGCACCCGAAGGCGGCCGGCATCCAGCTGCGCATCGCCGGCCTGGAACTGGCCAGCGGTCGCATTGAACAGGCCCTGATGGCCGCCCGCAAGGGCGCCAAGCTGGAGCCGGACAACCCGGAAGTGGCGATCCTGCTCTCCGGCCTGCTGATCGAGAAGAACGCGCTGCTGGAAGCGGGCGCGCTGGCCCAGGACTGGCAGCGGCGCCAGCCGCAATCGCCAGTGGGCTTCAAGCTCGAAGGCGACCTGCTGATGGCCCAGCAAAAGCCGCTCGATGCCGTGCAGCGCTATGACAAGGCGCTGGGCCTGGCCCCTTCCGGCGCCCTGCTGGTGGCTCTGCACCGGGCGTTGCAGGCAGGCGGGCAGCAGCCGGAAGCCGCCGCGCGCATGAAGGACTGGCTGGCACGTCACCCGGACGACCAGCCGACCCGCATCTATCACGCCAGCGCGCTGCTGGCCGCGGGCGACTTCAAGGGCGCCAGCGGGCAATACCAGGAAGTGGTCAAACGCGCGCCGGACAATGTGGTGGCGCTGAACGACCTGGCCTGGTCGCTGCTGCAATTGAAGGACCCAGCCGCGCTGGGCCATGCGGAACGGGCCTACAAGCTGGCGCCCGCCAATGCGGCGGTGGCCGACACGCTGGCGGCCATCCTGCTGGAACGGGGCGACACGGCGCGCGCGCTGGGGCTGCTGAAAACGGCCGTGACGCAGGCGCCGACGGCGCTGGAGATCCGCTTCCACCTGGCCCAGGCCCTGTTCAAGCAGGGCGATCGCAAGGCCGCGCGCGGCCACTGCGAGCAGCTGCTGGCGCAGCGCGACTTCAAGCACCGCGACGCCGTGCAGCAGATGATGGCGCAGATGTAGCGTGGCGCTGCGGACTCAGGGCGGTGGCGGCGCGGATGCCGCCGCCGCGCGGGCGGCATAGCGCCCCGGCGCGATCAGGCCTTCCGGGTCGAGCGCCGCCTTGATGCGCCCGACCATGCGCCAATAGCTGTCGTCGCCGTTGTCGAGGTCGGCCATCGACTGCAGGCCGACCCGGTACGGAATATAGCCGGCGCCCACCATCGTCTCGAACACCTGCTTGTAGCAAGTGCGCGCGCGCGCCACTTCGTCCGGATCTTCCTTGTCGTAGGCCACCGTCAGCACGCCGCCCAGCGCCCGTTCGTTGATCATGCTGAAGGTGACGAACAGGTCGAAGCCGTGGGCATGGAAGATGGGCGCGGCCAGCGCGTGCACCCGCAGCAGGTCGGCGCCGCGCATCGGCAGCACGGGCGACACCCACAGCATGCCGCAGCCATCCAGCGCGGGGTTGGCGTTGGCGGGGAAGTCCGGCGGCAGGCCGCCCCGGCGCCGCCAGTAGGCGCCGGCCAGGAAGCGCCCGTTCGGAATGCCCCGGTTCATCTCGAACAGCGAGCGGCCCAGCAGCACCTGGCTGGCCAGGCGCTTGCCGAAGGCCGTGCCTTTCATCAGCCGCGCGATCCAGGCGGCTGCATCGAGCTTGCGCTCGTCCAGGAAACGCAGGCTGGCCGACGTGCCGCGCAAGGCCCGGCGCAAGGCGCGGCGCGCCACGGCGACCTGGTCCGCGCTGCCGTACAAGGCTCCGGACACCATCCACGCGCCGATGCCGGCCGCCGCGCGCATTTGCGCCCGCAGCGCTTCCGGCAGCGGCACGACGTCGCCCGCCAGCGCGCGCGGATAGGTGGTGCCGCCGGACAGCACGCGCAGGTCGTTGCCGATATGCAGGATGCTGCGCAGGGTGCCGTCCATCCGCAACGGGCGCAAGGCCTCGATGACGGGGGCGATGTCGGCGTGTTCCGGCACGCTGCACAGGAAGTGGTTCAGCGCCGCCGTCTTCGGCATCAGCCACAGGCCCAGGCTGGTGACGATGCCCATGTTCGACTGCGTGAACAGGCCGTCGACATAAGGCCCCACGCCATACTGGTAGACGCGGGCGTTGGCGGCGCCGGGGAAATGGCCGAAGCCCGTGTCGACGATTTCCCCGCTGGCCAGCACGATCCTCATGCTTGCCACGTTCTGGAAGCGGTTGCCATAGGGCGAGTGGCCGAAGCCCCGCTCCAGGATATTTCCCATCAGGCTGGTATCCGGGCCGGCGCCGGTGCCGTCCATCCACAGGGGCAGCTCGCGTTCGATCAGGTAGCGCGACAGCTGTTGCTGGGTCACACCCGGTTCGACGACGACATAGGCGAGCGTCGCGTCGACTTCGAGGATGCGGTTCATGCCGGACAGGTCGACGATGGCGTGGCCGTCGGCCAAGGCGCAGGCGTCGCCATAGCCCCAGTTGCGCCCCGTGCTGATGGGGTACAGGGGCACGCCGCCGCCGGCCGCCGCGCGCACGACGGCGGCCACTTCCTCGGTGCTGTGCGGGTGGACGACGGCCAGCGGCAAGGTGCTGTACGAGGAGGTGCTGGCGGCATAGCGGGCCAGCGCGGCCGGATCGGTAACGACCCGGGCCTCGCCCAGCAGGCCGCGCCATGCCGCCAGGACGGCCGCCGCGCGGGGTTCGGCGCCGGCGCCCATCAGTCGCGGCCCTGGATCAGGCGGGTGGTGATGCCCGGCTCGTCGCGCAGGGGGAAGAAATACGGGTAGAACGAGCGCTCGCCCGGGGCCTGCTCCATCTGGCCGCCGAAGCGCCGGATCTGCTCGCCCATATAGTCCAGTTCCAGGCGCAGCAGCACGGCCGGCGCGCCGACCCGCGAACAGGGCCGCTCGCTGCCGAAATCGCGAAAACCCAGCATGCGCTTGTAGAACATCACGTGGCGGGGATTGACTTCGATCACATAATCGGTGAAGCCGTGGATATTGTGCGCGTAGATATACGAGATGTGGATCAGGGCGGCGAACACGCGCTTGCTGACATCCTTGTCGATGGCCAGGCGGGACGGCTCGCACAGGCGCCGGCTCTGCGCACGCAGGCCTGCCAGTTCGTCGCCAAAATTTTCATCGGCAGGCAGGCCCAGCCTGGTGTCGTCCAGGCACAAGGACATGGTGCCGACGGTGGCGCCGTGGGTCTCGGCATACAGCGTGATGCGGTTCGGCGCGTGCGTCGTTTCCGTGGCCACTTCATAGCCGCGCCAACCATACATTTTCCTCAGCAACAGACTGGCGGCCTCGCGTTTTCCTGCCGTGCTTGCCATCCGGATATGGAAGGTCTGCGTATCGATGGGATGGGTATGTGGCATCGCCGTGTCCTGCTCGCGGATGACCAGATCACGCAGTTTCGCGGCCTCAAAGGAAATGATGGTGTCGTCGAAGGGTTGCACGGTAACTCCCGGTTGTCAAGAAAGTTCATGCACATCAGACCGCTGTGTCCCATGGGAAGTTCCCGAAAGCGTCGGACTTTTTTTCAATTTTTCGTCCTGGTCGCTTGCGGACTTGCCAAGTCCTTGATTTCAAAGAGACACCGAAAGTGGCACGAATGCTGCTGAATGGTAGCCGTCGGCACAGACCTCAGGGCCGTAACCACTTATCAAGGAGTAGCACGCCATGAACATCATCAGGAAAGGTTTTATGGTCACGGCAGCAGCTGTGACTCTCGGTTTGGCAGCCATGGGCAGCGCACAGGCCGATACCTTTGCGTCGGCCATTCTGGACATCAATAACTTCCGTCTGCTGAACGGCGCCGGGGTCGCCTACAGCGCCACCGACTTCGCCACGCTGAGCGGCACCAACGATGCGCATGCCACGGCATCCTGGAACGGCATCTTCGCCAACGCCGCCGACTCGCAGCCGATCCTGTCGGGCATCCAGCCGAACGTGCCACGCCAGTGCGCCGGCCCCAGCTGCCCTGTGCTGGGCGAAAACAACTTCAACCGCTTCGTGGTGCCACCTTCGCCAGGAACCTTCGGCTATGCCGACCAGGCCCTGTCGGGTTCGGTGATCACCATCGGCGCCGTCCCGGCCGGCGCCCACGCGCAGACCCGGGCGGATGCAGCCACGGCGGCGAACATCAACGTTACCTCCGGTAACTCCGATGTCGGCACGTCGACCACCTTCGCCTTCCAGCTGGGCCAGTCGGATACGATGACGGTGGCCTTCGACGCCAACCCCTACACCGCCGCCTTCGTGTCGGACGATGCGGGTGCCACGTCGAATGCCAATGCCCGCCTGTCGTGGAGCATCAATATCGTCGACCTGTCGACCAACACGTCCGTGTTCAGCTTCGCACCGTCCGAACTGAATGCCGAAAGCAACGTCAGCCGTACCGACGCGGACCCGGGCCTGCTGGAATACAACGCTGCCGGCCAGGTGTTCTCGTTCACGGCCACGACGCCGCTGCTGACGGCCGGCACGACGTACCAGATCACGATCCAGCACAACACGCTGGCCAATGCCCTGCAGCAGGAAGTTCCGGAACCGGCGACCCTGGCCATCGTGGCCGCCGGTTTGCTGAGCATGTCGCTGGTCAGCCGTCGCCGTAAATCCTGAGCTGTTACCCCTCGTCACTTGTGGGCGCGCCGTCGAAAAACTTGACGGTGCGCCGTTTTTGACGCTTCTCAAGCACACGGCAGGTCGCCGTCGGCACGCGCAAGCCCAGCCATATAATCAGAACGGAACCGTTGCGTCGCACCCGGAGAACCGAATCCATGGAAGAAATCATCGCCCAGCTTCAGGCCGGCCTGAAAGGGATCTGGAAGTACCGCTGGTGCGCCGTTATCGTCATGTGGCTGGTGGCCACGGCCGGCTGGCTGAAGGTCTACACCCTGCCCGACGATTACCAGACCAGCGCGCGCGTGTTCGTCGACACGCAAAGCATCCTCAAGCCCTTGCTGTCGGGCATGACAACGGTGCCGAACCTGGAGCAGCAGGTCAATATCATGAGCCGCCAGCTGCTGACCCGGCCGAACATCGACCGGGTCATCCGCATGGTCGACCTGGACATCACGCTGAAAACGCCGCGCGAGCGCGAGGAAAAGATCGAAGAGCTGATCAAGAAGATCCGCATCGGCGGCACCGGCACGATGGACATCTATTCGATCAGCTACAGCGACCACAGCCCACGCCTCGTGCGCGACGTCGTGCAGTCGCTGCTGACGATCTTCGTCGAGGGCAGTTTCAAGGGCAAGAAAGGTGAGTCGGAAAAGGCCGTGCAGTTCATCGACGACCAGATCCGCGCCTATGAAGACAAGCTGATGGCGGCGGAAAACTCCGTCAAGGAATTCAAACTGAAGAACAACTTCCTGCTGCCGCGCCAGGGCGTCGACTACGGTGCCCAGCTGCTGATGTCGTCCGATGCGCTGAACAATGCGCGCCTGGAGCTGGTCGAGGCCGAGCAGGCCCGCAACGCCATCAACGCCCAGATCGCCGGCGACGAACCGATCCTGGGCGCGGAGCCTAACCCGGCCACCATCGACAATCCGGAAATGGACAGCCGCATCAATGCGCTGAACAAATCCCTCGACGCCCTGCTGCTGCAGTACACGGAAGCCCATCCGGACATCATCTCGACACGCCGGCTGATCGCCCTGCTGGAAGAGCGCAAGGTGCAGGAAGCCAAGACGCGCGGCACGCCGTCGGACCCGGGCAAGAATTTCAGCCCCATGCTGCAACAGCTTAAGGTGGCACTGACGGAAGCGGACGCCCGCGTCGCGTCGATCAAGGCCAGGGTCGCCGAAATGCAGGCGCGCCACGACAGCCTGCTCGAGCAGAGCAAGGCAGTGCCGGAAGTGGAATCGCAGCTGGCCCAGCTGAACCGCGACTACCAGATCAACAAGGACAACTACGAGAAACTGATCGGCCGGCGCGAAGCGGCCAAGTTGTCCGGCGACCTGTCCACCAACACCGAAATGATGAGCTTCAAGATCATCGATCCGCCCACCGTGCCGCTGCGCCCAGTCGGCCCGAACCGGCCGTTGCTGTACAGCGCCGTGCTGGCCGCGGCCTTGCTGGCCGGCGCGGCGTCGGCATTGCTGATCAGCCAGGTCCGTCCCACCTATCTGAGCCCGGCCGAACTGCGCGAAGCGACCGGCCTGCGCGTGCTGGGCGCCGTGGCCATGAACTGGACCGAGGCGGAACTGAAGAAGCGCCGGCGCGGCCAGATCGGCTTCGGCGCAGGGTTGGCCTGCCTGTTCGTGTCGTACGGCGGCGTGATGGCGATGTCGCTCCTTCCCTCGTAGCGGAGACTGGCATGATTCCCCTTGACGACACCCCTCGCACCGAGCCGAACCTGATGAGCACCGACGCCCGCTACGCGGACATCAACCTGGCCCGGCTGCAGCAGCTGGGCATGGTGACGCACGAGGGCGGCCGCTCGAACGTGGCCGAGGACTTCCGCATCATCAAGCGCCCCCTGCTGCGGGGCGCGCGCGCGCTGGACGGCCAGGCGATCCGCCATGGCAACCTGATCATCGTCACCAGCGCCATTCCCGGCGAAGGCAAGACCTACTGCGCCATCAACCTGGCGATGAGCATGGCGATGGAGCGCGATACCACCGTGTTGCTGGTGGATGCCGACGTGGCGCGGCCGACCGTGCTGTCCGTGCTGGGCCTGGAACCCCGTCCCGGGCTGATGGACGTGCTGCTGGACGACAAGCTCGATCTGGCCGACGTCATCCTGAAAACCAATGTACCGGCCCTGAGCATCCTGCCTGCCGGGCGCCGCAACAAGCACGCCACCGAGCTGCTGGCCAGCCGCAGCATGACGCGGCTGCTGGAGGAAATCGCGTCGCGCTACGCGGACCGCATCGTCATCTTCGATTCGCCGCCCCTCTTGATCACGACCGAGGCAAGCGTGCTGGCCGCCCACATGGGCCAGGTCGTCGTCGTCGTCGAGGCCGAGCGCACCACCCACAGCAATGTCCGGGAAGCGCTGCGGCAGATCGAGGCATGCGAGCACGTCAACCTGGTCTACAACAAGATCAAGTCCTTCAACGGTCCCGACTATTACGGCTACTACGACTAGGAGCGCGCCGCATGTTCCCACTGACTTCCTTCCTGTTCACGGCCGTCATCCTGCTGCTGTGCGGCTACACCTTGCACAAGGTCCGGCTGATCCACCTGCTGCTGCATGACGTGCGCGACCAGTCGCAGCGGGAAAACGCCGGCCTGTTCCGCCAGCTCGAAGCACTGCAGGGCCTCTACACCGACTTGGGCCTGAAGCACAGCCTGCCGGACACGCGTGGCTGGGCCGCCTCGCCGGATTTCTTGCTGGTAATGACCCGCCACGCGCTGGCCGAAAAGCCCCGCGGCGTCGTCGAGTGCAGCAGCGGCACCTCCACCGTCGTGCTTGCGCGCTGCATGCAATTGAATGGTGCCGGCAAGGTCTACAGCCTGGAGCACGACTCCCGCTATGCCGCCGAGGCACGGCGCCAGCTGGCCCGGCACGGCCTGGATGACTGGGCGGTGGTGCTGGACGCCCCGTTGAAGGCCCAGGATTTCGGCGGCGCGACCTGGCCCTGGTACACGACAGACGGCCTGCCTGCCGACCTGCGCATCGACATGCTGGCCATCGACGGCCCGCCCCAGGCCACGCGCGCGCTGGCCCGCTATCCGGCCGGGCCGGCCCTGTTCGCCCGCCTGACCCCGGGCGCCGCCGTGTTCCTGGACGACGCCCGCCGGCCGGACGAACAGACCATCCTGCGGCGCTGGGCCGAGGAATACCCGGACATGGAACAGCACCTGCCCCCTTGCGAAAAAGGCGCGGCCGTACTGCGCTACCGACCGCCCGGTGCCTGATATCACGCCGCTTTCGGTCACGGCCCGCTTGCCCGTGACCGCGGGCGGGGACCTTCATTGCGGCATTGCCGCCCTTTCGCGCCACCCCACCCACTTCGCTCCCGAGCTTCCACCCGCCGGTTCACACCGCCGCGCGAGCCGTGCCTCATCCCGCTTCGCCCGGCCACGCCGGCAACAACGATGACACAGCGTCTCGTCGACAGGCCGGCGGCCGCAACCACGCAAGACGCAGGGCGTGTGTGGACGAAAGCGACCGCCGCGCTGGCAAGCGATCCGCGCGCGGGGGGGATGGGTAATCGACGACAGCGGCGTCCGATGGCGGTAACGGCCGGCGGCAACGACACAAGCGCCGTCGCTGGCCGAGGTACTTTAAACGGTGCCGCGCTGGCTCTCTTCCTGGCGTACGGTGGCCTGCCCCGCTACGTCCAATGCCACCAGCGAAGGGGGGACTTGCATCGGCACGACCCGTTCGGCCGCCAGCCGCGCGGCCAGGTCGAAGTAGCAGTTGGCGATCTGCGAGGCGACGCGCTGCCAGGTGTATTGCTCGACCAGGGCGCGCACGGCTTCCCGCTGCGGTGGGTGGTCGGTGAAATGGCGGATGGCCGCGCGCTGGGCCGCGCCGTCGTGCCAGGCGATCTTGCGCAGCGCGAAATCGCTTTCGCGCAGGTCCAGCGCGTTTTCATCCGTCATCACGACGGGCGTGCCGCAGGCCAGCGCTTCCAGCACGGCCAGGGGGAACACCTCGCCGTGGCTGGGCAACGCCACCACGGAGGCTGCACCGAAGGCACTGGCCAGCAGCGGGTCCTCATGCGGCAGTTCGCCCAGCCAGCGCACCTGCGGCGAGCGCAGCACGGTTTCCAGGTAGGCCTGGTCGTCGCGTCCGCAGCGGCCGATCAGCACGATCGGCAGGTCGAGCCCTTCCAGCGCCTGGATCAGGCCGAGCTGGTTCTTGTAGGGGCTGACCGTGCCGGCCATCAGCACGAACGGTCCCCGGATGCCGGTTCGGTGACGGAACAGTTCCGGGCGGGCCGTGAAGAACTGACGGCTGATGCCGTTCGGGAAGACCCGGATCTTGGCCGGCTCGATCAGGAAGCCCGACGTGATGGCGTCGCGCTCGGCCTCGCCCAGCGCGATGACGAGGCGGGCCAGTTGCAAGGCCTTCTTCGTCTGCGCATAGCTGGTCTGGACATGCCAGGCCGTCAGCCGGCCGGCCAGCCGGTCCGCGACGCGGGCGCGAAAGCCGGAAGCGCGGTCCCAGCCGGGCGACAGCAATGGCGACAGCACGACGGGCACTCCCATGTCCGTGGCCGCTTCCACGACCCGGTAATTGCCGTTGATGGCGGAGAACACGTGGATCAGGTCGAAATGGTCCAGGCGTTGCCGGTTCGGATCGACCAGTTCCGCCTGCAGGGGATGGGCCGCGTCCTGCCCCAGCCGGTTCAATGCCGCGATGGTTTCCCGCACTTGCACCTGCAGGCCGCCCTCGCGCTGGAACAGCATCGGGTACGACAGTATGCCAACACGCATGATGAGCCCTCCTCGTGTGACGGCAGGGCGCGCGACGCGCCCGTGCCGAATCGATTGCGCGCGGCCCGTCGCAGCTGGACCAGTGCGCCATGGTGTCAATGTATACAGGGCCGGGGTGCCGGACATGATGCGTATCAAGGCTGCGAGTGCTCATGAGCCCGTTAAGCGACGTCGAGGACACATGCGGCCATGCAACAACACCCGGCTGGCAGGAATGAAGCCGTGTTGGCCCGTCCCACGGGTGGCGCGCCGCGGTCTGCACGCATCGGTATCAACCGGCTAGCGGCCTGCTCTGGACAAGGTGGCAACACTGTAACGGTTGCCATGAGCATGGTCAACAAGAACGGGACCGATCCGGCCTACGATAAACCTCCGGCCACGCGCGAGCGTTCGGCGCGCGATCGCCGGAAGCACAGTCGGAAGCATTCGCCGGAAGCCGGCCCAGGAAAGAAGCCATGCGCGATATTCTCGTCACCTTGCTGGTGTTCGGCGGCCTGCCATATGTGCTGAAGCGGCCCCTGTATGGCGGCTTGATGTGGGTGTGGATCAGCGTCATGAATCCTCACACCCAGGGTTGGGGCTTTGCCACCACCTTCCCCTTCGCCTACATCATCGCCGTCGCCACGCTGGTCAGCCTCGTCAAGTCGCGCGAGAAGAACTCGTTTCCCCTGACTCCGATCAGCCTGACGCTGATTCTTTTCGTACTGTGGATGAACCTGACGACCCCGTTCGCGATGTTCCCCGACGCGGCGTGGAACCAGTACACGAAAGTCATGAAGATCATGCTGATGACCTTCGTGCTGATGATGGTGGTGCGCAAGCGCGAGGACATCCAGAAGCTCGTATGGGTGCTCGTCGTTTCGCTGGGCTTCTACGGCGTCAAGGGCGGCATCTTCACGATCCGCAGCGGCGGCAACGATCGCGTCTGGGGCCCGATCGGCACTTTTATCGGCGACAACAACGCGCTGGCGCTGGCGCTGATCATGATCATCCCGCTGATGTACTACCTGATGCACGACCTGCGCCGGCGCTGGATGCGGCACGCCATGCTGGCGGCGATGGCCCTGTCGGGCCTGGCGGCGCTGGGCAGCTACTCGCGCGGCGGCCTGCTGGCCATCGTTGCCATGCTGCTGTTCATGTGGGGCAAGAGCCGCCACAAGATGGCGGGTGCGGCGATGCTGGTCCTGCTGGTACCGCTGGCCCTGCTGTTCATGCCGGACCAGTGGGGCGCGCGTATGGACACCATCGGCGACTACCAGGCCGACCAATCCGCCATGGGCCGCATCAATGCGTGGTACATGGCGTTCAATATGGCACGCGACCGTTTCCTGGGCGGCGGCTTTGCCGTCTATGAACCGCTGGCATTCGCCCTGTATGCACCGATTCCGGGTGACGTCCACGCGGCCCACAGCATCTATTTCCAGGTGCTGGCCGAGCACGGTTTCGGCGGGCTGGCCATCTACCTGCTGCTGGGCTGGCTCACGTGGCGCTCGGCCGCCATCATCGTGCGGCGCTGCCGGGGCAATGAGGAGCTGGACTGGGCGGCCCGGCTGGCCGCCATGATCCAGGCCAGCCTGATCGGCTTCGGCGTCGGCGGCGCCTTCCTCAGCCTGTTGTACTGGGACGTGCCCTACTACCTGATGGCAGCCGTCATCGCGACGCGTGCGCAGGTGTCGCTGCACCTGGGACCGGAGCGGCGCCATGCGCGGCCCGTTCCGGCCCGCAGCGCCCGCCTTGAGGCCGCACAAACGGGCTCGGCCAAGCGGGAGGTTTAATCGAACCATGAAGCACCCTGCCCTCGCCCCCTTCGTCAAGCCCGGCCGCCACGGCCGGCTGCTGGCCCTCGCGCGCCTGCTGGCGAGCATGCTGCTGCCCCTCGCGCGCCGCTGCGGCGCCCACCTGATCCGCCATGACTTCATCGCCCAGCGCGTGGCTTGCGAGCACGGCGGCGCGCGCGGCGGCATGGCGCTCGACATCCGCCCGATGGTGGCGCTGTCCGACATCCCCTGGGGTTACCCGCGCCCGCGTGACGTCGTCGCGCAGCGTTTTCATCGCGGCGGCTACAGCCTGGCGGCCTGGCACGGCCCGGAGCTGGCCGGCTTCCTGTGGTACCAGTTCGGCGGCGGTCACGACGAAGAGGTACGGGCACGCTACGGCCTGGCTTCGCCCCACATGGCCTGGCAATACGACAGCTTCGTCCAGCCGCGCCTGCGCACGGGCCCGACAGGGTCGTGCTTGCTGGACGAAGCGCACCGCCGCCTGCATGCGCGCGGCATCCGCTGGATCTGCAGCCGCGTCACGCCGCTGGACGGGCCGCCGCCGCCCGGCGCGGTGCGGCTGGGCAGCGCCACCTTCGTCCGGGTCGGGCGCTGGCAGTGCATGGTATCGACGGTGGCGCCATACGCGCACCTGTCCCTGCGTGCCCGCTCCATTCCCCAGCTGCGCTTCGACATCGAGGCGCTCGAACAAGCCAGCAGACAGGAGGCACCATGGTATTCAAACCGACGTTGACGGCGGCCGCACTGGGCGCGCTGTGCATCTCGTTCTCCGCCGCGGCGGCCGCCGCCGGCACCGCCCCGCCGGATTGCCCGGCACTGGTGGTCAATAACGTCACCGGGGGCGACTACACCAGTGCCCCGGATCGCGAACGCCTCGGCGTGGTCGAGCAGTTCCACTTCACGCCGCCGGTCGAACGCCTGGAAAAAGGCGCCAGCGGCCACCTCGGCGCGGACATCGGCTATGTGCTGGACCACTTCGCCAACCACCACCGCGCCCTTGCCGCGCTGGCCCGGCTATCCCTGCGCGACAAGACGACCAGGCCGCACGGCGCCAAGTATTCGACCATATGCTACTTCGACCGCGCCATCCGCTACCGTCCCGACGATGCCCGCGTGCGCGCCATCTTCGGCGGCTACCTGCTGGCGTTGGGCCAGGACGCCGCGGCGCTGGCGCAGCTGGAAGATGCGGCCCGGCTGGAGCCGCGCAATGCCACCAACCAGTACAACCTGGGCCTGCTGTACCTGCGCCAGAAGGATTATGCCAAGGCGCGCCTGGCCGCCCAGCAGGCATACCAGCTTGGTTTTCCCTTGCCGGGCTTGAAGAACAAGCTGGCCGCGATCGGGCAGTGGCAGGAATATCCGCAGGCGGCGCGGCGGGAAGCGCCCGCGTCGCAGGGCCAGCCATCGCGGCAGGAAGGCAAGCCAGAGGCAACGCCGGAGGCCGTCAAGGAATCGGTGGAGCCGCCGGATCGCGCGCAGGAAGCGGGCGATGCGGCACCCGCCAACAAGGGGCAGCCCTGACGTGCGGTTTCGACAGTGCGCATGAGCGCGCGGTCCGGGCGCGCCGCCGCGAAGCGCAGCCCGGACGGCCCGCGCTCTACTTGATCCCGTGGTGGTTCATCAGGTCGTACAGCGTCGGGCGGCTCACGCCCAGCATCTCGGCGGCCTTGGCGATATTGCCGCCCGAGCGGGCCAGCGCCTTCACCATCACGCGGTATTCGGCCGCATCGCGGGCCTCGCGCAGGTCGATGCGCTCTTCCAGCGGCACCGATGCCGGCAGGCCCAGGTCCAGTGCCGTGATCTGCATGCCTTCGCTCATGATGACGGCACGCTTGATGCAGTTTTCCATTTCCCGCACATTGCCGGGCCATTCGTAGGCCTCGATGGCGGCCAGCGCATCCGGACTGAAATGCAGGCCCGAGCGACCTTCGCTGGCACAGAAGCGGTGCTTGAAATGCTGCGCCAGCAGCACGCTGTCGCCGATCCGCTCGCGCAGTGGCGGAATCACCAGCACGATCTCGCTGAGCCGGTAGAACAGGTCCTCGCGGAACTGGCCCTGGTCGACCAGCACCTTCAAGTTGCGGTGCGTGGCGCAGACGATGCGCACGTCGACGGCAATCTCGGTGCGCCCGCCCACGCGCTCGATCACGCGCTCCTGCAGGAAGCGCAGCATCTTGGCCTGCAGCGCCATCGCCATGTCGCCGATCTCGTCGAGGAAGAAGGTCCCGCCCTGGGCCAGCTCGATCTTGCCCGGCGTCTGGCGCACCGCGCCCGTGAACGCGCCCTTCTCGTAGCCGAACAATTCGCTCTCCAGCAGGTTTTCCGGAATGGCCGCACAGTTGATGGCCACGAAGCGCTTGTCGTGCCGGGTGCTTTGCCGGTGCAGGCCGCGCGCCAGCAGTTCCTTGCCGCTGCCCGAGGCGCCCAGCAGCAGTACAGTGGCCGACGACGGCGCCACCTTCTCGATGCTGCGGCATACCTTCAGCATGCCGGGGTCGCGGCTGATGATGCCTGCCAGCGGCGAATCGGCCTGGATCTGCAGCATGCGGCGGTTTTCCTGCTGCACCGCTTGCAGGAAGCAGGCCCGCTCGATGACGAGCCGCAGCAGGTCGGCATCCAGCGGTTTCTGGTGAAAATCGTAGGCGCCCATGGCGATGGCCTTCAGCACATTGGCGCGGTCGCGGTTGCCCGACAGGACGATAACCTTCGTATCCGGCGCGATGGCCAGCATCTGCTGGAGCAGGGCCAGGCCTTCGCTGGCGCCGTCGGCGTCGGGCGGCAGGCCCAGGTCCATCGTCACGATCGACGGCTGGTGGCGCCGCAGCAGGGTCAGTGCCGCCTCGCGCTCGCCCGCCACCAGCACTTCGTAGGCATCGAGGCTCCAGCGCAGCTGCTTCTGCAGGCCCGCGTCATCCTCCACCACCAGCAGTTTACGTTTCGGCATGGTTCCTCCTTCAGGCGGCGACAGGCACGTTGCCCGTCGCCCGGTGCAGCGGCAGGATCACGCGGAAGGTGGTGCCGGCGCCGGGCCGGCTTTCCACTTCCAGGCGCCCGCCCAGTTCGCGGATGTACTCGCGGCTCTCGTAGACGCCGATGCCCATGCCGGCGGCCTTGGTGGTCTCGAAGGGCCGGAACAGGCGGTCGCGCACGAACGCTTCGCTCATGCCGGCGCCGCTGTCACGTAGTTCGATCAGGGCCGCATCGTCCTGGCGCCGCAAGGCGACGCGGATGCTGCCGTGTGGCGGCGTCGCCTCCACCGCGTTCTGCAGCAGGTGGGCCAGCACCCGTTCCAGCCGCTGTTCGTCGGCCAGCGCATACAGGTCCTCCTCGGAAGCCGCCAGTTCGGGGCGGGGCCGCGCCCCGGCATAGGCCTGCACGGCACGCGCCACGACGGCGGCCAGCGGCGCGATCGTGTCCGGGGCCGCCGGCGCCGCGCCGGCGCGCTCGCCCCCTTCGCCGCGCGACAGGCGCTGCAGCAGCGCCGTCATCTTCTGCACCGAGTGGGCCAGGGTCGCCAGCATGTCCTGCTGGAATTCGGGATTGTCCTTGTGGCGTTCCGCGTTCGATAGCAGCAGCGAATGCTGGGACAGCAGGTTTTTCAGGTCGTGCACGACGAAGGTCGACATGCGGTTGAAGGAATCGAACTGCCGCGCCAGTGCCAGCCGGTCCGCCAGCTCGCGGTGTGCCAGGCAGCTGGCGGCCTGGCTGCCGGCCAGACGCAGCAGGTCGAACACTTCCCAGTTCAAGGTGACCGCCGTGCGGGGCCGGGCCAGCGCGACGAAGCCGAACAGCCGGCCATGCAGTACCAGGGGCACCACCAGCCACAGTTCGGGAATGCCGTGCAGCCAGGCCGGCACCGGCGCGCCGGCGCTGCCCCGCCCGATCTCCACCACCCACTGGCGCGCTTCCAGCAGGCGGCAAAAATCGCTGCCGGCCGGTTCGGCGGCGCCTTGCGGCGGCATGTTCCAGCGCGCCGCCGGTTCCAGCATGGCGCCTTCGCGGGCGATCCACAGGGCGCCGGCCGGGCTCTCGACCAGCGCACCGATCGCCTGGATGGCGCGCTCGCCGGGATTGGCGCCGCCTTCGGACAGGGCCTGCGTGAAGCGGCGCCACTCGTCGCGGTAATCGAACTGGGTCTGGTAGAAGTGCTTGTTGATCAGCACCCGCAGGCGCGCGCGCGCCGTGCCGGAGAACAGCACGCCGGCCAGCAGCAGCGCCGCGCCGCACAGGCAGGCCAGCTGCATGACCGGGCCCCAGGCGCCACCCACGCTGCGCAGGTACCAGCCGCCGGCGGCCATGGCCAGCAGGTAGACGGCGCAGCCGACCAGCGCGGCCGATCGCAGCATCAGCTTGCGCGACAGGGCCAGGCCCAGCTTCCAGCCCGGATTGCGCGCCGCCGTGATGGCCAGCGGCGGCACGCACAGCGCGTCGACGATACCGCGCGCGGCCCACAGGTCCGGCTGGATGCGGCGGAACAGCATTGCGTCGCTATACAGGTAGAAGTCGTAGACGAACAGGGTGCCTAGGCCCAGACACGCGAACTTGATGCCCCACCGCTCGCGCGCCGGCGTGTTGCGGTACAGCTGCTCGACCAGCAGGATGCCCAGCACCGCCAGCAGCAGCCGCACCGTGATGGCCACCTGCGCCGGCATGTCGACGCCGGCTGGTGCACCGACCGGCACGCTGTCGGCAAGCCGCGCCGGCCCGACCACGGCCGCTGCCGGCGCCGCATCCGCCACCACCTGGGCCGGCGCCGGCATCAACGAGTCGGCCGTCATCTCGCCCAGCACCAGCTGCAGCGCGGCCAGCAGGCCAAGGGCCAGCAGCAGGCGCCGCACCGGCAACCCGGCAGGGCCCAGCAGCAGCACCAGGAACACCATCCACGCCGCCGTACGCAACACTTCCAGCACCTGCGCCAGCTGCGCCATGTCGGCGCCGGGCAGTTGCCAGTCGCGCAGCGCGACGGTGGCGGCCCACGCGGCCGTGGCCAGGCAGGCAGCCAGCATCACGCGGTGCTGCTCGCGCGCGCGCCGGCTGGCCAGCACCAGCAGGGCGAAGCCGAGGAAGGCGGCCGCGCCCAGGCCGTGGCTGACGGCCGCCACCAGGGCCGGCGCCGGCGCCGCGTCCATCATCGGGCTCCCTTGCCGGAGAGGACGACCTGCACCGTGTCGAGCAGGATCATCAGGTCGAGGAACAGGCTGTTGTTCTTGACGTAGTACAGGTCGTACTGCAGCTTGCGCACGGCATCGTCGACCGAGGCGCCATATTGGTAGCGCACTTGGGCCAGGCCCGTGATGCCCGGCTTGATGCTGTGCCGCACGTCGTAGTAGGCGATCTCGCGGCCCAGCTGCTCGACGAAATAGGCCCGTTCCGGGCGCGGGCCGACGAAGCTCATCTCGCCGCGGATGACGTTGATCATCTGCGGCAGCTCGTCGATGCGCAGCTTGCGCAGCCAGTAGCCGACCCGGGTCACGCGCGGATCGCCCGCCGTGGCCCAGCGGGGCCGTCCGTCGATCTCGGCATCCTGGCCCATGCTGCGAAACTTCAGCACCTGGAAACGGCGGCCGTCCTTGCCGACGCGCTCCTGGCGGAAGATCACGGGGCCGCCATCCTCGACGACGATGCAGATCGCCGCCACCAGCATCACGGGCAAGGTGACCAGGCAGATCGCCGCGCTGGCGGCCAGGTCGAAGCAGCGCTTGACGGCGGCGCGCAGGAAGCTCTGGTCGAAGCCGCCGCCGAAGATCAGGTAACTCGGTTGCAGCGAATCGACCCGGATCTGGCTGGCTTCGCGCTCGAAGAAGTGGGCCGCATCCGTGACCTTCACGCCGCCCAGCGCGCAGTCGAGCAGTTCGCGCACGGGATAGGCGCCGCTGCGGCGGTCGCCCACCGACACCACCAGCTCCGTCGCGCCATGGCGCCGCGCCAGCGACAGCAGCGATTCGCCGGCCGGCAGCACCTTGGCGGCCGGCACGCAGGACGCTTCGCCGGGCACGGGCACGCAGCCGACGACGACGAAGCGCCGCGAGCCGTCCGGGCTGGCCGCCAGGGCCAGGCACTCGCGCGCCAGCACACCATCGCCGACGAGGATCAGGCGCTCGACCATCATGCTCGATTGCGACGACGTAAACAACAGCACGCGGGTGAACAGCACGCCGGCGCCGGCCAGCACGAAGGCCAGGCCGCCGGCCGGGCCGAAATGGATGGCCGGCACCATGTGCATCAGCGCCGACAGCAGCGCGAAGCCGAGCACGAAGGCGGGCACGATGCGTGCCAGCACGGTGCGCATGTCTTCGCGCACCGTCTGCTGGTACATGCCGAGGCTGCTCATGGCAAAGGCGTTGACGAGAGCGAACGCCAGCGCCGACAGGAACAGGTCAAGCGGCGCATGCGGGTCCAGGCCCTGGCCTTCCCAGATCAGCGCCGTCAGCACGCTCGCGGCCTGCAGGATCAGCATTTCCAGCAGCAGCAGCACTAGGCCGGCGCGCGATACATAATGATTGAAGATCCGGATCACATTCATGCTCCCTGCCCAAGGTCTGGCTGCCTGCCCCGTGTTGTGGGCACGCCCGGCACCGCTGCCGATGGCTCAGCCATGATGCCGGACCGGAGCGCTCCCTGCCTTGTGCCGGCGCAAAATCGCCCCTGGCATGACGGAGCTTATTAAATGGTCTATAGTCATGTCTTCTTATCGTGAAAAGCTCTCGCACAACATGAAATTTGACGTCGCCATCGTCGGCAGCGGACTGGCCGGTCTGTCGGTTGCCCTTCACCTGGCGGAAACCCGCAAGGTCGCCATCATCTCGAAACGCCAGCTGCTCGACGGCGCCAGCAACTGGGCCCAGGGCGGCATTGCCGCGGTACTGGATTCGGGCGACAGCCACGAACAGCACATCGCCGACACGCTGGTGGCCGGCGGCGGCCTGTGCGACGTGGGCGCCACCCGCTTCATCGTCGAGCATGGGCGCGAGGCCATCGAATGGCTGATCGACCAGGGCGTGCCGTTTACCCGCGACACCAGCGCGGAACTGGGCTTTCACCTGACGCGCGAGGGCGGCCACAGCCAGCGCCGCATCATCCACGCGGCCGACGCCACGGGCCACGCCGTCCAGGTCACGCTGGAGTCGAAGGTGCGCGCGCACCCGAACATCAGCCTGTTCGAACACCACTGCGCGATCGACCTGATCACGTCGGACAAGCTGGGCCCCCGCCCGCACCACGGCAACGCCCAGCCGAAATGCCACGGGCTGTACGTGCAGGACACGGAAACGGGCCAGGTGCACACGGTGGCGGCCGAGCACACCGTGATGTGCACGGGCGGCGCCGGCAAGGTCTACCTGTACACCACCAATCCCGACACGGCCAGCGGCGACGGCATTGCCATGGCCTGGCGCGCCGGCTGCCGCGTGTCGAACATGGAATTCATCCAGTTCCACCCCACCTGCCTGTACCACCCGTATGCCAAGTCCTTCCTGATCACCGAGGCGATCCGGGGCGAAGGCGGCGTGCTGAAACTGCCGCCGGAAGCCGGTCCGGCCGCCGGCCAGCGCTTCATGCTGACGCACGACCCGCGCGCCGAACTGGCCCCGCGCGACGTGGTGGCCCGCGCCATCGACTTCGAGATCAAGAAGCGCGGCCTGGACTACGTCCACCTGGACATCAGCCACAAGCCGGCCGACTGGCTGATCGAGCACTTCCCCACGATCTATGCGCGCTGCCTGGAACTGGGCATCGACATCACGAAGGAACCCATCCCCATCGTGCCGGCCGCCCACTACACCTGCGGCGGCGTCGTGACGGACCTGGTGGGACGCACCGACCTGCCCGGCCTGTACGCCGTCGGCGAGACGGCCTGCACGGGCCTGCACGGCGCCAACCGCCTGGCCAGCAACTCGCTGCTCGAATGCGTCGTGGTGGGCCGCGCCTGCGCCCAGGACATCGTCTCGCAGGAAAAGAACGGCACGCCCTACCTGCCGGACTGGGACGAAAGCCGCGTCACGGACGCGGACGAGGAAGTCGTCATCGCCCACAACTGGGACGAGCTGCGCCGCTTCATGTGGAACTACGTCGGCATCGTGCGCACCACCAAGCGCCTGGAACGGGCCCAGCACCGCATCGCGCTGCTGAAGGAGGAAATCGACGAGTACTACCGCAACTTCCGCATCACGGCCGACCTGCTGGAGCTGCGCAACCTGGTCGACGTGGCCAGCCTGATCGTCAACAGCGCCCTGCAGCGGCGCGAAAGCCGCGGCCTGCATTTCAGCCGCGACTATCCGGAAACGCTGCCGAAGGCGCTGCCCAGCATCCTGACACCGACCCGCCGATGATGACGCCGGCCCAGGTGGTCCAGGCCCAGCTGGACGCATACAATGCCCACGACGTCGATGCGCTGTGCCGCCTCTACGCCAGCGACGCGCGCCAGTACCAGCATCCCGATACCTTGCTGGCGGCCGGCAGCGCCGCCATCGGCGAGCGCTTCGCCAGCCGCTTTGCCGCGGCCTCCCCGCATGCGCAACTGCTGCACCGCATCGTCACGGGCAACACCGTGATCGACCACGAGAAGGTGCACACCCCGAGCGCGGAAGGCCCGGCCTATGTGGAACTGGTGGCGATGTACGAAGTGAAGGAAGAGCGCATCGCCAACGCCTGGTTCATCTTTGGGGCGAAAACGCAGCTGCGCACGGCAAGGATGGCCGACGTGCCGGCGCTGGAAGCGCTGATTGCCCGTTCCGGCCTGGGTTTGTCGCAAGGGTTCTACACGGCCGCGCAGGCTGCCGCACTGACCGAACACGTATACGGCGTCGACACCCAGCTGATCGCGGACGACACCTACTTCATCGTCGAACGCGATGGCGCGCCCATCGCCGCCGGCGGCTGGAGCAAGCGCGCCACCTTGTGCGGGGCCGACAAGGCCAAGGGCCCGGACGATCCCGAGCTGGACCCGGCCATGCAGCCAGGCCGCATCCGCGCCTTCTTCGTCGATCCGGGTTTCCCGCGCCAGGGCCTGGCGACGATGCTGCTGGCCCACTGCGAAAGCGCGGCGCGCGCGGCCGGCTTCGCGGCGCTGGAACTGGCCGCGACGATGCCGGGCGTGCCCTTCTACCGCGCCGCCGGCTACGACAGCATCGAGGATTTCACGATGACACCCGGCGGTATCGAGGTGCCCTTGGCACGCATGCGCAAGGCCATCGGCTGACCGGCCACGGAAGAAAAAAAAGCCGCGCTGCCCGTCAAGGCAGCGCGGCTTTCTTACATGACCAACCGGTCAGCGCGAATTGAAACCCTTGCCCTCGGCCGCCAGCTGCACCAGCAGCGGCGCCGGACGCCAGGCGTCGCCATGCCGGCCCTTGGCGAAACGCTCGATGGTGGCCAGCACGTTCGGCAGGCCCACCGTGTCGGCATAGAACATCGGGCCGCCACGGTACAGGGGGAAGCCGTAGCCGGTCAGGTAGACCATGTCGATGTCGGAGGCGCGCAGCGCGATGCCCTCTTCCAGGATATGGGCGCCTTCGTTGACCAGCGCGTACACCAGGCGCTCGACGATTTCCTGGTCCGCGATGGGACGGCGCTCGACGCCGATGTCGGCCGAGTGCTTGACGATCATGTCGTTGACCTGCTGGTTCGGGTAGGCCTTGCGGTCGCCCGGCTTGTAGTCGTACCAGCCGCCGCCCGTCTTCTGGCCGAAGCGTCCCAGTTCGCACAGCAGGTCCGCCGTCTTCGAATACTGGATCTCCGGCTTTTCGATGGCGCGGCGCTTGCGGATATACCAGCCGATGTCGTTGCCGGCCAGGTCGCCCATGCGGAACGGGCCCATGGCGAAGCCGAAGCGCTCCATCGCCGCATCGACCTGCTCGGGCAGGCAGCCTTCGTCCAGCAGGTAGCCGGCCTGGCGCGAGTACTGCTCGATCATGCGGTTGCCGATGAAGCCGTCGCACACACCCGAGACGACGCCGGTCTTCTTCAGCTTCTTCGACAGCGCCAGCGCCGTGGCCAGCACGTCGTTGCCGGTGGCCTTGCCACGCACGATTTCCAGCAGCTTCATCACGTTGGCGGGGCTGAAGAAGTGCGTGCCGATGACGTCATGGGGGCGGCTGGTGAACGCGGCGATGCGGTCCACGTCCAGGGTCGACGTGTTCGACGCCAGGATGGCGCCCTGCTTCATCACTTCATCGAGCTTCTTGAACACCGCTTCCTTCACGCCCATGTCCTCGAATACGGCTTCGACGACGATGTCGGCATCGGCGATATCGGCATAATCGAGCGTGCCCGTGATCAGGCCGACGCGCTGGTCGAACTTCTCCTGCGTCAGCTTGCCTTTCTTGAGCGTGCTCTCGTAGTTCTTGCGAATCGTGGCCAGGCCCTTGTCCAGCGCTTCCTGCTTCGTTTCCAGCATCGTCACGGGAATGCCGGCATTGGCGAAATTCATCGCGATACCGCCACCCATCGTGCCGGCGCCGATGACGGCGGCGCGGGCGATTTTCCGGGTCGGCGTATCGGCCGGCACGTCCGGCACCTTGCTCGCTTCGCGCTCGGCAAAGAAGGCATGGCGCAGCGCCTTCGATTCGGTGGTCTGCATCAGGTGCATGAAGCGTTCGCGCTCGAAGGCCAGGCCGTCCTCGAACTTCATCGTCACCGATGCGGCCACGGTTTCCAGGCACTCCAGCGGCGCCGGGAACGGGCCCGCCACGGCTTTCACGGTGTTGCGCGAAAACTGCAGGAATGCCTCGTGGTTCGGGTAGTCCACCTTGCGGTCGCGTACCTTCGGCAGCGGACGCACGTCGGCGATCTTCTCGGCGAAGGCCACTGCCGCTTTCACCAGGCCGTCGAAGTCCGTCCCGGCCGGCAGCACTTCGTCGAACAGGGCCGTGCCGGCCAGCTGTTCGGAAGGCACCGGGTTACCGGAGACGATCATGTTCAGTGCCGCTTCCAGGCCCAGCACGCGGGGCAGCCGCTGGGTGCCGCCGGCGCCCGGCAGCAGGCCCAGTTTCACTTCCGGCAGCGCGATCTGCGCGCCCGGCAGCGCGATGCGGTAGTGGCAGCCCAGCGACAGTTCCAGCCCGCCGCCCATGCAGACGCTGTGGATCGCCACCACGACGGGCTTGGTCGATTCCTCGGCCGTGCGGATCAAGGTGTGCAGGGTCGGTTCCGTCATCGCCTTGGGCGAATTGAATTCCTTGATGTCGGCGCCGCCCGAGAAGGCCTTGCCGGCGCCCGTGATGACGATGGCCTTGATATTGGCGTCGTCCAGCGCCTTGCGGATGCCCTCGACGGCGGCGGTACGGGTGACCAGGCCCAGGCCATTCACGGGTGGGTTGTTCAGCGTGATGACGGCGACTGCTCCGCTCACATGGTAATCGGCACTCATGTCTCTGTTCCTCTTCTGGTTGTCAGTGGGATGGGTTCACTATACCCGATAATAGAGCGACCGTGCTATTTTGTGATGCCGGCGGCGACATGTCCCGCGAACTGCTCGCGCAGCGCCGTTTTCTTCACCTTGCCGGTGCCGCCCACGGGCAGGCTGTCGGTGAAGACGACGTCGTCCGGCATCCAGAACTTGGCGATGCGGCCTTCGTAGAAGCGCAGCAGCTCCTCGCGCGTCACCGTCATGCCGGGGCGTGGCACCACCACCAGCAGCGGGCGCTCGTCCCATTTCGGGTGCGGCATGCCGATGCACGCGGCCTGCAGCACGGCCGGATGCGACATGGCGATGTTTTCCAGGTCGATCGTGCCGATCCACTCGCCGCCGGACTTGATGACGTCCTTGCTGCGGTCCGTGATGCGCATATAGCCATCGGCATCGATGGTGGCCACGTCGCCGGTGGGGAACCAGCCGTCCTGCAGGGCCGTCTGCTCCTCGCCGAAATACGATTCGATCACCCACGGGCCCTGCACCTGCAGGTGGCCGAAGGTGGTGCCGTCCCATGGCAGTTCGGTGCCCGCATCGTCGACGATGCGCATGTCGACGCCGAAGATGGCGTGGCCCTGCTTTCTCAGCACGGCGCGCTGCTGCTCGGGCGGCAGGGTCGTGTGCCGCGCCAGCAGGCTGCAGGCCGTGCCCAGCGGCGACATCTCCGTCATGCCCCAGGCATGCACCACTTCGACGTCGAAGTCGTCGATCAGCGCGTCCATCAGCGCCGGCGGGCAGGCCGCGCCACCGATCACGGTGCGCCGGAAGGTGGAGAAGCGCAGGCCGTTCTGCTTCATGTGGTTCACGAGTCCGAGCCACACGGTGGGCACGCCGGCCGAGAAGGTCACGCCCTCGCCTTCGAACAGGTCGTACAGCGACTTGCCGTCCAGCGCCGCGCCGGGGAACACCAGCTTGGCGCCGGACAGGGGCACGGAATACGGCAGGCCCCAGGCGTTCACATGGAACATCGGCACCACCGGCAGCACCGTGTCGCGCGCGGCCACGTTCAGCGCGTTCGGCATGGCCGAGCCGTAGGCATGCAGCACGGTGGAGCGGTGCGAATACAGGGCGCCCTTCGGATTGCCCGTCGTGCCCGACGTGTAGCACAGCGAAGCGGCCGAGCGCTCGTCGAACTGGGGCCATTCGTACCGGTCCGGCTGGGCCGCCAGCAGGGCTTCGTAGCTTTGCAGGTTCGGGATGCGGGTTGCCGAAGGCAGGCGGTCGGCGTCGGCCATCAGGATGAAGCCCTTGACGTTCGGGCACAGCGGCGCGATCGCCTCGACGATGGGCAGGAACGTCAGGTCGAACAGCAGGTACTGGTCGTCCGCGTGGTTGACGATCCATGCGATCTGCTCCGGGTGCAGGCGCGGGTTGATCGTGTGCAGCACGGCGCCGCTGCCGGAGACGGCATAGTAGGCCTCCAGGTGGCGGTAGCCGTTCCAGGCCAGGGTGGCGACGCGCTGGCCCATCGTCACGCCGAGGGTCGCCAGCGCGTTGGCCAACTGGCAGGTGCGGGCACGGCAGTCGCGCCAGTTGTAGCGGTGCAGGTCGCCTTCGACACGGCGCGACACGATTTCCGTGTCGCCGAAGTGGCGCGCGGCGAATTCGAGGATGGTGGACACGAGCAGCGGCTGGTCCATCATCTGGCCCATCACGGGGCTCTTGGGCAGGTCTGGCGGCAGGGCTTTGGACGAGGTGAACATTGGGTCTCCTATGTTTCTTTTTATTTAACGGGCAGCGGTGACGGCCGGTCAATGACTTTCGATGCTGCGCCGCAGCACACCCCTGCCGCGCAGTCGGCCGATGCATCCGCGCCGGGTGCGCTAAAATCGCGGCAACGATCAACCCAACCAGGATTCGCCATCGCCGCCTTTTCCTTCCCGCTGGACAATTCCTTCGCCAGCCTGCCGCCCGATTTTTATACGCGGCTGATGCCCACGCCGTTACCGGCACCGTACTTGGTGGGTCTCAGCACGCCCGCCGCCGCCCTGATCGGCCTCGACCCGGCCCAGGTGGATGACGATCTCGTCGCCATCCTGGCTGGCAGCCGCGTTCCGGAGCGGGCCCAGCCATTAGCGGCTGTCTACTCCGGCCACCAGTTCGGTGTCTGGGCCGGCCAGCTGGGCGACGGCCGCGCCATGCTGCTGGGCGACGTCGCCACGCCCGACGGTCCCGTCGAACTGCAGTGGAAGGGCGCCGGCATGACGCCGTACTCACGCATGGGCGACGGCCGCGCCGTGCTGCGCTCGTCCATCCGCGAGTTCCTGTGTTCCGAAGCGATGCACGCGCTGGGCATTCCCACCACGCGCGCGCTGTCCGTGGCCGGTTCCGACCAGGGCGTCGTGCGCGAAACCATCGAAACCTCGGCCGTCGTGATCCGCATGGCGCCCTCGTTCGTGCGCTTCGGCTCGTTCGAACACTGGTTCTACCGCAATGACGAAGGCAAGCTGCGCATCCTGGCCGATTACGTGATCGACCGCTTCTACCCTACCCTGCGCGGCGAGGAGAACCCGTACGCGGCCCTGCTGGAGGAAGTCACGCGCCGCACGGCGCGCCTGATCGCGCACTGGCAGGCCGTCGGCTTCATGCACGGCGTGATGAACACGGACAATATGTCGATCCTGGGCCAGACCCTGGACTACGGCCCGTTCGGCTTCATGGAAGCGTTCGACCCCCAGCATATCTGCAACCACAGCGACAACCAGGGCCGCTATTCGTACGCGATGCAGCCGCAGATTGGCCACTGGAACTGCTACGCGCTGGCGCAGGCCTTGGTGCCGCTGATCGGCAATGTCGAGGAAACCCAGGAGGCGCTGGACGTCTACCAGGGCGAATTCGCCGCCACCGTCGACCGCCTGCTGCACGCCAAGCTGGGCCTGGCGCAAATTCCCGAGCAGGCCGACGCCGACCGCGCCCTGTTCGACGCCCTGTTTGGCGTGCTGCAAGCGAACCACGCCGATTTCACGCTATTCTTCCGCAGGCTGTCCGGGCTGCAGGCCGCATCGAACGGGGGCGACGAGCCGCTGCGCGACCTGTTCATCGACCGCGCCGCCTTCGATGCGTGGGCGGAGCGCTATCGCCAGCGCCTGCAACTCGAAGGCAGCGTCGATGCCGAACGCCGCCTTGCCATGAATGCCGTCAATCCGAAATACGTGCTGCGCAACTACCTGGCCCAGGCGGCCATCGAGAAAGCCCAGCACAAGGATTTTTCCGAAGTCGAGCGGCTGCTGGCGATTTTGCAGAAGCCTTTCGACGAGCAGCCGGAGAACGAACAATATGCCGCGCTGCCGCCCGATTGGGCCAGTACCCTGGAAGTAAGCTGTTCCTCCTGAATATTGAAAAACCATGACCGATCAAACCAAGAAAGTCGTCAAATCCGACGCCGACTGGCGCAACCAGCTCGATTCCATCGAATACCAGGTGACCCGCCACGCCGCCACCGAGCGCGCCTTCACGGGCAAATTCTGGGATCACCATGAACGGGGCATCTATACCTGCGTCTGCTGTAATACGCCGCTGTTCCGCTCCGACGCGAAATTTGATTCCGGTTGCGGCTGGCCCAGTTATTTCGAGGCCCTCGACCCGGCCAATGTGATCGAGAAAGTCGACCGTTCCCATGGTATGCTGCGCACCGAAATTATTTGCGCCGTCTGCGATGCCCACCTCGGTCATGTATTTCCGGACGGTCCGCCGCCCACGGGGCTGCGTTATTGCATCAATTCGGCCTCGTTGCGCTTTACTCCGGAAGACTGATCCATGTTGAAATTCCTGTTCGATATTTTCCCGCTGCTGGTCTTCTTCGGCAGCTACCGCTGGGCCGGCAATCACGAAGACGTCGCGCAGGCGATGGTCAACGACAATCTGTCGAGCATCATTTCAGGCGGCGCCATCCAGGCCAGCCAGGCGCCGATCATCGTCGCCACCATTGCCGGCATCATCGCCACGGCCTTGCAGATCGCTTATCTGCTGGCGCGCGGCAAGAAGGTCGATGGCGCGCTGTGGGTTTCGATGGTGGTGTTCCTGTTCTTCGGCGGCCTGACCATTTATTTCCATGACGACGACTTCATCAAATGGAAACCCACCATTATCTACTGGAGTTTCGCAGCCGCCATGGTCGTGGCCTACCGTTTCTTCGGCAAGAACCTGATTCGCGCGGCGATGGAAAAACAGATCGCGCTGCCGGACGAGGTATGGAATCGCCTGAATACCGTGTGGGTGCTGTTCTGGGTCGCGTTGGGCCTGCTCAACCTGTTTGTCGCCTTCGTGCTGTTCAAGGCCGATACCAATGCGTGGGTCAGCTTCAAGGCCTTCGGCGTGACGGGCCTGATGCTGGTTTTCTTCGTTGCCCAGGGTTTCTATCTGTCCAAGCACATCAAGGATGAAGCATGAGCGACGCCCGTATCGACAAGATCCGCCAGCGCCTGGAAGCGGCGCTGGGCCCGGCTGAAATAGCGCTGGACGACGAATCGGCGCTGCATGCGGGACATGCCGGCGCCGCCTCCGGTGGCGGCCATTACCGCTTAAGTATATCCTCAGCGAAATTCGAAGGCCTGAACCTCGTCACGCGTCATCGTCTGGTGTATGATTCCGTGGCCGATATGATGCATAAGGAAATCCATGCATTGGCCATTACTGCATTGGCCCCGTCGGAACGGAACACCGGAAAGCTTTGACTTGCAGGCCGGCACTCTTCGGAACGGGCGGTCCGGGTTTTCCCGGATTCCCCGGCCGGCCGGAACCAACATTGTTTTGCGTGGTCCACTGAAGTATGAATGCGTGATGTTTTTGGGACCCATCGAGATTGAATAGTCGAGACACCTCCGCGATTTACGTGACCATTGCGGCCACCACTTCGAAGTCCCTACTCCAGCGCGCTTTGCCATCACCTTTTCCCGTAGGAAATAACAATGAATTTTAAGCCAGCCCGTCTGCTGCTCGCACTCGTCGCCGTCGCTTCGGCGCCGGCATTCGCACAAAATATCGCTGTGGTTAACGGCAAGGCCATCCCGACGTCGCGCGCGGATGTGCTCGTCAAGCAGCTGGTCGCCCAGGGTCAGCAGGCCGATTCGCCGCAGCTGCGCGAAATGATCAAGAAGGACCTGATCAGCCGCGAAGTGCTGATGCAGGAAGCGGAAAAGCAGGGCTACGGCAAGGACGCCGCGGTCAAGACCCAGCTGGACAATGCGCGCCAGGCCATCGTCGTCAATGCCATGGTGGCGGACTACGTCAAGAAGAATCCCGTCAAGGAAGCCGACGTGAAGGCCGAGTACGACCGCTTCGTCAAGGAAACGGGCGACAAGGAATACCACGTGCGTCACATCCTCGTCGACACGGAAGCGCAAGCCAACGAGATCATCGCGAAACTGAAGGGCGGCGCCAAGTTCGAGGACCTGGCCAAGCAGTCGAAGGACACGGGTTCCGCGGCCAATGGCGGCGACCTGGATTGGGCCACCCCATCGTCCTTCCCGCCCGTCTTCTCGGATGCATTCGTGAAGCTGCAAAAGGGCCAGGTCACCGAGAAGGCCGTGCAGACGCCGAACGGCTTCCACGTGATCAAGGTCGACGACGTGCGTGCCGCCAAGCTGCCAACCCTGGAAGAAGTCAAGCCGCAGATCGAAGAAGCGCTGATGCAGAAGAAGCTGCAGGCCTACCAGGAAGAGCTGGTCAAGAAGGCAAAGATTCAGTAAGGTACACGTCTTGGTCCGGCCCACGCTTTGCCGCGGTGCCGGAATTGGTTGAAACGAAACATAAAACTGTCAAACGACCCTCACGGGGTCCTTAATGCCATAGGATGTGATAATGATTTTGAAGCCCGCCCGCCTGTTGTTAGCATTGATCGCCGTCGCCTGCGCCCCGGCATTCGCCCAGTCCGTGGCGACCGTGAATGGCAAGGCAATCCCGTCGTCCCGCCTGGACGCCATGGTCAAGCAGGTGACCAGCCAGGGCAAGCAGCCCGACAGCCCGCAACTGCGCGACGCCGTCAAGAAAGACCTGATCGCCCGTGAAGTCATGGTCCAGGAAGCGGACAAGCAGGGTTACAGCAACAAGCCTGAAGTCAAGCAGGCGCTGGAGAACACCCGCCAGAGCATCGTCATCAATGCCATGCTGGCCGACTACGTCAAGAAGAACCCCGTCAAGGATGCGGAAGTGAAGGCCGAGTACGACAAGTACAAGGCTGCCGTGGGTGACAAGGAATACCACGCCCGCCACATCCTGGTCGCGACCGAGAAGGAAGCCACCGACATCATCGCCAAGCTGAAGGGCGGCGCCAAGTTCGAAGAGCTGGCCAAGCAGTCGAAGGACACGGGCTCCGCGGCCAATGGCGGCGACCTGGACTGGGCCAGCCCAGGCAACTTCGTCAAGCCCTTCTCGGACGCCATGGTGGCCCTGAAGGACGGCCAGGTCACGGACAAGCCGGTGCAATCGCAGTTCGGCTACCACGTCATCAAGCTGGAAGGCAGCCGCGCCGCCAAGGTACCGGCACTGGACGAAATCAAGGGCCAGATCGAACAAGCCCTGACCCAGAAGAAGATCGCCGCCTACCGCGACGAGCTGGTCAAGAAAGCCAAGGTGCAGTAAGCCTGTCGGCTTGCTCATGAAAGCGCCCTTCGGGGCGCTTTTTTTTTGCCGCTGGTGTTCTGGTATGTCCGGACTGGGGCGTTAGCTGCCTGTCGGGCCAGGCCGCTATTCTTTCGGCCAGGAGCGCACGTTCGTGGTCCTCAATAACACTGACCGCAAACTAAAAGCTGCATTGGCTCACGTGTCCCTCACGCCAATCTCCAACCAGCTCGTCGCAGTTCATGCACGGGTCGCCGCAATTGGCTCGACCGCCGCCAAGCGATCACCTAAGGTCGAGGCTTCCCTACTGCTGGACGTTCCATGCGTGCAATGCATTCTATTCGACGGGTGATAAAACGCTACAGTTACAAAATTGCATTTCTGGAAACACCGCGTGAAAGTCGAAACTTCTTTCATCGCTCCCGTGCCAGCCGCACTGCCGGTTTGGGTCTGCATGGCCATCCTCGGCCTGCCCGCCTATGGCAATGGCTCATTCGTAGCCTTTCGTACCTGGTACTTCGCCACCCGCATCGTGCCGCGCGCCAGCCGCCCGTACATGCCGGCCGTAACGGAGGCGCTGCAGCACCTCAACGCAGAAACCGATTCGTAGTTCAACCTGGAGGAACGTATGTTAGGTAGCAAGAAATTGCTTGCATCTGTTGTGCTCGGCGCGCTTTGGTCGTTTCCCGCTTTCGCGGCGCAGGACACCGCGTTGAACGCGTCTGATCGCGCTGCGATTGTGCAGATGCTGGCGGCGAAAATCAACGCGAATTACATCGACCCGACGAAGGCCGAAGGGATCGGCAGTGCGATCATCAGGAAAAATGCAGAAGGAGGCTACGCGGCGGCCGCCGGCGCGACGGCGTTCAGTGCGGCGTTGAAGAAGGACTTACGCGAATTCAGCGGCGACAAGCATTTCAGCGCCGGGCGTTACGAGGGCTTCACGGAGCCCAGCGGTACCGAGGAGCCACCGAGCCGCGCCAAGATGGACGAATGGCGTAACGCGGCCGTGCGGCGCGGCTATGACATCGAGAAGATCGAACGCCTTCCCGGCAACGTCGGCTACATCGAGTTGCGCCGCTTCGCCGGCGTGGAATTCGTCGGCGCGGCGTACACGGCGGCGATGTCGCTCCTGGCGGGCACGGACGCGCTGATCCTCGACCTGCGCCGCAACGGCGGCGGCGCCCCGGCCAGCGTGGCTTACCTGATGAGTCATTTCCTGCCGGCGGGCGACATGCACCACCTGACCGATATTTATGATCGCCCGTCCGACACGACGCGGCAGATCTGGACCATGCCCACATTCGCGCAGCGTTACGACAAGCCCGTCTATGTCCTGATCTCGGCTCGCACCGGTTCCGCCGCCGAAGACTGCGCCTATAACCTCCAAGTGCTCAAGCGTGGCACCCTGGTCGGCGAAACCACCATCGGCGCTTCCAATCCCGTTAGCTGGTACAGCTTGGGACACGACATCGCGGTCTCGATCCCGACGTCGCGCGTGACCAATTTCGTCACTAAAACCAACTGGGAGCGTGTCGGCGTTAAACCGGACATCGCCGTGCCCGCAGCGCAGGCGCTGCAGGCGGCGCATGTCGCCATCCTGCGCAACCTGGTGTCATCCGCAAAACAGGGCGACGAGCGCGCGGAACTGCAACGCCTTCTTGCCATGGTGGAGAAGGGAGAAACCGAGAAACCAGTCTACACCCGCAAGGGGGAGCGTTGATCGATCGGCATTGCCCTCCTGGAAGCCGTCACGAACGACGGCTTCTGGCAAGCGTTCTTCTTCGGGCAGGCGCAAGCTTCGGAACGAGAATGCTCAAGTCCGCACGACGCTTGCGACCATGGCACAGCGTCTTCGCTACGCAGTGGCATCCATCCCAATCACCACCTTCCCGCGCGCATGACCCGCTTCCACATGGGCCAGCGCCGCGTTGGTCTCGTCGAAGGGATAGACCCGCTCGACCATGGAACGCAGGATGCCTGCATCGACCAGGCTGCCGATCTCACGCAGCTGGCTGCCGCTGGCGTGCATGAAGAGGAAGGAATAGTCCACGCCCAGCCTGGCCGCACGACGCCGCGTCCCCAGGCTCAGTAGCCGTGTGACCTGCCGCACCGGCCAGGATGCGCCGATGGCGCGGGCGAACGCGGCGTCGGGCGGGCCGGAAATGGAGACGAGCTTGCCGCCCGGTTTCAGCACGCCCAACGATTTGGCCAAGGTGGCCGCGTCCTGGCTGTGCAGCACGACGTCATAGTCTTTCAGCACCGCCGCGAAATCCTCGCGCCGGTAGTCGATGACGATGTCCGCGCCCAGGCTTTTCAGCCAGTCGGCATTGGCCGCGCTGGCGGTCGTCGCCACGGTCGCGCCCAGGTGCCGCGCCAGCTGGATCGCGACCGAACCGACGCCGCCCGAGCCGGCCTGGATGAACACCTTTTGCCCCCGCTGCAGCCCGGCGCGCTCGACCAGCGCCTGCCAAGCCGTCAGGGCCACCAGCGGCAGCGCGGCCGCTTCCGTCATGCTCAAGGTGGCGGGCTTGGGCGCGACATCGTCCTGGTGAACGGCAATGTAGTGGGCGAAGGTGCCGATGCGGTGATCGGCGGGACGCGCGTAGACCTCGTCGCCCGGTTTGAAGGCCGTCACGCCCGGTCCCACCCGCACCACCGTGCCGGCCATGTCGTGGCCCAGCACGAGCGGCAGCCGGTACGGCAGGATCAGCTTGAACTCGCCGCTGCGCAGCTTCGCATCGAGCACATTGACCCCGGCGGCATGGATGCGCACCAGCACGTCGTGCTCGCCCACTTCCGGCACCGGCACGTCGGCACGCCGCAGCGGTGCGGCCTTGGCATAGCGGTCGAGGACGAAAGCGGGCATGCGCGCGCCGGGGGATGGCGTCATGGCGTGATCGTTCGCGCTCATGCCGGCAACCTCAAATCCTTGCGGATGCCAGCGTCGAGCACGCGCGCGGGCGCGAAGCGGCGCAGCAGGCGCACCCTGGCCGCCATGCCGGGCGCGTAGTGCAGCCTGGGTTCGCGGGCACTGGCCGCGGTCACGACCATGTCGGCCACCAGCGTGGGCTTTTCGGCGCCCAGCAGCAGCTCCTTCATGCGCCGCACCACCCCTTCGCGCACGGCGCGATACGCTTCCAACGGTGCATCCGGTTCGGCCAGGTTGGACTCGAAGGCCGTGCCGATATAGGCCGGCTCGATGACGGACACGCGCACGCCGTCGCCTCGCACTTCATGGTCCAGTGCCTCGGAATAGGCCCGTACCGCATGCTTGCTGGCCGAGTACAGCGCCATGTAAGGCATCGGCAGGAAGCCCAGCGCCGAGCCGATATTGACGATGCGGCCACCGCCCGCGGCGCGCATGGCGGGCAGGACGGCCCGCGTCATGCGCACGGTGCCGAAGAAGTTGCAGTCGAACACGGCCTGCGCCTGCGCCAGCGAACTTTCCTCGGCAGCGGCCGGCGCAACGCCGAAACCCGCGTTGTTGACCAGCAGGTCGATGCGCCCTTCCCGCGCCACGATGTGCGCCACTGCGGCCGTCACCGATGCATCGCTGGTGACATCCAGCACCAGCGGTACGAAGGCGCCTCCGGGCGCATTGATCGCGCGGCGGCTGGTGCCGTACACCTTGTAGCCGGCCGCCGCCAGCGCCGCCGCCGCCGCCGCGCCGATGCCCGACGAAGCGCCGGTAACGAGGGCGATGCGCGCGCCCGCCTGCTTGTTGTCCTTACCTGTTTTCATACACTCTCCATATTGCGCTGCGCGCATTTACTATCGATTCGATACGGACTATACTATCGTTTTGAGATCGAGTCACTATCGAAAGCGTATGGACGACAAAAAAAACTGGCTGGACCAGCCCTGCCCGATTGCCCGCACCGTCGGCATCGTGGGCGACTCTTGGAGCTGGCTGATCCTGCGCGACGCGCTCACGGGCGTCAGCCGCTTCGACCAGTTCCGCAAGAGCCTGGGCATTGCCCCGACGATCCTGACACGGCGCCTAGCGCTGCTGGTGGAGGAAGGCCTGCTGGAAAAACGGCTGTACTCGGAACGCCCGCCGCGCGAGGAATACGTGCTCACCGAAGCCGGCCGCGACCTGCTGCCCGTGCTGTTCATGATCGGCGCCTGGGGCAAGCGGCACCGGGGCGAAGGCAAGCTGACGACGTTCGTCGATGCCGAGACGGGCGTGGAGATACGCCCGATCGCCGTGGACGAGGCCAGCGGCGCGCCCATCGGGTCGCGGCCGATCCGGGCGGCCTGACAGCGGCGGCGGCCAGCCCGCGCGCGGCCTTGCTCATCCTGTTGCCGATTCGACACCATGCCCGGGCGGCCGCACCGAAGCGGGCGCGACACTGCTACCATCGGTGTCCACGGCATTCCGTTATCCGGGAGGCAGCATGGGCAGCATCCGTACAGATTCCGTCGAGACGGTCAAGACTTTCCTTCTCAACAATTTCGCGGCCGCGCCCGGGTACGAGAACTGGCGCGAGGGCGATTTCCACAACGCCGCGTGGGTCGCGAAGTTCCTGTCGGACGACGCGGCGTTTCTCGCCTGGGCCAGGATCGTGGGGGCAAAGCTCTGGGCGGCGTACGATTTGTGGAAAAGCGTCGGAAGGGACCAGGGATACGAGTTGCGCGGCGCCTTCTCCTGTGCGCTGAGCATGCTGGCGCCGGCGTACGGCTTCTCGCAGCATGTGCTGATCCTGAACGGCCCGGTGGCGAACGACGTGTTCAATCGCGTCCTGGCGGAGCGCCATATGTTCCGCGACCTGCTCAGCCGCCGCCATGGCGAGTATGCCCACGCGCTGCAGTGGCTGACCATCGCGGAACACTTCGGTCCCGCCGCGGCGGGGCTGTATTCACGGCTGGGCAGCTACACGTCGATCGGGAAGATGCGGCGCAACGGCAAGCGGGAAATCGTGACGCTGTGGCAGTGGCTGGCGGACTGCTTCGAGGGAGCGGAGAATTATGAAACCAATCTGGACGCCAGGTCCATGCGCTGCCCGCAGTGGATCATGGAACATGCGGTGCCGGCCCTGAACGACGAATGGATCGGGCGGTTCCTGTGGACGCGGCGCCGCAAGGGGCTGGGCGTCGCCCGGGACACGAACGGGCACTACAAGTCCAACTACGACATGGTGATGTCCGCGGAGTACGCGCGCCGGAAGTTCGTCGACATCGCGGGCGGCGTGCAGCGCGCCTACACGGAGCACTGGCAGGGTTCGCAGGTCCTGGTGAAATCCGTATTCGAACTGCGGCGCCGCTACACCTAGGGAACCGATGATTTATTCATGGCGGCGATCTTCGCCATGAGAAAACGCGCCCAGCTGCGCCACAAATGCCCCGCCATACCCCGGTATGACAAGGCATTTGCGTCTTGCTGGACACGTTTTTCAAGACGAATCTCATCCACCAGCAATAAATCAGCGATTCCCTAGCGCCGTCACGCCAGCGCCGCCACCATCGAGCGCCGCATCGCATCCATCTCCGCCTCCAGCCAGGCCCGGAAGCGCTGCACCTTGGGCCGTTCCGCCTTGTGCGGCGCGACGATCAGGCAGTAGCCGCGCGGGTAAGGCACGCTCCCGGCCCGCATCAGCCGCAGGGCGCCCTTCTGGAAGTCATCGTAGGCGATCGAATAGGCCACCAGGGCGATGCCCTGCCCCGCCACGGCTGCCTGCGTCATCACGCCGTAGTGGCTGAAGCTGCGCGAGAAATCGTAGGGGCCTTCCAGCGCGTCGTTCACGCGCAGCAGCTTGGCCCAGTATTCCGTGTTGTCCTCGTACAGCAGAGGGAAGCGGTTCAGGTCCGCCAGGGTCAGTTCCGTCTCGCCGGGGCGCAGCAGCGCCGGGCTGTAGGCCACCACCATATGCTCCTCGAACAGCACGGCCGGGTGGCCCTGCGTGACGCAATGGCGGATGGCCAGGTCGTAATCCTCGCGGTCGACGTCGACGAGACGGTCGCTCGATTCCAGGCGGATGTCGAGCTCGGGGTACTGGGCCGTGAACTGGCCGAGGCGCTGGGCGAGCCACTTCAGCGCGAACGAGTGCGTGGTCGAGATGCGCAGCACGTTCTCGTCGTGCCCGCCGCGCAGGTTGTCGACCTTGGCGCGCAGTTCGCGCAGCATCTGCGACACCGTCACGGCCAGTTCCTGGCCTTTTTCCGTCAGCGCGATATGGCGTGGATGGCGCACGAACAGCGCGAAGCCGACGGCTTCCTCCAGCTGCTTGACTTGCAGGCTGATGGCGGCCGGCGTCTTGTGCAGCTCCTGGGCCGCCAGGGTGAAGCTGCCCCAGCGCGCGGCGCAATCGAAGTCGATCAGGCCGGACAGGCTGCGCAGCGGCCGGCCCGCCCGACCCGAACCGTCGCGCACCAGGCCATCGCTACCGAACGAAGACTGCATAAGCTTTCCTTAGGCTGCCCCCCAGGATTACTCGTTTGAAGGGACGAATTAACAAGCGGACAATATAACGCATGCAGCCGATAAAAACAGCAGGCGCCCGCCCCGGGTGCCCAAGGCTGCCAACCGGGCGCGCCCCGCCGCGCCACCAAGGAGGTCACCATGTCCAGCCCAATCTGCGCCCACCCCGGCGCACTCCCCGACGCACTTTCCTGCAGCCCGCCGGCCCCAGCCCAGCCTTCGCCCGTGTCCGCGCGCTGCGCGGATGGCGCCAACAGCACTGCCCGCGCTGAGGCGACGCCCGCCGTCCCCACCGTCGGCCAGGAACTGCGCCGCATCTACGCCCACCTCGTGTTCCTGCGCTGACGCGGACGTAAAAAAGCCGGGCAAGCCCGGCTTTTCAGCTGACCATGACGCGACTCAGCCGACGAACTTGCGCGCGTTGCGGAACATGCGCATCCATGGCGAATCCTCGCCCCAGCTCTCCGGCGCCCACGAATGCTGCACCGTGCGGAACACGCGCTCCGCATGCGGCATCAGCACCGAGAAGCGTCCGTCCGGCGTCGTCACCGACGTCAGCCCGCCGGGCGAGCCGTTCGGGTTGTACGGATACACTTCCGTAGCCTGGCCGTGGTTGTCGACATAGCGCATGGCCTTGACGACTTCCTGCAGGTTGCCGGTCTGGCTGAAGTCCGCGTAGCCTTCGCCGTGGGCGATGGCGATCGGGCTTTGCGTGCCGGCCATGCCCTGGAAGAAGATCGACGGCGAGTCCAGCACTTCCACCAGCGCGAAGCGGGCTTCGAATTTCTCCGATTTATTCGTCGTGAACTTCGGCCACGCCTGCGCACCGGGGATGATGGACTTCAGGTTGCTCATCATCTGGCAGCCGTTGCAGATGCCCAGGCCGAAGGTGTCGGTACGGGCGAAGAACTGCGCGAACTGGTCCGACAAGGCAGGATTGAACAGGATGGACTTGGCCCAGCCTTCGCCGGCGCCCAGCACGTCGCCGTACGAGAAGCCACCCACGGCGATGACGCCCTGGAAGTCCGCCAGTTTCACCCGGCCGGCGATCAGGTCGCTCATATGGACGTCGATGGCCGCAAAGCCCGCCTGGTGCATGACCCAGGCCGTCTCGATATGCGAGTTCACGCCCTGCTCGCGCAGGATGGCCACGCGCGGGCGCACACCCGTGGCGACGAACGGTGCCGCCACGTTCTCGTTCAGGTCGAACGTCACCTTCGGCGTGATGCCGGGATCCGTTTCGTCCAGCAGGCGGGCGTATTCCGCGTCCGCCGTGGCCGGGTTCTCGCGCATGCGCGAGATACGCCAGCTGGTGTCGCTCCACAGGCGGTGCAGCGCGGCGCGCGGCTGGCTGTAGATCAGCTTTGCGTCGCGCGTGAATTCGATCACGCCACGTTCGTTCGGCTTGCCGATGATATGGCTGCAGGCGCCCAGGTTGAACGAACGCAGCACGTCCATGACAAGGGATTTTTCTTCCGCCCGCACCTGGATGACGGCGCCCAGTTCTTCACTGAACAGCGCGCGCAAGGTCAGCTCGTTGCGGCGCTCGGCCACCTGGCCGGCCCAGTTCTTGGCGTCGCCCCAGTCGGCCGCGTGCTCGCTCTCGAGCGTCAGCATGTCCAGGTTGATCGACAGGCCGGCGCGGCCGGCGAAGGCCATCTCCGCCAGGGTGGCGAACAGGCCGCCGTCCGAACGGTCGTGGTAGGCCAGCAGCTTGCCTTCCTTGTTCAGTTGCTGGATGGCGGCGAAGAAGCCCTTCAGGTCTTCGGCGCTGTCGACGTCCGGTGCCGCGTTGCCCAGCTGGCCCAGCACCTGCGCCAGGCAGGAGGCGCCCATGCGGTTCTTGCCCCGGCCCAGGTCGACCAGGATGATGGCCGTCTCGCCCGCGTCCATGCGGATCTGCGGCGTCAGCGACTTGCGGATGTCGTGCACGGGCGCGAAGCCCGAGACGATCAGCGACACGGGCGACAGCACGGCCTTGTCGACGCCGTTGTCGTTCCAGGTGGTGCGCATCGACAGCGAATCCTTGCCGACCGGGATGCTGATGCCCAGGGCCGGGCACAGCTCCATGCCGACGGCCTTGACGGTGTCGAACAGGGCGGCGTCCTGGCCCGGCTGGCCGCAGGCGGCCATCCAGTTGGCCGACAGCTTGATGGCCGAGATGTCGTCGATGGCAGCGGCAGCCAGGTTGGTGATGGTTTCGCCCACGGCCATGCGGCCCGAGGCCGGCGCGTCGATGACGGCCAGCGGGGTGCGCTCGCCCATCGCCATCGCCTCGCCCAGATAGCCTTCGTACGACAGGGCCGTGACGGCGCAGTCGGCCACCGGCACCTGCCATGGGCCCACCATCTGGTCGCGCACGGAGGTGCCGCCCACGGTGCGGTCGCCGATGGTGATCAGGAAGCTCTTGTCGCCCACGGTCGGCAGCAGCAGCACGCGCTGGGCCGCGTCGACCAGGTCGACGCCCGTCAGGTCGATGGCCGGGTAGTCGCGCGCCACATGCGTCACGTCGCGGTGCATCTTCGGCGGTTTACCGAGCAGCACGTCCATCGGCATGTCGACAGGATTGTTCCCCGCCTCCGGATCGATCAGCTTCAGCTGGCGTTCCTCGGTGGCGGTGCCGACGACGGCGAACGGGCAGCGTTCCCGCTCGCACAGGGCCTGGAAAGTGGCCAGGTCGCCCGGGGCAATCGCCAGCACGTAGCGTTCCTGCGACTCGTTGCTCCAGATTTCCTTCGGCGCCAGGCCGGATTCTTCCAGCGGCACCTTGCGCAGGTCGAAGATCGCGCCGCGCTTGGCGTCGTTGGTGATTTCCGGGAAGGCGTTCGACAGGCCGCCGGCGCCCACGTCGTGGATCGAGATGATGGGGTTGTGTTCGCCCATCTGCCAGCAGCCGTTGATGACTTCCTGGGCGCGCCGTTCCATTTCCGGATTGCCGCGCTGGACCGAGTCGAAGTCCAGGTCGGCCGTGTTGGTGCCCGTCGCCATCGACGAAGCGGCCGAGCCGCCCATGCCGATGCGCATGCCGGGGCCGCCCAGCTGGATCAGCAGGCTGCCCACGGGGATGTCGTTCTTGTGCGTGTGCTGGCCCGAGATATTGCCGATGCCGCCGGCGATCATGATGGGCTTGTGGTAGCCGAACACGGCGTGGCCGACGTTCTGCTCGTAGGTGCGGAAGTAGCCGCCCAGCACGGGGCGGCCGAATTCGTTCGAGAACGCGGCGCCGCCCAGCGGCCCCTCGATCATGATCTGCAGGGGCGAGGCGATGCGTTCGGGCTTGCCGTAGGCAGTCGTCGTGTCCTGCCCGGCCAGGGGCGCGGTCACGTCGGCAGCGTGTTCCCACGGACGCACGGCGTCCGGCAGCAGCAGGTTCGACACGGTGAAGCCGGCCAGGCCGGCCTTCGGCTTGGCGCCGCGACCCGTCGCGCCTTCGTCGCGGATCTCGCCGCCGGCACCGGTGGATGCGCCCGGGAACGGCGAAATGGCCGTCGGGTGGTTGTGCGTCTCCACCTTCATCAGGGTGTGGATCAGTTCATGCGAGGCGCCGTATTCGTGGTTCTCGCCGCGCGGGTAGAAGCGCGTGACGGCCGCCCCTTCCATGATCGACGAGTTGTCCGAGTAGGCCACGATGGTGCCCTTGGGCTGTTTCTCGTGCGTGTTCTTGATCATCTTGAACAGCGAACGGTCCTGCGGTACGCCGTCGATGGTCCAGTCGGCGTTGAAGATCTTGTGGCGGCAGTGCTCCGAATTGGCCTGCGCGAACATCATCAGTTCGACGTCGGTCGGATTGCGCCGGGCGGCCGTGAAGGCTTCGTTCAGGTAGTCGATCTCGTCGTCCGACATGGCCAGGCCCAGCTCCGTGTTGGCGCGCACCAGCGCATCGCGGCCGGCCCCCAGCACGTCGATGGATTCGAGTGGCTTGCCTTCCAGGGTGCGGAACAGATCCGCCGCCTGGTCGGGATGGCGCAGCACCGATTCCGTCATGCGGTCGTGCAGCAGCGCCGCCACGGCCTGGGCCTGCGCCGCGTCCAGTTTCCTGGCCGCGCCGATGCCCGTCCCGAGGATGCCGCCCTTGAGCAGCACGCGGAAGGCGATGCCCCGCTCGACCCGGTGGATATGCGTCATGCCGCAGTTGTGCACGATGTCGGTGGCCTTCGAGGCCCACGGCGAAATGGTGCCGAAGCGCGGAATGACGTAGAACTCCTCGACCACGCCGTCGTTGATGTCGGCCTGGGCCGGCTCGCCGTAGGTCAAGAGGCCGGCCAGGCGAGCCTCGTCCTGCTCGGACACGGCGGACTGCACGTCGACGAAGTGGATGTACCGGGCCTGGACGCCGGTGATGGCGGGCAGCACGGACTGGAGCTGGGACAGGAGGCGTTGGCTGCGGAATGCGGACAGGGCATTGGAGCCCGGGAGAATCAACATGGTTGGGAGCGAGTTGATGCAGCGTGGCTGCGGATTAAAAATCTCTGAAAACCGAACAAGTGTCAACGCTTGGCGACGGGGGCCGGTCTTGCTATTGCCGGCATTATACTCGTATAACTATTGTCTTCCCAGCCTCTTCCACTCGGCCGGGACGCCACCGCCGCGCAACAGTCGGGCCCGTTTCCGCTCGAAATTGGACGGCGACACGGCAAATATCAGTGTTTTCGCGCGGAAATAGCTTATTCTTGGAGCAATTCCACTTTCCCGCTCCACGCCGTGCCCATGCCTGAATTTAGCGACCTGTCCGTGCTGATCGTCGACCCCAGTCCCGGGATGCGCGCCAGCCTGCACAATATGCTGAACGGCTCCTCGATCACGCGGATCGATTACGCCACCAGTGCCGGCACGGCCATCCGCCAGCTGGGCAAGAAGGCCTACGACATCATCCTGTGCGAGTACGACCTCGATGGCGGCGGCGCCAACGGCCAGGACGGCCAGCAGCTGCTGGAAGACCTCCGCCACCACCGGCTGATCGCGCCGGACACCATTTTCATCATGCTGACCACCGAGGGCACGGGCGCCAAGGTGATCGGCGCGGCCGAGCTGACGCCGACCGACTACGTGCTCAAACCGTTCACGGTGGAGGCGCTGATGGCCCGCATCGGCCGCGCCGTCGACCGCCGCAACATGCTGCTGCCGGCCGCCACCCAGGTCGCCAACGGCAACCTGCGCGAGGCGCTGCGCCTGTGCGCGGCCGCCATCGACGGCGCGCCCCGCTACGCCGCCGACTTCGCCCGGCTGCAGGCCGAGACCCACGCGGCGCTGGAGGAATGGCCGGAAGCGGAGCTGGTGTACCAGACCGTGCTGGCCATGCGCCCCACCACCGGCTGGGCGCAGCTGGGCGCGGCCCGCTGCCATTTCGCCCAAGGCCGCTACGACGATACCCGCGAGACGCTGGAACGGCTGCTGGAACGCTATCCCCGCTTCATGTCGGCGCACGACCTGCTGGCCCGCACCTACCAGGCGCTGGGCCAGGACCACCTGGCCAAGAAGGTGCTGGAACACGCCGTGACGATCTCGCCGCACATGGTGCGCCGGCTGCGCCACCTGGGCGAACTGGCCTTCGCGACGGACGATATCGGCGCCGCCGAGCGGGCCTTCCGCGCCGTCGTGGGCAAGGCGCGCTATTCGGAATTCCGCTCGCCGGAAGACCATGTCAACCTGGTGCGCACGCTGGTGCGCAAGGGCGACGCGGGCCAGGCGGCCGGCGTCATCCGCGACATGGAACGCAGCTTGCGGGACAACGCCGACACGCAGGCCTGCCGCGCGCTGGCCGCCGCGCTGGTGCTGGACCTGGGCGGGCACGAGACGGCGGCGGCGGCCGAGCTGACCCGGGCAGCCGACACGGCACGCACGGCCGAGGGCTTGTCCAGCCAGCTGAAGATCGGCCTCGTCAACGCCTGCCTGCGCCACCGCCTGGACAGCCCGGCCGCCGCGCTGGTGCTGGAGATGATGAACGACAGCGCCCAGGGCCTGACGGTGGAACAGGCGGTCGACGTGTTCGAAAAGGCCGGCCGCCACGACCTGGCCGTGACGGTCGGCCGGCGCGCCACCCAGCAGGCCGAGGAAGCCCTCAGCGACACGGCGCAGAAGCTGGGCCAGGGCGAGCTGCGCGCCGCCGTCGGCGCCATCACCGCCGCCGTGCGCCGCTCGCCGCGCAATGTGCACGTGCTGCTGACGGCCGTGCAAACCATCCTGCGCCAGCTCGACGAACTGGGCTGGGAGGCCCCGCTGGCCGAACAGGCGACGGCCCTGCTGGCGCGGCTGCGCAAGCTCGACCCCGCCAACGGCGCGCTGGAACACCTGGCGCAGCAGTACGGCGCCACGCGCCGCAAATACGGTATCGCCGCCACGGCGTGACAGATGCCGGCGCCGGTCGCATCCTGCGCAGAAACGGCGTAGAATCTGCGTATAGTTTGCAGCATGCCGCCGGGCCGCCGCCCGATTGGCCCCGATCGCCCCGATTTCAGGAGAACACCATGGCATCGTCCTTCAATATCGATTCGACCCTGGACAAGACGCTGGAAGAGCTGAAGAAGCACTACGGCGCTTCGTCCAAGGCGGAAATCCTGCGCAAGGCCATCGCCTTGCTGAACGTGGCGAGCCGGCATGAAAACGCCGACGGCAGCCTGACCCTGCGCCAGGACGGCAAGAACGACACGAAAGTCGTGCTGCGGTGACGGGGGTCGTCAGCGTCCTCGCCGAAGAGGAACGCATTGGCAATGCGGTAGAGACAGCCACCGCGCGCAGCATCCGCGCCGACATCTGGCTGCGCATCGGCATGGTGGTGGTGGTCTGCGGCATCTTCATCTGGCTGAACTGGCAGGTCATCGATTTCGTCAAGGACGCGCTGCGCCTCGACATCGCCCAGGCGGCCGCCACCCCGCCGCTGCCGCCGGAACACCGGCTGATCACGTCGAACGTCGTCATGTCATTGATCGGCGCCACGGTCGTGCAGACCGGCATCGGCTTTATCGCGATCACCTCTTACCTGTTTCCGCGCCGGCTGAACGGCGGCTGATCGCGCCGGTCCCGGCCTACATCGCGGGCGTGCAGGTCAGCGCAGGATCAAGTCGTTACCGAGCATCGTCAACAGGCCGTAGGCGACCAGCCCCAGTACCAGCAACGCCACCACGAAGATGGCGGCCACCTTGCCGCCGGCGCGCAGCAAGTCGCGCTGCTCCGTTTCCTTCCCCGCTTCCTTGCCCTTCCGGCCCTGGTCGTAATGCCACTTGACGGCGAAAAACATCCCCGTGCCCAGCACGAGAAACTTGAACGTCACGAGGACGACAGGGACCCAATCGATCATTTGCGTATTTCCAGGTTATTGCCAGACACCGTCACCGACGAGCCATTTGGAGGCATACTACTCCAAAGCAATTTCCTTTCATCGGGACAAAATGTCCCAGTTGGCACCTGTACACGATGCGGGCCTGTCCATCTGGACCGACCGATCTGCCACCGCGGCCAGCAACGACGCAAGAAAAGACGGGTGCCAACAAACGGGGGGCCGACAGCCTGACGCAAATGAGATGAGAGTCGCCATACCAATAATAGCCGCCCTGCTCTGTGCGTCGGACGTTACAGCCTGCAAGCTGGCGCCGCACGCTTATGATCTGCAAGCTTTCCTTGCGGAGTCGAAGGATGCAGCCGTCGTGTTTGCCGGACTTGTTGTATCCGTCACGCCAGGCGAACACGGCGCAACGCAGTTGATCACGATCGACACCAGACGGTGGTGGCGGGGCCTGCCACGCGAACGGGTCCTTGTCGTCGGCACGCGGGGAAGCATGCCGGGCACCGACTGCGAAGGTGTTTTCGACTTCACCGCGCGCGTCGGTGCAACAGCATTCGTCGTCGGGACCGAACGGTCCGGGGCGGTCTATCCGTCCAGTTTGCTCAGCCGCGAGGAGAATATCGCGAAGTTGCCGCAAACGGTGGAACAACTTCGCTAGCGTCCCGTCATCCCATGGCGGTAGCCGCATCCGCCACCGAACCAGGGCCGAGCCCGCGTCCAGCCGGAGCCGGCGTCAGGCACCTCTCTCGCCACGGGCGCATCCGGCCTACCGCCGCGCCCGTGTCCACCGTGGGGTCAGACCCGAAGCCGGACACGAGCCCGGCCGTGGCCATTACTGCGGCGTGCCATACCCGCCGCCGCCGGGGGTCTCGATGACGAACACGTCGCCCGGTGCCATTTCCGTCTTGCCGATATGGCCCAGCTCCTCCGCCGTGCCGTCGGCCCGTTCGACGCTGTTGCGGCCTGTCGCGGCGCTCTGGCCGCCGGCCATGCCGAAGGGAGCGTGCAGCCGGTTGTTCGACAGGATGGCCGCCGTCATCGGTTCCAGGAAGCGCACGCGCCGCACGCCGCCGTTGCCGCCATGCCAGCGCCCGGCGCCGCCGGAGCCGGGCCGGATGGCGTAGCTGTCCAGCCGCACGGGAAAGCGGAATTCCAGGATTTCCGGGTCCGTCAGGCGCGAGTTCGTCATATTCGTCTGCACCACGTCGGTGCCGTCGAAGCCGTCGCCGGCGCCGGAACCGCCGCTGATGGTCTCGTAGTACTGGTACCTGCTGCTGCCGAAGGTGAAGTTGTTCATCGTGCCCTGCGAAGCCGCCATCGCCCCCAGCGCGCCGTACAGCGCGTTGGTGATGCAGGTGGACGTCTCGACGTTGCCGGAGACGACCGAGGCCGGGTAACGGGGGTTCAGCATCGAGCCGGGCGGGATGATGACGGTCAAGGGTTTGAGGCAGCCCGCGTTCAGGGGAATCTCGTCGTCCACCAGCGTCCGGAACACGTACAGCACGGCCGCCATGCACACGGCCGACGGCGCGTTGAAGTTGTTCGGCAGCTGGTCCGAGGTGCCCGTGAAGTCGATGGTGGCGCCGCGCGCGGCCCGGTCCACCGTGACGGTGACGTGGATGCGGGCGCCGTTATCGAGCGGCACCGTGTAGCTGCCGTCGTGCAGGGCGCCGATCACGCGCCGCACCGCTTCCTCGGCGTTGTCCTGCACATGGCCCATATAGGCCTGCACCACGTCCAGGCCGAAGTGGGCCACCATGCGGTGCAGCTCCTCCACGCCCTTCTGGTTGGCCGCCACCTGGGCCCGCAAATCGGCCAGGTTCTGGTCCGGATTGCGGGCCGGCCAGCGCGCACCGGTCAGCAAGGCACGGGTTTCCTCCTCGCGCAGGCGGCCGCCGGCGGCGCCGTCGACAAGCTTGAAATTATCGATCAGGACACCCTCTTCCTCGATATGGGTCGAGTCGGGCGGCATCGAGCCGGGCGTGGTGCCGCCGATATCGGCATGGTGGCCGCGCGAGCCCACGTAGAACAGGATGGTGCCGCCGGCCGCGTCGAAGACGGGCGTGATCACGGTGACGTCGGGCAGGTGGGTGCCGCCGTTGTACGGGTCGTTGAGCATGTAGACGTCGCCCGGGTGCATGCGCCCGGCGTTCTCTCGCATCACCGTCTTGATGCTCTCGCCCATCGAGCCCAGGTGCACGGGCATGTGCGGCGCGTTGGCGATCAGGTTGCCGTCGGCGTCGAAGATGGCACAGGAGAAGTCCAGCCGCTCCTTGATGTTGACGGAGTGCGCCGTGTTCTGCAGCCGCAGTCCCATCTGCTCGGCGATCGACATGAACAGGTTGTTGAAGATCTCCAGCATCACCGGGTCGGCCGTCGTGCCGATGGCGCGCCGCGCCGGCAGCGGCGTCACGCGCGAGAGCACCAGGTGGTCCTGCGGCGTCACGACGGCCTGCCAGCCCGGCTCCACGACGGTGGTCGCATTGGCTTCGGCGATGATGGCCGGGCCGTCGATGACGTCGCCGATGCGGGTGTCGCCGCGGGCGAACAGGCCCGTGTCGCGCCACTGGCCCGCCGCGTACATGGCCACCGTGCGGCGAGGCGCAAGGCCGCCCTCGCGCGGCAGCTGGCTCGGCGCGGCAGGCGCCGGCGCGTCCGAGGCGCCGACGGCTTCGACCGACACGGCTTCCACGATCAGTGCGCGCTGCGGCATCAGGAACGAGAAGCGCTTCTTGTACGCTTCCTCGAACTGGGCGCGCATGGCATCGATGTCGCCGTGGGCCACGATCAGCGCCGAATCCGTCCCTTCATAGCGCAGGTGCACGCGGCGCAGCGCCGAGATGCGATGCGCCGCCACGCCCTGGCGCGCCAGCTCGCCGGTGGCCTCGGCGGCCAGCGCATCGAGCTTTTCCGCCAGCGCCGGCAGGTTGCCGGCGTCGAGCCTGAGTTCCACGGCGGCCTCGCGCAGCGCGGCCTGGTCGGCCAGGCCCATGCCGTAGGCCGACAGCACGCCGGCCAGCGAATGGATGAAGACCGTCTTCATGCCGAGGGCATCGGCCACCAGGCAGGCGTGCTGGCCGCCGGCACCGCCGAAGCTGGTCAGCGCGTATTCCGTCACGTCGTGGCCCCGCTGCACGGAGATCTGCTTGATGGCGTTGGCCATCTTGCCTACCGCGATATCGAGGAAGCCCGCCGCCACCTGCTCGAACGTGGTGCTCTGGCCGGAGGCGGCGCCGATACGTTCGGCCATGGCCGTGAACTGGGCCCGCACCGTTTCGGCATCGAGCGGCTGGTCGCCGGTCGGGCCGAACAGGGCCGGGAAGTGCGCCGGCTGGATCTTGCCGAGGCAGACATTGCAGTCCGTGACGGCCAGCGGGCCGCCGCGCCGGTAGCTGGCCGGGCCAGGATTGGCGCCGGCGCTGTCCGGCCCCACGCGCAGCCGGCTGCCGTCGAAGTGCAGCACGGAGCCGCCGCCGGCGGCCACGGTGTGGATGCTCATCATCGGCGCGCGCATGCGCACGCCGGCCACCTGGGTTTCGAACACGCGCTCGAATTCGCCCGAGTAGTGCGACACGTCGGTCGACGTGCCGCCCATGTCGAAGCCGATCACCTTGTCGAAGCCGGCCAGGCGGCTGGCCCGCACCATGCCGACGATGCCGCCGGCCGGGCCGGACAGGATGCTATCCTTGCCCTGGAAGGCGCGCGCGTCCGTCAGGCCGCCGTTCGACTGCATGAACTGCAGGTTCGCGCCGGGCAGCTCGGCGGCCACCTGGTCGACGTAGCGGCGCAGGATGGGCGACAGGTAGGCGTCGACGACGGTGGTATCGCCCCGGGCGACGAGCTTCATCATCGGGCTGACCTGGTGCGATACGGAGATCTGCGTGAACCCGATGGCGCGCGCTATGCCGGCCACGGCCGCCTCGTGCGCCGTGTAGCGGTAGCCATGCATGAAGACGATGGCCAGGCTGCGGTAGCCGGCATCGAAGGCGGCCTGCAGGCCAGCGCGCGCGCCGTCGCCATCGAGCGGCGTGACGACGTCGCCATGGGCGCCGATGCGCTCGTCGATCTCGACAACGTCGCCGTACAGCAGTTCGGGCAGCACGATGTGCCGGTCGAACAGGCGGGGACGGTTCTGGTAGGCGATGCGCAGCGCATCGCGAAAGCCCCGCGTGATGGCCAGCACCGTGCGTTCGCCCTTGCGCTCGAGCAGCGCATTGGTGGCCACCGTGGTGCCCATCTTGACCGCCTCGATGCCGGCGGCCGGAAGGGGCGCTCCGGCGGCCACGCCCAGCAGGTGCCGGATACCGGCAATGGCGGCGTCGCGGTACTGTTCGGGGTTCTCGGACAGCAGCTTGTGCGTCGCCAGGCTGCCGTCGGGCCGCCGCGCGACGATATCGGTAAAGGTGCCGCCGCGGTCGATCCAGAATTGCCAGTCCATCCCTGCTCCCCGTTTGCAAAATGGCTATTGTAGTGCGGTGCGGCGCCGGCGGCAGTCGAAACACACTGAGAATCCATTAGAATCGGGCCTACTCCCCACTTTCCACTTTCCACTTTCCACTTTCCACTTCCCGTCGCCCCGATGCCAACCCACTGCGCCCTCTACACCGTCGACCAGCTTCGCCAGATCGAGCGCCAGGCCGCAACGGGCCTGCCCGATGGCGCCCTGATGGAGCGGGCCGGTCAGGCCGGCGCCAATGCGGCGCTGGAGCTGCTGCCCTTTTCCACCCGGCTGGCACGCGTGCTGGTGCTGGCCGGCCCCGGCAACAACGGCGGCGATGCGCTGGAAACGGCGGCGCACCTGGCCCATGCGGGCGCCGACGTGACGGTGATGCATGTCGACGGCGGCACGGCGCCCGAGCGGCTGCGTGCGCTGGCGCGTGCCCGGGCCAGCACGGCGCGCTTCATCGACCCCGACCCGGGCGCCATCCAGGCCGGCGACTGGAGCCTCGTCGTCGACGGCCTGTTCGGCATCGGCCTGGCGCGACCCGTGGCGGGCGCGTTCGCCGCCGTGGTCGGCGCCGTGAACGGATTGGGTGCGGCGCTGCACTGCCCCGTGCTGGCGCTGGACGTGCCCAGCGGCCTGGATGCCGACACCGGCTGCATCGTCGGACCGGGCGGCTGCGCCGTCGCGGCCACGCACACCATCACCTTCATCGGCGACAAGCCGGGGCTGTACACCTGCGACGGCCGTGACCATGCCGGCGTCGTCACCGTGGCGGGCCTCGATATCGACGCGGGCCTGCTGCCGCCGCCGGCCATGCTGCTGAACGATACGCGCTGGTTCGCGGCGCAGGCGCGACCGCGCCGGCAGAACACGCACAAGGGCAGCAACGGCATCGTCGCCGTGCTCGGCGGCGCGGCCGGCATGACGGGCGCCCCGATCCTGGCCGGGCGCACGGCCCTGCATGCGGGTGCCGGACGCGTGTTCCTGTGCTTCGCCGGCCCGGCCCTGCCCTGCGACGCAGGCCAGCCCGAGCTGATGTGCCGCGGCGCCGAAGGCTTCGATTTCGCCGCCGCCGTCACCGTGGCCGGCCCCGGCCTGGGCACGAGCGATGCTGCCGCCGCACTGCTGGCCCAGGCGCTGGCCAGCCCCCTGCCGCAGGTGCTGGATGCGGATGCGCTGAACCTGGTCGCCGCCCAACCGGCCATGGCCCGACAGCTGCGCGCGCGGCAAGGCACCACCGTGCTGACGCCGCACCCGCTGGAAGGCGCGCGGCTGCTGGGCTGCGACGTCGCCGCCTTGCAGCGCGACCGGCCCGGCAGCGCGCGCCGGCTGGCGGACGCGCTGGGCGCAGTGGTGATCCTGAAGGGATCGGGCAGCGTCATCGCCGCCCCGGGACGCACGGCCGTCATCAATACGACGGGCAATCCGGCGCTGGCCACGGCCGGTACCGGCGACGTGCTGGCTGGCCTGTGCGGCGCGCTGCTGGCGCAAGGCTGGCCGGCCTGGGAGGCGGCATTGGGCGCGGCCTGGCTGCACGGCATCGCGGCCGACGTGCTGGTGACGGAAGGACAGGGGCCGGTCGGCATGGCGGCGGGCGAGCTGGTGCCGGCCATCCGCACGGCCTTGAACCGGTTGGTGTACAGCCGCCTCAGCGATCCAACGGCGTCAGATCGATCGGCTGCACGTATACATACTGACCCGGCACGATCCGGTAGGTCCGGCGAAACGGCTGATAACCGGCGGCCCTGATCGTCAGCTCGTAGTCGCCTTCGGCCAGGCCGACGAAGGAGAACGACGCCGGCCCGGCATGGTCGCGGCCGGCCAGGTAGGTCTCGATCAGGCGGTCCTCCGGTGTGTCGTCGACGCTCAGGCTGCGCGTGTCGGTGCCGTTGCTGAAGGTGATCGACGCTATCCGGATGTCGCGGCGCGGCGAGCGATGGCTGCCGGCGGGATTCTCGCCGGGCTTGACGTCGGCACCGATATAGCCGGAGAACACACCCTGCGGCGCCAGGTCGAAGCGCAGCCGGGGCGTGGCGCCGGGCGACACCGTCACAGCCAGCCGTTCCGGTACCGTCCTGAAGCCGTAGGCGAACAGGCTGGCCGCGTAGCGGCCGGGCGGGAACGGTCCCAGCTCGCTGCCGTTGTCGGCTGACCTGATCGGCAGCGTGATCGACTTCCGCGCGTCGTCCACGGATGTAAGCAGCAGCACCGGTTGCGACCTGGGGGCGGCGTCGTCCTGCTCGTAACGGAAGGCGATCCCCACCCTGCCCCCGTCGTCCGCCGCCTGCGCGCCGAACTTCCGCTCTGCCGCCGCCAGGACCAGTTCATATTGCCGAAACACTTCCGCTGACGACAGGATGCCGACATGATCCTCGTTGAAGCCCTTGATGGTGCGCGCCTCGGCTTGGGCCGCCGGTCGCAACTGGCTGGCCAAGGTGATGACGCCGTCCGTGTTTGCAGAACGCAGCAGGCTGTAACTGCCGCCATGGCCGAAGAACAGCGTGTAGTCCAGATCGCGCGGCAGCGGCTGGTCGAACAGGGTCTGGATGAAGCGGCCCCTGGAACGCACATCGTGCCAAGAAGGGATCACCGCCGGCGAATACGCGACGCCGCTGTTGGCAGCGGCTTCGCCGTCCCATGGCGTCGAAATCGATACGAAGGCTTTGGCCGCCGGGAACGGGAAATGGGGATTGGTCAGCAAGGAGCGCACCACCAGCCCGCCCATGCTGTGCGCCGTAAACACCATCCGGTCGAAGTGGTACTGGCGCTGCAGGTTGATCAGCTTCCAGTACAGCAGGTAGGCAACGGAATCGAGCGAGGCACCGGACGGGTAATGGAAGAACCAGGGCTGATAGCGCGAGCGGTCGAGGTGGGCGAAGAAATACTGCCAATCCTGCGGCGAGCCGGCCACGCCGTGGACGAACAGTATCGGCGTCCTGGCGGGGTCGTACGGCTCCAGGAAGTAGATATTGCCGCCGGCCTCCTTGAAGAATTCCATCGGCGCCCAGTAGCCATGCTTGCCGAATTCGCGCGAGAAGACGCGCGCGCGCAGGTCGGCGATGGCCCCGGCCTGCGTGCTGTGCTGCCCGCCCGCGACCGGCTTGGCCGGAACGGCCGTGCCCACGGGGATCTCGTCCAGCGGCTTGTCCGACAGCGCGAAGTTGAGCTGCATCAGCAGACCGGTACCGGACGCGGTGACGGGAGACCGGCTGTAGCGGCCCACAGGCTCGCCCGCGTCCAGTGTCAGGTTGCCGTTGCCGTCGCCGAAGGCGAACAGTGCGTACTGGCCCTTCGGCACGATCAGCTCGAAGCCACCCGCCTCGTGCAGCACGGTGTGATGGGCAATCTCCAGGCGGCCATCCTGCCGGGTGTAGGCGGCGACGACGATGGGCTTGGCCCACCCGTCGGGGGCCGTCACTTCGCCCACCAGCACCGTGGACGAGTAGAACGCCTTCGACTCGTCCTTGAGTTTGACCAGCGAGCAGGCGCCCAGCCAGGGCAGCAAGAGCGCGCCGGCCAGAAGGGCCCGCGGCATGCGCGGCCTCTTCAAACGAGACGGCCCGCCGCGATGGTGATGGTGCGTCCGCAGCGGGCGGCGATGCTCGTGTCGTGCGTGACCAGTACGAGGGTCGAGCCGCGTTCGCGATTGAGTTCGAACATCAGCTGGATCACGGCCTCGCCAGTGGTCGCATCCAGGCTGCCGGTCGGTTCGTCCGCCAGCAGCAGCGGCGGTTCGGTGACGAAGGCGCGCGCCAGCGCGACGCGCTGCTGTTCGCCGCCGGACAGGAATTTCGGATAGTGCTTGAGCCGCGTGCCCAGCCCGACCCGGCCCAGCATGGCCTCGGCCTTGGCGCGGGCATTGCCGTCGCCGCGCAGTTCCAGCGGCAGCATGACGTTTTCGAGCGCCGTCAGGTGGGCCAGCAGCTGGAAAGACTGGAACACGAAGCCCAGCCGGGCCTTGCGCAGGGCGGCGCGGCCGTCCTCGTCGAGGGCGAAGATATCGGTCCCTTCCAGCAGCACGGTGCCGCCCGAGGGCGTGTCGAGCCCTGCCAGCAAACCGAGCAGGGTCGACTTGCCGGAACCGGAGGCGCCCACGATGGCAACCGTCTCGCCCTTTTGCACGGTAAAATCGACGCTGTGCAATATGGTCAGCTCGCCGCTGGCATCGGCCACCCGCTTGGTGAGGCCGCGCACGGCGATGGCGCCGGCGTCGCTGTGCGCCTGTGCGGGCGCATGATTCGCCGCCGGTGAATCTGGAACGAAACTGCTGGACGCATTGGGGAAATCGGGCATGGTTGGAAGTCTGTTTGTAGGTTTACTGCGAAATTTAGTGCAACGGTTGCCGGGAAATTCGTCCGGAACCCGCGCGGGATTCGGTAAGAAGCTGTTGGCCTGGTGCGCGCTGGCGTTGCTGACCATCGGCGCAAACGCCTATTCTGCCCCAAAAACGCTGCTCGTGGTGGGCGACAGCCTGTCGGCCGAATATGGCCTGGCACGGGGCAGCGGCTGGGTGGCCCTGCTGGAGAAGAAACTGCAGGCCTCCAGCAGCGACGTACGCATCGTCAACGCCAGCGTCAGCGGCGAGACCACCAGCGGCGGGCGCACCCGCCTGCCGGCCCTGCTGACGCGGCACAAGCCCGACATCGTCGTCATCGAACTGGGTGCCAATGACGGCCTGCGCGGGCTGCCCGTGGCGGCCGCCGATGCCAACCTGCGCGCGATGGTGGCGGCCGCGCGCAAGGCCGATGCGCGCGTCCTGCTGGTGGGCATGCGCATTCCGCCCAACTACGGCCGCGATTATTCGGAAAAGTTCTTCGCCATGTTCGGCCGCATCAGCCGCGACGAAAAGGTGCCGCTGGCGCCGTTCATGCTCGACGGCGTGGCCGAAAAGGCCGACCTGTTCCAGGCCGACCGCCTGCACCCGCTGGCCAGCGCCCATCCCGTCATCCTGGCCAATATCTGGCCTTCGCTGCAGCCCATGCTGCGCGCCAAATGAGAGTCCCATGAAGTATCCCGAAATCCTCCGCATCGACGACGTCCTGGCCCGCCTGGACGACTTCGACACCATCATCGATGCCCGCAGCCCGGGCGAGTTCGCGCTGGACCACCTGCCCGACGCCATCAACTGCCCCGTGCTGGACGACGAGCAGCGCATCGTCGTGGGCACGCTGTACAAGCAGACCGGCGCCTTCGAGGCCAAGAAGCTGGGCGCCGTGCTGGTGGCGAAGAACATCGCCCACCACATCGAAACCCTGTGGCAGGACAAGCCGCGCGACTGGACGCCGCTGGTGTACTGCTGGCGCGGCGGCAACCGCAGCGGCTCGATGGCCCATATCCTGGCCAAGATCGGCTGGCCCGTCGTACAGCTCGACGGCGGCTACAAGGCCTTCCGCAACCACGTCAACGCCGACCTGGAACATCCGCCGCAGCTGGATTTCCGCGTCATCTGCGGCACCACGGGCAGCGGCAAGACGCGCCTGCTGGACACGCTCGAATCGATCGGCGCCCAGGTGCTGGACCTGGAGCAGCTGGCCGCGCACCGGGGCTCGGTGCTGGGCAACCTGCCCTGCCAGCCGCAGCCTTCGCAAAAGGCCTTCGAAACGTCGATCTGGGACCGGCTGCGCCGGTTCGACGCTTCCCGCCCGGTCTTCGTCGAATCCGAAAGCAAGAAGGTGGGCGCCCTGCGCGTACCGGCCGCGCTGATGGAGCGCATGCGCGCCTCGCCGTGCGTGGCCCTGCAGGTGGCGCGCGAGGCGCGCGTCAAGCTGCTGATCGAGGACTACCAGCACTTCGCCTGCAACGCGCCGGCACTGAACGCGCAGCTGACCTACCTGACCGACCTGCACGGCAAGGCGACCATCGCCCGCTGGCAGGAAATGGCCACGCAAGGCCACATGCCCGAACTGGTCGACGAGCTGCTGGTGGCGCACTACGATCCCGCCTACACCCGCTCGATCCACCGCAATTTCACGCAGTACGAGGGGGCCGAAGTGGTGCAGCTGGCCGATATCTCTCCCGCCGCCTTCCTGGCCGCCGCGCGCGGGCTGCATGAAGGGGTGGTCGTGCCCTGACCGTTCGCGTTCGGCGCACGCGCTCTTCCAATTGAAAGAGCCCGCCGTCCCGTGCATCCATAAAAAAAAGGCCACCCTGGGGTGGCCTTCGTTTTATCCGCTGCCGGCGCTTATTGGGCGCCCTCGGTCTTGGCACTCGTGACCGGGCGCAGGATCTTCACCTTGGCTTTTTGCTTCAGCACGTCGACGTAGTTGATCATGTCCTGCTGGGCGACGATATTGTCGATCGCTTCGGCATCGGACTTGCGGCGGCCTTCGTCCTGCGTGGCCGGCTGATGCACCTTGCCGATGCGGTAGATGCCGTAGCCCATGCCGGGCAGGTCGACACCGATGTAGGCGGGCAGCTTCGACACGTCGGCCTTCAGCACGGCGCGGGCGGCCAGGGGGTTGATGCCCTCGGCCTTGGCGCGGGAGACGGTCAGCGGCGCGCCGAAGCCAGTGGCATCGCCGGAAGCCTTGACGGCCGCCAGCTTCGCTTCGCCCGCCTTCTTGGCCGCGGCCAGGGCCTTCTCGGCCAGCACGCGCTGGCGGATCTGGTCCGACACTTCGGCGAGCGGACGCTTCGAGGCCGGCTTGAACTCGGCGATACGGCCCGCCACCAGGGTGCTCGGCGCGACTTCGACCGCTTCGGTATTGCGCTTGTTCTTGATGGCGTCATCCGAGAACAGGGCCGTCAGGAACTTGGCGTTGTTGTACGGCGCCGTCGCGGCGGCCGGGTTCGGCGTGCGGGTCAGTCCTTCGGCCACGTTGATCTTCAGGCCCAGCTTGTCGGCCACCGGCTTCAGGCTGTCGGCCTGCTCGTAGACGGTGTTGGTGAAGGTCTCGACGGTTTCCGAGTACTTCTTCGCGGCCTTCTGCTTTTTCAGTTCGGCGGCGATCTCGCCCTTCACTTCCTCGAACGGCTTGACGGCGGCCGGTTTCAGCGACGTCACGGTGATGATGTGGTAACCGAATTCAGATTCGACCAGCTTGCTGACCTCACCCTGCTTCAGCGCGAAGATGGCGCCTTCCACGCTCGGCACCAGCGAACCTTTCTCGATCACGCCCAGGTCGCCGCCCTGCTCGGCCGAGCCGGGATCTTCCGACTTGGCCTTGGCGATCTGCGCGAACTGGGCCGGGGCCTTGTTCACGTCGGCCAGGATGGCTTCGGCCTTGGCCTTGGCGGCGGCCTTCGTGCTGGCGTTGGCATCCTTGGCCACGGCGATCAGGATATGGCTGGCACGGCGTTCTTCCGGTGCCGTGAAGCGGGTCGGCGTGGCCTTGTAGGCGGCGGCGACTTCCTCGTCGCTGACGGCGGTCTGCGCGGCGATGGCGTTCGCGTCCAGCACGACGTATTCGGCCTTGGCCTGCTCCGGCACCTCGAACTGCTTGGTGTTCTTGTCGTAGTAGGCCTTGATCTCGGCGTCCGTGACCTGCGTGCTGGCGGCAAAGCCGGACAGCGGCAGCACCAGCTCCTGCACTTCGCGTTCCTGTTCCGTCAGGTCCGACACCATCTTGGCGACGGTACGGGGCGCAAAAGCGCTGCCCTGCACGCCGGCGGCCAGCTGCTGCACCGTCATGTCGCGCTTGAGCGACTGCACGTAGCCCTGCGGCGTCAGGCCGGTCTGGCCGGCGATCAGGTTGGCGGCCTTTTCCTCGTCGAGCTTGCCGTCGGCCTTGAACATGCCGGGCACTTCCTGCAGGCTCTGGGCGACGGCGCGTTGCACGGCGGCATCGGTGGCGGACAGGTGGCTGCGCTTGGCTTCGGACGTGATGGCGCGCTGGGCGATCAGGTTGTCCAGCACGCTCTGGCGGAATTCCGGCGTATCGAACAGCTTCTGGTCGAACTGCGTGCCCAGGCGCTGGCGGTACTGGTCCAGCTGGCGGCGCAGGGCCTGCTCGTATTCCTGCTGCGACAATGGCTGGCCGTCGATCTTGGCCACGGTGGTGGCGCTGTCGCCGAAGCTTTCATAACCGCTGACGCCAACGAAGATGAAGGACGGAACGATGACAATCGCCAGCAAAATCTGCATCAGTTTTTGATGCGAACGAATGAATTCAAACATGGTCAGCCAATTTGATGAGTGGATCACTGCAGGGCCGCAAACACGCGCCTCCTACAAAAAAAGGCGAACCCGCGTTCGCCCCTCTGCTGCTCTCGCGATTATAGGGTGCGCACCCCGGGTTAGCAAGGCAACACTTTGAATGAATTGCAACTTTGGCAGGAGTGGTGGTGGGTGGAACTGGTTCCTTGGAGCGCGCCGATTGCAACCGGGGACAGTCTCCAGCGGCGCGGCTGGCGTTTGCGACATCGGGCGCTACGGCGCAGAATGCGCAAAGTCCCGACGGGCCTTTGCGCATTCTGGGAGCGGACGGGACTCGCCCACATCCTGCGGGCCGCGGTTTCGCTTGCAAGCGAAACCCTTCGAGTCAATGACAAGTGCTCCGTTGGAGCAATCGTATTCTCCTGCGGAGAATACTCCGCAGGGAGAGCGCTCCGCTGCGCCGAATGCAAAAAGGCCCGACGAATCGGGCCTTTTTTCTATTCTGGCGGAGCGGACGGGACTCGCCCACATCCTGCGGGCCGCG
>Ga0066798_10000014_pt1:0-132500 | contig 135055 bp, 128 predicted proteins | sample PersoiDNA2013203_FD_70961 | JGI IMG/M metagenome (GOLD analysis project Ga0066798, IMG submission 70961) | Permafrost soil microbial communities from the Arctic, to analyse light accelerated degradation of dissolved organic matter (DOM) -... | ecosystem: Environmental > Terrestrial >... | reverse complement strand
GGGAAACAGCCCAGACCGTCGGCTAAGGCCCCTAATTCCTAGCTAAGTGGGAAACGATGTTCGATTGCATAGACAACCAGGATGTTGGCTCAGAAGCAGCCACCATTAAAAGAGTGCGTAATAGCTCACTGGTCAAGTGGTCGGGCGCGGACAATGTAACGGGGCTCAAGCTAGGAGCCGAAGCCACGGACTTCGCGTGCAAGCGCGGAGTGGTAGGGGAGCATTCTCAATCCAGCGAAGCGGCGGCGTAAGCCAGTCGTGGAGGGTTGAGAAGAGAGAATGCTGGCATGAGTAACGAAAGAGGGGTGAGAAACCCCTCCGCCGAATGCCCAAGGGTTCCTGAGTAAAGCTAATCTGCTCAGGGTTAGTCGGGACCTAAGCCGAGGCCGAAAGGCGTAGGCGATGGACAACCGGTTGATATTCCGGTACCACGTATTTGCCGCTATTACCAATGGCGGGACAAGGTAGGCTAAGGAATCCCAGGCGATGGTAGTCCTGGGGTAACCGCGTAGGACGTTCCGTAGGGAAATCCGCGGAGCAAGTCTGAGACGGGAGTCCGAGCCATTTAGGCGAAGTTCCTGAAGCCATGCCTTCTAGAAAAGCGTCTAGGGAGGCAAAACGTGCCCGTACCAAAACCGACACAGGTGGGCAAGTAGAGGATACTAAGGCGATCGGAAGAACCCTCGTTAAGGAACTCGGCAAAATGGCCCCGTAACTTCGGGAGAAGGGGCGCCCCGGTAGGGTTAAGCTCTTTTCGAGCGAATGCCCGAGGGGGCCGCAGTGAAACGGCCCAAGCGACTGTTTACCAAAAACACAGGTCTCTGCGAAGTCGAAAGACGACGTATAGGGGCTGACGCCTGCCCGGTGCCGGAAGGTCACGGAGAGAGGTTAGCCGCAAGGCGAAGCTTTGAACCTAAGCCCCGGTAAACGGCGGCGGTAACTATAACCGTCCTAAGGTAGCGAAATTCCTTGTCGGGTAAGTTCCGACCTGCACGAATGGCGTAACGACTTGGGCGCTGTCTCAACGAGGGATCCGGTGAAATTGTAGTCTCGGTGAAGATGCCGAGTACCCGTGGCTGGACGGAAAGACCCCGTGAACCTTTACTGCAGCTTGACGTTGGAGTCTGGGATATATCGTCCAGGATAGGTGGGAGGCTTTGAAGCGGGGGCGCTAGCTCTCGTGGAGCCAATCTTGGGATACCACCCTTTGTGTTCTGGGCCTCTAACCCGATGCCGTTATCCGGGTCGGGAACAGCGTCAGGTGGGCAGTTTGACTGGGGCGGTCGCCTCCTAAAATGTAACGGAGGCGCGCAAAGGTTCCCTCAGCACGGTTGGAAATCGTGCGTAGAGTGCAAAGGCATAAGGGAGCTTGACTGCGAGACTGACAAGTCGAGCAGGTGCGAAAGCAGGCCTTAGTGATCCGGCGGTTGAGAGTGGAATTGCCGTCGCTCAACGGATAAAAGGTACTCCGGGGATAACAGGCTTATCGTTCCCAAGCGTCCACAGCGACGGAACGGTTTGGCACCTCGATGTCGGCTCGTCGCATCCTGGGGGTGGAGTCGCTCCCAAGGGTTGGGCTGTTCGCCCATTAAAGCGGTACGCGAGCTGGGTTCAGAACGTCGTGAGACAGTTCGGTCCCTATCCGCCACGGGCGTTGGGAGCTTGAGAGGAGTCGTCTCTAGTACGAGAGGACCGAGATGAACAGACCTCTGGTGTATCAGTCGTCGTGCCAACGGCGCTGCTGATTAGCTACGTCTGGAAGGGATAACCGCTGAAAGCATCTAAGCGGGAAGCCCACCTCGAGATGAGGCTCCCCATCCCCTAGAGGGAGTAAGGGCCGTGGGAGAACACCACGTTGATAGGCGGGACGTGTAAGCGCAGCAATGCGTTCAGCGGACCCGTACTAATTGCCCGAGGTCTTGACTTGAACACGTATGAGTCGCTATGGAGTTTTGAGGGTGCGCGGTTGCGCGCTTGACAGTTTGGCGGTCATAGCGACGGGGATACACCTCTTCCCATTCCGAACAGAGAAGTTAAGCCCGTTCGCGCCGATGGTACTTGGGGGGCAACCCCCTGGGAGAGTAGGTCGCCGCCAGTTATTGAAGGGCCGCGCGAGCGGCCCTTTTTACTTGGCCAATAGAATCACCGCATGAGTCTTGCTGTCCCAGAGCTCAGAGACGAAGTGATCTTCCTTCGGCGTTGGAACGAAGGCGACATCGAAGCGAACGTCGCTGCCTGTCAGGACGCCGATGCGATTCGCTGGATGCCGCGCATCCCGAGCCCTTACGATGAGAGCGACGCTTGGGAGTTTCTTGCGCACTCCGATAAAGGCTGGGAAGAAGGAACGTTCTACGGTTTCGCCATCGCCGAGCGCACGACCGGTCGTCTGGTCGGATCCATCGGCGTCTCAGTAAACGACGCGATCGGTGAGGTCGGCTACTTCGTCTTTGCCGGCGCTCGCCGGCGCGGGATTGGAGAGCGAGCGCTCAGACTCGTCAGTCGCTGGGCCCTCCAGGAGCTAGACCTCGCTAGGCTTCAGCTGGGCGTGATGGTTGGAAACTCCGCCTCGGCGCGTCTGGCCGAGAAGACAGGCTTCAAGCGAGAAGGCATCCTGCGCTCTTGGATGGAGAATCATGGAGCCCGCGCCGACGTGATCATGCATTCGCTTCTACCCGGCGAAGTCGGCCGGCTCTCAGGCGACGAGTAGCTTCTCGCGCCAATCGGGGTCGAGCTCTCGCAGGCGCGCGATTCGCTCCGGCAGCGGCGGATGCGTCTCGAACATGCGAGCCAGACGATCTTCGCGCGCGAAGGGATTGACCGGGTACAAAGGCTCTGTGGTCGGGCTGGCGGCAAAGGACAGGAGCTCGCTTGCGCGTTCGATGCGTAGGAGCGCGTCGGCAAGTCCATGAGGTGAGCCACACAGAACGGCGGCGCTGAGGTCGGCGGCGTACTCCCGCTTCGGTGAAAGCAGGAGGTTCTCGACGGCCGCGGCGATCGGGGCGAAGAAGAAGAGCAAGCCGCGCTGGAAGAAGCCGGCGACGCGAGTCAGCTCGACGATCGTGGCAGCCACGGCCACCGAGGCGGTCTGCACGGCCACGTCGTGGTTGCGCACATGCGCCAACTCGTGCGCGATCAATCCCTCGAGCTCGGCGGAAGACGCCGCGGTGAGCAGACCGCGGCTGAAAACGACGCTGCTCGAGGTCGGTCCGCGGCCGACGGATAGTGAGCGTGGGTAGCCATCGGCGATGACATACAAACGTGGTTTGACAACGCCCGCCCTGGCAGCCAATCGCTCGACCAATGAGTGAAGATCCGGCCGCTCGGCGATGACGAGCTCTCTCGCTCCTAGTAAAGAGAGCACGATGCGATCGCAATAGGAATAGACGGTCGCTTCGGTAAGCAGCGCGGCGAAGAGGAAGAGCGTGGCCGCTCTCCATCCGCCAACCGCGTACCCGATGCCCATCGGAGGCAGCGCAAAGACCGCGAGCAGAAGCCAGAGCTTGAGGAGATTGCGTGCGGTTGACAGCCGAACGCTCAAGCTACTCCCTTTACGGCTCGTCCTCGGAGCCGATGTCTCGCAGGCCGTGCGGAGGCCAGTCGTTCTCGGGAGCGTCGCAACGCGTCGAGCAGTGAAGCGAGGCGATGTTCTGAAGCGGAATCAGAATGTGGCCATTGAGCTCCACGTGAGCGACATCCTCGACGTAGCAGTAGGCCGTCAGCACGCCCGCTTGATAATCGCCACCGAAAAGCGCGATCTCGACCTGCTCGCCCTTGTACTTATTTGTGTAGTCATCCACCGCGATTCCAGTCTATCCCGAGACCGTTTTTGAATCGGTCGGCGCCGAGGCGTACCGAAGCGAGCCCACTGCGCACGCCCTACGATACGTGCCATGGATCTCGGTCTCGAGGGCACTGTCTGCGTCGTCACCGGCTCGAGTTCGGGGATCGGCTTCGAGAGCGCTCGCATGCTCGCCGAGGAGGGGGCCCGCGTTGTCGTCTGCGGCCGAGACGAAAAGCGAACGGAAAAGGCGCGGGAACGGGCGCGAGCGATGCTTGGCGTAGCGCTCGATTTTTCCGATCCCGCCGCTCCGAGCGAGCTCATTCGTAAGACGGAGAAGGAGTTCGGGCGGGTGGACACGCTCGTCAACAACGTCGGCGTTGCCTATCAGATCGCCTTCGACGAGCTGACCGAAGAGCACTGGAGCTCGATCTGGAACCTCAACGTGATGAGCTACGTGCGGGCGATCCAGGCGGTGCTGCCGGGCATGCGCGCGCGCCGGCAAGGTGTGATCGTCAACGTTTCCTCGACTGCCGGCAAGCGCCCGTCCACTGGGATGCCGAACTACTCGGTCTCGAAGGCCGCGGTGCTCTCGCTCTCACGCTTGGTCGCCGACCTCTACGCGAAGGATGGCATCCGCTGCAACGCGGTCGCTCCCGGCCCGACTTCCACCGAGGCCTGGCTAGGCGAGGGCGGCCTGGCCGACCAGTCGCGGATCGGGAAGGAGATGTCGCGCGAGGAGATGCTCGCCGCGGTCGGCGCCGGACGCCCGCTCGGGCGCCTGGCCGAGCCAGAGGAAATCGCGGCGGCGATCGTCTTTCTCTGCTCCGAGCGCGCGAGCTACGTGACAGGAGCCGCCTGGAGTGTGGACGGCGGCACAGTGCCGATCATCATCTGATCTCCCGGAGTAAATGGATCTCGGCACGAAACTGGCGCAATTGCGGGCGCCTTTGTTCTATACCGTGTCACGCCCCGTGGGAGGGTTTGTCTGAGCGCCAAGCGAAACGAAGCACTCCATCGCCTGGCCGCGCTCGGCGGCGAGATGCGTTGTCCTCGGTCGCATCCGTAGCTTCCGGCTACGAACGCGACACTACGTCCTAGCCTCACATCCACCGATCACACCCAGTCGACGGGTCTTCATTCCGCTTGGCGCTCTTGGGGGGAGGGCGGATTAGCGAGGTGACCTGAACTCGCCCAGGCGCTAGAAGAATGCGTCTCCGGGCAGACTGCCCGATAAAGCAGCGTTCGCCAGACGGCCGCCGGTGGTCGACTAGCATCCGCGCGGCACGTGCATACAACATTCGGAGGGACGGAGATGGAGCGAAGACGACTCGGCAAGCAGGGGCTCGAAGCCTCGGCGCTTGGGCTCGGCTGCATGGGCATGTCGGAGTTCTACGGCGCGACCAACGAGGGCGAGGCGATCGGCACCATCCAGCGGGCGCTCGAGCTCGGAGTCACCCTCCTCGATACCGCCGACATGTACGGGCCGTTCACGAACGAACGGCTCGTCGGTAAGGCGATCGCCGGACGCCGCGATGAGGTCGAGCTGGCGACCAAGTTCGGCAACGAGCGGCGCGAGGACGGAAGCTGGGTGGGCATCAACGGGCGCCCCGAGTACGTTCGCGCGGCCTGTGAAGCCTCGCTCGAGCGCCTAGGTGTCGATGTGATCGACCTCTACTACCAGCACCGCGTCGACACGAGCGTCCCGATCGAGGAGACCGTCGGGGCGATGGCGGAGCTCGTCCAGGCGGGCAAGGTGCGCTATCTCGGGCTATCGGAGGCGGCGCCGGCGACGATTCGCCGCGCCCACGCCGTCCATCCGATCTCTGCATTGCAGACCGAGTACTCGCTTTGGACGCGTGATGTCGAGGAGGAGATCCTCCCGACCGTGCGTGAGCTCGGGATCGGCTTCGTCGCCTACGGCCCACTCGGGCGCGGCTTCCTCTCGGCTCAGATCAGACGCCGCGAGGATCTCAAAGAGGGCGACTTCCGTGCTCGCAACCCGCGTTTCGAGGAAGGAAACATCGAGCGTAACCTGGAGCTGGTCGACCGCGTTGCGGAGATTGCGCACGAGAAGAGCGTGAGCTCGGCTCAGTTGGCGCTCGCCTGGGTGCTCGCGCAGGGAGACGACATTGTCCCGATACCCGGCACCACTCGTATCACTCATCTAGAGCAAAACCTGAAGGCACTAGAGATCGAACTGACACGAGACGAGCTAGCGCGCATCGACGAGGCTTTCCCGCGCGGCGCCGTGGCCGGCGATCGCTACCCGGACATGTCGGGTGTGAATCGCTAGCGTCCGCTCCTCGCACGACCGCTCCTGCGACTAGGCTGGGCCTGTCATGCCCGAGCCCGCCGGGAAGGTTGTCGACTCCTTCGAAACCCGTGTCAGGGAGCTAGAGGAGCGCTCGCTCTCGGCGCTGGCGGTGCGCTCATACGAAACGAAGGGGCGGGCGCAACCTGAGGAGCCGTGCCGTCTCCGGACGCCCTTCCAGCGCGACCGCGACCGCATCGTTCACTGCAAGGCCTTCCGCCGGCTGGCGCACAAGACGCAGGTCTTCATCGATCCCGACGGAGATCATTTCCGCACTCGGCTCACCCATACGCTCGAGACGACGGGCATCGCGCGCGCAGTTGCTCGGGCGCTGAGCCTGAACGAGGACCTGACCGAGGCGATCGGGCTCGGGCACGATCTCGGCCACACGCCCTTCGGTCACGCCGGCGAGAAGGCTCTCGATTTGATGCTCCGTGAGAGATTCGGGCGCTCGTTTCGCCACAACGAGCACTCGCTCAGGGTGGTCGACGTACTCGAGCGCGACGGGCGCGGGCTCAACCTCACCGTCGAGGTGCGAGACGGCATCCTCAACCACACCGGCGAGACCGAGCCGGCGACATGTGAGGGCAAGATTGTGCACCTGGTTGACCGGGTCGCTTACATCAACCACGACATCGACGACGCCATCCGCGCAGGCGCGGTGAAGGCGAGCGACCTTCCACGCAACGAAATCGCCGTTCTCGGCGACACGGGCTCGCGGCGGATCGACCGGCTGGTGCACGACATCGTCGAGAGCTCGAGCGAGGCGGGGGACATTTGCCAAAGCGCCGAAGTCGCCGAGGCGATGCTCTCGCTCAGGCACTTCATGTTCGACCGCGTCTACCTGTCCGAACATACAGAGGTACAAAACGAGCACGCCGTCCTGGTCGTGCGAACGCTTTTCGCGCACCTGCTCAAGCACGCCGATGCGATTCCCGAGCGGAAGGGCGAGCTCGTCGACAGCGTCACCGACTACCTTGCCGGTATGACCGACCGCTTTGCGCTCGCGCTGTTCGAGAACATCTAATGGCCAGGATCTCGGACACGACTGTAAATGAGGTCAAGGCGGCGGCCGACATGGTCGAGCTGGTCTCGGCGCGCACTGCCCTGCGCAAGGTCGGAAGTCGCTACACCGGCCGCTGCCCCTTCCACGAGGAGCGCACTCCCAGCTTCTCGGTCAACGCCGCCGACAAGCTCTACTACTGCTTCGGCTGCGGCGCCCGCGGTGACGTCATCACCTTCGTCCGCGAGACCGAGCAGCTCGATTTCAACGAGGCGGTCGAGTGGCTGGCCGAGCGCTTCGGCGTCAAGATCGAGCGGGAGGAGTCCTCGCCCGCGGCCGAGCGTGAGCGTGAGCGGCGCGGGCGCTTGCTCGAGCTGTTGGACTTGGCGACCCGCTACTACGAGCGCTTTCTCTGGGAAACGAAGACCGGCGAGCCCGTGCGCGAGTACCTGACCTCACGCGGTCTCGGCGAGGAGGTCTGCAAGGAGTTTCGGTTGGGGTTGTCCCCGGGCGGCGCGCGACTGGTTCCCAAGGCTCGGGAGAAGGGCTTCACGCTGGATGAGATGCGGGCGGCCGGCCTAGCCAACCGGCGCGGCAAGGACTACTTCACTTTCCGGCTGATGTTCCCGCTCGCGGATGCGCGCGGGCGCGTGCTCGGCTACAGCGCTCGCAAGCTCAGAGACGACGATCCGCTTCGAGGAAAGTACGTCAACTCACCCGAGGGCGAGCTCTTTCACAAGTCGAGCATCCTCTACGGCCTAAACCTGGCTCGGCGTGCGATCGCCAAGCAGGAGCGGGCGGTGATCGTGGAAGGGAACACCGACGTGATCGCCGTGCGCCAGAGCGGCCTGGAGCCGGTGGTGGCCTCGATGGGCACTGCTCTCACCGAGCGCCAGCTGAAGGAGCTCGGGCGGCTCTGCCGCCGCCTCTACCTTTGCTTCGACGCCGACGCGGCCGGGCAGGAGGCGACGTTGCGCGGGATGGAACTGGCAACCGCTCAGGGGTTCGACGTGCGTGTGGTCACGCTTCCGCCCGGGCTCGATCCTGCCGATGCCGCCGAAGGGTTCGAAGAGAGGCTGGAGCAGGCCGAGAGCTACCTCGGCTACCGCACTCGCATCGAGATCGAGCGAGCGCCCGACCGCCAGGAAGCTTTTGTGCGCGTGCGCGAGCTACTAGCTCGCTTCGAGGACTCTCCCGAGCGGCAGCGGGCACTTCGTTTTCTGGCCGACAAGCTCGATCTGCCCAAGGAAGTGCAGTCTGGCCTGGCGCCGCGCGCGAGGCGAACGGGGGCCGGGAAGGGCTCCGGAGCCGGCGTCTCTCCGCGCCTGCTCGATGCCGGCGATCGGCGCGAGCGGGACGCTCTGGCCGGGGTGGTGGCGCACCCCGATCTCAAGGGGATGCTGTCGGAGCTGACTCCAGAGCATTTCGACGACGAGTTGCACCGGCGCGTGCGCGAGTACCTGCTCGAGGCGCCCTCGGTGGTTGACGACGAGGTTGTAGGACTGGTAGCCGAGCTCGACGCGCGCGCAGTCGCGACCGCGATCGACAGGCAAACCACCGAGCAGCTATTGCTTCGCCTACGCGAGCGCCGGCTTCAGCGTGAGCTGGCAAGCGCGGATGAGCCCCGCCTGCCCGAGCTGCAGCGCCAGCTCGCCCGCATCAAGGCCGCGATCCGCGAGTTCGCGTAGCTAGAATCCGTGAGTTGGCTGCCTTCCCCGGTAGCTCAATTGGTAGAGCATCCGGCTGTTAACCGGAGGGTTGTAGGTTCGAGTCCTACCCGGGGAGTTGCGTCTATCGGCTTCGACCAAGAGCCGAGACGGAACCCGGCCACGAATCGCGTAGTCGAGAGCCTGGACGCTCCTAGTGGGGTCGTACGTTGCAGCAGGTACAGACCGGCTGGTCGCTATAGCGGCGCTCGAAAGGCCGACCGCAGCGCACGCACGACGGTGGAACGATTCTCGCCCAGACCAGGATCGCCTGCATCGAGACCGCCCAGAAGACGAGATAAGGAAGGAATGGCAACCAGTTACTCATGATCTACCTATCGGATGCTCCTTCAACCAGATTAGCCCCCCAACGTTAAGGGGGAGTAAGAAATACTGCCGCATTTCGGGGTGTTTGTGGAGTGCTGGGCGGCGGTACAATCGTATTCGTGAGCTGGCTCGTCTTCGGGCTTTTTATCGCGGCGCTGGCGGTACTCGTCGCCGGCGAGTGGCCGCGCCTGTACGGGCGCTTCGCGGGGGCCCCGCCCTTCGGTCGGTACTCGGCGCGAAAACTTCGCCGGAGGCGCAAGCGCTCGCATCTAGTGCTTGTGGAGGACGACGATTCAGATTCGCTCGACGAGGAGCGCGAGGCCTTCGCCGAGAGCGTGGTCAGGGACTTGGAGCGACTGCCGACTATCGAAGATCGCGACTGAGATCAGTTAGCTGAGATCTGCTTTGGCGATTGAGATCGAGACGTTCAGCTCAGCCGTATTGGGGAGTAGCCGGCTGGAGTTCTCGTTGTTTTTCGACTCCTGATAGTCGGACGCGCTCACTACCAGCGTGTGCCTGCCGACTCCGAGCGGTTTGGCGTTGATGATCGCCTTGCCCGTGCACGAGTCGAACGAAAGCGCGAGTCGGCGCTTCCCAACCGTCGCCGAGATCGATTTCGCATCGACACTCGAGCCGCGATCGGTGATCTTAACGGTCACTAGCCCGGCGCGCCGCGAAAGCGTCCGCAGGCGAGGAGGCGCTACGTCATTGACCCACAGGCGGAAGCGAAAGCGTCCGGCTTTCGCCGCCGAGGTCGTGTCGAAGACGATGTAGTAGATACCTGCTGCCGGGCGCAGAACACCGGCAACCGGCTCCGTTTCGTCGAAACTGTCGAGGTATGGGTTGACGTTGATCGGCAAGGCGGTGAGCCCTGCGAGCTTGCTCTCGTTGTCGCCCCGGACTATTCGAGGAGAGACCGAGACCCTCCGAGCGTGCGAAATAACGACGACGCCGAAGTTCTGGCGCGATCGAGAAAGCGAGAAGCGGAACACCTGCTCCGGTCCTTTTAGGAGCCGGCGTACTCCGTAAGCACGCTCGGGATAGAGATAGTGACTGACGAGCGCCGTCTTTCCTTTCGTATTGCCTCGATAGACGCCGGAACGGGCGAGCCTCGTCTTCTTCTTCTCGCCGAGCCGCGAAACGGCGACGTGCAGCCAGAAAGGAATCCGCCGTTCCTGGCCCGCGCAGGTCAGAATTATCCAGCCGTCGAGGTCGCCTTCCTTGGCCGAAGCCTTTGCGCTCGCCTCGAGCGACAAGGTGCCGGGAACGGTCACCGACGCGGGGGCCCGGAGGGAGGCGCCCGAACTCGATTCGGAGCGCCGTATTCGAACCTGACAGGATCCGACAGCCGCGCCCGCATCTTTCAAAGCGACGGCTCGCGTCACGCTGTGACCGCGCTTGACGAAGCCGAACCCAACGGTGGAGGGGGAGGCGAAGACAAGCGGCTGGCTCGCGGACTGGAGGGCGATTCGGCCCCCGCCTTCTCGTAGGGGCGAGAGCTCGCGACCGCTCGAGCTAGTTACGGGCGTACCGGTGAGGATGAGCGCCGACTTGATTTGAGAAACGGTCCAAGTGGCGTGGAGCTGGCGCAGGAGCGCCGCTGCGCCGGCCACATGCGGCGAGGCCGCGCTGGTGCCGCTCTCGATGTCCCAAGAACCCTCGCGCGGTGGGGCTGAGGAAAGGATATCGATGCCCGGCGCACTGACGTCAGGTTTGAGCAGAAGCCCGTACGGCGTCGGCCCGGCCGACGAGAAGGACGCGATCCTGACCCCGCCCGATGCCGTGCTCGCGCTCGAGGAGGCGGCGACCGTAATGGCGCTCGCCGCACTACCGGGTGAGCCGACGGAGCCCTTCCCGTTCTCGCTGTACTCGTTTCCTGCCGCTGCTACCACGACCACGCCCGCGGCACTAGCGGCGTTCACCGCTTTGGCGACGACGTCATTGCGAGGATCGATCTCTGGCTCCCCGATCGAGAGGTTGATCACGTTCATTCCGTCGGAGACCGCGGCCTCGATCGCGGCAACGATCTCGGGCGAGTTCCCGTTCAGTCCGAACTGCTCGGTTGGGATCGTCAGAGCCTTGTAGTTGCCGAGATATGCACGCGGCGCCACGCCCGAGAGCGTCCGCGCCTTTCCGTTGAAGGTCACAGTCGTTCCGGCGTTTCCGGCTGCGATGCCAGCGACATAAGTGCCGTGAGAGGAGTACTTGGGATCGAAGGGAAGCGACGCGTTCGCATACTCGAAGTCGGACGGCGCGAAGGCGCGAGCTACTACGACCTTCGCCGTCGTGTAGGCGGTGTTTCCCTTCGGGTAGCCGACCGGGTAGCTGAAATCAGTCGGATCGAAGTAGGAATGTGTCTGGTCGATACCGTCGTCGATGATGCCGATCTTGATTCCCTGGCCAGCGTTGGATAGGTCGGACTTCCATAGATCGGATGCGCCGATTGCCGACACGTTGCTGGGCACGCCGGTCTCCAGTGCGCGGTAGCGGTAGGAGGGATAGACGTGTGCGACGCCCGGCAACTCACGTAGGAGGGAGATCTCGTCGCTCGGAAGCGAGACGGCGAGCCCGTTGGCGACGACTCGGTAGTGCCAGCGAACATTCGCGCCCGGGACGCCCGCCTCGATCCGGCGCGAGAGGGTCGCCTGGCGCGAGGCGAGGCGATCGAGATAGCGCCTGCTCGCCAGCGAGCGCAGGTCGAGCCTCTTCCCTTTAGAAGCGGCGCCGTACGAGAGCGGCCGGCTGTGGTAGGCGTTTGTGAGCGACGGCGAGGAGAGCGTGACCACAACCTCGGTGCCCGGCGACGGAACCGGGGCGGTCGCCGCGCCTCCAGCGAGAGTGAGTGCCAGCAGGCAGACAGCTAGAAGGAGCGACTTCTTCAAGGCACCGCAATGCTACGCGGACCTAAACCAGATCGAGTCGGCCTGTGGCCTCAACTCGATCTGGTGAGAAGCCTCGAGATCTTCAACGGACTTCGAAAGGCTTCGGTAGCTCAAGCCATCCGATTGCGGAGGCGCGGCTAGAATGTCTCCCCGCGCGGATGTGGCGGAATTGGTAGACGCGCACGGTTCAGGTCCGTGTGTCTGTAACCAGATCGAGTCGGCCTGCGGCCTCAACTCGATCTGGTGAAGAGAATCTCCTGCGGGACAACATCGAGCATCTGATGCGTAGCGCAGGCCGGTCGTGAGAGGGCGGCTAGAATGTCGTTCCGCGCGGATGTGGCGGAATTGGTAGACGCGCACGGTTCAGGTCCGTGTGGGCGAAAGCTCGTGGAGGTTCAAGTCCTCTCATCCGCATAGCCAAAAACGGCGCTCTTTGCACCCAATCTGCACCCAAACGCTGTGAATGATCGACGGGAGGGGGGGTATGATCGGCGGGAGGGGGTAGTAACGGTGGCTGCTAGCTGGGAAATAAACGTACGGTTGAGAAATGGTGGTAAAGGCCTTATGAGTCCGAGCTACGCGGACGAGGAGAAGGCGAAGAAGGATCTCGAGTTGATCTCGAACGCTCAAAAGGAAGCCGAGCACGTCGACCTCCCTTGGTTGTCAACCAACGGAGCCGACATCGTCTCCGCGCAAATTGTCGCTAAACCGGGGCCCCCAGGAACCGCCTTCCGGTCGTAGGCGTCGAAAGCAGCTCGGAGCCGATCGTCTGTCCGCTGTAGCCAGCGCGCATAGGTGTCCTCGAGCTGCGCCGTGCTTGTACCCATGATCCGGGCGAGATACCAAAGCTCGATCCCCTGCTCGATCGCCCAGGTGGCGAACGTGTGCCGGCAGTCGTAGAGGCGACGGTGCTCGAGCCCGGCCGCTCGAAACGCCGGCGTCCAGACTCGGTAGCGGAAGCGGTCCGAGTCGATGCAGCCGCCGCGGCATGGAGTCGAGCGCCTTGAGGCTCGAACGTCGCGGCTCTCGCGACTGGGAGTCTTTACTCGTCGCCGCCGAAGTAGTCGCTGTCTACGCGCTTCACGGCGTACGTCTCGCGCTCACTCACACCGACGTTGTAGTCGATCATTAGGGAGGCGAGCCGCTCGCCGTCCACGAGTACCAAGCGCGGCGAGACACTGGCGGCGTACTCTCGCGCCTCCCTCGAGAAGGCTGACGCTGTAAAGATGATCCCCTTCGAAGCCCGCGCACCCTGCAACGCGCCGACGAAGCCCTGCACGACCGGGCGTCCGACCGAGCCCTCCCAATGCTTCGCCTGTACGTAGACGACGTCGAGGCCCAACCGGTCCTCGCGGATCACACCGTCGATACCAGCGTCGCCACTACCGCCCGTGCGCAGGCGGGAGTCCTCGGTTCCGTCTCCGTAGCCCATTGCGTGGAGCACGTCTAGTACGAGGTCCTCGAACGCCGCGAACGAGACGGCGGAAACCCTTTCCCGCACCTCGGCCATTAGCGCTTGTCGCAACTCCTGGTAGGCGGCGTCGATGCGCTCTTCGGGTGTCGCCGTCTCCGTCACGACAGACTCCTCCGTCGCCGCGCCGGCACCGCCGCTCCCCGTCGTGAACTCGGCGAATTCAGAAAACTGCGAGAGCACGCTAAGGTCGATCCGAGCCGGGTTCGCGGTCAGCACTTCCCACCCGCGTTCGGTGATTGCATATACCGCTCGCCTTGGCCGCGAGAGTAGCCCCACGCGGTATAGGTAAGTCGTCGCCCAGCCGACCCGATTGACGAACGTCCTCGCCAGTCCGCTCGGGAGCCTTTCGGCGAGTTCCTCCTCCGTGAGCTCGAATCTCGTCGCCAGCGCTGCGCGCACGTCGGCAATAGGCCGTTCGCCTCCAGTCGCATACTCCTCCAAAAGGGGACGCATCAACGTCTGGAAATCGGGGACAGGCATCGCGGTACCTCGCATTCTATGACTCGCCTCCGGCCGCGCCCAATCCGCGCCCAAACGTCTCGGATCGGCTCCGCATGGTTGAGCGGTGCGCTAGCGCGAAAACCGCATAGTGAAGCGGGAAACGACACTTTCCGCCAACTCCCTCCAACGCCCGCCAACCCGTCTAAGAACCTCGTGGAGGTTCAAGTCCTCTCATCCGCATAGCCCGAGAGTCAGGTAGACGCGGTGCGGCTCGGCTCTGGGAGCTCGGCGAGCACCAAGTCGGCATGCTTGGACGGATCGACCTTGGGCCAGACCTTGGCGATCTTGCCCTCGCTGTCGATCAGAAAGGTCGAGCGGACGATGCCGAGAAAACTCTTTCCGGTCAGGCGCTTGGGTTGCCAGGCGCCGTAGAGCTCGGCGACCTCGTGCTCGCGATCGGCGAGGAGCGTGAAGGGGAGGCGGTACTTGGCCTTGAAGCGCTCGTGCGAGGCGACGCTGTCGGCGCTGACGCCGAGCACGACCGCGCCGCGGCGCTCGAACTCGCCCCAGGCGTCACGGATACCGCAGGCCTCCTTCGTGCAGCCCGGCGTGTTGTCCTTGGGATAGAAGTAGAGGATGACCGACTTGCCTCTGTAGTCCGAGAGTCGCACGCTTTCACCGCTATCGGTCTGGAGCTCGAAGTCCGGAGCCATCTCGCCTTCGGTGATCATCTCGCGCAGCCTCCTTTTCGCAGGTAGCTTGTTCTTTGTGAGCCTCCTACCCGCCTTGAGCGACAACGGAAACCGAGCCACCTCGGCGCGGCTGCTCGCGGGGGGGAGACGCTCGTGAGAGCACACCGCAACGAGCACCCGACCGTTCGCGCCTTCGCGATCATCCTGGCGATCGTCTGCGTGGTCGTGATCTTCCAGCTCTACGCGACATTGGTCGTCGTCGCCGCCCTTATGCAGATCGCATTCTTTCTTGCGATCACGTTCTTTCTCTTCATGCTCTGGCGAGAGCGAAGAGGAGGTATTGCGTTGTGGCCCACCCGTGCGAAGTGGGCATTCTATGGCGCCGTATTCGTCGTGCTAGCGAACTTGGGGCTCTACTTTGGAGCGCGTCTGTTCGGGGCTCACGGCTTGAGCATCAACGGTTGGACGGGCGCCGCCTGGCTGCTTGTCTTTCCGCTCTGCGGATACACGATCTGGCGTGTCTGGCGCGATCAGCACACGTACTACTGAGCCGCGACTACGCTGACGAGAGCAGCATGACTACACCGCTCAGTGAGCAGCTGCGATCGCTTCCGACCGCACCGGGTGTCTATCTCTTCCGCGGCGCGGAAGGGGACGTCCTCTACGTAGGCAAGGCGAAGTCACTGCGCTCGCGCGTTCGCAGCTACTTCCAGCGCTCCGGCGACGGGCGCGCGGGGATTCCTCAACTCGTCGGGCGCGTGGCCGAGATCGAGACGATCGTGACGCGAAACGAGGTCGAGGCGCTTCACCTCGAGCAGAACCTTGTCAAGCGCCATCGCCCACCCTTCAACATCCGCCTGCGCGATGACAAGTCGTTTCCTTACGTCGCGGTGACGGTCGAGGACGGGTACCCGCGCGTCATGTTCACCCGCGAGCGCCATCGCCGCGGCGTCCTCTACTTCGGCCCCTACGCGAACGCCAAGAAGGTGCGCGAGACGCTCGACGTGCTCAACCGGGTTTTCCGTTTCCGTCCCTGCGAGGGGCCAAAGCCCGGCCGGCGCTCCGGTATTCCGTGCCTCGACTACCACATCGATCGCTGCTACGCGCCCTGTGTCGGGCTGATCTCGCCCGACGACTACCGAGTGCTGATCGACGGTGTGATCGAGTTTCTATCCGGTCACACCGACCCGATTCAAGAGAGCCTGGAGCGCTCGATGCAGGAGGCGGCTTCCGAGCAGCGCTTTGAAGAGGCGGCCCGGTATCGCAACAGGCTCGTTGCAGTACGACACCTACTCGAGCGCCAAGCGGCCGATCGTCCTGCGGAGGGAAACGTGGACGTGCTCGGGCTCGCGGTCGAGGACGAGCGCGCCACTGTCCAGATCTTTCCGCTTCGAGGCGGACGTATGGTCGATCGCTATGGCTTCCATCTCGAAGGCGTCTCCGGGCGCGACGAGGCGGCGCTCGTAGAGGCCTTCTGTCTCGAGTACTACGGGTCGACGCCGGTGATTCCACCGCTCATCGTCGTGCCGCGGGCGGCCGCCGGCTTAGATGCGGTGGCGGACTTCCTGAGCGAGCTGCGTGGCGGTCGAGTCGAGCTACGAGCGCCACTGCGGGGCGAGAAACGCCGCCTGCAGGAGCTGGCGACCGAAAACGCCAAGCTGACCCTCGCTTCCGAGACTCATGCGCTCGAGAGCGGGCGCCTGCGCAGAATCGAGGCGCTCGAGGAGCTGCGCGAGGCTCTCAACCTGGAGAGTCTGCCAATCAGAATCGAGTGCTTCGACGTCTCCAACCTCCAAGAGGCTGCGCCGGTCGCCTCGATGGTCGTCTTTCGCGACGGAATACCGCTCAAGGCTCATTACCGCAAGTTCGCCCTGCGCACGCTCGACGGTCAGAGTGACGTCGCCGGGATGAAGGAGACGCTCGTGCGCCGCTTCGCACGACTGGCGTCGCCGGATGAAGGTGATTACGACGGGAGCTTCGCGACGTTGCCGAACCTGGTCGTCGTGGACGGCGGAAAACCTCAGTTGAACGCTGCTCTGGAAGCGCTCGGCAACGTGCCCGAGACGGAGCGCATCGCCGTTGTCTCGCTGGCCAAGCGTGAGGAGGAGGTTTTTGTTCCGGGATCCTCCAGGCCGGTGCGCCTGGATCGTCACTCGCCCGGGCTCCAGCTTCTGCAGCGCCTACGTGACGAGGCTCATCGTTTCGCCGTCGGTTACCACCGCCAGCGCCGCTCGAACGAGTCCTTCGCCTCGCTCTTCGACGAATTACGCGGAGTGGGCTCGGCCAGACGGCGTGCGATTCTGGCGCACTTCGGCTCGCCCGAGCGCTTTCTCGCGGCGAGCGTCGAGGAGCTGGCCGCCGTACCCGGACTGCCCGAGAAAACGGCACGCCAGGTCTACGCGCAGCTGCACAAGGCTGGAGGAGCCTGACCCGCACGAGCAGCGTCCGCCCGGGACGGGCTCGGTGCCAGGCACGATCGTCTTGTCGAGCGTCGTTCGGAACGGACGCGTCTGCGGAGGTTCGCCGCCCAGTGTTGATCACGCGAAGCTGTCCCCACTAGCCATGTCTCGGTGCCAGGCACCATCGGCGCGGCGGGACGTGTCACAAGGGGTGCTGCTTGCCGCGCTTGGGGCGTGCGGCGGAGCGGTTTTGCTCCTCGGTCAAGTAGCGCTGGAAGCGGAAAGTGTGGAAGAAAAGCAGGATGGCGCCGAAGCCCAGCACTATGTTGATGAGACTCGTTATCAGCCTCGTACCGACGCTGTAGGCCACGATCAGCGTGCCCGGGGCAACTCCGTGCAGAACGGTCACGAGAAGCGCCTGCTCGGTCCCGATCCCCGAAGGGCTGATCGGCAGCAGGGTGGAAAGGTTCGACGTTCCCTGTGCGAGCAGCGAATTGTGCAACGTCGCAGGCATGTGGAAGGCGAGCAGGGCGAAGAAGATGATCACCACGCGCAGCATCCAGTCGGCCATCTGCCAGGGGAGGATGTGGTGGAGGTAATAACGCCAGTCGAACAGGCCATTCACGCCCTGGCGAACGCGCTTTCTGAACTCGAGGATCGTCACCCAGGCCCATAGCGCGAGAGCCGTCAGAATCAACACGATCGCGCTGGCGATGATGATCGTCTCTTTCGGGTGGCCGAAGAACCAGCTGAAATCGAACGCCGGACGGTGGGGGAGAAGCGCGTGACCGGGCAGCACTCCCTGCCAGAAAAGGAAGAGGAAGAACGAGACGCCAATGAGGGTGTCGACGGGAGCGCGGACGAGTAGCGTCGAGGCGATAGTCGTATACGTACTGCCAGGGACCCGACGCTTGACGATCACCACTCGCACCGCGTCGCCGCCGTGCGCCGGTACAACTGTGCCGACGGCCGTACCCGCGGAAAAGGCGCCGAAAACCATCGGGAATGAGGAGCGCTTGTCTGGATACGAAGCGACGATCGAGTTCTGCCAGGCGCGCGCGGCGCAGCCGATCTTGACCACCTGGAAGAAGGCGACAATTCCCAGATAGCTCCAACTGACGTCCGTGAGGTGGTCGAGGAAGACCCTGACACCGTGGAAGATCGCGTGGAACGAGAATGCGAGCGGCAGAAGCACGACGGCTCCCTAGCGCCCCGCTCGCGGGCCTCTCTGTTCGTCCGCCCGGGTCATCGCCGGCATGACCTAGTCGCCGCTGGTCATGAACGGATAGCGATAGTCCGTCGGCGAGACGAGCGTCTCCTTGACGGCGCGCGGACTCACCCAGCGGATGAGGTTCCAGATCGAGCCGGCTTTGTCGTTCGTGCCCGAGGCACGGGCACCGCCGAAGGGCTGCTGCCCCACGATCGCCCCGGTCGGTTTGTCGTTGATGTAGAAGTTGCCGGCCGCGTGCCTCAGCGCGTGCTCAGCCTCGGCGGCGGCTCTGCGATCGGTAGCGAAGACCGAGCCTGTAAGGGCGTAGGGCGAAGTACGGTCAACCAACTCGAGCGTCTCAGCCCAGCGCCGTTCGTCGTAGGGATAGACGGTCAGCACCGGCCCGAAAAGCTCCTCGCGTATTAGCCTGCAGAGGGGGTCACTCGTCTCAATGACGGTCGGCTCGATAAACCAGCCCATACTCGCGTCGCAGCCGCCGCCGGCCACGATCTCCATCTCGGGAGCCGCTTTGGCCTCTTCGATCGCCAGCGACAGCGAATCGAAAGATGCCTTGTCGATAACGGCGCCCATGAAGTTCGCGAAGTCGGAGACGTCGCCCATCCTCATCTGCGGAACCTCGCTCGCGAAGCGCTCGCGCAACGCGGGCCAAAGGTTGGAGGGAACGTAGAGGCGCGACGAGGCCGAGCACTTCTGGCCCTGATACTCGAACGAGCCACGAACAGCTTGGGCGAAGAGTGCATCCGCATCGGCCGAGGGATGCGCGATGACGAAATCCTTGCCGCCCGTCTCGCCGACGATTCGCGGGTAGTTCTTGTAGCTCTCGATCTGGCCGCCGATTGTTCGCCACATGCCCTGGAAGACCGCGGTCGAGCCGGTGAAATGCACTCCGGCGAGATCGGGGTTGGTGAGCGCGGTGCTCGAGATCGAGGCACCGTCCGCAAAGACTAGGTTGATCACGCCGTCCGGAAGACCGGCTTCTCGGAGTAGGAGCATGATCTGGTAGGCGGAAACCGCAGCGCTCGAGGCTGGCTTCCAGACGACAGTGTTCCCGGCCATCGCTGGACTGGTGGGGAGGTTGCCCGCTATCGAAGTGAAATTGAAGGGCGTAACAGATAGCACGAAGCCCTCCAGCGGCCGGTACTCCATCCGGTTCCACACTCCCGCAGATGACTGCGGTTGGTTTTCGTAGATGCGCTCCAGAAAGTGGACGTTGAAGCGCCAGAAGTCGGCTAGCTCGCAGGCCGCGTCGATCTCCGCCTGATGAGCGGTCTTGGACTGGTTGAGCATCGTGGCCGCGTTCAGGCGCTGGCGCCAAGGCCCGGAAAGGAGCTCGGCTGCGCGCAGGAAGATCGCCCCCCGCTCGCTGAACGACGTGCGCGACCAATCCGGCCAGGCCGCCGCAGCCGCCATTATCGCTTTCTCCACCTCGCCGCTACTGCCGCGGTGAACGTCCGCGAGCACGTGCTCGTGCCTGTGCGGCATCACGGCCTGGTAGGGAGTGGAACCGCGGACTTCGACGCCGCCGATGATGCAGGGGATATCGATTCGCTGGGATGAGATCTCGTCGAGACGGGCGCGAAGCTCGCTGCGCTCGGGCGTCCCGGGCGCGTAGGTGAGATTCGGCTCGTTGACCGGCGAGGGAACGTGGAAGCTGGCGTGATCGGACATGACTCGTGATTCTAAGGGCCCGCCACGCTTCGCGAGCGCGATCGCTCGCGATTGGGTCGCGAGCACCACCGATGAATCGAGCGTCAGGACGCTCTGAACGCGGCCGATTTTCGTCTGCTAAGGCTGAGCGCTCCGCTTTGCTTCGCCCTGGCACTTCGTTTTTCCGCCCCCCGCCTTTTCCCCCACATGCGATCTCGGCACGCAGGCTGTTTCTCGGGCAATCGGTAGACCGAAGTGCTCGAACGCTCTTCCTCTCGTTTCTCCGGGGCCGTACGCTTTCTTCGTTGCCACTCTCCGATGAACTACGCGAGGAGCTCGCCCACATCGCCCTCAGGCGCGATTGCGATCGCCTGGCCGAGCTTTCGGCCCTCTTTCACAGCGCTGGTCGAGCGCACCTCGAGGGCAAGGGCCACATTTCCGTCCATCTCGACTTCGCTGGCGCCGCGGTCGCGCGAAGAGCTTTCGTCTCACTCCGCGCTTTCGGTATCGCCTCCGAGATCCGCACCTACCGCCAGCACGCCTTCGGGCACGCGAACCGCTACCAGCTTCACGTGGCCGGATCGCCGCGGGCGCTTCAATTTCTGAACGAGGCGGGCGTGCTCGACGCCGGCTTGGCGCCAATCGAAACGCCTCCCTCGAGGGTGACCGCTCGTCCCTGCTGCCGTGCCGCCTATCTGCGGGGAGCACTACTCGGCTCGGGCTCGCTCAGCGCGCCGCCCTCGCTTCACCTCGAAATCAGAACCACCAGCCTCGAGGGAGCAAGCTTCCTGGCTGGAATCGCAGCGCGTGAGGGAGTCGAGCTACAGGTCATCGAGCGCGATCGACACGCTGTCGCCTACGCCAAGGGCGCAGAGGCGGTTGCCGGCGTTCTCGCGCTCGCCGGAGCCTCCGAGATCGTTCTATCCCTGGCCGAGCGCTCGGTTATCGGCGAGGCGCGCGCAGGAGCAAACAGGCTTGCCAACGCCGACCAAGCAAACATTGCGCGGTCGAGTCGAGCGGCCTTGGCTCAGCTCCGAGCCGTGCGTCGACTCGAGCGCCAGGGAGTGCTCGAGCGCCTCTCTCCAGCATTGCGCCAGGCGGCCCAGCTACGTTTACGTAACCCTCAGCGCTCGGTCGCGGAACTGGCACAACGAGCGGGTATGCCGAAGCCGACGCTGCACGGTCGCCTGCGCCGATTGCAGGAACTCGCCGAGAAGCGCGGCTGAGGCGGTCGAACGCTCGCAAAGCGGCTCAGAAGCCCTCTGGTCAACCGATATCAGTTTGCCGCCGCTACACTCGACGCCGAGCTTAGAGAAAGAAAAAAGTCAGAAAGGGATTCGAATGGCGATTCGCGTTGGAATCAACGGTTTTGGACGCATCGGGCGCAGCTTCTTCCGCGCTCAGGCAGAGATGGGTGCCGGTATCGAGGTCGTCGCCGTGAACGACCTCGGCGATATCAAGACGATGGCGCACCTGCTCAAGTACGACTCGGTTCAGGGAAGGTTCCCCGGTGAGGTGCGAGTCGAAGACGGACGCATCCATGCTGGCGGCGAGTCGTTCGCCGTACTCGCAGAGAAGGATCCCGCATTGCTGCCCTGGGCGGGACTCGGCGTGGACGTCGTGCTCGAGTCGACCGGCGTTTTCCGCACGCGCGAGCAGGTTCAGGCACACCTCGATGCCGGAGCCAAGAAGGTAGTCATCTCGGCGCCCGCGACCGATCCCGATTTCACAGTTGTGCTTGGCGTCAACGACGAGCTCTACGACGCCGACAAGCACAACATCATCTCCAACGCTTCCTGCACGACCAACTGCGTCGCGCCGATGGCGAAGGTGCTGCACGAGAACTTCGGTATCGAGCAGGGCTTCATGACGACGATTCACGCCTACACGAACGACCAGTGCATCCTCGACTTCCCGCACAAGGACCTGCGCCGCGCCCGCTCGGCCGCGATCAACCAGATCCCGACCTCGACCGGCGCCGCCCGCGCGATCGGGCTCGTCTTGCCTGATCTCAAGGGCAAGATCGACGGTATCTCGATGCGCGTTCCGGTCCCGACCGGCTCGATCACCGACTTGGTCGTCCGGCTCGGCAAGGAGGCGACCGTCGAGACGGTCAACGCCGCCTTCAAGAAGGCGGCCACCGACGGCTCGCTCAAGGGCTATCTCGAGTACACCGAGGACCCGATCGTCTCGACCGACATCGTCAACTCGCCCTACTCGTGCATCTTCGACAGCGGCCTGACGATGGCCAGCGGCAAGATGGCCAAGGTGTTCGGCTGGTACGACAACGAGTGGGGCTACAGCTGCCGCCTCGTCGACCTGATCGGCAAGCTCCTCTAGACGAGGGGGTCAATAACCGTGCACAAACCACGTTCCGTACGCGACGCGGACGTCGCCGGCAAGCGTGTCCTCGTTCGTGTCGACTTCAACGTCCCGCTCGAAGACGGGAAGGTCGCCGACGACACGCGCATCCGCGCGGCGCTGCCGACGCTCCAGCTCCTGCTCGAGAGGGGCGCCTCGAACATCATCTGCTGCTCGCATTTGGGGCGGCCGAAAGGCGTCGCCGATCCGGCGTACTCGCTCAAGCCCGTGGCAGCTCGGCTCGCCGAGCTGCTCGGGCGCGAGGTCGCCTTCGACGATCCGAGCGCGCAGGTCTGTGTGCTCGAGAACACCCGCTACATCGCTGGCGAGACGAAGAACGATCCCGAGTACGCCAAGCAACTGGCCGCTTTGGCCGATGTCTACGTCAACGACGCCTTCGGCTCGGCCCACCGGGCGCACTCCTCTACCGAGGCAGTCGCCCACCTGTTGCCGGCCTATGCCGGGCTTCTGCTCGAGAGCGAGCTGAGCGAGCTCGGCAAGTTGCTCGGCGAGGTCGCCCGGCCGTTCGTCGTGATCGTCGGCGGCCTCAAGGTCGAGGACAAGATCGGTGTTTTGCGCAAGCTGGGCGAGCGGGCCGACGAGCTTCTGATCGGCGGCAAGATGGCCGAGCAGGTGTACGCCGACAACCCGGTCGGTCGGGATGTCGAGCTGCCCGACGACACCGTGATCGGCGACCGCTTCGCGGCCGACGCGAACACCAAGATCGTCGACTACTTCGACGTTCCCGAAGGCTGGGAGCGATACGACATTGGCCCACGAACGCGCGGGCGCTACTGCTCGATCATCGCGAAAGCCAAGACGATCTTCTGGAACGGCCCGATGGGTGTGTTCGAGTTCCCGAAGTTCGCCGAGGGCACGCGGGCGGTCGCTGAAGCGGTCGCGGAATCCGGCGCCCACTCGGTAATCGGCGGCGGCGACGTGGTTCGTGCGACCGAAGAGGCCGGTGTCGCCGACAGAATCTCCTGGGTCTCGACCGGCGGCGGCGCTTCGCTCGAGCTGCTCGAGGGTAAGGAACTGCCGGGCGTCCTAGCAATCCCCGAGGCGTGAGGAGTAAACGGATGCTGATTGCCGGTAACTGGAAGATGTTCAAGACTCCGTCGGAAGCCGCTGGCTTCTGCCGGGCGCTGCGCGAGTCGATCGGCGACGTCGAAGGCATCGATATCGCTGTTTGTCCGCCATACGTCTCGATCGCTAGCGCGCTCGAAGAGCTCGCCGACAGCGGGATCGCGGTCTATGCCCAGAACGTTCACTGGGCAGGTAGCGGCGCCTTCACCGGAGAGATCTCGACTGCGATGCTGCTCGAGATCGGTGCGGCCGGCGCCATCGTCGGTCACTCCGAGCGGCGCCAATACTTCGGCGAGACCGACCTGGACGTGGCCAACCGAGCCAAGGCCGCGATCGACGCCGGCTTGAACGTGATCGCTTGTGTTGGCGAGCTCGAGCGTGAGCGTGACGCGAACGAGACCGAAGCCGTGCTGACGCGTCAGATGGCTCCGATAGTCAAGGAGATCGGCGCTCACGAGCGGCTGGTCATCGCCTATGAGCCCGTTTGGGCCATCGGCACGGGCAAGACAGCCACGCCCGCTCAGGCGGAGGAGGCCCATGCCTTCATTCGCAGCATCCTGGATGTGCCGATCCTCTACGGCGGCTCGGTCAAGGCCGACAACGCCGGCGAGCTCATGAGCCAGCCCAACGTGAATGGCGCACTCGTCGGCGGAGCCTCGTTGGATGTCGACTCGTTCGTCTCGCTCTGCGCCGCCGCAGCGGTAGTCGCATGAGCGAATCCTCACTTGGTGGCGGTGACGGGGGAGCGGAAGCTCCCTCGTCGCTGAAGCCGCCGCCGTTGGTTGCGTTGGTCATCCTCGACGGTTGGGGCGATGCTCCGCCCGGCCCGGGGAACGCCGTCTCGCTCGCCGACACGCCGGTTTACGACCGACTCGTCGCCACCTATCCGCACACGACCATCAAGTGCTCCGGGGCCGCCGTCGGTCTGCCCGATGGGCAGATGGGCAACTCGGAGGTCGGCCATCTGACGATCGGATCTGGTCGCATCCTCAGGCAGAGCCTGCAGCGCCTGAACGACGATGTCGAAAGCGGCGCTTTACTCGAGAACGAGGTGCTTCGGGCCGCCTTCGAGCGGACGCGAGAGCGGGGAGCGAACGTCCACCTACTTGGTCTCGTCTCCTACGGTGGCGTCCACTCGCACATCGATCACCTGCGCGGGCTCCTGGAGATGGCCAAGCGGCAAGGGATGTACGAACGAACCTTCATCGATGCCTTCACCGACGGCCGCGACGTCTCGCCGAACGCAGCCGTAAAGGACCTCGCCGAGCTCCCGGCCGACCGAATCGCGAGCGTCATCGGCCGCTACTACGCGATGGACCGCGACAAACGTTGGGATCGGATCGAGATCGCCCTCGAGGCTTTGACCGACGGAAAGGGGAAGGAGTCGTCGGACTTAGTTGCCGCCGTCCAGGAGAGCTACAACGAGGGCGTCACCGACGAGTTCATCAAGCCGATCGTGGTCGATGGGCGGCCACGATTCGACAAGAAGGACACGCTCATCTTCTTCAACTTCCGCCCCGACCGGGCGCGCCAGCTCTCGCGCAAACTGCTCGAGCGCGGCTACGACCTGACGACGATGATGAACTACGACGACGAGCTCGACTGCCCCGTCGCCTACGAAGAAGAAGAAATTCCCGAGACGATGGCAGAGGTGCTAGCCGAGAACGGGCTCAAGCAGCTTCACATGGCCGAGACCGAGAAGTACGCGCACGTCACCTACTTCTTCAACGGCGGCCGCGAAGAGCCGTTTCCTGGCGAGGACCGGATTCTCGTCCCTTCGCCCCGTGACGTCCCGAGCTACGACAAGAAGCCAGAGATGTCGGCGCCCGAGGTCGCCCGGCGCTTCTGCGAGGCGATCGGAAGCGGTGAGTACGCCTTCGCGGTCGTCAACTTCGCCAACGCCGACATGGTCGGCCACACTGGCTTTATTCCGGCCGCGATCAAGGCGATCGAGACCGTCGACAAGTGCCTCGGCGAGGTCGTGGCGGCCGTTCAGGCGCAGGGTGGCGTTTGCTTGATCACCGCCGATCACGGCAACGCCGAGCGGATGCTGGAGGATGACGAGGCCTCTCCCTTCACTGCTCACACCACCAGCCAGGTGCCACTGATTGTGACCCGGGAAGGCGCCTCGCTTCGCTCCGATGGCGAGCTTTCCGATCTCGTTCCGACCGCAATTGCTCTACTAAGTCTTAGGAAACCCTTAGCTATGACAGGGGCTTCTCTCATCTTTTAATCAGGTAAGGGAACAACAATCGGGCTAGGTGAGCATTCAGCAGCCCGATATGGCAGTGATTCGGAGGGCGCAGAAAGGTGACGAGCGCGCCTTCACGCTGATAGTGCGCGCCTACGAGGCGCCCATCTTCAATTACGTCCTGCGCATGGTTGGCGATCGCACGCTGGCCGAAGACTTAACTCAAGATGTTTTCTTTCGCGTCTATCGAGGCCTTCGCGGCTACTCGCGTCGCGCCCGTTTCACGACCTGGCTCTTCCAGGTGGCCAAGAACCGTGTGGTCGACGAGCTGCGCGCCGCGGAGCGCCGGCCGCGATCCATATTGGCGATCGAGGACACACCCCAGCTCGAGGTGGTTGATGCCCCGATCGAACGAAGCGAGGCGATCGGCGTCCTTCTGCACGCGGTCGAAAAGTTGAGTCCCGATCTCAAAGAGGCGCTGCTTCTGCGCGACATAACCGGGCTCTCCTACAACGAGATCGCCGATACGCTCGAGGTGACGCTGGCCACCGTTAAGTGGCGCATCTTCAAGGCCCGAGAGGAAGTTCAGCAGGCGCTCGAAGAACAGGGCGTCGAGCTTTCGACTCGAGGCGAGAGCGCGTCCACGCGCGCCCGCTCGATCGATTGAGACCTACCCACTCGAAGCTAGGCGGCGCTCAGAGGCCGCGCGAGAGCCGGCTTGCGAGCTGCTCCGGCAGCCCGAGTTGCCGGATCTCGGCTTGCGTGCGCTCGATCTCGTAATCGACCCGCTTGAATTCGGCTCGGCCCGCGTCGAGATCGAGCATCAGATAGGCCGACCTCGGATCTCCGTCGCGGGGCTGGCCGATCGAGCCGGGATTGAGTAGCCAGCGACCAAACGAAAGGTCGACCATAGTTTCGCCAGACGCCAAATCGAACCCGAGCTGGCCCTCGACTAGCGAGGCGGCCAAAGCGAAGTGGGAGTGCCCGACAAGCACCAGCGGCTCGGTGCTGAGCGAGAAGGTGTCGGCGGCGTTGGCGGCTCTCAGTACGTAGGACCAGACTGGCTCACGCGGGCTGCCGTGGTAAAGCTCACAACCCGGGACGTTGCCGCTCGGTTCCAGGGCTGCCAGATAGGCGCTTGCGCTTTCGCTCAGATGCTCCCGCGTCCAAAGAGCGGCTTCGGCGGCGACGGGCGAGAAACTGTCCAGGTGAAGCCGCCCGATGGCGGCCAGATCGTGATTGCCGACGAGCGAGATACTCGCCAACCGCCTGAGTATCTCGCAGCACTCGCTCGGCCGCGGGCCGTAACCGACGCTGTCTCCTAAGTTCCAGACTTCGTCCGGCTGTTCGCGCTCGATCTCGCGCCGCACCGCCTCGAGCGCGTGCAGGTTCGAATGGACGTCAGAGATGACGGCGACGCGCATGCGTCTCGCCCGTTCCTAGTTGTGCTCGGAAGAGGGTGGAGTCTCAGGGAGATTCTTGATCCCCTGCGTCGTCGTCCACTTCGACCAGTTGTCCTCCATGGCATCGAGCAGCTCGCGCATGAAGACGTGCGACAGGTTCACGCGTGCAACGACGACTCCGGGGACGTCGCCCTCTTCGACCTCGTGGTCGATACGGGCAAAGGTGATCGTGAACTCGTAGTCCGAGAAACTCACGTTGGCGAAGTTCGCGTAGACGCCCGCTAGACGCTCCGGATCGAGGTGAATGTTCAGGTGTCTGTCTAGGCCTTCGCCGTCCATACCTCTACGATACAGGCCGTCATCATGAAGAACCTCAAGAGTGTCGGTTTGCGGCGCTTCGTGCTTGCTCTTCTCGCCCTTGTGGGCGTGCTGGTTATGGGCACGCTCGGATACCACTACTTCGGAGAGGGCTGGTTGGCGTCGTTCTACCGCTCGCTCGTAGCCGTCTCGTTGAGCGGGTTCGACTCAGCGCCTGACACGAACCCCGAGAGGATCCTCACGATCGTCATGATTCTCCTGGGCGTGGCAATCTTCCTCTACGTCGCGGGAGCGATCGCGGAAGCAATCGCCCGTGGTCTCGTCACAGGAGCCTGGCAAGAGCGGAGGAGACGCTTGACGATAGAGGGCATGCACAACCACTTCATCATCTGCGGCTACGGTCGTGTCGGTCGCCGCGCCGCGCGCGAATTCAGCGAGTCGGGCGAGCCCTATGTCGTCGTCGACTTCCACGAGGACGCCCTCGAGGCGGCGCGTAGGAACGGCGACGCGATCGTCGAGGGCTCGGGCACCGAGGACTCGAACCTGATCGCTGCCGGAATCGAGCGAGCGCGTGGGCTGGTGGCGTCGGCCGATTCCGACGTCGACAACCTTTACATCACCCTCTCGGCTCGTGCCACTCATCCCGATCTGTTGATCGTGGCTCGCGCCTCTGACGACGATGCCGCCAAGAAGCTGCGCATGGCCGGCGCCGACCGCATCGTCCAGCCCTACTCGACAGCAGGGCGCGAGATGGCCAAGCTGGTACTGAAGCCTCAGGTCGCCGCCTACCTCGACGTGGCCTCGACGACAGGCTCCACCGAGATGCAATTCGAGGAGATCGTCGTCACCGCGACCTGCCCGCACGTAGGCGAGACGATCGGCGAGCTGCGCGTGCGCGCCGTGACCGGCGCCATGATCATCGCCGTGCGTAAGGCCGACGGCAGCTTCGACACGACTCCCTCCTCGTCTCTGAGCCTGGACGCCGACGACATCATCATCGGTGTCGGTACCGCGGCCGAGCTGCGCGCACTGGAAGAGCTGTTCACTCCGGACGAGCGGGAGCGTAGGTGAATCTCGCACTCGAGCGTCTGGCCGGCGAGTTGGCCGGCGTGGTCGGTGCTGCCGTCGAGCTGGAGCGGCCGAACGATCCAAGGCACGGAGATTTCGCCACCAACGTCGCTCTTCGTCTGGCGCCCGAGCGCCGCAAGAGCCCGCGCGAGCTGGCCTTGGAGCTCAAAGAGGCAGCTGAGCGCATTTACGGCGTCGAGCGGGCCGAGGTCGCGGGCCCCGGCTTCCTAAATCTGTTTCTCGACTCGAGCTGGTATGGCGAAGCGCTGGCCGAGATGCTCGCCGCCGGACGCAGCTACGGCTCCGGCTCGTCAGAGCGTCCCGAGCATGTTCAGGTGGAGCTGGTGTCGGCCAACCCGACGGGGCCGCTCACGGTTGGGTCCGGGCGCAACGCCGCCTACGGCGACTCGCTGGCACGGCTGCTCGCTTTCGCCGGGAACGAGGTCGAGCGCGAGTACTACGTCAACGATCACGGCACTCAGATCGATCTCTTCCGCGCCTCGGTGGACGCTCGCCGGCACGGGCAGGAGCCACCGGAGGGAGGCTACCTAGGTGACTACGTCTTCGAGATCGCGCGTGACACCGGAGATCCGGTTCTGTCGATGGTTGATTCGATCGGTCAGACGTTGAAGCGTTTCCGCGTCCAGATCGACAACTGGGCTTACCAGAGCGAGATGGAGAAGCGCCTGCCTACGCTCATAGAGCACCTCGAGACCTATACCTCAGACGGCGCCCTCTACGTGCGCTCGACCGCTTCCGCCGACGATAAGGACCGTGTGCTCGTGCGCTCGCCCGAGCGCGGCGGCAACCCGACCTACGAGGCGGCCGACCTGGCCTACTTGGCCGACAAGCTGGAGCGCGGCTTCACGCGGGCGATCTACGTGCTCGGCGCGGATCACCACGGGGTGCGCGAGTGGTACCGGGTGGCGGCACGCCTGCTCGGCGACGACCCCGACAAGGTCGAGGTCATCCTCTACCAGCTCGTGCACATCGTCGAAGGCGGGCGGACGAAGAAGATGTCCAAGCGCCGCGGCGACATCGTCTTACTAGATGAGCTGATCGAGCTGATCGGGTTGGATGCCGCGCGCTGGTACCTCGTCTCGCGCGGCCCCGACCAGGCGATCGAGCTCGACGTCGAGCTAGCCGCCGAGCACTCGCAGAAAAACCCCGTCTACTACGTTCAGTACGCGCACGCCCGTATCTCGAGCATCCTCGCCAAAGCCGGGGGAACGATCGAGGCCAATGCCGAGCCGCCGCAGGAGCTGTCGGAGGAGGAGAAGGGCCTGCTAAAGCGCCTGGTCGAGTTTCCCAAGCTGGTGCGCGAGGCGACCGAGCGACGCTCGCCGCAGGCCATTCCAACCTACGCGATCCGCCTCGCCGACGACTTTCACCGCTTCTACCACCATCGCCGCGTAATCGGCTCGCGCGCCGAGTCTTTCCGGCTCGGCCTTTGCCAGACGACCCGCTCGGTGATCGCTCGCTGCCTCGATCTGATCGGCGTCGAGGCACCCGAGAAGATGTAGTCGGCCGCGGGTTGGCGGCGCCGTGCCGCTACCCACCAGAGCGGGCGAGCCGTACAGGTAGCCTCCGATTCGTGGTCACCAATCGCCAAGCACGAGTCTCGCTCACGATCATCTTCACGAGCACCGGCTTCTTCGTCGGCAGCTGGGCCGCACGTATTCCGGCCGTCAAGAGTGAGTTCCACTTCTCGCCGGGCAAGCTCGGATTGATACTCGCCTGCATGACGGTCGGTGCGATGGCGTCCTCGCCCTTGGCCGGGTTCGCGAGCGCGCGCTTCGGCAGCCGGTCGCTGCTACGTATCTCAGCGCCGATTTCGGCGCTCACCGTCGCCTTCATCGCGCTTGCGCCATCGATGCCACTGCTTGCTTTGGCGCTGTTTCTGATGGGCGCGTCCAACGGTCTCGTTCAGGTGAGCATGAACGCGCAGGCAATCGCGCTCGAAAGCCGCTACCGGCGCACGATCCTCTCTATGATGCACGGCGGCTTCTCGATCGGAATGATGGCCGGTGCCCTGGTCGCGGCCCTCGTAGCGTATTTAGGCGTTTCCTACCACACCCATCTTCTGGTCGTGGCCTTGCTCCTCGTTGCGGTCGGGCTTGGGATCGGCTTCTTCCTGATCGAGACCGACCGCGCGCCTCGCATGCATCGCCGCCGAGCCCATCTCTCTCTTCCGTTGGCGTTGATCATCGCGGTCGCTTTTCTCGAGCTCTTCTGCGAGGGAACAGCGTCGTCCTGGAGTAGCGTTTACATGCACGATTCAGTTGGCGCCTCGAGCGCTCTCGCGGCTCTCACTTTCGGTCTCTACTCCCTGACTATGACGGCCGGGCGTCTCTGGGGCGACCGCCTCGTGATCAGGATGGGAGTGGACGGGATCGTGCGTACCGGAGGATCGATAGCGGTTTGCGGGATCGGTTTGGCGCTCGCGTTTCAGACGCCGCTCGTCGTTCTCATCGGTTTCGCGCTCTTCGGGCTCGGGCTTTCCTGCCAAGCTCCTACGCTCTTCCGTGCCGTCGGTCAGCTGCCGCTGCCCGAAGGGCAGGGGATCGCTGCGCTTCTAGCATTCGCCTGGCCCTCTTTTCTTCTTGTCGGGCCCGTGATCGGAGGCCTTGCGAGCGTTACGTCGCTGCGAGCGGCACTCCTCGTCACCGTCGGCGCGGCAGTTGCGATGGTCGCGTTCTCGGGCGCGCTGGGACGCCTTGCACCCGCTCCGGTAGTTTCGGCCGAGTCCGAGCCGGCGCTCTGATCGTTTAGTTCTCCGCTCGTCATCGCCAGGCGCTACTCTTGTCCAGGCAGACCTTTAACTCGGTCCAGAGAGGCCGGAAAGGAGAAGAGATGACCTACCCAGCCGGAACTAGGCCCGCGACCTGGTGCCTACTCTGAGTACCTCCGGCAGCGCGGTGGGCAAGACCGTTATCGACGCCGAGTCGATCGAGCGTACCCTCGCGCGTATCGCTCACGAGCTGATCGAGCAAGCCGACGATCTCGAGCGCCTTGCGCTCATCGGTATTCACTGCCGCGGCGTCCCGATCGCCGAGCGCCTGCGCCAGCTCATTGCCGAGCGTACCGGCCATACACCCGCTCTCGGAGTGATCGACATCACCTTCTACCGAGACGACGTGCAGGTACGCGGCGGCGAGGCGCCGCTCCATCCTCAACCGGTTGTTCGGGCGACCTCGCTCGACTTCCCGCTAGAAGGAAAGACCTGCGTCCTAGTGGACGACGTTCTCTACACGGGCCGAACCATCCGGGCGGCGATCGAGGCCCTGTTCGACTACGGGCGCCCGGAGCGCGTTCAGCTCGCGGTATTGATCGATCGCGGTCATCGCGAGCTCCCCATCCGCCCCGACTACGTAGGCAAGAACCTGCCCACCTCGCGTAGAGAGAGCATCCAGGTTCGGCTATCCGAGGTCGACGGGGAGGACGCTGTCCTGCTCATTCCCGCGCCCGAGGAGGGAGCGCAAGATGGCTGAGATACGTGTGATCGGCAATGAGGTGCGCACTACCGCCCCGGCGCCAACAAGACATCTGATCTCGATCGAGGACCTCGATCGCGAGATCATCGAGCGGCTACTCGCGACGGCGCGCAACTTCGCTCGCTCGCTGGAGCGCGAGATGAAGAAGCTACCGACCTTGCGCGGGCGCACGGTCATCAACCTCTTCTACGAGTCCTCGACGCGGACCGCGTCCAGCTTCGAGCTGGCGGCTAAGAGGCTCTCCGCCGACGTGATGACGATGCGCGCGAGCGGCTCCTCGGTCGATAAGGGCGAGTCGCTCAAGGACACCGCTCGTACGCTGACCGCCTATCAGCCGGATGTGATCGTCATCCGTCACGTCCAGATCGGGGCGCCGCAACTGATCGCCGAGACGACCAGCGCGCACGTCGTGAACGCGGGTGACGGCAAGCACCAACACCCGACCCAGGCGCTGCTCGATCTCTACACCATGCAGGAGGCGCTTGGCCGCCTGACTGGTCTACAGGTGGCCATTGTGGGCGACGTCCTCCACTCACGCGTTGCCCGGTCGCTAGTGCAGGCTCTCAACCTGGTCGATGCACACGCTGTCTGCATCGGCCCGCCGGCGCTCATACCGCGCGGTTTCGAGCAGATCGGCTGCGAGGTATCGAGTGATATCGCCCAGATCGAGACGGCCGACGTCGTCTACGTACTGCGAATGCAGCAAGAGCGGATGGCAGCGGGCGAGAACTTCGTCCCCAGCCTGCGCGAATACTCGGCTCGCTGGGGTATCACACCAGGTCGGCTGCAGCCGGGCCAGTTCGTGATGCACCCCGGCCCGATCATGCGCGGCGTCGAGATCGACGCTCGCGTCGCCGACTCGCCCGAATCGCTGATCGAGACACAGGTGCGCTCGGGGCTGGTCGTGCGCATGGCGGTGCTCTACGACCTGCTGACGCAGGGCCCGGTCTCGCTGGCCCGCTCGGTGAACATGAACGAGGTCGCCTGATGATCTTGCACTGCAAGACCGGCTCGCTGGGCTCGCTCACGATTCACGGCGCTCGTGTGCTAGACCCCGGCGCCGGAGTTGACGCGGTGCTCGACGTGAAGATCGAGAAGGGCGTCATCACCGAGCTCGGGCAGCCGGCCGGAAAGAAGGGCGGGGGCAAGGGCATCGTGGCCGAGGGACTCGTGCTGGCACCGGCCTTCGTCGATCCGCATGTGCACCTACGCACGCCCGGGCGCGAAGACGAGGAGACGATCGCTTCGGGCAGCGCGGCCGCTGCGGCCGGCGGTTACTGCGCCATCCTGGCGATGCCGAACACCTCTCCAACGGTCGACAACGCCGCAGTGCTCGGAGCGCTGATCGAGCGGGCGCAAGAAGAAGCGACGGTGCCCACCGGCTTCATGGCCGCGATCTCACGCGGGCTCGCGGGGGAGGAGCTGGCAGAGATGGGCGAGCTGGCCGACGCCGGCGCCGCCGCCTTCACAGACGACGGAAAGCCGCTGAGCTCGGCCGGTTTGATGCGCCGGGCGCTTCAGTACGCCGGCTCTACCGGGCGCCAGCTGGCGTTGCACTGTGAGGAGCCAGCGCTTTCGCGTCACGGCCAGATGCACGAGGGCGCCGTCTCGGCCGAGCTGGGACTTGCCGGCTATCCGTCGGTAGCCGAAAGCGTTGCCGTCGGGCGCGACCTCGCGCTGGCTGCCTACGAGGAGCAGCCGGTACACCTCATGCACATCTCGGTACGCGAGTCGATCGAGCTGCTGCGCCGGGCGCTCGTCGACGGCGTGCAGGCCAGCGCCGAGGCCACACCACATCACCTCTGCCTGACCGACGAGGCTGTGCGCTCGCTCGACTCCAACCTGAAGATGAATCCGCCGCTGCGTTCCGAGCAGGATCGCCTGGCCCTGATTGAGGCGCTCAAGGACGGAACGATCTCCTGCATCGCCACCGACCACGCCCCGCATGCCCGCCAGGAGAAGGACGTTCCCTTCGAGGTGGCGCCGTTCGGCGTCACGGGCCTGGAGACGGCTTTCGCGGCGCTCTACACGCACCTGGTCGAGCCCGGCCTACTTCCGCTCGAGACGCTGCTCGAGCGCATGTCGGCGGGCCCGGCTCGTGTGTTCGGTCTGCCGCTGCCGCGTATCGCCGTCGGTGAGCCCGCCAACCTGGTGCTACTCGATCTGGAATCGAGCTGGATGGTGCGCGAGGAGCGCTTCCGCTCTCTCTCGGCAAACTCCTGGCTGCTCGGTCAGGTGCTTCGGGGAGAGGTAGTACTCACGGTCGCCGCCGGACGCTCGGTCTTCGGATCGGAGAGGGTAATCGCGTGAGAGAGCTCGCAACAGGTGGATACGTCGTGCTCGAGGACGGGACGGTCTTCCGTGGCGAGTCGGTGGGCGCGGACGGCACCGCCTTCGGCGAGGCGGTCTTCGCCACCGCGATGACCGGTTACCAGGAGATTCTCACCGACCCCAGCTACGCCGAACAGCTCATCTGCTTCACGGCGCCGATGGTCGGAAACTACGGCGTCGCCCGCGGGCGCTCGGAGTCATCGCGGCCACAGGCCAAGGCGGTGATCATGCGCGAGGCGCGCGGGCCCGCCTGGACGGATTGGCTGAGCGACTATGGACTCGTTGCCCTGACGGGAATCGACACCCGTTCGCTCGTGCTGCATCTGCGCGACCGAGGATCGATGCGAGCGGCGGTCGTCGCCGGTACAAGCGCTCCGGAGGAGACCCTCGAGACGGTGCTCGAGCAGCCAGCGATGGCCGGGCGGGCACTGGCGGCCGAAGTCTCTACACGCGAGCCCTTCGTCTACGCCGACGCCGGGCTGGTCTCGGTGGCCGTGGTCGACTACGGCACCAAGCGCTCGATCCTGCGCCGGCTAGCGAGCGCGGGCGCCAAGGTGACAGTTCTTCCGCACGATGTCGACGCCGACACACTGGCCGGCTTCGACGGAGTCATGCTCTCGAACGGTCCCGGCGATCCCGAGCCACTCGTCGACGAGGTCACCACGATCCGCGAGCTACTCGGGCGAACATCCGTTTTCGGCATCTGCCTCGGTCATCAGCTTCTTGCTCTGGCGACGGATCACGAGACGTACAAACTGCCCTTCGGTCATCGCGGCGCGAATCACCCGGTACTGCATCGCCCGAGCGGGCGAGTGCTCGTCACCAGCCAGAACCATGGTTTCGCTGTCGCTCCGTCGGACGAGCGCGAGACGAGCCATATCTCGCTCTACGACGGCACTGTGGAGGGGCTGTCGTACCCCAAGCTCGACGCACACTCGGTACAATTCCACCCCGAAGCGAGTCCGGGCCCGCACGATGCGAGGCCGCTAATCGAGGACTGGGTTGCCGAGCTCTGCCGGAGAACGGCGGGCAACCATGCCTAGGCGCAAGGATCTGAAATCGATCTGCGTCATCGGCTCGGGCCCGATCGTGATCGGGCAGGCCTGCGAGTTCGACTACTCGGGCTGCCAGGCACTGAAAGTTCTGCGCGAGGAGGGCTTCCGCACGATCGTCGTCAACTCCAACCCGGCGACGATCATGACCGACCCCGGTTTCGCCGATCGCACGTACCTCGAGCCGCTCGACGTGGCCGGAGTGACCTCGGTGCTCGAGCGCGAGCGGCCCGATGCCCTTTTGCCGACGCTCGGCGGCCAGACTGCGCTCAACCTGGCCACGATGCTGGCCGAGGCGGGCGTGCTCGATGAGCTCGGAGTCGAGCTGATCGGGGCGCCGGTGGAGGTCATCCGACGCGCCGAGGATCGCGAGCTCTTCCGCGATGCCGTCCAGAGCGTGGGCTTGCGAGTGCCCGAGTCGCGCATCGTCACGCAGCTTTCGGGTCTCACCGGCGTGAACCTACCGGCGGTAGTCCGTCCCGCCTTCACCCTCGGCGGGCATGGCGGCGGCTTCGTCTCGACCCGCGCCCAGCTCGAGCGCCAAGTTGCGATCGGTCTCTCCGAGAGCCCGATCGGCCAGGTGCTGGTGGAGGAGTCGGTGCGGGGTTGGGATGAGTTCGAGCTCGAGGTGATCCGCGATCGCATCGACAACGTCGTCATCGTCTGCTCGATCGAGAACCTCGACCCGATGGGCGTCCACACCGGCGACTCGGTGACAGTGGCGCCCCAAATGACACTCTCCGACGAGGCGTACCAAGAGCTGCGCGACGCCTCGATCGCGATCATCCGCGCAGTCGGAGTCGAGACCGGCGGTTCCAACATCCAGTTTGCGCGCGAGCGGGAGACGGGCGAGCTGCGGGTGATCGAGATGAACCCGCGCGTCTCGCGCTCCTCGGCGCTCGCTTCCAAGGCGACTGGCTATCCGATCGCCAAAGTGGCCGCCAAGCTGGCTATCGGCTACACGCTCGAGGAGATCCCAAACGACCTGACCAAGACGACGCCGGCTTCCTTCGAGCCCACACTCGACTATGTCGTGGTCAAGTTTCCGCGCTTCGCTTTCGAGAAGTTCCCCGGCGCCGACTCGACGCTCGGCACGCAGATGAAGTCGGTCGGCGAGGCGATGGGGATCGGGCGGACGTTCAGCGAGGCATTTCTCAAGGCGCGCCGCTCGCGTGAGCTGGATGCTGGCGTAATGTCGCCCTGGCTCGAGCTGGACGACCTGCCCGACGGAATTCATCCCTGGTTCCGGGCCGAGATCGAGCGCATTCGGCTCGCGCTCGGGCGGGTGCCGTCGCTCGACCATCTCGATGCCGACGAGCTGCTGCGATTGAAGCGCCTCGGTCTTTCCGATGCCGAGATCGCTGCGGCCAGTGGCTGTGAAGAGACGGAGCTTCGCTCCAAGAGGCGTGAGTTGGGCCTTCGGCCTGCCTACCGGCGCGTGGATTCCTGCGCCGGCGAGGTCGAGGCGGCTTCGAACTATTACTTCTCGACCTGGGGTGAGACCGATGAGGCCGCACCCGACCCAAAGCGCGAGAAGCAGAGCGTCGTCATCCTCGGCTCGGGCCCGAACCGGATCGGCCAGGGAATCGAGTTCGACTACTGCTGCGTCCACGCCGCTCAGAGCTTCCGCGAGCTCGGCTACGAGGCGGTGATGGTCAACTGCAACCCCGAGACCGTCTCGACCGATTACGACACCTCCGACCGGCTCTACTTCGAGCCGTTGACGATCGAGAATGTGCTGGCGATCTGCGAGCGCGAGCGCCCGGCTGGAATCGTGATCCAGTTTGGCGGTCAGACGCCGCTCAAGCTCGCGCGGGCGATCGAAGCGGCCGGCTTCCGCATCATGGGCACCCCCTTCGAGGCGATCGACTTGGCCGAGGACAGAGAGCGCTTTGGCGAGCTGCTCGCGCGCCTCGGTGTCCGCTGCCCGGAGTGGGGGATGGCAGCGTCTTCCGAGGAGGCCAACGAGGTCGCCGACCGGATTGGCTACCCGGTGCTGGTGCGGCCCTCCTATGTCTTAGGCGGCCGAGCTATGCGTGTCTGCTACCGGCCCGCGGACGTGCGCGCGGCTCTCGTCGCCGCGCACCGTAAGGTACTGATCGACCGCTTCCTCGAAAACGCGATCGAGATCGATGTCGACGCGCTCTCCGACGGCGAGACCACCTACATCGGCGCGATCATGCAGCACGTCGAGGAGGCGGGCGTCCACTCCGGCGACTCCTCCTGCGTACTGCCGGCGCCGTCGCTGACTCCGGCAGTTTCCGAGGAGATCACGACAATCATTCGTCGCCTCGGCCCGGCGCTGGGAGTCGTCGGCCTGCTCAACGTCCAGCTCGCGGTTGTGGACGAGGAGGTGTTCGTGCTGGAAGTGAATCCGCGCGCCTCGCGCACGGTTCCCTTCGCGAGCAAGGCGACGGGCGTGAATTTGGTGTCCGCTGCGTGCCGGCTCGGCGCCGGGGCCAAGATTTCGGCGTTGGGGCTACCGCCCGAGCGGCCACCGCGTCAATACAGCGTCAAGGCCGCCGTGCTGCCCTTCTCGCGTTTCCCGGGCGCCGATCCCGTGCTGGGCCCCGAGATGCGCTCCACCGGCGAGGTGATGGCGACCGCCGATGATCTGCCTACCGCACTGGCCAAGGCCGAGCGCGCGGCTGGACGCGAGCTGCCAGCCAGCGGACGAGCGTTCTTCTCGGTCAGGGATGCCGACAAGGCCGCCGCCGCGCCTGTGGCCGCGGCGCTCGCTGACCTGGGCTTCGAGCTCGTCGCAACCCGGGGAACGGCGAAAGCCTTTGCTCGAGCCGGGATCGAGGTCGGTGAGGTGCCGAAGGTCTCGGAGGTGGAAGGCAAAGAGGGCACCACCGTCGTCGATCTGATTCGCCGCGGCCGCTGCGACCTCGTCATCAATACGCCTCAAGGCTCCGGGGCACGTACCGACGGCTACTTGATCCGCGAGGCGGCCCTGATCGCTCACGTCCCCTGCATCACCACCATCTCTGGGGCGGCGGCCGCGGTGCAAGCGATCGCCAACGCGCGTCGTAGCGAGTCATGCTCCTTGCAGGAGATAATCGCCGCAGCGAGCAGCAGCGCGACAGGCGGTCGCAGTGGTGAGGGAGAGACCTCCTAGTGGCGTCACCTCGCAGGGAGAGCCGCCGGATAACCGGCAGCGAGAGGATTGGCGTCTACACGTTGCTCCGGCTCGCGCGCGGCGGGCTCGAAGCGGGCCATCCGGGCCAGTTCTTCATGCTCGACGTGCCCGGCCACATCATGCCGCGGCCCTTCTCGATCTGTCTTGCTCCGAAGGGCGAGCTTGCCTTTTTGATCGATCCGGTGGGCCCGGCCACACGCGTGCTCTGCGAGCTCGAGCGTGGTCAGGAGATCGGCGTTTTCGGGCCACTCGGCAACGGGTTTCGCACCGATGTAAAGCGGCCCCTTCTCGTCGCTGGTGGCATCGGCGTCGCGCCTTTCCCTTACGCCTCGCAGGTGATGGGGAATCCTCCGGCCGTCCTTGGTTTCCGTACTCGCCGCCAGTCCGAGGTTGCCAAGCTTGTTCCCAAGGCCGAGATCTGCATCGAGCCCAAGCTCGTGACCGAGTTCATTCCCCAGGGCCCGCTGGACGTGCTCGCTTGCGGGCCAGAACCGATGCTGCACGCGGTGCATGCACTCACCCCTGACGCTCAGCTCGCCTGGGAGGCTCCGATGGCCTGCGGCTTCGGCGCCTGCTACGGCTGTGTGGTCGAGTTCGAGGGCAAGTCGAGACGACTCTGCGTGGAGGGGCCGGTACTGAACGGGCGCCCTCCCGTTCCGCCGATCATCGACGATGAGGAAGGGAAAGCGGAAGCGTGATCCTGAACGCCTCGGGTTGTCTCGACGCGCTGACCGCGCCGAAAGTTGCGCGTCGCCTCGACGCCTATGTGGCCAAGACGATCACGCTCCAACCGAGGCTGGGTAACTCGCAGCCGCGCCTGGCCGAGACGGACTTCGGCATGCTCAACTCGATCGGCCTCCAGAACCCGGGTGTCGAGCGTTTCCGCACTGAGGTTCTGCCGCGCCTCGAAGAGCTGGAGATTCCCCTTTGGATCTCGGTAGGCGGCTCGGATGCCGCGGAATACGCCCAGGTTTGCGAGCGCATCGGCGAGCGCGAGTCGGTGAGCGCGCTCGAGCTCAATCTCTCCTGCCCCAACGTCGACCCGGCGGCCGCCGAGGCGGCCGAGATCGTGACCGCTTGCCGCGCCGCCACCGGCAAGCCGCTCTATACCAAGCTCTCCCCGCTATTGCCCGACATCGCGGAGGTGGCGGTGACTGTGATCGAAGCCGGCGCGAGCGGTCTCTCGCTCGTCAACTCTCTGCGCGGGCTGGTGCTCGACGACTGGACGCTCGAGCCCAGACTCGGGCGGGCGGTCGGCGGCTACTCCGGAGCCGCGCTCAGACCGGTGGCTCTAGCGGCCGTCTTCCTCTCCTACGAGGCGACGAAGGGCAAGGTCCCGATAGTCGGCATGGGTGGAGTGCAGAACGGAAAGCAGGCGCTCGATCTGATCGCCGCCGGGGCCTCTGACGTGGCTCTCGGCTCAATCCTTTTCGCCGATCTCGAGGCGCCCGAACGGGTGCGAGCAGAGCTCGACGAAGAGGCCCGTGCCCGTGGTTTCGAGCGCCCGGAGAAGGCTCGCGGAGCCGCTCACCGGCCTCATAGCGCCTAGCTCGGCGGCCACGTATCCACGTCTAATCAGAAAACACCTGTAAAACGCGCCGAAACTTACGGCTTGACCGTTGCGCGTGAATTGTTAGTATGGCCGCCCATGGTGCTTTCGAAGGGGCAAGCACAAGCGCCTGCTCGCTCGCTCGATCAACGTATGGAAGCGTTGCAACGAGCGAACGAGATCCGCGTCAGGCGAGCGAAACTTAAGCGCGACCTCAAGGAGGGCGGCGCCAGGATCGAGGACATCCTGAGCCAACCACCAGAATACGTCGAGACGGCGAAGGTTCTCGACATCCTCATGGCTGTACCGAAATTCGGTCGCGTGAAAGCCGCCCGACTCCTGAACCAGTGCCGCATCAGCCAGTCGAAGACGGTCGGCGGACTGTCCGATCGCCAGCGCGGCGAGCTGATCGCGCTTTTCAGCCGAAGCTGAGACTCGTCAGTTTCGCGAGCTGCGAACGGTCACATTCGCACTTCCAACGGCCGAGGCAGTAGGTTTTCGACAATGAGCTTTGCCCCGGTCATCGTGGTCACAGGTCCTTCAGGCGCCGGTAAGGGCACGCTCATTTCCGAGCTGCTTCGCCGTCTTCCGCAACTCGAGCACACCGTCTCAGCAACAACGCGCGAGCGGCGCCCAGGCGAGAAGAACGGCCGCGAGTACTCGTTCCTCGATCCCGAGGAGTTCGAGCGTCGAGTCCAAGCCGACGAGTTCCTCGAGCATGTCACCTACGTGTCGGGGAAACGGTACGGAACGCTTCGCTCCGAGCTGGATCGAATTGCCCGGAACGGCCGCATCTGCGTGCTCGAGCTCGAGACCGAGGGCGCGCTGAACGTCAAGCGCAACGTCCCGGGAGCGGTCACGACCTTCATCAGCGCACCGGTAGCTGAGCTCGAGCGCCGGCTCAAAGAACGAGCGACCGAGAACTCCGGTGAGATCAGCGAGCGCCTACAACTGGCGCACGAGCAGCTCGCGCAGGCCGATGAGTTCGATCACGTGGTGGTGAACGACAAGGTGGGCCGCGCTGTGGCCGAGCTAGAGCGCGTGGTTCGGCGGGAACTTGCGCTCGCAGCTAGGATTGAACCGTGATCAATCCACGCGTCGATACCCTGCTCAAGATCGTCGACTCGCGTTACGCGCTCGTCATCGTGGCCGCTAAACGGGCCAGGCAGATCAACAACTACCACCACATGCTCGGTGAAGGCTCCTTCGACGAGGCGCCGCCGCCGATGATCGAATCGCGCTCCAAGAACTACCTGACGATGTCTCTGGAAGAAGTCGCCCAGAACAAGCTCGTCTACACGTACAAGCAGTATTAAGGCGCGAATCGTCGTGGCGATATAGCGCCACGCTGGCAGAATCAGATCATGGCTCGCATCCTTGTCGGTGTAAGCGGAGGCATCGCCGCCTATAAGGCGTGCGAGCTCGTGCGCCTTTTCGTCAAGGCCGGGCATGAGGTCGTCCCGCTGCTGACGCCGGCGGCGGAGGGCTTCGTGAGCTCCCAAACGCTCAATGCGCTCGCGCGCCGCTCGGGCGGTAATAGCCCGTACCCGCACCTCGAGCGAGCCGATCTCTACGTGATTGCGCCTGCCACCGCCAACACTCTGGCCAAGCTGGCGAGCGGTATTGCCGACAATCTCGTCACCGAAAGCGCACTCGCGCACACCGGTCCGCTCGTCTTGGCGCCCGCGATGAACGCGCGCATGTGGGCAAACCCGGCGACCCAAGAGAACGTGCGCACGCTGCGCGAGCGCGGTGCCCAGATAGTCGGCCCCGAGGAGGGCGAGCTGGGAGAAGGCGGCACGGGCGTCGGGCGGATGAGCGAACCCGAGGCGATCTTCGAGCGCTGCCGGCAGGTCCTCGCCGCGTCCGGCTCGCTGGCCGAAACAAGGGTACTCGTAAGCGCCGGCGGCACTCGCGAGCCGCTCGACTCGGTGCGCTTCTTAGGCAATCGATCCTCGGGTCGCATGGGCGTAGCGCTGGCGGCCGAAGCAGCGCGGCGTGGGGCCGAGGTGACGCTTGTTGCGGCGAATCTGGCCGTTCCGGCACCTGTGGGCGTCGAGCTAGTCGAGGTGCAAAGCGCTGCCGCTCTGACCGAGGCCATTCTCGGCCGCGACGCCGACATAATCCTCATGAGTGCCGCCGTCGCCGACTACAGACCGGCCGCCCCGGAGCGCGGCAAGCGCCACAAGAGCGAGCAGGTCTGGACGGTCGAGCTAGAGCCGACAACCGACGTGCTGCGTGAGCTCGGCGGCCGTAGGCGCAAAGGGCAACTGCTGGTGGGATTCGCCGCCGATGAGGGTGACGCCGGTCTGGAGCGCGCGCGTGAGAAGCGATCGGCGAAGAAGGTCGACTTGATCGTCTTCAACGACATATCGCAGGCTGATATCGGCTTCGACGCCGACGAGAACGAGGTCGTTCTGATCTCGAAATCCCGTGAGCGCGTGTTGACCAGGGCGCCGAAGAGCGAGATCGCGGCGGGCATTCTGGACGAGGTCGAGCGGCTACGCAGCGGTTCCAGATAGCGATCGGGGATCGGGCTCGAAGGGCCTATCCCGTTAGGGATGCGAGATCGAAGGGGTTGAGCCGCGGATGCCAAGAACTCGTCTCGGAATGAAGACCCGTCGACTGGGTGCGATCGGTGGATGCGAGACAAGGGAGCTCGGTTGAGGACGGAGGGGCGCCGGATGAGTGCGAGATCGTGGTGCGAGGCTAGAACGCAGGGAGTATTCGTATCGGTCAGAGATACGGATGCGACCGAGGACGACGTCCTCGTGCCGCCGAGCGCGGTCAGGCGGCGGAGTGCTTCGTTTTGAGACGAGTTCCAAGGGTTGGACGGGCCGTGAAGGCGCACTGGTAGCGCGTCGAACGGTCTGGGCGGCCACTGGCGCCGTGGGGCGGCCGCTTCGGGCGTGTAGACCTAGCGGGATAGGCCCTAAGCCCGTCTCAGCCCAGCTTGAACGAGCTGATTATCACCTTGCAACCGCGCTCTATCTCAGTCGCGAACTTGCCGTTAACCACGTGCTGGCAGTTGAGGTAGTACTCGGTCTTGCCGTTCCAGACGAGCAGAACCCGGCTCTCGCTGCTTAGACCGCTGACCGTCGTCGCGCTGATGCGGAAGCCATAGCCGGGCAGACCGTCCATCGATACCAGCGCCGGGCCGGCGAGTAGCGAGCCGCCAGCTTGTTCCGCGACGCTTGCGACCGACGAAGCGACATCTTCCGAATAAGTCGCGCGGTTCTGCTTAGTGATCGCCACCGGCGTCCGGTATTCGGTCAAGAAGACCATGTCCGCCTTGGACGACGACGACGGTTTGAACGCCACCGTCCAAACGCCGCTCGCGTTCTTCGCGCTCAATCCCGCGAACTTCGCCCGTTCCCAGCTCTTTGGGTAATGGAAGGAGATGCCGTGGCCTTCGTAGGTCTTCTGGTTGGACATGCAGCCCGCAAGCACGCTGGCCGAGACGACGAGAACGAGTACCGGCACCAATAGATGGGAACCGCTTCGCAACATGTACGACGAAAGTTACTCGTTCGCGTCGACGCCGTAAGGCGGGTGACGCTCGTCTTCACCCTTGTAGCAACCTCTACGCTGGATCTCGGCAGGAAGATCCGTTCTCGACCCACGAGAAGATGTCAAACACCTACGAGCTCTACCAGAAGGGGAAGCAGCACCTAGCCAACGGCATGCCGGCTCAGGCAATCGTCTCGCTCGAAAAGGCAAAACGCCACGAACCGCGCAGGGCCTCGATCCGCGAGGCGCTCGGCATCGCCTACCTCCGTCTCGGCCGCTTCGAGGAAGCGACGATCGAATTTAGAGCCATGGTCGACATCACACCAACCGATGCCTACGGCTACTACGGGCTTGGCCGGTCGCTTGCTCGTTTGGGACGGAGCGCCGAGGCGCGTGGCCAGCTCAAGCTGGCGCTGATGCTGTCGCCGCTTGAACCAGCGCCGGGCAGCTTCGTCGGCGATTTATAGCGCAGACTCGCCGCAGAAATGCTCAGCGACCGTCGCCAACCACTCGCCGAATCTCTTCGATCGAGGTCTCGCCTGTCAATACGAGCCGGTGACCGTCCTGCCTGAGCGTGACCATCCCGGCCTTGACGGCCTGGTCATGAATCTTCTCGGTCGAACGGCCGATCAACTCGCGTATCTGGTCGGTCATCGGCAGCGCTTCGTAGATCGCCGTGCGCCCGAGGAAGCCCGTCTCGTTGCAACGCTTGCAGCCGCACGCCCGGTAGATCGTCACAGCCTGGCCTTTTGCGATTCCGAGCTCTGCGCGCTCGGCCGCGTTCGGCGCTGACTCGCGCCGGCAGCTCGTACAGAGCTTGCGTACGAGCCGCTGCGAAATTACGCAATTAATCGCGTTCGCGAGCATGAACGGCGCCACGCCCATGTCCTGAAGACGGGCAAATGCGCTGGCCGCCGTCTGGGTGTGCAGAGTCGTCAAGACCAGATGTCCAGTCAGGGCTGCCTGCACGGCGATCTCGGCCGTCTCGGCGTCGCGGATCTCGCCAACCAAGAGCACGTCTGGATCTGAGCGCAGGATCGTGCGCAAACCGCGCGCAAAAGTGAGACCACGCCTGAAATTCGCCTGCACCTGCGCGACACCGGCGATCTCGTACTCGACCGGGTCCTCGATCGTCGTGATGATGCGCTCGTCAGTGTTCAGATGCCCGAGCGCCGCGTAGAGCGTCGTCGTCTTGCCGGCGCCCGTCGGTCCGCACGCGATCACGCCGCCGAAGGGCTGGTCGATCGCTCGCCGGAAAGCTTGGTAGGCCTGCTTGTTCATGCCCAGCTCGGGCAGCGAGACGCGAGTCGAGGAGCGCTGGAGAATACGTATCGTCACCTTCTCGCCGTGAGCGATCGGAAGGATGGCGATGCGCAGGCCGATAGGCTCGCCGGCGAGACGAACCGCGCAGCGACCGTCTTGCGGTAGCCCGCGCTCGGCGATATCGAGCTGGCCCATCACCTTGAGCCGGCTGATAACCGCCTGCTGCATGGTTTTCGGAACGGAAGCGAGCTCGCTCGCAACTCCGTCGATACGTACCCGCACGGTCATCTGCCGCTCCTGCGGCTCGAAATGGATATCCGAGGCGCGGTCCTGTATCGCCTGCGCGACGATCTGGTTCACGAGCGTCACGGCCGGTGCGGCGTCGTCGGCGATCACACTCAGGTCGAGCTCCTCCTCGAGCTCCTCGTCGAGCTCGATCGACTCGTCGACTATCCGTAGGGCCGGGCGCTGCGTATAGATCTGGTCGATCGCACGGTCGAGGTCGCTCGATTCGGCCAAGCAGAACTTGAGGTTGATCCCGAGCGCAAGCTTGACGTCGTCGAGGGCAACAATATCGGTTGGGTCGGCGATCGCCACCAGCACCGAGTTCTTGGCCAGATACTTGACAGGCAGGGCGCGGAAGCGGCGAACGAAGCGCTCCGACAGCAGCTTGGTTACCTCGGGCTCGATTGGCGTCCCGAGGATCTCGACGAACTCGAGGTTGTACTGCTCGGCAAGCGAACGAACGAGATCGCCCGTCGTCGCCCAGCCGTGATCGACGAGGATATCGCCGATCCGTCGTCCGCTTCGCTCCTTCTCGTCGAGCGCTTGCGTGAGCTGCTCCTCGGTGATCGTGCCTTTGCGGATCAAGAGCACTCCGAGCGCCTGCTCGCGGCTTGGATTCGGCTTTTCCTTGTTCGCCGCTTCAGAGACCAATGATCGCGTTCGAGCTGCGCCCAAAGCGCAGAGTATCGCGCCGATCTCGTAAGACGAGCACAGAATCGAGTCGGGGCTGGCTCGCTAGAAGCTGTTCCCGACCACGCGCCGGACTTCCTCGAGCGAGGTGGTTCCGGCAAGAACGAGGCGATAGCCGTCCTGCTCGAGGGTGATCATGCCGTCCTTGACCGCCTCGTCGTGGATCTCTTCAGTGGTGTGGCCGATCAGCTTGCGTACCGCGCCGGTGACCGGCAGCACCTCGTAGATAGCGGTGCGCCCGTGGTAGCCGCTATCTCCACAGGCGCGGCACCCGACCGGACGATAGATCTCGGCGGCCGTCTCCGAATCGAGCCCGAGCTCGGCACGCTCGGCCTCGGTCGGCTCGGCGACGCTGCGACAAGAAGGGCAGAGAACACGTACCAGCCGCTGCGAGACGATGCAGTTGACGGCGTTCGCGAGCATGTAGGGAGCCACGCCCATGTCCTGCAGGCGCGCGAAGGCGGCGGCGGCCGTCTGAGCGTGGACGGTTGTGAGCACCAAGTGGCCCGTCATCGCAGCCTGGACGGCGATCTGAGCCGTCTCGGCATCGCGAATCTCGCCTACGAGCAAGGCGTCGGGGTCGGCGCGCAGGATGGTGCGCAAGCCGCGAGCGAAGGTGAGCCCGCGCTTGACGTTGACCTGGATCTGCGAGACGCCGATGAGCTCGTACTCAACAGGGTCCTCGATCGTGGTGATCACACGCTCGCTCGAGTTGAGCCGATCGAGCGCTGCGTACAGGGTCGTCGTCTTGCCGGCGCCAGTGGGCCCGGCGACGATCACACAGCCGAAAGGCTGCTCGATAGCGTGGACGAAGCCTGTGCGTACCTGCTCGCTCATGCCCAGCTCGGGCAGCGAGACGTGCGTCGAGGAGCGCTGGAGGATGCGCACGACGACCTTCTCGCCGAAGGTGGTCGGTAGCACCGCCACGCGCAGGTCAACCGGCTCTCCGGCCAGCTTCACAGCCGCGCGACCATCCTGCGGCAGTTGCCGCTCGGCGATATCGAGCTCGGCCATCACCTTGAGCCGGCTGATGACCGCCTGCTGCATCGTCTTCGGCACGCTCGTCAGCTCGCGCGTCACCCCGTCGACGCGCACGCGCACGATCATTTGCCGGTCCTGAGGCTCGAAATGGATGTCGGAAGCTCGGTCCTCGATCGCTTGTGCGATCACCTGGTTGACGAGACTGACGGCAGGGGAGGCTTTTCCGGTCGCGAGCGTCAGGTCGAGGCGCTCCTCGACCTCTTCTTCCTCCAACTCGAGCGATTCGTCGACCACCCGCAGAGCCGGGCGCCGGCTGTAGATCTGGTCGATCGAGCGCTCCAGGTCGAACGGGTCGGCGAGGCAAAACTTTAGATTGACGTCGAGCGAGAGCTTGACGTTGTCGAGCCCGAGGATGTCGGTCGGATCACTGATCGCAACCAGAACTAGGTTTTTAGACAGGTAGCGGATCGGGAGCGCGCGATAGCGGCGCACGACCGACTCGGAGAGGAGCTTGACAGCCTCGGGCTGGATCTCTGCCGTGAGAATGTCGACGAACTCGAGATTCCACTGCTCGGCGAGTGCTCGCGCGAGATCGGCCGTCGTCGCCCAACCGCGGTCGACTAGCACGTCGCCGACGCGCCGGCCGGTGCGATCTTTTTCGACCAACGCCTCGTCAAGTTGCTCGCTGGTGATTACGCTGTCTCGTATGAGGAGCGAACCGACCTGCATCCAAGAGAGGCGTGAGGCTTCCATAGTCCGGTTTTCGTCTGTTTGGGGGGCAGCATGAGAGCTGTTGTGCAACGGGTAGCTCGGGCACACGTTTTGGAGGATGGGAAGTTGCTGGGAGAGGTGGAGGGCGGCCTCTGCGTGCTCCTCGGTATCGCGCGCGGCGACGACGAGAGCGCGGCCAACACCCTGGCGAGAAAGCTAGCTCAGCTGCGCATCTTCCCCGACGACGAGGGCCGCTTCTCGCACAGCGTCCGAGACGTCGGCGGCTCGGTGCTCGTAGTCAGCCAGTTCACTCTGCTCGGCGACACCAGCAAGAGCAACCGCCCCAGTTTCACGGACGCCGCTCCGGCCGATCTGGCCGAGCCTCTCTACGAGCGCTTTTGCGACACCCTGCGCGCCGAGGGCGTGAAAGTCGCCACGGGCCGTTTCGGCGCCCTGATGCAGGTAGAGCTTGTGAACGACGGGCCAGTGACGATCATCTTGGGTTCGTAGCGCTCCTCTTCATGGGCAATTTGGGCTGGCACGCTTCTTGTCGTCACGTGAGCGACCCCCAAACTACGTTCGCTCGATCTTCCTTTCCAGGAATGAGAGCAGCGCCATCGACAGCCCAATGGCGAGGTAGAAGACCTCGATCAACGACGGCTGATCGAGCCGAGCGAGGATCAGGATCTCGCCGAGATCGTGGCATTTCGTATCTCCAGGCGACAGCTCGGTATAGAAGCCGCAGGCTGCTATTCTGAAAATAACCACATTTCACCAGCAGGCGAAATGGGCGCTCCGAGCGCCTGTTTTCATGAGAGGGCAAATTGGTAAACGTCTATGACAAGGAGAAAGAGCTGACGAGTGAAGTCTCGCTCCTAGTCGAGCGCTCCCTGCCAGAGGTCGACGTCGTAGCGGTCGAGCTGATCTCGGCGACGCGCTTCTGCGTCTACGTCGATCATCCGGCCGGAGTAGACCATTCTCTCTGCGAGCGTGTTACCGACCTGCTGCGAGGCTATCTCGACCGCTACACGATCGAGGTCTCATCGCCCGGCGTGGAGCGACCGCTGCGCACGCCCGACCACTTCCAGCACGCGCTGGGACGAAACGTCGCCTTGCGCACAGCCGACGCCATCGACGGCCGCAAGCGTTTTCGCGGCCGAGTCGTCGCCGCCCGCGACGAAACCTTTCGTCTGGCTACCGAGACGGATGAATTCGACATTCCCTACGAGAATCTCGTACGGGGCAACCTGATCGACGAGGAGTAGGAGCCAATGACCCAGGAGATCATCGACGCCGTCCGCGAGATCGAGCGAGAGAAGGGCATCGAGAGCGGTGCGCTCGTCGCCGCGCTCGAGGACGCGCTCCTCGCCGCTTACAAGAAAACGCCCGGTTCGGCGCGCCATGCCACGGTCGAGCTCGACGAGGACGGCGACTTCCGCGTCTACGCGATCGAGATTCCTCCCAAGCTGGAGGAGAAGCTGCTCGACGAGGCCAGAGAGAAAAAGCTCCAGGAGCTGGAAGAGCTCGAGGCCGAGACCGGCGAGCGCTCGCACCTGCTGATTTCCGACAACGACCTGGAGATCGACTGGTCGCAAGTGCCAGACGAGAAGATCAAGCGCACTGACGTCACGCCCGAGAACTTCGGCCGCATCGCCGCTCAGACGGCCAAACAGGTCTTCCTACAGCGAGCCCGCGAAGCCGAGCGCGAGATCATGTACGAGGAGTACGTCGACCGCGTCAATGAGGTCGTAACCGGAATCATCCAGCAGGCCGGCGACCGTAACAACGTGCTCGTCGACCTGGGCAAGGTCGAGGCGCTGCTACCGCGCTCCGAGCAGGTCGATGGAGAGCGCTACGAGCAGGGAAGCCGTATCAAGGCAGTCATCACCGAGGTCAGGTCGGGCACCAAGGGACCGCAGGTCATCCTCTCGCGCCGCGACCCCGAGCTAATCAAGACGCTATTCGAACTGGAAGTCCCGGAGATCGCCGACGGCCTGGTCGAGATCCGCGCCGTTGCCCGCGAGCCTGGCTACCGCTCCAAGATCGCCGTCGTCTCGCACACCCAGGGCGTCGATCCCGTCGGCGCCTGCGTCGGCCCGCGCGGCTCGCGCGTGCGTATGGTCGTCTCGGAGCTGCGCGGCGAGAAGATCGACATCATCCCCTGGAACCCCGAGCCGGCTCGCTTCATCGCCAAGGCGCTGGCGCCCGCACGCGTGCGCGAGGTTTTCGTCGACGACGAGACACGCGAGGCAACGGTGGTCGTCCCCGACGACCAGCTGGCGCTTGCGATCGGCAAGGAGGGCTTGAACGCCCGCCTCGCTGCGCGCCTGAGCGGCTGGAAGGTAGACATCGTCTCCGACGCCGAGTTCGCCCGGCAGGAGGCCGACGCTGCTTACGCCAGCGGCGAGGAGGAGTTCGTCGGTCGCTGCGCCGCCAACCTCGCCAACGGCAAGCGTTGCCCCAACGCGGCTCTGCCCGGCTCGCACTACTGCGGAGTGCCGGCGCACCAGGAGCTGGAGGCGCTGGCACCCAAGGAGCAGGCCGCGGCGACAGTCAGCGATGGCAACGAGCCGGAAAGCACCGAGGTCGAGGCGGAATCTCCTGAAGTTGAAGAGACACAAGCGCTCGCGAGCGAAACGGAGCCAGAAGCCGGGAGCGTCGAGGAGGACGGCGCTGAGGCGAGCTGATGGCCGTCCCGATCCGCACCTGCGCCGGTTGTGGGCGGAAGGCGCCAAGAGCCGAGTTCCTGCGCTTCGCCGCTGTGGACGGAGAACTGAGAGCTGTGCCTGAATCACGCGGTCGCGGCGCTTACACCTGCCGCCTCTCGCCTTGCTTCGAGCGCGCGCTTGCCTTCAAGTCCTTCAACCGAGCCCTACGAGCTGCGGTCCGGGTCGATCCCGCGCTGCGCGACCTCTACACTGACGCCGATGGCTAGCTCAGGCTCTCAACGACCTAATCGTCCCATTCGCCCGCGTCAGGGCGCCATGGGCCCTCACCGTAAGCGCCGAGTCGTCATCGACAACCAGCCTTCGCGTTCAGGCGGTGCCAGGGGAGGCGCTCCCGGAGCCCGCGATCCGCGAGCCGAGGGGCGTCCAGCGAGTAAGGCGCCAGCGGATGCTCCGAGCGGCCCGATTACCGTTCCCTCGGGCGTCAGCGTCAGAGATCTCTCACAGGCGCTCGGCGTACCGGTGGCGCAGATCATCAAGATCATGATGGGCATAGGCGAGATGGTCACGATCACACAGTCGCTCACCGACGAGGCGGTAGAGATGATCGGCGCCGAGCTCAGTCCCCCGCGCGAGATCACGATCAAGCACGCCTCCGAAGAGGAAGAGGAGCTCGATTCGGAGGACGCGTCGGACGCGCCCGAGGATCTGGAGCCGCGACCGCCCGTGGTCACCATCATGGGACACGTCGATCACGGTAAGACGACGCTTCTCGACGCCGTGCGCAAGACCTCGGTCGCAGCCAGCGAGGTGGGAGGCATTACGCAGCACATCGGCGCCTACCAAGTGGAGCACGGCGCACGCCGGATCACTTTTGTAGACACACCCGGCCACGAGGCCTTCACGGCGATGCGCGCTCGAGGTGCCAACGTCACCGACATCGCCGTACTGGTGGTCGCGGCCGACGACGGCGTAATGCCGCAGACGAAGGAGTCGATCGCGCATGCGCGCGCGGCAGGCGTGCCCATCGTCGTGGCCGTGAACAAGATCGATCTCCCCGACGCCAGCATCGAGCGCGTCAAGGCGGATCTCGCCTCAGAGGGCCTACAACCCGAGGAGTGGGGGGGAACGACTCAGTTCTCCGAGGTCTCGGCCAAGAAGAACATCGGGCTCGACGACTTGCTCGAGAAGGTGCTCTTGGTAGCCGATCTCGAGTTGGAGCTGAAGTCCAACCCGAACGCCGAGGCCTCCGGCCCGATCATCGAGTCGCGCCTGGACGTTGGCCGCGGCCCGGTGGCGACGATGCTCGTTCGGCGCGGCACGCTCAGGGTTGGCGACGCCGTGGTTGCCGGCGACACCTGGGGCAAGGTACGGGCGCTGTACGACTACCGCGGCAATCGCGTCAAGGAGGCCCGTCCCGGCGATCCAGTAGAGATTCTCGGCTTCAATAAACCGCCGGCTGCCGGTGAGCGCTGCCGCGTTGTCGCGAACGAGCGCAACGCCCGCTCGCTTGCCCAGCAACGTGGCTTGCGGCTCCGTTCCGAGCAGGTGGCACAGCGCTCGCGCAGCCGCGTCTCGCTCGAGACGCTTTTCAGCGAGCTACGAGAGGGAGAGGTCAAGGACCTCAACCTCATCCTCAAGGGCGACGTTGTCGGCTCGGTCGAGGCTGCCGTTAGCGAGCTGCAGAAAATCCAGCACTCCGAGGTGCGCGTCAACGTCATCCAGTCCGGTGTAGGCGGCATCACCGAGAGCGACGTCATGCTCGCGTCGGCTTCCAACGCCCTTATTGTCGGGTTCAACGTGCGTCCGAGCTCTGAAGCCCGGACGGCCGCCGATCGGCAGGGCGTAGACATTCGCACCTACCGCGTCATCTACCAGCTCACCGAGGACATCGAGAAGGCGCTCGTGGGCATGCTCTCCGCCGTCACGAGCGAGCACATTCTGGGTGAGGTGGAGGTACGGCAGACCTTCCGCGCCTCCCGGGTAGGAACGATCGCGGGCTGCTACGTTCGCAGCGGCGTCGTTCGCCGCGGTGCCCGAGTGCGTTTGCTGCGCGACGGATCGATCGTGCACGAGACGACCGTCAGCCAGCTCAAGCGTTTCAAGGACGATTCCCGCGAGGTGGCCGAGGGATTCGAATGCGGCATTCTGCTCGAGGGTTACAACGATCTCAAGGAAGGCGACATCTTCGATGTTTTCGAGATTCGCGAGACCGAGCGCACCAGCCTCGACGAGACCGTTCCGCCCACGGCTGCCGAGCCGCGCGAGCAATAGCCGTTTTCGAGCCTTTTCACGCGCTTGAATACGGGTTGTGGCTAAAGGCTACGTCGGCATCCTCTCGATCGAGCTGCGCTTTCCCGAGGCGGGGTCGCTCAAGGACAAGCGCCAGCATCTGCGTTCGGCCAAGGCTCAACTACAGCGGCGTTTTGGCGCCGCGGTGGCCGAGACCGATTTCCACGACATCTGGCAGCGCGCTCAGCTCCTGATCGCGTTCGCGGCCGCGGAAGCAAGCGCTCTGCAGAACTTGATGGACGGCGCCGAGCGCTTTCTCTTCGGCCAGGCCTACGAGCTGACGGTTCTAGAGCGAAAGATCGTCACTCCTGGAGACGAGTGAGGGCGGCCGGCGCCGAATCAGAGAGGTGAGCTCTCCAACAGCTCACGTACCTGCCCGAGCGACGGCGGATGCACGCAGTCAGGCGCCGTGGTGCAGATGAGCGACGCCACGGCGCTAGCAAACCGTACGGTCTCGTCGTCGCTCCAGCCCTGCAGTGTGCCGTAGATCAGGCCGCCGCGGACGAAGGTCGTCTTGCCGGCGCCGAGCTCGCCGGCGACGGTGACGACGTCGCCTGGCGAGCTTGGTCGGAAACGGTGCCCGCTCCCTACGCTCCCCCGCGGGTACCGCGCCGGGAGCCGGTTCGGAGCTGCGACCGCGCGAGTACCAGAGCGGCCGCGAGCCGGCGGTGAAGATCACGAGTCCGGGGCAGCGATCGAGGTACTTCTCGAACAGCTTCTCCCGCTCGTCCTCCGATTCGAGCGCTTCGGGGTAGTCACGCGCCATCAGCTCGCCGGAGATGACGACGGCGTCGGCCAGGGAGGCCAGCTCGGAGTCGAAGGGGGCGTCGGAGGTGACGAGCGGCTTGCCGACGACCTTGGCGATACGGGCCACCGCAAGCGTCGCCTCGCCGAACGAGGGATCGACGCAGACCACCTGCGCCTCTTCCAAACGCGCCACGTTCGGCGACTCCCACTGCGGCGTCGTGAAAAGGAGATCGCCGTAACGGCCAAAGACGGTGCGCGACTCGCCGTCGGAGATGGTGATCTCGTTCACACCCTGATAACCGGGCTTGACGATCAAGCCCGAGTAGTCGATCCCGCGCGATTCGAGGAAGGCGATAGTTCCGCGGCAGGCCGGCGTATCGCCGATCCAGTTGCCCTCGAGCACGACCGATGTTCCCAGGCAAGCCAGTACGAGGGCGCTTCCGGTGGCCTCGCCACAGTGGTTCTCGAGCGTCTCGACGATCTCGCCGTAGCCGTCCGGCTCGGGGAAACACCCCTGAATGCGGACGATGATCCCAGTCGATACGTGGCCGAAGAGATAAACGTCTGTCATCGAGCTTGCTCCTCGCCCGACGGGCGCGCCGCCAACCGTAATCGAACGACGGCGCGCGCGACTCGGTCTTTACGCGGGGCACCTGCCGGTGCCAGGCACCGGGACCTGTCCGGAGCGGCCTGAACCACCGCTAGTGCAGGGATATTCGCGGACCCGACTGTCGTTCCGCGACCTGTCCTCGTGCCGGTAAACCGGTGATCGGGCGCGCACCGTCGCTCGAAACCGCTTGAATGGAGAGTGATGTCCGAGCGAATGCGCCGAGTCAACGAGTCTTTGCGGCAGGCTTTAAGTGAAGCTTTGCCGTCGCTCAAGGATCCGCGCATCGGCTTCGTCACCATCACCGCGGTGAGAACGACTGCTGATCTGAGCTTTGCGCGCATCTTCGTGAGCGTGCTCGGCTCGGAGAAGAAGATCACCAACACGATCGAGGCGCTGAATGCGGCGCACGGCGTACTCCAGGCCAGGCTAAATCGCGAGCTCCGCCTCAAGCGAATACCGCAACTCACCTTCGAGTACGATCCGACGGCTGAACAAGCGGTACGCATGACGAAACTGATCGATGAGCTAGCTCCCACCGATGACGATCACGAAAGCTGATCTCAAAGCGGTCGCGCAGGGGATCCGCGATCGCGACGATTTCGTTATCTCGGTTCACGAGAATCCCGACGGCGACGCTCTCGGCTCGCTGCTCGCGCTCAAGCTGTCGCTCGACCAGATCGGGAAGCGCAGCACGATGTTCCTCATCGGCTCGATCCCCATTCCCTTCGAATATAGCTTCATGGCATTGGACGACCTCGTCAGAGGCGATCCAGGGGAGCTCGTAGGCCGCCCGTTGATCGCCCTCGACGCGGCCAACGAAGCTCGCCTGGGCAGCGACCAGCGCCTACTCAGCGAGGCGCCCTTCGTCGCGGTTATCGATCATCACCACGACAACAGCCGTTTCGGCAACGTCAATCTCGTCGTCGCCGAAGCCTCATCTACGAGTGAGGTGCTACGAGATGTACTCGCCGAGCTCAAAGTGCGGCTGACACCGGAGATCGCCGAGGCGCTGTACATCGCGCTGGTCACCGACACCGGGCGCTTCCAGTACGCGAACACCTCGCCGAAAACACTGCGTTTCGCCGCCGAGCTACTAGAGGCCGGGGCCAACGCGCACCGGATCTTCCAACACGTCTACGAGACGATCGAGCTCTCGAAGCTGAAGCTACTGGCGCGCGCTCTCGAGCACGTCGAGGTGTACGAGGGCGGGCGGCTGGTGATCTCCTATCTCGAGCGCACGGATTTCGAGCAGACGGGCGCATCGAGCGGGGCTTCCGAGGGCGTCATCGACTCGCTGCGAGCGGTCGCCGGAGTCGAGATGTCGGCTCTGATCCAGGAGCCACCCGAGCGTGACGGACGCCGCGTCAGTCTCCGCTCTTCGCGCGATCGGCTCGACGTCTCGGAGGTGGCTCGTGCGTCCGGCGGTGGCGGGCACAGACAGGCAGCGGGCTTCGCGAGCAAGCTCAGTGTCGAAGAGCTGATCGCGTTCTTGCGCAAAGAGTTCGTCGCCAAGACATCGGGCCAGGCGGGGTAGGCCGTGGCGATTCCGCGGGCGCTCGAGCCATCCGGACTCGTGCTCGTGGACAAGCCCGCCGGTCCGTCCTCGTTTGCGGTGGTGCGTGATCTGCGAGCTAAGACCGGAGCTAGAGCCGGTCACGCCGGGACCCTCGACCCCTTCGCGAGCGGGCTTCTGCTCGTGTTGTTGGGCTCGGCAACCAGGCTCGCGCGCTATCTCGTCGGTCTCGACAAGCGCTACCAAACCGAGATCGACCTCTCCTCACGCACCTCGACCGGCGACCTGGAAGGTGAGACCATCGAGGCGAGAGAGACGCCCCGGCGCGAGCAGCTGGAGAAGAGTCTCCAGAAGCTCCACGGAGAAGTCGAGCTGCGTGTTCCCGCGGTCTCCGCGATCAAGATCGACGGTGAGCGCGCCTATCGTCTGGCTCGACGCGGCGAGGCGCCCGAGATGCCGCTCAGGCGCTCGCGAATCGAAAAGCTGCGCCTGCTCGACTACTCGGGAGGCGTAGCCAAGCTCGATCTCCGCGTCGGTTCCGGCACCTACGTGCGTGCGATCGCCGATCTGCTCGGCGGTCACTGCCGCAGTCTCCGCAGGCTCGAGGTCGGCCCGTTCTCGGTTGCGGACGCGAGTAGCGAGCGGGTTTATCCTGCGGCCGAGGCACTTCCCTTTCTTCCGGCTTTAGAGCTGAGCGAAGAGGAGGCAGCCTTTGTGAGCGCCGGGAGGCGCCTACAGCGGAGCGAGGAAGGGTTGCTTCGGTTGTGCCGCGCGGGCAGATTGATCGCCGTCGGACGAGGCAAGAGCGGTACGGTGAAACTCGAGACGGTGATGCCGGTATGAAAGTCGTTCGCGATCCGATAGATCTGCCCCGTAGCGCGCGCGCAGTCGCCATCGGCTCCTTCGATGGGGTTCATCTGGGCCATCGCCGCGTTCTGGATACCGCTTTCGAAACCGGCCTGCCTGTGGCCGTGCTCACCTTCGATCCACATCCACGCGTACTACTCGGCCAGCCCGTCGAGCTCCTGACCACGCTCGAGCGTAAGGTCGAGCTGCTGGCCGAGTACGGCGTCGAAGAGATCGTCGTGCTGCGCTTTGATCACGAGCTGTCCGGGATGACGCCGGAGCAGTTCAAGCTCCGCTATCTCGACCCACTCGGGGCCCAGATTGTCGTTGCGGGGCCGGATTTCCACTTCGGCCACGATCGCTCGGGCGATCTCGAGCTGTTGCACGATGAGGGATTGCTCACGCGCTTGGTCGAGCCGGTCGTCGGGGTTTCCTCGACCACGATCAGGAACGCACTGCACGAAGGTGATGTGGTCGGCGCGGCCCCACTACTTGGTCGCCCCTTCGAGCTCGACGGACGCGTCGTCCCTGGCTTCGCGCGTGGGGCCCGGCTCGGTTTTCCGACCGCCAACCTGGTTTTCGCTCCGCACCAGCTCGTTCCGCGAGACGGCATCTACGCGGGCTTCGTCGAAGGACACCGGGCGGCCGTCTCGATCGGGGTCAATGTCCATTTTGGAGGCGCAGAGCGCCGCATCGAGGTCCATCTGATCGATTTCTCCGCCGACCTCTACGGCAAGCGGCTGGTTGTCGAGCTCTGGCAGCGACTTCGCGACGAGCAGGTGTTCGAGAGCGACAAGGCGCTCGCCGAGCAGATCGCCCGCGACGTTCAGGCGGCACGAGAAGCCGAGCGCCCGGAGCAGCACCTAGGAGCCGAGAACTAGTCCCTCGCCGCTTCGCCGGGGATCGCCGGCAGCGCCCTCTCGACCGATCGCACTGACGCCACCGAAGTAGTGGTGGAGCGAAGTCCAGCGGCGAACCTGCCAGCCACTCGCCTCTAGCTCGCTCAACGCTTCCTCGTTCACGCCGGGCTCGGCATTCAAGACCGAGCCCGCGGGATGAAAGCGAGGACGGCCGATGGCCTCGCCGGGCGCCAGACGCTCGTTGAGAATTCCGGAGGCGACCTGCACCAGCGCCGTGCGCAGGCGAGTGCCGCCAGCGGCGCCGATCGCCAGCGCAAGACCGCAATCGTCGACCGCGACGCTCGGCGCGGTCATGCTCATCACCCGTTCTCCGGGCACAAGCTCGCCGTTGACGAGGTCTCTTTCGCCCAGCATCGAGTTCAGATGCAGGTCGAACTCCGCCAGATAGTCGCCCGAGCCGAGACCGAGACTGGTCGTGAGCACGCAGGCGTTTCCCTCCTCGTCCACCGCGACGAGATTGGTGGTGTGCGATCCGCCGCCGTCTTCAGCGAAAGCCGTAAGCAGCGCGTGCACCCGCTCGGGCTCGGAGAGACCGGCCAGAGGATGCAGGCGCGCGAGCGCCTCGGACACACCCGAGAGGCCGCCCCGGCCGAAGAAGCGCGTACCCGCGTACGGAGTCTCGGTCGGCTCGCGCCAGAGCGGGGAGTAGGAGGCGAGATCCTCGCTCGTAACCAGGCCGCCTCGCTCGCCCATGAGATCGAGCAGGTTCAGCGAAAGCGCTCCGCCGTAGAGCGAGCGCGGATCGTCCACGAGCAACTCCAGCGCATCTGCAATGCCCGGCTGCAGCAGGAGCTCGCCCTCATTGAGCAACCTCCCGGCCGGGGCGAACAGGCGCTCGCCGCAATCGAGCGTCAAAACAGGAGCGAGCATCCTCAGGCAAGAGGCATGCGCCGGCGGCATAGGCACCCCCTCTCGGCTCAGGCGAATCGCCGGAGCAAGCAATCGCGGCCAATCGAGGCGCCCGTAACGGCGCCAGAGCTCGTGCAGCCCAGCCGGGATGCCCGGCACGGCGCAGGATTGCGGCCCAATCTCGTAGCGGATCAGCTCCTCGCCGAAGCGCACGTCCAGCTCCACCAGCTCCGGGCGTTTCTGCGAGCGGGCGCCGAGGCCGGGCACACTGGTGAAGAAGTCGAGCTGGTGAGCGCGCTCTTCGCGGGCGTCCCAAACCATGCCGTGGCCACCGCCGAGGAGACCGGTCATCACGACCTCGCAGACACACGATGCGAAGCAAGCCGAGATTGCCGCATCGGCCGCGCTGCCACCTTTCTCGAGCACTTCGAGCCCGGCCCTGGCGGTCGCGGGGTGACCCGCGGCGACCCCCGGCGGCAGCGCTAGCTTCAGGACAGCACTCCCAGCTCGTCGAGCGATTCGTCCAGCTCGGCGGGGTCGCGGTAGACGCGATAGGCGCCGGCTCTGATCAGCTCGTCCTCGCCGTAGCCGCCGCTCAGCAGGCCGACGCTGAGCATGTTCGCTCGCCGCGCGGCGAGCAGGTCCCAAACGGCATCGCCAACCACGTAACACTCCTGCGGGCTCACTCTCATTCGTTCGGCGCAGGCGAGGAAGAGATCAGGCTCGGGCTTGGCGCGTGCAACGTCGCCGCGCTCTATCACCACCGGCTCCGGCTCCATCTGAAGCGCTTCCAGCGAAGCGTCGATCTGCGGCCTCGCACCCGAGGTCGCCACCCCGTACGTGACCCCAGCCTCGCGCAGGTGGCGAAGCAACTCGACCGCGCCCGGAAGCGGCCGGCGCACGGGCAGCAGTTGCGCGTACAGCTCGGCGTGACGGCGCTGCAGTGCCTCGGATTCGTTTTTCGCGAGCGGTCGCCCGAGCTCGCGAGCCACGGCACGGGCGAAAAGGCCTCCACTCATGCCGATACGGCGATGGATGCGCCAGCCGTCGATCGGCATTCCTGCCTCGGCGAGCGCTTGCTGCCAAGCGAAGACGTGAGCGTAGACCGTGTCGACGAGCGTTCCGTCGAGGTCGAAGATGAGCGCGCGCATAACAGGCACGATACAAGCCGTCGCCGACCGTCGACCTGGAATCTCAGGAACGATGCGGCTTCCCGGACTGGCCGGGTCCTTACTCCTCGTCTGGCTAGGGCACCACGTTGCGCCGCCCCCGCCAACGAGCGCAAAGCGGAATGAAGACCCGCCGACCACTGCGAGACGGCACCACGTTCTTCCGCCCGCCACCAATCCACCCTCCCGCGGGGTCGTTCCACAGTACCGTCCCGGCAAGGCAAGAAAGACGCGAGCGCGTGACGATTTCGCGCCAAGTCCGAAACGCGATCACCGGACCGCTCGAGACCTCCATACCGGGGCACCACGTTGCGCCGCCCGCGGCCGACTCTCCTTCCTAAAAGCACCCGCACTGATAGTCTTTCGCAGGACCACGATCTCGGTCGTTCGAGGCGCTTCCGACGGCGAGCTGGGATTCGTGGCATAGCAAGCAACGGGAGGAACTGAATGCCCCTGACGAAGGAAGCAAAAGGCGAGATCGTAAAGCGCTTCGGCGAGAACGAGTCGGATACCGGCTCGGCCAAGGTGCAGATCGCTCTGCTGACAGAGCGCATCAACCAGCTCAACGAGCACCTGCGCACCCATTCCAAGGATCACCACTCCAGGCGTGGGCTACTCAAGCTAGTTGGGCAGCGCCGGCGCCTGCAGACCTATCTGCAGAAGAACGATCTCGAGGCTTACCGTGAATTGATCAAGGAGCTCGGCCTCAGGCGCTAGGGCTCGTGTAGAGAAGGGGAGTGGAAGTTTGAGCGAGCCTGAGATCAGCACCGGGCTCACTCAAACTCCCGCTCTCCCTGATAAATGGAGGAGTAGGAGATGACCAGTATCGGAACCGGACGGATGGAGTCCGTCTCGGTAACCGTCGGCGATCAAGAGATCGTCTTCGAGACCGGGAAGCTCGCCAAGCAAGCCAACGGCGCTGTCGTGGTTCGCTCGGGCGACACTATGGTGCTCGCAACAGCACAGGGAAAGACGGATGCCCGAGAGGGCGCCGACTTCTTCCCGCTGACAGTGGACGTCGAGGAGCGCATGTACGCCGCCGGCAAGATTCCCGGCGGTTTCTTCAAGCGCGAAGGGCGCCCAACCGAACGGGCGATCCTGACCGCGCGCATGACCGACCGCCCGATCCGGCCGCTCTGGCCGAAGGGTTTTCGCAATGAGGTGCAGTGCATCGCCACGGTGCTCTCCGCCGACCTCATCACAGCGCACGACATCCTTTGCATTAACGGCGTCTCGGCAGCGCTGATGATCTCCTCGCTGCCCTTCCTGGGCCCCGTCGGAGCCGTACGCGTCGGCTTGATCGACGGCGAGCTGGTCGTCAATCGCTCGATGCAGGAGATGGAGGAGTCCAAGCTCGATTTGCTCGTAGTCGGCACCAAGGAAGCACTGACGATGGTCGAAGCGGGCGCCGAGGAGGTGCCCGAGGAGACGATTCTCGAGGCCTTCGCGCTCGCTCAAAAAGAGATCGTGAAGCTCTGTGAGGCGCAGGAAGAGCTGCGAAGCCGCGTCGGCAAGCCGAAGTGGCTCGACGACAGCCTGACGGCCGAGCTCGAGAAGTCACAGGGCGAGCGTTTCCGCGCCCGAATCGCGGAGCTCGGTTTGCGCGAGGCTACTGCCCTCGTCGACGAGCTCACCGCCGAGCTGGCTCAGCCGCTGTCGATGGAGTCGACCGAGGATGACATCGTACGACGCTCACAGACACGCGCCAGCCTGCACGCCATCCTCGAGCGCGCGCAGCTCACAGCTGTCGAGGGGCCCGTACGCGAGCAATTCGGCGCCGAGCTGCGTGCCCTCACCGACGCCGAGCAAGACTCGAAGGAGCTGCGTGCCGCGAAGCGCCAGCTGCTGCTCGATCGCATCGTCGAGGAGATCGAGCTGCCCTTCCCGACGGGCCCGACGCCTGCCGAGGGCGAGGCTCCGGTCAAGGATCAGACGACGAAGAACTTCATCCGCAAATCGACCGATGCCATCTATAAGGATCTAGTCCGGCAGAAGATCGCCGTCGACAAGCGCCGTCCTGACGGCCGCGGCACCGAGGAGATTCGTCCGATCAGCTGCGAGGTGTCGGTGTCGCCGCGTACGCACGGCTCGGCGCTCTTCACGCGCGGCCAGACGCAGGTGATGACGCTGCTGACGCTCGGCACAGCCAAGGAGGGTCAGCGTATCGACGACCTCTCGCTCGAGGACGAGCGCCACTACATGCACCACTACAACTTCCCGCCCTACTCGGTCGGGGAGACCGGCTTCATGCGCGGCCCCAAGCGCCGCGACATCGGTCACGGCGCCCTCGCTCAGCGGGCGCTCGAGCCGATGATTCCGCCCGCCGAGGACTTCCCCTACACGATCCGGCTCGTCTCCGAGACGCTGGAGTCGAACGGCTCCTCGTCGATGGCCTCGGTCTGCGGCTCGACGCTGGCGCTGATGGACGCCGGTGTGCCGATCAAGAACCCGGTCAGCGGTATCGCCATGGGTCTCGTCAAGGAGGGCGACGACTACGTCATCCTGACCGACATCCAGGGCGCCGAGGATCACCTCGGCGATATGGACTTCAAGGTCGCCGGTACGAGCGAGGGCATCACCGCCCTGCAAATGGACATCAAGATCACCGGCGTCACGCACGAGATCATGAGCGCGGCACTGGCGCAGGCGAAGAGGGCGCGCGAGGCCATCCTCGAGAAGATAACCGCCACCATCTCCGAGCCCAGGCACGAGTTGGCCAGCCACGCGCCGCGCATCTCGACCGTCTCGATCGACCCGGAGACGATCGGCGCCGTGATCGGTAAGGGCGGCGAGACGATCCGCGCACTGGAGGCCGACTACGAGGTGCAGATCGACATTCAGGAGGACGGGACGGTGCTCGTCTACGCCACGTCAGGCACGAACGCCGACGCTGCGGTCGCGGCCATTCGCGCCATGACCAAGAACCCGGAGGTCGGCGACGAATACACCGGGCGCGTCGTCAAGCTGACCCAGTTCGGCGCCTTCGTGGAGCTGAAGAAGGGCACCGACGGATTGCTTCACGTCTCCAATGTCGGCCCGGGAAGGGTCGACCGAATCGAGGACGTACTCGATCGCGGCGACGTGATCGACGTGCTCGTACAGGAGGTCGACAAGGAGCGGGGCCGGATCGGGCTCAAGCTTCTGGCCAAGCACGAGGACGAGAAGCTGGTACTACCCGAGGAGCTGGTCGAGCGGGCGCGCGAGAAGGCGGCTAACCGGCCGGAGGGTGAGCGCGAAGCGCACGGCCCGAGCCGAGAAGGCGACAGAGGAAGGCACCGGTCGCCCGGGCACGGGCGCTGAGGCAAGGACACAAGGAGAAGAACGCGCATGCGCTGGCTCAAGAAGAGCAACGAGCCCAAACGGGGCACCGGCGCGTGCATCGACATCACCCGACTCCAGCGCGAGTTGGGCGTACGCATCGGCGAGCGGGGAAGCTCCACGCTCACGCTCGCCTGCGACGAGATGAATCGCTCCAACCACCGCGAGCTCGGAGCCGAGCATCTGATCGTGGGAGTGCTCGAGGAGGGCGGCCCGGCCGCCCAACTCCTGCTCGAGCACGGCATAACGCTCGAGGGCACGAGGGCCCAGATCGCCGAGGCGCTCTGGGAGGCGGACGAGCCGCTGGAGAACGTGGGGCTCACCTCGGAGGCGTCGAACATCCTCGCCACTGCGGCCGAGGCTGCCGGCATGCGCGGTCACCCGGCGATCGAGCCCGAGCACATGACCTACGGTTTCGTCTGCTCGGGCTTTGAGATCACGAGTCGCGTCCTACACATGATCGGCGTCGATCGCCAAAAGCTCCTGCAGGACTCCGAGCAACTGCTCAGCAACAGCCACTGACGGCCTGCCCCGTCAGATTCGCAGATCCCGATTGGGATCGGCCCTGAGAAAACGCCCGCAAGGCAGGTGTCGCTCGCTAGGATCGCGGCGTGCAGAAGGTTGTCCTCTCGGAGCTCGCCTCGGGCGAGCGTGTGATCTCGGAGCGGATGCCTTCGGTGCGCTCGGTGGCGATCGGCTTCTGGATTGGTGTCGGCTCCCGTGACGAGACGCCTGCAAAGGCGGGTCTCACTCACTTCATCGAGCACCTACTCTTCAAAGGCACCCGCTCCTACGACGCGCGCCAGATCGCCGAGATCTTCGACGAGCTCGGCGGGGAGCTGAACGCCGCCACCTCGCGCGAGCACACCGTCGTCTTCGGGCGCGTTCCCTACGACCAGCTCGAGCGCGCGATCGATGTCATGACCGACATGGTCTTCGTGCCGACCTTCGCCGATATCGACGCCGAGCGCGAGGTCGTGCTCGAGGAGATCGCAATGCTCGAGGACGCCCCGCAGGATCAAGTCCACGACCTCGTCAGCGAGGCGGTCTTCGGCGACCATCCCCTCGGCCGGCGCGTACTGGGCCGCTCCGAGGTGATCTCGTCGGTCAGCCGGCGCACGATCGCGAGCTTCCACGAGAGCATGTACCGCCCCGGTAACGTCGTCGTCGCCGCGGCCGGGAACGTGGCCCACGAGCGGCTGGTCTCGCTCGTGTCGAAGGCGGCGAGCGCGCGCGAGTACTCTGCTGGCCGTCCCTACGTGCGCAAACCGCTCTCGAGAACCCCCGCGGCCCGAGCTCGTTTCCAGCGCAAGGAGACCGAGCAGTACCACGTCTGCGTCGCGGCTCCGGGCATCGCCCGCTCCGACCGGCGCCGCTTCGCCGCCTCGCTGCTCGACTCGATTCTCGGCGGCTCGGCCTCCTCGCGACTGTTCCAGGAGATCCGCGAGAAGCGCGGCATGGCTTACTCGGTCTACAGCTTCGTCTCCCAATACTCCGACACCGGCATGATCGGCGTCAGTCTCGGCACGCGCGAAGACAATCTTTCTGCCTGCCTGGAGATCGTCGCCGAGCAGATAGCCGAGATCGCGGCCGGCAAGTTCCAGAAAGGCGAGCTGGAGCGCGCCAAGGAGCACGCACGCGGTCGCATCATGCTCTCGATGGAGTCCACCACGACCCGGATGACCAGGCTCGGCCGCTCAATCATCACCGACACCGAGCTGCTTTCGCCCGAGCGCATCATCGCCGAGATCGAGGCCGTCGAGCCCGACGCGGTGAGCGAGCTGGCGAGCATGCTGCTTGCCTCCGACCGCCTTTCCGCGGCCGGTATCGGCCCGGACGAAGAACGGTTCTATACTGCCGTCGACGCGATCAACCCCGGTCTGGCGAGGAGGTCAGCGGCATGAGAGTTGCTTTCTTTGGCTGTCGTGGAAAGGTCGGCAGTGAGATTTGCCCGGCGCTCGAGAGCGCCGGTTACAGCGTTATGGGAGTCGACGTCGGTACCGTGTTCGATCTTCACGGCATCGACGCGGTTGTGGACTTCACTCAAGCGGATGCCGTCGAGAAGAACGTCGTAGACGCTCTCGCCCACGGCATTCCCTGCATCGTGGGAACTACCGGCTTCTCGCGCGACCAGCTGGCGAAGCTGGACGAGAGCGCGCGCGAGGCCGGGAAGCCTGTCTTCGTGACGGCGAACTTCGCCATCGGAGCCGTGCTGATGATGCGCTTCGCTCGCGAGGCCGCTCGCTACATGGAGCGCGCCGAGATCGTCGAGTTTCATCACGAGTCGAAAAAGGACACGCCTTCGGGCACGGCCAAGGCAACGGCCGAGATAATGGGCAGCAATCCGATCATCCACTCGGTGCGTCTGCCTGGGCTCGTAGCCCATCAGGAGGTATTGCTGGCAGGCGTCGGGCAGTTGCTCACGATCCGCCACGACACTTTCTCACGAAAGGCCTTCCTGCCGGGCATCCTGCTGGCCCTGCAGAAGCTCCACACCCTACCGCCGGGAGTGACGATCGGGCTGGACGCGCTGCTTCGCTAGCGAACCACCGCCAGTGTCAGACACCGTTTGCTGTCAAGGATTTACGTGTGCCGAGAGCGTGCTGCTTCATCCACCATCGCCGCGTAACGAGGGAAGTTGAGAATCGAGCGGAAGCGCGCCCGGTTCGCGTTCCGACCGCGATCGTGTACCGATGCAGTAAACAGCCCTTGAAAACCCGCGTCCCTTCGCCGGTGGAGGGAAAGATCCACTTTCGTTACCGGCGCCTCTTGACAGCTCTTGGTGTCTGACACCAGCGCCCGATCCGCTCTCTAGATCTCCGTGCTCGCTACGCTCCCGGTAGTCCGCGGAGAAGGAGAAAGAGTCAATGCGCAGCGATCAGATCAAGCAGGGGATCGAGCGGATGCCGAACCGTGCGCTTCTGTACGGAACCGGCGTCACGCCAGCTCAGATGTCGAAGCCGTTCATCGGCGTTTGCTCGAGCTTCACCGATCTGATTCCCGGGCACGTCGGCATGCGCGCGCTGGAGCGAAAGATCGAGTGGGGCGTTTGTGCCGGCGGCGGGGTGCCGTTCCTCTTCGGCGTGCCGGGCATCTGCGACGGTATCGCCATGGGCCACACCGGCATGCACTACTCGCTGCCCTCGCGTGAGCTGATCGCCGACATCGTCGAGTCGATCGTGCAGGCTCACCAGCTCGACGGGCTCGTCCTGCTCACCAACTGCGACAAGATCACCCCCGGAATGCTGATGGCCGTTTGCCGGCTCGATGTCCCGGCGATCGTCGTGACCGCCGGGCCGATGCGCTCCGGCCACTATCAGGGCAAACGCCTGGCGCTCGTGCGCAACACCTTCGAGGCCGTCGGCCTCTGCCAGGCCGGGCGCATGAGCGAGTCGGAGGCGGGGGAGATGGAGATCGAGACCTGCCCCGGTGAGGGCTCCTGCCAGGGCCTCTACACCGCCAACACGATGGCTTGCCTGACCGAGACGATGGGCATGAGCTTGCCCGGCACGGCGACGGCGCTGGCCGGCTCGGCCAAGAAGATGCGCCTCGCCCAGCTCGCCGGCGAACGGGTCGTCGATCTCGTCCGGGAGGGCGTGACCACCCGTCAGATCGTCACCAAGCAGTCGCTCGAGAACGCCATCCGCATGGACATGGCGCTCGGCGGCTCGACCAACACCACTCTGCACATCCCCGCCATCGCCCACGACGCCGAGGTGGACGTCACGCTCGCCGACTTCGACCGGCTCAGCCGCGACACGCCGCAGCTCACCCTGATAGAGCCCGCCGCCGAGACGGTTATGGAGGACATCGAGTTCGCGGGCGGCATCCCGGCCGTAATGAAGAGCCTCGAGACGCTCCTGAACAAGGACTGCGTCACGGTCTCGGGCCGGAAGGTGGGGGAGATCGTGGCCAAGGTTCCGCCCGGCGACGGAGCCGTGATCCACTCGCTCGACGATCCGATCGCCGTCGAGGGCGGCATCGCCGTGCTCAAGGGCACGCTCGCGCCCGACGGCGCCGTGGTCAAGCAGGGCGCCATCGCCCCGGGCATGACGCGCTTCACCGGCACGGCGCGCGTCTTCGAAAGCGAGGACGCGGCAATGGACTACCTGCGCGCCGGCAAGGTGGTCGAGAAAGACATCCTCATCATCCGCAACGAGGGCCCCAAAGGTGGCCCGGGCATGCGCGAGTCGCTGGCTCTGACCGCCGCCGTGGCCGGTTGCGGGCTCGGCGACAAGATCGCCATCGTCACCGACGGGCGCTTCTCGGGAGGCACGCGCAACCTCTCGATCGGCCACGTCTCGCCCGAAGCGGCCGACTGCGGTCCGATCGCGCTGGTGCAGGACGGAGACGAGATCGCGATCGATCTGCCCAAGCGAAAACTCGACCTGCTCGTGAGCGAGGAGGAGCTCGCAAAACGGAAGGCAACCTGGCGAAAGCCGGCGCCCAAATTCACTCACGGTTGGCTCGCGCGCTACTCGCGTCAGGTCTCGAGCGCGGCCTCCGGCGCGGTACTCGAATAGGACGAGCAGGCTTCATCTAAAATCGCCGCATGGCTGCCCCCGCAAAACAGAGTGACTTCGGCACGATCCTGACCGCGATCGTGACTCCGTTCAAGCCTGACGGCGCCGTCGATTTCAAGAACTTCAAGGCGCTGGCTCGCTACCTCGTCGAGCACGGCTCCGAGGGTTTGGTCGTCACGGGCTCGACCGGCGAGGGATCGACGCTATCCGACCGCGAGAAGCTGATGCTCTATTACGCGGCGGTGGAGGAAGTCGGCGAGCGGGCGACCGTGATCGCCGCCACCGGCACCTACGACACTCGCCACTCGGCCCATCTGACCGCGCAGGCGTCCGAGTTTGTGGATGGCTTCTTGATCGTCGTCCCCTACTACTCCAAGCCGCCGCCCAGGGGAATAGTCGAGCACTTCAAGGCGATCGCCGACGTCACCGAAAAGCCACTCGTCGTCTACAACATTCCCAGCCGCGTGATCGTCAACGCCGAGCCCGAGACCCTCGCGGAGCTGGCCGAGATACCGAACGTCGTCGCGGTGAAACAGGCCAATCCAGATCTCGAGCAGGCGCGCCGCATCATTGAGGAAACCGAGCTCGAGCTCTACGCGGGCAACGACGATCTCGTGCTGCCCTTCCTCGAGCTAGGCGGCACCGGCGGAATCTGCGTCTACACGCACCTGGCCGGACCGCGCGTGCGAGAGATGGTGCGCCGCTTCCGCTCCGGCAACGTGACGGGGGCGCACGCAATCAACGACGAGCTGCAGCCGCTGATGGACGCGCTCGCGGTCTGCGTCAACCCGATCTCGACTAAGGCGGCGCTCAACCTGGCCGGTTTCGAGGTCGGCGGCCTGCGCCTTCCGCTGGTCGACGCGACGCCCGAAGAGACCGAACAGATCCGCAAGCTGCTGGAGCGAGCCGAGGTGCTCGAGCCGGCAATGCGCGCCTGACGGTCGTCCGGCGCGACGTATATTCCGCCGCCCGATCGCGCTCTGCGACGCGATGTCACGGGGCACGGCCGCTTACCTTGCGGCTAGACTCGAATCGATGCCATCCAGTAAGACCTGTCGCATCATTCCGCTCGGCGGACTCGGCGAGGTCGGCAAGAACATGACGGTGTACGAGCATCGCGGCGAGACGATCGTCGTCGACGCCGGTATGGCCTTCCCGCGTGACGAGCATCTCGGGGTCGATCTCATCCTGCCCGACTACAGCTACCTACGCTCCAGCGGCAAGCCGGTGCGAGCAGTCATTCTCACGCACGGACACGAAGACCACGTCGGCGGACTTCCGTATCTACTACGCGAGGTCGAGGTGGAGGAGGTCTGGGCCACCAGGCTCACGCTCGGCTTCGTCAAGTCGAAGCTCGACGAGCACGGACTCGGCCGAGCAACCACGCTGCGTGAGGCGATGCCCGGAAGCAAGCCGGTCGAAATCGGCCCGTTCAAGGTCGAGTTCATACGCGTGGCGCACTCGATACCCGACGCGATCGCGGTCGTGATCGAAACGAGCGCCGGCCGCATCGTCTACACCGGCGACTACAAGATCGACCACACCCCGGTCGACGACATACGCACCGATGTCGGCCGCCTGGCCGAGCTCGGAAACCGCGGCGTCGATCTCATGCTCGGCGACTCGACCAACGCCGAGCGCCCGGGCACCACGCCGTCCGAGCGCAGAGTGGGCGAGGCCTTCCGCCAGATCGTGCCGTTACGCGAAGGGCGCGTTCTCGTAGCCTGCTTCGCCTCCAACATTCACCGTGTTCAGCAGGCGATCGACGTCGCCATCGAGACCGGCCGCTCGGTGGCGGTAATCGGTCGCTCAATGCGCAAGAACGTGAACATCGCCCGCAACCTCGGCTACCTAGACGTCCCCGACGACGTCCTACTCAAGCCCGACGAGCTGAGCCAGCTGCCCCGCTACGAGCAGATGATCCTCTGCACAGGAAGCCAGGGTGAGCCGCTCTCTGCGCTGACCAGAATTGCTTTCCACGACCACGCGAAGGTGCAGATCGAGCGAGGTGACACGGTCATCATCTCGGCCAAGCCGATCCCCGGCAACGAGCTACGCGTTCACGATGCGATCAACGGTTTGGCCAAGATCGGCGCCGAGGTGTTACACGAGGAGATCGCAGAGGTACATGCCTCCGGTCATGCCTGCGCCGAGGAGCTGCGCACGATGATCGCGCTGCTCAGGCCGAAGGCGTTGATGCCCGTGCACGGCGAGTTCCGCATGCTCGCAGCCCACGCCCGGCTGGCAGAGGAATGTGGAGTGCCAGAGGAGGCGATTCTCGTCGCGGAAAACGGCGCAGTGGTCGAGCTGACGCCCAAGGGCGCGAGCATCGTCGATCAGATCGAGACGGGGGTCACGCTGGTGGACGGGCTCGGAGTCGGAGACGTCGCCGACGTCGCCCTGCGCGACAGACGCCATCTAGCCGAAGACGGAGTGCTCATCGTCGTCACCACCCTGGCCTCGAGCGACGGGAACATCGTCGCCAGCCCAGAGCTCATCGCCCGCGGTTTCGGCGAGCAGGGCGCGCTGCTGGACGAGGTCAAGAGCGAGGCGATCGAGATCATCGAACACCTTCTGGCCGACGACATCACCGAGATCAAGCTGCTCCAAGAACATCTCCACGACGGGATCGGCCAGCTCATCTACGACCGAACCCGCCGCCGGCCGATGATCCTTCCGGTTGTGCTCGAGGTCTGAGAGCGCGTTCGTTTCTCGGACGTCACGGCGCCGGGATACGAAATCGGCATAAATTCGGCATCTCGGCGCGCGCCTTTCGTCCTCGAGGGACAGTACTGTGTCACGACCCCACGGGTGAATTTGTTTGAGCGCCAAGCGAAACGAAGCACTCCGTCGCCTGGCCGTCAACGGGACATCGCTCCGCTAGGCGCTCCCGACAAAACGGACTCCTGTCTCGCGACAGCGCTCGGAGCGCGAAAACCGGCAGGAGCACCCAGAGCGGCGTCGAAGCTGGCTCGGGTGAGCAAGAAGCGCCCTAAGCGCAAGCTAAAACCACGTCAACCGGCGCGTACGCGCAAGCCTGCCAAGACTCGCGGCCATCACCATCCCGAGCTCTTCGGACTAGGGCTGATGGCAGTCGGGATCTTCCTCGGCAGCGTTCTTTACCTGGGCTGGAATGGTGGCGTGGTCGGCGCCGCGCTGGCGCGCGGCGTGCTCGCCGTTATCGGCGTTACTGCGTACACACTGCCGCTCGCGGCGATCGTGTGCGGCTCGCTCCTCCTCTTGCGCAGCGAACTGATCGAGCTGCGACCCTTCCGGCGCGGGCTGGTGACTCTCTTCTTCGGGCTGCAACTTGCACTCGGTCGCGCACACGGCGGCTTCAGCGGCCACGGGCTGGAGGCCGGCTTTTCCAAGCTGCTCGGCGGTACCGGCGCCGCAATCGTGGCAGTGCTCTGCCTGATCGTCGGCTGCTTACTGCTCACCGGCGCCTCGCTGGGAGCCTGGCTCAGGCGCTCGGGCGAAGCGATCCGCCAGGCTCGTCCCTCGCGCGAGCCCCGCTCCGAAGAGCGTGTCCCTGTCGACTACCCCGAGCCGCTCGTGCTTCCGCTTACGCACACGGAGCTGGCGCCACACGCAGCGCTCTTGGACGGCGCCCGCGCCTTCCCCGACGTGGTCGGAGAGGGGTCGAATGGACCGCCGCCGCTTCTCGTAGGGCCGGAGCACGAATCTAAGGAGGCGCCGACCCTGTTCGACGTCACTCCTATCAAGAGAGACTACGAGCTTCCCGACTCGAGCCTTCTGCACCGTTCTCCGCCGTCATCTCAGCAGCTCGCGGGCTCCGGCGAGCGGATCGCCGAGGTGCTTGTACAAACGCTTGCGAATTTCGGCATCGAGGCCCGTATCGTCGGTCAGATCTCGGGCCCGCGCGTGACCCGCTACGAGCTCCAGCTCGCTCCCGGCACCAAGGTCTCCAAGGTCGCCAACCTCAAGGACGACCTCTCCTACGCGCTCGCCACCACCGAGATCCGGATCCTGGCGCCGATTCCGGGCAAGCAGGCGGTCGGTGTCGAAGTCCCCAATCAGACGCCCAATCTGGTCACGCTCGGTGACGTCTTCGACGAGCTTCCCGCCTCGGCCAGTCCGCTTGCCGTCTGGCTCGGTAAGGACATCGCCGGCAACGCCGTCTGGGCCGATCTCGCGCGCATGCCGCACATCCTCATCGCCGGCACCACCGGCTCGGGCAAGTCGGGCTGCATCAACACGATCCTGACCTCGATCCTGCTCCGCCGCACTCCCGACGAGGTGCGGATGATCCTGATCGATCCCAAGCGCATCGAGCTCGGTTTCTACGAGTCGATCCCGCACCTGCTCACTCCGGTCGTCTCCAATCCCAAGGAGGCCGCAGCGGTGCTGGCCAACCTGCTCGCCGAGATGGAGCGCCGCTACGAGAAGATGAGCATCGTGCGGGCACGCGCTCTGCCCGAGCTGAACCGCGCCCTCAGGCAGCGCGGGGAGGATCCGCTTCCCTATCTTCTCGTCGTCATCGACGAGCTGGCCGATCTGATGATGACCTCGCCACAGGCAGTCGAGGACGCCGTCATCCGCCTGGCGCAAAAATCGCGCGCGGTCGGCATCCATCTCGTCCTAGCCACGCAGCGGCCGTCGGTCGACGTCATCACCGGCATGATCAAGACCAACATCCCCTCGCGGATCGCCTTCGCCGTCTCGAGTCAGACCGACTCACGCGTCATCCTCGACGCCTCCGGCGCCGAGAGCCTGCTCGGCCAGGGCGACATGCTCTTCAAGCCGCTCGGAACCTCGCGCCTGCAGCGACTGCAGGGCGCCTATGTGAGCGAGGAAGAGGTAACGCTGATCGTCGAGCAGTGCCGCAGCCAGCGGGGCCAAGAGTTGGACAAGTCGCTGCTAGAGCTGCCCGAGGCGTTCGCCGAGGACGCGCTCGACGATTCAGACGATGGGTTCGATCCCGACGAGGACCCGCTGCTCGAGAAGGCGATCGAGGTCGTCATCCAATCGCAATCGGCATCGGTCTCGCTGCTTCAGCGGCGCCTGCGGGTCGGTTACACGCGCGCCGGGAGACTGATCGACATGCTCGAACGGCGCGGAATCGTTTCCGGCTATGAGGGCTCGAAGCCGAGGCGCGTGCTCATCGACGAGAGCGAGCTCGAACACCTCTTGGCGCTTCAATCCGCTCGCTAGCGCGTCTGCAAGTGGCGCTTCCGAGCTCCCGGGCGCGAAACGCAGGTGAGGCGAGGGCGCATTGAAGTTCGTATCGCCGGACGGTATTACCTGACCGAGCAGTAATAGTTCCCACCGGCGCGCTCTACGTGAAGCAGCGACAATAGGGCCGTGCTGCCGTACGACGACTACCAGAAGCAACCGAATGTGCGCGCTCGGCTCTCGGCGCTGTTCGGCCTTCTTGGCGCCGCTTTGCCACTCGCCGCGATCGTGCTTCACATGCGCCTGGCCACGGTAACGCTGCTGATGGCAGTGGGAGGAATCGCCGCGGTATGCACTATCTTCGGCTTTGTCGCGCTCTTGCTTGCGAAGAGGGCGCGTTTACGCCGGGTTGTCTCGCTCGAGCGAATAGGCGGAGCCAAGCAGGCGGCTTTCGGTCGCCTGTTGGGGACGCTGGCGCTCGCGATCGGGCTCGGCGCCTGCATCTCCTTGGCCGTCTACGCACTGCTGGCCAGTCGCTGATTTGGCCACCAGACGAGAGGTTCCGCCGGTCGGCCGCCCATAATGTGCCTCGTATCACTATCTACCTCTAGTATTCGCATCCGTGTTCGAAATCGGTAACAGCCTGCGCGAGGCGCGCGAACGTCAGGGACGCACGTTCCCCGACCTAGAGCGGACGACGCAGATCCGCTCGCGCTACCTGAAGGCGCTCGAAGACGAGGATTTCTCCGCTATGCCGGCGCTCGCCTACACCAGGGGCTTCTTGCGCGTATACGCCGACGAGCTGGGCCTAGACGGTCAGCTTTACATCGACGAGTTCAACTCTCGCTTCGCGGTATCCGAGGAGGGGGGTGCGCCCTTTCGGAGGCGCGAAAGCCGGCCGCCGACGCCGCACTCGCGCCGCATCGCCTCGAGGGCCGTGGTTCTCGCGATCGGGACGATAGCCGTCATTCTCGCTCTCTTCGTTTTCGCCTTCACCTTGCACAGACCGACACAGCAGCCCGTCAGCCGCTCAACCACGAACAGCTCTGGCGCGAAGCCCGCGCGGACGACCACGCTGAAAATCACCGCTGTGCACGGAGACGTCTCGGTCGACGCACATACCGGCGGACGGGGCGGAGACCTGCTCTTCGGCGGAACGCTCGTCAGGGGTCACAGCCAGACGTTCAAAACAACCCGTCTCTGGATCAAGGTCACCGCAGCTCAGAACATCCGCTGGACACTACCCGGCGGAATCTCCATCAACTCCATTAACCGGGTCGGCCCGGCGACTGTTCTTTTCACTCCTAGCGGGTACAGGTTCCTTACCGGGTAGCACCGCGCCCGTGCAGGAGCTCGGAGCTGGTTTCAAATGAAGCACTCCACCGCTTGGCCGCGCTCAGCGGCGCGATACGTTGTCCTCGGTCGCGCCCGTAGCGTCCGGCTACGAACGCGACACTGCGTCCTAGCCTCGCATCCACCGATCGCACCCAATCGGCGGGTCGTCAATTGAAGCCAGCTCTTAAGGCGCCTTTCGCGGATCGGCCCGAGGCGGCCATCGTGGTGACCGGCAGCGAGCTCGTGCGCGGCGAGCTGGCCGATGAGAACGGTCCCTTCCTCGCTCGCGAGCTTGCCCGCCTCGGCCTCGTCTGCCGGCGCGTCACCGTCGTCGGAGATGATCCCGATCTGCTCGAGGCGGCGATCAAGGACGGGCTCGAAGCCGATCTCTGCGTGATCTCGGGAGGACTCGGCCCGACACATGACGACCGCACGGTTGAGCTCCTGGCGAAGGCGACCGGGAGGACGCTGATCGTCGATCCACACCTGGAGCGAGCGATCGATGCCGTCGGCCGCCGCTATGCCCGCAACGTCGGCACGACCTACCACGACTTCGACGAGGGTGTACGCAAGCAGGCCAGCATTCCCGAGGGAGCGCACGTACTCGGGCTGGCCGGCACGGCTCCCGGCGTCGCGCTCGAGCACGAGCGGTGCGTCGCGGTTGCCTTGCCCGGCCCGCCGCCCGAGCTGCGCGGGCTCTGGTCGCGGGCGCTCGAGAACGAGCTCGTCCAGGCGCTGCTCGAGCGCGTGCCGCCGTTCGAGCGCCGCACGCTGCGTTATTACGGGCTGTCTGAATCGACGCTGGCAACCGCGTTTCGAGACGCGGGCGGCGACGGCGGCGGTGTTACGGCGACCATCTGCGCCCGTGATCGCGAGCTCGTTGCCGAGCTTCTCGTGGAACCTGGCGCCGAGGCTCGCGCCGACGAGCTCGAGAATGCGCTCGCAGCAGCCGGGCCGGACACGCTCTTCGCCCGTAACGAGCGTCCGATCGAGGAGATCGTGCTCGAGCTGGCGCGTTCGCAGCAGCTGACCCTGGGAACCGCCGAGTCCTGTACCGGCGGTCTCGTCGCCGGCCGACTGACCGAGGTGCCCGGCGCGAGCGACGTCTTTCGCGGCTCTGTGGTCGCCTACGCCGACGAGATCAAGAGAAACGTGCTCGTAGTGCCGGAAAAGACCCTCGCCGAGCGCGGCGCCGTCTCGGCCGAGTGCGCGCTCGAGCTGGCGGAAGGCGCGAGAAGGGTGCTCGGCGTGGATGTCGCCGTCGGTATCACCGGCATCGCCGGTCCGGGCGGAGGCACGGCCGAAAAGCCGGTCGGCCTGGTCTTTTTCTGCGCCGCTGGGCCCGAGGGACAGATCGAGCAGGAGCTTCGCTTCAGCGGCGAGCGAAACCAGGTTCGGCGCTTCGCCGCGGTGGCGGCGCTCCATCTTCTCAGGCGTCTTCTGACACAGATCGGGCACATTGAGGTATGAGCTCGCCCGCTAGCGTGAGCGGCGATGAACGGATACGCCTCTTCGTCGCTTACACACTTGCGCCCGACGACCGTGAGCGGCTCTCCGCGTGGCAGCGGGCGGAGCTCGCCGAAAGCCGGGCGCGCCTCGTCCCGCCTGAGCACCTCCATTCCACGATCGCCTTTCTCGGCCCCCGGCCGCGCGAAGAGATCGAGCCAATCGAAGAAGTCTTTCGCAGCGCCGCATCCGGTGCCGGGCCGATGCCGCTCGAGCTGCTCCGCTACCGCGAGACTCGAAGCGTCGGCATGCTCGTCTTCGAGGACACGACCGGAGAGGCAATGAGGGTGGCCGAAGCGATTCAGCGTGGGCTCGAGGAGATCGGCGCCTACAAACGCGAGGGCCGTCCCTGGCTTCCGCACGTCACCGTCCTTCGCTTTCGCACGCCGCCCCGCTTGCAGCCCGAGCTTCCAGAGCTCGGACCGATCAGTCCGTCCGAGGCGGCTGTCTACCATTCAGTGCTGCGCCGCGACGGGGCGCAGTACGACGCTCTCCGATCCGTCGCGCTAGGAGGTCGATGAACTTGGATCGCGAGCAAGCTCTCGAATCCGCTCTCGGTCAAATCGAGCGGCAGTTCGGCAAAGGTTCGGTCATGCGCATGAGCGACCGGCCGGACGTGTCGATCGGCGCGGTCTCTACCGGCTCGCTTCCTCTCGACCTCGCGCTCGGGGTCGGCGGCTTGCCGCGAGGACGGATAGTCGAGATCTTCGGGCCCGAGGCCTCGGGCAAGACGACGCTCGTCTACCACGTGATTGCCGAGGCCCAGCGTCGCGGCGGCATCTGCGCCTTCATCGATGTCGAGCACTCGATGGATCCCTCCTATGCGAAGCGAATCGGCGTCGATATCGACCAGCTCCTTGTTTCCCAGCCCGACACAGGCGAGCAGGCGCTCGAGATCACCGAGCTCCTGATCCGTTCGGGCGCGCTCGATGTCGTGGCTGTCGACTCGGTGGCGGCTCTCACGCCCAAGGCCGAGATCGAAGGTGAGATCGGAGATACCCACGTCGGTCTGCAAGCCAGACTGATGAGCCAGGCGCTCCGCAAGCTGGCCGGCTCGCTCAACCGCACCGACACCATCTGCCTGTTCACCAACCAGCTCAGGGAGAAGATCGGGGTCATGTTCGGATCGCCCGAGGTCACACCGGGCGGCCGCGCGCTCAAGTTCTACGCCACGGTCAGGCTCGACATTCGCCGCATCGAGACGCTCAAAGACGGCGCCGAGGCGATCGGTAACCGGGTCAGGGTCAAGGTGGTCAAGAACAAGGTGGCGCCACCCTTCAAGCAGGCCGAGTTCGACATCATGTACGGCCGGGGCATCCCCTGGGACGCGACGGTGCTCGACGCCGCGGTCGAGCGCAAGATCGTGCAGAAGTCGGGCTCCTACTTCTCCTTCGGTGACGAGCGCCTGGGCCAGGGCCGCCAGAACGCGGCCGCCTTCCTGGGCGAGCACCCCGATGTCACCCAGCAGATCCTGGGCGCCATTCAGGAGCTTGTCGGACCCGACCAGATCGTCTCAGCTCGGCTCGGAGAGGAGCCTAAGGAAGCTTCGAACGGCTCGGTCGCCGAGGAAGAGGCGCAGGAAGTCGTCGCGGCCGCCTAGAGGACGGAATAAAGCGAGTGCCCGAGATCACCGGGCTGCGCGAAGTTTCGGCGAGCGACGTTCTCGTCGAGCTGGACGGTGCGCCGTGGCGCAAGATTCCGCTGAGCGCAGCCGCCCGCGCCGGTCTGAGTGTCGGCAAACGGCTGGAGCGCGATGACTTGCGCCTGCTTGGGCGCGAGCTGCGCCGCGCCGAGGCTCTGACCAAGGCGACGCGCATGCTCGCCCGGCGCCCGCTTCCGCGAGCGCTGCTAAAAGAGCGGCTGGAGAAGAAGGGCGTCGCGCCGGTCGCCCTCGAAGAGGCGGTTCAAGTGCTCGAGCAGGCGCAGTACTTGAACGACCGCTCCTACGCACTCGAGCGCGCAAAGTCGCTCGCGGAGCGCAGCTATGGGGACGCCGCCGTTCGCTACATCCTCGAGCAGGAACGAGTTGGCTTGGAGCTGATCGAGGAGGCACTCGCCGCGCTCGAGCCGGAGCTGGAACGGGCTCGTACGCTCGCGCTTGCCGATTCCGATCAAAAGCGGCTGTTCGGGCGCCTGGCCCGGCGCGGCTTTTCGTACGAGACCGTGGAAGTGATCGCGGAGTCGAGCGATATCGAAGGTCGCTAGGAGCGTTACTCAACGTGAGAACCGCCAAAGAAGTACTCATCTTCGTATTCCGGACGTCGGAAAACGAGGAACAGATCCTGCTGACTCATCGGATTCCCGAGCTCGGCGGTTACTGGCATACCGTCGCGGGATGCATCGACGATTTGGAGACCGACGACGAGGCTGCTCTTCGCGAACTGCGCGAGGAAACCGGATTCGACGGTACGGGAAAGCTGGATCGTCGCCGCCACTTCTACTCCTACTCTTTGTCTGAGGAACCGCCGGCCCGTAGGGACATCTATCCAGCGGGAAGCGAGCAGATTTCCGTCGCTTGTTTTCGGCTCGACGCACCACTCGGCTGGGAGCCGTCGCTGAACTTCGAGCACGACGACTTCCGCTGGTGCGGTCTGGATGAAGCACTCAACCTGCTTCGATGGCCGACGGTGAGTGAAGCCCTGGTAGCGCTCTCGGGCAAAGCTCACTCGTAGTCAAAGGCTACGCTTGACGGATGCGTCGCTACCACGTCACAACCTTCGGCTGTCAGATGAACGCTCACGATTCCGAGCGGATCAAGGGCATGCTCGAGGAGCTGGGCATGGGGGAGGCGCCCGAGCTCGAGCAGGCGGACGTGATCGTCTTCAACACCTGCACAATCCGCGAGAAGGCCGAGTCGCGGCTGGCGGCGCACCTAGGGCTGGCAAAAACGCTCAAGGAGGCCGATCCCGAACGCCTGCTTGCGGTCGGGGGCTGCTTCGCCGAAGTCCAGCGCGGGCAGTTGTTCGAGCAGTTTCCGCAAGTTGACTTCGCCTTCGGACCGGGCTCGATCGCGGCGCTCGGCGAGTGGCTGGCGGCCGAGCGAAACGGCCTCGCGAGCGGGAGCTTCGGCACCGGCGCCGAGCGCAGGTTCGCCGCCGAGCTGCCGGCCAGGCGCGAGCGCCCCTTCCAGGCCTGGCTGCAGATCTCGATGGGCTGCAACTCGGTCTGCTCCTATTGCATCGTCCCGACCGTGCGCGGCAAGCAGATGAGCCGACCGCAGGAGGAGATCGTGGCCGAAGTGCAGGCGCTGGTGGAAGACGGCGTGCGCGAGATCACGCTGCTCGGTCAGAACGTCAACTCCTACGGCCGCGATCTTCCGGCGAGCGAGCGCACTAGCTTCGCCGAGCTTTTGCGCGCCTGCGACCGGATCGACGGGATCAAGCGCCTCCGCTTCACGAGCCCCCATCCGAAGGACTTCCGCAGCGATGTGATCGCCGCCATGGCCGAGTGCAAATCGGTCTGCGAGCACGCGCATCTGCCGGCCCAATCCGGCTCCAGCCGCATCCTCAAGGCCATGCGCCGTACCTACGACCGCGAGCGTTTCCTCGCCCTCGTCGCCGAGATGCGGAGCGCGATCCCCGACCTGGCGATCACCACCGATCTGATCGTCGGCTTTCCGGGCGAGACGGACGAGGACTTCGAGCAGACACTGAGCCTGGTCGAGGAGGCGGGATTCGACGGCGCCTTCACCTTCGTTTATTCGCCGCGCTATGACACCGAGGCGGCCTCGCTCCCCGGCCAGGTGCCGGGAGAGGTCAAGCGCGAACGGATCGAGCGGCTGATCGAGCTGGTGCAGAGCGTCGCGGAGGCGCGAAACAGAGCGCGAATCGGCTCGATCGAGCAGGTGCTCGTGGAAGGGCCGAGTCGCACCGACTCCTCTCTCCTGCGCGGGCGCACGCGCCGCAACACTACGGTCAACTTCACCGGCACGGCTCGAGCGGGCGAGCTCGCGGACGTGCGAGTGAAAAGTGCAACCTCGACCACGCTTCGTGGCACTCAGGCTTCCTCGCCAAAGGCGTAAGGATTGGGCTCTCGTGACGAATGCTGACAAGGAAGGCGATCGGGTGCCCAACCGGCAGCAGAAGGCTATCGACGAGCTCGTCCGTCTGCACGGAAACGATCCGAACAAGTTCGCGCTCATCATTTGCGGATCGCTCGCAACCGGCAAGGCGCGTGAAGACTCGGACGTCGATCTTTATCTGGTCGTGACCGACGAGGAGTTCGAACGAGTTCGCGCCGACGAGGGATGTTTCTACGGCAGTTGGGATCCGAACAAGTTCTCCGGCGCCGAGATCGACGGGAAGATCGTCGGCAAGAAGTTTCTGCAAGAGGCGGCAGTACGCGGCAGCGAGCCAACGCGTGCGTCATTTGAGAGCGCCTACACGGAGTTCTCGCACGATCCCGGGATCGACGCTCTGATCGAGCAAATCGCCGCCTATCCCGAGTGGGAGCGTGAACGAAGAATCAAGGCCTTCTACGCCTACACGAAGCACTACCGCTACATCGGCGAGCAAGCATTCGAGCTCGGGAACGACTATTTCGCTCGCCGTTGCGTGATCGAGCTGGTCTTCTTCGCAGCCCGGCTCGTGCTAGCCCAAAACCGAGTCCTCTTTCCCTGCGATAAATCCCTGTTCGTAGCGCTCGATAAGTGCGAGGATCTTCCGCCCGAGTTCGTTGTTTCGTCGCGGCGCCTGCTCGACAACCCGAGCCGGCCGGCCGTCATCGATTACTACGAGCAGGTCTCCGGCCACTTCGGCCAGTACGACTTCCCCGACCAGGAGAGGATCAGCTTCATCCTCGAGAACGAATGGAGCTGGTTCTCGGGCTTGCCTTCGCTCGGGGACTGGTGACCGTGAGCGAAAGACCGGTGATTGCCATCTTCGGCCCGACGGCGAGCGGCAAGAGCGCCGTGGCCGGGGCGGTCGCAGAGCTTCTACAGGGCGAGTTCGTCTCCGCCGACGCGATGCAGGTCTACCGCGACCTGCCCATCCTCACCAACCAGTCGCCCGCGCGGCTGGTCGGGATCTGGTCGCTCGATCACGAGGCTTCTGTGGGTGAGTACGCCGAGCTGGCGCACGAGGCGATAGACGAGATCCTCGCGCGCGGCCGGACACCGATCGTCGTCGGTGGCACGGGTCTCTATTTGCGAGCCGCGCTGGCCGAGATCGCGCTGCCGCCGGCCCCCGAGCCGGGCGCCCGAGAGCGCTGGCAGCAGACTTACGACGAGCTCGGACCGGAGCAGGCGCACGCCCTCCTGGCCGAGCGCGATCCCGCCGCCGCCGCCGTGGTGCACGCCAACGACCGGCGCCGCGTCGTGCGGGCACTCGAGCTGGGCGAGATCGGCAGCTCACTCGCACCCGCGGATAGCCGCCTCTGGAACGCCGAGATGCGCCATCCAACGCTCGTGTTCGGGCTCGAGCTGACGCGCGAGGTGCTCGACACCAGGATCGAGGAGAGAACAAGAGCGATGTTCGAGCGCGGCGTCCAGAAGGAGGTGCAGCGGGCACTCACGCAACCGCTCTCCACAACGGCGCACAAGGTCATGGGCCTGAGCGAGGTGGCCGAGCTCGAGCCCGAGCAGGCGATCGAGCAGCTCGCTGCCCGCACGCGCCGCTACGCCGCTTACCAGCGTAAGTGGATGCGCCGTATCCCCGAGCTTGTTAGCGTCAATGCCAACCGATCGCCGAAAGAGGTGGCCGATGAGATTGTCGAAGTGGCACGGACTCGGAAACGACTACCTGCTCCTCGAGCGGTCTGAGCCGCCGCTCGAGCTCACGCCCGAGCGCGTAACCAAGCTCTGCGACTACCACTTCGGTGTCGGCTCGAACGGCATCGTCGAAATCGTTTCGATGAGCGGCGACGAGGCCGAAGTGCGGATCTGGAATCCCGACGGCTCGCTGGCTGAGCTTTCGGGCAATGGTGTGCGCATCGCGTCGCGCTGGTTGGCTCGCCGCAATGCGCGGGCGACTGTACGGATTCGGGTGGGCGAGCGCGTAGTCGAAGCGCACATGCTCGGCGGGCTCGAGGTCGAGATGGAGATAGGAGAAGTCACAGTCGGCGAGCCCGAGACGTTGGAGGTGGCCGAGGAGCAAATCGAGTTCATACCGGTCTCGGTCGGCAACCCGCACGCCGTCATCAGGCGCGAGCCCGAGCGCTCGGAGCTTCTTCGCCTCGGTCCGCTCGTCGAACGCCACCCGCGCTTCCCCGAGCGTACGAACGTCCAGCTCGTCTACGTGGACAATCGCCACGAGATCACCGTCGCCGTCTGGGAGCGGGGCGCGGGGGAGACGCTTGCCTCGGGGACAAGCTCGGTCGCGGCCGCCTCGGCGGCGATCGCGAGTGGCTCGTGCGAAAGCCCGGTCACCGTGCACCTCGTTGGCGGCGATCTGGTGGTCTCGCTTTCGCCGGAGCGCAAAGCAACTCTGGTCGGCGAGGCACAGGAAATCTGTACCGTCGAGCTTTCACCCGAGCTGCTGATCTAGCCTTTTTGTTAATAATCCTCTCGCAAACTAGATGTAAAAAGGTCCGGGGAAAAGAACTTGAGAATCGTTACAGCGCTGGCAACGGCTCTGCTTTGCGGCGTTTCGCTGTTTGGCTCGAGCGTAAGCCAAGCCGCCTTCCCGGCTAAGTGGAATGGCACAGGGTGTTTCAGCTACCAGGTGCCTCGTGTATCGAACACTGTCTGTGACTACAGCTTCGGGCAGCCGGTCGTACTCAAGGGTTATTCCAAGGGCGGATCCAGCACTCTCTCCTACACCGTGCAGTGCCGGAAAGGCACACACGGGCCAATGAACAAAACGCTGATCGACCGCAGAATCTGGTACAAGCGCTCGATCACAGTAAGGGGCAACTTCAAGGTTTACGGCGCAAAGGGTGCCTTTCCGGCGACCAGACACTGCGTTGCCGCTCAGGGGAAAGGCCCAGTCTTGACCATCAGGCTCAGAATGGGGAGAAGCGCCACCAGGACGAACCTGGTAATAAGGTTAGATAGCAACCTGCCCTGGAGTAACTAGCCGAAGAAAGCTGACCACTCGTCGGCTGTTTCTTACGGAGAGAATTTCGCCAGATTACGGCGATATATCCTGGCCCGAGATCAGTTCTTGTTCTGATGCAGAGCTGCGTTTAGAGCGACGGTGTTGCTTCGCTCCTTCACCTCGATCGCGCCTGTCTGGCTGTTCCGCCAGAAGAGCAGCCCGGAGCGCCCGCTCAGTTCGCGCGCCTTGACAACGCTGCCGTCGGGCATGGTCACCCGGGCTCCGGCGGTGACGTACAGGCCGGCCTCGATCGTGCAACCGTCGCCGAGCGAGATGCCGCAGCCGGAGTTGGCGCCGAGCAGGCAGTGTGAGCCGATCCTTACGACCTGGCCGCCGCCGCCCGAGAGCGTGCCCATGATAGAGGCGCCGCCACCGACGTCCGACTCGGGCTCGATCACCACGCCGGCCGAGATCCGCCCCTCCACCATCGACGGCCCGAGTGTGCCGGCGTTGAAGTTGACGAACCCGGCGGCCATGACCGTCGTTCCGACGGCAAGGTGGGCGCCGAGACGAACGTTGTCGGCGTTGGCGATACGAACGCCGGCGGGCACTACGTAATCGGTCATGCGCGGGAACTTGTCGACCGAGCGCACCTTTAGCTCTATTCCCTGCGCGATCAGCTCTGACCGAGCGCGTTCGAACTCCTCGCTGTCGAACGGGCCGCGGTTGCTCCAGACGACGTTGGACAGGATGCCGAAGATATTCTCGAGGTTGCAGCCGTGCGGCTGAATCTTCCGTTGCGAGAGCAGATGGAGGCGCAGATAGACATCCGCGACATCCACCGGCGGATCGGCGAGATCGCCGATGAAGCTGATGACCGCGCGACGCGAGCGCTGGGAGCGGAACGATGAGTCGTCCTTCTGAAGAGCAGCGAGCGCCATTTGCAGCGCCTCGAAGTTGGGACGGGGCTTTTCATCGCTCTCGCACGGAGCGAGCAACGTGATCGCCTCTTCGAGTTGCTCGGGCCCGAGCTCGAAGCTTCCACCGCCGGCTTTGCGTCCGGTAACCCTGGAGAAAACGGCGGCCACACCGAGCCGCTCGCCCAAATTCGTAAACGGGTAGTAGGTGTCGAGCACCCGCCCGAAGCGGCTTACGGTAGCCAGGCCAACGCCGAATGCGGCCGGGCTCTCGTATCCGCGCTCGGTCTCGATCTCGCTGACGAGAGAGTCGAATTCCTCCTTGCCCATCGGCTTCAATGTTGTCACAAGAGGCGCTCGAGCAGCGCCGCTGCCTGCTCGCACTCCTCCAGCGTCGGCACGAGCGCCAGGCGTACGTACCCTTCGCCGTGCTCGCCCAGATAGGAGCCGGGCGCAACCACGATGCCACCCTCGAGCAGACGCCGCGCGAATCCCTGCGACGTCTCGCCTTTTGGCACCGCGATCCAGAGGAAGAAGGTCGCCTCGCTTCCGGCGACGCGCAGCCCGGCCCGATCGAGCGCCTCGAGCATGACCGATCGCTTACTGCGGTAGCGCTCACGGTTGCGCTCGACGTGGGTCTCGTCGCGCCAGGCCTTGATCGACGCGAGCTGGATGAACTCCTGCGGGGTCGTGCCCAGCGTGGGGCGGAGCAGGCGAAGAGCGCCGATCACCTCACGGCTGGCCGCGACGAAGCCCGAGCGGTATCCGGTCATCGAGGAGCGTTTGCTGAGCGTGTTGAAGACAACGACGTTACGCCGATCCGGCACCTGCAGCGCGGAGGGCGGGCGCTCTTCGAAGTAGATCTCGGAATAGGCCTCGTCCGAGCAAAGCAAGAAGCCGTGCTCGATCGCGAGCGCCGCCAGGTGCTTGTACAGGGAAAGCGGAGCAACGGCCCCGGTGGGGTTGTTGGGGTAGTTGACCCAAACGAGAGCTGCCCTCTTCCACACCTCCTCGCCGACCGCGTCGAGGTCGGGGAGGAAGCCGTTCGCCTCCTCGAGCGGCAGGTGTATGACCTCACCACCGGCGAAGCGAGCTCCGCGCTCCGGTACCGGGTAGGCCGGATCGGCGACCAGCACCAGGTTCTTGGGCGGACGTAGGTCGACCACCTGCGCGAAGGTGAAAATCGCCTCCTTGCTGCCGAGAGTGGGGATGATCTCGTACTCGGAGTCGACGGAAACTCCGAAGCGCTTCTCACACCACTCGGCGATCGCGCGCCTCAGCTCGAGCAGCCCGATAGCGCGCGGATACTTGCAGCGCTCGGGCAAATTGGCCACGACGGCCTCGCGGATGAAGTCCTCGATTTTCTCGTTTGGGTCGCCCATGCCGAAGTCGATGACCTGGAGGCCGCGTGCCGCAGCCTCGCGTCTGGCCTGATCGAGGCGAACGAAGGGGTAGGTGCCGAATTCGTCGAGTATGGGAGTGAAGCGCATCAGGTCTCCTTGGAGAGGAAGCTACGAAGAACTGCAAAGGAGCGCTCGAGTTGCCGCACCTCTACGCGCTCGTCGGCTCGATGGGCATAGCTCGGCGCGCCCGGACCGAAGTTGACCGCATCAAGCCCGCGACCTGCGAACTCGGCCACCGGCGTCCAAGCCTGCTTGGGCCGAAGCTCCAGATCACCAGATCGGCGCAGACGCTCGAGTAGTGCCGAGGAAGCGGGGACATGCGCCGGGGGCGAATTGCTTGTCAGCTCGAGCTCGCCTGTTTCGCCAATCAGCTCGCGCAGACGGGCTTCGGCCTGCGCCGGCGTGCGTACGGGCGCGTAGCGGTAGTTGACGCGGGCGACGCACCGATCGGGAATCACGTTCGCCGCGATGCCAGCCTCGATCCCGGTCACGCTCAGCACCTCGGTGAAAACTAGACCCGCCTGCTCGAGCTTGAGCGGCTCAACCTCTAGCAGTGGCCGGAGCCCTTCGATCGCCAGGGTGATCGCGTTCGCGCCCTGCCAGGGCCGAGCCGAGTGAGCACTCTCACCGCGGAAAACGGCGTTCGCGTACAAGTTCCCTAGGCAGCCGGCCTGGATCTCGTTGTCGGTCGGCTCCATCACTATCACGAGCTCCGCTTGATCCAGCTCCGGCAGCGCCGCGAACAATCCCGGCAGGGAGCTTTGCTCCAGCGGTAGCTCCTCGCGCGGGAAGAAGAGGAAGGCCGGGTCGAGCTCGAGCGCTGGCGATTCCTCGCCGACCCAGCGGGCAAGCTCGATCATCACCGCCAGGCCCGCCTTCATGTCACTGGCGCCGCAACCGATCACGGCGCCTTGGTCGATGAGGCCGGGGAGGTTCTTCTGCGCCGGAACCGTGTCGAGATGCCCAGCGAAGATGACGAACGGGCGCCCGCTTCGCGGCGGACGTGCGTACACAGATTCGCCATCGTCGTGTACGAGCTCGAGCTGGCCGGGCAAGAGCGAGCGTACGTGCTCGGCCAGAGCTTGCTCCGCCCCACTCGGCGAGGGGATGTCGATCAGCTCGAGCGTACGCTCGGCCAAGCGTTGGGCCGGATTCGAGCCGTTGGCGGTCATCCCGGAAAGCAGCCTAGCGACCGGCCCGGTTGCCGGCGGGACGAGTGGGCATACTACGTGGCGTGACCGCGCGCCAGCCCGATCCCGCTCCGGGTGCAGAACCAGAGCGTGGCTTCGCGCTCGCGGTCTTTTCGCATGGTGTCGATGTGGGTAGCGAGCTGGCCGAGCTGCGCGAGCTAGCGCGCACCGCTGGCGTTGCAATCGCCTCCGAGCTCGTACAGCACCGCCCTCAGCCCGACCCGCGCTCCTTCGTCGGTAAGGGCAAACTGGCACAGCTCGAGAGCGCTTTCGCCGCCGCCGGCGCCGACGTCCTGATCGTCGACGACGAGATCTCGCCGGTTCAGCAGCGAACGCTCGAGAACGCGCTCGACGCCCGCGTCGTAGATCGCACCCAGCTCATCCTCGACATCTTCGCCCAGCACGCCGTCAGCGCCGAGGGCAAGCTCCAGGTCGAGCTGGCCCAGCTCGAGTACAACCTGCCGCGCATGCGCGGCATGTGGAAGCACCTGGAAAGGCTCGGTGGCGGCGTCGGCACGCGCGGCCCCGGTGAGAGCCAGCTCGAGAGCGACCGCCGCCAGGCCCGCCAGCGCGTATCGATCCTCAAGCGGCGGCTGGCCGAGCTCTCGAAGCGGCGCGATACGGGACGCAAGGAGCGCCGCCGCACCGAGAAACCTACTATCGCCTTAGCCGGTTATACGAACGCCGGAAAATCTACGCTCCTGAACGCACTCGCCGACGCGAGCGTCTCGGTCGAAGACCGGCTTTTCGAGACGCTCGATCCAACCACACGCGCCTTCGAGCAGGAGGGAAGGCAGTACCTGGTCACCGACACCGTCGGCTTCATCCGCCGGCTGCCGCACCAGTTGGTGGAAGGCTTCGCCGCGACGTTGGAGGAAACGCTCGTATCCGATCTCGTTCTACACGTTGCGGACGCCTCCCTCGCACAGCGGGAGCTGGAAGATCAGATCGCCGCGGTGGCGTCGGTGCTGAACGAGATCGGCGCCGACGAGCTGCCTTCGGAGCTCGTCCTGAACAAGATCGACGAGGTCGATGCGGTTTCGCGCAGGCGCCTGGCCAATCGCTATCCCGACGCCCTGCAGATCTCGGCTCTAAGCGGTGACGGGCTGGACGAGCTGCGCGCGCGCCTGGCTTCGCGCTTCGCCGATCGTTTCGAGCCGGTGCGCCTGCTCATACCGCACGAGCAGGCAGGCGCACTATCCGAGCTGTACGAGCTGGGAGCGCCGATCGAGGAGCGCCAAGACGAAGCCGAAGGCGTCTACATTCGCGCGCGCCTCTCACCTAGCGCGCTCGGTCGCTTTTCGCGCTTCGCGCTAGTCAGCAAAAAGCGCTCGAGGGCGAGTCGCTGATGGAGCTCCAGATCTGCCGGCTGCGACCCGAGGCCGTGATTCCCGAGCGGGCCTACAGTGGCGACGCCGGGCTCGATCTCGCCGCTTGCGATCGCATCGAGCTGGCGCCGGGCGAGCGCGCCACGATCGGAACCGGGCTGGCGGTCGCGATCCCCGCAGGCCATGCCGGTTTCGTCCAGCCGCGCTCGGGCCTCGCCGCGCGTCACGGCATCGCGCTCGTCAACTCGCCGGGGCTGATCGACTCCGGCTACCGTGGCGAGCTGCGAGTCGTCGTACTCAACACCGATCGAGACGATTCCTTCACGATCGAGCCGGAAATGCGAATCGCCCAGCTTGTGATCATGCGTCTACCCGAGATCGAACTGGTCGAGGTCGAAGAGCTACCGGAGAGCGAGCGAGGCGTGCGCGGCTTCGGCTCCTCGAGGGTATAGGAGAGATGAGAGAGCCTCGCATCCGCGTCTCGGCAATGCTCGGCTGGCGCGGACGCATCCTGCTCTGCCGGCAAGAGAAGCCGGGCAAGGAGTACTGGCTGCTCCCCGGAGGCGGCGTCAAATACGGCGAGTCGCTGCTCGAGGCGCTCGAGCGCGAGCTGACCGAGGAGCTCGGGATCGAGTACGAGATCCCGGTCGAAGGCCCGATCGCCCTCGCCGACTCGATCTCGCCCGGACATTCGCCCGTCACCAAGCACGTCGTTCACATCATCTTCGCCGGCGACCTGAGCGAGCACTCGCTAGAGGAGGTCTCCTCGATCGACGACGCGGTACGCGGGCACCGCCTGTTCGCGGCCGAAGAGCTGACCGACGTCGTCGTCCATCCGCCGATCCAGCACTTCCTGCGCAGCTGGGAGCCCGGCGACCCGACGGTCTATCTCGGCTCGCTCTGGATTCCCTAGAGCGTCAAGGGACTCAACCGGGTCACTTCGATGCCTGCCCTTTCGGAACAGGCGATAGGTGGTACTTCCGCGCCAGGACGTCGAGCGATACCCATTCTCTGAGATCCTCCCTTCCGACTTCCTTCCCGTTCTTGTCGAAGCCGACGATCATTCGTACGGGTCTCGGCTGTGCTTTGGTCGGGCCACCCACAGCCATGAGCACGTAACCATGGCGAGGAATCACGGACACGATTTCGCCGTTCACTAGGTGGAACGCCACCCGGACGACGAATGGGGCGACCCGGCCGTAGAAGAACATGCTCTTACCGGTGACCTCGCTCGGGAGGCTCACGGGCGGCCTGTACTCCCACGAGTATTCGTCCGGGCACAAGGGAGGAGTACCGCTACCGCGCCCAATTACGAACGGCGTGGCCTTCCAGCACAGGCCACCGGTCGTGGAGCGGACGAGACTCAGTGTCCTCGTTTCACCTCCGGGCGAGCGCACATGGAACGCCGGCTTCCAGGCGGCGTCTTTCGCCGGCTTTCCAGCCGAGCCGCCGGCCAGATCCGGGATTGTGTTGATACCGATCACAAGACCGTCGCGGTCATAGGCGACGAGGCGAATGGGATAGGCGGTACGTGCTACATCGACGCCGAACGCGTTGTCTTTTACCGGCACCGCGATGCGTTCGCCGGTCGCAAGGAAAAGCGTCATTCGAACGACGTCGTCGCTGACCAGCCCTACGTTGGTCATGTACTGGCTGCCGCCCAGGCCGCCTCCCATCGAACCGGCACCGAACGCGCCGATCCAGTTATCCGAAAACAGTTGTTTCAAGGGCCCGCAAGAGCCGCCGATAGAGCCCGCTGACACCTCATCGAGGCAAACATAGCCGTTTTTTCGGAGGCTTACGATCAGCCGCTTCGTTCCGTTTGGATCGGGCGCGAGGAGACGCTCGAACGTTGGCGCCGATAGCGGCAGTACCCGCGTCGCGCGTAAGAGGCGTTCCGGGACTGCCCTGCCGCGCGGTTCACGCTTCTCGAGCCAGGAGATCTTCGCGCCTTTCACGAACCGCTCCAACTTCCAGGGACCGAGCGGCCTGCGCGCCGTCCCCGGACCGAGATCGTTTTCGAAAGGAGCCTGAGCGAACGGAATCGCGGCGACGTCGCCGTTCGAGTCGCTGGCCGAGATCGACCGGGTGCGCTCCCCGACTCTCGGGAGCACGTAGACGATCAGGAAGCTGTCGCCGGCGACGATTCCTTTCAGCCCGCGCGACTTCGTACGAGCCCGCACGCCTGCGACGCCGTCGCTCGTGATGCCGAAGCTGACGGACGCCCTTTCGCTAATGCGTCCGGCGATCTTCCCGTTAATCGGCGCGTCGACTAGAACCGGAAGAACCGGGGCGCTCCGTGCGGTTAGGTCGGATCGAAGAGCGCAGCTCGTATACCTCGATCTCGCAGCCCCCGAAGCTACGAGCCGCAGGCAGTACGAGCCTCCGGTCCGGTAGCCGAAGAGCTCATATCTCACACCGTCGCGGGAGGCGGTGATCAGGCTTCGAAGGGCTGGCGTTTTCGGAAACTGCACCCATGAGTGCCGGCTCTCCTGCGCGAAGGTTTGCTGCTCCCTAGTCGACGCCGGATGGCCGGCTTGCCCGCTCAACCACCCCGAGAAGTCGCCGAAGCCGCGGGCGATCACGGCGCCAAGCGGTGTGATTGCAATGACCGTTGCGACCGTGGCCGCGAGGACGACGGCGTAGACGAGACGGCGCGCGCGAACGATTCGCGCTGTGGCCGCTGAGCGGGCGACGACGTCGTCCCAGTTGCGTCCACTGTCTGGCGGAAGCGGCACCGTTCTCGTGAGAACGCTTCGGATTGTCTCTTCGGAGCTGGTCATGGAGACACCTCCTCGGGCGAGATCGAACGGCGAAGCGCGGCGTGTGCAGCGCTCAACGTCGCGGAGACAGTCCCGGTCTCGATCCCGAGCGTGGTCGCAATCGCCCGGTAGTCGAGATCGGCGTAGTAGCGAAGAAAGACCGCGAGTCGCTGTCGCTCGGGGAGAGCTGCGATCCAGGCGCGGATCTCTTTGTCGGCGCCTGGGCCGTCGTCGCTCGCCGTGTCGGGCACGATTTCGAAAGGATTGAAAGCGCTTTTTCGCCGACGAGCGCTGATCGCAGCGTTCACGACCGCACGCCAGACCCAGGCTTCGAGCGGGCCGTCGGCGCGGAACGAGCCTCGCCTGCGGATCGCATGCGAGAAACCGTCCTGGACGGCATCGTGTGCCGTCGCCTCGTCACCGACAACGGCGCGAGCGACCTGCACGAAATGCTGGTAACGCGTGCTGTAGAGCCGCTCGATCTCCTCGAGTCTGGCGCCTTTTTTCTTCACTGTTCGATTGACGCGCCGTCCCGTCGGTTTTGTTTACCGCGGTTCACTAAGAGCTCGGCTAGCGGAACTTCCCGCCGCGCACGCGCGCCCGTCCCAGCGCGACTGCATGAGCCTGGTACTCGAGCTCGTCGTCGAGCGGCTCCAGCTCCGGCACCTCGCCGAGGCGCCGGCCGAGCGCTTGGACAAGTAGCCAGTCGGCTAGCCAGGGGTTTCGGGGCAGGAGCGGGCCGTGTAGGTAGGTACCGATCGCCTTGCCCAGACGGCAGCCTTCGAAGCCGCTCTCGCCGTCGTTTCCGAAGCCGTGCACGACGCGTCCGAGCGGCACGGCGCCGGGGTCGAGGTGCGTACGGCCGCCGTGATTCTCGAAGCCGACCACCATGAGCTTCTCACCCGGATCGAGCTCGCACTCGATCGAGACGTCGCCGATCATGCGCCTATCGCCTGCCACAGTCTCGAGCGGCAGCAGCCCGGCGCCGGGCATCTCGACTCCCGATCGGTCGCGGTAGCCGCGCCCGAGCAGCTGGTAGCCGCCGCAGACCGCGAGCAGAGCCGCTCCGTCCTCGAGCGCCGCCGAAATCTCCTCGCCGCGTCGCGCCAAATCAGGTGCGATCAGCGCTTGCTCGCGATCCTGGCCGCCGCCGAGGTAGATCAGGTCGCAGTCGGGCGCGAGCGCCTCGCCGACACTAATACCGATCACCTCCAGCTCGTAGCCACGCCGCTCGGAACGGCTCCGGAAGACGGCAATGTTGCCGCGATCGGCGTAGATGTTGAGCTGATCGGGATAGAGGTGGCAGACGCGAATCCGTGTCGTCATTCCGGCCTCCTCGCGCGCCCGGCCTGCGAGCGGGCGCGGGCGGCTCGCTGCCAATAGGGGTCGGCGTGGCCGCGCTCGGCCAGCACCCCCTGCAGCTCGAGCATCGCGGTGTAGGTCGGGCAGACGACCAGCTCGCCTCCTTCCTCCGTCAGCTCCAACCCGCGATCGAGCGCCTCAGCGAGCGACGGAGTCACTTCGATCTGGCTCTCGGGAAAACCGGCGTACTTGAAGCGCAGCGCCAGCTCGGCGGCGCGACCCCCGCTCACGACCAGGCGCTCGAGACCGTCCAGCAGCGGCTCGAAGTCGACATCCCAGATCCACGAGACGTCCTGGCCGTCGGCGATGCCGTCGTTGAGCGCGATCACCAGCGTCTTCGGCGTGCCGCCGGCGACGAGCGTGCGTACCACTTCATTGGCGCCGGTCGGATTCTTGATCAGGAGTAGGAGCAGCTTCTTCTTTCCGATCTCGATCCTCTCCGAGCGACCGAACACGGCCTGAGCGCTCTCGAGACCGCTCGCGATCTCGTCCGCTCCGGCACCGAGCGCATACCCGAGCGCCGCCGCCGCAAGCGCGTTGTAGACGTTGTAGAGCCCCGGCAGCTTGAGCCGTACGGTTAGCGTTCTTTCGGGTAGACGGAGTCGGAAGCTGGAGCCGGCGAGACCGTCGAGCTCGATCTCTTCGGCCCAGATATCTGGTTGCGAGCGCTCGAATCCGCAGCCGGGGCACGAGTACTCGCCGAGATGGCCCACGTAGACCAAGCGATAGCTATAAGCGACGCCGCAGGCGCTGCAGTAACGGGCGTCGGCGGCGTGGGGGAGGGGGCCGCCGTGACGAGCGTCTTCTATTCCAAAGCGGATCACGCCCTCGCGCCCACGCGCGAGCTGGGCGAGTTGTGGGTCGTCCTCGTTGACGATCAGCGTGCTCTCCGTCGGAAGCTCGGCGACAACGCCTCGCCAGCGCTCGGCCAGGAGCTCGAGCTCGCCGTAGCGATCGAGCTGGTCGCGGAAGAGGTTGCCGAGGCAGAGCGCCCGCGGCCGCAGCGCCTCGGCCACCCGCGGCAGTGCCGCCTCATCGACCTCGAACAGGCCCAGCTCGGCGCCGCGCGTGTGCAGAAGCGCAGTGGCGATGCCCGAGGAGAGATTGGCGCCGGCGGGATTGCCGGCCAGCCTGAAGCGGGGAGCGAGAATCGCCGCGGTCATGGCCGCGCTCGTCGTCTTACCGTTCGTGGCCGAGATGATGGCCGAGCCCTGCACGAGCCGCGCTGCCAGTCGAGAGGCGGCGCCCGGATTGAGAGCGTTCAGCACACGGCCCGGCAAGGTCGTGCCCCCGCCGCTGCCCGTGAGCCGCGAGACGAAGCCAGCCGCGCGCGCGGCTAGAGTACTGATTACGAGCGGTAATCGCACCGTAACAACGAGCCTACAGTACGTCCTTCCGTCCGATACGTAACGTGTCCGTCTACCTTGATGGGTGATGCCATCTCTCGTCTCTCATCGATAGCGTGGTGTGTTAGTAACAGTCGTGCCGTATCAGTGTGCCCCGATATCTCCCACGCTCTTCGCCAGAGTAGCGAGCATGCCCGTTTGAGGGCGCTGCCGAAGTGAGCATCGCCGCGAACGAGACCGACCGCACCGACGGCCGCAGGCCGAGGACGGCGCTCCGCCACCGCAACCTGAGCGCGCGGATCTTCACGACGCTGCTCATCGTCGCCTGCATCGGCCTGGATGCGACCCTACTCGTACGTCTCGACTCGGGCACGGGTGGTTGGGGCGCCTTCGCTTGCTTCGCCGTCGCGGCCGCGATCACGCAACTGCTCGTGGTAAAGAGCTCGTCGAGCCACACCAACGAGACCCTTGCCGTCTTCATCGTGGCGGCCGCTCTCGTGCTGCCGCCCGAGCTGGTCGTTCTCGTGCCGATCGCGCAGCACCTGCCGGAATGGCTCAAGCAGCGCTACACGTGGACCGCGCAGGCATCCTCGATCTCGTGCGCCACGCTGGCCTCATTCGGCGCCTGGGGCGTTGCTGACCTCGTTCTGAAGGGCCAAGGGCTAACCTCGAGCGGAAGATATGAGATCGCGCTGGCGGGCTTGCTGGCAGCAGCGACCTTCGTGCTCGTCGATCACAGCCTGGTCGCAATCGTTCAGCACCAGATAACCGGCGGCCCGGGCGTCTGGCGATCGGCGGCTTGGCTGTCTTGGCTTGGTTTCAACCTCGCCTTGGCGGCACTCGGAGTTGTGATCGCTCTCATCTGGGCCTACGACTCCTGGCTGGCGTTGTTCGCGATAGCTCCACTAGCTCTCGCGCAGCGCTCGCTTACGGTGCCGCGACTACAAGAGGAGGCGCGTATCGACCCCAAGACCGGCCTCTACAACGCGCGCCACTTCGGCCGCGTGTTCGCCGACGAGCTGGCGCGATCGATTCGCTACGGTCACCCGCTTTCGGTGCTGATGGTCGATCTGGATCTCCTGCGCGAGATCAACAACACCTACGGTCACCTGGCCGGCGACGCTGTTATCTGCGCCGTTGCCGATGTCTTCCGCTCGCAACTGCGCCACTACGACGTGGCGGCTCGCTTCGGCGGCGAGGAGTTCAGCATCCTGCTGCCTGAGACGCCCGTGGAGAAGGCGCTAGAAATCGCGGAGAGGATCCGCCGCGCCGTCGCCGAGCGCTCCGTTGACGTCTCGACGTCGAGCGAGCCGATCCACGCCACCGTCTCGATCGGAATCGCCTCCTTCCCGAGCGACGGCGCCGATCAGAACGCGCTCGTCCATCAGGCCGATCTGGCTGTCTACCGAGCCAAGCTGCAGGGACGCAACAGAGTGCAGGCCGCAAGCGCCGAGGCGGCCTTGCTCGCACCCTCTCTCGCCGGTCACCTCGAAGTCGCCGCCCAAATCACAGAGCACGAAGAACGCACCGCTCCCGCCGGCGAGCGCGATCCGCGACCTCGCGCGACCCAGAGCCCGTACTTCCTCTCGCTCTCTTTACGCCTGGCCGCGCTCGTTGCGCTCATCAGCACAACCGGCATCGGTCTTGGTGTCGTGGCCGTGTTGTTCTCACACGGTCGCATCGACTGGCAGGGCATCGTCGCCGTCACCGCCCTCGTCGGAATCGGGCAGGCACTCGCCATCCAGGTCGATGACGGCTCGATCTCGGTCAGCGCCGTCGGCACGATCGCCGGGGTCGCTCTCTTCGACGTGCGTGTTGCGCTTCTCCTCGCGGTGACGACGAGCGTGGTTGAGTGGAGTGCACGGCGCTCGCCATTGCATCAGGTGCTTTTCAACATCGGCGGCCTCAGCCTCGCTGGACTTGCTGCAGGTGGCGTCTTCGCGCTCGGTCGTGAGCTGAGCACTCGCCAACTGGCCTTCGACCTGGCCGGGATCACCGCTGGCGGCGTCTACTTCCTCATCAACACCGGGCTCCTGGCGATCGCTTTGGCGCTCGAGGGCCACGAAGACTGGCTAGCCGCCTGGCGTGAGCGCTTCACCTGGCTGGCACCGCACTACCTTGTCTACGGCCTCGTGGCGGCGCTGATCGCAGTCGCATATCACGCCATCGGGATTGAGGCACTGCTCGTCTTCGCGTTGCCGCTCCTGATTATGCGTAAGACGCAAGAGGACTATCTCGGGCACGCGCAGAGGAGCGCTCACAAGCTTCGTCAGGCCGCCGAGACGATCCAGAAGCAGAACCTCTCGCTCGAGCAGGCAAACAGGTTGCTTCGCCAGCGCTCGACCGCTGCCATGGAGAGCTTGTCGGCGACCGTCGACGCGCGCGACTCCTACACCGCCGGTCACTCGCGACGCGTTCAGCAACTTGCACTCGCGATCGGGCGCGAGATCGGGCTCTCGCAAGCGGAGCTCAACATCCTCGGCCAGGCCGCCCTCTTCCACGACATCGGCAAGCTCGCCGTGCCCGACTCCGTCTTGCTCAAGCCCACGCAACTGAACGACCACGAGTGGGAGCTGATGCGACGGCACGCCGACGAGGGCGCCCGCATCATCGAGCGCCTCGGCTTCCTGGCCGACGCAGTTCCGGCTATCCGCCACCATCACGAGCACTACGACGGCTCCGGCTACCCGGACGGGCTAGCCGGGGAGGAGATTCCGCTCGGCGCTCGCATCATCCATGTAGCCGATGCGCTCGACTCGATGCTCACCACGCGCACCTATCGCTCGGCCCGCCAGGTCACGCAAGCGCTCACGGAGCTGCGCGACAACGCCGGCGAGCAGTTCTGTCCGCGCTGCGTCTCGATGCTCGAGAACATCTTGCCCGTCGAAGCCGGCCAGTCCGAAGACGACACGCCCGAAGACGAATCGGCCGCCGGCGCTCTCGAGCTCACCCACTAAGGGCCTATCCCATTAGGGATACGCGACTGAGGGGGTCGAGCCGTGGATGCCAGGGGTCGGACGGTCAGTGAAGGCGCACTGGTAGTGCGTCAAGCGGTCTGGGCGGCCGCTGGCGCCGCGGGGCGGCCGCATCGGGCGTGCAGACCTAGCGGGGTAGGCCCTAAGGATCCGCTTCGAAGGTCTGATCGTCTCGCTCGCCCGAGCGGGTTAGTGGCTCGGCGCTTGAACCCGCTTGAAGGTCATCTGGAGTCGAGATCGAAACACGTTGCGATCTTCGCATAGTGCTCTAAACTACTTGCGATGGCTGCAAAACCCCCTCTTCGTGCCTTGACGGCAATCGATCCGGAAGCTCTGGCGAGCTTCCAGGCGAGCATCCGCAAGCGCTACTCGAACGAGCGCATCCTGAGCGAACTGCGTGCGTGCGCCGAGAGGCTTGGTCGCTCACCGACGATGCGCGAGTTCGCGAACGACGAGCAGACAACGATCCACCCGCAAACGGTGATCGAGCATTTCGGAAGCTGGAACGCGGCCAAGCGCAAGGCGGGCCTCGTGCCCAGGCGCTTCGCCACTCGAGACGAGCTGCTGCGCGTCTTGCGCGAGCTGGGGGAGGAGCTAGATCGCACGCCGACCGCGCGAGATCTCGACGCGCGCAAAGGGCAGGTGCCGTCGAAGTCTCTCTACTGGCACACCTTCGGCTCGCTGCGCGAAGCCCTGCGCCAAGCCGGCTACGACTTGCCGGTCGGCGAAGAACGCCTCGAGCGCGCTATCGACAAAGGAACCGAGCTCGCGCGCGAGCTCGGTCATCTGCCGCGTTTCGCCGACTGGGCCGCTAGGCACGCGAAGGATTCGCAACTCATGAGTGAGTGGCAGGTCTACCGGTTGTTCGAGGCTCGACGAGGTGCTTGGTCGACATTCCAGTTCCTCATCCGCGAGCGCCTGCGCGAAGAGGGGATAGAGGTAGAGGCAGGCGGAATGCTCGTGGCGCCGGTGGAGCCGAACGGCACAAGACCGAGCGATTGAGCAGAACACGGCGAGCGTGCCTCCCCCTTAAGGGTGTTTTCGGCTATAGAAACGGGGGAGTTGCGTAAAGCCGTCTGCGGCGAGGGCCGATACAGGGATCGTGGAGCAACCGATCCATCCGCATCTTCTCCCAGAATCAAGGCCCTCGCCGCCGAAGCTGGAGCTCGTTCACGACGCGACCGAGCTGGAGGAGTCGGACCTGCCGGTCGCGATCGAAAAACAGGCCGAGCTTAGTGAGGTCCAGCAGGAGGAAGAGGCGGAGCAAAAGGAAGGGGCCGCGTACGCCACTCAAACTTCCGATCCGCTCAAGCTCTACGTCCGTCAGATAGGCGACGGTCCCCTCCTCACGGTCGCCGAGGAGCGAGAGCTGGCCAGGCGTAAAGACGAAGGCGACGAGAATGCCAAGCGCAAGCTGATCGAGTCGAACCTGCGCCTGGTGATGTCGATCACCCGCCACTACACGAAGGCTGGCGTACCGCTGCTCGATTTGATTCAGGAGGGCAATCTCGGGCTCATTCGCGCGGTCGAGAAGTTCGACTACCGCATGGGCTACAAGCTTTCGACCTATGCCACCTGGTGGATCCGCCAGGCAGTCACCCGGGCGCTCGCCGACCAGGGTCGTACCATCCGCCTTCCGGTTCACGTGGCCGAGCAAGTCCGCCGGCTCATGCGCACCCGCCGCGTGCTGGCGCAGAAGATCAACCACGACCCGACCATCGAGGAGCTGGCGAAAGAGAGCGGCTTCCCGGTCGAGCGCGTGATCCAGCTACTCGACTTGGTCGAGGATCCCGTCAGCCTGGAGACTCCGGTCGGTGACGGCGAGAGCCTCTACGGCGACCTGATCGAGGACACGAAGACGGAGTCGCCCGACGGCGCCACCTCCGATCGCCTGCGCGCCGTCGAGCTGGCAGCCGCGCTCGAAAAGCTGAACCCGCGCATGCGCTACGTCTTGAGCGCCCGCTTCGGCCTCGACGGCCAGGTACCGCGAACGCTTGAAGAAGTCGGAGCCGATCTGGGCATCACCCGCGAGCGCGTACGCCAGCTCGAGTCCCGCGCCCTGCGCGAGCTGCGCACGGTCGCTCCCGACCTCGAGCACTACCTGCGCACCTGATCGACCTGGGCGACTGGTCGCGGCGCCGTTACCTGGCTACTGACTGCATCTCGCGCAGGCGCGAGAGCTGGCGCAGCGCCTCGACCTCGATCTGGCGCACGCGCTCACGCGTTAGGCCGAGGCGACGACCGATCTCTTCGAGCGTTCTGGGCTCGTTGCCCTCGATACCATAACGCATCAGGAGCACCGAGCGCTCGCGCTCGGGTAGCACATGCAGCGCCTGGGATAGAGCCTGGGTACGCAGCGACACCTCCACCTGCTCTTCGGGCAGCGGCCCGTTGCCCGGTACGAAGTCACCGAAGACGGCATCGTCCTCGTCGCCAACCGGCTGGTCGAGGCTGGTCGAGGCGCGGGCGGCAGCCCTGACCTCGTAAGCCTGTTGCGCCGGCAGACCGGCCTCTTCAGCGATCTCCTCGAGCGTCGGCTCGCGCCCGAGCTGTGTCCAGAGCGTGCGCTCGGCGCGATTCATCTTCTGCAGGCGTTCGACGATGTGCACCGGCATCCGGATCGTGCGCGCCTTGTCGGCGAGCGCACGGGCAACAGCCTGTCTGATCCACCAGGTGGCGTAGGTCGAGAACTTGAAACCGCGGCGCCAGTCGAACTTCTCTACGGCGCGAATCAGCCCGAGTGTTCCCTCCTGAATCAGATCGAGAAAGGGCAGGCCCTGGTTGCGATAGTTCTTGGCGATCGACACAACCAGGCGTAGGTTCGACTGGATCATCCGCTGCTTCGCACGCGCGTCGCCGCGCTCGATCCGCTTGGCTAGCTCGACCTCCTGAGCGGCAGTGAGCAGCGGATGGCGGCCGGCCTCGCGCAGGAAGAGCTGAAGCGCATCGGTCGTGGTCTCGTAGGAAACCGCCGCCGCCGGACTAACGGGTGCTACGACTTCGACCTCGTCGTCGGTGACTTCGATCCCGCGCTGCTCGAGCTCGCGGTAGAGGGCGTCGATGTCGTAGGTGTCGAGATCGTAGAGCTCGACCATGTCGAGCACCTCGCCGGCGCGGATCGAGCCCGCGTGCTCGGCGACGTCGAGAAGGTGCCGAACCTCCTCGCTCTCCAGGAGAGTTTCGATATCGATCGTCATATCTTCAGCACGCGTGGCCCGCGACCCAGTTGCGGGCCGGCTTCGCGCCCCTTATGGAAGCAAACATGATTTCCGCCGGAAAGCAACACTTATTGAGGCCATTTCGTTCGGAAGAGGGGGTATCCACCCTAGCGACCGCGATCCGCACCCGCTTGAGCACCAGTCCGAGAACGGAGAAATTACGATTTCGTGGATAGATTGAGCGACAACGATGACCAAACCGCCCACCCGCCACACGCCTCGGCTTCTCCTGCGCGCTCCTGAGCCCGCCAACGTCGACCCGCTCTTCGCCATCCAGGGCAACGCCGAGGCGATGCGATTCACGTTCTGCGCGCCCAGCCGCGAAGCGACAGCGGCTCATATCGTCTCCTATACAGCCCGCTTCGCCGAGGACGGCTTCGCGCCCTGGACGGTCGTGCTCGAGGCCGAGCAACGCGTCGTCGGCTGGAGCGGTCTAAACAAGGATCCGAGCGCGCCCGAGTGGGGAGTGGAGATCGCCTACTATCTCGATCCCGCCTACTGGGGACGTGGCCTGGCCACAGAGCTTGTACGCGAATCACTGGCGCTCGCCTTCGACGAGCTCGGCCTGGAAGATGTTGGCGCCTTCGTGAAGCCCGAGAACGTCGCCTCGGTTCGCGTGCTGGTCAAGGCCGGCTTCGAGCGCGTTCGCTTCGTTCACGAGCTGGAGCGGGATGAGTATCGAGTTTCGGCGGAGTGGTGGAGGGGCGGCTGAGACCGATCGCGCGGTTTCCAGACGCCGTCATCTTCACGAGGTAATCGAATCGCTACGCGCGACTTCGCGTGAATTCGTTCCATCAATTAACGCCGAAATCGATGGCCGTGTTGGTATCTCCGCCGCCGACGCACCTCGACGGTAGAGCAAAGGCGGCGATCCGGGCGTCGTCGAGTTCGATCCATTGTGCTACGAGCCGGCATGGCTGCTAACAAAGCGCGTGCACGATAACCCATGTTATGTCAAGTAGCTAAATGCGTTCGGCGATCGACGCTCGCTCGGCCACCTCCCACACCGCGGCGGTAGATCGAAATCGCCTTTAAGGGCCTATCCCGGTACGGATGTATGACTGAGGGGGTTGAGCCGTGGATGCCAGGGACCGGACAGGCCGTGAAGGCGCACTGGTTGTGCGTCGAACGGTCTGGGCGGCCGCTGGCGCCGCGGGGCGTCCGCATCGGGCGTGCAGACCTAGTGGGATAGGCCCTAAAAAGCCTAGAAAGCCGAGCCGCGCACTCCTGAGACGATCAAGATCAACACAGCGAGCGCCGCGAGTAGCCGGTAGACGACGAAGAGCGAGTAGTCGTGACGGCGCAGGTAACCGAGCAGCGCCGAGATCGCCACCAGACCGCTCCCTGCAGCAGCCAGCATGCCTACGACGAAGGGCCCACTCCAACCGGCGGGAAGTCCGGGGCCAAGCAAAATGTCCTTGACCGCCTTGAGCACGGCGGCGCCGAAAACCACCGGTATCAGCATCAGAAACGAAAAGCGAGCGGCAGAGTCGCGATCGAGCTTGAACAGCCTCGCCCCGGTAATCGTGATCCCCGAGCGCGACACGCCAGGCACCAGCGCGAGCATCTGAGCTAGGCCCAGCGCCAAGGCGTCGCGGTAGCGAAGCGACGTCATTACCCTCTTCTCGGGCAGGCGATCGGCAAGCCACAGCGCCACAGCGAATACAGCGAGTGCGATACCGATCTGCCAGGGCTGGCCGAGGCGCTTTTCGATGAAGCTCTCCCCCGCGGCTCCTCCGAGCGCGGCCGGGATCGTGGCGATCAGAAGTAGCCAAGCGAGGCGTTCTTCCTGGCTCGAGATGCTCCGGCGCCGGACGCTTCCGAACCAGGCGCGCAGGATGACGACGATCTCCGTCCAGAAGTAGGCGACAACGGCGACAAGCGTTCCTACGTGTAGAGCCACGTCGAAGGTCTTGTTGAAAGCGACGTGATTCTCGAGGTAGTGCCAGTTTCCGAGCCAGGGCACGAGAATCAGATGCCCAGAGGAGGAAATCGGTAGAAGCTCCGTCAGCCCCTGAGTGACGCCGAGAATGAGAGCCTGCCAATCGGGCAGAGCCCCGCTCTTCTCCCCCACGCCGAGCAGCGTCAACCCGCCAGCCACGATGAGAGCAATCGCGGCGAGCACGAGGAGAAGGCGTCGGGAGAGAAACGACTTCTTTTTTGATTCAGGAACCGATATATCCACAGAAGTATCCACAGCTTCACCTTTCCTATGTGGAAAGTGTCGAAAACATTATGCCGCAAATTGCGACTTTTTTCGCGATTTAGAACCTTGTATTAGGTGGTTGTATAGTCTAGATTTCCAATTGCGTTGAGCACGGGGCGTGAGTAGAGCGAAGCCCCGCCGGAAGGCACTAGGCGGCAGCCGAACGTCGAACGGTAGGGCGGACGAAAGCGTCAACGGCTTAGCGAAGGGAGCCGGGTAGGGAGCGAGAGTAGGTTGAAGTCGCCCCCGGAGGTCGAACCGCTTCGGCGGGACGTTCAACGGGAGCGGCTGACGAAATCGCCACCCGCTCGGCTCCTCTTTTTGTGCGCCAGAGCGCCGTCCAGAAGCCATCGGCAGGAAGAGTAGCCACCCGCGGATGGTTCCGCCGACTAGCTTGCGCGGTCGGTGCCTATGCCGCCGGCCCAGCGGCCGCCGTCCGGCTCGCCGTCTCGCTCTCACTGGCGAGGGCGCGCAGGAGCAACCGGCAGAGATCAGGTCCAAGCGCTCGTTGCAGACGAACGCGAGCAGGCTCTCTCTGTCGCAGACTCATCTCGTCGAAGGCGGCGAAATGCTCGAGTATTAGCCCGGCTCCTCGATTCGGATAACGTGTCGAGATCTCGCCGTTCATTTCACTTTGACTATCGGCCCGACGAGAGTGTCACCTCCATCCCTATTCCGAGTAGAACACGTCACGCGATTCTCCCCCGAAAGCGTTATCAACCCCGAGCAAGCGGGCACCGCAGCGATTTTCCGAATCAGAGCTTGATCAACGAGTGCACGTCGTGATCGGCGAGGCGCCGGCGCCCGTTGAGTGTCTGAAGCTCGACAACGAACACAATGCCGACCACTTCGCCCCCGAGCTGCTCGACCAGATCCACTTTCGCCTGCGCCGTTGCGCCGGTGGCGAGCAGGTCGTCGTGAACGAGGACGCGCGACCCCGCCGGAATCAATCCGGCCGTCAGCTCGAGCGAGCCGCCGCCGCTCTCCATCTCCCATTCGCCGTGAACGACTTCGGCTGGAGGCCGATCCGGACGACGCGCGGCTACGAAGCCGGCTCCCAGTACGTAGGCGAGCGCCCCGCCGAGGATGAACCCGCCCGCTTCCGCGCCGAGAACGATCGCGGGCTTTCTCGGCCTGGCCCAGTCGGCCAGCAGGTCGACCGCCGTCCGTAAGCATTCGGTGTCGGCAAGCAGAAGCGATAGATCCTGGAAGCTGAGGCCCGCCTCCGGGAAATCCGAAACCTCGAGAATCTTCGCGCGCAAGCCGTCGAGCGAGACTGTCATCGCTCCACCGGCCCTCGCGCACGGCGCTGGAAAAAGCGAACACGCGGTGAGCGCCTATCGCTGCCTGCGATCGCGAACATCTTCGCGGGTCGCGATGGCTTGGCCATCAGGTCAGAAAGGTGAGCCGGTATTTTCCGATCTGCACCTCGTCGCCGTCGGCGAGCTCGGCAGATTCGATCCTGCGGCGATTGAGGAAGGTGCCGTTGAGGCTCCCCTGATCTTGAAGCTGAAAACGCGACTCACTATGAACGAGGGTCGCGTGCTGGCGCGACACGGTCACGTCGTCTAGAAAGACGTCGCAATCGGGCGAGCGCCCGATCGTCGTCCGCTCGCCAACCGCGGAGAAGACCTCACCCGCCAACCCTCCGCCTGAGCGAACGACCAGAGCCGGGCCCTTGATTCCCAGCTCGCCGAGATCGATGCGCGCTTCCTCGACCTCATCCGGAGTCAGAGCCAAGGTCGTCTCGACGCCGTCCTCCTCGTGCACGAGAAGCGCGCCGCACTTGGCGCAGAAGTTCGCGGCCTCTGGGTTCTGGAAACCGCACTGGGGGCAGTAGAAATGGCTCACTCGAATTCGTCGGGTGGTAGAGCTTTTCCAACCAGAATCTCGGTCAACTTGTCGATATCGGCACTGAGAGTACCGTCGCCCCCCTCAACCGACTTCTGCAGCCGGGCCACGAGCTCGGCGCGCAAGATGTCGATCTTCCCGTGTAGGAGACGCCGCTTGTAGGAAAGCTCGTCTTCCTCCTTTTTCAGGTCCGCGATAAGACTGCGGAGCGCGTCGTCGGCGAGGGTTGTGAGGTCAGGAAGTGGTTCCACGCTTCGGCCTTTCTTCTGTTATTCAGCTTTACCCAGTAAAGCAGGCAGCCCGACGGTGGTCAATCGGCGCTCGCGGACGATCCGTTGGCCGCTTCGGTATCGGAACCGAGGATTTCCTCGACGAGCGACCGCATCTCGCTTTCGAGCTCGTTGGAGAGCTCGGAGTCGACACCTTCGGCGTAGATGTGCACGACTGGCTCGTCAGAGTCGGCTATGACCTGCACCCAGCCGCGCTCGTCTCCGACTTTGACGCCGTCGATGAGGTCTAGTTTCCGATCCTTCATACGTTCGACCAGGAGGCGCATGACGAGCCCCTTCTTCCCCCATGGGCAGTGGAGCCGACGGTGTATTTGCGTGCTTTGCGGCAGCTCCGAGACGAGCTCTGAGATCGGTTGCGATACCGGCGCCAGTAACTCGAGCAGCTTGCAGAGGCTGGCCACGGCATCGTAGGCCGGGAGGAAGTCGGGAAAGACGTAGCCGCCGCCCACCGCACCGGCGAAGATGACACCGCTACCGGAGGCTTCCCGTGTTAGATCGACTAGCGAAGCGCGCGTGCGAACCACCTCGAGCCCGGTCTTCTTGGCCAGCTTCTCAACCTGGCTAGTGACCGTGACCGGGAAGGCGATCTTGCCCCGTCGCCCACTCGAGCCGATCAGGCGCAGGAAGAGGAGCAGGGTCTTCTCGACCGGAATCTCGGCGCCTTGCTCGTCGATCAAGTAGAGGCGCTCACCGGCCCGATCGAAGACCGCACCGAAATCGGCGTTGGCCGCTGTCACCAGCTTCTTCGCCTGTGCGATCGACTCGGAGATAGGTTGGGTCTGGTTCAATCGCTCGCCGATGAACCCATGCGCGGATACGACCTCGATCCCGAGCGGTTCGAGCAGGAGAGGTAAAACGTAGTAGGCCGCCGAGTAGCCGTAGTCAACTACCAGCCTGAAGTTGCGCGCATGCACCAGCTCGGCGTCGATCGAATCAAGCAGATCTTGCGTATAGCTTTCGCGCGCGCGAGTCGGGTAGCCGACCCTCCCCACCTCGTCGGCCGCGGCCCGACGCAGTTCCAGGCGCGAAAAGTGCTTCTCGATCTCCTTCTGCAGCCGCTCGCCGAGCTGGATGCCAGGTGGCTCGAAGAAACGAATCTGAACGACTTCGGGGTCGGTCGCGCTACAGCCGACATGAATACCTAGCTCGTAACTCTCGGCCTTGAGCAGGTGCCGATTTATCGCGGGCGGTAACAAGCGCAGGTCGGCGACATCGACGCCGGTCGAGTTGAGCCCTGAGATCATCGCCCGCTTGATCATTCGGCAGGCGGGCGACGCCTCGCGGCTGGTGATGACCCGGGCGCCCTGCTTGAGCGCCGTGCCCGCAGCCGCGGCCAGGCGCACGGCCACTTCGGGTGTCAGATCAACGTTGACGAGCCCGATCACACCGTTCTGGCCGAAGAGACGCGTGGTCGCTCGTGACTCCCAAATCAGGTTCTCGTGGATCTGGGCGCCAGACTCGACTTCCTTGTACGGGTAGATGTGTACGCCCGGCCAGATGACGCCCTCGGCACCGATCGTAACCTCGTCACCGATCGCCACGCCCTCGTGCATGCGCACGTGCGAGCGAATGTCGCAAGAACGACCTATCACAGAACCCTCGATCAGGGAGTTGCGACCGACATGAGTGGACGAGTCGAGCACCGAATGGGAAACGCGCGCCCGCTCGCGCAGCGTAACGCCGGCGCCGAGCACCGAGTAGGCGCCGAGGCTCGCATCCTTGGCCAGACGCGAGTAGTTGCCGATGAAAGCCGGGCCCTCGACCGCCTCGAGATCGGCGATCTCGACGCCTTCCCCAATCCAGATGTCGCCGCGCAAGCGAATGCCTGGAATCTTCAGCCGCACCTTCTCGTCGAGAGCATCGAAGTTCGCTTGCCGGTACTGATCGAGGTTGCCGATGTCTTGCCAGTAACCGTCTAGAACGCAGCCGTAGATCGGCCTGCCCATCTCGAGCAAGAGCGGGAAAAGGTCGGCCGAGAAGTCGAACGCGCGCCCGGCGGGAACGTGGCGGAGCACTTCGGCGTCTAGCACGTAGATACCGGTGTTGATGGTGTCTGAGAACACCTGCCCCCAAGAGGGCTTTTCGAGAAAGCGCTCGACCCGCCCATCGGCGTCGGTGACGACAATGCCGAACTCGAGCGGATTGTCCACCGACTTGAGACCGATCGTCACGGCGGCGCCGTGCTCCTGGTGATACTTCACGAGCTCGCTCAGGTCGATGTCACAGAGCGCGTCGCCGGAGATGACGAGGAAAGGCTCGTCGATATCGCGAGCGGCCATCTTGACCGATCCGGCCGTGCCGAGCGGCTCCTCCTCAACCGAGTAATCGATCGACATTCCGAGCGCCTCGCCGTCACCGAAGTAGGTGCGAATCGCCTGCGGCATGAAGGCGAGCGTGATCGTGACGTCATCGACGCCTTGAGCGTGCAGGAGCTCGAGGATGTGCTCCATGCAGGGCTTGCCCACGATCGGCACCATTGGCTTGGGCTGATTCGAGGTCAGCGGGCGCAGCCGCGTGCCCTCTCCCCCGGCCATGACGATCGCCCTCATCGCGCTATGACCACCCTGAGCGCGCGAACAACGTAGAGCAGGCCCGCGGTCAGCGCCAGCGCAAGCCCCGACCAGAAGACGTACAGCGGCCAGTCGGTGCCCTGCTTAGTGATGAGAATAAAGGCGATGCCCGCATACAGCAGCCAGGTACCGGCCTTCCCGATCTGATTCACCTTGAAGTCATAGCCGCGCTCCATGACGAACCTGTACCCGCCGAGGAGGAGCAGGTCCCTGCCGAGGATGAAGACGAGCGCGATAAGCGGCAGCCTACCCGCGTGCCAGAGCAAGATCACGGCCGCGTCGATCATCAGACGATCGGCGAGCGGATCGGCAAACTGCCCGAAGCGGGACTCGGCATGCCAGCGACGGGCCAGCCAGCCGTCGACCTGGTCGGTCGCTCCGGCGACGCCGAAAACGATGGCGCCGGCAATCGTCCAGCCCTGGTCAGAGCGGAGCACGAGAAGAACGAAGACCGGTATCAGCAAGATCCTGAACACGGTCAGCGCGTTCGGGATCTGAGCCTGAGAACGGCGAAGCGCTTGCTCGGTCATACCAGAAGAATACTTTCCGCTGCTCGTCGCGGCGTTTGCCGCCGGCAACCGACCGTTCACAGACGGTGCGCCTGCTCGGCTACTGGCCGATCTGCGCGGCAGCGGCGTTGAGACTCTGAGCGCAGGCACTGCAGTAGGGCACGAGCTGCGCAGCGGTGGCCGAGAGCTTTTGCTTTGCCATGTCGGCGCCGAGCAAGCTCTCCGCGTTCTGGACTGCGGTGATGTACTCCTGGGTCAGTTGGGGCAACGAGCCCGGGTTTGACGTCAACGAGACCGTCATGTCGGCGTTGATTGCAGTCAGCCTGGCCTCGGCGCTCGCGCGGTTTCCGTTCGAGATGGGGTTGTTGCTTGCGTTGCCGCAACCTCCGAGCGCGAGTCCGGCAGCGACTACAAGCGCAATACCTGCTCGAGGGGAAACAGTCCGCTTCACGCTGAGGAAGTCGGCTGAAAACGGCGATTCCTTTAGACTCGACGATCTCGCGTCGGCCGCCGCTATCCGCCGGTCTACTCGAACCTAAGTTCTCCATAGCCATTCGCTATCCCCGCGACGCCGGGCAGACATAACAGCAAGCGGCGTGCGTGTCGGCCACGCCACGCTAGACGACCGTTAGTGGTCGCGGCTCATCGGCAGTGAGAGAAGCCGGGAAATCGCGAGATTCCCCGGCGTCTTATCGGGACGGGGAGATTTGAACTCCCGGCCTCTTGACCCCCAGTCAAGCGCGCTAACCAGGCTGCGCCACGTCCCGTGACACAGACCTTAGCGTGCCGGACCTCGCCTCGCTGGAACGACGCTGGACTGCAGGATGCGCCGGACGCGTCGCTTGTCCGTACGTCGAGTACTGTCCTGCGCGCCGCGCCCACCACCTCCTTTGCCAGCCCCGCCCCAGCGAACCGAGTCGCCTATACGGGCGGCCCGCGTGCGCCGATTCAAGTGAGGAAGTGACGTCAGTGCTATTCGCTCGAAAGCCGCTTGTAGAGGCGGTCGACGAGATCGGGCATGCGCTCGAGCCGCTCGGTGATGACGCGGATGCGGTACTCGCGGAAGTGCTCGGGCTCGACGCCGAGCGCCTTGGCGATGGTCGCGATTACGTCGTTCACCGGCACCGGGCGGTTGCCGTGGACGATGTGATTGAGGTAGCCGGCCGAAAGCCTCGCCTTCTCGGCCAGGCCGCGATAGCTGACGCCGAGCTCGTCCATCAGCTGCTCGAGGGTCGGGCCAAATGCCTCGTCGCTGAAGCGGCGGCGGCGGTTCGGGCGCTTGCTCACGCGAGCAGCTCCGCTACCTGCGCAGCGGCCTCGCCGGCTGCCACTCGACGCTCTTCGCCGCTCGCAAGCAGGCGCAGGTCGACGGCGCCGTCCTCGAGCGTCTTCTTGCCGACCGTGACTCTGACCGGTGCCCCGATCAGGTCGGCGTCGGCGAACTTCTCGCCCGGGCGAGCCTCGCGGTCGTCGAGCAAGGTCTCGAGACTCGCAGCCGAGAGCCTCTGCACGATCTCCTCGGCCGTGGTGAGAATGCTCTCCCCCGCCGCCTGAAGCGCAACCACCTCGACCGCGTAGGGCGCGATCGAGCGCGGCCAGACGATCTTGTTGCCGTCGTGGTTCTGCTCGATCGCGGCGGCCAGAACGCGGCCCGGGCCGATGCCGTAGCAGCCCATCACGATCGGCTGCTCCTTGCCGTTCTCGTCCAGATAGACAGCGCCGAGCGGCTCCGAGTAGCGAGTGCCGAGCTTGAAGATGTTGCCGATCTCGATCGCCGGCTCGACGGTGATACGGCCGCCACAGTGGATGCAGGCGTCCCCGTCCATCGCCTCGCGTATGTCCGCGAACTCGGGCTGGTAGTCGCGACCGGCCTCGACACCGAGCAGATGAAAGCCGTCGCGGTTCGCGCCCGAGACGAACTGGCCTTCGCGCAGCGCTTCGTCGGCGATTACGCGCAGCTGCACTCCAACCGGTCCGAGCGAGCCACCCGAAGCAGCGAATGCCTCCTGGATCTCCTCGGGATGAGCGGGCCTGAACTCGCCCCCGAGCACGGCGGCCATCTTCAGCTCGTGCAGGCGGTGGTCGCCGCGCACGAGCCCGAGCACGAGCTTGCCGTCCGGGCCGACGACGGGCATCGCCTTCGCGGTCGCGCGCGGGTCGATCGAGAGAAACTCGGCCACCTCCTCGATCGTGCGAATCTCGGGTGTCTCGACCTCGCGCGGCGCATCGAGGCGCTCGGGGAAATCCGGTGCGCTCGTCACGCTGCGCGCAGCCTCAACGTTGGCCGCGTAGTCGCCCTTCTCACAGAAAGCGATCTCGTTCTCGCCCGCCGGGCAGGGCACCAAATACTCGTGCGCCACCTTTCCGCCCATCAGGCCGACGTCGCCCTCGCACTCGTAGAAGCGCAAACCGCAACGCTCGAAGATGCGCCGGTAGGCGCCGGCGTGCTTCCAGTAGCTCGCGTCCAGCCCCTCCTCGTCGCGGTCGAAGGAGTAGGAGTCCTTCATCACGAACTCGCGTACGCGCAGGAGGCCGGCACGCGGCCGCACCTCGTCTCGGCCCTTGACCTGGAAGTGGTACCAGAGCTGTGGCAGCTCCCTGTAGGAGCGGATCTCGCGAGCGTGGAAGGTCATCGTCTCCTCGTGCGTCATCGAGAGCACGAAGTCGCGGCCATGGCGGTCGCTCAGCCGGAAGACCTCCTGGATGTCGTAGCGCCCGCTCTGCTGCCAGAGCTCGGCCGGCGCGATCAGCGGCGCCAGCATCTCTTGGGCGCCTACCCGGTTCATCTCCTCGCGGATGATCTGAACGACCTTCTGATGCACTCTCCAGCCCAGCGGCAGGAAGGAGAAGAGCCCGGCACCGACCTGGCGCACGTAGCCGCCGCGGACGAGCAGGCGGTGGCTCGGAGCCTCGGCGTCGGCCGGATCGTTGCGCAGCGTCGGTACGTGCAGCGATGAGAGACGATGCATGTGTGCCAGAACTTACCGGTGTGAGGGCCGCCCTGGGGCGAGAAGTGCTAGCGGTTCTCGCCGAAAACCGCGGCGGCCTCGGCCATCGCCTGCGCGGCGGGCTTTACGACTCGCGGGCGCCTCGGCCGCTTCATGCCCGCCTCGATCCAGAGATCTAGCTCGCTGAAGAGCTCGTCTACGAGGCGATCGGAGGGAACCTTGCGCAGCACCTCGCCGTGCGCGTAGATGAAGCCGACGTCGCGGCCACCGGCGATGCCGAAGTCGGCCTCCCCCGCCTCGCCCGGGCCGTTGACGGCGCAGCCCATCACCGCGACCTGGAAGGTCTGCGAGTAGCTCCTCAGTCTCTCCTCCACTTTCTCGGCCAGCGCCTGGGCGCCGACGTTGTCGCGACCACAGGTGGGGCAGCTGATCATCACCGGGCCGCGCTCGCGCAGCCCCAGCGCCTTGAGGATGCCCCAGGCGACCTCCATCTCCGCGACCGGGTCGGCGGTGAGCGAGACGCGGATCGTGTCGCCGATTCCCTCAGCGAGCAGCGTACCGATCCCGATCGCGCTCTTGATCGTGCCGCCGAAGACGGTGCCGGCCTCGGTCACGCCCAGGTGTAGCGGGTAGGGCACCTTCTCGGCCAGCATGCGGTAGGCACGGATCGTGTCGGGCACCGAGGTCGACTTGACCGAGATCTTGAATTCGTAGAAGCCGAGCCGCTCGAGCAGCTCCACCTCCTCCAACGCAGCGTTCACCAACGCCTGAGCTTGGTCCTCGTGCGCCAGCTCGTGCAGGTGCTCGGGCAGAGAGCCGGAGTTGGCACCGATACGGAGCGGCGTGCCGGCCGCCTTGGCCGCCCTGACCACCTCGGCGACCTTTTCGGGGCCGCCGATGTTGCCGGGATTGATGCGCACCGCGGCCACACCAGCGGCGATCGACTTCAGCGCCAGCGAGGCGTTGAAGTGAATGTCGGCGACCACCGGCAGCGTTGAGCGGCGCACGATCTCGGGCAGTGCCTCGGCGTCGGGGAGCCCGGGAACGGCGCAGCGCACGATCTCGCAGCCGGCCGCGGCCAGCGCCTCGACCTGAGCCATGGTCGCCTCGACGTCGCCGGCGCGGGTAGTTGTCATCGACTGGACGGCGATGGGGGCGCCGCCGCCGATCTTCACTCCACCGATCGAGATCTGCCGGGAACTGCCCATGCGATCGATTCTAGAGGCGCAGTCGTATCCTCGGATGTCGCCTCGAGTCTATTCCGGTAGAGATGTTGCAGACCTAGTGGAAAAGGCTCTTAGCCAATCCGGCCGATGTCGTTCGTGAGCCCGAGTACGAACAGGAGCGCGACAAGGGCTATTCCCACGGCCGAGACGCGCTCGTAGACCTCGCGCGAGACCACACGGCGGCGCGCGCCCTCGATCAGCGAGAAGACGAGGTGGCCACCGTCGAGCGGAAGCAGCGGCAACAGGTTGAGGACGCCGAGCGAGAGACTGATCAGGCCGATCACGAACAGATAGTCCGACACGCCGTGTCTGTAGGCGTCGGAGGAGCTCCTGACGATGCCGATCGGCCCGGAGACCTGGCTTCCGCCCTTGCCGACGAAGAGACGCCCGATTCCGTTGACGACGATCTGGTCGATGATCTGCCCGGTCAGACGAACCGAGTCCACGAAGGCGGCTGGTACCGAATCGGCTTCGTTCATCGGCTTGACCGATCGGAGCCGCACAACCTTTCCCTGACGACGTACAGTGAGCGTTACCGGCCGCCCGCCAGAGCTACTGATTCGCTTTGTCAGAGTCGACCCGTTGACTTTCTGCCCGTTCACGGCTAAGACGACGTCACCGGACCTGAGTCCCGCGCGTTTCGCCGGCGAGCTCGCCGACACGCGCTCGACGTGCGTCGTCCTGGCGCCGCTCTTCTTCGCCGCCACTTGGAACCCGAGGCGATAGAGATCGAGCGTGTACAGCGAGGCGAAGATCACGATCGCGACGAGGATGTTGGTAACAGGCCCAGCGCTGATCACGACCAGGCGCTTCCAGGTTGGTTGGCGCCAGTAGGCGTCAGACGAGAGCGAGTCGTCGAGCTCGTGGACGCCGCGACGGGCAAAGCGCGAGTTCCGGGGCGTGAGGCGTGTTGCAGCGAGCTTCTCGTCCAGACGAGCGAGATCGGCCTTCGCTTGCTCGAAATCTTCGCGCTCGAGCGAGCTTTCGAGCGCCTCTGTCGGCTCGGTCAGGCTCTCGTCCTCCTCCGCCGCCGGGCGGAAGTAGAGCTCCGGGTCGCGCTTGCCCGGACGGAACATGCCGGGAATCTTCACGTAGCCGCCGAGCGGGATCGCGCCAATGCCGTACTCGATTCCCTTGTGTTTCACCTTCGCCAGCGCCGGCGGGAAGCCAACGTAGAAGCGCCGCGGTCGCATTCGCGTGGCGAGTGCAATGAAGAAGTGTCCCGCTTCATGCGCGAGCACGAGCAGGGCGAGCCCGATGATGGCGAAGGCGATGCTCACGACGACGAGGAGATCTTTCCCAGCTGATCTATTGCGATTCCCCGCGCCGCCGCATCAACTTCGACGAGCGATTCGAGATCGCGCGCCGGCGCGGTGTCCGCACGCTCAAGCGTGCGTTCTACGACCTCGGCGATGGCGAGGAAGGGAAGCTGCCCGGCGAGGAAAGCCGCGACGGCGACCTCGTTGGCGGCACTGTAGGAGCAGGGCGCGCTGCCGCCAGCTTGCCCCGCCTGCCGTGCGAGCGAGACAAGCGGGAAAGTCTCTTCGTCGAGAGCCTGGAATTCGAGCGTCAGTCCCGAGGCCAGGTCGAGCGGCTCGATCGACGTCGCCGCGCGCTCCGGATAGCTGAGCGCGAAGGAGATCGGGACGCGCATGTCGGGATAGCTGAGGTGCGCCAGCGCGGTGCCGTCGCGGAAGCGGACGAGCGAGTGCACGATCGAGCTCGGGTGCACGATCACCTCAATCCGCTCGTACCGGAGCCCGAAGAGGAAGTGCGCCTCGATCACCTCGAGCCCCTTGTTGGCGAGCGTCGCCGAGTCGATCGTGATCTTCGGGCCCATCTTCCAGGTCGGGTGCGCAAGCGCCTGCTCGGGCGTCACCCGCTCCAGCTCGGCGCGGCTGCGTCCGCGGAAAGGCCCTCCCGAAGCCGTCAGGACGATTGAGGCGACCTGCCCCTCCGTTCTTCCCTCTATGCACTGGAAGACCGCTGAGTGCTCGCTATCCACCGGCAGAAGCAGTCCTCCCCCTCGCTCCTTCGCCGCCAGCGCCAGCTCGCCGGCCGCGACCAGGCTCTCCTTGTTGGCGAGCGCCAGCGTCACTCCCTGCTCGAGCGCCCAGAGAGTCGCCCGGCAACCGGCGAAGCCGACGACGGCGTTTAGGACGAGATCGGGCCGGGAGGCTTCGAGCAAGGGAACGAGATCTCCCCCACTCTGAAAGTGCTCGACGCCGCGCTCGGCCGCGAGCCCGGACACATCGGTCGTTCTCGCCGCAAGCGCGCAGAGCTCGAGCTCCGGGTTGGCTTCGATGATCTCGAGTGCCTGGCGCCCGATCGAGCCGGTGGCGCCGAGGAGGGCGATCCGCTTCATGCTGGGAGTCTACGGACGGAAGACTCGAACCGGCCGCGGCGCCAAACGAGTGAGTGACGAAGTCTGGCCGGAACAACCGCTCCGGCGAGGGTGAGTGGCGCGGCCTCGTCGACTCGCTTCGGCCTGGCGTGTGGCGTTTAACGAACCTTTATCGCGGGGTGAGAGACTCGTATCACGTCAAGCGCCAAACCGATCGAGCCGAGGGTTGCCGATGCGCCTCGCCGCCTTTTTAGAGAGAGTTGGGATCAGGGGAAAACGCCTTCAGATATCGGTGGTAGCGACCGCATGTGTCTGTCTTCTCGCAGCGATCGGCTTCGCTGTGCAGGCGCTGGCGGGCTCCTAAGGCACACCGCTGGCGAAAGGCGCGCCGCCGGTGCCAAAGGGTGATGCTCTCGCCACCCTGAAGAACTTGGACGTCAAAGAATGGGATTGGAATAACAGCAAAGCAATAGTCGCTGTTGTGCCGACACTGCGGACCCCAGCCATAGCCGCGCTGAGAAAGGCCGGAGCCGTTATTCCGACCCCTTTGATAGCGGGACCGAACGATCCTATGTATTTACTGGTTTACAGAGGCGACAGTTTCTGTAATCCGGCGGCGTGTCTGCATACGTATGGGCAGCCGCCCAATTGGAAGCCGAGGCTCTACAAGTTCCTGAGCGTTGTCGTAGACGTTGTCGACGGCGCACCGAAGCATTGGATCCTCGGTGCGTATCTCTCTAATCGATCTCCCGATATCGGCAGCCTCGGCCCGGTCACCGAGCTGGGGCATCTCTAACAACGCGGGCACGCAACCATCTGAGTTTGAGACGTCAGCTCAGACGACGCCGAACGCCACGAGCGTGAAGAAGGCGGCGGTCCCCGCGAAGAGCAGCGAGTCGATCCGGTCGAGTATGCCGCCGTGGCCACCGAGCAGGCGGCCGGTGTCCTTGACGTGCATGTCGCGCTTGAGCGACGACTCGAACAGATCGCCGAGCGCCTCGGCCACCGCGATGATGGCGCCCAGAAGGAGCGCCTGCCAGATCTTGAGGAAGACGTCCTGGTCGTTGTAGAGAGCGAAGAAGGAGACCGCGATCGCCGCGACGGCGCCGGCGAAGAAACCCTCCCAGGTCTTGCCTGGCGACAGCACCGGCGAGAACTTGTGCCGCCCGACCAGCCGGCCCATGGCATAAGCAGCCGTGTCGGCGGCGAAAACCGCGAGGAGAACCGTGAAGGCCGCCAGCTGCCCCAGATGATGACCGCCGTCGGGAATAGCGCGGATCAGCTCGAAGGAAGCGAGGCCGCCACCAATCCAGGCTGCTCCGAGCAAAGTCGAGCCGACTGCGATCGTGGCCGGTTGGCGCGTCGTAGAGATTCCGTACTGGGCGAAGGCAATCAGAATCGTCGCGTACAAACCCGCGATCGCCCATGGGATACCGCCGAGCTCCGCGCCGAGTAGCGTCAACACCATGCCCGCGTACCCGGCCAGGACGAGCGGATGTAGCGAGCGGATGAGCAGGTAGTACTCGTGCAGACCGATCAAAGCGGCCAACACGAGTAGAGCGAAGAGCCACCAGCCGCCGCCCCAGACGAGGGCGAGCACTATCGGCAGTCCTATCGCCGAGACGACGAGCCGCGAGGCGAGCGGCGACAACTAGCGCACCACCGTAACCACCACGGGCTGCACTAGCGTCCTCCGAAGCGCCGTCGCCGATGCGAGTAGGCCTGCAACGCGGCGCGCAAATCCGCGGGGCCGAACTCCGGCCAGAGTTTGTCGACAAAGGCGAGCTCGGCGTAGGCGATCTCCCAGAGCAGGAAGTTCGAGATACGGGATTCACCGGAGGTGCGGATGAGCAGATCGGGATCGGGCATCGCCGGGGCGTACAGAAAGGAGGTGAAAACCTCTTCGTCGAGCTTCTGCGGGTCGACGCCAGCCTCGAGCATCCGCCGTGCCGCCTCGATCAGCTCGGCACGGCCGCCGTAGTCGAAGGCGATCCAGAGGTCGAGGCGCTTGTTCTGCGCCGTGGCGTTCTCGATCTTCTCCATCGCCTGGCGCAGATCTTCGCGGACGCGGTCGCGCCGCCCGATGAACCGTGTGCGCACCCCCTGCTCGGCCAGATCCGAGAGCTCCCTCTCGATCGTCTCGGCGAGAATCGTCATCAGAGCGTCGATCTCACCCTTGGGCCGCAACCAGTTCTCGGTCGAGAAGGCAAAAACGGCGAGCGAGCGCACACCTAGCTCGATGCAGGTCTCAACCGTGCGCCGGAGCGCGCGCGTACCCGCCCTGTGGCCCGAGGCGACAGGCAACCCGTGGCGCCTGGCCCAGCGACCGTTGCCGTCCATGATGATCGCGAGCGAGCGCGCCGCCACCGGCAGCTCCTTCTCTCTGGCGATGGAGAGCGAGCGCAGAGCTCGCAGTCTTGTGCGAAGTCCGAGCATGGTGAACACCCCCTAGTTGGGTCAGACCTCCATGATCTCGGCTTCTTTGACCTTGAGCAGCTCGTCGATGATCTTGATGTGCTCGTCGGTGAGCTTCTGGGCTTTCTCCTCAGCGCGGCGCTCGTCGTCGCTGCCGATCTCACCCGAGCCTGAGAGCTCCTTCAGGTGGTGGTTCAGGTCACGGCGAACATTCCGCACCGCGACTCGACCCTCCTCGGCCATGTGCCGAGTCAGCTTGACCAGCTCCTTGCGGCGCTCCTCGGTGAGCTGCGGGATGGGAAGCCGGATCAGGCGCCCATCATTGGAGGGCGTCAGCCCCAGATCAGACTCCATGATCGCCTTCTCGATCGCTTTCAGCGAGCTGGGATCGAAGGGCTGAACGGTCAACAACCGAGGCTCGGGCGTCGAGATGGTGGCGAGCTGCTGCAACGGCGTGCGCTGACCGTAGTACTCCACCGCGACGCGGTCGAGCAGAGCGGTCGAAGCGCGGCCGGTACGCACCGTGTTGAATTCCGAGCGGATTGTCTCGATCGACTTATCCATGCGATGAGTGGCTTTCAGAAGCAGATCGTCGACTGGCATCAGTCCTCCTCGTTGGAGATGATCGTGCCGACTCGCTCGCCGGCGGCAACACGCTTGATGTTCCCTTCGGCGAGCTCGAAGACGTAGATCGGCAAGCGGTTGTCCATGCAGAGCGAGAGAGCCGTCGTGTCCATCACCTTCAGGCCCTTTTCGATCGCCTCGAGGTGCGTCAGATGAGGCAGAAAGCGCGCGTCCGGGTTGGTGTTGGGATCGCCGTCGTAGACACCCTCGACTCCGTTCTTCGCCATCAATATCGCCTCGGCACCGATCTCGAGCGAGCGCAGGGCGGCCGCCGTGTCGGTGGTGAAGAACGGGTTGCCGGTCCCGCCGGCGAAAATTACGACGCGCCCCTTTTTGAGATGGCGGATAGCGCGACGACGAATGTAGGGCTCCGCCACCTCCGAGACCGCGATCGCGGACATGAGCCTCGTCTTGCCGCCTGCCCGCTCGAGTGCGTCTTGCAAAGCCATCGAGTTGAGCAGGGTGGCGAGCATGCCCATGTAGTCGCCGGTGGCGCGATCCATGCCCTCAGCCGCCGCGGCCATGCCGCGATATATGTTCCCGGCCCCGATCACGACCGCCAGCTCGTGGCCGTCCTCGTGAACCTCGCGGATCTCGCGCGCTATCCGATCGACCGTGGCCAGGTCGATGCCGTAGCTGCGCTCGCCCATGAGCGCCTCACCGGAGAGCTTGAGCAGGACGCGGCTAAAGGCCATTTCGCCCGTCTTTCTACTCGCTCCGAATATCGTCGGTGCCGAAGCTCACGCCCTCACTCTGACAGGGCGAAGCGACAGATTGCAACGACCTTCGCTCCCTGCTCGGCGAGCGCCTGGTCGACGGTCTTGCCCGCGTCGTGTATCCAAGCCTGTTCGGACAGCACCTGCTCGGCGAAAAAGCGCTTCTTGAGCATGCCTTCGACGATCTTCTCGCGTACCTGCTCGGGCTTGGAGACAACGTCCGGCAGCTTCATGTAGACGTCGCGCTCCTCGGCCACCAGCCCGGCTGGCACCTCGTCGCGCACGAGGTAGCGAGGGTTGGCAAAGGAGATGTGCATCGCCAGCAGGCGACCGAGCTCTGCGTCTCCCCCCGAGAGCTTGACCAACACACCTATCTTGTTCGCAGGCGGATGGACGTAGCCGACTAGCACCTCGCCCTCGCCCGCCTCAAAGCGCTCAGCGCCACGCACGACGATGTTCTCGCCGATCTTCGACACGAGCTCGACGCGGGCGCCCTCGAGCGACTCCGCCGATTCAGGCCCCTCCGCTTCGGCGCGCTCCAGCACGCTCCGAGCGAACTGCTTGAAGTCTTCGTTCGCCGAGACCGGCTCGCTCTCGCAACCGACGGCGACCATCGCAGCGACGTTGCCCCCAATGCTCTGCAGAACAACCCCCTCGTTGGTGGCACGCGCTGCACGCTTGCCGGCCTGCGCCATTCCCTTCTCGCGCAAGAGCTTGCGCGCCGCCTCGAGGTCTCCCCCGGTCTCCTGCAGCGCCCGCTTGCAGTCCATCATCCCTGCGCCGGTCTGCTCGCGCAATTCCCTCACCAGGCTGGCCGAAATACCAGTCACTGTGCCGACTCCTTCTCCTCGCTCGATGCCTGCGGCGCCGGCTCTTCAACGGTAGGCGCGCTCTCTTCAACGGTAGGCACGCTCTCTTCAACGGTAGGCGCGCTCTCTTCAACGGTAGGCGCGCTCTCCTCGACTGCGGCCGGCTGGACCGGCTCGGACGCCTCAACGGCGGCCGGCGCCTCCGCGACGGCGGCTTGCCCTTCCATCTCCTCTACGGTCGTTCCACTCTTACCCGCCATGATTCCATCGGCGATCACCCGCACGATCAGGTTGCAGGAGCGGATGGCGTCATCGTTTCCAGGAATGACGTAATCGGCCTCCTCGGGATCGCAGTTGGTGTCGACCAGCGCGACCACAGGCATTCCGAGCCGTTGTGCCTCGCGCACGGCGAGCTGCTCCTTGCGTAGGTCGACGATGAAGATGGCGTCAGGCTGGCGGCGCAGATCGGCCACACCGCCGAGGTTCGCCTCCAGCTTCTCGAGCTCGGCCAGCATCGCCAGCCGCTCTTTGGCAGGCAGAAGCTCGAGCTGGCTTTCTTGCTTGAGCCGACGCAACTCGTGCAGTCGCTCGATGCGGCCGGAAATCGTGCGCCAGTTGGTTAAGAGACCGCCGAGCCAACGGTTGCTCACGTACGGCATGCCGACCCTCACGGCCTGCTCGACGACCGCATCCTGGGCCTGCTTCTTGGTACCGACGAAAAGCACGGTTCCATGCCGCTCGGCAACGTTGCGTACGAACGAGTACGCCTGCTCGAGCAGATCGAGCGTCTGCTCGAGATCGATGATGTAGATGCCGCCGCGCTCGGTGAAGATGTAGCGGCGCATCTTCGGGTTCCAGCGCCGAGTCTGGTGCCCGAAGTGGACGCCTGCCTCGAGCAGTTCCCGCATGGAGACCACTGACACGGGTGCGCTCCCTTCTGGTTGGTTTCTCATTACATCCGGTGGAGACGGATGGAACCGATCCCTACAGACCGGCACCACCATCCGCCCGACCCACCGGGTCATAGGGATTTTGGTTGAAGCTCAGGCATTCTAGCGTTCGCCGGCACGAGCACGCGCGAGCGCTCGCTCGAGGTCGGCCGGAAGCGGAGAGCTGACCTCGATCTCCTCTCCCGTGATCGGGTGCCGGAAGGCAAGGCGACAGGCGTGTAAGAACTGGCGCTCCAGCCCGAGATCGTGCGCCACCCCGTAGACCGGGTCGCCCGCCACGGGAAGGCCTATCGCCACGAGATGCACGCGGATCTGGTGAGTGCGGCCGGTCTCTAGTCGCACGCCGAGTAACGCGTGGCGGGCCAGGAACTCGCGCAGCTCGAAGTGGGTGATCGCCGCGCGTGGCTTGTCGGTTTCGAGCGAGCGCCTGGTCGGGTGCCGACGATCGCGACCGATCGGCGCCTCGATCGTGCCCCTGCGCGAGCGTGGCCGGCCGCAGACGAGCGCCAGGTACTCGCGCTCGATCTCGTGCCGGCGCACGAGCCGGCGCAAACCAAGGAAGGCCTTCTCGCTACGAGCAACGACGATCAGCCCCGAGGTGTCGCGATCGAGCCGGTGAACGATGCCGGGCCGATCCAGCGCCTCTCCCCCGCGTGCCCCGTAACCAACCAGCGCATTGGCCAGCGTTCCACTAGAACGACCGGCGCCCGGGTGAACCGAGATACCAGCGGGCTTGTCGACCACGAGCAGGTGCTCATCCTCGTAAACGAGAGCCAGCGACCTCTCCTCGCGCTCGAGCGGTTTTCGCTCCGGCGGCAGCTCGTACTCGATCGTCTCGCCACCGCGCAGGCGCTCGCTCTTGCGCGCCTCGAGACCGTTCACGAGCACCTCGCCGTCAGCAAGCATTCGCGCAGCCAGCGCTCGCGAGCCGATTTCGGGCAGGGTCGCAAGGACGCGATCGAGCCGCTCGCCTGCTAGCTCGCTAGCGACCTGGAGCCTGGCTCGTATCACCGGTCGAACGCGGTAGGTAACGATCGGGGGCGATCAGGAAGAAGATGAGAACAGCCACGCCGAGAACTATGAAAAGGTCGGCGAGGTTAAACGACGGCCAAAACCCGAAGTCGACGAAATCGGTCACGTAACCATTCGTGACACGATCGAACAGGTTCGAGACGCTGCCGCCGACGACAAGCCCGAGCGCCGCCGGTAGCAGCGGGTGCCGCGCGCCCGAGTGTGCGAAGAAGAAGACCATCCAGAGAACCATGGTGGAAGTCAGGACGATCACCATCGAAGTGGCCTGCGAGAACAACCCGAAGGCGATGCCGGAGTTCTGCACATGGCTGATCTCGAGCGGGCCTGTGACCGACACGCTCGAGCCGATCGACAGGCGGCTAGTCACGAGCCACTTGGTCAGCTGATCGGCGCCGAGCGCGCAGAGGGCGACCGAGGCGAAGCTGAGCCATTGCCAGAGCCCGGCCCCGAGCTGCTTCTCGGCGACCGAGATCGGCGCGAGGGCGTCGGGAGAAGAACCGACCCGCACCTCGGGGAGTTGGCGGATCTGCTCGCTCAACCGCGCTCCTCACGACGTTTGCAGTCGATGCAGAGACTCGCCCACGGCAGCGCCGCGAGACGCTCGGCAGCGATTGCTGCCGCACAGGACACACAGCGACCGAAGTTCCCCTGCTCGATTCGCTCGAGCGCCTCTGAAATCGCCGTGAGCCGCTCGTTCACTACCTCCTCGAGCGAGTAGTCGATCTCCCTTTCCAGCGTCACCGACCCGGCCTCGGCGAGATGCTCTTCGAGGCTACTGAGCTCGAGCGCCTGCTCTTCCTCGGCGCCGGGGTTCTCGGCGTGCAGGTACTCGAGCGCGGCGCTCAGACGCTCCTTCTCTTCGAGAAGCGACTTCCGGTAACCGTTAAGCTCGCTTGTCTTCATTTGCCTCGCCTTCTCCGGCCGAGGCGCTGAGCAGGCGCTCGCTCTCCTCGGCGTCGATTCCTATCACTTCCACAATCTTGTCACGGGCGCCAACTCCGGTAACGACTCGAACCTGCGATCGAGTAACTCCGAGCGCCTTCCCGAGCAGCTCGAGCAGGGCTTCATTGGCTCTCCCAGACTCCGCAGGAGCAGCCACCCGTATTTTCCATCTCTCCCCATAGCGACCGACGACGGCGCTCTTTCTGGCGCCAGGTGAGACGCGTAGGGAGAGCCGCGTCTGCAGCCCCGACATATCTCTCAGTATAAGAACTTTGCCAGCGCCGGAGCCTCGCGCGAAACGAGCTGAGACGGCCTTTCACTTGCGGATCTCTACCAGGGAAGGACGAGGCGCTGCCCAGGAGCTAGCACTGCGCCCTGCCCGAGATCGTTCCGGCGCTCCAGGTCCCATACGCCCCTACGCGAATCGCCGCCGTAGTAGCGGTGAGCGATCGACCAGAGTGTGTCGCCGGACTTGACCACATAGGTACCGCCGTGGCCCGATGCGCCGGAGGCGTGCGCCAGACCGCCCCACAGAGCGACCAGAAGAAGAACGACCGTAACGAAGCGAGGGAACACGTGTTCGCCATGGTACAGCGAACACGCGTTCGTGTCAAGGCGTTACGAACGCTGGCTCGATCGCTTCGTCGCACGTGACCCTGAGCTCGAGTATCGTCGCCCCCAGGGTTGATCGCGGGGCGGTCGGACTGCCCGGGTTGAGGATCAGACGGCGGCCGAGACGCTGAATCTCGGGCACGTGGGTGTGCCCGTAAACGACGGCATCGCAGCCGGGAAACGCCTGCTCGAGACGTGTAATTCGTCCGAGCGCGGGACCAGGATCGTGCACCAGCCCGATCCTGGCGCCTTCGATCTCGGCGATGCGCCTCGCCGGAAGCCTCTCCCTGAGAGCGATCTCGTCCATGTTCCCGCGCACCGCCGCTACCGACGCCAGCCGTTCGAGCTCCTCGAGCACCGAGAGCGTCACCAAGTCGCCCGCGTGCAGAATCAGATCGGCACCCTCGAGGCGCCGAAGGCACCAGGCCGGCAGCGCTCGACGGCGACGCAGGTGCGTGTCCGAAAGGCAGACGACCCTGACCGTTCCCATCGCGACATCGTCGCACGGCGCGGGCCGATACGTATCTCAGTCGAAGACGTAGCCAATCGAGATCACGCTCACACGATTCCGCTTGAGCCGGAAATCGCTGATCACGTGGCCCGGTTCCCAGTGACCGATCCAACAGTGGTGCACGCCGAATTCTCGCCGGCACGTCTCACCATTCAGACCGGCGCGCAACTTCGCCAGCGTCCAGCCCACGCGAACACCGCTCGCCGTCCGCTCCGAAGCGCTCTTCGTCATCAAACTGGTCACCTTGTTTCCGCTCTGGAAGGAGACGGTGACGCGCCGCTAGACGAGCTGACGCCAATGTCCGAACAGGTTCGAGCCACTGCGAAGATGAAGCGGAGAACCGAGTTTCGCCCTCACCTGGGTCTCTTTTATTCCGATCCTCGCGCCGGCGATCGAGTGCTGGGGGACGATCACAGCCTGGCTCGAGGCGCAGAGAACAAACGCTACGAGAGCAAATGAGAAGAGAAGCGCAATGAGCTTCATGGCCGGAGAGTAGTCGGCGACCGTTCGGAAGGGAAGCTTTTTCTTACGCCGAGCACTCAATCGAGAGCGGCCGCACAGAAAGGAGATCGCAACCGACCTCTTTCGAGCCGCAGACACCGAACTTCACTTTTCGAGCGCGATGTGAGAGTGTCACGAAATGTTGCGCCGCCTTCTATTCCTAAGGCGACTCGCGCGAGGACTTTCGCGGCCTCGGCTTTCTTACTCGCTACGGCTGCGGTCTACGAGACCGCCGTTGCGCTTCGGGTCATCTCGTTGGGGAAAGAGCCCGGGGAGGGACCGTTCGGAGCCGGAGTAGTAATGCTGATCGCGCTTCTCGCGCTCCTAACCGGGCTCATTGTCTCTTTGTTGTGCACCTTAAGCCGGAGTACGGAATGGAGATCGGCCGCGTCTTTGGTCCCTGTAGCGTCGGCAGCATTTGTCGCAGCGCGCTTCTATACCTTCGATCCCTACTACCTTATGACTCTCAGGCGCATGTCCGAGGGAGGAAATGTCGCCGGGAGATGGATCGCCGCTCTGGTCGTAATCGCGCTTCTCGCCGTCGTCGTCACCAAGATCCTGCCGCGAATCGGGGTCGCAATGACCTCGTTCGTGCTGCTCATAAGCGCCGTCATCGCTGTGGGCGAGGGCATCGGCCACTAGCCGAATCGCCTACTGACGTATCCGCCGCACCCTGGAACTAGCGCGTCCGCCGCGACCGACATGGCGGGCGCGGCTCACTTCACGCCGTCCCCACCCGTCACGGACCCCGCCACAATCACGGCCAGCTCGCGTCGCTTCTAGGATCACGCGATGAAAAACGCGTCGAAGGCGCGGTTCATCGCCTGCTTCTTCCACCGACAAAAGTCGTCATGCCACCGAAGGTGGCGGACTTTCGTCGGGAAAAGCGCGCCCGGCAGGAATCGAACCTGCGACCTCGCGCTCCGGAGGCGCGCGCTCTATCCCCTGAGCTACGGGCGCTTGCAGCTCAGTCTAGTGATCGAGCTCGCGCGAGCGTTGCGCCGAGTTGGCGCGCATCAACGTCAAGGAGAAAGGTCAAGCACACCCGAGGGATACCGCGACCTATATGTATATGGCAATATTCACATGGGGTCGATCTTCATACGGTAAAGATCTCCCCCTTAGACGACCGGCTCGACACTCTAGTCGTGGCGACGGTGGCAAATCTCCCAAGGTAGGGAAGCGGAGCAGGCGGCGCTCCGCTTCCCTTGTTTCTCGGCTTCGAGGCAACCTCGCCCGATTACCAGCAACAGCCGCGTGGTGGTTGCCATCACGCTTCAACGGTGCTAGGGATTGTCTGTGTCGCTACTGCGGCGAACCCATAAGAGGGAGTTGAAGCCCATCGGCGAGGCCGAGGCTTACGACCGCTGCCACGGCAGCCGCGGCGGCGAGGTGCGCATCATCAAGGTCGAGCCGAGGCGTGCGCGTTATGAGACCGACGTCTCCGGCGAGCGTCTTCGCGAGGCCTTCGAGAACCGCCTGGACAAACGCGAGCCGAGCGAGGGAATCGAGCCGGCGCCTGACGAATCCAATCCTGACACCGGCCCGCTCGTCTGATACAAGAGCTGCGATGACCGATCCACTCTGGGCACCCTGGCGGCTCGAGTACATCTCCAGCGCAAGTGAGCAAGAGGGCTGCATCTTCTGTCGGGCCGCCGCGGCGCCGAACGACGAGGAGTCGCTGGTCGTGCATCTCGGTGCGACTGCGCTCGTCCTGCTCAACCGCTTCCCCTATTCGTCCGGTCATTTAATGGTGGCGCCGATACGACACGTCGGCGATCTACGGGAACTGAGCACGCAGGAGGCCGCAGAGATCCACACCCTCAGTGCGCGCGCCCTGGAGGTACTCGGCGACGTCTACCAGCCCGACGGCTTCAATATCGGCTGGAACCTCGGACGCAGCGCCGGAGCCGGAATCGCCGATCACGTGCACGAGCACGTCGTTCCGCGCTGGCAGGGCGACACGAACTTCATGCCCGTCCTGGCCGACGTGAGAGTCGTTCCTGAGCATCTCCGGGCGACTCACACTCGGCTCGAGGCCGCCTGGAACGAATAGCGCTCGGGCACCCTCGATTTCAGACGGCAGCGAGCAGCGCACCGGTAGCATCTCTCTCGAGAGGGTTCGCTGTTCCTCTCTCGCAAAAAAGAGCGTCTACGAGGGCAGACAGAGCAAGAACTCACTTCAGAATGCAGACCTCGCCGGTATCGGCGCGACCGCCCGACCGGGTCTCTGTATCTGATTCGAGCTCAAGGGACTGGCGTGCGGAGGAAAGACGTACCGGCGGCTGCGGTGTACGCCGGTCGCATGATCACCGCAAGACGCTCGCTTCGCGGGTCTAGCCGCCCTGCTCTTCAGACTAACTGCGTCGGACGGCTATCGTCTCGAGACTGGTGAAGCGTATGACAACGGATCCTCTCGATACCGCTCACGCGGGGAAGCGGCTTGCCGATAAATTCGGGATGAAAGCGGGACCTGCGGTGCTCGATCTATGCGACCTCGAGAAGCGGCGGACGGAGCGTACCCGCGGTACCTTCAAACTCGCGCTCACGGATGGCTTCGCGGCCGCGCTAGGCCACCGGTTCGAGGCCGTTGTGTTCGACTGGGATGGCACCGCGGTCGCCGATCGCAAGGCCGACGCGAGCGAGCTACGCGAGCTTTTCGGCGCGCTCGTCGAGGCCGGCTTCGACCTTGCGGTCATCACCGGTACCCATATCGGCAACGTCGATGGGCAGCTCGGGCTGCGCCCGCACGGCCCGGGACGAATCATCGTCGCCTGCAACCGCGGCTCCGAGGTGTACGAGCTGACCTCCGTCGGCCCGGTCTTGCTCGAGCGCCGCGTCGCCAGCGCCGACGAAGAGGGAGCGCTCGATCGCGCCGCCGAGCTCGCCACCACACGCCTGGGCGAAAAGGGACTCACTGTGTCGGTCATCTCCAATCGGCTCAACCGGCGCAAGATCGACCTGATCCCGCTTCCCGAATGGGCCGATCCTCCGAAGGCCCACCTGCCCGATCTACTGAAAGCGGTCGAGGCGCGGCTGGCGAACGCCGGAATCGAGGGACTGCCCGAGGCCGTCGAGCTCACACGCATATGCGGGCTGGAGGCCGGGCTCAGCGATCCGCGTGTCACCTCCGACGCCAAGCACGCCGAGCTCGGCCTCACCGACAAGACCGACTCCGCGCATTACGTTCTCACGTGGCTCGAGCGCCGCGGTATTAGGCCCGAGCAGATACTGATTGCCGGCGACGAGTTCGGCCCCCTGGGCAACTGCCCGGGCTCCGATTCGCTGATACTCGTGCCCGAGACGGCCGGCGCCGTCTGCTTCTCGGTTGGACCCGAGCCGGAAGGGACTCCGCAAGGAGTGCTCGATCTCGGCGGCGGGCCCGAGCTTTTCACCGACATCCTTGCCGACCAGCTCCGCCGGCGCCGTGAGGGCGAGCTGCCTCTATCCGTTCACGAGGAGGGCTGGCAGGTCGTCATCGATGATCACGGTGGCAGCGAGGAGACCGTGCGCGAAACCGTGCTAACGCTGGCGGACGGTCAGATCGGTACTCGCGGCTCGCTTCTCACCGGATCGGTCAACGGGCCGACGGTGCGTGTAGGTGGGCGCTATGCGGGACGCGGCTCCGAGGAGGAACTGCTGGCGGCACCGATCTGGAACAGGATCGAGGGCGCCGCGGCCGAGCACGTTCGCCGCGTGCTCGATATGCGCACTGGAACGCTTCGCCACGAGCTCGTGAGGAGCGACGGCTCGAGACTCGACGCCCTGCTCCTGCACTCGCTCGCCCGCCCGCGAACCGCCTGCTTGCGCGCGCGGGGACCGCAGGAGATGCTTGCCTCCTCCTCACCACTCGCCGCTCCCGAGCAGGAGGGAACCGAGACGAGCTTCCATCGCCTCGACGACATCACGATCGCAGAGTCGGTCAACGTCGAGCGAGTCGTCGCGGCGGCCGCCGAGAAGCGAGAGGAGCGCCTGCTCGAGCGGATTACCAGTTACGGCGGCTGCGAGCTGGAGTCACTGGCTTCGTTACAGGCGGCGCGCGAAGCTGGCTTCGAGCGCCTCTACGCCGAGCACCGTGAGCGCTGGGGCGAGCGCTGGCTCGACGCGAACGTCGTCATCGAAGGAGATCCCTCCCTTCAACTCGCGGTTCGCTACTCACTCTTCGGTCTAATGTCGGCTGCGCCGGACAGCGGCGAGGCGGCGGTCGGCGCCGGCGGTCTTTCGGGCGCCAGGTACCACGGCCACGTCTTCTGGGACACCGACGTCTTCACGCTCCCGTTCTTCGCCGCTACTCACCCAGCCTCGGCGCGCGCGATCCTGCGCTACAGGCTCAACCGGCTCGAGCCAGCTCGAGCCGCGGCACAGGCAAGCGGACGCGCGGGGGCGCGCTTCCCCTGGGAGTCGACTCGTTCGGGGCTCGACGTCACGCCGCAGGTCGGCCGGATGCCCGGCGGCGAGATCGTCGCCATCCGCACCGGCCGCATCGAGGAACACATCACCTCCGACGTGGCCTGGGCCGCCGATAGCTATCTCGCCTGGTCGGGCGACGAGGCCTTCGCCGGAGAGGCGCAGACGATCTTCGTCGAGACCGCGCGCTACTGGGCCTCGCGAATCCGCTACGACTCGCGCGGCGCCGGTCATATCTACAACGTGATCGGGCCCGACGAGTACCACGAGCCGGTTGACGACTCCACCTTCACGAACGTGATGGCGCGCTGGGCGCTGCGCCGTGCCGCGCGCTCAGTGCAAGACAGGCCCCGCGCCGATGTCGACGAGGGCGAGATCGAGCGCTGGCTCCAGCTCGCCCGCCGCCTGACGGACGGCTACAACCCCGAGACCGGAATCTACGAGGAGTTCGCGGGCTTCAACAAACTCGAGCCGATCATTGCTGCCGAGCTAGCCGAGCGCCCCTTTGCGGGCGAGGCCCTCTTGCCGCTGGAGCGGCTTCGCAACTCACAGATCGTCAAGCAGGCCGATGTGGTGCTTCTCCACCACCTCGTGCCCGAAGAAGTAGCCGAGCACTCGCTCGAGCCGAACCTCGCCTTCTACGAGCCGCGCACCTCACACGGCAGCTCGCTCTCCCCGGCCGTCTTCGCGCTTCTGTTGGCGCGCGCCGGCGCGCTCGAGCAGGCCGAGCACTACCTGCGCATGTCGGCGAACTTCGATCTCGAGAACCGGAACCGCACCACCGACTGCGGCCAACACACGGCAACGATGGGTGGCGTCTGGCAGGCGCTCGTATACGGATTCGCCGGCTTGCGCCCGCGCGAAGATGCGCTCGCGGTCGACCCCCACATTCCCGACCACTGGAAGGCTTTCGAGCTCTCGGTGCGTTTCCGGAGTGTGCGCGTACGCGTTCGGGCCAAGCGCGAGCGAACCCTGATCTGGGCCGATGCTCCGGTGTCGATCGCGGTTGGAGCGAGCGGTACGCTCGTCGAGGCGGGACCCGACGGGATCGAGCTGAAAGCCGATATGAGCACGTCCTCAGGTCTGCCGACTTGGGTCGCGACCTAAGAACGTGTCCGCGCAGACCAACGCGTCAGCGGCGAAGCCACCTAGCCACCGAGATGCACCGTCGCGATGCGGATACCCGCGCAGGGCATCGTCCGCTCGAGGTCGGGAACGCCCTCAGCCGCAGACCACACCGTTTCGGACTCAACCTCGGCCTTCCCAAACGGATCCTACTAAACGACCACTGCCGTCTTTGAGCCGAGCAGCTCGGTCTCCGGCGGCTCAAACCTCGCCCGGTATTCGTCGAGCGAGGTGAACGGGCGCCAAAGCGGCCGTTCCCACTCGCTTCCGTGGCACATGGGGCAAGCGGGCGGCGGCGTTACGAGGGCCACTCCATAGCCACATTCAGCACAGATGTAGTCAACCTTTTGATCAGTGACGGTATCCACCTGCGGCATAGAGGACTCCCCCCGACAGCGTTAAGGTTTCTTTCAGGATTCTACCTCGAACCACCGGCTCTGGATATCGCCCGAAACCCACGTTTCATCCGCATATTGCGGGTTTTCCTATCTTTAGGCGGGCCTTTATAGCGGAAGCGCTATTGCTTCAACACTCATTCCACATCCGCCGCCGATTGGCTTCAAGCGGACGACGGGCCTCGAACCCGCGACCTTCGGCTTGGGAAGCCGATGCGCTACCAGCTGAGCTACGTCCGCGCGCCGCCTCTCCCTAGCGGTTCTCGAGGTACTCCGGTACCCTGGTCGCCCATGCGCCAGCTTGCTCGGGGGAGTTTCGTCCTCCTCGCCGCGGTGGTCGCCGTTGTTACCGCGACGAGTGCCTCCGGAGCACGGAAGGTGGCGACAGTCAAGTCGATTACGGGAGCGATGGAAACCGGAATCGGCTTGATACCGCTATCCTCCGACGCCGATAACGCGACGCAGTTCCGGCGCATCCGTGCGGCCGGTGCGAAGTACGTCGAGATCCGTATCTACTGGTCCGTCGTCGCGCCCTCGAGGTCGACGAAGCCAGCAGGATTCCAGCCCAAGGATCCTGCCGATCGTAAATACAAGTGGGCCTACTACGACAAGCAGATCAAAGCGGCTGCATCAGCCGGCTTGAAGCCGCTCGTGGCCATTTCGTCCGCTCCACGATGGGCGGAGGGCTCCGGGCGGGGGTCGTCCAAGGCCGGGAGCTACAAGCCGAGCGCGAGTGCCCTGGCTAAGTTCGTGACAGCAGCGGCGCTGCGCTACAGCGGGAGCTTCAAAGGTCTGCCCAGGGTGCAGTACTGGGCGATCTGGAACGAGCCCAACCTGAACACCTTCTTGAATCCCCAAACGGTGAAGCGGAAGGCGTTCGCACCCGGTTGGTACCGCTCGATGCTCAACGCCGCGGCCGATGCACTACACGCGGTGCAGACCAACAATGTCGTCATTGGCGGAGAGACGGCGCCGTTTGGCGTCGGGTCGGCGAATCGAACCGCAACCAAGCCGCTCGTCTTCATGGAGAAAGTCCTCTGCGTCTCCGAGAAGAAGGTTCGCAACACGGTCGTCTACAAATCGGCATGCAAGACGAAGACGAAGGTCGATGTCTGGTCGCATCACCCCTATACCAAGGGTGATCCTACGACCAAAGCGAAAGCCCAGGGCAACGTGTCGCTCGGCGACATGGGCGAGATACGAGCCGTGTTGAACGCCGCCATCAAGACACACCACGTCGTCTCGAACCAAAAGGTGCGTCTCTGGGTCACCGAGTTCAGCTGGGATTCGAAGCCACCCGATCCGAAGGGCGTTCCCATCTCGCTCGAGACGCGCTGGGTCTCGCAGACTCTCTATCAGATGTGGAGCTCCGGGATGTCGCTCGTAACCTGGTTCATTCTGCGCGACCAGCCGCTTGCCACGTCGTACTGGCAGTCCGGGCTCTACTACGCCGGCGCCAAGATCTCATCGGATCGCGCGAAACCGGTGCTGCGCGCTTTCCGCTTCCCCTTCGTCGCTCTGCCCCAGACGTCGAAGGGAAAGTCGACCGTGCTGCTCTGGGGGCGAACGCCTACCAGTAGCGCCGGCAGTGTTCTGATCGAGCGCAAGTCCGGCAGCAAGTGGAAGCGCGTGAAGAGGCTCAGCGCAAACCGTTACGGCATCTTCAAAGCCTCGATCACGAAACCGGCGAACACCGTCTCCCTCAGAGCTCGCCTTGCCAGCGGCAGCGATCAATCTGCCGCGTTCTCGCTGGAAGCTCCCAAGAAGCCTTGGAAGGGCTGCGTCTGGGGGACCTGCTAAATATGGCTTCGTAACCTGGCCTGTGGTCGCTAGCCAGGGCAAGCATCGCGCGCCGTCGGGAGAAAATGCTCGCTGCAACGACGGCGCGTATAGGTATTCGAAGCACCACCGGGGCGCCTACTCTCACGACGGCGGAGTCGCCGCGTGGTTGGATGGCTCTTCTTCTAGCTCTTCGTCTTCCTCTAGCTCCGGCTCCGCCGGGAAGGCGGTCGCTGCCGGTAGGACGATCCTGCCCAAAAAGAGGACGAAGACCTCGGGTTGCAGACTCACGGCGAACCCCGATCGGCGCTGCTCACCCGCCACGTGGAAGTGTTCAGGTTCGATCCGGATTACGAGCGAGACCACGCTCAGGCGTATGTCGTCGTAGAGCTGCGCGACGGCGGCTACATCATCTCGGAGGGACGGTGCCGCCTCGTTGACTTCCCGCCGTTCGAGAGTCGGGGATGCTCCGATCTCGCGATCGATCTCGCCTTGGTCGACGCCGCTGACAAGCTGGCGCTCCTACGTCGTGGCGAGTATCAGCCTGCGACGAAGGCTGAGGTAGACGAGCTGCGAGCAAAGACGCAGGGCTGGTTCGTTTCGGGTATCCCGTTCGACGAGTTCAAGACCTAGCGGAGCCGAACGCTTACAGAACCGCTTGCAGTTAGCTCGTCGGCGGTGTTGCCTTAAAAAGGTAAAGCCCCGACTAGCGGGGCTTTTCTTTTAGCGGACGACGGGCTTCGAACCCGCGACCTTCGGCTTGGGAAGCCGATGCTCTACCAGCTGAGCTACGTCCGCGCGGCGAAAACGATAGCGCACTCCACAAAGGGTCTCTTCATCGCGCCAGCGTCCGCCTGGGAGCTTCTAGCCAATGTCCCCACCATGCCATCCGACCAGACCAAGAGCGGAGAGCTCTTCGCGCTCCTCACTCCACTCTCGTCGGTGCGGGCGGCCACTCGCCGATCTGGAGTCCGGCTACCTCTCCGACGGCACTCTCTGCCGGCTCGGCCAGGATCACAATCAACCCGGCGACCAGTACCAGTGCTCCTCCGATGGCGACCGCAAGCCCGAGTCTTTGCCCGAGTAGCAACCAGGCGAGAAGCGAAGCCGAGACCGGCTCCAGATAGGAGAGAAAGCCCATTGCTTGGGCCGTCACGTGGCGTAGGAGTGTCAACCAGATGAGGCCAGAGAGAGCGGTGAAGACTATGCCCACAATCGCCAGAAGGCCGAGCTCGCTCGCGCTCGGTTGCACACGACCGCCAAAGGGAAGCACCGCCGCGAGCGCAACTAGAGCGAAGACGTCGATCCAGAACGAAAGCCCGATCGGGTTGACCTCGCTCACGATGCGCTTCTGGATGATCACGAGAATCGCCAGCACGAAGGCGCCGCCAACGCCAACTACGATCGCAAGCGGCCTGACATGCCCGCCCCCGTTGCTCGCGAACGCGATCAGGGCGAGACCACCGAGTGCGATCGGCAAGGAAACCAGAACGGCGCGACTTACGCGCTCGGGCAGAAAGAGCGGGGCGAGCAGCGCCAGGAAGATCGGCGAGGTGTAAGTGGCGAGAACGGCCACGGCGACCGACGAGAGCTTCATCGCCTCGAGGCCGCAGAACCAAAGGAGCGCCAGTCCGGGCCCAAGCAGCAACGTCCAGCGCCCCGCCTTGCCGAGCCGCAGCAAATCCCATCTTCCGCTGACCACGACGCCTACTCCAAGCGCAAGCACGCTCAGGCCGATCCTCCAGAAGACAATCGCGAGCGCTCCCAGAGAGAGGTGATCGGCGATGATCCAGATGAAGCCCCAGGAGCTGGCGAGGGCCGCGACGCCAAGGTTCCAGCGCATGCCTCGATGCTACCGGCGTCTGTCGTCCGATTAATAGAAAGCTAGATCTGCCCCAAGAGCTCGTTCCAATTGACGACCCGCCGACTGGGTGTGACCGACGGCAGAGTGCTTCATTTGGAACGAGCTTCAAACGTCGGAGATCAGGTCGTCGGGCTCGCTCATCGCCTCGATTGCCTCGAGCGCGTCCTCCATCTGACCCTCGGGTACCAGCACCTTCTGTGGGGCGTCCTCATTGGTGGTGGGGTCGCTCTCGACCGCGCACTCGAGCTCACACTCGATACCGACCTCGCGCAGAATCGACTCGATCTCTTCCGCCTCAGCGGCATTAGCAGCGACCGCTACCTGCACCATTCTCGTCATTCGCTCTTCTCCTCGCCGCCGGTAGCACGAACGGCCGGCTGTGGCCCGGTCTCACTCCCATCGCCGGGGAGCGCTCCACCCTTGATCAGTCGAGGCTCACCTCGCTCTTGGAAGGGCAACTCGATGATATCGAAGTCCTTCGGCACAGCCGTCGCCGCGAAAAGCTCTCGCGCTTCGCGCAGCACCTCGGGCCCGAAGTAGCGGGTCGAGACGTGAGTAAGCGCGAGCATCTTCACGCGAGCGGCAAGCGCGACCTGTGCGGCCTGCACGGCTGTTGAGTGCCGCGTTTCGATGGCGCGCTCGCGCTCTTCCTCGCAGAAAGTCGCCTCGTGGATGAGCAAATCGGCTTCGCTAGCCGCCTCGACCACGGTACGTGCCGCCGCTGTGTCTCCCGAGATGACCAGCTTGCGCCCGGGCCGAGCCGGACCGAGCACCTGCTCGGGCCGCACTACGGTGCCGTCCGCGAGTGAAATCGCCTCACCTCGCTGCAGGGCTCCGCGCTCGCGCCCAGGCGGGACTCCCAGCGAGTCCGCCGCCTCGACATCGAAACGGCCGGGCCTGGGCAGCTCTATGAGCGCGTAGCCGAGCGCCGAGACGCCGTGCTCTACGGAGAAGGTCTCGAGTACATAACCGTCCCGCTCGAGCGGATCGCCGGGCTGCAGCTCCACCAGCTCGAGAGCGAAGGTGAGCCGGCCAAATATCTTGCGCAGGCTGGCGAAGAGGTCGTTCAGACCAGGCGGACCGAAGACGGTGAGCGGGAGCTCGCGACCCCGCAACGAGAACGTCTTGAGCATTCCTGGCAGCCCCAGGTAGTGATCGGCGTGGTAGTGCGTCAGAAAGATCTCGCTCAGATCGACCAGGCCGAGCGTCGAGCGCAAGAACTGGCGCTGACTGCCCTCGCCGCAATCGAAGAGCAGCCGCTCACCTCCCCGCCGAACGAGGAGCGCAGTCGGGGAGCGCTTGGCGGTAGGCATCGAGCCAGCCGTGCCGAGAAATACGACGTCGAGATCCACGACCGGATCTTAGGGCCTATCCCATTAAGGGCGCGTGGCCGCAGGCCCGCTGCGCCCCGCAGTATCGATCATCCGTTACCACCACGAGCGCTGGAGCGGTCACGGTTATCCGGGCGGCCTCGAAGGCGAGACGATTCCTATCGAGGCCTCGATCGTGGGAGTGGCGGATGCCTGGGACGCGATGACGACTAACCGCCCTTACAAGGCGATGCTCAGCGTCGAGGAGGCGCGAGAAGAAGTCGAGAGATGCCGTGGTACGCAGTTCCGGCCCGACGTGGTCGACGCTCT